>Ga0209257_1000219_pt1 | contig 135666 bp, 111 predicted proteins | sample AraplaCvi_mCL_r2_FD_184277 | JGI IMG/M metagenome (GOLD analysis project Ga0209257, IMG submission 184277) | Arabidopsis root microbial communities from North Carolina, USA - plate scrape MF_Cvi_mCL_r2 (SPAdes) (version 2) | ecosystem: Host-associated > Plants > Roots > Endosphere | place... | reverse complement strand
AACCTCCCCCGAAGCCGCCACCGCCGCCCCATCCCCCCCAACCACCATGACTGGCGAAACGGCGGCCGGAACTGGACACCAGGCCGATCAGCAGGCCCAGCACGCCGGCCACGCCGCTGGCCAGCCACAGCGAGGAGAACAGGAAGGCGGCCGCAGCCGCGCCGCCGCCGGCCAGCAGGCTGCGCAGGGGACGCGGCGCACGCGAGAACACCGCACGCACCAGGTTGGCGGCAAACAAGCCGGCGATGAGCGCGAAGATCCAGCCCCCACCCGCCCGCCGCCGCTGTTCGGCACGGACATCGTGGGTGCTGATCGGGGTCGGCAGGGTCTCGCCATCGATCAGCTTGACCAGGGTCGCGCTGGCCTCCTGGATGCCGCCGGCGAAGTCGCCCTGGCGAAACCGCGGCACCAGGTACTCCTGGATCACGCGGTTGGCGATGGCATCGGGGATGGCGCCTTCCAGGCCGTAACCGGGCTGGATCCGCACGCGACGATCGTCCTTGGCCACCACCAGCAGCACGCCATCATCCACGCCGTTGCGTCCCAGCTTCCACTGGTCGAACACGCGCTGGGTGTACTGCTCGATGGTTTCCGGCTGCGTGCTGGGGATCATCAGCACCTGCAGCTGGCTGCCCTTGCGCTGCTGCAGGGCCCGGGCCTGCTGTTCCAGTTGCTGCCTCTGCGCGGTGTCCAGGGTGCCGGTGGTGTCCACCACCGGCGAATCCAGCGCCGGGATCGCCGCCTCCTGCTGCGCCCCCGCCGGCAGCCACGCCAGCCACAGACACAGGGCCAGCCACAGACGCGGCACGAAACGGATCATCGCGGTGGTCCGTCAGCCGCCCGGCTGCGGCTGGGCCGGTGCCTGCTGCTGCGGCGAGGCCGGCGGCGGGGCGCTGAAATCCACCTGCGGCGCTTCGGAGATCTGGGCTTCGTTGGCCACGGTGAAGTTGGGCTTCTCCTTGGCCCCGGTCACCTTGGCGGTCAGCACCTGTGGGAACTGGCGGATGTAGGTGTTGTAGTCCTGCACCTGCTGGATGTAGCGGCCGCGGGCCACGGTGATGCGGTTCTCGGTGCCCTCCAGCTGCGCCTGCAGGTCGCGGAAGGACTGGTCGGACTTGAGGTTGGGATAGTTCTCGCTGACCACCAGCAGGCGCGACAGCGCGCTGGACAGCTGGCCCTGGGCCTGGGAGAACTGCTGCAGCGAGGCGGCATCGTCTGCGTTGACCTGGATCTGGCCCACGCGGGCGCGGGCATTGGTGACCTCGGTCAGCACCTGGCGTTCCTGCTGGGCATAGCCCTGCACGGTCTTGACCAGGTTGGGGATCAGGTCGGCGCGGCGCTTGTACTGGTTCAACACCTCCGACCAGCTGGCCTTCACCGCTTCGTCCTTCTGCTGGATGGTGTTGTAGCCACAGCTGGACAGCACAGCGACCAGACACATCAACAACACGGCACGGGCGAACAGGCGCATGTCACACACTCCAGTTGACGGCGGCCGAGGCCGCCGGAAAGCTTTGGGGATGGGGTCACGTCACGCTTGGTGGAGCCAAGGTGCCCGTTTTACCACTGTCCAGCACCAGGGACGTCATGGGCCGCGGCGCGGCGGCGCATCAGCAGGTTCAGCACCTCCACCAGCACCGAGAACCCCATGGCCGCGTAGATGTAGGGCTTGGGCACGTGCACGTCCAGGCCATCGAGCACCAGCACCACGCCGATCATCAGGATGAAGGCCAGCGCCAGCATCTTCACGGTCGGGTTGCGGTCGATGAACTCGCCCAGCGGATTGGCCGCCAGCAGCATCACCGCCACCGACAGCAGGATCGCCGCGATCATCACCGGGATCTGCTGGGCCATGCCCACCGCGGTGATCACCGAATCCAGCGAGAACACGATATCGATGATGGCGATCTGCAGGATCACCAGCCCGAACACGCCGCTGGTCTTGCTGGTGGTGGGGTCCTCGTCCTCGCCGCCGGTGATCATCTCCTTGATCTCCATGCTGCCCTTGATCAGCAGGAACAGGCCGCCGACCACCAGCACCAGGTCGCGGATGGAGATGCCCATGCCGCCCACGGTGAACAGGTCGTTCTGCATGCGCGCCAGGAACGCCAGCGACACCAGCAGCGCGATGCGCGTCAGGCAGGCCACGGCGATGCCGAAGCGGCGCGCGGTCGGGCGCTGGGCCTCGGGCAACTTGCTGACCGCGATCGAGATGAACACCAGGTTGTCGATGCCGAGCACGATTTCCAGGGCGCTCAGGGTGATCAGGGTCAGCCAGACATTGGGGTCGGCCAGGAACTCGAAACTCATGGAGGGGGGTCCTAGGAACGAAGGGGAACGCAGCGAACGCGGGCAGTGTCGGTCATGCGCGCGATGACAGTGTCAGAACAACCGTGGCAGCAGAATCAGCGCCCAGCACAGCAGCACATTGAACATCACCAGCAGCACGGCGGCCGATCCCATGTCCTTGGCGCGACCGGCCAGCACATGGTGTTCCGGGCCGTAGCGCTCGATCACCGTCTCGATGGCCGAATTGAGCAATTCCACGCACAGCACCAGCAGCAGGCTGCCGACCAGCAGCGCCCGCTCGACCCCATCGGCACCAAGCCAGGCGCCCAGCGGGGCCAGGATCACGAACAGCACCACTTCCAGGCGAAAGGACGACTCGTGCAACCACGCCGCCTGCAGCCCCTGCAGCGACCACTGGGTGGCCTTGAGCATGCGCGCCGGGCCGCGCGGCCTGTGGCCGAAGGAGTCGGCCATGGTCAGGACCGTCCTGGACGTGGTCGTCCCGCGGCGGGGGCGTGCGTGAGGGCCATGAGACGATGGATCGGGAAAGAGGGGCACGATTTTGCCACAGCCGCCCTCCACCCCGGGGCCGGCGCCCGCGCCACGGACCGCTTTGGCACCACACCGCAACAAGGGAGACATCGCATGAACCGTCCATCCACCGCCCTGATCGCCGCGCTGCTCGCGCTGACCCTGGGAGCCTGCCAGACGATGCACCCGCAGGCCTCGCCGGCCGCCAGCGCGGCAAGCGCCTCGGCGCAGTCCGCCGCCCCGACCGTCGGCAAGGAGGGGCAAGTCTCCAATGCCGCCTGGGAACAGGACATGCGCGACTTCGCCGCCAGTGATGCGGCCAATCCGCCGCCGCGCGATGCGGTGCTGTTCATCGGCAGCTCCTCCATCCGCATGTGGGAGACGCTGGCGCAGGATTTCCCCGGCACGCCGGTCATCAACCGTGGCTTTGGCGGCTCGGAAGTGCGCGACAGCACCTGGTATGCCGACCGCATCGTCACGCCGTACAAGCCACGCCAGATCGTGTTCTACGCCGGCGACAACGACCTCAACAGCGGCCGTAGCCCGCAGCAGGTGGCGGCCGATGTCCAGGCCTTCATCGCCCGCGTCCGCCGCGACCTGCCCGGCGTGCCGGTGGTCTACCTGTCGATCAAGCCCAGCCCCTCGCGCGCGAACCTGCTGCCGCAGATCCGCCAGGCCAATGCGCTGATCCAGCAGCGCACGGCGCAGATGCGCGATGTGCGCTACGTGGACGTATTCACCCCCATGCTGGGTCCGGACGGCCAGCCGCGCCCGGCGCTGTTCCGCGAGGACATGCTGCACATGACCGCCGACGGCTATGCGCTGTGGACCAAGGCGCTGGCGCCCTACATCGCGCCGTAATGCCGGCCTGCCCAGGATGGCGCTGCCGCGCCGTCCTTCAACGCCTGGAGCCACCCCATGCCCGTCCCGTACAAGCCGCAGGGCTATCACGCGGTCACCCCGTACCTGATCGTCGACGGCGCCGACGCCGCGCTGGCCTTCTACCGCGAGGCCTTCGACGCCGAGGAGATCTTCCGCCTGCCGATGGGCCACAAAGTCGGCCATGCCGAATTCCGCATCGGCGATAGCTTCATCATGCTCTCCGACGAATGGCCGGAGCTGGACCAGACCGGGCCGCACGCGCGCGGTGGCACCACCGTGTCGCTGATGGTGTACGTGCCCGACGTGGATGCGGCGGTGGACCAGGCCGCCAACGCCGGCGCCAGCGTCGAACGCGAGCCCCAGGACCAGCCCTGGGGCGATCGCACCGGTACGGTGCTCGATCCCTTCGGCCACCGCTGGACCCTGGCCACGCATCTGGAGGACGTGCCGGTGGAGGAGATCCGGCGGCGCCTGGCGTTGGGCGAGGAGTGAGTGGTGGGGCGAGGAGTGAGGAGTGAGCGAAGGCGAGGAGTGGTGGAAGCTGCGCTTCTCGGAGTCATCCGCGCGAACAACTTTGCAGGAAGTGCAGCTTCCGCTCACTCCTCACTCCCCGCCTTACCCACTCACTCCTCGCTTCAACCTACTCACTTCCCAGCCCCTCAGGGCTGAAAGCGGATCACCGCGCTCGTCCCCTGCCCCAGCGCGCTGGTCAGCTCGACCTTCCAGCCAAAGCGGGCGCACAGGCGCGAGACGATGGACAGGCCCAGGCCGGTGCCGTGTGGGCGCGACTCGTCGGCGCGGTAGAACGGTTCGAACGCGCGCGACATGACGTCTTCGGTCATGCCGATGCCGGTGTCGCGCACCGTGACCCGGTCGGTGTCGACGATGACATCGATGCGCCCCTCATCGGTATAGGCGCAGGCGTTGCGCAGCAGGTTGCTGATCACCACGTGCATCACCCGCGAGGAGGCGTACAGCCGCGGCCGCGCATTGCAGGTGACTTCCAGGTCGATGGGCTTGCCGATCAGCATGTCGCGCGCGCTTTCGGCCTCGTCCAGCACCACCTCGGCCAGGTCGAAGGTGTCGCGCTGCGGCTCCACGTCGCTGTCGCGCGCCAGGATCAGGAAGGCATCGATCACCGCCTCCATCTCGCGCCCGGCGCGCTGGATGCGGTGCAGCGAGCGCACCACGCGCGGCGTGGACGCCTCGGCCAGGGCCAGATCGCTGGCCACGCGGATCACGGTCAAGGGCGTGCGCAGCTCGTGGCTGGCATCGCGGGTGAAATCGCGTTCGCGCTCGATCTGGGTCGAGACCCGCTGCGCCAGGTCGTGCAGGGTGATGGCCAGCGTCTTGATCTCGCCCTGCACATCGCCTGGCAGCCGCTCGGCCGACAGCGCCGCCGCATCCGGCCGGCGCGGGTCCCACTGCGCCACCTGCTGGGCCAGCCAGTTGACCGGCGACAGCACGCGCTTGGACAGCTTGTAGGTCAGCCAGCACACCAGGTAGATCACCGCCAGGGTCAGCACGATGGGCACCGTGCCGAACCAGAACGCCAGCTGGTCCACCTGCGAGCGCAAGGACACCAGGTACAGGCGACCGAGCCGGCGCTCGTCCACCAGCACCATCAGGCCATCGCCGTGCAGTTCGTGGAAACCTGGCGAGAGGTCGCGCAAATCCTCGGGCAGCGCCAGTGGCGAGTCGCCCTTGAGCAGCAGGTAACCGCGCAGGTTGCGGGTATTGGGCGGCGGCTGCACGCCGGAGGCGCCGTACAGCTCCCAATAGTGCTCGGCCTCTTCCTTGAGCATTGCGTTGACCAGGCTGTGCTTGACCACCGCCGAGATCAGGAAGATCGCCGCGCAGATGGCAATACTCACCAGTCCCGCCTGGATCAGGAAGGTGATGCGGATCTTGCGCTTGAGCCCGTGTGTCATGTCAGCCCAATCCCGGCGCGCGGCCGGGTCGCGTCACCATGCCGCTCAGGAGATGTCCGCGATGCGGTAACCGGCGCTCTGCACGGTATGCAACAACTGCTTGTCGAACGGCTTGTCGATGACCTTGCGCAGGTTGTAGAGATGGCTGCGCAGGGTGTCCGAATCGGGCAGGCCATTGCCCCAGATCTCCCGTTCGATTTCCTGGCGGGTCACCACGCGGGGCGACTCGCGCATCAGGATGGTCAGCAGGCGCAGCCCGATCGGCGAGAGCATCAGCTCGGTGCCACCACGGGTAACCCGCATGCTCACCGGGTCCAGCACCAGGTCGGCCACCTTGAGCACTTCCGAGCCGACCTGGCGGCGCTCGCGGCGGATCAGCGCGCGCAGGCGCGCTTCCAGCTCCTGGATGGCGAAAGGCTTGGTCAGGTAGTCGTCGGCGCCGGTGCCCAGGCCGTTGAGCTTGTCGTCCAGGGTGTCGCGCGCGGTCAGCATCAGCACCGGGGTGGACTTGCGCGCCTCGCTGCGCAGGCGGCGGCAGACTTCCAGCCCGTCCATGCGCGGCAGCATCAGGTCCAGGATCAGCACGTCGTAGCTGTTCTCGGTGGCCAGGCGATAGCCATCGAGCCCGTCAGAGGCGTAGTCGACTTCGAAGCCCTTGCTTTCCAGATATTCCCCGATCATCTCGGAAATGTTGCGGTTGTCTTCGACAACCAGCACCAGGCCCGAGGTTTCCTGCACATGTCGCATTACCGTCTCCGGAGGACTTCAGCTTTGTGAAGCTAAGGGGTTCGAAGTGGAAGACACGTGAAGAACACCGCCGATGCCCACCGCTCAGCGCCGGCTTGCTACCGTGCGCCACCCTCCTCCTGATTCAGCCGCCATGCTCGACCGCATCCTGCCCATCGCCCTGCTGCTGGGCTCCAACATCTTCATGACCTTCGCCTGGTACGGCCACCTCAAGCACAAGAGCGCGCCGCTGTTCGTGGCCATCCTGGCCAGCTGGGGCATCGCCTTCTTCGAGTACATGCTGCAGGTGCCGGCCAATCGCATGGGCAGTGCGGTGTACTCGGTGGTGCAGCTCAAGACCATCCAGGAAATCCTGACCCTGGTGATCTTCGCCGGCTTCTCCACCTGGTACCTGGGGCAGCCGCTGAAGTGGAACCACTACGCGGCCTTCGCGCTGATCGTCGGCGCGGCCTTTCTGATGTTCTACGACCCTGGCGCGAAGTGATCAGAAACGAGTGAAGAGGAACGAGGAACGAGTGGGCAACGCCGCTATCCACGGGAAGCCCGCACTCGTTTCTCGTTTCTCGTTACTGGTTTCTCGTTCCTCACCCGGCGTCAGCCAGGGCGCGGGGCGAACATGATGACCGCCATGCCCGCCAGGCACAGGCATGCGCCCAGGACATCCCAGCGCGTGGGCCGGACGCCGTCCACCAGCCACAGCCAGCCCAGGGCCACGGCGATGTAGACGCCACCGTAGGCGGCGTAGACGCGCCCGGAAGCGGTGGGGTGCAGGGTCAGCAGCCAGGCGAACAGCGCCAGGCTCGCCGCCGCCGGCAGCAGCAGCCAGGCCGATCCGGCCTGCCGCAACCAGCGCCAGGGCAGATAGCAGCCCAGGATCTCGGCCAGCGCGGTCAGCAGGAACAGGCCCAGGACCTTCATCGTCGCCGCGGCCTCAGGCGGTCCCGTCGCGCTCGGCCTGCTTGACCTGTTGCCAGCAACGCTCCTGCTCCTCCAGCGACAGGTCGGCCAGCGGCCGCCCCTGGCCGGCCGCCAGCGCCTCCATGGCGCGGAAACGACGCTCGAACTTCAGGTTGGCCCGGCGCAGCGCGGTCCCGACATCCACCCCGGACTTGCGCGCCAGGTTGGCCGCCACGAACAGCACATCGCCGATCTCGTCCTCCAGCCGCTGCTGCCGGTCCGGGCCAGGCGGCAGCGCCAGTTCGGCCTGGACCTCGTCGGCCTCCTCGCGCAGCTTGTCCAGCACGGGAAGCGGGCCTGGCCAGTCGAAGCCGACGCGCGCGGCACGCTTCTGCAGTTTCAATGCGCGCTGCCATTCGGGCAGCCCACGGGCGATACCGGCCAAGGCCGAGGTGTCGGTCTGTCCCTTGTCGGCACGCTCGCGGGCCTTGATCGCATCCCAGTTGGCGCCGACCTGCGCGGCATCGGCCCCGGCCAGGTCGCCGAAGACATGCGGATGCCGGCGCTCCATCTTGTCGCAGATCGACTCCACCACCTCGCCGAAGGCGAACGCGCCCTGCTCGGCCGCCATCTGCGCATGGAACACCACCTGCAGCAGCAGGTCGCCCAGCTCGTCCTTCAGGTCGTGCAGGTCGTTGCGGTCGATGGCATCGGCGACCTCGTAGGCCTCTTCCACCGTGTACGGGGCGATGGAGGCGAAGTCCTGCTGCAGGTCCCAGGGGCAACCGCCCTGGGGGTCGCGCAGCCTGGCCATGATCCGCAGCAGGCGGTCGATCTGTTGTGCGGGGGCACTCATGCGGATGTCCTTTGATACCGGCCGGGGGCGGCGGCGACTCACTCCTGCGCGGCCACCTCGGGCAGCCAACTGCGCCAGGGCAGCGTGGAATCGCCCAGGGCCATGAAATCGCCATTGAGCAGGGTCTCGCGGCGGTTGTAACGGAACGCGCGGCCGTCGGGCGCCAGCAGCACGCCACCGGCCGCCTCCAGGATGCACTGCCCCGCCGCGGTGTCCCACTCGCAGGTCGGCCCGAACCGCGGGTAGACGTCCAGCAGGCCTTCTGCGATGCGGCAGAACTTCAGCGAGGAACCCAGGGCCACGGTCTGCGCATCGCCGATGCGGGCAAGCAGCGCGTCGGTGCGCGGGTCGCGATGCGAACGGCTGGCCGCGACCTTCAATGTGCCGCTGGCCGGGCGGCGCACGCGGATCAGGCGGTCGGTCTCGCCTTCGCGCAGGAACGCGTCGCGCCCTTCCTGCGCGTGCCAGACCTGGCCGGTGACCGGGGCCAGGATCACCCCGAACACCGGCCGGTGGTCCTCGATCAGGGCGATGTTGACGGTGAACTCGCCGTTGCGCTTGACGAACTCGCGCGTGCCATCGAGCGGATCGACCAGCCAGTAGGTCGGCCAGTCCTGACGCACCGACCAGGGCACATGCGCCCCTTCCTCGGACAGCAGCGGCAAGCCGGGGGTGAGCCGGTGCAGGCCTTCAGCGATCACGCGATGGGCGGCCAGGTCGGCCTGGGTCAGCGGGCTGTGGTCGGCCTTGTGCTCGACTTCGAAGCCGCGCTCGTAGACCTGAAGGATGGCGGACGCGGCCTCGCGCGCGATGGCGATGACGGCCTCGTGGATATCGGGGGTAATGCGGGTCAAGCGTTCTTTAACCATTCTCGTGCAATGAACAACGCCGCAAGCGACCGTCCTTCGGAGAAATCCTCGCGCAGCATCAATTCATGCAGCGCATCCAGCTTCCACGGCACGACTTCCATGTCCTCGGGCTCATCGCCCGGCAGTTTTTCCGGGTACAGGTCGCGCGCGACGACCAACCAGGACTGGTGGTTCATGTAGGTCGGGGCCAGGGTCATCTGCCGCAGCGCATCCAGCCTGCGCGCGCCATAGCCTGCCTCTTCCTTCAGTTCCCGGTCGGCCGCTTCCAGCGGGGTCTCGCCCGCATCGATGCGCCCCTTCACCAGCCCCAGCTCGTAACGGTGCATGCCGGCCGCGTACTCGCGCACCAGCAGCACCGTCTGATCGTCCAGCATCGGCACCACGACCACCGCGCCATGTCCGCGCGCCAGCATGCGCTCGAACTGGCGGCGTTCGCCGTTGGAAAACTCCAGGTCCAGCTGTTCGGCCTTGTAGAAGCCTGCCGGCTTCTCGGTCACGCCATGGATGGTCGGCAGGCGGCGACTCATGCGCAGGTTCCAGCGTCGCGCGGGAGGCTTGCCGATATCATGGAGGGATGCGAACGGACGATCATGTGGGCGCAATCCTAGCAGGTCGGCGCGACCGACCCGATGACCTGGGCGTGCCACGGCGGCGACCCGTCCTGGCCTTACCCGCAGGCCGCCCACCGTTGGCCTGGAGCCCGAACACATGCGCCTGACCCGCTGCTTCGTCGACCTGCCCCTGCAGCCTGGCGCCGAGATCTCGCTGCCAGACGATGTGGCCGGCCATCTGGTGCGGGTCCTGCGCCTGCGTGAGGGCGAGGCCTGCGTGCTGTTCAACGGCGATGGCCTGGACGTGCCGGCAACCCTGACGCGCGCGGACAAGCGCGAGGTGCGGGTCGTGCTGGGCACGCCAGTGCCGGTGGCGCGCGAATCGCCGCTGCGCATCGGCCTGATCCAGGGCATCGCCCGCGGCGAGAAGATGGACCTGATCCTGCAGAAGGCCGCCGAGCTGGGCGTGGCCCAGGTGCATCCGGTCAATGCCGACCGCACCGAGGTGCGCCTGGAGGGCGAGCGCCTGGCCAAGCGCGAGGCGCACTGGCGCAGCGTGATGGTCTCGGCCTGCGAGCAGAGCGGTCGTGCGCAGGTCCCGGCGCTGGCGTCGGTGGCCACGCTGGCGACCGTGTCCGCGCAGCTGCCCATCGAGGGCCTGCGGCTGATGCTGGACCCGGAAGGCGCGGAAACCCTGACCTCGCTCGAGCCCGCACCGGGCGCGCCAGTGCTGGTGGCGATCGGTCCGGAAGGCGGGTGGTCCGAGCGCGACCGCAGCCAGCTGCGCGAGCTGGGCTTCCGCGGACTGCGCCTGGGCCCGCGCATCCTGCGCACCGAGACGGCTGGACTGGCCGCCATCGCGGCGCTGCAGGCCTTGTACGGCGACCTCTAGCGTTGCGTGCCCCTCAAGAGAATCTGGTTCAACCCTCCGAGCAAATTGTGGGCGCGGCTTAGACCTCGAAGGGGCTTTGGCGAGAGACCGCTTGGCGGCGACTGGCCGAAGCCTCCCAGAACCGCTCATCCAGGAAGCGCTGGCTTGCTCGACGCGGGGTGGCGAGGCCGGGCCGTCCGGGACCGGCTCAATGCCAGTTGGCCAGTTCCTCGGCGCTGATCTTGCCGTCGCCGTTGGCATCGACCAGGCGGAATTCGCTGTGCAGGGCGTGGGTGTCCGGCACTTCGTCCAGCGTCAGCACGCCATCGCCATTGCGGTCCAGGTCGGCGATGGTCACCTTGTAGTCCGAGGCATTGGCCAGCTGGCGGTTCTGTCCCCAGGTCAGGTTGACCGGGCCTTTTGGACCGTCGATCAGCTGGGTGCCGCCGTTCTGGCGGTCGCGCAGCTCGCTGGTGGCCACCTGCGCCAGCGCGGGCACCGACACCAGGCCGAGCATGGCGATGAGGATCCGGACGTTCATGGCTTACCTCCTCGGTCAAAGCGCGGACTTTAAGCCGGCCCAGATGACCTGCCCGTGCACGCCGCCCCCGTTCCCCCGCACCGCAGCATCTTGACACGTGCAGGGCGCAACTCCACTGTAAGCCCACCAGGGGAATCGCATAAGGACATCACGCCCGCAGCCGCGGGACGCGTGGGCCAGGCCCAGCACAGGCGCAAGACGCGCCACGCCGTTCGCGCAGGCCCAGCGGCCTTGCGCCCGCACTCAATGACCAGCCGACACCTGCGATGGGTGGATGGGGACACGTCCCATCCGTCGTACAGCGGCCGGTCCACGATCTTTCATCAGGGGGAACACCATGAAGTCCGTCATCCGCGCGCTTCCGCTCTGCCTGGCCGTCATGGCCGTGCAGGCGCACGCTCAGTCCGTCTCACCGTCCTGGAACGCGTACCGCAAGCAGCAGGCGCAGAGCGCCGCACAGCCCGTGCCGCAGCAGCAGGCGCAGTCGCAGAGCGAGCAGGCGTCCACGCCCGTGGCTGCCCCACCGGCGACCCGGCTTGTTACCTCCCAGCCCGCATCCGAGCAGCCGGCACTGGAACCCACGCCCCGTGCACGGGGCGACGCGCCGCGCAGCGCGTTCTTCGTCGGCCTGCAAAAGGGTCATGGCTGGATCTACGACGACAAAAAGCAGGAGCTCACTGCCGCCAGTGCCGGCTTCCGCTGGCAGGCCGGCCCGGTGACGCAGGTCGGCATCGAGGCCGCCTACGGAAAACTGAAAAAGGAGGAGACATCCACGACTGAGTGGGATCCGTTCTGGCAGCAAAACTTCACGTACACCGAGGTCTATCCCCAAGCGCGTTACTTCACGCTTGGTGCAAGCGCGCGCTTCAACTTCGGCAGCAACAGCCCGATCTTCGGCATCGCGCGCCTGGGCTACTTCAGATCGAAAATCGACAGCTTTAGCGACAATGACCAGAGAGTGGTGGTCGGTGCCTACGCGGGCCTGGGGCTGGGCGTGGACATTACACGACACTTCAACGTCCAGCTGATCTACAACAGCTACGTCTACTCCGACGACGACTACTACGATGACTACGGCGACGATTACACGATCAATCGCGCCGACACCGCCACGCTTGGGCTCGAAGTGCGCTTCTGACCGCGCATGAAAAAGGCGTGCGGTGATCCGCACGCCTTTGCTTTTACAGCGTGGCGCGTCGGCTCACGCGCCCAGCGAGAGCGCCTCGTCGATCAAGGTTTCCAGGCGCTCCAGGTCCGGCAGCAGCGCCGACTCCTCGCCCAGCAGCACGCGCATGTGCACGCCCAGTGGCAGCGACTCCTCGGTGGCGTCGGCCAGCAGGCCATCGCGCGGCACAGTCACCAGCCGCGGGAAGGACGGCGTCAGCAGCGCGAAGTACGGCAGCTGCGGATTGCCCCCCAGGGCCTTGAGCACCAGCAGCTTGACGTTGCCGCCCACCGGGTCGGCGCCGATGCCGGCCAGGCGCGCGAAGGACAGCACCGGCACCGACAGGCCCTGCCAGGCGATCTGCCCAACCAGCCACTCCGGCGCATCGGCGAGCGGGGTGATCGGCACGCGCGACATCATCTCGGCCACCGTGGTGTTGGGCAGCAGCAGCCGCTCGCCGGCGGTCTGCACCAGCACGCCACGCAGTTCGTCGTTGGAAAGCATCATGGCGTCACCCTTCAGCTGTAGAGATGGCCGAACAGCTCGGCGGCGAGATCTTCGGGCGTGGCCACGTTGCCGCCCAGGGACAGCAGCTCGCGCGATGCGGCCGGGTCGTAGCAGCCTTGCGGCGACTGTCCGCCGACGAAGGCGCCACGACGGGCCAGCAACAGCGCCGGCTCCACGTGCGCGACCTCGGCGCCGCTGAGCAGCAGCACCGCGCTGTCGGCCGCCGGCAGGGCCGACAGCAGCGCGCCGATCTCAGGCGTGCCCTCGGTGAAGGTCAGTGCGCCGTCGGCGCCGACCTGGACGCCCACCTCGTCGGGCAACACATAGACATGCCCGGCGGCCGCGCGCTGGCCGGCGACGGTCAGCAGCACCGGCATTTCAGAGATGCGCGCGATCTGGCGGACCAGATTGTCGTAGCGCCCGCCATCCAGGCGCAGGCGGATCAGCACCGGGCGCGGGGTGCCCGAGGGCAGGCCGCTCAGCACCCGACGCACCGCGTCGGGACCGCCAATGCCGGCCAGCAGCACCACGGCGCCCTTGGCCACCGGGCCGGCATGCGTGCCGTCCAGCGCCTCGAGTTCCAGGGTCAGGCCACTGCTGCGCGGAACCGGCGGCGGTGCGGAGTCGGCGGTCGCTGCGGGCGCGGAAGCGGCGGCGTCCGCCACCGGATCCAGCGGCGGCAGCGGCGGCGGGCCGACGCGTGGCGGCAGCGGACTGGGCGCGGGTGCGTCCGCTTCCGGCAAGGGGGCATCGAACCGATCCACCAGCGCCAGTTCGGGCCGCTCGATCGGCTTCCAGTTGTCCAGGTCGATGGTGAAGGCTTCGGCCGGCTGCTCCTGGGCCTGGTCGTCCTCCAACTGCAGTCCGATCGGCGGTGCCTCGGCGGGCGCGGCCGAAGCAGGCGCAGGATCCGGCTCGGCCGCGGCGGGCGCATCCTCGACCAGGCTCAGCCTGGAGAAGTCCGGGCGCTCCGCACCGGCGGTGGGCGCGGCAGCATCGTTGATTTGCGTGGTGGCGAGATCGCTCTCCGGCGGCAGGTCCGCATGCGGCGCTGCCGGCGTGATCGACAGGCCGGGCCGGCGCTGCGGATCGTCCTCCTCGCGCCCAGGCGGCAGCACGTCGGCGTGGCCGAACAGCTTGGCCGACAGGTGCCGCGCCCAGCGCTGGGCATCCCAGCCCTCGCGCTGCAGGGCCAGCTCGGCATCGTCGAAGATCACGTTGAGGGCCGGATCGTGCAGCACGTCATCCAGGCGGAACACGCTGTCCTCCACCGCCGGCTCCAGGGCCACCAGTACCGCCTCGGGCTGCGCCGCGCGCAGGGTATGGGCATCCAGGGCATTGGGATCGGCCACCAGCACGGTCTGCGCGCCGGAGGCGCGCAGGGCCTGGCTCAGCTGGTCGCGTGCCCGCCCTTCCCGGGCCAGCAGCGCCACGCGCGGGCGGGTCATGGCGGGCTCACTCGCGGACACGGGCCATCCCCAACAGGTCGTACACGTTTCGCATCAGATCCAGCTCTTGGTAGGGCTTGCCCATGTAGCGCTGCACGCCGATCTCGAACGCGCGCTGGCGATGCTTGTCGCCACTGCGCGAGGTGATCATCACGATCGGCACGCCAGCGAAACGGGCATCGGCCTTCATGGCCGTGGCCAGCTCGTAGCCATCCATGCGCGGCATTTCGATATCCAGCAGCATCAGGTCCGGGACGCGGTCTTCCAGCCGCTCCAGCGCCTCCACGCCGTCGCGCGCGGTGACCACCTCGAAGTTGTGGCGCTCCAGCACGCGGCCGGTGACCTTGCGCATGGTCAGCGAGTCGTCCACCACCATCACCAGCGGCACGTGGCGCTGCTCGGCCACCGCCGCCTGCGGCGTGGCGCCCGCAGGGCGCGCGATGAAGCGACGCACCAGCGGGGCCGCGTCCAGGATCACCACCACGCTGCCATCGCCGGTGATGGTGGCGCCGTAGATGCCCGGGATCGAGGACACCTGCGGGCCCACCGGCTTGACCACGATTTCGCGGTTGCCCAGCACCGCATCCACCGCCACTGCCGCGCGCAGGTCGCCCGAGCGCACCAGCAGCAGCGGGATCTGCTCCTGCCCTTCGGCCAGCGAGGGGTTGTGGGCCACCAGCGTGCCCAGGTCGTACAGGCTGTACTCCTCGCCTGCGTAGACGTAGCTGGCGCCGTCCTTGGTGAAACGGTCGCGGGTAATGCGGCCGATGCCGCTGACCGCCGCCACCGGCACCGCGAAACGGGTCTCGCCGACCTGCACGAACACTGCGCGGGTCACCGCCAGGGTCTGCGGCAGGCGCAGGGTGAAGGTGGTGCCCTTGCCGTGGGTCGAGTCGATATCCAGCGTGCCGCCCAGCGCGCGCACCTCGTTGTGCACCACGTCCATGCCCACGCCACGGCCGGCCAGCTGGCTGACCGTCTCGGAGGTGGAGAAGCCGGGCTCCAGGATCATGCGCTCCAGGTCCACGCGCGAGATCTCCGAGCCGGCCGCCAGCAGGCCGCGCTGCTCGGCCCGGGCGCGGATGGCGTCCAGGTTCAGGCCGGCGCCATCGTCGCTGACGCGCAACACCATTTCCGAGCCTTCGCGGTCCAGCGCGATGGTGACCAGGCCTTCCTCGGCCTTGCCCGCCTCGCGGCGCGCCTGCGGCGCTTCCAGGCCGTGGGCCAGGGCGTTGCGCAGGAGGTGTTCCAGCGGCGCGGTCATGCGCTCGAGCACGTTGCGATCCAGTTCGCCGTGCGTGCCCTGCAGTTGCAGGCGCACCTGCTTGCCGGTGTCGTTGGCGGCCTGGCGCAAGGTCCGGCGCAGGCGCGGCACGATGCCTTCGAACGGCACCATGCGGGCCTGCATCAGGCCGTCCTGCAGTTCCGAGCTGACGCGCGACTGTTGTTGCAGCAGGCTGTCGTACTGGCGGGCCAGATCGTCCAGCACGCCCTGCAGGCCGCTGAGGTCGGCCGCCGACTCGCCCAGCGCGCGGCTGAGCTGCTGCAGGGTGGAGAAGCGGTCCAGCTCCAGCGGATCGAAGGTGGGATCGCGCTGATCCTGCTCGCGCTGGTAGCGGGCCACGATCTGCGCCTCGGTCTCCAGGTCCAGGCGTCGCAGCTGGTCGTGCAGACGCACGTTGGTGCGGTCCAGTTCGGCCATGGCGCCACGGAAGGCCCCGAGTTGCTGCTCCAGGCGCGCCCGGTAGATCGCCACCTCGCCGGCGTTGTTGACCAGGCGGTCGAGCAGGTCCGCGCGCACGCGCACCTGTTCGCTGCCGCTCTGCAGCTGCACTTCCTCGTCCTGGAAGGCCGAGGCATCCACCGGCGCGGACAGCGGCGCAAGCTCCGGCCTGGCGGCCGCGACAGGTGCGACCGGTGCTTCGGCCTGCGGCGCCGGTGCTTCAGCCTGAGGCGTCGGCAACGCGGCGTCCTCCGCGGCGGCCTCCTGCACCGAGGTGGGCGGCGCCTGCTCGGCCGGCGCCGGTGCGGGCACCGACGCGGGCGCTTGGGCCGGCTGGGATGCGGGTGCATCGATTGGCGCCGGACTGCGGCCTTCGGCCATCGCGTCGAACGCAGCGATCAAGGCCTGCGGGTGACCGACCGCCCGGTACCCGGCCGCGCCGGTGAGCAGGCGGTGCAGTCCGTCGAAGCCCTGCTCCAGCAGTTGCACGCCGCCGCGGTCCAGCTGCAGGCGGTTGGCCGCGACCTTCTCCAGCAGCGATTCGATGGCATGGCCCAGATCGCCGATGGCGTTGATGCCGGCCATGCGCGCACCGCCCTTGAGGGTGTGCAGGTCGCGCTGCAGCGCGGCCACCAGCGCGTGGTCGTCCGGGGCCTGGCGCAGCTGCGCCAGCACGCCGTCGGAGTGATCCAGCAGGTCGCGGCCTTCCTCGACGAAGATGTCGACCAGGTCGCGGTCCAGCTCGTCCAGCGGCAGCGGCTCGCCGATCAGCGCATCGATGCTCTCGGCCGCGGCCGTGGCCTCCACGCCTGCCTGGACCGGTGCGTCGGTCGCCTGCGGCGCATCGACGGCGGCGCTGCCGTCGTCTCCACCCAGCAGCGCTTCGACCGTGGCTGCTTCCTCCTGCGCATCCTGCGCGGAGACGACGAAGGCCTCCTCCGGCTCCGTCGGCGCGATGTCCGGGGCGTGCGCATCGTCCGTCGCCACGGTCAGCGCATCGGCGTCGGGGTCCGGCAGCAGCGCGATGGATTCGATCACATCCGCCGGCGGCTCGGTCCAGGTGAAGTCCTCGGCAGGAGACGGCTCCTGCGCCTGAAGCGCCGGTTCCGGGTCCTGCGCGCTCGCAACTGGCCAGGCCTCGGCAGGCGCGTTCTCCGGGTCCGGCGCAGCGTCGGACTCGACCGGCGACTGCTCGGCCAGGACCGCGTCCAGCTCTTCGCCCTGGACGGCCGATTCGGCCTCTTCCAGGCTGATGCCGGCGGCGGGGTCCTGCGGAGTGTCGTAATCGAGCGCGCCGAGCGAGGCCGGCGCGTCGTCGGCCAGGACCGTACCGTCGGCGAAATCGAACTCGACCGGGTCGGCGACCGGCTGGCTTACCTCGAACACGGCCGGTCCCAGCTCGGACTCCAGCGATGGCGTGGCTTCTTCCTCGGACGAGGTTTCGGCGATGGCGATGGCGGGGGCCTGCGGCTCGGTCACGGCCTCGACGGCAGCGTCCTGGGCGATGGTCCAGCGATCGGCTGGCAGTTCATTGGCAGGCTCTTCCTCGGCCGACACACCCTCGACAAGGATGTCCTCGGCAGGCGCATCCTCGGCCGGCACTTCCTCGACAAGGATGTCCTCGACTGGCGCACCTGCGGCAGCGGCGGGCGCCGGTCCCAGCGCCTCGGGCACGGCATCGGCAGGTACCAGCGCGACGGCGCCCGTGATCGGGGTCATCTCCGCCGCCGGGCGACCGCTGTAGGTCGCGTCCAGCTCGAAGCCGCGGAAATGGCGATCGGCGTCCGCTTCGACCGGCTCGGCCGGCGGAATCGCCGCGGATTGATCCTGCTCGGCGGCATCCAGCGCCGCCTCGTCGTGCAGTGTGGTGTCCTGGGACCCCTCATCGTCCTGCGCGAACGCGGGCGCGTCCTCTTCCAGGCTGAGGGCCTCGTCCAGTACTGGAACCTGCTCGATCGGCTCTACGTCCTGGACCGCAGCGCGTTCCTGATCTTCGTCGAACGCGGGCGTTGCCAGCGGCGCGCTTGCGCCGTCGGCGGCCGCGGCCTGGTCCTGCGGCGGCTTGTTGCCCGGCAGATGCGCCGGATCCAGGTAGGCCGACAGGTCCATGTCCTGCAGCGTGCCATCGAGCACCGGCGGGGCGATCTCGTCCTGTGCCGCTTCCTGCGACGACTCGGCCGGCAGGTCCGGCACCGTCAGCACGGTCGGCTTGGCCTGCGGCAAGGTGTCGCGCAGCGCCACCAGGCGCGCATTGAGGGCTTCAAAGCGCGGGATGCGCGGCGCGTCGGCGTGCAGGGCGGCGATGGCCTGGCGGATCGCAGCGGCGGCCTCGTCGATGGCCTGCACCGCCTCGGCCGTGACCGGCGCATTGGTCGGCAGGGCGCGCTTGAGGAACTGTTCGGCTGGTCCGGTGACCTCGGTGATGCCAGGCACGTCGGCCATGGCGAAGGCGCCGTTCATGGTGTGGAAGGCGCGCAGCAGCGGCTCGTTCACGCGCGCGTTGCCGGCGCCGGTGGCGGCCATGGCCAGCCACGCATCCACGGTCTTCAGGTGCGCCTGCACCTCCGCTTCCAGGATCTCGCGCAGCACACTGTCCACCGAGGCGGGAATGCCGTCCAGGTCGGTAGGTGGCAGCGGCGGCGGCACCCGCGCTTCAGCGACCGCCTCGGCCTGATCCAGCGACGCACGCGGGGTGTACCAGGCTTCCTCGCCTTCGGCCAGGCGGTCGGCCACCGCTTCCAGGCCATGGAGGTCGGCGGTGACCGCGCCGGTGCCGCGCAGTGCGGCTTCCAGCTGCGGCAGCACCAGGGTCGAGCGCTCCAGCAGGTCCAGGACCGCCGGCGAAGGCGGACGCGTGCCGTCGAGCACGCGGTTAAGCATGTTCTCGACCTTCCAGGCGAACTCGCCCAGCACGCGGGCGCCGACCAGCCGGCCGCTGCCCTTCAGCGTGTGGAAGGTGCGGCGGATCGGACGCATGCGCTCCAGGTCGTACAGGTCCTCGCGCCAGTGCGGGACCAGGGCGGCGATGCTGCCGACCTCTTCGGCCAGCTCCTCCAGGAACACATCGCGGATCTCATCGTCGATGTCGCCCGCGGAGGTGTCAAAGCCGGCTTCGATGGCCGGGCCATCGCCCACCGGTGAGGGGGGCTGGGATGAAGCCGTCGCCTGCGGCGCATCTTCCACCTGCGCGTCCAGCGCGACCGGCGGCAGTGGCTCAGCCGTGGGCGACTGCTCCGTAGTGGGCGCTTCGTGCGCCAGGGCTTCTTGAAGATCCAGGGGCGGTGGGTCGCCAGCGCCATCGGCCTGGAGGGTGTCCTCGGGCTCCCACGCCAGTGGCGCGGGGCTGGGCACGTCCTCCTCGATCTCCAGCGTCCACTCGGACGTGTCCACGGCGATCTCCAGCGGCTCATCGCTGGCAGATGCGTCCACCTCCACGCCGTGGGCGCCATCGTCCAGCTCCAGCGGCGCCAGCTCCAGGCGCTCGCCGGGTGCGTCCTCTTCCAGCGTCCAGGGTGCGATGCGGGCCGACTCGGCCTCGGGTCGCGCGACCTGGTCATCGGCCAGGTGCGCGCTTTCGTCCAACTCCAGCGGCGCCAGGGTCAGACGTTCGCCGCTTTCGGGCGCGGCTTCGAAACGCTCGATCTGCAGCGCCGGGTCCGCGGGCGCGACGATCGCATCCTCGGCCGGCCATTCGAATACCGGCGGTTCGCCAGCCGCGTTCTCGCGGGTGCCGGGTTCGGCTGCCGCGGCCGGGTCGGCCTGCGGCAAGGCGGGGACAGCCGGCTCCACGTTCTGGACAGGCGCATCGGCAACGGCCCCTGCGGACGAATAGCGCAGGTTCTCCAGGCTGGCGCGCGCCACGTCCAGGATTTCCTCGCGATTCGGTCGCCGGTCGCGCAGCGCTTCCAGGTAGTACTCCAGGCTGGCCATGGCATCGGCCAGCGTGTCCAGCTGCTGCCCGCCGGGCACGCGCCGGTTGCCGACCAGCTCGACCTCCACGTAACGGCGCACGCCGTCGACGTGGGCGGCCGCTGGCGCCAGGTCCAGGATGCGCAGGCTGCCGGACACCTCGCCCAGCAGGCGCGGCACGTCGGACAGCTGCTCGTGATTCCAGTTGGTCTCGATGAAGGCCACGAACGCTTCGCGCGCGGCGGCGAAATTGCGGATCGCCTCCTGCGCGACGATCTCGATCGTGCGCATGGCTTCGCTGGAGTGCGCCTCGTCCGAGGCGTCGCCCGGGGCTGCACCCAGGCCGGCGACCTGGTCATCCAGCGAGGCATCCACGTAGAGCAGCGCGCCGGCGATGTCCAGCAGCACGCCCTCATCGTTGGAACGACGCCCGGCGATCAGGTCCGACAGCGCATCGCTCTGCTCGACCACCACGCCGCGGGCCGCGTCCAGCCCCATCATGCCCAGCGTCTCGCCCACGCTGGTCAGGTGCTGGACCTGGGATTCCAGCGCGGCGACATCGCCGCCGGTGCGCAGGTGCAGATCCAGCGCATCCTTGATGCGCAGCAGTTCTTCCTTGACCGCGCCGCCGACGGTGTCGAGCAGGGCGCGGTTGCGCCCGGTCAGGCTGCTGCGGGCGTGTTCGATCTCGGCCGGCGTCGGCTCGGCCGCTTCCAGGCCGAAGGTGCTGCGCAAATCGTCCAGTGCCGGGTGCTGGGCGTCGCTATTGGCCACCTGGTAAAGCAGTTCGCGCGTGGGCTCCTGGCCGGGCGTGGAACTGAGCAACTTGTCTTCCTGCGCCTGGCGCAGCGAGCGCACCACGCTGGCAAAGCCCTGGCGGACCGCCGGGCTGGCCTGCAGCGCGCCGTCGCGCAGCGCTTCGGCCACGCTGCTGGCCACCCACAGCATGCGTCGGGACGGCTCGTCCTTCATCAGTGCCAGCATGTCGCGCGTGGCGTCGGCCAGTTCGGCCGCGTTGTCCGGCGCGGCCGCTTCCGGCCAGGCCTGCAGCGCGCGCGCCAGGCGCTCCTGCGCCGCTTCCAGGCGGCTGGCGCGGCTGCTGACCGGCAGCGGTTCGGCCGTTCCGGCGGTCGGCGGCAGCGGACGGTCCAGGTCCGGCGCGAACAGCACGCCTTCGCTAAGGCCGGCCTCGCCCCGCGCGGCGCGGATCTCGTTGAGCAGCGGCAGCAGCACGATCGGGATGTCGCGGTGCCCGCTCTGCAGGCGCTCCAGGTAATCCGGCAGCAACACCGTGCCGCGCATCAGCACCGCGCAGGCCTCGTCGATGTCCTGGGCGCGCCCTTCCTGCAGGGCCAGCGCCAGCGCTTCCAGTTCCTCGGCCACCAGCGCCGGGGCGTGCAGCTCGACCATGCGCAGCGTGCCCTGCACCTGGTGCAGGTGCGCGCCGCATTGCTGCATGTGCTGCAGATGGGTGGGCTGCTCGGCGAACAGTTCGATCTCTTCCCGCGCCTGGCGCAGGGTGGCATCCAGCTCAGGCTTTACCCAGCCCAGCACGGCATGGCTCATGGCATCACGCAACGCACTCATCGCAGCCTCCTGGTACGGACTGCCGCATCCGGCGGCATCCATCGGCGCTCGTTCGATCCACAGTTCATCCGCATGGACCGTCTCAACCCGGCAACTTGAAGTCGGCCACCGAACGGCGCAGATCCGAGGCCAGCTGGGTCAGGTGACCGATGGACTCGGCCGTCTGCCCCGCGCCCTGCGAGGTCTGCGACGCGATGCGGCGGATCACCTCCATGGTGCGGGTGATGTCGGCAGCGGCGTCGGACTGCTGCTGGGCAGCGCCGGAAATGTTCTTGATCAGCTCGTTGAGATCGCTGGACACGCGTTCGATCTCGCCCAGCGCGGTGCCGGCGTCCTCGGCCAGGCGCGCCCCGGAGACCACCTCGGCGGTGGTCTGCTCCATCGAGTTGACCGCCTCGTTGGTGTCGGCCTGGATGGCCTGGACCAGCGATTCGATGCGACGGGTGGCGCTGGAGGTGCGCTCGGCCAGGCGCTGCACTTCGTCGGCCACCACGGCGAAACCGCGGCCGGCCTCACCGGCCGAGGACGCCTGCACGGCGGCGTTGAGCGCCAGAATATTCGTCTGCTCGGAAATGTCGTTGATCAGCTCCACCACCGAGCCGATCTCCTGGGAGGACTCGCCCAGGCGCTTGATGCGCTTGGAGGTCTCCTGGATCTGGTCGCGGATCTGGTCCATGCCGCGGATGGTCTCGCGCACCACGCCCGCGCCCTCGGCCGCGATCTGCACCGAACGCTGGGCCACGCCGGCCGATTCGGCCGAGTTGCGCGAGACCTGCTCGATCGAGCCGGCGATGTCGCTGATGCGCTCGGACGCCGAGCCGATCTCGCTGGCCTGGTGATTGGCCGCCTCGGACAGCTGCAGCGCGGTGGCCTGGGTCTCCTGGGTGGAGGCCGCCACCTGAACCGAGGTGTCGTTGATGGTGGTCACCAGGTTGCGCAGCTCGTCCACGGCGTAGTTGATCGCGTCGGCGATCGCGCCGGTCATGTCCTCGGTCACCGTGGCCTTGACCGTCAGGTCGCCTTCGCCCAGCGAACTGATTTCATCCAGCAACCGCATGATCGCCTGCTGGTTGCGGCTGTTGTATTCCACCTGGGTCTGGTAGCGGATCTCCTGCTCGCGCTTGCGCGACACGTACAGGCTGCGCAGCAGGCCGATGATGGAGATCAGCAGCAGCGCGCCGGAACCGACGGAGATCCAGAAGTTGGGGAACAGGCGCGTATCGCGCGCCGAACCGAACGCCGAGAAGGCTTCGAACAGGCGCTTGCTCTGCTCCAGCATGCTGTTGGAGCCCTGCGCCAGCGCGGTGGAGGCCACCTGTGCGCCGAACAGGTTGCGCGCACTGCCCAGCATGGCGTCCAGGTCGCGCTTCATCGCCGTCCAGGTCGCGTTGGACTGCTCCAGCGCGGCCAGGGCCGCGCCGTTGCGCACCGGCACGATGCCCAGTTCCTCGTTGCCCTCGCGCAGCGCGCCCATCACCTGGGCGAACAGCATCGAATCGCGGGCCAGGGCATCGCCGGCCATGCTCGCCCCGCTGCCGCCGGCGCGCACCTCGGTCACGCTGCGGGCCATGCGCCCGGCGACCACGACCTGCTGCAGGGCGTTGTAGATCTGCGAGGCCGGCGCGCCGCTGGAGGACATGGCGCGCACCACTTCATTGAGCTGGGCCTGCAGCTGCGGCACCTGCCCGGAAAAGCGGTTGGCGTTGCCCGACAGCGCCAGCACCGCCGGCTCGGCGGCGATCAGCTGGTCGGCATTCTTGGACAGCGGCGCCCAGGTCTGGGCCAGGGCCTGCAGCGGGCCGGTCACCGCGCGCTCCTGGCCGAAGCGCGACTGCAGGTCGGCGATGGTCGCGTCGATGCGCTTCTTGGTGTCCTTGAAGGCGGCGTAGGCGTCGGCGCTGCCGGCCACCGCGTCGCGGCCCTGGTTGGCCAGCTGCTGGGACAGCACCTGCAGGTCGGCCGCACCGGTGCTGGCCCCGGACAGGCGGCTGCCCTCGTAGGTGGCCACGCCGGTGTTGGCGCCGAACAGGATCACCGACAGTCCCAGCAGGATCAGCCAGAAGGCGCTTCCGCGGCCGGAGGGCCGGGCATTCGGAGAACTCGCAGCAGTACTCATCCTTACAACCCCTGAAGTCAAAACCCGAAAAACCGCCCAACCCCGGGGCGGATAAAACGACGCCGGTCGCCCTTAGTGGGCGGCCTGGCGGAATTCCGGCGTGCGCGCCAGCAGCGACAGCGCGAACACGCCCCAGGCCTCGTCCTCGGCCTTGAAGGCGCGCCCCACGAAGTGGCTGTAGCGCCCCTCGGCCAGGCTGCCGGCCTCCACTTCCTGCGCGGTGCCGAAGCTGCGCTGGCCGTAGAGCTCATCGATGGTCAGGGCCACGTCGCCGCCGGCCTGACGCATCACCAGCACGCGCTGGCCTTCGTGCAGCACCGTGCGCTCGCCCTCGAGGAACTGCTTGAGGTCGATGACGGGAAACAGATTTCCGCGCAGGTTGCCGATGCCCAGCATCCACGGCTGCGCGCCCGGCACCGGGGTGATCGGCGGCATCGGCACGATTTCCACCACCTCGTCGAAGGCAGACACCAGCCGGCGCTTGCCGACGCGGTAACCCACGCCCCGCCATTGGTCCGGGGCGGTCTCGGCGATGGGGAGCACGACCGCGTGCGCCAGGCTGCGGCGCTCGTATTCGGCCAGGATGTCGAACGGCGTACGGATCATGACGGGGCCCCTTGGCGCACGCGCTGCGGCGTGCGCACCCGATATTGCGTTGGTGTCTGCGCGAACACCCGCATCGCCTCAGTGGCCGACGTGGGTGCGGATGGCGTCCAGCAGTTCTTCGCGCGTGAACGGCTTGGTAAGGTACTGCTCGGAACCGACGATGCGACCGCGCGCCTTGTCGAACAGCCCGTCCTTGGACGAGAGCATGATCACCGGCGTGCGCTTGAAGACCTGGTTGTTCTTGATCAACGCGCAGGTCTGATAACCGTCCAGGCGCGGCATCATGATGTCCACGAAGATGATCTGCGGCTGCTGGTCGGCGATCTTGGCCAGCGCCTCGAACCCGTCCGTCGCGGTCACGACCTCGCAGCCCTCGCGCTTGAGCAGGGTCTCGGCCGTGCGCCGGATGGTCTTTGAATCGTCGATCACCATCACCCGAAGACCGTTCAAATCCCCGGCCGGGCTTGCAATGTCCGTCATGTCACTTCATCCCCTAGCGCGCAGCGCTTCTTCCCGGCGCTGCTGCGAAGTTGCCTATATCCCATCGCCCGCCCGGACGTGTCAAGCCGCCAGCGCGGACGGGCGCCGCGGAAGGACCTTAATGCGAACTGGGTCGCAGTGCGCGCCTGCTACCATCGCCGCTCCCACCGCACAGACCCCCAGCGCATGTCGTACGACGTCGTCGTCGTGATGGACCCGATCGGCTCCATCAAGATCGCCAAGGACACCACCTTCGCCATGCTGCTGGAAGCGCAGCGACGCGGGTACCGCCTGCGCTACGTGACCCCCGGCGGGCTGTCCATCCGCGAGGGCCGCGCCATGGCCCAGGTCGCCGACCTGACGGTGCAGGACGTCAAGCCCGGCCAAGGGGACAGCTGGTTCACCCTGGGCCAGGCGCAGGCGCTGGATTTCGGCCCCGGCCAGGTGGTGCTGATGCGCAAGGACCCGCCGGTGGACGCCGAGTACATCTACGACACCCAGGTGCTGGCGCTGGCGCAGCAGGCCGGCGCCCTGGTCGTCAACGACCCGCAGGGCCTGCGCGACTACAACGAGAAGCTGGCCGCGCTGCTGTTCCCGCAGTGCTGCCCGCCGACCCTGGTCAGTCGCGATGCCAAGGCCCTGAAGGCCTTCGTGGCCGAGCACGGCCAGGCCGTGCTCAAGCCGCTGGACGGCATGGGCGGGCGCTCGATCTTCCGCTCGGCCACCGGCGATCCCAACCTCAACGTGATCCTGGAAACCCTGACCGACGGCGGCCGCAAGCTGACCCTGGCGCAGAAGTTCATCCCGGACATCACCGTCGGCGACAAGCGCGTGCTGCTGGTGGACGGCGAGCCGGTGGACTATTGCCTGGCGCGCATTCCCCAGGGCGATGAGTTTCGCGGCAACCTGGCCGCGGGCGGGCGTGGTGAAGGCCGCCCGATCAGCGAGCGCGACCGCTGGATCGCCCAGCAGGTCGGCCCGCTGATGAAGGAGAAGGGCATGTTGTTCGTCGGCCTGGATGTGATCGGCGACTTCCTGACAGAGGTCAACGTCACCAGCCCGACCTGCGTGCGGGAGCTGGACGCGCAGTTCGGCCTGAACATCGCCGGGCTGCTGTTCGACGTCATCGACCGCAAGTTCGCCGCCCAGGCATGAGCCCGCCGGCGGCCTCGCTGCGCACGCCGGGGGCCGGGGAGCACCAGCGCCTGAGCATCGCGCTGGCGGTGTCGCTGGTGCTGCACGGCCTGCTGATCCTGGGCGTGGGCTTCACCCTCAAGGGCGCCGCGCCGATGGTGCCGACCCTGGATGTGATCCTCAGCCAGACGCGCACGCCGCTGACCCCGAAGGAAGCCGATTTCCTGGCCGCGGCCAACCAGCAGGGCGGCGGCGAGCAGGACCAGGCCCGGCGTCCGCGCGAAGCGCAGGCCGGCTTCGTGCCCAAGGCCGACCCGGGCATGGCTCCGCTGCCGCTGCAGGCGCAGACGCCCGCGCAGGCCCCGCCCCCGCAGGAGCGGGTGGTGACCAGCCGCGACCAACGGGACGCGCTCGCCCAGGCCCAGCCCCGCCCGCTGCAGGAAGACCCGCTGCCCGAGCCCAGCGCGGAGAAGATCGAACACGACGCGGAGATGGCCCGCCTGGCCGCCGAGGTGCACCTGCGCTCGGAGCTGTACGCCAAGCGGCCCAAGCGCAAGTTCGTCTCCGCCAGCACCCGCGAATACGTCTACGCCAACTACCTGCACGCCTGGGTGGAACGCGCCGAGCGCGTGGGCAACCTCAACTACCCGGACGAGGCGCGCCGGCAGCGGCTGTCCGGGCAGGTAGTGATCAGCGTGGCGGTGCGCCGCGATGGCAGCGTCGAGCAGAGCCGCATCATCCGCTCCAGCGGCATCCCGCTGCTGGACTCGACCGCCCTGCGCATCGTGCGCCTGGCCGCACCTTTCCCGCCGCTGCCCCAGACCTCCGAGCAGGTGGACATCCTGCACGTCACCCGCACCTGGGTGTTCCTGCCCGGCGGTGAAGTGCGCGACGAATAGCGCGCCGCGTCGGCTCCCGCGCTGTGCGGTCAGCCTGCGTGCGCCACGTTGACGACCGCCTCGATCCGGTGGCCGTCCGGATCCACCAGAAAGGCCGCGTAGTAGTCCGGGCCATAGTCGGGCCGACAGCCGGGCGAGCCGTTGTCGGTGCCGCCCACGCGCAGCGCATCGGCGTGGAACGCATCCACGGCCGGCCGCGAGGGAGCGGCAAACGCCAGGTGGAAGCCTGGGCCGGGAGGTGCCGGGTCCGGCTCGAGATTCAACAGCAGCCAGTCCTGCCCCTCGACCAGACCGTAGCCGATCGAGGCCTCACCGCTGAACACCCGGCGGTATCCCAATGCGCCCAGCGCCGCATCGTAGAAGGCGCCGGACACCGCCAGGTCGCGAACCCCCAGGGAGACGTGGTGCAGCAGCGTCACGCCCTAGGCGCCCTTGGCCGCGCGCGCGGCCTGCTGCTCGACCAGGGTCAGGGCCACGTTGTTGCGCAGGTAGGCCGGCTCGATGGTTTCCGGGGCCGGGCGCGCGCCCTGCGCGTAGGCGGCGGCCGCCAGGCGGGCCAGATCGCCCGCATGCGGAAGCGCGGCCGCGTCCAGGCGCGCGGGCGGCCAGTCCAGATGCCGGGTCAGGGCGCCATCCTGGGCCGCAAAGCCGGTGCCGACCCCGTGCCAGTCCGCAACCGCCAGCGCAGGCAGGGCTACCGCCTCCGGGGCGCACACGCGCTCGGCGTCCAGCGCGCTCCAGCCCTGGCCCTCGCGCTGGAAAGCGGCCGCGTAGACCTCGCCCATGCGCGCATCGATCGCCGCCAGCACCTGGGTGGCCCCGGTCGGGGCACGACAGGCCAGCACTTCCAGCGTGGACACGCCGATCAGCGGCCGATCCAGCGCCAGGGCCACGCCCTGGGCCAGCGCGATGGCCAGGCGCACGCCGGTGAAAGCACCAGGCCCGCGGCCGACGGCAATGGCATCCAGCTGCGCGCGCGCCAGGCCGGCCTCGGCCAGCAGCGCGTCGGCCCACGGCAGCGCGAGCTCGGCATGCCGACGCGGGGCGATGTCATGGCGCTCGCGCACCTGCCCATCCAGATACACGGCGACCGAGCAGGCCTCGGTGGAGGTTTCAAAAGCGAGCAGTTTCATAGGGATCCAGTAGCGGGTCGGGTGCGACGGCATCGGCCTGGGGTTCGACCCCGAAGAAGCGCTGCACGTCCTGCACCTGGCGGGTGCGGGCAAACGGCGGTAGCGAGTCCAGGAACAGCCGGCCGTAGGATTTGCCGGTCAGGCGCGGGTCGCACAACACCAGCACACCGCGATCGGTCTCGCTGCGGATCAGCCGGCCCACGCCCTGCTTGAGCGCGATCACCGCCTGCGGCAGCTGTTCGTCGCGGAAAGGGTTGCCGCCGCTGCGGCGGATCGCCTCCAGGCGCGCCTCGAACACCGGGTCGTCCGGCGCGGCGAAGGGCAGTTTGTCGATGACCACCACGCTCAGCGCATCGCCGGCCACATCCACGCCCTCGCGGAACGAGGCCGAGCCCAGCAGCACGCCGTTGCCGGACTCGCGGAAGCGCTGCAGCAGCGTGGCGCGCGGCGCCTCGCCCTGCACGAACAGCGGCCAGGGCGCATCGCGCAGGGTCTCGGCGGCCTCGCGCAGGGCGCGGTGCGAGGCGAACAGCAGGAAGGCGCGGCCCTGTGAGGCCTGCAGCACCGGGTAGATCGCGGCGATCAGGGCGGTGCCGAAGCCCCGCGCGTTCGGGTCCGGCAGGCCGGTGGGCAGATAGCACAGCGCCTGCTGTGGCCAGTCGAAGGGGCTGGGCTGCAACAGGATCTGCGGGTCGTCCAGGCCCAGGCGCTGGGCGATGTGGTCAAAGCCCTGGCCGACGGCCAGGGTGGCCGAAGTGAACACCCAGGCCGCCTGCGATTTCTGCCGGTGCTCGCGCAGCGGGCCGGACACATCCATCGGCGTGCGCTGGCAGCGGAAGCCGCGCGGGGTCAGCTCGTACCAGACCACGTCGGTGTCCGGCGGGGCCGGGGTCGGCTCGGCGTCGAAATCCGGCAGCGGCTGGTCCTCGCCCAGCCAGCGCAGCAGGCGCGCGCTGAACTCGGTCAGGCGCGCGGCGCAGGCGTCCATGCCCACCGAGGCATCGGCCAGGCTGGCCAGCGGCTCGGCCAGGCCGGCCATCGCCGCGATCAGGGTCTCAAAGCCGTGCCGCACCGGCGCCTGCGCCAGGGCGCGGTCCTGGGTGCCGCGCGCGGGCAGGCCCTCCATCGCCGCGCGCAGGTCGCGCAGGGCCTGCTCCAGCTCGCTGGCCGGGCCCTGCAGCGTCGCCTGGCCGCCGGCGATGTGGCGGGCCTCTTCCATCACATCGCGCGCAAGCTCCTGCAGCGGGCGCATGCCGAAACCCTCGCCGAAGAAGTTGGCGGCCAGCTCGGGCAACTGGTGTGCCTCGTCGATCACGAAGGCCTGCGCCCCGGGCAGGATCTCGCCGAAGCCTTCCTGCTTCAGGGCCAGGTCGGCCAGCAGCAGATGGTGGTTGACCACCACCACGTCGGCCGCCTGCGCCCGTTGCCGGGCCTGCACCACGAAGCATTCGGCCCAGAACGGGCACTCGTTGCCCAGGCAGTTGTCCACGGTGGAGGTCACCCGCGGCAGCAGCGGCGAATCCTCCTGCAGGAAGGACAGCTCGGCCATGTCGCCGTACTGCGTGCGCCCGCCCCAGGCCACGATGCGCTGGAACTGGCCGGCCTGCTCGCGCGTGGTGAACTGCGGCTCGCCGCGGGCCTGCTCCAGGCGGTAGCGGCACAGGTAGTTGGCGCGCCCCTTGAGCAGGGCCGAGGAATGTCCCACGCCCAGGGCCTTGCGCACGCGCGGCAGGTCGCGGTGATACAGCTGGTCCTGCAGTGCGCGGGTGCCGGTGGAGATGATGGTCTTCAGGCCCGACAGCAGCGCCGGCACCAGATAGGCGAAGGTCTTGCCGGTGCCGGTGCCGGCCTCGGCCAGCAGCACTTCGCGCGACTCCAGGCAATCTGCGACCGCCTCGGCCAGGTGCTGCTGCGCCGCGCGCGGGACAAAGGCATCGAGCTGGTCGGCCAGCGCCCCACCCTCGCTCAGGGCTTGTCGGCTGGCGTAGGCGAGGCGGGACATGGGGGCATTGTAAGAGCCAGGAACGAGTTAAGAGGAACGAGGAACGAGTAAAAGCGGAGTTCACTGCTTTCCACTCGTTCCTTGTTCCTCATCCCCAACAGCGATTCAAACCCGCCATCGTGTCGCTTTGGATCTGAGGAGGCGTTGACCCGTCGGCCAGCGCCCAGCTCCCGCTAAGGGCTCGTCGGCTGGTATAGACGAAGTGGGATACGTGCCACTTTAAGAGCGAGGAAAGAGTTTGGAGGAACGAGGAACGAGTGAAAGCGGGGTTCACAGCTTTCACTCGTTCCTCATCACTCGTTCCTCGTTCCTGCCCCTTAGTACCGATTCAACCCCGCCACCGTGCAGCTTTGGATCTGCGTCTGCGCCGAGGCGGCGTTGGCCTCGTCGCCACGGGCCAGGCGGGCCTGCCAGATGGTGGCCCAGTGGCGGCGGCACAGCGGGCCGGTCTTGGAGCCGAGCTGGATCGCCTTGTGCGCGAAGGCCTCGGCCTGAGCGTCGTCGGCCAGCAGCAGCGCGACCTCGGCGCGTTCCTGCAGCACGGCCGGATCTTCCGGCGTGATCTCCAGGGCCTGGTCCAGCACCTGCGCGGCGGCCTTGGCGTCGTTCTTGGCCAGCGCGTTCGCTGCGGTCTCGCGCAGGTCTTCGACCTGAGGGTCGCGCAGCGGCTGCACGTTGAGCTCGCGCTCATCGCTGCCCTGCCCGGCCGCTTTCACCGCCTCCAGGCGCGCCTGCGGGCTGACCTGCGGCTTGGCCGGCGCAGGCGGCTCGGGCGGCGCGGTGACGCAGGCCGATAGCGCCAGGGTGAGCGCAAGCGCGGTCAGGGTCAGGCGGGTATGACGCATTACGGTGTCTCCTGTGCGGATCCGGCAGCACTCTGCTCGGTGTCGTCCTTCTTCGGCGGCAGGCCGAACCAGCTGCGCCAGCCACCACCACTGTCCTCTTGCGCCGGCGGTTCGGCGACGCAGGCGCTGTAGGCCGGGGCGTAGCCGGCCACGAACGGAAACTGCCGGGCGCCGGCGCAGGTCGCGTCGGTGGCGTTGTCGCCCACCACCCACTGCCAGTCCATGCCCTTGTCCGACACTTTCAACGGCGCGCTGGGAAGCCGCGTGAAGATGCCCGACCACACCCGCATCGCGCCGGTGGCGCCGTACAGGCCGGTCTGCTCGTTCTGGTCGTTGCCCATCCACACCACGGCCAGGTGATCGCCGGTGAAACCGGCGAACCAGCTGTCGCGACCATCGTTGCTGGTGCCGGTCTTGCCCGCCGGCGACAGCCGGCCCAGCCCGCTGCTGAGCAGCGAGCGTGCGGTGCCCTCGGTGACCACGCGCTGCATGGCCACGCTGACCAGATGCGCGGCCACCGAATCGCCCTCCTGCGCATCGGCCGGCGCGGTGTCGTAACGCTTGAGCACCTTACCCTGCGGATCGATCACGCCGCGCACGGCATGCAGCGGCTGGATCTCGCCGCCAGAGGCAAGGAACTGGTAAAGCTGGGCCATCGCGTACGGGCTCTGGTCGGTCGAACCCAGGATCAGCGCCGGGTTGGGATCGGCCTGGATGCCGGCCAGCACCTTGATCAACTGGGCGATGCGCTTGGGATCGACCTGCATGCCCACGCGCACGGTGGCCTGGTTGTAGGAATGGGCCAGCGCGTCGATCAGGCGCACGGTGCCGTGGCTGCGGTTGTCCGAGTTGCCCGGGCTCCAGCGCTTGCCGCGGCCCAGCTGCACGGTCACCGGCGAATCGTCGACCCAGGTGGCCAGCGAATTCTTGTCAGGCTGGGCCAACGCCAACAGGTAGACGAAGGGCTTGAGCAACGAGCCGACCGGACGCGCCGCTTCCACCGCGCGGTTGAAGCCCTGCGCCGAGACGTTGCGGTCGCCGACCACCGCCAGCACGTCGCCGTTGTGCACGTCGGTCAGCACCAGCCCGGCCTGCAGCGGCGGGCGCCGCTTGTTCTCCAGCGCCTTGATCGTGCGCGTGACCGCGCCTTCGGCATAGGCCTGCGCCGAGGGCGACATGCCGGTCATCACGCTCAGGCCTGCGCCCTGCAGCGCGCTTTCCGGGTAGTCGCGCGCCAGCTGGCGGCGGACCAGGTCCACATAGGCCGGGAAGCGGTTAGCGGCCACCAGCCCGGGCTCGCGCGGCACCCCCAGCGGGGCGGCCAGGGCGCGCTTGAACTCGGCCGCATCGATCAGCCCGGCCTCGTGCATGCGCCGCAGCGCCAGGTTGCGTCGGTCCAGCGCGCGCTCGGGCCAGCGCCGCGGGTCGTAGTACGAGGGCCCCTTGACGATGCCGATCAGCAAGGCGATCTGCTCGGTGGTCAGGCTGTTGAGATCGCGCCCGAACCAGAACTCGGAGGCGGCGGCGATGCCGTGAATAGCCTGGTTGCCGCGCTGGCCCCAGAACACCTGGTTGAAATACGCTTCCAGGATGGTGCGCTTGTCGTAGCGCGCCTCCAGGATCAACGCGTAGAGGATCTCGTTGAACTTGCGGGCCGGGGTCTGTTCCTTGCCGATGCCCAGCAGCCCGCTGCGCGCCAACTGCTGGGTCAGCGTGCTGGCGCCCTGCTTGACCTTGCCGCCGCTGCTGACGAATTCCCACAGGGCGCGCGCCATGCCGGCCGGGTCGATGCCGATGTGGCTGCCGAAATCCTGGTCCTCCACCGACTGCAGGCCGGTCACCAGCAGCTCGGGCACGTCTTCCAGGCGCACCAGCCGGCGTTCTTCCTGCTTCTGGCCGTAGAGCGTGGCGATCCGCGCCGGGTCCAGGCGCGCCTGCTTGAGCGGCCGGTTGCGGACCAGGTCGCGCACCGCCACCACACGCCCGCCGGACAGGCTGACCTGGATGCGCGAGGGCGCGATGACCCCACCTACGTCGGTGAAGCCACGGCTGGAGATGAGATAGCGACTGCCTTCGCGGTGATACGTGCCCGGCAGGGTGGCGTGCTCGTCCTCGCGGTAGGACGCCGCATCCAGCTCGGTCTTGAGCGTGGCCGCGTCCATCGCCACGTCCGGCGCCAGGTCCAGGGGACGGGCATAGACCCGGGTCGGCAGCTGCCAGCGCAACGCCCCGAAGCGCTCGCCCACCTCATGGTTGAGGTAGGCCACGTAGGGAATCATGAACCCCAGCCCCAAACCCACCAGGGCCAGCGCTGCCGTGATCAGTCGCGAACGCCAGCTGCGCGAGGCGCTTTGCGCGTCGTTGTCATCGTCGTCTTCGTCGAACGTGTCGTCGTCGTAGTCTTTTCGGGGCACGGGGAATGAGACAATGGATGGATAAACAAAAGGTTAGCGCACACCGGTCCGGCAAACCCGTCCCGGCGTCGCACCGATCAGCTGGAGTTGGGATTTAGCGCATGCAGATGTGGACGTGGATCGAGGAGTTCCGGGTGCGGTTGCGCGGCCTGCAATCTGCATGGCGGAGCGCCCGCACCAGCCTGCGCACCCGCGGCCTGGCCCCGACCCTGCGCCGGATCCACCTGCGCCTGCGCCAACGGCTCAGCCGCCGCCCGCCCCAGCGCCAGCTGTTCGCACTGGCGCCTGTGGCCTTCGCGCCGTTCGCCGTGCCCCGCTCGGCGCATCCGGTAGCCAGCGTGATCATCCCGGTCTACGGCCAGGTGGACATGACGGTGGACTGCCTGCGCGCGCTGGCCGCCCATCCTCCAAAGGCGCCGATCGAGATCATCGTGGTCGACGATGGCTCCAAGGATCAGACCGCGCAGTACATGCCGCGCATCGACGGCCTGCGCTACCACCTGCGCGCGCAGAACGGCGGGTTCATCGCGGCCTGCAACGATGGCGCATCCCTGGCCACCGGGCAGTTCCTGGTCTTCCTCAACAACGACACGATCCCGCAGCCGGGCTGGCTGGACGCCCTGCTCGACACGTTCACCGCCTTCCCCGATACCGGGCTGGTCGGCGCGCAGCTGATCTATCCGGACGGCCGCCTGCAGGAGGCCGGGGGCGTGGTGTTCTCCGATGCAAGCGCATGGAACTACGGCAAGTTCGCATCGCCGGAGGACCCGCGCTTCAGCTACATGCGCGAGGCGGACTACTGCTCGGGCGCGGCGATCGCCATTGGCCGGCAGCTGTTCGAGACGCTTGACCGATTCGATACGCGCTATGCGCCGGCGTACTACGAGGACACCGACCTGGCCTTTGCCGTGCGCCAGGCCGGGCTCAAGGTCCGCTACCAGCCGGCCTCGCGCGTGGTCCATCGCGAAGGCGTCACCTCCGGCACCGACACCGGCGCGGGAGTGAAGGCCTACCAGGTCCGCAATGCGGGCATCTTCGCCGAGAAATGGCGCCAGGCGCTGAGCCATCAGCTCCCCAACAGCGTGGAGCCCTCGCCGCGGACGCTGCACCGCGACCGCAAGCAGGTGTTGATCGTCGACACGCAAACGCCCTGCCCGGATCGGGATTCCGGATCGCTAAGGCTGGTCAACCTGATGCGGGTGCTGCAGGAAGAAGGCGCGCACGTGTGCTTCGCACCACTGGACCTGGCCTATGTCGCAGGCTACACCGAGGCCTTGCAGGCCTCAGGTGTGGAGGTATGGCATGCGCCCTGGGTCGCAGGATTTTCCGACTTGCTCAAGCGGCAGGGCACGCGCTTTGACAGCATCGTGCTGTGCCGCCATGCCACTGCCAACGCGCTGCTGCCGCTGGCCAGGCGCCATGCCCCGCAGGCCAAGCTCGTCTTCGATACGGTGGACCTGCACTACCTGCGCGAACTGCGGGGCGCGCGGATGCGCCAGGACCCAGCCCTGGAACGCCAGGCGCTGGCCACGCGCAAGGTCGAACTTGCAGCCATGCACGCGGCCGACCTGACCCTGGTGGTAAGCCCGATGGAACAGGAGGAGCTCTCGCGCCAGGCGCCCGGCGTGCCGGTCCAGGTGCTGTCCAACCTGCACCGGATCACCCAGCAGCAGGTGCCGTTCTCCGATCGCCACGGCCTGCTGTTCGTCGGCGGTTTCCACCACCCGCCCAATGTCGATGCGATGGCCTGGTTCATCGACGCGGTCCTGCCGCTGGTTCACGCGCGCGAACCGGGCATGACCCTGGACGTGGTCGGCATGGATCCGCCCGAGGAGCTCAAGCGCGCCGGGCAACGGGCGGGGGTGCGCATCCACGGCCACGTCCCCGACCTGGAGCCGCTGCTGGGACGTGCGCGCGTGTCCATCGCCCCGCTGCGGTTCGGTGCGGGCGTCAAGGGCAAGGTCAACCAGGCCATGGCCCACGGCCTGCCGGTGGTGGCCACGACCACGGCTGTGGAAGGCATGCATCTGCAACACGAGACCGACGTGCTCATCGCCGACGATGCGCAGTCCTTCGCCGATGCGGTCCTGCGGCTGCACGCCGATCCCGATACCTGGCAGCGCCTTGCACATCACGGGCTGGACAACGTACGCCAGCATTTCTCGCTGGACGCCGCGCGCGCGGTGGTGCGCCAGGCCTTGCTGCAGCGCGGTTGAGTCAGGCGCGCCGGCGGCGCGTCACGCGAACACCGGCGCAAACCGGCGCGGCTGCACGCCGAGCCGCTCGATCAGCCGTGTGTTGTCGGCGATGAGATCGGCGTCCAGGCGCGACACCGGCCCGCGCAGGGCCGGCTTGAGCCGGGTCAGCGCCTGCATCACCAGCTGCGGCACGAACACCGGCAGCGTGGCCACCGGCAGGCTGGCACGCACGCGCTCGAACATCTGCTGGTACGGCAGGCGTTCGCCGCCACCGATCGGCACCACCAGGTTGTCGGCACGCCCGTCCAGGGCGGCGACCACGGCCTGGGCGATGTCATCGGCATGCACCGGCTGGCGCAGGCCCTGGGCCATGGGGATCGGAAACAGGCGGGTGCGCATCGCGCGCCGCGCGATCGGCGTCAGGCTCTTGTCCAGGCCGGCACCGTAAATCAGCGTCGGCCGCAGCAGGGTCCAGGCGATGCCCAGGCGCTCGCAGGCCTGGCGGATGTCGGCCTCGGCAGTCTGCAGCCGCGCCACCAGCGCGCGTTCGGCCGCATCCTGAGAATCGGCCTTGCTCTCCACGCTCATCGAACCGGTGGCGATCAGGCGCGCGAACGGCAGCTGCGACTGCGTGCGCAGCCAGCGGCCCAGCCCGTCCAATGGCCCGAAGCTCACCAGGGTGCGGCACTCTGACAGCGGCGCCAGCGGCAGACCTTCGGCCAGATCGGCCTGCAGCCAGCGCTCATTGGGCAATGCATCGGCCGCAGGCCGGCGACTGATCGCGGCCACCGCGATACCGCGCTGCGCCAGCCGTGGTCGCAGGAAAAAGCCGATCTGGCTGGTGGCTCCGGTCAGGACGAGCGACATGCGAAAGGGGCGCCAAGCGAGGACGCGCCATGATAGCGGCGTGCCCTGCGCGTCCGCCGCCCGCTACGGCGCCACCTGTGCGCTGCGCACGCGCGCGTCGAAGTCGGCCAGACCGGCGGCAGCCGGGTCCAGTCCGCGCGCCTCGCCGACCGCGCGCAGGGCGAAGGGCACATCGCCCGCGCCCAGGCGCTCGGTGCCCACCGCGATCCAGCGCGCGGCCAGGCGGCGGCGGCCATCGCGCACCCGCTGATCGCCGCGCGCCAAGGCCTGCCAGGCGTCCAGGCAGCCGCGGGCGCGGCCGATGCGATTGGCGCTGAGCTCGTTTTCGAAGCAGCGCTGCACTTCCGGGACCAGGCGTGCGGCCGCCTGACGCACGCGCGGGTCGTCCGGCGCGATCGCCTGCGCGGCGCGCAGGTGGTCGTAGGCGCTGTCGCCCGGGGGTTCGATCCACTGGCCCTTGCCGGCGGCCTGCTGCATCTGCGCCAGATGGTCGATCACGCGCTGCTGCTGGCCCAGCGGCGTGCCGCCGGTCCGACCCAAACGCGCCATCGAATCGCGCGACTGGCTCAGCGACGCCTCGACCTGGCGCACGGCCGCCGAGTCCGGGGCGATGGCCTTGGCCTGCGCCAGTTCCTGCTCGGCATCGGCGAACTGAAAGTCGCCGGCGGCGCGGCGCGCGCGCAGGGCATGGGCTTCTGCCACCCGTTGCAGCGCCGAGCGCGTGAGCGCCTCGTCCGGCCGGTAGCGCAGCACCTGCTGGTAGGTGGTGGCGGCATTGTTCAGATCCCCGGCGGTCAGCAAGGTGTCCGCGCGTGCACGCAAGGCATCCACCGCACGCTCCCACTCGGCCTGAGCCTGCGGCAGGTCGGCGTGGCCAGGGTCGAAGCGACGCACGCGCGCCAACGCCGTGGTCGCCAGGTCCAGGTCGCCGGCCTGCAGCTTGGCGCGCACCCGTGCCAGGACGCCCGCCAGCAGATCCTCGCGGGCCTCCAGCGCCTCGGTGTTGTCCGGCTGCAGCGACAGCACCCGCTGATACAGGATCAGCGCGGCCTCCTCGTTGCCGCTGCGCCGGCCGGCCTCGCGGGTTTGCCGGGCCTTGGCCAGGATCGCCTCGATGCCCGTGCCGCGGGCTTCCTTCTGCCGCAGCTCCCGGTCCACCGCGTCGGACTCGGCCTTGGGCACCTGCAGCGCCACGGCCAGCTCCAGGCGCTGGCGCGCCAGCACCACGTCGTTGCCGGCCATGGCCTGGCGGGCCTGCTGCAGCGCCGCCAGGCCGGTACGCATCAGCCCGTCACGCGCCTCGCTGCGGTCGCTGTCCAGGGCCAGGGCCGCCTCGAACTTCTGTCGGGCGCCACTGCCGTCGGGGGCATCGAGCCTGCCCTGGGCCAGCGCCGCATCGCCCTGCGCCAGCAGGGACTGCAGGCGCGTGCCGGGCCAGCCGTGTCCGAGCAGTGCCGCCCCGCCGGCCACGACCGCGATCACCGCCAGCAGTCCCAGGAAGACCGGCCAACCATTGCGGTTGCGCGGCGGCCGGGGTGGGCGCGGGGGCGCGGCCATCGGCGCACGCACCGGGTCGGGCTCGCCGCCGAGATGCGGCTCGATGCGTTGCATGGGGTCCGGCGGGCGGCGTGTGCTCACGGGGGGCAGCTTAGAGGCTCAGCCTGAACGGCGCGCATGCTCCACCCCCGGCAGGGCGTCGAGCTTGCCCAGCAGGTTGGAGAGCTGGCCGTAGTCGGACACCTTCAGTCGCAGGCGCAGGCGCACCCGGCCCAGCCGCTGCGCGGTGTCGCTCTGGATCGACAGCACGTGCGCATCCTCCTGCGCGATGAGGTTGGTGATGTCCTTGAGCAACCACTTGCGGTCCACCGCGTCGATATGCGCATCGACCTCGTAGCCGCCACCGGCCACGCCCCACTCCACCGGCAGCACCCGCTGCGGATGCTGTGCGGCCAGGCGTCGGAAGGCGGCGCAATCGCTGCGGTGCACGCTCACGCCGCGGGTCTGGGTCAGGTAGCCGGAGATCGGTTCGCCCGCCACCGGCTGGCAGCACCTGGCCATCTGCACCAGCAGGTTGCCCACCCCCTGCACGGTGAAGCGCGAGGCTTGCGCGGGCGCGGCGCCGTGTCGCGGCGGGCGCGGGGCGGCCACTGCATTGGCCGATGGCTCCGGCGCGGCCGCGGCGCGCTGTTCCTCGGCCAGTGCACGCGAGACCTGGTTCGGCCCGGTGTCGCCCAGCGCGATCTGGATGTACAGCTCCTCCAGCGACTCGGCGCGGAATTTCTTCAGCACCCCGGCCATGTCGGCGTTGAGCAGGCCCAGCCGGCGCAGTTCCCGGTCCAGCAGCTCCTTGCCGGCCTGCACGTTGCGGGCGCGGTCCAGCTTGTGGAACCAACCGCGCACCTTGTCGCGCGAGCGCCCGCTGGCCAGGAAGCCGTTGGCCGGCAGCAGCCAGTCGCGCCGCGGCTCGGCCTCCTTGCCGGTCAGGATCTCCACCCGATCGCCGCTGCGCAGTTGGTACCCCAGCGGCACGATGCGGCCATTGACCTTGGCCCCGCGCGTGCGGTGCCCGACCATGGTGTGCACGTGGTAGGCGAAATCCAGCACCGTGCCGCCGCGCGGCAGGTCGATGACCTCGCCCTTGGGCGTCAGCGTGTAGATGCGTTCCTCGGCCAGTTCCGAACTGAGCCCGCCGGACAGGCTCTCGCCTTCGGCGGTGTGCTCCAGCAGCTGGCGCATCCAGGCGATCTTGCGGTCGAAGGCCGCATCGCCACCGCCTTCCTTGTAGCGCCAGTGCGCGGCCACGCCGAGCTCGGCCTGGGCATGCATCTCGTGGGTGCGGATCTGCACTTCCAGCGTGCGACCTTCCGGGCCGATCACCGCCGTGTGCAGCGATCGGTAGTCGTTGGCCTTGGGCCGGGCGATGTAGTCGTCGAACTCGCTGGGGATCGGCGGCCACAGCGCGTGGACCACGCCCAGCGCGGCATAGCAGGCGGCGACATCCTTGACTGCCACCCGCACCGCGCGCAGGTCGTAGAGCTCCTGGATCGGCACCTGCTTGCGCTGCATCTTTCGCCAGATGCTGTAGATGTGCTTGGGCCGCCCGCTGATCTCCGCGGCGATGCCGTGGCCGGCCAGCGCATCGCGCAGCTGCGCCTTGACCGCCTCGATGTACTGCTCGCGACCGGTGCGCTTGTCGTCCAGCTGCTTGGCGATGGCGCGATAGGTCTCCGGCTCCAGGTAGCGGAAGGACAGGTCCTCCAGCTCCCACTTGAGCTGCCAGATGCCCAGCCGGTTGGCCAGCGGCCCGTGGATGTCGCGGGTGAGCCTGGCCAGGGCCACGCGCTGCTCCGGCGGATACAGCTCGGCCGCGCGCAGCCTGGCCAGCTGCCGCGCCAGCAAGATCGGCACCACCCGCAGGTCCTGCACGATGGCCAGCAGCAGCCGGCGCAGGCCTTCGGTGTTGCGCGCGCTGCCCTGCTCGGCGTGCAGCGCCCACACCTGGGCGGCGGCGTTCTGCCCATCCAGCAGCGCCGCCACCTGCGGATGCGCCGCCATGCGCGGCTTGTCCATCACCGACTGCAGCGCCGGCAAGGCGAACAGCAGCGCCGCGGCGGCCACCTCGCCATCGGCCGACAGGCCGCGCAAGGTGTCCAGCGTGCCGGCCACCACGCGCAGCGGGTCCGGCGCACCGCTCAGCACATCGCCCTGGGCCATGCGCTCGCCCATGGCCGCGTGCAGGTCGGCCGACAGGCCGCCCTGTCGTGCCAGTTCGAGCAATGCGGGAGGTGAATCGATCGACGTCATGGAAAGCGTTGGGGGACGGGAGGCGGCATTGGCGACGCCCTCACCGAATACACTAACGGCCTCAGCATGAAGGAAACAGCCCATGTCGTCTCTGCGCAGCGCGCTCGTGATCGCCCTGTTCGCCCTTCCACTGCACGCCTGGGCCCAGGCCGGCGGCGGGACCGACCTCAAGCAGCAGATGAGCGCGACTGAGTTCAAGGCCGCCGGCCTCGAGCGGCTCAGCGCCGCCGAGCTGGCGGCGCTCAATGCCTGGCTGGACACGCGGGGCTCAGCGCCGGCGCCTGCTGGCGCCGCGGCCACGGTGGCGCCCACGCCAGCCCTTGGCACCGCGGCGGCGGCGACCGCTGGCGATGCCGATGCGCTGGAACGCGCCCGCGAGGAAGGCCGCCAGGAAGTCATCCAGAAGAACCGCGGCTTCTTCGACTTCGGCAGCACCGAGCCAATCGAGTCCACCCTGGTCGGCGAGTTCCGCGGCTTCGGCAAGGGTGGTCGCTTCGTGCTGGCCAACGGCCAGGAATGGGAACAGACCGACACAGCCAGCCTGGCCGGCGTGCGCCGCAGCGAGCCCAAGGTCTCGATCAAGCCCGGTGTGCTCGGCAGCGTCTGGTACATGCGCATCGACGGCTACAACACCTCGGCCAAGGTCAAGCGCGTCAAGTAGCCGCGAGCGGCCTGGCGCGGGCCGGGCGTCGCTGGCAACGGGCCCCGCCGCCCCAACGACGGAAGCGCCGGGCCAACGCCTCATGCTTGGCCTCGGCGGGCAAACTTCGCGTTGTCCACTCGACGTCGTAGGGTGGATGACGCTCCTTCATCCACCATCGGGCGGCCCAGAGGGTGGTCGGGCGTGGCCGGCATCGTGTCCCACCTCCCCACGCCGAAAAAGCCGGAGCAACCCTTCATGCAAGGCCGCGGTGGACAAGCTTCGCGTTGTCCACCCTACGCCGTTTCGCGGCGTCCAACCCACGCCGCGGGTGGACGACGCGCGCTTGCATCCACGCTCAGGCGGCCAACGGCGGGCGTGGGCCCGCGCCGGTCAACGCAGCGCCGCCACCCGCTGGGCAAGCTTTTTCGGCGAGATGCCGCCGCGTGCGCCCAGCTCCTGGGCGAACAGCGACACACGCAGCTCTTCCAAGTCCCAGCGCAGCGCCTGCCAGGCCTGCTGATCGCGCTTGCCCAACAGGGCTGCCTCCTCCAGCGCCTCGATGAAGGGCGTCAGCTCCAGCATGCGTTGCTGATCGCGCGCCGGATCGCGCTTGGCCCGCTCGGCGCGCAGCTTCATCGCCTTGAGATAGCGCGGGAACTGGGCCAGCGCCTCGGCCGGCGTTTCCCGCAGGAAGCCCGGATGCACCAGCGCGGCCAGCTGCGCTTCCAGGTCGTCCAGGTTGCCGCGCGCCCACCCCATCAACGGGGCTTCCAGCTCGGGCTTGAGTTCGGCCACCGCGCCCAGGATGGCCTCGGCCAGCTTCAGCCGCTCCATCGCTTCGCCGAACAGCGCCTTGCCGGCGCCGTCGCGTCGCTGGGCGAAGCTGCCCGGGTCGCGGATCTGCTCCAGCCCCTCGGCCAGCACCGCATTCAACGCCGCATCGACGATGTCGCCACGCAGCCGCTCCTGCGATTCCAGCGCCGCGTACAGCAGCCCGGTCTTGGGCGAGACCGGCAGCTGCTTGCGCGCCTGCTTGACCTTGTCGGCCAGCGCGATCTCCAGCAGCCGACGCACGCCACGTGGATGCGAAGCCTGGGCCTGGTTGCGGTCCGCGAAGATGCGCAGGGCGGCCGCATCGCCGGTATCCACCAGCGCCGGATACGCCGGCACGCCGGCCTCGCCAGGCACCTGCAGCGGGATCGCCACGGCGGGAAAGGCATGCAGCCCCTCGGCCGCCATGTCGCGGCCGGCGCGTGCGGCGAAAGCGTGGCCGGCACGCTCGCCGAAGCGCGCGCGCAGCGCGTCCAGGTCGCGCGACTCGGCCAGCGGCTGGCCGCGGTCGTCGTGCAGGCGCAGGTTCATGCGCAGGTGCGGCTCCAGCGCCTGCTCGTCGAACTCCAGGGCCGACAGCTGGGTGCCGGTGGTCCTGGACAGGAAGCGCGCCAGCTCTCCGCGCAGGTCGTCGGCCGAGGGCGTGTTGAACGCCTCGTAGAAGGCCTGCCCGAAATCCGGGGCCGGCACGTAGTTGCGACGCAGCGCCTTGGGCAGGCTGCGGATCAGGCCGGCTGCCTTCTCGGCCACGAAGCCTGGGGCCAGCCACGACAGCCGTGCCGGATCCAGCGCATTGAGCAGATGCAGCGGCACGTCCAGGGTCACGCCATCGTCAGGCGCGCCCGGCTCGAACCGGTAGTGCAGCGCCAGCCGCGCATCGCCCATCGGGAAGTACTTGGGATAGCGGTCTTCCTCGCTGCCCTCGCCTGGCAGCAGGTCGCTCAGCGACCAGCGCAGGCCGCGCCGCTTGTCCTCCGGCAGCGCTTTCCACCAGGCATCCAGGCCGGCGGCCGAATGGATGTCCGAGGGAATGCGGTCCAGGTACCAGCGCGCCTGCCAGTCCTCGTCGGCGACGATGCCGGCGCGGCGCAGCTTGGCCTCTTCCTCGTGCGCGGCTGCCAGCACCTTCTGGTTGTCGGCCACGAAGGTGGCGCGGGTGTTGATCTCGCCTGGCACCAGGCCTTGGCGCACGAACAGGTCATGGGCCTCGGCCGGAGCGATGCGGCCGTAATGCACGGGCTTCTTCGGCGCCAGCACCAGGCCGAACAGGCTGATCTGTTCCGAGGCCAGCACCTGCCCCTGCGCGCGCGACCAGTGCGGATCGAAGTGCCTGCGCAGCAGCAGGTGCGGCAGCTCGGCGATCACCCAGTCCGGCTCGATGGACGCGTTGGTCAGGCCCCAGACCTTCTGGGTATCCAGCAGGGTGGCAGCGAGGAGCCAGGCGGGCGGTTTCCTGGCCAGCGCCGAGCCCGGGAACGGCAGGAAGCGCCGCTGGCGCGGGCCGAGGAAATCGCCCTTCTCGGTGCGATGACCGACCTGCGTGGGCAAGCCCACCAGGATCGCGCGGTGCAGCGACTGATAGGCCTGGGCGCGGACGCGCTCCGGAAAACCGGGCAACCCGGGAAAACCGGGGTCAGAGTCGACTTTTCGCCCCTTTTGGTCGGTACTCGCAGCCTCTCTGGAAAAAGTCGACTCTGACCCCGGTTTTCCCGACTTCCCCTCGCGCGCCAGGCGCGCGGCCCGGTGCAGTTCACCTCGCGAAGGCCGCTGCGGCTTGGCTTCGCCCGGTGCCGCGCCCTGCGGCGATCCGGCCAGCAGTGGCAGCAGCGAAGCGGCGGCTTCTTCCTGCGCCCAGCCCAGTTCCTCGCACAGCACCTGCAGCTGGCGATGCAGCTCGCGCCATTCGCGCATGCGCAGGAAGCCCAGGAAATGCTGTTCGCACCAGCCACGCAGCTTGGACTGGGTCAGGTCCTCATGGGCCTGCCGATAGCCTTCCCACAGCCGCAGGATGCCGACGAACTCCGAGCGCGCATCGGCGAACCTGGCGTGGGCATTGTCGGCCGCTTCGCGCGCCTCCGGCGGGCGCTCGCGCGGGTCCTGGATACCCAGGAAGGCGGCGATCACCAGCATCGGGCGCAGGCAGCCGGCCTTGTGCGCGGCCACCAGCATGCGCGCCAGCTTCACGTCCACCGGCAGGCGCGCCATCTGGCGTCCCACCTCGGTGAGCTTGCGCTGGCCGTGACGGTCCGGCTCGCTGACCGCGCCCAGTTCCACCAGCTGCTGCCAGCCATCGGCCACGGCGCGCTCGTCCGGCGGCTCCAGGAACGGGAAGTCCTCGATGCGTCCCAACCCCAGCTGCAGCATGCGCAGGATCACCCCGGCCAGCGACGAGCGCCGGATCTCCGGATCGGTGAATTCCGGACGCGACTGGAAGTCGCTCTCGGCATACAGCCGGTAGCAGATGCCCTCGGCGATGCGCCCGCAGCGCCCCTTGCGCTGGTTGGCGCTGGCCTGCGAGACCGGTTCGATATGCAGGCGGTCCAGCTTCTGCCTGGGCGAATAGCGCTTGACCCGCGCATAGCCCGGATCGACCACGTAGCGGATCCGCGGGACGGTCAGCGAGGTTTCGGCGACATTGGTGGCCAGCACCAGCCGGCGCTTGCTGCCCGGGTTGAACACCGCGTCCTGGTCCTTGGCCGACAGGCGCGCGTACAGCGGCAGCACTTCGGTCTCGCGGTACTTGCGCCGCTCCAGCGCCTGATGGGCATCGCGAATCTCGCGCTCGCCGGGGAAGAACAGCAGCACGTCTCCACGCGGGTCGGCGCGGGTGATCTCGTCCACCGCCGCGACGATGGCTTCGTTGATGCTGAGGCCGGGATTGGGGGTGCGGGATTCGGGATTGGCAGAAGCACGAGCAGCCGAGCGCTGGCGACCATCGGCCGTTTCCAATCCCGAATCCCCACTCCCCACTTCCGGCTCATCCAAAGGCCGATAACGCACCTCCACCGGAAAAGTGCGCCCTTCCACGCTGATCACCGGCGCGCCGTCGAAGTGCTGGGCGAACCGTGCGGTATCGATGGTGGCCGAGGTCACGATGACCTTCAGCTCCGGCCGCTTGGGCAGCAGCTGCTTGAGGTAGCCGAGCAGGAAGTCGATGTTCAGACTGCGCTCGTGCGCCTCGTCGACGATGATGGTGTCGTAACGCGAGAGCCAACGGTCGCTGGCGATTTCCGCCAGCAGGATGCCGTCGGTCATGAACTTGATGCAGGTCTGCTCGCCGACGTTGTCGGAAAAGCGCACCTGGTAGCCCACGGCCTGGCCGATCGGCGTATGCAGTTCCTCGGCTACGCGCCGGGCCACCGCGCGCGCGGCGATGCGCCGGGGCTGGGTGCAGCCGATCATGCCAGCCACCCCGCGCCCGGCCGCCAGGCACAGCTTGGGCAGCTGGGTGGTCTTGCCCGAACCGGTCTCGCCAGCGATCACCACCACCTGATGCTGGCGGATCAACGCGACGATGCGCTCGCCTTCGCGCGCGATCGGCAGCGCCTGGTCCAGGGTGACGGCCGGGATCTGCGCCGCCCTGGCCTCGCGCGCGGCCAGCGAGGCCGCCAGCGACTGCGCGAACCGCGCCTGCAACTCGGCATCGTCGGGCTTGCCGCGCCAACGTGACCACAGGCCGTGCAGGCGCCCCTGATCGCGGGTCAGGGCCTGGCCGATTGCCCGACGGGCGGCCGTCAGCTCAGCGTTGGATGGTTCGATAGAAGACATGGATCGTTCTGCGTGAATCTTTCGATGACACAAGCTGCACTAGGCTGGTTATTGTGACGCATCCCCTCAAGGAGCCCGACATGGCCAAGACCAAGACCCCCTCCAAGAAGCCCGAGAAGGCCACTCCGCTGGCGCAGACCGCGCCGAGCGCGCCCAACATCGATATCGGGATCTCCCCGGGCGATCGCAAGAAGATCGCCGATGGCCTGTCGCACTTCCTGGCCGATGCCTACACGCTGTACCTGAAGACCCACAACTTCCATTGGAATGTCACCGGCGCGATGTTCACCTCGCTGCACGTGATGTTCGAGACCCAGTACACCGAGCAGTGGGGCGCCCTGGACGAGGTGGCCGAGCGCATCCGCGCCCTGGGCTTCAATGCGCCGGGCTCCTATCGCGAGTTCTCCAGCCTGACCTCCATCAAGGAAGAGCCCGGCCTGACCGACAGCGCCGACTGGCGCGAGATGGTGCGCCAGCTGGTGGTGGGCAACGAGGCGGTGTGCCGCACCGCGCGGCAGGTGCTGGACACGGCCGACGAGGCCGACGACGCCCCGACCGAGGACCTGATGACCCAGCGCCTGCAGACGCACGAGAAGTACGCCTGGATGTTGCGGTCGCTGCTGCAGTAATTCCTTCAGGCTTCGCCTGACGGAATTCCCCAAGGTTTCGCCAGGCGAAACCTCGGGGCCCTGCTCACTCGCCTGCCACATCCCCGCGCCTTCGGCGCGCCCCCTTGACTCAAGGGGGCTCTGCTCCATCAGCGACATCGCAAGTCCCTCTCACCCTCAACACCCGGCTTCGGCTGGGTGTTGTTGTTTGGGGGTGTTTCCCACGGGGATTCGGGGTTGATCCCTACTTGGGCTGAGACGGTCAGCGGCTATCCTGTGCACATGCAGCAACGCGCCGTCGAACTCCTCCAACGCGTCTTCGGACATGCCGGTTTCCGCGGCGAACAGGCCGCCATCGTCGAGCACGTGGCCGGCGGCGGCGATGCCCTGGTGCTCATGCCCACCGGCGGCGGCAAGTCGCTGTGCTACCAGGTCCCGGCGCTGCTGCGCCAGGGCACGGCCATCGTCATCTCACCCCTGATCGCCTTGATGCAGGACCAGGTCGAGGCCCTGCGCCAGCTGGGCGTGCGCGCCGAGTTCCTCAATTCCTCGCTGGAGGCCGCCGAGGCCGAGCGCGTGCAGCGGGCCCTGCAGGACGGCGAGCTGGACCTGCTGTACGTGGCCCCCGAGCGCCTGCTGACGCCGCGTTTCCTGGCGCTGCTGGACCGGGCCGAGATTTCGCTGTTCGCCATCGACGAGGCCCACTGCGTCTCGCAGTGGGGCCACGACTTCCGCCCCGAGTACCGGCAGCTGACGATCCTGCACGAGCGCTGGCCGCAGATTCCGCGCATCGCCTTGACTGCCACGGCCGATCCGCCGACCCAGCGCGAGATTGCCGAGCGCCTGCAGCTGGAGGATGCGCGGTGGTTCGTCAGCTCCTTCGACCGCCCCAACATCCGCTACACCGTGGTGCAGAAGGACAACGCCCGCCGGCAGTTGGTGGATTTCCTGGATGCGCACCGCAGTCAAGCCGGCATCGTCTATTGCATGTCGCGGCGCAAGGTCGAGGAAACGGCCCAGTTCCTGAGCGAACGCGGTTACAACGCCCTGCCCTATCACGCCGGCCTGGACGCGTCGGTGCGCGCGGACAACCAGCGTCGCTTCCTGCGCGAGGACGGCATCGTCATGTGCGCCACCATCGCCTTCGGCATGGGCATCGACAAGCCGGACGTGCGCTTCGTGGCGCACATGGACCTGCCCAAGTCGCTGGAGGGCTACTACCAGGAAACCGGCCGCGCCGGCCGCGATGGCGAGCCGGCCCAGGCCTGGCTCTGCTACGGCCTGGGCGATGTGGTGCTGCTCAAGCAGATGATCGAGCAGTCCGACTCCGGCGAGGAGCGCAAGCGCCTTGAGCACCGCAAGCTGGATCAATTGCTGGGCTACTGCGAAACCATGCAGTGCCGGCGCCAGGTACTGCTGGCCGGCTTCGGCGAGGTCTACGCCACGGCCTGCGGCAATTGCGACAACTGCCTGCACCCGGTCACCGGCTGGGATGCCACCGTCGCCGCGCAGAAGGCGCTGAGCTGCGTGTACCGCAGCGGGCAGCGCTACGGCGTCACCCATTTGATCGACGTGCTGCGCGGTGGGGAGACCGAGCGCGTCAAGCAGCTGGGCCATGACCACCTGTCCACCTATGGCGTGGGCAAGGACCTGGACGCCAAGACCTGGCGCAGCGTGTTTCGTCAGCTGGTGGCCGGCGGGCTGCTACAGGTCGATGGCGACGGCTACGGCAGCCTGCACCTCACCCCCGCCAGCCGCGCGGTGCTGACCGGCGGGCAGAAGCTGATGCTGCGCCGCGAACAGCCCACGACCCGCCGCGAGCGCGACGCGCCGGGCAGCATCGTCGTCGCCCCGCAGGACATGGGCCTGTTCCAGGCCCTGCGCGAGCTGCGCGGGCGCTTGGCCAAGGAACAGAACGTGCCGGCCTACGTGATTTTCCACGACAGCACCCTACGCACCATCGCCGAACAGCGCCCGCAGGACCTGCGCAGCCTGGGGCGGCTGGGCGGCATCGGCGGCAGCAAGCTCGAGCGCTACGGCGAGGCGGTGATCGACGTGGTCCAGCAGGCCGGCTGACGGAAAGTTCACGCGCGCCGCCATGCGCTGGCGCACACTGGCACCGACATATGCAGCGGCGATTCAAATGCCGGTTGCTAGCGTTGTCGCCTTGCCCGTGCCGCCCGGAGTCCACATGAAAGCCCTGCTGGTGATTCCCTTTCTGCTGCTTGCCGGCACCGCCTGGGCGCAGGACACGGCGCGCGAACTGGATCTGACGCTGCCCAAGGAGAACACCCCGTCTCCTTTCACCGCCGATCCGCCGGGGACCTACTACGGTGACAAGTCCGGCCCCCGCCTGCCCGACCCGGGCGCGCGCGAGGACGGCATCGATCCGGACAAGGCGCAGATCCACGGCAGCTTCACCACCGGTATCGGCTACAGCTCGCGTGGCGGCAACAGCAACTTCAACGCCGCCAACCTCAATATCACCAAGGCCTACGGCGAGAACAAGGACAAGAAGGTCGGCGTCAGCATCAGCGTCAGCCAGTACGACGGCCCCGGCTACTTCGGTCCTGGTCCTTATGGCTCGCCATACGGCTACCCCGCCCCGCCGCCGTTCGGCTGGTAACCCTCAGGCCTCTCGCGATGAAGGACACGCGGTGGGCTAACGCCGCGGTCCAGCCGGTACAGACGACTGAAAGATCAGTCGGGTCGTGAACGAAAACTCAGCTGCCCCTGTGCATCCACGCCCACCACCGCCTCCAGACGGCGGCGCAGCTGTTCGTCCACCAGCTCCACCTCTCTCAAAGCACGCGTGACTACCTGGCTACTGAGCAACAGCCCCGTCGGTCCATATACCTGCAGTACACCGACGATCCCATCGATGGCGTGATCCACCGCATAGGTCGTCTCGATGGTGCAGTCGCCGACTTTGCGCTTCACAGCCGTTCCCAGGATCCACATCGCTCGCGGATAGCTTCCGGCGAAGTCCTGTGAGGACCCGTGAAATCAACGGGACATGCGCGCGCCGATGCTCTGTGTCCGGATCAAGCCCGGAAACCGGGTGGCGATGGTGGGCCGTGATGGATTCGAACCATCGACCAAAAGATTAAAAGTCTTCTGCTCTACCGACTGAGCTAACGGCCCGGTTGCGTCACCGGCCGGCGTTGCGCCGGGCCGGCATTCTAGCGCAATGCGCGCCAGGCTTCACGCGTAACGGGTGGGATCGGCCACGCCGGCATCGATGAAGCCGGCCCTGCGCAGCGTGCAGGCGTCGCAGTGTCCGCAGGCGCGCCCGTGCGCGTCGGCGCTGTAGCACGACACGGTCTCGGCGAAATCCACGCCCAGGCGGACGCCTTCGCGCACGATGTCGGCCTTGCTGAGGAACTGCAGCGGCGCATGCACGCGCAGCCCGGCGCCTTCCACGCCAGCCTTGGTCGCCAGGTTGGCCAGCGCCTGGAAGGCGGCAATGAATTCGGGGCGGCAGTCGGGATAGCCGGAGTAATCCACGGCGTTGACCCCGCAGAAGATGTCGGCCGCGCCCAGCACTTCGGCCCAGCCCAGCGCCACGGACAGCATGACCGTGTTGCGCGCCGGCACATAGGTCACGGGGATGCCCGCCCCTCCGGATTCGGGCACGTCGATGTCATCGGTCAGCGCCGAGCCGCCGATGCTGCGCAGGTCGACGTTGACCGTCTTGTGCGCGGCCGCGTGCTGGGTCTGCGCCACGCGCGCGGCGGCGTCCAGTTCGGAGGTATGGCGCTGGCCGTAGCTGACGCTCAGCGCGTACGGCGTGAAACCCTGCTCGCGGGCCATGGCCAGGACGACGGCCGAATCCATGCCGCCGGAGACGAGGACAACTGCTTTCTTCATGGTGTGACTCTTCTTGCCGGCGGGACAGGCCGGGGACTGCATAGCGTAGCGGCGTGGCGCGGTTTCGGCGGGGCTATCGGCCCGGCTCGTCGTTCCACAGCAGCTTGTGCAACTGCATCTGGAAGCGCACAGGCAGGCGGTCGGCGACGATCCAGTCGGCCAGCTCGCGCGGGGAGACCTCGCTCTTGCTCGGCGAGAACAGCACCATGCAGCGCTGGTGCAAGGCCTCGCGCAGGACGAGTTCGCGCGCCCATTCGTAGTCGGCCCGGCTGCACAGCACGAACTTGACCTGGTCGCGCGCGGTCAGCAACGGCAGGTTCTCCCAGCGGTTGCGGTGCTCCTCGGCCGAACCCGGGGTCTTGATGTCCAGCACCCGCGACACCCGCGGGTCCACCGCGCCGATGTCCAGCGCGCCGGACGTCTCCAGCGACACATCCAGCCCGGCATCGCACAGGCGCTGCAACAGGCCGATGCAGCGCTTCTGCGCCAGTGGCTCGCCGCCGGTGACGCACACATGCCGCACGCCGTGGCGGGCGACCTCTGCCAGGATGTCCTCGATCTCCCACCAGGTGCCGCCGTGGAAGGCGTAGGCGGTATCGCAGTACTGGCAGCGCAGCGGGCAGCCGGTCAGGCGCACGAACACGGTGGGCCAGCCGGCCGCATCGGCCTCTCCCTGCAGGGACAGGAAAATCTCGGTGATCTTCAGGCGGTCCAGGGGGGACTGGACGATCTCGCTGGGGATGGCGGCGGCGTTCATCGGTTCTGGAAAATGACAGGCCACCGCGGCGGCGACGCTGCAGTGGCTTGGGAAGTCTTGCGTCGATTGTCGCACCGGCGCGGCGCGCCTGGTGGCGTGATGCTTAGCGCAGCTGGCCGAGCTGGATCGAGCGCAGGCGGTCGTTGGCGGTGCGCGCCACGTCGCTGTTGGGATACTTGCCGATCACGTCCTTCAAGGTGCCCTCGGCCTGCTGCACCTGGCCCAGGCCGTACTGCGCCAGGCCGAGCTTCAGCATCGCGCCCGGGGCCTTGTCGTGTGTCGGGTACTGACCGAGCAGGCCGCGGAACTGCTGGGCGGCCATCTCGTAGTTCTGGGTCACGTAGTAGCTCTCACCCAGCCAGTACATGGCGTTGGGCGCGTAGACGCCACTCGGATACAGCTCGAGGAAACTGGTGAACAGGTTCGCCGCATCGGCGTACTTGCCGCCTTTCAGCGCATCGAAGGCCACGTTGTAGGCAGTGCGCTCGTCGGCGGCCTGGGCCATGACACCCGGGTCCCCATGCACGGCAGGGGCGCGCTCGGGCGCGGTCGCGCCAGCCGGCGGCGGATTCGACGCTGAAGGCGGTGCGATCGGCGGGGTGTTCCCTGCCGGCGCAGCAGGTGCGCCAGCAGCCCCACCCTCAAGACGTCCGATCCGGCCGTCGAGGTCCAGGTACTGGTCACGCGCACGCTGCTTGAGTTGTTCGTTCTCGTTCTGCAACTGCTCGATCGTGCCGCGCAGCGAGGTGACCTCGTTGCGGAGCTGATCCAGCTGGTTGAGCAGCACGGTATTGCCCTGATTGGCCTGCGCCTGCGACTCCAGCGCCGCGACGCGATCGGCCAGACTCTGGCGTTGCGCCAAAGCCGGCGCGGCGACCCCCAGGGTCGCCGCGACGGTCAGGATGAGACCTTTCAAACGCATGGTGCTCATCATCAACGCCGATTACTTGGCGGTGTAGACGATTTCCACGCGACGGTTCTGGGCCCAGCAGTCCTCGTTGGACTCGGTGCAGACCGGACGCTCTTCGCCGTAGGACACCACGGTCAGCTGGCTGGCCGAACCACCGCTGGCCTGCAGGGCCGAGGAAACGGCGTTGCCGCGACGCTCGCCCAGGCCGACGTTGTACTCGCGCGAACCGCGCTCGTCAGCGTTGCCTTCCAGGGTGATGCGCGAGGACGGACGGTCGCGCAGGTACTTGGCGTGGCAGGACATGATGGCCTGGAACTCCGGCTTCAGGGCGTCCTGGTCCAGATCGAAGTAGACCACGCGCTGGCGCAGGCAGGCATCGGTGTCCAGATCGCTCGGGCCGTACAGGCCGGAGGTCGGGGCCGGAGCCGGGGCAGCCGGCGGCGGGGTGGTTTCAGCAGGTGCGGTTTCCTTGACCTGCTTCTTGCAGCCGGCCAGCACGGCCACAGAAAGAAGCGACAACATGACGACGCGGGTGGTGGTGTTCATGAGATTTCCTGAAAGAAAAGACTCGGTGCGGTGTATGAATCAAACAGCAGCGGGATTTTAACCCTTAATTAAGCTTAGGGAGTAGTGCTCGCGGGGGTCTGGGTCCGATAGGGGGACCAGGCCGGCTCCCGAACGTCGCCGTCGGCCAGCACCAGGCGCTGGCGCACCCGTGCATCGGCGGAGACGGCATACAGCACGCCACGACGGCCTTCGCGTGCGGCGTAGAGGATCATGCTGGCATTGGGCGCGAAGCTGGGCGACTCATCCAACGAGCCCGGCGAGAGCGTGCTCCAGCGCGGCGAACCCAGGCTGCTGTCCATCATTGCAATCCGGTAAGTGTTGCCGCTGCCCTGGGCGACGGCGATCCTCTTGTCGTCGTAGGAGACGGTGGCCGTGGCGTTGTAGCTGCCCTGGAAGGTCACACGGCTGGCGCTGCCGCCGGTAGCCGGGGCCTTGTAGATCTGCGGGCGGCCACCGCGGTCGGAGGTGAAATAGATGGAAGAACCGTCAGCGCTCCAGGTCGGCTCGGTATCGATGCCGTACTGGTTGGTGATCTGGGTCAGCGCCTTGCTGCCCAGGTCCATCACGTAGATCTCCGGGTTGCCGCTGCGCGAAAGCGTCAGCGCCAGCTTACGGCCATCGGGCGAGAACGCCGGGGCGCCGTTGATGCCGCGGAAGCTGGCCACGTGCTCGCGTCCACCGGTGGCGATGTCCTGGATGTAGATCGAGGAGTTGCCGCTCTCGAAGCTCACGTAGGCCAGCTTGCGGCCATCCGGGCTCCACGAAGGCGACAGCAGCGGCTCGGCCGAGCGCACCACGGTCTGTGGGTTGAATCCGTCGGAGTCGGCCACCATCAGCGCGTAGCGGGCGCTGTTGCCCAGGCCGGTCTGGGTCACATAGGCGATGCGCGTCCAGAACGCGCCGCGGATGCCGGTGATCTTCTCGTAGATGGCGTCGGCCATCTGGTGGGCGACATCGCGCATGGCGCTGGAGCGCGCGGTCATGGCCAGGCCCAGCATGCGCTCGCCCTTGGCCACGTCGTAGAGCTCGTACTCCACGCGATAGGCGCCGGCACCGCCGTCGAGCACGCGGCCGACCACGATGTAGTCCTGCTTCAGCGCGCGCCAGGTCGGAAACTGGATCTCACTGCCCCGCACCGGCTTTTCGACGATGGCCGACTCGGCCAGGGTGCGGAAGGTACCGGAGCGGTCCAGGTCCGCGCGCACCACCTGCGCCACATCGGTGGTCGGGGCCGTGCCCGAGCCCTGGTACGGCATTGGCACCACGGTGATCGGCGTGGCCGAGGCGCTGCCGCCGACAATGTCGATTTCCAGTCCCTGTTGCTGGGCCGAGGCGAGGAGGGGAAGCAGGAGGGCAACGAGAGATGCCAGCCAGATCGGCAGTTTCTTCATGGGTCTGGTGCGCGGATTCAAGGGTGCGGAAGGGATAACAAGGCAAGGATGAACACTTTCGCAATCGTGAACGAAAAGCGACGTGAACTACCGATCCCTGGCCTCGAAGTTGAAGTTGAGCTGGCGCGTGAAGACCGTCTCGAACCCGCGATACGGCAGCGGCTGGGCGGCGAGGACGGCGCGCTCCAGCGAATCCTGGCCCGCCTGGTCCATCGGGCAGCCCGGCTGGACTTCGGCCTTGATCACCTCCCCGCCCGGCAGCTGGGTGATGCTCACCCGGCACCGGGTCCCCAGCGCCACCGAATCCGGACGGCGCCACTGCTGTAGCACCGCCTGCTGGATCGCCGCGGCGTACTTGGCGCGCAGGCTGTCGTCGGTGCCGTTCTGGCCGGTCTGCGGTGCGGCGGTGGCTGCCTGTGCGCTGCTGGCCGCGGCCTGCTGGCTGGCGGTGCGCGCGCGCGCGTCGGTGAGCTGGCGCAGTTTCTGCTCGGCCAGGTCGGCCTCGCGCGCGGCCTGCGCGCGCGCCTTGCGGATTTCGGCCAGCTTCTTCTGGCGGTCGTCCTCTTCCTGCTGCTTGGCCAGGCGTTGCACGCGCTCGGCCTCTTCCTGGCGCTTGCGCTCGGTCAGGTCGATCTGCTCCTGGCGACGTTTCTCTTCCTGTTCCTTCTCGGCCTTTTCCTGGGCGATGGCCAGGCGGCTGGCCGCCTCCTGCGCCTCGGTGTCCGGGTCGGGGATACGCTCCTGCGCCACCTGCTGCTGCGGCACGGGCGAATCCTGCGGACGCGGCTCGGGCAGGGGCTGCGGCGGCGGCACGGTTTCTTCCTCGGCCACCTGGGTGACCGGCTGCGGATCGGGCTCGGGCTTGGGCGGCACCTTGGAGGCTTCCTGCACCGCGCGCTGCACCGCGCGCGCATCGGCGGCGGACATTTCCAGGGACGCTTCCACCGCGGGCGAGCCGGCCGCGGCTTCGGCCTGCTCGCTGTCCCAATGGAACCAGGAGGACAGGATGATGATCAACAGCAGCAGGACATGCACGCCGATGGCCAGGCCCACGGCCGGGCCCAGCCTGTCGCGCGGATCGCGGTCGCCGTAGCGGGAAACGTCAGCGTGCATTGCCACCGGGCTTGCTCATCAGGCCGACCTTGGTCACGCCAGCGCCGGCGACCAGGTCGGTGGCTTCCACCACACGCTGGTAGCTGGTGTCGCCCGAGGCGCCCAGGAACACCGGCACGTCCTTGTTCTGCTCGACGAAGGCCTTCAGGCGCGCCTGCAGCTCTTCCTTGGAATACTCCTGGATTTCCGCATCCTTGAGCTTGAGGAAGAACCGCCCGTCCTCATCGACGGTGACGATGATGGGATCGGCCTTGCTTTCCACCGAGCGCGCGTTGGATTTGGGCAGGTCCACGTTGACCGCCAGCGTCAGCATCGGCGCGGTCACCATGAAGATGATCAGCAGCACCAGCATGACGTCGATGTACGGCACGACGTTGATTTCGGACTTGAGCTTGCGGCGCTTGCGAAGGCGCGAGATGGCACCGGCCATGGGTGTCTTTCCTTATTCCTCGCCGCCCTGGCGCTGGAGGATGGAGCTAAACTCCTCGGCGAAGGTTTCGTAACGCACCGAGATGCGCTCCACGCGGGTGGTGAAGCGGTTGTAGGCCCACACCGCCGGGATCGCCACGAACAGGCCGATGGCGGTGGCGAACAGGGCTTCGGAAATGCCCGGCGCGACCGCGGCGATGCCCGCCTGCTCGCCGCTGTTGAGCATGTCGTGCATGGTGACCATGATGCCGAACACGGTGCCGACCAGGCCCACGTAGGGGGCGGTCGAGCCGATGTTGGCCAGCAGCTCCAGGTTGCGCTCCAGCTGGTCCACTTCACGTGCGTAGGTGGCGCGCATGGCGCGCTGGGCGCCTTCCAGCTGCACGCGCGGGTCGACCCGGCGCTTGTCGCGCAGGCGGGTGAACTCGCGGAAGCCGGCTTCGAAGATCGCCTCCAGGCCGGTCACCACGCGATTGCGGTCGGTGGCCGCCGAATACAGCTTGTTGAGGTCCGCGCCGGACCAGAAGCGGCTCTCGAACTCGTCGGCGTCGCGGTTGGCGCGCTTGAACACGCCGGCCTTGCGGAAAATGATCACCCAGCTGACCAGCGAGCCGACCAGCAGCAGCAACACGATGATCTTGACCGGCAGGCTGGCCTTGAGCAGCAGCTCCAGGTAGTTGATGCTGGTCTGCGCGGTGGCGGCGGTCGCCTGCTGTGCAGCATTGACCGTCTCCTCGGGCAGGGCTTGCACTACGGTGTCCTGCAGGGCCAGGAGCATTCCAATCATCCGTCGTTACCTCGGTGCTTCGTGTCAGGGTGTGGAGGGGATTTCGAGCGATTTGAAGGTGTCGTACAGCGCGTCGGACAAGGCCACCGGGCGGAACGCGGCGCTCAGCGAGGCCACCCGCACCTGCGCCTTAAGCAGTGTTTCCTCGCCCCGGGTGACGACCTGGTCGAAGATCACGCTGGCCCGCCGGCACTGGCGCACCTGCACCGACACCTGCAGCAGGTCGTCCAGGCGCGCCGGGCGCAGGAAGTCCAGCTGCATGGCGCGCACGGCGAACACCAGGTCCTGCTCCAGCCGCAGCGTTTCCTGGCTATACCCCAATGCACGGACCCACTCGCTACGCGCGCGCTCCAGGAACGCCACGTACTGCGCGTGGTAGACCACCCCGCCAGCATCGGTATCTTCCCAATAGACGCGTGTCGGCCAACTGAACATGGCATCAACGGGCATCTTCGACATCCTCGAACAGGTCCGGACTGCCAGCGCGCGGCTTCAGGCCCAGGTGACGGTAGGCGCGCTGGGTGGCCATGCGGCCGCGTGCGGTGCGGATCAGGAAGCCTTGCTGGATCAGGTAGGGCTCGATCACGTCCTCCAGGGTGCCACGCTCCTCGCTGAGCGCGGCGGCCAGCGATTCCACGCCCACCGGACCGCCGTCGAAGCTGTCGACGATGACCCGCAGCATGCGCCGGTCCAGCTCGTCGAAGCCCTCCGGATCGACCTTGAGCATGCGCATGGCCGCATCGGCCACCTCGCGGTCGATGCGGCCACCGGCCTTGACCTGGGCGAAGTCGCGCACCCGGCGCAGCAGGCGGTTGGCGATGCGCGGCGTGCCGCGCGAGCGCCTGGCGATCTCCGCCGCGCCGGCCGGCTCGCATTCCATGGCCAGGATCTTGGCCGAGCGCTGCACGATGCGGGTCAACTCCTCCGGCGAGTAGAACTCCAGCCGCTGGACGATGCCGAAGCGGTCGCGCAGCGGCGCGGTCAGCAGGCCGGCGCGGGTAGTGGCGCCGATCAGGGTGAACGGCGGCAGGTCGAGCTTGATCGAGCGGGCCGCCGGGCCCTCGCCGATCATGATGTCGATCTGGAAGTCCTCCATCGCCGGATACAGCACTTCTTCCACGACCGGCGAGAGGCGATGGATCTCGTCGATGAACAACACATCGTGCGGCTGCAGGTTGGTCAGCAGCGCGGCCAGGTCCCCGGCCTTTTCGATCACCGGACCTGAGGTCACCCGCAGGTTGACCCCCAGCTCGTTGGCGATGACATGGCTCAGCGTGGTCTTGCCCAGGCCGGGCGGCCCGAAGATCAGCACGTGGTCCAGCGACTCGCCGCGGCCCTTGGCCGCCTGGATGTAGATCTCCATCTGCTCACGCACCGGCTGCTGGCCGAGATAGTCGGCCAGTCGCTGCGGGCGGATGCTGGCATCCACCGCGTCGTCCTCACGGGTGGCGGCAGCGGCGATGAGGCGGTCCTGGGTCATGCGGCTATGGTAAGGCGGAGGGGCACTCAGGAACGAGTGAAGAGGAACGAGAAACGAGTCAGAGCAACATCAGCGGGCGCACGCCCCACTCGTTCCTCGTTCCTCCCCACTCGTTCCTCGGCCTTCAGATCTCCACCTGCGCCCCCAGCTCGACCAGCCGGTTGCCAGGGATGCGGAAGAAGCCGGTCGCCGGGGCGGCGTTGCGGTGCATGGCAGCGAAGAGCTTGTCGCGCCAGATCGGCATGCCGCGGTGGGCGCTGGCCACGATGGTCTCGCGGCTGGCGAAGAAGGTGGTGTCCATCGGGTCGAAGTACGGCCCGCCCTTGTCGCAGGAACGCATCAGCGCCAGCGGCACGTCGGGGGTTTCCATGAAGCCGAACTTGACGATGACGCGGTAGAACTCGTCGCCGATCTCCTCGATCTTCAGGCGTTTGTCGGCAGGCGCGTACGGCAGCGGCAGCGTGTCCACGGTCAGGAACACGTTGCGCTCGTGCAGCACCTTGTTGTGCTTGAGGTTGTGCAGCAGCGCGTGCGGCACCATGCCGGTCTGGGCGGTCAGGAACACCGCCGTGCCGGGCACGCGCACCGGCGGGGCCAGCATCAGCCCGGGCAGGAAGCTGTCCAGGCCGATGCCGTCCTTGCGGATCTCCGTGCCCAGCAACTCGCGGCCGCGGCGCCAGGTGCGCAGCAGGGTGAACACCACCACACCCAGGGCCAGCGGGAACCAGGCGCCATCGAAGAACTTGGCGCCATTGGCAATCACGAAGCCCAGGTCGACGATGAAGAACAGCACGCACAGCGGCAGCACCCAAGTGCGCCACTTGGGCCACAGCGCACGCGCCACCAGCGCCAGCAGCAGGGTGTCGATCAGCATCGTCGCCGACACCGAGATGCCATAGGCCGTGGCCAGTCGGGTGGAGCTGCCGAAGGCCAGCACCACCGCCAGCACGGCCAGCATCAGCATCCAGTTCACCCCCGGCACATAGATCTGGCCGATGGTGTCGTGCGAGGTGTGCTTGACCGTCATGCGCGGGATATAGCCCAGCTGCATGGCCTGGCGGGCCACCGAGTAGGCGCCGGTGATCACCGCCTGCGAGGCGATCACCGCGGCCATGGTGGCCAGGATGATCATCGGGTACAGCGCCCACTCCGGCACGGCTTCATAGAAGGGGTTGCGCACCGCGGCCGGGTTCTCCAGCACCAGCGCGCCCTGCCCCAGGTAATTCAGCATCAGGCACGGCAGCACCATGATGTACCAGCCGTAGCGGATCGGCCGGGCGCCGAAATGGCCCATGTCCGCGTACAGCGCCTCGCCGCCGGTCACGGCCAGCACCACCGCGCCCAGGATCAGCACAGAGTGCCAGCCATGGGTCACGAAGAAGTTGAAGCCCCACACCGGGTTGAAGGCCTTGAGCACCTCCGGGTCGCGCAGGATGTTCCAGGCGCCGATGGCGCCCAGCGAGAGGAACCACAGGATGCAGATCGGGCCAAAGGCCTTGCCGATCTTCTCGGTGCCGAAGCGCTGTGCGGCGAACACCAGCACCAGGATGGCCACGGTGATCGGCACGATCCAGCTGTGCAGCGCCGGTGCAGCCACCTCCAGGCCCTCCACCGCGCCCAGCACGGAGATGGCCGGGGTGATCACGCCATCGCCGAAGAACAGCGAGGCGCCGAAGATGCCGAGGATGCCCACCACGTAGGCCGACTGCCCGCCCTTGGGCAGGGTGCGCTGGGCCAGGGTCATCAGGGCCATGATGCCGCCCTCGCCGTCGTTGTCCGCCCGCATGATGATGGTGACGTACTTCAGGGTCACCACCACCACCAGCGCCCAGAACACCAGCGAGAGGATGCCCAGGATGGTGTCGTGGTTGCCGACCAGGCCGAAGTGCGGCGAGAAGGCTTCCTTCAGCGTGTACAGCGGGCTGGTGCCAATATCGCCGAAGACCACGCCAATGGCGCCGACGACCAGCCCGGGCAGGCCTTTGTTGCCTTGCCCGTGGTGCGCGGCCGCAGTGGCGCTGGAGGCCTGGGTGGAGGAATCTGCCATGGGGAGCGCTAGCCTACTGCGGACGGGGTGACGGAAAAGAACCGAAAATTCACGCAGCTCAGCGCAGGGCCGACTGCAGCGCCTTGCGGATGATCATGGCGGCATCGTCGCCGGCGGCTGCGGCCTTCTGCGCCATGCGCAAGGCCTCGGCCGGCTTGTAGCCCAGCTGTTGCAGGGCGATGACCGCCTCGGACTGCGGATCGTCCGGAATCGTGGTCAGGGTGGCGCCTGCGCCGCCCAGGTCGGCGGCCTTGTCGCGCAGCTCCAGGACCATGCGCTCGGCGGTCTTCTTGCCAATGCCGGGGATGCGGGTCAGCGCGGTGACATCGCCGGCCTGCACCAGGCGGGCGAACTCATCCACGCTGACCCCCGACAGGATCGCCAGGGCGATCTTGGCGCCGATGCCGGTGACCTTCTGCACGTCGCGGAACAGCCGCCGCTCGCTCTCGCGCAGGAAGCCGTACAGCGAGACGCTGTCCTCCTTCTGCGCGTAGTGGGTGAACAAGGTGACCTCGCGGCCCAGCTCGGGCAGGTCGTAGATCGTGCTCATCGGCGCTTCCAGCTCGTAGCCGACCCCGCCGTTGACCTCGATCATCAGCCACGGCGGTGCCTTGGCGACCAGGACACCTCGCAGGCGGCCGATCACGCGAGGGCTCCGGTGAAGCCGGGACCAGGGACCGGGGACCCGGGGCCCGGGGAAGCGGCGCCTTCTGCACCGGATTTCCGCGCGCGGGCATCTGCTTTTCCCAGGTCCCCGGTCCCCGGTCCCCGGTCCCGGCCTTCCACGCTGTTCATCATTTCCTTCCCCAAGCCTGGCGCACGTCCACGCCCAGGCGGTTGGCGGTGGCACGGACATGCGCATGGGTGATGGCCACGGCCAGGGCATCGGCCGCATCGGCCTGCAACTTGATACTCAGGCCCAACATCGCCCCGACCATGTGCTGGACCTGGGCCTTGTCCGCCCCGCCCCGCCCGACCACGGCCAGCTTGATCTCGCTGGCGGCGTACTCGCTGACCGGCAGGTCGCGCAGGACCACCCCGGCCAGGGCGGCGCCGCGCGCCTGTCCCAGCTTCAAGGCCGAATCGGCGTTGCGGGACATGAAGACGCGCTCGATCGCCACCTCCTGCGGCTGCCACTGCTCGATCACCTCGCCCAGCCCGATCAGCAGGCGACGCAGGCGCGCGGCGAAGTCGCCCTCGCCCAGCAGCCGCAGCGGCGCGTGGAACACATGGGTGGTGCGCCCGCTGGCATCGACGTCGACGATGCCGACCCCGGTGCGTTGCGAGCCCGGGTCGATGCCAAGGATCCTGGTCACGTCAGGCTGTTACGCGTAAGCGTCCTGGCCCAGATCCGCGTTGGAGTACACGTTCTGCACATCGTCCAGGTCTTCCAGCATGCCCAGCAGCTTGGTGACCTGCGGAGCGGTCTCGGCGTCCACGGCGATATCGTTGTCGGCGCGGTAGGTAATCTCGGCATAGCCCGGCTCGAAGCCGGCGGCGGTGAGCGCCTGCTTGACCGCTTCGAAGGCCTCCGGGGCGGTGATCACATCGATGGCGCCGTCCTCCGGATACACCACCACATCGTCCGCACCCGCCTCGATGGCCGCCTCGGTCAGCGCGTCCTCGTCGGCGCCGCCGGCAAAACTGAGCACGCCGAGCTTCTTGAACATGAAGGCCACCGAGCCCTCGGTGCCCATGTTGCCGCCGCACTTGCTGAAGGCATGGCGCACGTCGGCCACGGTGCGCACGCGGTTGTCGGTCAGGCAGTCCACGATCACCGCCACGCCGCCGGGCGCGTAGCCCTCGTAGCGGACGTTCTCGTACTCCACGCCCTCCAGCTCGCCGGTGGCCTTCTTGATCGCGCGCTCCATGACGTCCTTGGTCATGTTGGCCGACAGGCCCTTGTCCATGGCCGTGCGCAGCGCCGGATTATTGGCCGGGTCGCCGCCCCCGCTGCGCGCCGCCACGCTGATCTCGCGGATGATCTTGGTGAACACCTTGCCGCGCTTGGCGTCGGTGGCGTTCTTGCGGGCTTCGATCGACGGGCCTCTCCCCATTGCGGACTTCCAGCTGGTGCATGTGGCGAAGCGGCAATTTTACCCCGATTGCCGGGCGCTGGCGGTCATTGGGACCGAAGGGGCTCAAAGCGCCCCTGTCGCAGGAAGCAGGCCGCCTGGCGGGCGGCCGGGGCCGAGAACACCAGGCCGGTGTGGCTGGCCGGCACCAGGCAGTGGTCGGCCAGCCCATCCAGGCGGGTCTCGGCCAGGGCCACGGTGCCGTCCGAATCGCGCCCCAGCCCGCCGATCAGGCGGCCGATGCCGTGCGGAATGCTGCCGGCGACCATGCCGACCTCGGTCGCGCCCTGCCACGGCTCGCAACCCCGGTGCAGCAGGCTTCCGCTGCGCCCGAGCACCAGCCCGGCCGCGCGCCAGCGACGCAGCCCGCGCGCGGTCGCGCTGCCGCACAACGGCGAGCCCAGGCAGACCAGGCGCGGTACCGGCAGGCCTGGGTACCGACGCAGGGCTTCCAGCGCCACCAATCCGCCCAGGCTGTGCCCGACCAGATGGGTGGGCGGCCCGTCCGCCAGGCGCTGCGAAAGCGCTTGGACCGCCGCCTCGGGGCCGCCGAGGATGCTGGCATAGCCGAACACCGACACCTGAAACCCTTCAGCCCGCAGTTTCCACGCCAGCGGCAGCAGCCAGGCGCGCGCATTCCAGATGCCGTGCAGCAGCAGCACGCGGTCGCAAGGCGCCGGCGCTGCGTCCATCAGGCAGCAGGCGCCGACGCGCGGATCATCCGGCGGGCCGGCGCAGGATGAATTCCAGGTCGCGGGTCTTGCCGACCGGGAACTCGTAGGTGCCGACCTGGGTGAAGCCGTGGCGCGCATAGAAGCGCTGGGCGCCGAAGTTCTCCGACCACACGCCGATCCACAGGGTGCGCGGGCCATCGCGCAAGAGCCAGGCCATGGTGGCGTCGAACAGGCGCGAGCCGCGTCCGCCGTTCTGATGCGTGGCCACCAAATACAGCCGCTTCAGCTCGCCATCGCCAGGGGCGAGATCGTCATGCGGCAGGCCGCAGGGGCCGGCGGCGGAATGACCGATGGCCACGCCGTCCTCTTCGGCCAGGAACACCGCGTAATCCGGATGCGACAGGATCACCCGCTGCTTGTCCACCGCGTAGGCATCGGCGAGGAACTCGGCCAGATCCTCCGGCGGATACAGATGCCCGAAGGTCTCGGTAAAGGTGCGACAGGCCAGCGCCGACAGCGTGGCCGCATCCTCCACCGTAGCGCGGCGGATGCTCAGGACCGGCGTCAAGGCGCTCACTCCTTGCCGTGCGGCTCGTGGGCTTCTTCGTCCTCGTCCTCGCCTTCCTCTTCTTCCTCTTCTTCGTAGTCCTCGTCGTCTTCGTAATCCTCGACGCCGAAGTCTTCGCCATCCCAGCGGCCCTCGCCATCGACCACGAAGGTCAGCGCCATGGTCGCCGGGCTATTGCCCACGCGCACCAGCCAGCCGCCGAACACGCGGGCGCGCTGGGTCACCAGGCCAGGCTCGGCGCCTTCGTTGCCCAGGCTTTCCCACTCGAGCGAAAACGGAACGTCGGTCATTTCAAGGTCCTGTTGGTTTTGGGGGCTAGGAACGAGTGGAGAGAAACGAGGAACGAGTGAAGAGCGACGCCATGGCTGGATTTGGCGGATGCATTTCCACTCGTTCCTCGTTCCTCATCCCTCGTTCCTCTTCTCGCGCACCTGGATATGCACCTCGGCCAGCTGCGCATCCGGGATCGGTGAGGGCGCGTCGGTCATCAGACACTGCGCGCCGGTGGTCTTGGGGAAGGGAATGACATCGCGGATCGACTCGGTGCCGGCCATCAGCGCGGCAATGCGGTCGATGCCGAAGGCGATGCCGCCGTGCGGCGGCGCGCCGTAGTTGAGCGCGTCCAGCAGGAAGCCGAACTTGGCGCGCGCTTCCTCGGCGCCAATGCCCAGCAGTTCGAACACCGCGCTCTGCATTTCCGGGCGATGAATACGGATCGAACCACCGCCGATCTCGTTGCCGTTGAGCACCATGTCATAGCCGCGCGAGACCGCGGTCTTGGCGTGCGCGCGCAGGTCGTCGATCGAATCCACGGCCGGCGCGGTGAAGGGGTGATGCAGAGCGACGTAGCGCTGCTCCTCATCGTCCCATTCGAACATCGGGAAGTCGGTGACCCACAGCGGCGCCCAGCCCTCCTTGACCAGTCCGAAGTCCTTGCCGGCCTTCAGCCGCACCGCGCCCATGAAGTCGCTGACCTTGTTGTAGGCCCCGGCACCGAAGAACACCAGGTCGCCGTTGCCGGCGCCGACGTGCGCGATCAGCGCGGCGAACGCGTCCTGCGCAAAGAACTTGGCGATCGGCGAGGTGACCTCGCCGGTTTCGGCGATCTTGATGTAGGCCAGGCCCTTGCTGCCGTACTTGGCCGCGTGGGCGGCGTACTCGTCGATCTGCTTGCGCGACAGCGTGGCCCCGCCGGGGATGCGCAAGGCGGCCACGCGGCCATCGGCATCGTTGGCCGGGCCGGTGAATACGGAAAACTCGCTGTCCTTGACCAGCTCGGCCACGTCCACCAGCTCCAGGTCGATGCGCAGGTCCGGCTTGTCCGAGCCGTAGCGACGCATCGCCTCGGCCCAGGTCATGCGCGGGAACTGCGCCGCCAGGTCGACATCGACCACTTCCTTGAAGATCGCGCGGATCATCTCCTCGACGAAATCCTGCACGTCGCGCTCGCGCACGAAGGCGAACTCCATGTCCAGCTGGGTGAACTCCAGCTGGCGGTCGGCGCGCAGGGCCTCGTCGCGGAAGCAGCGCGCGATCTGGTAATAGCGGTCGAAGCCGGCCACCATCAGGATCTGCTTGAACAGCTGCGGGCTCTGCGGCAGGGCATAGAACTCGCCCGGATGCATGCGCGCCGGCACCAGGAAGTCGCGCGCGCCTTCCGGGGTGGCCTTGGTCAGGATGGGGGTCTCGATGTCCTGAAAGCCGCGCGCATCCAGATGGCGGCGCAGGGCCTGCACCAGCTTGATGCGGGTGCGCTGCATGCGCTGCATCTCCGGGCGGCGCAGATCCAGGTAGCGGTACTTCAGGCGGGTTTCCTCGCCCGGGTTCTCATGGGCATGGAACGGCAGCGGCGCGGCCTTGTTGAGCACGGTGATGGCGTTGGCGATCACCTCGACCTTGCCGGTCTTGAGCTTGTCGTTGACGGCATGGCGCGCGCGCACCACGCCCTGGACCTGCAGCACGTCCTCATAGCCCAGCGAGGCGGCGGTCTTGAACACCTCGGCGTTGTCCAGCTCGACGGTGACCTGCACGATGCCCTCGTGGTCGCGCAGGTCGATGAAGCACACGCCGCCCTGGTTGCGGGCCACGTCGGTCCAGCCGGCCAGGGTGACGGTTTGGCCGATCAGGGTCTCATCGACCAGGCCGCAGAAGTGGGTACGCATGAACTTGGAACTCCGGGAAGACACCGGCGCCGAGCGAGCCGGAAAGCCGGTCATTTTGGGGTGCCCGGGCGGCGGCGGCAAATCCCGCCCTTGGCTCACCGGGCTTTCAGGCCCGGCGTGGATATAGTCCGCGCACCAACCAACCGGTGGAGGGGTGCCATGTTGCGACTGCTGTGCGTGTGTGTGCTGGCGTGCTGGGCCGTGTGGCTGGCGCCGCCGGCGCGGGCCCAGGGCCCGACCGTGACCTGCGAAAGCAAGGACGCGCGCTATCGGGAATGCCCGGCCGGATTCCGCCGGGCCGAGCTGGTGCAGTCCCTGTCCAAGAGCCCCTGCATCGAGGGCCGCACCTGGGGCAGTCGCAACGGTGCGGTCTGGGTGGACCGCGGCTGCCGCGGCCGCTTCGCCGAAGCCAGCGGCGGCTGGGGCGGAGGGGGTGGCGGTGGCGGCGGGGTGATTCGCTGCGAGAGCACCGACCGCCGCTATCGCGAATGCCCGGCCGACTTCCGCGGCCGCGCCGAGCTGAGCCGGCAGCTGTCGGGCACGCGCTGCGAGGAAGGCCGCACCTGGGGCCAGCGCCGTGGCGCGATCTGGGTCGACGGCGGCTGCCGCGGCGAGTTCCGCCAGGGCCGCGGTGGCGGCTGGGGCCCGGGCCGCCCCGACGATGGCTGGGGACCGGGCGGTCCTGGCCGTCCCGGCGACGGCCCGGCGCAGGCGGTGACCTGTTCCAGTAACGACAACCGCCAGCAGGTCTGCGCCTGGGAGCCGCGCTGGGGGCGCCCGGTGCTGGTCAGGCAGCTGTCCAAGACCCCCTGCCGCGAGGGCAGCAACTGGGGCTACCGGCGCGGCCAGCTATGGGTCAGTGGTGGCTGCCGGGCCACCTTCTCCAGTCGCTGACGGCAGCGGCAGGCGCCGGGCCGCGGGCGGGCATGGCCCCGCCCCGGCCGGCGCCGATCAATCGGCCTTGGTCGCAGCGCCCGAGGGCGCCGCCGTCGCCGGCTTGCTGTCGGTCTTGGCGGCGCCACCAGCGTCGCCCGAGGGAGCCTTCGGCGCCCCGCTGCTGCCTTCGGTCAGGTTGCGCTTCTTGTCGCCGTCCTTCTTGAAGTCCGTTTCGTACCAGCCGCCGCCGGCCAGGCGGAACGAGGGCGCGGTGACCTGCCGGCGGATTGCCGCCGCGCCGCAGGACGGGCAGGTCTGCGGGTCGGGATCGGACAGTTTCTGGAGGCGGTCGAAGGTGTGACCGCACTGGTCGCACTGGAAGGCATAGATCGGCATGGCGAGCAGCAACGATGACGCGGGAGGGCGGCAGTATCGGGCCTAAGCCGCGGCTTTCAAGCCCGGCGACGCCCGCCATCGCCACGATGGGTCTTCACCCGCCCTCCCGTGCGCGCAGGCCACGATGGTGCAACGCACCGTATCGGCGTGGGAATTGGCATGAAATTGACGGCGTTTGACGACATTTGCCGCCGTTACGCTCGCAATCCATCTCGTGCCGCCTGGACCCGACCCCGGGTTTTCGTTAGAATCGAGTTATGACCGAATCCCCCTCCCCTTCGAGGTGGTCGGCGTGCTGAGGCTGACCACCCTGCTGTTCGGCGTGGCGTTGCTCCTGACGGGCAGCGGGCTTCTGGGTACCTTGCTGGCGGTCCGCGGCGCGCAAGCAGGCTTCGACGACCGCACCCTTGGACTGGTGATGTCCGGCTACTTCGCCGGGTTCTTCTTCGGCACCTTCATCGGGCCGCCGATGATCGGCCGCATCGGCCACATCCGCGCCTTCGCCTTTTTCGCCGCATTGGCCGCCATCGCGGTGCTGCTGCACCCGGTCTGGGTCAACGCCTGGGCCTGGGGCCTGCTGCGCCTGATCACCGGCGCGGCGCTGGTGGGCCTGTACACCACCATCGAGAGCTGGCTCAACGCCGAGCCCAACGCGCAGACCCGGGCGAAGGTGTTCTCGGTCTACATGATGGTGAACCTGTCGGCGCTGGCCTTGGGCCAGGTGCTGCTGGGCTGGGGCGGCATGGCCATGGCCACCTTGTTCTCGCTGACCGCCATCCTGATCTGCGCCTCCGTGATGCCGGTCTCTGCCACCCCGCTGCTGCAGCCGGAGGTGCCGCCGCTGACCCGCTTCAGCCTGCGCCGGCTCTACGCACTGGCCCCGGCCGCCACGGTAGGCGCGGCGCTGTCCGGGCTGGCCATGGGCGGGTTCTGGGGCCTCTCGCCGGTGTATGCCGGGCGCATCGGGCTGGACACGCAAGGCGTGGCCTTGTTCATGCTTTCGGCCATCGCTGGCGGCGCCCTGCTGCAGGTGCCGATCGGGCGCATCAGCAACGGCCGCGATCGCCGTGCGGCGCTGGCGGCCACTGCCCTGGTCGCCGCGCTGGTGGCCTTGGCGATGCTGTTGCCGGCGGTGCAGGCCGACCACCGGCTGCTGTTCGGCCTGTTCTTCCTGTTCGGCGGGCTGAGCTTTTCGCTGTATCCCTTCGCCGTGGCGCACATGCTGGATTACCTGCCGCGCGAGCACCTGCTCTCGGGCTGCTCCAGCCTGCTGCTGGTCAACGGGGTGGGCTCGGCCATCGGCCCGGCGCTGGCCGGCGGGGCGATGCAGCGCTTCGGCGCGCAGGCGCTGCCGGTCTACTTCGCGGTCATGCTGCTGGCGCTGACCTGCTACCTGGGCGCACGCCTGCGCTTCCCGCGCCACCGCATCTTCGCCACGCCGTTCCGGCCGATGCTGCGCACCACCCCGTCCGCGCTGGAGCTGATCCCGGAGACCGAACCTGCCCCGGCGCACTCCCCTTCCACTCACCACAAGGAACCCCATTGACCCCGCAGAAATCACACAACGCTCCCTCATCCTCCGCCTCCAACGAGGCCAAGCTCATCCTCGCCACCGATCTGGATGGCACCTTCCTGGCGGGCTCGCCGGAAGACCGCTTCAAGCTCTATCGCCTGATCGACCAGCACCCGGAGATCCAGCTGATCTTCATCACCGGCCGCGGCCTGGAAGCGGTGATGCCGCTGCTCAACGACCCCTCGGTGCCGCGCCCGGACTATGTGGTGTGCGACGTGGGCGCCACCGTGGTCGATGGGCGCACGCTGCAGTCGCTGCACCCGCTGCAATCCAGGATCGATGCCCGCTGGCCGGGCGACTACGTGGTGGCACAGGCGTTGCGTGAGTTCCCGCAGCTGGTGCGCCAGGACGTGCCCCAGGCCCGACGCTGCTCCTACTACTGCGACCCGCAGACGCTGGCACCGATCCGCTCGCAGATCGAGAAGACCGCCCAGGACCTGGGCTGCGCGGTGCTGTATTCGGGCGAGCGCTACCTGGACGTGCTGCCGCCGGAGACCGACAAGGGCCGCACGCTGGCGGCGCTGGCCAAGCACCTGAAACTGCCGCGCGAGCGCATCCTGGTCGCCGGCGACACCCTCAACGACCTGTCCATGTACGCGGCCGGCTTCCGCGGCGTGTGCGTGGGCGATTCGGAGCCCGCGCTGATCGAGGCCACCGGCTCGCTGGCGCAGGTTTACCACGCCAAGGCGCCAGGCTGCGGCGGCATCCTGGAGGCCATCGACCATTTCGACCTGCTGTGCGACAGCGGCCTGCCGGCCACGCCCGCCCCGCGCAAGGGCGGGGCCGAACTGCTGATGGTCTACCACCGCCTGCCCTACGAGGAATTCTTCGAGGACGGCAAGGTGGTGCGGCGCCAGCCCAAGTCGCCCAACGGCATCATCCCTTCGCTGCTGGGTTTCTTCGAGGGCGGGCAGAAGGGCTCGTGGGTGGCTTGGAGCATCGACGACCCCAAGCGCGGGCCGTTCGAGACCCACACGCCAGTCGATGCAGAGAAGTACCCGACGCTCACCGCCGCGCGCGTGCCGCTGACCAAGACCGAGGTCGACATCTTCTACAAGCGCTTCAGCAAGGAAGCGTTCTGGCCGATGCTGCACGTGTTCTGGGAACGGGCCAAGTTCCGCGAGGACGACTGGCAGGTGTTCCTGAAGGTCAACCGCAAGTTCGCCGAGGCCACCGCTGCCGAGGCCGCCGACGGGGCCACGGTGTGGGTGCACGACTACAACCTGTGGATGGTGCCGGCCTACCTGCGCGAGATGCGCCCGGACCTGAAGATCGCCTTCTTCCACCACACCTACTTCCCCTCGGCCGATGTGTTCAACGTGGTGCCCTGGCGCCGGGAGATCATCGGCAGCCTGCTGTCCTGCGACTACGTGGGCTTCCACATTCCACGCCAGGTGGAAAATTTCGTGGACGTGGTGCGCGGGGTGGCGCCGGTGGAGCGCGTGCGCACCGAGAGCTGCGCGCCCCGCTTCCTCACCTATGGCTGCGCGGTGGGGCTGGACACCATGACCACGCGCCTGCGCGTGGGCCACCGCGAGGTCGCCCTGGGCGCGCACCCGGTGGGCACGGACATGCGCCGCATCAAGGCCACGCTGGGCAAGGCCGACGTGCGCAACAACATCTTCAAGCTGCGCCGCGAGATCGGCGCGCGCAAGCTGGTGCTGTCGGTCGAACGCCTGGACTACACCAAGGGCACCCTGGCCAAGCTGGAGGCCTTCGAACGCCTGCTGGAAACGCATGCCGAGCACCACGGCAAGGTCACCCTGCTGATGATCTGCGTGCCGGCGGCCAAGGAAATGACGGTCTACCGCCAGCTGCAGAACCAGATCGAACAGGCCGTGGGGCGCATCAATGGCCGCTTCGCGCGCATGGACTGGACGCCGGTGCGGTTCTTCGCCCAGGCCTTTCCGTTCGATGAGGTGGTGGCGCACTACGCGGCGGCGCAGGTGATGTGGATCACCCCGCTGCGCGATGGCCTGAACCTGGTCGGCAAGGAGTTCGTGGCCACCCAGGGCATCGAGGGCGGCGACGGGGTGCTGGTGCTGAGCGAGTTCGCAGGTGCCGCCGCCGAACTCAAGGGCGCGGTGCTGACCAATCCGCACGACACCAACGATCTGTCCAACGGACTGCACCAGGCGCTGACCATGCCCGATGCGGAGATCGCCGGCCGCATGCGCCAGCTGGTGGAGATCGTGGAGTACTACGACGTGGACCGCTGGGGCAAGGATTTCCTCGAGGCGGTGGGCCAGGCCGGCGCGCGCCCTGCCGGGCGCAAGAAGTCCCTGGCCGCGCGCCCGGCGCCCCGCCGTGCCAGCGAGAACAGCCCTGCCTGAGGAAGACACAGGCCCGTTACGGATCCATCCGGACGGGCCTGGCCCCCTGGCGCACAAACGCCCGAACGGCGCCATCCGCAGCCTCGCGGCGGCGACGAAAGTGTGACAATGGGCGCCTGCTGCGCTGTCCCTGCGACGCCCACCCCACGAGCGCCAGATGTCCAACTCCCCCTATGTGTCTGGTTTCGACATGCCTGGCGCCGCGCTTGGCCCTGAGCTGGAAACGGTGCTGGTCGCCTTGCTGGACCGGGTGCCGGATGCGGCCTGGCAACAGGCGCTGCTGAGCCAGTCCAAGCGGTTCGTGGCGGCGCAGGGAATCACCCAGCTGCGCCTGATCGGCACCCACCTGCACCTGGTCGGGCCGGCGGCACGGCTGCGGCTTGCCGCCGCGGCGGTGCAGAAGCTGGTGGCCGATGTGTCACGCGCCGCCCTGCTGGCGCGCCTGCAACAGCGCGGCACCGCGCAAGCGCCAGCGCCTGCCGAGATCGAACGGGCCCTGGCCGCGCACGCGCAGGCCGACGTGCGCAACGACGAGGTTCGCGCCGTCGCACGCGTGCCGCAGCTGCAGGACCTGCTGGCGAAGGTCTGCAGCGTCACCGGCATGCGCTTTGCCGCCGTGGCGCGCGTGGCCGAACACCGCTGGACCACCTGCGCGGTGAACGACCTGCTGGATTTCGGCCTGCAGCCGGGCCAGGACCTGATCCTGGAGACCACGATCTGCCGCGAGCTGCGGCCCGGGCGGACCACCGCCTTCGGCCAGGCCAGCGCGCATCCGCTTTATGCCCGACACCACACGCCGAAGATCTACGGCTTCGAGAGCCATATCTCGGTGCCGCTGATGCTCGGCGATGGCCGGCTGTTTGGCTCGCTGTGCGCGCTGGACCCCAAGCCGGTGCCGATGGACGAGGCGGTGATCGCGCAGGTCCAGGCGGTGGCGGCGGCGATCTCTTCGCACCTGGTGCTGGAGACGGCGCCGGCGCCGGCGCCGCAGGTGGCGGACTAGCCCGCCGCGCTGCCCTGGCCTGCGCGGCGTCGCGCTCAGGCGCTGCCGACGGCCTCGGCCACCGCAGAACCGACGTTGGCGATGACCGCATCGCGTGCGGCCGCATCCTGCGGGCTGCCGGTGAGGAAACAGCTGACCACCAGCGGCGCGGCATCGCGCGGCCAGAGGATGCCGACATCGTTGCTGGTGCCGTTGCGGCCATCGGGCGTTCCGCTGCTGCTGCCGGTCTTGCTGCCGACGGTCCAGCCCGGGGGCAGCCCAGCCCGCAGGCGCGCGGCGTTGGTCTTGCAGCCGCGCAGCCAGGCCTGCATCCGCGCACGGCTGGCGGCGCTGAGCGTGTCGCCCAGGGCCACGCGCTGGAGCGTGTCGGTCATGGCCTCGGGCGTGCTGGTGTCGCGCGCATCGCCGGGGATGCAGGTGTTGAGCATCGGCTCGATGCGGTCCGAGCGCGTCTGGGCGTCGCCGATGCCGCGCAGATAGGCGCTCAGGCCGGCCGGGCCGCCGACCAGCGCGAACAGTAGGTTGGCCGCGGCGTTGTCGCTCTGCGTCATCGCCGCCTCGCACAGCGTCAGCACGTCCACGCCCTGCCCGCCGATGTGTTGTTCGCTGTACGGCGAATACGGCAGCAGGTCCTTTCGCGCGATGACGATGCGCTGTTCGGCCTTGAGGGTGCCGGCGTCGATGCGCGCCAGCACCGCCGTGGCCAGCGGGAACTTGACCGTGCTGCACATCGGGAAGCGCTCGGTCTGACGCCAGCCGGCGCGTTGTCCGCTGGCGGTGTCCAGCACGCTCACGCCCAGCCGCCCCTGGCTCTGCGCTTCGATCCGCCTCAGGGCCTTGCGCAGGCCTGCCTGGTCCAGCCGGCCATGCGTTGCCGGCAGTGCCGCCCAGCTGCCGCCGCTGCCGAGCGCGGCCAGCGTCAGCCCGGCCAGTCGCATGAACTCACGTCGTTTCATCGCGTCTCCTCAAGATTGTTAGCTAGCAGGATCGATCGGCTTGGCCGAACGCTGGTGATTCAAGGTTTCGCCTGTTCGGCACGCAGCTGTGCCTGCAGCGCGCGCTCGGCGGCATCGGCGTAGGCCACGCACGAGGTGGGACGCGGCTGCGGATGGGCGGCATCGGCATAGTCCCAGCCGCTGTTGTCCGCGTGCGGGGTCAGCAACAGGTCGCAGGGCAAGGCGCGCACCGTGGCGAAGCTGGCGCGGTAGGCCGACAGCAGCTTGGGCACGCGCGGGTTGTGCTGAAGCCGATAGCCGGGCGCGCTGAGGCTGTCCACGTAGGCCATGCGCAGGGCCTGGCCCTGGTGCGTGTCGGTCCAGGTCCAGCTCATGCTGCCCGGGGTGTGCCCCGGGGTGAAATGCACGGTGAAATCGATGCCGCCCAGTTGCACCGTTTCACCGTCCTGCACCAGACGATCCACGGCCACTGGAGGGAACAGGATGCTGTCGCCGAAGTGCAGGTCATCGCTGCCGCCCCGCTGCAGCAGCACCGCCGACTCGGCGTTGCTGACCAGGCGCGCGCCGGTGAGGCGGCGCAGCTCGGCCAGGGGCCCGGCGTGATCGGCATGGGCATGGCTGTGCAGGATCAGGCGCAGGTCCTGTGGACGCACGCCCAGGCGCGCCATGTTGTCCAGCAGCAGGCGCGCGCTCTGCTGCATGCCGCCATCGATCAGCACCGCGCCATCGTCGGTCTTGACCAGCAGGGCGGTCAGACTGCGCGTGCCGATCTGCCAGACATGGTCGCTGATACGCACCGGCGGCACCGGGGTCAGCCATTCGGGATCGACCGTGTAGGCCTCCAGCTGCGGCAGGGGCTGGGCCGCGCAAGCCGGGACCCTCGTGCCGGCGGAGATGGCGGTGGCCACCAGCATCGTCATCCACATTCCCATCCGGCTTGCCGGCATGCGCTTTCCTTATCGAATGATTGGTGCCCCACATCCTCCCAGGGCTCCACGGCCGCCACCACCGCGAAGATTTGATCCGAGACATGAGAAGAACTTATGGTTCGGCATGCTCCGGACCCAGCTCCCGCTCAACGCCCTGCGTGCTTTCGAGGCCGCCGCGCGCCACCAGAACCTGACCCGCGCCGCCCTGGAGCTGCACGTCAGCCAGGCCGCGCTGAGCCACCAGATCCGCCAACTGGAAGAGCGCCTGGGCCTGACGCTGTTCCATCGCCTGCCGCGCGGCGTGGCCCTGACCGAGGAAGGCACGGCCCTGGCGCCGGAGCTGAGCGCGGCCTTCGACCGCATCAGCGCGGCGCTGGACCGCGTGGAAGGCGGGCGCTTCCGCGAGGCGCTGACCGTGGGCGTGGTGGGCACCTTTGCCACCGGCTTCCTGCTGCCGCGGCTGCAGGACTTCGCGCTGGCGCACCCGGGCATCGATCTGCGCGTGCAGACCCACAACAATCGCATCGAGCAGGCCGGCGATGGCCTGGAGCTGGCCATCCGCTTCGGCGATGGCCAATGGGCCGGGCTGGAAGCCACCGAGCTGGCCGCCGCCCCGCTTTCGCCCGCCTGCGCGCCTGCCCTGGCCGCGCGCCTGCAGCATCCGCGCGACCTGATGGGCGCGGTGCTGCTGCGCTCGTTCCGGCAGGACGAATGGCGCCGCTGGTCGGCGGCGGCCGGGATTCCCCCGCTGGAGGCGCGCGGGCATGTGTTCGATTCCTCGCTGGCTTTGGCCGATGCGGCCGCGGCGGGTGTCGGGGTGGCACTGCTGCCCTTGGCGATGTTCGAGCGCGACCTGGCCAGCGGACGCCTGTTGCGCCCATTCGCCGCACAGGTCGATGTCGGCCGTTACTGGCTGACGCGGCTGCGTTCGCGGGCCGAGACTCAGGCGATGCGTGCGTTTCGGCTGTGGCTGGTGGCGCGGTGCGCTGGTGAGTGACCAGGGCGCTCAAGGTGCGATCGGACAAGCAGCTTTTTCAGACCATCGCCCAAGTGCGGCTTCAGTCGCGCGGCTGTAAGCGCAGCCTGTGGAGCAAGCTGTGAAGACAGTTGTGGCAGTAAGTGTGGGAGCGGCTTCAGCCGCGAATGGGCTTTCCCGATTGATCAGACCTGGTCGGGCAAGCCCCTTCGCGGCTGAAGCCGCTCCCACAAAAGCTGCTCCTGTGAATAGCCGCTCCTGCGAACAGGTTCGACCCCGCTAGCCACTAGGCCACGCATTTCAGCGCGCCGCCGTCCGGGCGCAGGCCGCGCGCCTCAGGCGCTTTCCAGCAGCTCCATCCAGGTCTGCTCGGCATTGGCCAGCTGCTCGGCGGTGGCCTGGCGGTCGCGGGTGATCCTGGCCATGCGCGCCTTGTCGCTGTAGTGCTTGGGATCGGCGAGCTGGCGGTCCAGCTCGGCCAGCGCCGCGGTCAGCTCCTCCACGCGCTTTTCCGCGGCCGCCAGCTTGTGCGGGTTGGCCGGCTTCCTGGCCGCAGCAGGCTTGCTGGGCGTGGGCGGGGCCAGCGGCTTGGTCGGCGGCGGCGGGGTGGGCGCGGCCTGGGCCATCTTCTGCTTGGTGCCCTGCGCATTGGGGCGCGTGCGCAGCCAGGCGGCGTATTCGTCCAGGTCGCCGGCGAAGGGCTCGACCACGCCATCGGCCACGCGCCAGAAGGTGTCGCAGACCAGGCCGATCAGGTGGCGGTCATGGCTGACCATGACGATGGCGCCCTCGAAGATGCTCAGCGCCTCGGCCAGCGCCTCGCGCATCTCCAGGTCAAGGTGGTTGGTCGGCTCGTCCAGCAGCAGCACGTTGGGCTGCTGCCAGGCGATCAGCGCCAGCGCCAGGCGCGCGCGCTCGCCGCCGGAAAATCCATCGACCACCTCGAAGGCGCGGTCGCCCGGGAAGTTCCACTTGCCCAGGAAATCGCGGAAAGACTGCGTGGACGCATCCGGGGAAATCTCGCGGAAGTGGTCGATGGGCGACTGGCCCTCGTGCAGCGATTCGACGGTGTGTTGGGCGAAGTAGCCGATGCACAGGTCCGGATGCGCGCTGCGCTCGCCGCGCACCGGCGCCAGCTCGCCGACCAGGGTCTTGACCAGGGTGGACTTGCCCGCGCCGTTGGGACCCAGCAGGCCGATGCGGTCGCCCGCCTCCAGGCCGAAGCCGACCTCGTGCAGGATCACCGCGTCCTCGCCGTAGCCGGCCTCGACGTGGTTGAGGCGGATCAGCGAGTACGGCAGGCGCGCCGGTGCTGCGAACTCGATGCGGAACTCGCGCTCGGCGCGCACCGCCTCGGTGCCGGCCATCTTGGCCAGGCGCTTGATGCGGCTCTGCGCCTGGCTGGCCTTGCTGGCCTGGGCCTTGAAGCGGTCGATGAAGCTCTGCAGGTGGGCGCGCTCGGCCTCGGCCTTTTCGTGCTGGATCTGCTGCTGGCGCAGGTGTTCGGTGCGCTGGCGCTCGAAATCGGTGTAGCCGCCCACGTACAGCTTGGCGCCGCCGCCGTGCAGGTGCAGGGTGTGGGTGGCCACGTTGTCCAGGAACTCGCGGTCGTGGCTGATCAGCAGCAGCGTGCCCGGATACTTCAGCAGCCACTGCTCCAGCCAGAACACCGCGTCCAGGTCCAGGTGGTTGGTGGGTTCGTCCAGCAGCAGCAGGTCGCTGGGCATCATCAGCGCGCGCGCCAGGTTCAGGCGCACGCGCCAGCCGCCGGAGAAGTCCTTGACCGCGCGCTGGTGGGTATCGGCCGGGAATCCCAGCCCATGCAGCAACTTGCCCGCGCGCGCCTGGGCGTCGTAGCCGCCTACTTCCTCCATGCGGATGTGCACGGCGGCCACCGCTTCCCAGTCCTCGGCGGCGATGGCGTCGGCCTCGGCCTTGAGCACGGCGGCCACCTCGGTGTCCCCGCCCAGCACGAAGTCCAGCGCCGCATCCGGCAAGGCCGGGGTTTCCTGCGCCACGCTGGCCGTGCGCACCTTGCCGGGCAGCTCGACATCGCCCTTGTCCGCTTCCAGCTCGCCCTTGACCGCGGCGAACAGGCTGGACTTGCCGGTGCCATTGCGGCCGACCACGCCCACGCGGTACCCCGCGTGCATGGTCAGGTCGACGTTGGACAACAGCAGGCGTTCGCCGCGACGGAGGGCGAAATTGCGCAGGGAGATCACGAAGGCGTTCCGGTGGGGGGCCGCGGCAGCGGCAGGACAAGTCGCGCAGTTTAGCAACCCGGCCCCGGACCATGCCGGGAACCGCCAAGGGCCAGTCCGGGCGCGCATGGCTGGAACACGCCATTGCGTCAGTGGGCTCATGGCGATTGCGCCGGCCAAAACAGCCAAACGTCATGACGCAAAGTCATGACTTGCCGCGTGCTTTAACGAATACTTAGCGAACGCCCGCTCAAGCATTCCCCTGCATTGATGGCCTGCGCCGGGCGTGGCGCAGGTCCTTGGAGTCCAGACGTCATGATCCGCCAGCAGTCCGCGCTCGCCCTTGCGATCGTTCTTGCCCTGTCCAGCAGCGCCGCCTCGGCCCAGGACACTCCCTCGGCCGCCCCCCAGGCCAACACCCTGGACACGGTGATCGTCACCGGCACCCACGTCTCGGACCGCACCGTGGCCGAGTCGCAGTCGCCGATCGACATCATCACCCCGGAGGCCCTGCAGGCCACCGGCACCTCCGAGCTGGCCACCGCGCTCTCGCGCGCCCTGCCCTCGCTGAATTTCCCGCGCCCGGCGCTGACCGACGGCACCAGCGGCGTGCGCCCGGCGCAGCTGCGAGGCCTGTCGCCGGATCAGGTGCTGGTGCTGGTGAACGGCAAGCGCCGGCACACCTCGGCCCAGGTCAACGTCAACGGCAGCATCGGCCGTGGCTCCTCCGCGGTGGACATCAACGCCATTCCGATCGCCTCGATCGAGCGCGTGGAGGTGCTGCGCGACGGCGCCTCGGCGCAGTACGGCTCGGACGCCATCGCCGGCGTGATCAACATCGTGCTCAAGGGCAGCGGCCGCGGCGGCGCCCTGGGCGGCAGCCTGGCGGTGGATTACGGCCAGTACTCGGCCGGCGATGGCGCCAAGACCCAGATCTCCGGCGACACCAACCTGCAGTTCGCCGATGGCCGCGGACAGCTCAGCGTGGCCGGCCAGATCAGTCAGCAGGACGAAACCAACCGCGCCGGCCCCTACCAGGGCACCGCGCCGAACACCGGCAACTTCCCGTCCATCGGCCAGACCACCTTCGTGGTCGGCGACCCGGAGGTGGACGCCACGGCGGTGTCGGCCAACGGCAGCTTCCAGTTCAACGATGCCCTCAGCGGCTATGCCACGGCGATCGCCAGCAACCGCGACATCACCTCCTTCGCCTTCTACCGCTCGCGCGCGCACAACGGCCAGGGGGCGCTGCTGGCGCAGGTCTATCCGGATGGCTACGTGCCGGAGATCAACCAGTATTCGAAGGACCGCTCGCTGGTGGCCGGCCTGCGCGGCTCCACCGAGGGTGGCTTTGCCTGGGATGTGAGCTACAACTACGGCTACAACCGCATCGACTTCCACACCCGCAACAGCATCAACTACAGCCTGGGGCTGGACAGCCCGTCCAGCTTCTACGACGGCGCGCTGGAGTACACCCAGAACATCGTCAATGCGGACTTCACCCAATCGCTGGACTGGGGCCTGGCCTACCCGGCGACGCTGTCCTTCGGTGCCGAGTACCGTGAGGAGAAGTGGAACCAGTCGCCGGGCGAGCCCAGCGCCTACACCGGCACCACGGGCGGCGCGCAGGGGTTCGCCGGCTTCACCCCGGCCAATGCGGTGCACGCCGATCGCCACAACTACGCGGTCTATGCCGGCATCGAAGCGGACTTCACCGACAAGTTTTCCGCCGGCATCACCGGCCGTTACGAGGACTATTCGGACTTCGGCGACAAGGCCTCGGGCAAGCTGTCGGCGCGCTATGCCTTCACCGACGCGGTCGCCGTGCGCGCCACGGTGGCCAACGGGTTCCGCGCGCCTTCGCTGGCCCAGCAGAGCTACCAGGCGGTGACCAGCGCCTTCATCAATGGCGCGTTCTTCGAGTCGGGCACCTTCCCGGTCGGCAGCGGTGTCGCCCAGGCGCTGGGGGCCACGCCGCTGGAGGCCGAGACCTCGCTGTCCTACAGCCTGGGCCTGGTGCTGCAGCCGGTGGATCGCCTGTACGTCACCCTGGATGCGTACCAGATCAAGATCGACGACCGCATCCTGCTCTCGTCCAACCTCAACGACGCGGCCGTGCTGTCGACCCTGCAGCAGCTGGGCTACACCAACGTCACCAGCGTGCGCTACTTCGCCAACTCGGCCGACACCCGCACCCGCGGCGTGGATCTGGTGGCGACCTACACGCTGCCGTTCGCGGCCAGCTCGCTGGACTTGACCGCCAGCTATGGCTACGCCAAGACCGAGATCACCGATGCGGTATCCCAGCCTGCCGCCCTGGCTGCCATCGGCTCGACCCAGACCATCCTGGGGCGCGATGAGATCGGTCGCCTGGAGGACAGTTTCCCCAAGGACAAGGCCATCCTGAGCGCGACCTGGAAGCTGCAGCACTGGGACTTCAACCTGGCCGCCACGCGCTACGGCGATTTCACCGTGCGCAACGCCGCCAGCGCGGCGCGCGACCAGACCTACGGTGCCAAGTGGATCGTCGATGCCTCGGCCAGCTTCAAGCCCAGCGAGAACTGGACCCTGTCGCTGGGTGCGGACAACCTGCTGGACGAGTACCCGGACCGGACCGAGAACCTGGCCAACTCCACCTTCGGCATGCTGCCCTACAGCAATTACTCGCCGTTCGGCTTCAACGGCGCCTACGTGTACGGACGCATCCGCTACACCTGGTGACACCAGGAATCGACGAAAAGCCCCGGACTTCCGGGGCTTTTTCGTTCTAAACCCGACACCAGCGCACGTGGGCGGCTGGTTTCAAGCGTAACGACGCATAACGAAAATTTGACCTTTGCACGCGGGCTGTGTCATTGGTGAGGCGTGCACGCAGCATCGGCGATTGAGTGCCACCTGAGCCGAACATGGCGCGATGCGGCGGGCACATCACCCATCTGGAGCCGTACCGCATGACACGACGCATGACCCCCCTGGCGATCTCGGTCGCCATTGCGCTTTCTTGCAGTTCCTTCGCCACTCTTGCCCAATCCGATACACCACGTACGCTGGACAACGTGATCGTCACCGGGACGCGCGTGGCCGACCGCACCGTGGCCGAGTCGCAATCGCCGATCGACATCATCTCCCCCGAAGCGCTGTCTTCCACCGGCACCACCGAGCTGGCCACCGCGCTGGCGCGCGCCGTGCCTTCGCTCAACTTCCCCCGCCCTGCGATCACCGACGGCACCGATGCGGTGCGTCCGGCACAGCTGCGCGGACTGTCGCCGGACCAGACGCTCGTGCTGGTCAACGGCAAGCGCTATCACACCAGTGCGCTGGTCAACCTCAACGGCAGCCAGGGCCGCGGCTCGGCCCCGGCCGACCTCAACACCATTCCCATCGCCGCCATCGAACGGGTGGAAGTGCTGCGCGATGGCGCCGCGGCGCAGTACGGTTCCGATGCCATCGCCGGCGTGATCAACGTCGTGCTCAAGGGCAGCGGCCAGGGCGGCAGCCTGAGCGTGCGCGGCGGCCAGTACAGCGCCGGCGACGGCGAGCAGTACCAGGTCTCCGGCGATGCCGGCGTGGCGCTGGGCGAAGCGGGCCAGGTGCATTTCGCCGCCCAGGCCGGCCACCAGAACCAGACCGACCGCGCCAAGCCCTACCAGGGCGTGGTGGAACAGCGCTATGGCGATCCGGAGGTGGAACAGGGCGCGTTTTCCTACAACGGCGAACTCAGCCCCACCGACTACCTGACGTTCTACTCCTACGGCATGGCGAGCAAGCGCAAGGTGCTGTCCAACGGCTACTTCCGCTGGTCCGGCGACAACCGCAACCGCCCGGAAATCTATCCGGACGGCTTCCTGCCGCAGATCTACAACGAGAGCGAGGACCGCAGCTGGGTGGGCGGGCTGAAGACTTCCACCGAGGGCGGCCTCAACATCGACCTGAGCGCCAACTACGGCAGCAACAAGCTCAGCTTCGACGTGCGCAATTCGCTCAACAACTCCATGGGGCTGGCCTCGCCGACCGAGTTCTACGCCGGTGCGCTGGAGCTGAGCCAATACGTGCTCAACGCCGACTTCAACAAGCAGCTGGACTGGGGCCTGGCGTACCCGGTCACCCTGGCCTTCGGTGCGGAGTGGCGCGGCGAGGACTACGAGCAATCCCCGGGTGAGCCGGCGTCCTATCTCAATGGCGGAGTGCCCTCGGCCAATGGCTCGCTGCTGCCGGGCGCGCAGGTGTTCGCGGGCTTCAAGCCGTCCGACTCGGGCAAGTTCGACCGCAACAGCCACGCGTTCTACGTGAACCTTGAGGCCGATCTCACCGACAAGTTCTCTGCCGGCGTGGCCGGGCGCTACGAGAAGTACAGCGACTTCGGCGACACCAGCAACGGCAAGCTGTCGCTGCGCTATGCCTTCACCGACAAGGTGGCGCTGCGTGCCACCGCCTCCACCGGCTTCCGTGCGCCGTCGCTGCCGCAGCAGTTCTTCCAGTCGGTGGCCACCAACTTCATCGGCGGCGTGCCGTATGAGATCGGCACCTTCCGCACCGACAATCCCGCCGCCATCGCCCTGGGCGCCGAGCCGTTGAAGGCCGAGGAATCGACCAACTACGGCCTGGGCCTGGTGCTGCAGCCGGTGGATGGGCTGTACGTCACGCTCGATGCGTACCAGATCGAGATCAAGGACCGCGTGGTGCTGTCGGAGAACCTGACCTCCACGCCGGTGCGCAACTACCTGCAGGCCAATGGCTTCCCGGGCATCGGTGGCGGCCGCTACTTCACCAACGCGGTGGACACCACCACGCGCGGCGTGGACCTGGTGGGCACCTACCGCTGGGCGCTGGCCGGCAGCAACCTGGACCTGAGCGCCGGCTACAACTACAACGAGACCGACATCGACAAGGTCGCCGGCAATCCGGCCGCGCTGGCCGCGATCGACCCGGCCGCCGTGCGCATCGGCCAGGCCGAGCTGAGCCGCATCAAGGAAGGCGCACCCAACGACAAGTTCTATCTCAGCGCGCTGTGGAGCCCGGGCGATTGGCAGTTCAGCGCCACCACCACCCGCTGGGGCGAGTTCGTGGTCTACAACTCGCCGACCACCGTGCCGGTGGAGCAGACCTTCGATGCGAAGTGGACGCTGGACCTGGCCGCCACCTACAACCTGGGCCGGTGGAGCTTCACCGTCGGTGGCGACAACGTGACCAACGAGTATCCGGACCAGTCGCTGGCCGGCCAGGGCACGCGCACCTACCTGCCGTATGCGACCAACTCGCCGTTCGGGTTCAACGGCGCGTACATGTACGCGAACGTGGGTTTCAAGTGGTAGGCCAGCGCTGACGATGCCCGCCACAGCACCCCGGGCAGTCCCCGGGGTGCTGCCACGCCCGGGTTGTCCGTGTCACGGTGGCGGTGGATGGAAAAGCGCCACCGCACGTAGGGTGGACAACGCGAAGCTTGTCCACCGAGTCCCACCCTGCGGCGTGCCGATCCGTCGCCATGCCCAGGTCGTCACCACCGCGGCGATGGTGGATGGAAGAGCGTCATCCACCCTACGGAGGGTGGACCACGCAAAGCTTGTCCATCGGGGCGGCCGTTGGATTGCGGCGCGCCGGTTCGGTCACTGCCAAAGCGGCGCGCACCGCTCTTAGACTGGGGGCATGCCAGAGATGCCGGATCCGTCGCTGACCTCCGCCGACCACGCCGAGTTTCGCGGCGTGGCAGGCCATTCGGGCGCGGAACTGTATCGCGCGCACATCGTGCAGCATGCCTTCGAGCCGCACACCCACCAGGCCTATGGGCTGGGCATCATCGAAGCCGGTGTCGAACGCTTCCGCTACCGTGGCGCCGATCACCTGGCCACGCCGCAGTCCATCGTGACGATGCATCCGGACGTGCCGCACACCGGGCGCTCGGAAACCACCGGCGGCTGGCGCTACCGCATGCTGTATCTGGATCCGGCCCTGGTCGGCGCGCTCAGCGGTGAGCCGCACTGGTGGTTCGCAGACGTGGTGGCCTCGGGCCACCCCGCCCTGGCCCAGCACCTTGTGCGGCTGCACGTCCAGCTCTGGCGTTGCGTCGATGCCCTGCAGGCCGATGGGCTGTTGCTGGAGTTCATCGCAGGCCTGCGTCCGCTGGCGCGTACGGCCCCGGGCGAGCTGCGCGACGGGGCCGCCGCGCGCCTTGAACCGGTGATCGCCTGCATGCACGACTTGCTGCACGAGCCGCTCGTGCTGGCCGACCTGGCGGCCGTGGCCGGGCTGAGCCCGTTCCATTTCCTGCGCAAGTTCAAGGCGCAATACCACCTCACACCCCACCAGATGCTGATGGCCTTCCGGCTGGCCAAGGCCAAGCAGCTGCTGGCGCGCGGTGTGCGCCCGGCGGAGGTGGCCGCCGCCACCGGGTTGACCGATCAGGCCCACCTGACCCGCGCGTTCGCCCATCGCTATGGGGTGACCCCGGCGCGCTATCAGCGACAGGTCCGCTGATCGCCGCTCGCCGCGGCGCTGGCGCAAGCTGGTACAAGACGGCGGCCGCACCCCGGCGTCACCCTGCAGGGCGACACGACTGCATCAGGTCGCAGGGGAAGGACAGACCGATGGGCACAGGGGTACTGTTGGCCTTGATGGCCGGGTTGATGTGGGGGCTGGTGTTCGTGGGGCCGCTGCTGTTGCCCGAGTATCCGCCGGCGCTGCACACCCTGGGCCGCTACCTGGCGTTCGGCCTGATCACCCTGCCCCTGGCCTGGTGGGACCGCGCCGAACTGCGAAGGCTCACGCGTGCCGACTGGACCGAGGCGCTCAAGCTCTCGATGGTGGGCAATTTCCTGTACTACCTGTTCCTCGCCAGCGCGATCCAACGCGCCGGTGCGCCCCTGCCAACCATGATCATCGGAACGTTGCCGGCAGTCATCGCCATTGCCGCCAACCTGCGCAATCCGGCGCGCGATGGACATCTGCCCTGGCACCGCCTGGCCCCGGCCCTGGTGGTGATCCTGGCCGGCATCGCCTGCGTCAATGAAGCCGAAATGGCAGCGCTTCCCCCGGCCGGGGCCGCGCAGCGGAGCGGCCACTTCTGGGGCGCGGCCCTGGCCCTCGGCGCTGTTGCCTGCTGGACCTGGTATCCCCTGCGCAACGGCGACTGGATGCGCGCCAACCCGAACCGCAAGGCCCGCGCCTGGGCCACGGCCCAGGGGCTGGCGACCCTGCCGCTGGCGCTGTTGGGCTACGCGGCCTATCTGGCCTGGCGATTGGCGTGGGCGCAGGAGGTGGCACCGTTGGGCCCACGGCCCTGGGCCTTCCTGGGCCTGATGGCGACCATCGGGCTGCTGTCTTCCTGGGTCGGAACCCTGTGCTGGAACGCGGCCAGCCAGCGCCTGCCCACTGCATTGGCGGGCCAGCTGATCGTGTTCGAGACGCTGGCTGCGTTGCTCTACGCCTTCCTGTTGCGAGGCGTCTGGCCAGGTGGCGTCACCCTGCTCGGGATCGCGTTCCTGGTCGCCGGGGTGCTGGTTGCCGTGCGTATCCGCCCCGAGCCGCATGCCTAGCAGACGGGTGCGGCGGGCATGGTCGACGCGCGTGGCATCGTCCCGCCTGGGCATGCGCACGCGCCTGACAAGGCGCGCGGTTCGATCGGCGTATGGTGGGGGCGTCGCCTGTCGGTTCGGTCAGAATCGATAGACTGCATAAACCGTTCGGTCATTTTCGATTTGCCTGGCCTGTTCATGCTGGGCGAAACTTGAGCAAGGACCGCGCGCAACACGAGGACGCCATGCATCACGACACCAGCCTGATCGACATCATCGCCGTGGGCCTGGCCCTGGCGTTCGTGCTGGGCGCGCTCGCCAACAAGCTCAAGTTCTCGCCGCTGGTGGGCTATCTGTTGGCCGGCGTGCTGGTCGGGCCGTTCACGCCGGGCTTCGTGGCCGACCAGCATCTGGCGATGCAGCTGTCCGAGCTGGGCGTGATGCTGCTGATGTTCGGCGTGGGCCTGCATTTCTCGCTGGACGACCTGATGGAGGTCAAGGCCATCGCCGTGCCCGGCGCGATCGTGCAGATCGCCGTGGCCACGCTGCTGGGCTGGGGGCTGGCCTGGTACATGGGCTGGACGCCGCTGGAGGGCTTCGTGTTCGGCCTGGCGCTGTCGGTGGCCAGCACCGTGGTGCTGCTGCGGGCGATGGAAGACCGCCGCATGCTGGACACCAGCAAGGGCCGCATCGCGGTGGGCTGGCTGATCGTGGAGGACCTGGTGATGGTGCTGGCGCTGGTGCTGCTGCCGGCCCTGGCCGGTGCGCTGGGCCAGGGCGATGCCGCCACCGCGACCACCGGCGAATCCACCGGCGTGATCATCGCCAAGGCCATCGGCTTCACCCTGCTGCAGGTCGTGGCCTTTGTGGCGGTGATGCTGATCGTCGGCCGCCGCGTCATCCCCTGGGTGCTGGAAAAGGTCGCCGCCACCGGCTCGCGCGAGCTGTTCACCCTGTCGGTGCTGGCCATCGCCCTGGGCGTGGCCTTCGGTTCGGCCAAGCTCTTCGGCGTGAGCTTCGCGCTGGGCGCCTTCTTCGCCGGCATGCTGCTCAACGAGTCCGAGCTCAGCCACAAGGCGGCCAACGATTCGCTGCCGCTGCGCGATGCCTTCGCGGTGCTGTTCTTCGTCTCGGTCGGCATGTTGTTCGACCCCAGCATCGTCATGAAGTACCCCCTGCACGTGCTGGCGACTTTCCTGATCATCGTGGTGGGCAAGTCGCTGGCGGCCTTCGCCATCGTGCGCGCCTTCGGCCATCCGCGCGACACCGCGCTGACCATCTCGGCCAGCCTGGCGCAGATCGGCGAGTTCTCCTTCATCCTGGCCGGCCTGGGCTGGCAGCTGAAGATCCTGCCGCAGGTCGGCCACGACATGATCCTGGCCGGGGCTTTGCTGTCCATTGTCGCCAACCCGTTCCTGTTCGCATGGCTTGACCGACGCACGCGCGCGGCCGAGGCCGAACAGGCCAAGCCGGTGGAAGAGCCGCTGCCCGGCCCGCCGCTCATCGCCAACGACCATGCCATCGTTATCGGCTATGGCCGCGTCGGCAGCGCCTTGGCCCAGGTGCTCAAGGACCGCGGCATCCCGGTGGTGATCATCGACGACAACAAGGAACACGTGGAGCGCGCGCATGCGGCCGGCATCTCCGGCATCCGCGGCAGCGCGGCGGCCGATGCGGTGCTGGCCGAGGCGCAGCCGGGCAAGGCCAAGATCGCCGTGCTGGCCATCCCGCAGCCGCTGGAAGCCGGCGAAGCCATCGCCAAGCTGCGCGCGCTCAACCCCGAGCTCACCGTGCTGGCCCGCGCGCACAGCGATGCCGAGGTCAAGCATCTGCTGGAGCACGGCGCCGATGGCGCGGTGCTGGCCGAGCGCGAACTGGCCTTTTCGCTGGCCGAGATGGTCATGGCCACCCCGCCCTATCGCGCCCTGCGCCCCGGCGCGCCGCCACCGCCGACAGTGGACACGCCGGCGATGCGCTGAGGATCGCGGCGACCGCCCCGGCGTTGATGGTGAGAGACGGTGGTCCGAGGCAAGCTTTCGGTTGGCTTTCCTCATGGCCTGCCGTCGCAGGCGTCCTGGTGGACAAGCTTCGCGTTGTCCTACGTAGGGTGGATGGCGCTGTTCCATCCACCATCGCCGCGAATCAAACACCATGGCGCTGCGGCGTGTCGGGCACCGTCGCAGCCGACGCATCGGTGGACAAGCTTCGCGTTGTCCACCCTACGTAGGGTGGATGGCGCTGTTCCATCCACCATCGACGCGAATCAAATACCGTGGCGCTGCGGCGTGTCGGGCACCGTCGCTGCGGACGCATCGGTGGACAAGCTTCGCGTTGTCCACCCTACGTAGGGTGGATGGCGCTGTTCCATCCACCATCGACGCAAGTCAAAGGCAATGGCGCGGAGGCGTCTTGCGGCCAGCCGCGCGTATGTTCGCCGTGGCGCGCGGCCACTGCGCGAACCGCGCACGCCCGTGCAGGGCCGTCGCGTTCCGGGTCAGGCCAACGGCACCAGGATGTCGGTCCGCAGCAGCGCTTCGGGGACCTGTTCGGGGTCGTCCAGGTAGCGGTACAGCACCGGCGCCTCGCGCAGTTGCTCGCCACTGCCGGGCAACCAGCCGGCCAGCAGCTGGTCGGTGCTGTCCTCCAGCCCCAGGAAACTGCCGGTGTGGCGCAGGCAGGCATGGCGCCCGCCGGGCCAGGTCTGTCGCTGCATCGGCGGGGGCGGGTCCAGGCCGGCCACCGCGATCGCGCTGGTGAAGGCCAGCGCGGCGCGCGGCACCTCGCGCAGGTCGTCCCAGGCGATGCCATACAGCGCTTCGATCCGCTCGACGGCCCCGCGCTCGGCGGCCACGCCGAACAGCTCGGTGTACACCGTATCCAGCGTGTCGTACTGGCCGAGCGTGCGCAGCGCGATCACCTCGAACGGCTCCAGGCTGACGACGCTGACCTGCAGGGCCACGGCCGCGTCAACGGCGGTGCCTGCGGGCTGGCGCAGGCGCGCCAGGGCCGCCAGCCGCGCCGATCCGTCCGCGCGCAGGCCGCTGGCGGTCTGTCCCAGCCAGTCGCGCAGCACCCGCGCCAAGGCCTGGGAACTCCCGAAGCCGGCCTGCATCGCTACCTCGGTCACGCTGCGTGCCGGATCGCCAAGCAGATGCAGCGCACGTGACAGTCGCAGGCGACTCACGCTGCGCCCCAGGCTCTCCCCGGTCAGCGCCCGATAGATGCGATGGAAGTGGTACGGCGAGAAGTGGCTCAGCGCCGCCAGCGTGTGCAGGTCCGGTGGTTCGGCACCGGACTCGATGGCCTGCTGCACGTGCGCAAGGACGTGGTCGATGCGCTGCTGGTAGTCGTTCTGCGATCCGGGCTTCATGGCGGCGTCCTGGCGTGGGTGGGTGCCGACAGCATCGCGGCCGGAAGTCCCGGCCGCGTGCCCGATCTTGCGCGATTCGCGCGTCGCTTGCGCGACCGGCGTCAACCCTTGGCGAACACCAGCTGCCCGCCTTCGGCATCGACCTTGACCGTGTCGCCGCTGGCGAAGGCGCCGGACAGGATCCGGGACGCCAGCGGATTCTCCAGCTGCTGCTGGATTGCACGCTTGAGCGGACGCGCGCCGTAGACCGGGTCGAAGCCGACATTGCCCAGCAGGTCGAAGGCCGCATCGGCCACTTCCAGCGCGATGCCGCGCTCGCGCAGGCGCGATTCCAGCCCGCGCAGCTGGATCCTGGCGATCTGCCGGATCTGCGCCTTGTCCAGCGGGTGAAAGACGACGATGTCATCCAGCCGGTTGACGAATTCCGGACGGAAGTGCGCCTGCACCACGCCCATCACCGAGGACTTCATCTGCAGGTAGGCCTCCGGCGAGTCGTCCCCGCTCATTTCCTGGATCAGCTGGCTGCCCAGGTTGGAGGTCATCACGATGACGGTGTTGCGGAAATCCACCGTCCGACCCTGGCCATCGGTCAGGCGGCCATCGTCCAGCACCTGCAGCAGGATGTTGAACACATCGCCGTGCGCCTTTTCCACCTCATCCAGCAGGATCAGCGAGTACGGGCGACGGCGCACCGCCTCGGTCAGGTAACCACCCTCCTCGTAGCCGACATAGCCCGGGGGCGCACCGATCAGGCGCGCGACCGAATGCTTCTCCATGAACTCACTCATGTCGATGCGGATCATCGCGTCGCTGGAATCGAACAGGAACTCGGCCAGCGCCTTGCACAGCTCGGTCTTGCCCACGCCGGTGGGGCCCAGGAACAGGAACGAGCCGCCCGGACGATTCGGGTCCGCCAGGCCGGCGCGCGAGCGGCGCACCGCATCGGACACCACCTTGATCGCCTCCTCCTGCCCGACCACGCGCGTGTGCAGCTGCTGCTCCATCTGCAGCAGCTTCTCGCGTTCGCCTTCCAGCATCTTGTTGACGGGAATGCCGGTCCAGCGCGAGACCACTTCGGCGATCTCTTCGGCCGTCACCCGGTCCTGCACCAGGCGGAAGTCCTGCTGCTCAGCGGCCTGTGCGGCGGCCAGCTGCTTTTCCAGCTGCGGCAGCTGGCCGTACTGGATCTCGCTCATGCGCGCGTAGTCCTGGCGGCGCTGCGCGCCTTCCAGCTCCACCCGCGCCGCCTCGATCTGCTCCTTGATCCTGGTCGCGCCCTGCAGCGCGGCCTTCTCGGACTTCCAGATTTCGTTGAGGTCGGAGAACTCGCGTTCCAGGGTGGCGATGTCGGCCTCCAGGTCGGCCAGGCGCTTGGCCGACTCGGCATCCTTCTCCTTCTTCAGCATCTCGCGCTGGATCTTGAGCTGGATCAGGCGCCGCTCCTTGCGGTCCAGCTCCTCCGGCTTGGAATCGATCTCCATGCGGATGCGCGAGGCCGCCTCGTCCATCAGATCGATCGCCTTGTCCGGCAGCTGGCGGTCGGCGATGTAGCGGTTGGACAGGGTGGCGGCCGCGACGATGGCAGGGTCGGTGATCTCCACGCCGTGATGCACGGCATAGCGCTCCTTCAGGCCGCGCAGGATGGCGATGGTGTCCTCCACCGAGGGCTCGCCGACGTAGACCTTCTGGAAGCGGCGCTCCAGCGCGGCGTCCTTCTCCACGTATTTGCGGTACTCATCCAGCGTGGTGGCGCCGATGCAGTGCAGCTCGCCGCGCGCCAGCGCCGGCTTGAGCATGTTGCCGGCGTCCATGGCGCCATCGGCCTTGCCGGCGCCGACCATGGTGTGCAGCTCGTCGATGAACAGGATGATCTGGCCCTCGCTCTTGGCCAGGTCGTTGAGCACGCCCTTCAGGCGCTCCTCGAACTCGCCGCGGAACTTGGCGCCGGCGATCAGCGCGCCCATGTCCAGCGACAGCACGCGCTTGTTCTTGAGGTTCTCCGGCACCTCGCCATTGACGATGCGCTGGGCCAGGCCTTCGACGATGGCGGTCTTGCCCACGCCGGGTTCGCCGATCAGCACCGGGTTGTTCTTGGTGCGACGTTGCAGCACCTGCACGGTGCGGCGCACTTCCTCGTCGCGGCCGATCACCGGGTCCAGCTTGCCGCTCTCGGCGCGCGCGGTCAGGTCGATGGTGTACTTCTCCAGCGCCTGGCGCTGGTCCTCGGCGTTCTCGCTCTGCACGCTCTGGCCACCGCGCAGCTTGTCGATGGCGGCCTCGATCTTCTTCTTGTCGCCCCCGGCCGCACGCAGCGCCACGCCCAGCGGGCCGCTGTCGTCGGCCGCGGCCAGCACGAACCACTCGCTGGCGATGAAGGCATCGCCATGCTGCTGGGCCAGCTTGTCGGTGACGTTGAGCAGGCGGTTGAGGTCGTTGCCCACCGACAGGTTGCCGGCCTGGCCGGTGACCTTGGGCAGGGCCTCCAGCGACTCGCCCAGGCGCTCGCGCAGCACCGGCACGTTGACGCCCGACTGCTGCAACAAGGGCTTGGTGGAACCGCCGGACTGGTCCATCAGGGCGACCAGCAGGTGCACCGGCTCGATCATGTTGTGGTCGCGGCCCACGGCCAGCGATTGCGCATCCGCCAGGGCTTGCTGGAAGCGCGAGGTGAGCTTGTCCATCCGCATGGAGAGGTCCTCGAAGTGGTGGCCGGCGTGGCCGGCAATGTCGATCAGATGGCGTTCAAGCCGCGTGTTTCAAGAGCCCCTGAGATGGGGGTTCAGGCCGCGAACGCCTGCCCTCGGGCCGGGCGGCGCCCGCGCTGCACACCGAGGCGCCGCGGCATAATCGCGCCATGCCCGCCGCCTCGCCCTGGTTCGTGTACCTGCTGGAATGCCGCAACGGCAGTTACTACTGTGGGATCACCAACAATCTGCAAGCCCGCTTCGAGGCGCACGTGGCTGGCAGGGGCGCGCGCTACACGCGGGCCAATCCGCCGCTGCGGGTACTGGGCAGCCGCGCCTTCGCCGACCGCGCGGCCGCCTCACGCGCAGAATGGCAGCTCAAGCAGCTGCCCCGGGCGTCCAAGCTGCCGTGGCTGCTTGCGCCGGAACCGGGCCACGCAGGTGCTCCGCCGAGCCAGGCCGATCCTCCAGCGCCGCGCCCGGACGGGCCAGGCCTTGCCTCTCGCCCAGCTGGGCGCGGGCCTACTGCTTCAGGCCGGCCACGACCTCGGGCACGCTGAGCCCCAGCTCGAGCTGCAGGCGCACGTACTCGCGCTCCTTGCGGGAGAGCTTGCGGCCGATCTCGATCCGTACGTCCTCGGCCTGCAGGATGCGCAGGATCCGCGGCATCGCCGAGCCGATCGCATCGGGGCCGTAGCCGGCCTGGCGCAGGGCGTCTTGCAGGAGGGCTTGGAGATCCATGGTGCGTCCAATCGGTACCGGGCGCGGCATTGTGCACCAGCCGGCGTCGGTGCAACGCCTGAGCGCCGCTCAGCCCACGCGCACCGATCCGCCATCCGAGCGATGGATCAAACGCTCAAGCGTCCCCTGCCGCGCGCCTGACCAGCGCGTGGATGTAGGCCAGCTTTTCCTTGACCGCCGCGGTGATCACGAAGGGATACAGGTCGGGCAGGCCCATCGCGCGGTTGATGCTGTTGACCGCATAGGTCAGGGGCAGCCAGGCGTCGATGATGCGGTGGATGTCCTCCACGCAATGGGGATCGAAATCGATCTGCGCCTCCATCGCGCCCCCGGCCAGGTCCGGCGCCACCCGCAGGCCGAACGCGCCGGCCATCTCCAGGGTGTCGACCATGTGGAAATAGTGCGCCCAGGTCTCGGCCCAGTCCTCCCACGGATGCATGGTGGCGTAGGCACTGACGTGGCAGCGCTGCCAGTCCTGCGGCGCGCCGTGGTCGTAGTACGCCTGCAGCGCCTGCGCATAATCGCGGCGCTCGTCGCCGAACAGCGCACGGCAGCGCGTGAGTTCCTCCTGGCCGGCATCGCGGACCAGCCGGGCCCAGTAGTAGTGCCCGACCTCGTGGCGGAAATGGCCCAGCAGGGTGCGGTATGGCTCGCCCAGGCGGATGCGCGTGCTCTCGCGCTTGGCATCGTCGGCCTCGTCCAGCGACAGGGTGATCAACCCCTTGTCGTGGCCGGTCATCACCTTCGGCCCATGCGGCGGCTCGGCCAGGAAATCGAACACCAGCGCTTCGGCGCCCGGGGTGCCCGGCGGCGGTGCAGGCAGGCGCAAGCGCAGGATGGTGTAGAACAGCCGCTTCTTGGCCACCTCGATGCGGCGCCAGGCGTCCAGGTGCGGGCCGTAGCGCAGGTCTGGAATCGTGCGGTTATGCCGACAGGCCCGGCACAGGCTGCCGGTGTCTGCGTGATCGAGCAGCCAGTTGCAGGCATCGTGCTCGGCATTGGCGCACAGCTTCAAGCGACGGGTGCCCTCGCGCAGGTCGATCAGCCACTGATCGTCCACCACGGCCACCGCCACCATCCGCGCCTGGCCCGGGTCGAACCCCAGCCGTGAGCTGCAACGCAGGCAACGCGAATTCTCGAAATAGATCACCTGGCCGCAGGCGTCGCACGTGAACAGCTTCATGGCGTGCCGTCAGCCCGATGCCTGTTCGCGCCCGACCCAGACCTGCAGGGTCAGCGAATCCAGCGGGCTGTAGTTCATCAGGAAGGCGACATCGGCCGCGTCGCGGCCATGGCCGATCACGATGCGTCCGCCTCTGGGCTGGTCCTGCGTCGCATCGAAGGCGTACCAGGCATCGCCCACGTAGGCCTCGAACCAGGCATGCAGATCCATCGGCTTCAAGCCATGCAGCCACCCGGCCACCATGCGCGCCGGGATATCCAGGGTGCGGCACAGGGCGATGCCGACATGGGCGAAGTCGCGACAAATGCCGGCACGCTGGGCCAGCGTATCCATGGCGTCGCTGTGGGTGTCGCTGGCGCCGGGCTGGTATGTGATGTTCTGGCGGATCCAGGTCGCGATCGCCTCCACCTGCGCGTACCCGGGCGGCGCGTCGTGGACGATGGCCAAGGCCTGCGTGTGCAGGGCCGGCCGGTCGGAGGGGCAGTAGCGGCTCGGCAGGGTGAACTGCAGCGCCTCGGCCGGCAGGCTGCACGGGGGAATCAGGCCGGCGGAGTGGTCGACCGGCAGCGCCTCGGGCACTTCGGCCACGCATTCCACGCGCACGCGGGTGCTGCCCGGGGGCACGGTGAAGCGCTGGCAGCCGTTGCCGAAGGAATCGCGGTACTCAGTGAAGCCAAACTGGGCCGGGAAGCCCGGCGCTCCGTTCACCCACCAATCGCAGGGGTGCTCGCGCGGCTGCAACATGGTCACCACCGGACAAGGCGTACTGGCTTCCAACAGCAACTCACAGCCAGCACGCACTTTCATGGACGCGATCTCTTCAAGGTCGGGGATAGTGTGTCGGCGCCAGCGTGCACCAGGCGTCGAGACGCGATGCTGCGCACCATCATGACTCCGGCAGGACGTGCCCGCATCACATCGCCCTTTCGGTCTCCAGCCTAGCGTTTGCTTTTTCGTTGCGGGAGACGGCCATGCACTACCAGCTCTATTACTGGACCGGGCTGCAGGGGCGCGGCGAATTCGTGCGTCTGGCCCTGGAAGACGCCGGCGCCGACTACACCGACGTCGCCCGAGAGCAGGGCGATGAGGCGATGCAGTCCTTTCTCGAAGGCCAGCAGGCAGGTGCGCGACCCTTCGCGCCGCCCTTCCTCAAGGCGGGCCGGCTGGTGATCGCGCAGGTGGCCAACATCCTGCATTACCTCGGGCCGCAGCTGGCCCTGGTGCCCGAGAGCGAATCGCGCCGCTGGCAGGCGCTGCAGCTGCAGATGACCATCACCGATCTGGTGGCGGAAGTGCACGACACCCATCACCCAGTGGCCAGCGCGCTGTACTACGAAGATCAGCAGGCCGAAGCCAAGCGCCGTGCCGAGGACCTGCGCGCCAACCGGCTGCCCAAATTCCTGGGCTACTTCGAACAGGTGATCGAACAGGCCGGCGGGCGCCACCCGCTGCGCGAACACAGCTACGTGGATCTGTCGCTGTTCCAGGTCATGACCGGCCTGGAGTACATGTTCCCCAAGCGCATGCGCACGCTCTCCAAGGACCTGCCGTTGCTCCAGGGCCTGAAGGAGCGCGTCGCCCAACGCCCCAACATCGCGGCCTATCTCGCCTCCGAGCGCCGCGTCGCCTTCAACACCAACGGTATCTTCCGGCACTACCCGGAGCTGGACGCTGCCTGATCGGGCGACTAGCGCGTCAACGCCGCACGCAGGTTGCGGAGCTGCGCCATCACCTGCTGTTGCTGCTGCGGCCCAAGACGCACCAGCGCCTTCTGCCCAATGGACAAGCCTTCCAGCTGCGGGTCGACGAAGCGGTACTGCCCCTGCGCATCGCGCTGCACCTCGGGTGCGGCCGGCGCCTGTGGCGCCTGCAACAGGTGGTCCAGCACCTTCACCAGCCGATCGTTGAAGTAGCCGTTCGGATAGCCCAGTTCCACATAGGCCTGCTGGAACAGTGGATAGAAGCGTCGATAGGCCGCGACCAGGGTGTCGGCATTGGCGCTGGTGAAGGCGGCCACGTACGGCGCATAGCGTTCGGCGTTGGCCGCCGCGATCCGGCTGTGCCCGTCGGCCTCCTCGACGGCGAAGCTGCCGGGGATCGGCTGCAAGGCCAGCGCGCGACGGCTGATGCTGGGCTTGGTGAGGTTATCGACCATCACCACGATGCGCTGGATGAGGTGATCGCGCAGCACGATGGCCAGCGCATCGCCCTGCCCCACCACGCCCGCCAGCGCATCCCAGGCCACCGCATCGCTGTCGGCCAGTGCCGGCAATGCCGGGTCGGCCGCGTCCTGATCCACCGGGTGTGCGATCGCCGGTGCGGGTTGGGCGGCCTGTGGCGGCGGCGTTGCAGGCGGGGTTTGAGGACTCGCCGATCTCGCGGGCAAGGCCCCGGATGGCGCCTGCCCCTGGGGCCACTGATCCTCGAACAGGAACCAGCCGGCGCCGGCGACCACCACGATCACCAGCAGCCACGGCCAACGCGCTGTCTTTGCCTGCATCTGCCTCATCCTTTTCGATCTGGAACAAGAAGGTCCGACAACGGCGATCCGCGCAGGTTCCCCGCGCGAGGGCAATGGTTGCAAATGATCGCTTTTTCAGCGGAAAAACCCGCATAAAAGCGCGGCTTCCTGGTTAAAACATTGGCAGCGACGTGTAGCATTCCCGCCACCATGACCAAGCCGCTCAAGCCCGCCGATTACCTGAAGAAGATCCTCACCGCGCGCGTCTACGATGTGGCGGTGGAGTCGCCGCTGGAACCGGCGCGCACATTGAGCAAGCGCCTGCACAACAAGGTGCTGCTCAAGCGCGAGGACCAGCAGCCGGTCTTCAGCTTCAAGCTGCGCGGTGCCTACAACAAGATGGCGCACCTGAGCCAGGAACAGCTCAGGCGCGGGGTGATCTGCGCCTCGGCCGGCAACCACGCGCAGGGCGTGGCCCTTGGCGCGCACAAGCTGGGCACGCGCGCGGTCATCGTCATGCCGGTCACCACGCCACAGCTGAAGATCGATGCGGTCAAGGCGCTGGGCGGTCAGGTGGTGCTGCACGGCGAGAGCTATTCCGATGCTTACGAGCACGCTGTGGCGCTGGAGCAGCAGCAGGGCCTGACCTTCGTGCATCCCTTCGACGATCCTGACGTGATCGCCGGGCAAGGCACCATCGCCATGGAGATGCTGCGCCAGCACCAGGGGCCGCTGGATGCGGTGTTCGTCGCCATCGGCGGTGGCGGGCTGATCTCCGGCGTGGCCAACTACATCAAGGCCGTGCGCCCTGAGGTCAAGGTGATCGGCGTGCAGATGGCCGACTCCGACGCCATGGTGCGCTCCATCGCCGCGCGCAAGCGCGTGGCGCTGAGCGATGTGGGCCTGTTCGCCGATGGCACCGCGGTCAAGCTGGTGGGCCAGGAGACCTTTCGCATCGCCCGCGGGCTGGTGGATGACTTCATCATCGTCGACACCGACGCGGTGTGCGCGGCGATCAAGGATGTCTTCGTCGATACCCGCAGCATCGTCGAGCCCTCCGGAGCGATGGCAGTGGCGGCGATCAAGCAATACGTGGCCACGCACAAGACCAAGGGCGCCACCTATGCGGCGATCCTGTGCGGGGCGAACATGAACTTCGACCGCCTGCGCTTCGTGGCCGAGCGGGCGGAGGTCGGCGAGGAGCGCGAGGCCCTGTTCGCCGTCACCATCCCCGAAGAGCGCGGCAGTTTCCGTCGCTTCTGCGAACTGGTCGGCAACCTGCCCGGCGGCACCCGCAACGTCACCGAGTTCAACTACCGCATCAGCGACGCGCACCAGGCGCATGTCTTCGTCGGCCTGACCACCCATGGCAAGGGCGAGTCGGCCAGGATCACCGCCAACTTCATCCGCCAGGGCTTCGCCACGCTGGACCTGACCCACGACGAGCTGGCCAAGGAGCACGTGCGCCACATGGTCGGCGGGCATTCGGCCCTGGCACAGGACGAGCGCCTGCTGCGTTTCGTGTTTCCCGAGCGGCCCGGCGCGCTGCTCAAGTTCCTCAACCTGATGCGCCCGACCTGGAACATCAGCCTGTTCCACTACCGCAACCAGGGCGCCGATTACGGCCGCACCCTGGTGGGCCTGCAGGTGCCCAGGCAGGACGACAAGGCCTTCCGCCAGTTCCTGGACACGCTGGGCTATCCCTACGTGGAAGAGACCGACAACCCGGTGTATCGCCTGTTCCTGCAGAAGTAGGGATCGACGGTCGCCTGAGGCCTACGACGACGGCGACCCGGGTCATCGCCGAGTGCGCCCCTTCCGGGCGCGAACCGGCGATACTGCGCGCACCGCCACCGACGCGTTCTGCCATGCGCCTGCTGGTCATCGAAGACAATCGCGACCTGGTCTCCAACCTCTTCGGCTACTTCGAAGCGCGGGGTCACACCCTGGATGCCGCACCCGACGGCGCCACCGGCCTGCACCTGGCCGTGACGCACCAGTACGACGCACTGATCCTGGACTGGATGCTGCCGCGCCTGGATGGGCCCTCGGTGTTGAAGGCGCTGCGCGAACATCGTCCGGACCTGCCGGTGATCATGCTGACCGCGCGCGACGACCTGCCCGACAAGATCGCCGGCTTTCGTGCCGGCGCGGACGATTACCTCACCAAGCCCTTCGCCCTGCAGGAGCTGGAGGTGCGACTGGACGCGCTGATCCTGCGCGCCAGCGGCCGCGGCCATCGCAAGGTGCTGGAGATCCAGGACCTGCGCCTGGACCTGTCCACCCTGGAGGCCACGCGCGCCGGTAAGCCCCTGCACCTCTACCCGGCCTGCCGCAAGCTGCTGGAGATCCTGATGCGCGCGAGCCCGGCCACCGTCACCCGCGAAAGGCTCGAACAGGCGCTCTGGGGCGACCATCCCCCGGACGGCGACATGCTGCGCTCGCATATCTACGAACTGCGACGCAGCGTGGACGGACCGTTCGAGACCAAGCTGATCCATACGCTGCCGCGGGTTGGGTATCGGCTGGCTTCGATGTCTACAGGCACTGACTAGCAATCTCACGCGAATCGGATTCACCTGCTGGCGCGTGCCATCCGAGGCGTAAGGTATCGTCGGCATGGGAGCGTCCTTCGGCGCGGTACGCCTTCCCGCTTTGCGGGAAGCGCGACATTCAAGGAGAGAGTGAAATGTCGAACGGCCCGGTGAGTCGATACACGGCAGGCATCGCGTGTCTGGTGTTGTTCCTCGTTGTGTATCAAGTCTGCTCACGGTCCAGGGCTTCTGAACCAAAGGCAGATCCGCCAAGCACGTCTGCCGTTCTTGGTGAATGGGACGTGGTCAATTTCAATGGTTATGCCCCTTCGCGACGGACCGAGGATGCGACCCGTGCGGCTTACGCGGACTTCTCCCCAGGCGGCGTGAGCCTTCACCTGCAGTGCAACTACACGGCTCGAGCCGGAACCATCGAGGGAGGACGGTTCATCGCCAAGCCCGCCCCACTGTCGATGCAGACACTGATCGGCTGTGGACCCGAGGCTGGACGGAGAGACGCTGAGTATTTCAGCTTCTTCGAGCGCGGCCCGATCATCTCCCGCATCGGTGCGCACAGGCTTGTCCTGACGGCGGATGGGAAAACGCTCGAGCTCGAGCGCCCCAGTATTCGAAGACTCGCCTTCGTGCCGGGTAGGGATCAATTGATCGGAAAGTGGGAGATGGCGCAGATCACGCGGTATCTGCCTACTGGAGGGGTCGCGAGCGCGGGAATCGCGGAAGCGGCCGGGCATCTGGTGATCACCGACCAGGAGATTCGTCATACCACCTGCCCACAGTTCCGACTTTCCTACCGAATGAGCGAAGACGGTCACCTGATGTCAACAGGCAGGGACGAGGCGAAGAAATTTTCAGAGTGCGAGGGCCTACATGCAGAGGCCTCGTCAGCGCGATTCCCAAATGTTGAAGATGCAATCCGCCTGTTCTTCACGCGGCCGGCGGTCGAAGTGACTGGAAGCGACCTGCTTTTATCGACCTCCGACTACGGGCTGGTTCTCCGGCGCGTTGAGTAGCAGGTTGGCGGATGCGAAAGAACGGCTGGGGTTCTCGCAATTCCACGAACTGCACAAACCCAGATTGCCGTTTGATCGCCAGTTTCCGGTCCGTACCGTGATTGAACTTGCATCAAGAATCCGACCCGGGCTGGCTTCGTCCAGAGCTCACGTATCACATGGCTCCGAAGAGCTTCGGCTCTTGCACAAAGCAACGCTTCAATAGACAAGGCCGGGCAATGCCCGGCCTTGTTATCGCCTCAAGCTGGCAGGGCCATCAGCCCTTGACCACGCCCTGCGCCACCTCGACCACGTGCTCGACAGTGAAGCCGAAGTACGGGAACAGCTTCTCGGCCGGGGCCGATTCGCCGAAGCGGGTCATGCCGACCACCGCGCCATCCAGGCCCACGTACTTGAGCCAGAAGTCGCTGGTCGCCGCTTCCACCGCCACGCGCGCGCGCAGCGCCTTGGGCAGCACCGACTCACGGTAGGCCTCGTCCTGGCGGTCGAACACGTCGGTGCAGGGCATGGACACCAGACGCGTCGGAATGCCCGCGGCCTGCAGTTTCAGGCGCGCTTCCGAGGCCAGGCCGACTTCCGAGCCGGTGGCGATCAGGATCAGCTGCGGCGCGCCGCCCTCGGCCTCGATCAGCACGTAGCCGCCGCGGTAGATGTTGGCCACCTGCTCGGCGGTGCGGGCCTGGTGCTTGAGGTTCTGGCGGCTGAAGATCAGGCAGCTCGGGCCATCCTGGCGGGTGATCGCCGCCTTCCACGAGGCCGCAGATTCCACCGCATCGCAGGGGCGCCACACGTCGTTGTGCGGGATGTAGCGCAGCGAGGCCAGGTGCTCGACCGGCTGGTGGGTCGGGCCGTCCTCGCCCAGGCCGATGGAGTCGTGGGTATACACGTGGATCGCGTGCGCGCCCATCAGCGCGCTCATGCGAACCGCGTTGCGGGCGTAGTCGCTGAACACCAGGAAGGTCGCATCGAACGGGATGAAGCCGCCATGGCGCGCCAGACCGTTGCTGATGGCGGTCATGCCGAACTCGCGCACGCCGTAGTAGACGTAGTTGGCGTCCGGGTCGTGGCCGACGGCGGTCTTGCTGCTCTTCCAGGTGGTGAGGTTGGAATGGGCCAGGTCGGCCGAGCCGCCGATGATTTCCGGCAGCAGCGGGGCGAACACCTCGATGGTGTTCTGCGAGGCCTTGCGCGAGGCGATCTCCAGGCCCTCGGCCTGCAGCTTGGCGACGTAGGCATCGGCAGCGGCCTCGAAGCCTTCGGGCAGTTCGGCATGCGAGCGCCGGCTCAGCTCGGCCGCTTCCTTCGGATACTGCTTGGCGTACTTGTCGAACAGCTGTTCCCACTCGGCCTGGCGCAAGGTGCCGGCGCCGTTGGCGCGCCAGCCCTCGTAGATCTCCTCCGGAATCTCGAACGGACCGTAGTTCCACTCCAGCTCCTTGCGCGTGGCTTCCAGCTCTTCCTTGCCCAGCGCGGCGCCGTGGCTGGATTCCTTGCCGGCCTTGTTCGGCGAACCGAAGCCGATGACGGTCCGGCAGCAGATCAGCGTCGGCTTGTCGCTGGACTTCAGCGCGGTCTCGATGGCGGTCTTGATCTCCACCGCGTCGTGGCCGTTGACGTTGCGGATCACCTGCCAGCCGTAGGCCTCGAAGCGCGCCGGGGTGTCGTCGGTGAACCAGCCGGTGGTGGTGCCGTCGATGGAGATCCGGTTGTCGTCCCAGAACGCGACCAGCTTGCCCAGGCCCAGCGTGCCGGCCAGCGAGGCGGCCTCGTGGGAGATGCCTTCCATCATGCAGCCATCGCCCATGAACACCCAGGTGCGATGGTCCACGACCTCGAACTCAGGACGGTTGTAGCGCTGCGCCAGCAGCTTCTCGGCCAGCGCGAAACCCACCGAGTTGGCAAAGCCCTGGCCCAGCGGACCGGTGGTGGTTTCAACGCCCGGGGTGAGATGGCTCTCCGGGTGACCTGCGGTCTTGGAGTGCAGCTGACGGAACTGCTTCAGCTCCTCGATCGGCAGGTCGTAGCCGGACAGGTGCAGCAGCGCGTACTGCAGCATCGAGCCATGGCCGTTGGACAACACGAAACGGTCGCGGTTGAACCAACCCGGGTTGTTCGGGTTGTGGCTGAGGAAATCGTTCCACAGCACTTCGGCGATATCGGCCATGCCCATCGGCATGCCTGGGTGACCGGAGTTGGCAGCCTGCACCGCATCGGCGGCGAGGAAGCGGATGGCGTTGGCGAGCTGACGGCGGGTAGGCGTAGACATGGGATCGGCAGGTAGCGGAAAGGTGCCCGGCGTGCGCCGGGACGCCCATTGTCCCACCCTGCCCTGCCGCTGTCGCCCCGCGGCGTTCACGCCTGCGGGAAACTTCAACCCAATCAGGTACCTAGCGCATCCGGATCGGGCGCATCGTGCTCGCCCTTGGACACCAGCGTGGCCAGCACCAGGTCGCCGGTGGTGTTGAGCGTGGTGCGGCACATGTCCAGGAAGCGGTCCACGCCCAGGATGATGCCGATGCCTTCCGGCGGCACGCCGACCATGCCGCAGATCAGCGCCACCACCGGCAGCGAGCCCCCGGGCACGCCGGCGGTGCCGACGCCGCCGAGGATGCACACGAACATCACCGTCAGCTGCTGCAACAGGTCCAGCTCCACGCCGAAGAACTGCGCCAGGAACAGCACCGTCACGCCTTCGAACAACGCCGTGCCGTTCTGGTTGGCGGTGGCGCCGATGGTCAGCACGAAGCGCGAGACCTTGTTGGGCAGCTTGAGCTTCTCCTCGGCCACGCGCAGCGAGGTCGGCAGCGTGGCGTTGCTGGAGGAGGTGGAGAAGGACATCACCATCACCTCCTGCACGCCCTTGAACCAGGCCAGCGGCGAATACCCGGCGAACTTCACCGCCGCCGAATACACCACGAACATGTGGATGCCCAGCGCCAGCACCACCACGCCCACGTAGGCACCCAGCTTGGCCAGCAGGTCCCAGCCGAACAGCGCGGCCAGGTTGAACATGAAGCAGAACACCGCATACGGCGCCAGGCGGATCACCAGCCCGATCAGGGTCATGGAAATCTCGAACAGGCCCTCGACCGCGCGCTTGAACACGTCGGTCTTCTCGCTCTGGGTCAGCACCACGCCCACCCCGACCATCAGCGCGAAGAACATCACGCCGAGGATCTCGTTCTCGGCCGCCGCGCCCACCACGTTGTCCGGCACCATCGACAGCAGCAGGCCAAGCCCGCTGGGCGATTCGGCCTGCGCGTTGCGGCTGACGATGGCCTGCGCGCGGTCGGCACTGGCCGCCAGCATCTGCTGGGCCACGCCCTGGTCCATGCCGCCCCCGGGCTTGAGCACGTTGACCAGGACCAGGCCGATCACCACGGCGATCGTGGACACCAGCACGGTGTAGCCCAGGGTCTTCCAGCCGATGCGGCCCAGCGCGCGCACGTCGCCCATCTCCGACACGCCCACCACCAGCGCCGAGAACAGCAGCGGCAGCACCAGCATGAAGATCAGGCGCAGGAACAGCGAGCCGGCCGGCTGTGTGAGGTTGTTGGTGACCCACACCACCCCGGGCGCCTCGGCCCCGACCGTGCCGTGGACGATGAGTCCCAGGATCAGGCCGGCGGCAAAGCCGATGGCCATTTTCCAGTGCAGCGGCATTTTCTTGGACGGGGACGAGGTTTCGGGCTGGCTCATGCGGCGCTTCCAATACAGTCAGTCGCCGAGCTTAACCGTTACACCCCAGCGGGCGAAGCGCCCCCCACCCCTGCTACGGGTAGGCCGCCCTCAGCGGTGTGGGTACAGCGGCTCCAGTGCCGGGGCCTCGACGGTCGCCGGCTGTCGCCACTGCGGACCACCGGAGAAGGCCTGGCGCAGGCGCTGGCGCGCCTGGGTGCCATCGCCATCGGCCCAGCGCGCGCGCCGCAGCGCTTCCAGCGCCTGCCGTTGCTCCGGCACGACCAGGGCAGCGGCCACCGCATCGAGATCGCGCAGCGGCGTCGGCGCCATGCCACGCAAGGTTTCTGCGACCTCGTCCAGGGTGCCGGTGTCCAGCGCGCGTCGCAGATCGGCCTGGGTGCGCGTGGGCCGGTACGCCCCTTGCCGCTCCGCCGGCGCGGGCGCAATCGCGCCCGCCGCGCCCGTCGCGCCCGCGCCTCGACGCCGCGCCAGCAACAGCGCCAGGGTCAGCAGCCACAGCAGGCAGAAAACCAGCGCCAGCCAGAACCACAGGCCACCGGCTGCCAGCCCCGCCATCGACGGAATCGCCGCGTCGGTGGCGCTGGATGGGGCCGTCTCGGGCGCCGTCACGGGCTGCTCGGCCACCGGTGCAGGCAGCGTGCGGTTGGCAAAGCCCCCCGAGCCGGCCGCGACCTGCAGCGTCAGCGCCGGCAGCACCGCCTCGGCCGCGCGTCCCTCGCCCACGTTCCACCAGGCCAGGGCGGTGCGCGGCACGGTGAGCTTGCCGGCGCCCTCGGGCACAAGCGAGAAACGCCGGGTGACCGTCAGCTGCGGCTGGCCATCGACGAAGCGCTCGGTGGTTTCGGCCGGCTCGGGAAATACCTGCGCACCGGGCACGCTGGGCACCGGCAGGTCCGGCAGCTGCGCGGCGGTGGCGCCGACGGCCACGGCCTCGATGGTGAAGGTGGCGGCCTCGCCGGCGCGGCCGCTGGAGGGGGCAGCGCTGTAGCGCATGCGCAGGCTGCGCAGCGGCAGCCAGGGCTGCGGCGCGTCGGCCGGCTGCGGCTGCACCTGCAGCACCTGCGGCGTGCCGCTGGCCTGCAGGCTGCGCGGGCCATCGCCGAACAGGTCGTTCATCCAATTGCGCACGTCCTGGCCGCGGAAGCGCGCCGGCGGCAGGGTCAGGGTGCCGCTGCGGTCCGGCACCAGCAGGTAGTGACGCTCCACCACCGAATACTGGCGCCCGCCCACCTCACGGGTGTAGCTGGTGTCCTCGCCCACGGTCTGCAACGCGCCGGCCTGAGGAGCAGGCTGCTCCAGCCGGCCGGTGGCCATGGGCGGATAGAACAACCGCACGGTGACGCCCACCGACTGCTGCACGTAGGGCGTGGCGTCGTCGACCTCGGTTTCGATGAAGGCCGGCGACTGCCCCGGCACGGCGGCCGCGGCCTGGCGCACGGCCAGGGACAAGGGCGAGGTGCGCTCGCCGCCGACCTGCAATGCGGGGATCACCAGCGCCCCGGCCCGTGTGGGCAAGAGCGTCACCGCGAACAGGTTGCGGCGGCTGACGCTGCCGTTGGACATCTGCATCTGCTGGCTGCTGGAAGTCTGGCCCAGCTCGAAATCGCCCTGCAGCGCCGAGAAATCCGGCTCGGCACCGCGCTGATCGGTCTCCACGTTGAGCACCACCGGCTCGCCCACGCTGGCCTGCGGGCGGTCCAGCCAGGCGCGCGTGAGCGCCTGGGCGTCGGCAACGGTGCACACCAGCGCCAGCAGCATGAGTGCCCGCGGGCGCAGTCGCCAGAACGGTCGATGGCTTGCAGGCATGTTCAACGTCCCCCTTGTTGCCGGCGCTGGTATTCGCGTTCGAACTTGGCCCGCAGCAGGCCTCCCGGATCGTCCGGCACGCGCCGCAGCCAGGCCTCCACGGCCTGGCGCTGTTCGCGCTGCTGAGGCGTTTCGGCGGCCATTGCCTGCTCACGGCGCTGCTGGTCCGCCTTGTCCTGTCCGTCCTTGCCCTGCTGTGCCATCGCCTGTTGCATCCGCTGCTTCTGCGCCTCGTCGGCAGCCTTCTGGGCTTCGGCGTCGGACGCGGCCGGCGGCGGATCCTGCGATGGCTTGTCCTGCTCGCCCTGCGTCTGGCCCTGCGGTGGTGACTGACCATATTGCGGCGGGCCGGACTGTCCCTGCTGCTTGTCGCCGGGATCGGCTTGACCCTGCCGCGAGGCGTCCTTGCTGTTGCCCTGGCCGCGCTTGTCCTGCTGGCCGGACTGCTGTCGCGTGCGCGCGGCCTCGACGGCGGCGCGGTTGGCGATGGCGTCCTCCATCCCCGGCGACTGACGCAAGGCACGGTCGTAGGCGGCGATGGCCTCGTCGTAGCGGCCCTGCTTGGCCAGCGCGTTGCCGAGGTTGTACTGCGCCTGAGCCCCTGACTGCGCCTTGAAGATCTGCTCGGCCGCGGCGAAATCGCCGCCACGGTAGGCCTTGGCGCCGTCGCTCAGCTGCTCGTGCTGGCGCTGGTCGGCGCGCTGCCACCAGTCGATGCCGGCGGCCTGCGCGGGCCGGATCGGCAGCACCAGGCAGAGCACCAGCACAGACAGCGCACCCGCGCCGCGGCGGAATACCAGCAGCGCCAGCAGCATCACCGCAGGCAGCGCCCAATAGCCCTGGTCCTCCCAGTCGCGGGTGCCGTCCTGATCCACCGAGCCCGCATCGGCCTGACCGGGGTTCAGCACGCCCAGCGCGCGCAGGTCCGTCGTCTCGCGGGTGAGCGTGGCGTAGCGCCCGCCACCATTGGACGCCAAGCGCTGCAGGCTGCCTGCATCCAGGGCCGCCCGCTCGAAACGTCCGGTGCCGTCGCGGAAGGTCGCGCCGGCCGCCGTACCCAGCCCGAGCGCGGAAACCTGGAACCCGAGTTCGCGGGCGCGGCTTGCGGCCGTCTGCGCGGCGCCATCGGCCTCATCGCTCATCAACAGGATCTGCCCATGCGTGAAGCCGGCCTGTTGCAGCAGCTCCGCACCGCGCTCGATGGCCAGGTCCGCGCGCTGTCCCGACACCGGCACGATGGCCGGCGACAGCGCATCCAGGAACAAGGCGACATTGGCCGAGTCCGGGGTCAGCGGCGCCACGGTGAAGGCATCGCCGGCATACACCAGCAGCGCCACCTGCCCGCCCTGGCGCTCGCGTAGCAGCGTGGCCAGCTTGGCACGCGCCTGCAGCAGGCGCGAAGGCGGCAGATCGCTGGCCAGCACACGGTCGGACAGGTCCAGCGCCACCACCAGCGGCGCGCGCGTCTGCCATGTGGGCTGGGCCACCTTGCGCCAGCTCGGCCCGGCCAGCGCCAACACGGCCAGGCCGTATCCCAGCAGCAGGGCCAACACCCCCCAGCCTGTGCCACGCCCGCGCCCCACCAGCAGATGCGGCAGCAGGTGCGGATCGACCAGCCCGCGCCAGACATCGGCACGACGGCGGCGACGCCACCACAGCCAGACCAGCACCGGCATGCCCAGCAGCAGCCACAGGGCCTGTGGGCGCAGCAGATGCGGCAGCAGGTCCGCGCTCATCCGGCCTCCCCGCCCGCGCCGGACCGATGCGGGTCGCCGGCGCCCGGATGCAGGGCTCGCGCGGCCAGTCGCTGCAACATGCGACGCGGCCACAGCAGGGACAGCAGCGCCACGCACAACGCGGCCAGCAGCGGGCCGGCGTAGCGCTCGATGCGCGGGCGCACGGCCTGGCCGGCCTGCTCCACCGGTTCGATGCGGTCCAACTCGCTGTAGATGCCGGCCAGCTCGGCCGTGTCGCGGGCGCGGAAGAAACGTCCGCCGGTCTTCTCCGCGATCGCCCGCAGGGTCTTCTCGTCGATGGCGTCCTCGTTGCCGGCGCTGGGGAGCTTGAGGCCGAACAAGGACAGCGTGCCGCCCTCGCTGCCGAAGGCCACCGTATGCACCCGCACGTGCTCGGCGGCGGCCAGCTCGGCGGCCTTGGCCGGGGTCAGCAGGCCGGCCGTGTTGACCCCGTCGGTCAGCAGGATCAGCACGCGTTGTCCTTCGCTCTGCTGGCGCAGCCGCTTCACTGCAAGACCAATGGCATCGCCAATGGCGGTCTCCTGCCCAGCCAGTCCGCTGACGGTGTCGGCCAATTGCTCGCGCACGCTCTCGCGGTCCTGCGTCAGCGGCGACAGCGCATAGGCGCGCTGCCCGAACACCAGCAGGCCGACGCGGTCGCCCTCGCGGCGGTCCAGGAAGTCGGCCAGCACCGCCTTGGCGGCGGTGAGGCGATCGACCACGCGCGAGCCCAGCTGCATGTCGGCCTCACGCATGCTGCCGTACAGGTCCAGCGCCAGCATCAGGTTGCGCCCACTCTGCGGCGGCACCACCGCCTCGCCCAGTTCCTGCGGACGCGCCAGCGCGACACACAGCAACCACCAGGCCAGCACCGCCAGCCACGGCATTCGCCAGGCAGCGGCACGGCCGCCTTGCGCCAGGCCGGGCAATGCATCGGCGAAAGGCACCTTCAGGGCGGCGGTGGCGGCACGTCGCGGCGGTAACAGCCATGCCGCCAGCCAGGGCAGCGGCAACAGCGCGAACGCCCATGGCCAGGCGAACCCGGCAAAACTCGGCCACCATTGGCTGATCAGCGGCGTCACTTGCGTCCTGCCATCAACTGCATGAAGCGCGCACGTGCCACGGGCAACAGGCCAGCCACGGCCTGAGGATCCACCGAGCGCGCGAACGCGCCTTCCAGCAGCAGGCGGCCGGGGCCTTGCGTGAACTGCGTGCCCTTGCGGCCATCCAGCCAGCGCAGCCAGGCCTGGCCGCTCAGGCGATCGGCCTGCGGGTCGAGCCGGCGCGCGGCCCGGCGCAGCAGCGAGGACACCGCGGCCACCTGCTCGGCGGGCGTGGGCTGCGCCGCGGCTTCATCGAACAGGCGGCGCCAGCTTGCCTGCCGGCGCTGGCGCCGCACGCCGAGCGCGCAGCTCCACAGCAGCACTGCGACCACCACGCCGATCACGATCCACCAGCCCGGCGCAGGCGGCCACAGGCCCGGCGCGGCCGGGACGTGGACGTCGCGCAGGACCAGCGTGTCGGCCGCAGGACTCATGCCGCGCGCACCGGGGCCCGCCCCAACACCGACAGGCATTGCTCGACTGGCGCATCCGTCGCCAGGGCCATCGTGGCGATGCCACGCCGTGGCAGGTGCTCAAGCGCTTGCGCCACCGGCGCTGCGAATCGTGTCCGCCACTGCTGGCGTGGACCGGCGCTGTCCAGATCGACGTCCACCGCCGCGCGCCCGTTCCAGAACGGCAAACTGGACCTGGGCGGCTGCTGTTCCAGTGCATCGGTCAACAGCACCAGGCCGACCTGGTGATAGGCGGCCAGCGCGTCCCAGCGCGCCTGGCTGACCTGGTCGAGACTGCCCGCATCGGCCAGGACCAGCAGACGCCCGCCGGGCCGCAACATGCGGAACGCCCGATCCATCGCCAGCCCGAGGCCGGTGTCGTCAGAAGGCGGCCCGGAATACCAGCGGCGCAAGGCATCCAGCACCCGCAATGCGCCGCGCGCGCCCTGTGCCGGCGGCACCGGCGCCTCGGCGGCGCTGCCGCGCAAGGCCGCGACCCGGTCTCCCTCGGCCACCGCCGCCCAGGCCATGACTGCGGCCGCGCGCGCGGCCTGCACCGACTTGAAGCGCGCCCGGGTGCCGAAGTACAAGTGCGGCGAGGTATCGGCCACCAGCAGGGTCAGCCGCTCGCGCTCGGCCTGGAAGAGCTTGGTATGCGTGCGGCCACTGCGCGCGGTCAGCCGCCAGTCGATATGCCGGGCATCGTCGCCGGTCACGTATTCGCGCGACTCGGCGTATTCCATGCCGCGCCCGCGCAGGGTCGAGGGGGCCGGCCCGCTCATGCCGACGCGGCCGACCTTGGCCGTGGCGCGACGCTGCGCGAGTCCGCGCAGGGCCACCAGGTCGGCGAGATCGGGGACGATGCCGGGGCTGGGGACGATGCCGGGACCGGGGACCGGGGACCCGGGACCCGGGAAGCCAGCGGCATGTAGACGGGCTTCCGCGCTGGACGCACGCCGAGAAGGGCTGACTCTGTTGCCCTCCGCTCGCGGAGCTTCCCCGGGTCCCCGGTCCCCGGTCCCTGGTCCCGGCTTCACGGCAGCGGCACCCGCTCCAGGAGGGCCTTGACCAGCCGATCGCCGTCCCAGCCCTCGGCCGTGGCCTCGTAACTGGGCAGCACGCGGTGACGCAGGACATCCGGGGCCACGGCCTGCACGTCCTCGGGCGTCACGTAGTCGCGTCCGGCCAGCCACGCCCGGGCGCGGGCGCAGCGTTCCAGTGCGATCGAGCCGCGCGGGCTGGCGCCCCAGGCGATGCGACGGGCCAGCTCGGCGTCGTAGCGTCCGGCATCGCGCGAAGCCAGCACCAGCTCGATCAGGTAACGCTCCAGGCTGGGCGAGACGTGCACGTCCAGCACCGACTGTCGGGCGGCCAGGACATCCTCGATCGGCATGCGCGCTGCGGGGGCGGCCTCGACCTGTAGCGCGCTACGTGCGCGCTCGCGCGCCAGCCGCAGGATCTCGGCCTCCGCGTCCGCTTGCGGGTAACCGATGCGCACATGCATCAGGAACCGGTCCAGCTGCGCCTCGGGCAGCGGGAAGGTGCCTTCCTGCTCGATCGGGTTCTGCGTGGCCATCACCAGGAACAGCGCCGGCAATGGATAGGTGTGCCGGCCCACCGTCACCTGGCGCTCGCCCATGGCTTCCAGCAGCGCCGACTGCACCTTGGCGGGGGCGCGATTGATTTCATCGGCCAGCAGGATGGGGTGGAAGATCGGCCCGGCCTGGAATTCGAAGCGACCATCCTGCGGGCGCCAGACCTCGGTCCCGGTCAGATCGGCGGGGAGCAGGTCCGGAGTGAACTGCACACGCGCGAAATCGGCCTGCAGGCGCGAGGCCAGGGCCCGGATCGCCGTGGTCTTGGCAAGGCCAGGAGCCCCCTCCACCAGCAGATGGCCATCGGCCAACAGGGCGATCAACAGACGCTCGATCAGGGCTTCCTGTCCGACGATGGCCTCACCCAGGCCCTGCCTCAAGGCCTGGATATCGGCATGCAACCGCGCCACTTCGGGCGGCTGCGTCTCCAACGATGCGGTCATGGGGGATCCGATGGTGAACTCGCGCCGATTCTGACCGATCCCGGCTGAATTGGTTCAGACAGCAATTCACCATTGCTTCAAATGCAAACAGGCCACCCAAAGGTGGCCTGTTTGCATGACAGCGCTAGCCGACGACTCAGCGCTTGGGCACGGCCATCACCTTGGGGGTGACGAAGATCAGCAGCTCGGCCTTGTTCTTCTGGCGACCGCGTTGCTTGAACAGGTTGCCCAGGAACGGAATGTCGCCCAGGAACGGCACCTTCGCCACGCTCTCGCGGTCGGTGAACTCGTACACGCCACCGATCACGACGGTCTGGCCGTCGTCGACCAGCACGGCGGTATTGATCTCGCGCTTGGCCAGGATCGGCACCGAGCCATAGCCGGCCAGGGTGATGTACTCCTGCACCTCATCCTTCTTGACGTTGAGGTTGAGGAACACGCGACCGTCGTCGGTGATGGTCGGGGTGACCTTCAGCTCCAGCAGCGCTTCCTTGAACTGCACGTTCGGCGTGGCGGCGGCACCGCCTGTGCCGCCAGTGATGGTGACGTAACCGATCTCCTGGCCCTGGCGGATGAACGCCTCGCGCTGGTTGGAGGTGATCAGGCGGGGGTTGGACAGGACCTCGCCGCGCCCCTCTTCCTGCATCGCGGACAGTTCCAGATCGATCGCGAAATTGGCGCCCAGCAAGGTGTAGGCCAGCGAGCCGGGTGTCGCATCGGTATAGGTTCCCGCAGCGAGATCCACGTTGAGGCCGCCTGGGATGGTGACTTCGGCATCGTTGATGATGGACTGGTTACCGGCCAAGGTGCCGCTGATCGCTCCGGTGTTGTTCCCGAGGCGACGCCCCTGCAGGCCGAACCGGGCGCCTAGATCGCGTGCAAAGGTGTCAGTGGCTACAACGACGCGCCCTTCGATCAACACCTGATCGACTGGCTTGTCGATCACGTTGATCAGCTCGCGCATCTGCGCGACCTTCTTGGGGATGTCGCTGATCATCAGGGTGTTGGTGCGCTCGTCGGCCACCAATCGACCCCGCGGCGAGAGGAATCCGCCCTCGTTCTGCTGGGCGCCACCGCCACCGCCACCGCCGCCGCCACCACCAGCGCCGCCGATCCCCTTGGCCTCGGTCAGCGCCTTGTAGATGGCCGAAGCGCTGTGATAGTTGATCTGCACGTAATCGGTGATCGTGTCCTCGCGGTTCTCGATGGCGATACGCGCGTCTTCCTTGTCCTGCTCGTACTTGGCCAGCTCGGACTGCGGGGCGACCCAGATCACCGCGCCGTCGCGGCGCTTGTCCAGGCCCTTTGCACGCAGCACGATCTCCAGCGCCTGATCCCAGGGCACGTTGACCAGGCGCAGGGTCACATTGCCCTGCACAGTGTCCGAAGCGACGATGTTGAGGTTGGATTCCTCGGCGATCAGCTGCAGGACGGTGCGCACCGGCACGTCCTGGAAGTTGAAGGTCACCGGGCGACCGCCATAGGTCTTGGCCCCGGCGGCTGCCGTGGAGGAGGCCGGCCTGGCCTGTGCCGCGCCGGTCGCCGCCTTGGCGCTGCGTGGCGCGATTTCGACGACGTACTCGTTGCCGGTCTGGTAGGCCAGCGATTCGAACTCGCCCTTGGTCTCCAGCACGAACTGCGTGCCGCGCCCCAGCGCGTGCGCATCCACGCGCTGGACCGGGGTGGCGAAATCCACCACGTTGAGCGGGCGCTGCAGGTTGGCCGGCAACGAGGCATTGCCCACGTCCACGATCACCTGGTTGCCGCTGTTCTTCAGGTCAGGCATGGCGCCCTGGCCATCGAACTGCAGCACAAGCCGCCCGGCGCCATCGGTACCGCGCTTGAAATCGACCTTGGACACCTGGACGGTCGAGACAATCGCAGCCTTGTCCCCGGCCGCGGGCGAAGCCATCGCGTTGCCCATGGACACGGCGATCGCCAGTCCCAGCAGGCAGGCGCGGACGTAGTTCTGCCGCATGGCAGGGTGCGAAGCGCGCACTTTGAAAACACTCATCGTGTATCCCCTAATCATTGTTCATTCAGCGCGATCGCCGCGGGCCGTTCCAACCAGCCACCCGCACCGTCCGGAACCAGCTCCACCAGCTCGATGCGGTCCTGGCTGATGCCAGTGATGCGACCGTCGCTCTGCCCCACATACGCCCCCACCCTCACCCGGTAGGTCACCTTGTCCGGCGCCATGACCAGCGCGACCAGTCCGGCACCGCTGCCGATCGTGCCCACCATGTCCAGGCTGTCCAGCGGGTACTGCTCCAGCGTTTCCTTGCGCCGGTTCGGGTCGGGCCGCAGGCCGCCGGCATCGCTCACCGCCCAGGCGTCGCTGAAGGGATCGCGCAAGCCCTGCGCCGAGTACTCGAACGTCTCGAACTGCTGCATCACCGGCAACGGCTCAAGCGGCGGTGCCGGACGCGCCCGCACATCGTTGACCCACTTTTCCAGATTCGGTGCATCGCCCGGCGTGCTGGTGATGCTGCGCCCGCAACCGGCCAGCGCCAGCATGGCAACAGCGGCCACCATGGCCCGAGAAACAACAAGCATGAAACGTGCCATCACTGCCCCCCCGCCGTGGCCGCCTTGGCCGCCTCGGCCGCCTTCTTCTCCTGCTCCGCGGTTTCTTCCTCGTCCAGGTAGCGGTAGGTCCGCACCGTGCCGGACAGCTCCAGGGCGCCGCTGCTGATGCCGTTGGCACCCGGCTTGGGCTGCAGGGAAATGTCGTGCATGGTCAGGATGACCACGCGCGGCAGCGAGGCCACGCCGCTGACGAAGGCGCCGAACTGGTGGTAACTGCCCACCATACGCAGGGCGATCGGCTTCTCGGCGTAGAACTCCTTGGGCGACTCTGGACCGGGCTGGAATAGCTCGTTGGACAGACCGCTGGACAGCGCGGTCTGCGAGATGTCCACGATCAGGTCCGGCATCTCGGTCTTGCTGGGGAGCTGGCGCAGCATCTGCTGGAGCACCTGCTCCATCTGCTTCAATTGCTGGCGCAGCGGCTCCAGGTTGGCGGCTCGGCCGGCCTTGGTCTCGAAATCCGCGCGCAGCTGGGTTTCCTGGCTCTCCAGACCCTCCAGTTCCTCCTTGCGACCGCTGATCATCAGGAACCAGGCCAGCAGCAGGATCAGCACGCCCACCAGCGCGCAGAAGCCGATCTTGGCGTTCTGCGGCCAGCTGCCGATGTTGTTGAAGTCCAGCTCGTTGAGTTTGACTTTCTTGCTCATGACGCCGGGGTCCCCTGGGGCGCGGGCTGTGCAGCCGGTGGCGACGGCGCGGCGGGGGCCGCCGCAGGAGGATTAGCGGCCGGCGCGGCGCCATCTGCAGGCGCGGCTTCGGACGAAGCGGCACCCGGCTCGGCCAACTGCACGGTCAGCGTGAACGCGTACGGCAGGGCGCGCGAGGTCGGCACGACCGGCTTGGGGGCGCCGGCGGCATCATCGGCCTGCTTGGCTTCGATGATGGACAGGTCCGGCTTGCTCATCCAGCCCGAGCCTTCCAGGTTGCGCATGTAGGTGCTGACGCGGGCATTGGACTGGGAGCGTCCCTGCAGGGTCAGGATGTTGCCGTCCTGCTTGATGCTGGTCAGGATCACGCCGTCGGGAATCGTGCGCACCAGCGAATCGAACAGATGCACCATCTGCGAGCGGTTGGCCTGCAGCTCCTCGATCACCTTCTTGCGGGCCAGCAGCCGATCGCGCTGCTTGTCCAGCTCATCGATCTGGGTGATCTGCGCCTCGACCTCCTGGATCTGGCCCTGCAAAAAGGTGTTGCGCTCCTGCTGTCCGTCGATCTGGGCGCCGTAATACATGTAAATCAGCACCGACAGGCCCACAGCGATGGCAGCGGCCACGCCGAGCATCCCGTAGAACTCTTTCTGGCGCTGGGCGCGGCGTTCCGCGCGCCAGGGCAGAAGATTGATCTTTGCCATCAGTCGAAGCTCCTCAGGGCCAGCCCGGTGGCGATCATCAGCGCCGGCGCATCCTGGGCCAGCGCCTGCGCCTGCACCTTCGGGCCCAGGGTCATCTGCGCCAGCGGATTGGCCACGATGGTCGGCACGCCCAGCTGCTCCTCGACCATCTCCGGCAGGCCGACCAGGGCCGCGCAACCACCGGCCAGCACGATCTGGTCGACGCGATTGAACTCGCTGCCGGCGTAGAAGAACTGCAGCAGGCGGCTGATCTGCTGGACCGTGGCCTCCTTGAACGGCTCCAGGACCTCGATCTCGTAGCTCTCCGGCAGCCCGCCCTGGCGCTTGGCCAGACCGGCCTCCTCGTAGGTCAGGCCATAGCGGCGCATGACCTCGTCGGTCAGCTGCTTGCCGCCGAAGACCTGCTCGCGGCTGTAGAGGCTGCGGCCCGAGCGCAGGACGTTGAGCGTGGTCATCGTCGCGCCGATGTCCACCAGCGCCACCACGCCATCGTGCGGAACCGGCAGGTCGGCCGCGATCAGCGCAAAGGCGTTCTCCACGGCGAAGGCTTCCACGTCCATGACCTTGGCGGTCAGGCCGCCAAGCTCAAGGGCGGACTGGCGGACCTCGACGTTCTCCGAACGCGAGGCGGCCAGCAGCACCTGGACCATCTCCGGGTTGTTCGGCATGGGGCCGAGCACCTCGAAGTCCAGGTTCACTTCCTCGATCGGATAGGGGATGTAGTTGACCGCTTCCAGCTCGATCTGGGCTTCCAGGTCGGACTCGTCCAGCTCGGCCGGCATCGGGATCGTCTTGGTGATCACCGCCGACCCCGCCACGGCGGCGGCGGCGTTCTTCACCTTGGTGCCGGCGCGGGTCACGGCCCGGCGGATAGCCTCGCCCACCGCCTCGACCTCGACGATGTTCTTCTCGACCACGGCGTTGGGCGGCAGCGGCTCGACCGCGTAGTGCTCCACGCGGAAGCGGTTTCCCGCACGCGAGAGCTGAAGCAGCTTGACGGCTGTCGAGCTGATGTCGACGCCGATCAGCGTCGCCTGAGCTTTAGGTAAGAACCCCACGGCATCTCCCCTTCCGATGGGCGGAACACCCCAACGTCCCCGATGTGGAGCCGCCCAAAAATTTAACGTTCATTTTACATACGTGACCCGTCTCACGCGGCGTGATCGAGTCGTCACTTTCCGCGAAAGATTTCCCCCAAGCCACTGTTTCGGCGACAGAAAACACCCCTCAAGGCGGTTGCATCTATACTCCTGCGCCAGAATTTGTGCAATCGGAATTTGAACTGGATGCCACTCTTCCGCCGTCTTCTGCGCTGGGCGATCGTCCTTGGCCTGGCCCTCGCGGTCGTGGCCGCCGTTGGCTTGGGCGTCCTGTACCGCTCGGTTTCGGCCAAGCTGCCCGACATCAGCTCCCTGCGCAACATCGAGATGCAGGAGCCGCTCTACGTGTACTCCAGCGACGGCCGCCTGATCGGCCTGTTCGGTGAGACCCGGCGCTATCCGGTCAATATTGCCGCGGTGCCGCAACAGGTGAAGGAGGCCTTCGTCTCGGCCGAGGACGCCAGCTTCTACAAGCACAACGGCATCGACCCCACCGGCATCAGCCGCGCGGTCTGGCAGACCCTGACCAAGGAAGGCCGCGTGGCCGGCGGCAGCACCATCACCCAGCAGGTGGCGCGCCAGTTCTTCCTGAGTTCGGAATACAGCTATACCCGCAAGCTGGCCGAGATGATGCTGGCGCTGCGCATCGAGAAGATGCTGTCCAAGGACGAGATCCTGGAGCTGTATCTCAACAAGAGCTTCTTCGGCAATCGCTCCTACGGGATCGCGGCCGCCGCCGAGTACTACTACGGCAAGCCGCTCAAGGAGCTGAGCCTGCTGGAGACGGCGACCCTGGTCAGCACGGTCAAGTTTCCCTCCAGCGGCAATCCCATCAGCAATCCCGAGCGCAACAAGCAGCGCAGCGGCTATGTCATCGACCGCATGGTGGAGGAAGGCTACCTGTCGGCGCAGGCCGGGGCGGCCGCCAAGTCCGAGCAGATGCATGCCACGCCGCACGAGCGCCCGGTGGAGGTCTATGCGCCCTACGTGGCGGAAATGGTGCGCCAGGAAATGATCGCCCGCTTCGGTGGCGACGTGCTGACCAAGGGCTACCACGTCACCACTACCGTCGATGGGCAGATGCAGGCCGCGGCCGACAAGGCCGTGCGCGATGGCCTGAGCCTGTACGACCGCCGCCACGGATGGCGCGGGGCCGAGGACCATTTCGAGATCGGCACCGAGACCGATCCGCAGGCCATCGCCAAGTTCCTGCGCGGCAAGGTCGCCCAGGGCGGCCTGATCCCGACGGTCATGCTCAAGGCCGAATCCGATGGCGGGGCCACGGTCATCGCTGCCGATGGACGCAGCATCGTGCTGCCGGCCTCGGCCAGCAAATGGGTCGGGCGGCCGCCGGCCAAGCTTTTCCAGCCCGGCGATCTGGTCCGGCTGAGCGTCAACGACAAGGACGCCTACGAGGTCGACCAGCTGCCGCGCGCGCAGTCGGCGCTGGTCTCGCTGGACGCCAGTACCGGTGCGATCAAGGCGATCATCGGCGGCTACAGCTTCGCGGCCAACAAGTTCAACCGCGCCACCCAGGCCCGTCGCCAGCCGGGCTCGAGCTTCAAGCCCTTCCTGTACTCGGCCGCGTTCGACCGCGGCTTCAATCCGGCCTCGATCGTGCTGGATGCGCCGGTGGTGTTCCGCGACCGCCGCGGCCACATGTGGCGCCCGCAGAACGACGGCGGCGGCTTCGCCGGCCCGATGCGTCTGCGCGAAGCCTTGGTGAAGTCCAAGAACCTGGTCTCGGTGCGCCTGCTGGACAGCATTGGCGTGGACTACGCGCGCAAGTACATCAGCCAGTTCGGCTTCAACGAATCCGAGCTGCCGCCCAACCTGTCCATGTCTCTGGGCACCGCCTCGCTGACGCCGCTGTCCGTGGCGCGCGGCTATGCGACCTTCGTCAACGGCGGCTCGCTGGTGACGCCCTGGTTCATCGACGAGGTCAAGGACCGCCAGGGCAATGTGATCTACAAGGAAAAGCCGGCCACGGCCTGCCGCAGCTGCATCGGCACCTCCGGACAGGGCGGCCCCGTGAACAACGTGGTCGATGGCTTCAACTTCGGCCCGGCGCAGGCCGCGCAGGCAGCCGCGCAGCCCAAGCCGGAGGAACAGGCCAAGGCCGCCGAGGCGCCGCCGGCCGATGTGCTCAACGCACCGCGCGCGATCGACCCGCGCACCGCCTACCAGCTGGTGTCGATGATGCGCGACGTGGTCCAGCGCGGCACCGGCACGGCGGCCAAGGTGCTGGGCCGGGAGGATGTGGGCGGCAAGACCGGCTCGACCAACGACCATCGCGATGCCTGGTTCTCCGGCTTCGGCGGCAACACCGTCACCACCGTCTGGGTCGGCCGCGATGACTTCCGCTCCCTCGGCTATCGCGAGTACGGCGGCAAGGCCGCCCTGCCGATCTGGATCGACTACATGCGCGTGGCGCTGAAGGACCAGCCGATCGCGGCCAACGATCCGCCTGAAGGCATGGTGCAGGCCACGCTCAACGGTGCCACCGAGTGGGTCAAGGTCGAGGACCTGGACAAGCTGCAGAGCGAGGACCTATACGGACCTGAGGATTCGGCCGGCAACGAGGCGGCGTTCGATATCTTTTGAGGCAGGAGTGAGGAGTGAGAAGTGAGAAGTGAGTAAGGGCAAGAGCGAAAGCCAGAGGCCTGCGGCGATCCGACTGCGCTCTTGCGCTTTCGCTCACTTCTCACTCCTCTTCACTCACTCCTTGCCTTCGCTCACTCCTCACTCCTCTCCACTCACTCCTCGCCTTCGCTCACTCCTCTCCACTCACTCCTTGCTTTCCCTCACTCGTCTTCACTTACTCCTCGTATAAAGTCCTGGGCGACTCTCGCGGAGGTCTGCCATGCACCACGCCCGTCAGCACGCCGAGACCAGGACCCGCGAGCGGCGACGACGCCTGGCGCATGAGGCCGCCCGGCTTATCGCCGAAGGCGGGTTCCGCGACTACCACCAGGCCAAGCGCAAGGCGGCCGCGCGGTTGGGGATCCACGACGATGCCTCGCTGCCGCGCAACCGTGAGATCGAGGACGCGCTGCGCGAGTACCAGCGGCTGTTCGACCGCGACCAGCAACCCGCCGCGCTGCGGGCACGTCGCGAAGGCGCGCTGCAGGCCATGAAGTTTTTCGCGGTGTTCGAGCCGCGCCTGGTGGGGCCGGTCCTGGAGGGCACGGCCGATCACAGCAGCCCGGTGCAGCTGCATCTGCACTGCGACGATGCCGATGAGCTCACCCGGTTCCTGGAGCAGCACGGGATCCCGGCGGTGCCGCGCACCCGGCGGCTGCGGCGCGATCGCCACCTGACCCAGGAGTACCCAGGCTGGTCGTTCGTGGCCGAGGAAGTGACGTTCGAACTGACTGTCCTGCCGTTTGACCTGCTGCGGCAGGCCCCGCTGGCGGCGGTGGACGAAAAGCCCATGCGTCGCGCCTCTAGCTCCCAGCTCCAGCAGCTCCTGCTGGAAGACGACCTGGACCTGTTCGCCGCCCAGTGAGCTTGCGCCGTTCAAGGTCGTGAAGCATTGTTTCGATGCCGTTTATTTCATTAATGTAATATACGCATCTGAAATAAAGGTTCAGGACCATGAGTCGATTCCAAGCCACCGAAGCGCTGCTTGCGGCCATGGCCAGGCAGCACCCGCAGTTCCCGCCGCAGGCCAGCGCGATCGTGCGCATGGTCAAGCTGCTCCACAAGCTGACCCAGGACCAGGGCAACGAGCTGCTGCGCCGTTATGGGCTGAGCTATCCCGAGTACAACGCGCTGATGATGCTCAGCGCCAGCAGCGACGGCGTCCTCAGCCCCTCGCAGCTAGGCGATGCCATCGCCGAGAAGTCGGCCAACATCACCCGGCTGACCACGCAACTGGTGGACAAGCAGCTGATCGAGCGCGCGCCCAGCGCGCAGGACCGGCGGATGTGGCGGCTGCGGCTCACCCCCAAGGGCCAGGCGCTGATCGCCAGCTTCATGCCGGAGATCAGCGCACAGCTGGCCGGTTATGCCAGCGCGCTGGATGCGGGCGAGCAGGCGCAGCTGCTGTCCCTGCTCAAGCGCCTGCTGGCGGGCGTGGAACAGTCCGCCTGATGTCCGTCCCGGCCGCCACTTCGCCAGCGCCCAGCCGCGCGCAAGCCGCCTGGGCGCTGGCACGCGAGAGCCTGCGCGGGGAAGGCAGCGCCTGGCTGTTCGTGTTCAAGGTGCTGCTGTCGGTCTACCTGGCCGGCATGATCGCCATGCGGCTGGGGCTGGCCTCGCCATCCACGGCGATGATTACCGTGTTCGTGGTGATGCACCGCCAGAGCGGCATGGTGCTGGCCAAGGCCTTCTACCGCGCGCTCGGTACCGGCGTGGGCAGCATCGCCGCGGTGACCATGGTGGCGCTGTTCCCGCAGCAGCCGCTGCCCTTCCTGCTGGTGCTCTCGCTGTGGGTGGGGCTGTGCGCCGGCGGCGCGCTGATGTTCCGCAACTTCCGCTCCTACGGCTTCGTCCTGTCCGGCTATACGGTGGCGATCATCGCGCTGCCGGCGATCAACACACCGACGCTGCTGTTCGACCTGGCCGTGGCGCGCGTGACCGAGGTGATGCTGGGCCTGCTGGTCAGCACGGCGGTATTCGACGTGGTGTTCCCGGTGCGCCTGCGCGCCAGCCTGCGCACGGCGGCCACGGCGCTGCTCGATGGCTTCCTGGACTTCGTCCGCGACGGCACCCGCGGCGCATTGCCACGCAAGGCCATGGAGCAGGCGCACCTGCGCTTCGTGCGCGAGAGCATGGCGCTGGAGGACCTGCGTGCCTCGGTGGTGTTCGAGGACCCGGAAGCGCGCGTGCGCAGCCGGCGCATGCGCCTGCTCAACCAGCGCTTCATGGCCAGCTCCACGCGCTTCCAGTCGCTGCATCACCTGATCAATCGCCTGCTGCGCGAGCGCCAGGACGACGCCGTGGCCCAGGCGCTGATCCAGCTGTATGCGCCTTTGGGACAGGCCCTGGCCCAGCGCGCGGCCGGGCAGTTCGAGGGCATGACCCGGCACCTGGATCGCGTGCTGGAGCAATTGCCGGCGCGTGGCGCGGCCTTGCGCGCCAGCCTGCCGAGCGAGCGTTGGGAGGATTTCGACAGTGGCGCCTCGCTGCTGCAGCGCTTCATCGAGGAACTGCGCGACCTCTGCCATACCGCGGCCGCCATGCAGCAGCCGGGCATCGGCGGCAAGCTGGCGCGCGCGGACGAGCGGGTGAGTTTCCGCTACGCCACCGACCGCGCCGCCGTGGCGGTGACCGTGTTGCGCAGCTTCCTGGTCTCCCTGGGGCTGGGCCTGGCCTGGCTGCAGAGCGGCTGGGTCAGCGGTGCCGGCGCCATGGCCAACGTGATCGCCTTCACCGCCATCCTGGCGGCCATCCCCAACCCCGCGGTGACGGCGGCCCAGATCACCAAGGGCTTCGTGCTCGGCGCGTTGCAGGCCTTCGTCTGCGTGGCCCTGGTGATGCCGCAGTTGAACGGCTACCTGATGCTGGTGGCCGGCACCCTGCCCTTCCTGATGGTGCCGGTGTACCTGTCCACCCGGCCGCCGCTGTTCGGGCTCAGCCTGGGCATGTGCCTGGGCACGCTGGTGCCGATGAGCCTCGGGCTGTCGCCGAGCTTCGATATCGCCAGCTTCCTCAACAACGCCGTGGCCTTCGTGATCGGCGCCATCCTGGCGCTGCTGGCCTTCCAGCTGATCCCATCGGTGATCGGCACGCGCTGGCAACGCCAACGCCTGCAGCGCGAGCTGCGCCGCCAGGTGACCCTGGCCGCCAAGGCGCCGCTGGAGGGGCTGGCGCCGCGCTTTGAGAGTGTCAGCCGCGACCTGTTCCTGCAGGTCATCAATCACACCGAACCCAACAGCGACGAATCGCGCCTGCTGCTGGCCTGGGCGCTGTCGGTGCACGAGACCGGGCGCACCCTGATCGAACTGCGCCACGACAGCGTGGATGCGGCGCTGCCACCGACGCTGGAGGCGCACATCGATGCGGCCGCTGCGGCCATTGCGCGACTCTACGAGGCGCCCTCCCCGGCCGAGCATGCCCGCGCGCTTTCGCACCTGGACGCGGCGCTGGCGCTGACCGGCGGCGACGGTGCGGTGCCGAGCACGCTGCAACCGGTGCGCCAGCACCTGCACCTGCTGCGAAGCGCCCTGCGCGATGCCGACTCGGTGCTGGCCATGACCGACTCAGACCTGCCCTCCCCGCCCGGAGCCCTTGACCATGCTGCCCGCTGAAATCTCCCTCGGTGGCGTCTACGTGCCCGGCCTGCTGGTGCTGGCCGCCGGCCTGTTCGTGCTGTTCTGGCTGCTCGACGGCCTGGCCGGCCGGCTCGGCCTGTACCGCTACGCCTGGCACCCGCCGCTTTTCCGCCTTGGCCTGTACGTCTGCGTGTTCGGACTGATGGGCCTGGCCCTGTTGAACTGAGAATCGCCATGAAGACCCAATCCCTGATCCGCGCCAGCCTGACTGTCGTGGTCGTGCTGGCCGCCGCGCTCATCGCCCATGCGCTGTGGCGCCATTCCATGTATTCGCCCTGGACACGCGATGGCCGGGTGCGCGCGGAGATCGTCCGCGTCGCCCCGGATGTGTCCGGACTGGTCGGCGCGGTGGAGGTGCGCGACAACCAGCAGGTGAAGGCGGGCGATGTGCTGTTCCGCATCGACGCGCGCCGTTTCGAACTGGCCGTGGCGCAGGCGCAGGCCGACCTTTCCGCCGCGCAGGCCGCCGCGCGCGCGGCCGGCGCCAGCATCTCCGCGGCCAACGCCGGTACCGCGGCCAGCGAGGCGGATTACCAGAAGTACGCCTCGCAGTCCGAGCGCCGGCAGCGCGCGGCCGCGGTGATCTCGGCCGAAGCCCGCGCCGATGCGGTGGCCACCGCGCGCGCCGCGCAGGCGGCCGTGCGCCAGGCCCAGGCCAATCGCAGCGCGGCCACGGCCTCGCAGGCGCAGGCGCTGGCCGCCGTCGAGCAGGCCCAGGCCGCGCTCGACCTGGCCCGGCTCAACCTGGAGCGCGCCACCGTGCGCGCCACCGCCGCCGGCTACATCACCAATCTGGATGTCCGCGTGGGCGACTACGCCAGCGCCGGCGCCGCGCGCATGGCCCTGGTGCGCAACGACAGCCTGTGGATCTACGGCTACTTCGAGGAAACCAAGTTGCCGATGATTCACCCGGGCGATGCCGCCGATATCCGCCTGATGAGCGGCGGTCGGGTCCTGCGTGGGACCGTGGAAGGCATCGCCCACGGCATCACCGACGCCGACAACCCCACCAGCAGCCAGGACCTGCTGGCCGACGTCAGCCCCACCTTCAACTGGATCCGCCTGGCCCAGCGTGTCCCGGTGCGCGTGCGCATCGATCCGGCCAGCGTGCCGGCCGATACGGTGCTGGCCGCAGGCATGACCGCCTCGATCACCGTGCATCCACGCAAGCGCGGTTGATCTGCTGCAGCGCCAGACGCGAACGCCCCGCTGGGCGGGGCGTTCGTGTTCGAGCAGGCGCCAGGTCCGCGCCTGCGCTCAGCGCTCGATCTTGAACGTCCCGAACGGCTTGAGCTGTTCGGCCACCTGCGCCGCATCGCCCACCACCACCACGCTCTGCTGGGCCGGGTCCCAGTAACGCTTGGCCACCTGCTGCAGGGTGGCCGCATCGACCTGGCGGATCTTGGGCACGTACTGGCCCAGGAATTCCGCCGGCAATCCCACCGCCCAGTTGCGCGCCAGGCTCAGGGCCACCGATCCCTGCAACTGGTTGGTGATGAGATAACCGCCAGCGACATAGCGCTTGACCGCATCCAGTTCCTTCGCCGGCACCGGCTCCTGCCCCAGCCGCTGGAACTCGTGGAAGAACTCCTTGAGCGAGGCGCCGGTGACCTCGTTGCGCACATCGGCCTGGGCGATGACATTGCCGCCTTCGCGTGCGGCGGCCAGTCCCGCGCCGGCGCCATAGGTGTAGCCCTTCTCCTCGCGCAGGTTCTGGTTGAGGCGGCTGCTGATGCCGCTGCCCAGCACGGTGCTGGCCAACTGCATCGGCACATAGTCGACATCGGTGGCGGCAATGGCCGGGCGACCGATGCGGAAGGTGGACTGCACGCTGCCATCGCGCTGCAGCACCACGCGCGTGGGCGCCACGTCGGACGGCGCCTTCGGCGTGGCGGCCACGGCCTTGCCCTCGGCTTTCCAGTCGCCGAAGGCACGTTCGGCCTCGGCGAAGGCCTGGGCCGGCGTCACCCGCCCGGTGATCACCAGCAGCGCACGCTTGGGCTGGAAGCGCGCCTGGTGGGCAGCTTCCAGCGCGGCATGGGTCAGGGCCGGGATGGTGGATTCGGCCAGCTGCGTGCGCGCGTACGGGTGCTCGCCATAGACCGCCTTGAGCAGCGCGCGCGAGGCCCGGAAAGAAGGCTGCGACTCGGAGGCCTTCAGCTGCTGGGCGGCGTTGGCTTGTGCCAGGCGCACCTCGTTTTCCGGAAAGGTCGGCTGGCGGGCGACTTCGGCCAGCAACTGCAGCATCGGCGTGCCGTGCGAGGCCAGCGCATGGGCGCTGAGGAACACCGCATCGTTGCTGGCCGTGGCCGACAGGCCGCCGCCCATGCCCTGCGCCAGCTCGGCGATCTGGCGGGCATCGTGCTGCCCGGTGCCCTCGGTCAGCAGGCCGGCGAACAGGCTGGCAAAGCCCGGCGCATTGGCCGGGTCGGCGGCCAGGCCGGCTTCGCGCAGCGCCAGCACGTAGTCCACGCGCGGAACGCCCTGGCGCGGCACGACCCAGACCTCCAGGCCGTTGGCGAGGGTCTTCTTCTCGATCGCCGGGACCGGCAGCGGTTTGTCGGCGCCGTAGGCCGGCAGCGCGGCCGGCAAGGCGGCCTTTTCGGCGGCGTGCAGGCCGGGGCTCAAGGCCAGGGCAAGGGCCAGCGACAAGGGAATGATGCGCATCATGCTCATGGCGTGCTCCTTCAGGGCTGGGTCTTGGCGGCGGGCGCGGTGGATGGCTGCAACATGGCCGCCGGCTTGCGGTCGATGACCGTGCGGTTGGCCTGGGTCAGGTAGGTCTTGGCCACGCGCTGCACGTCGGCGGCAGTGACCTGCTCGATCCAGCCCGGGATCTGGTTGGCGACCTTGGCATCGCCCCACAGCGTCTGCAGCTTGGCCAGCGTATCGGCGCGGTCCAGGAACATCTCCATGCCGTCGTACCACTCGGCCAGCAGCTGGGTCTTGACCCGCGCCAGGGTCGGCGCGTCCACGCCCTCGCTGGCGATCCTGGCCACTTCTTCGTCGATGCCCTTGAGCACCGCCTCGGCGCTGCTATCGGGCTTGTACAGCGCGAACACGGTGAACAAGGTCGGGCCGTCGTATTCCCAGGCGCTGGTCAGGCCATAGAGGCTGTCCACGTTCAGCGCCAACTCGCGGCCCTTGACCAGCCCCTGGTACAGCCGCGAGGCATCGCCGCCGGCCAGCAGCGCACCCAGCACCGCCATCGGCGCCTGGTCCTTGCTGCCGCGGTCGGGCATCTTCCAGGCCGCGGCGATCGCCGGCACCTGCGCCAGCGCATCGGACTGCACCACACGCTTCTCGGCGGTGTTCAAGCCTTCGCGGTAATCGGGCTTGGCCGGCGTCTTGCGCGCGGGGATCGCGCCGAAGTACTTCTGCGCCAGGGCGAAACCCTGCTCCGGGGTCACGTCGCCGGCGATGGCCAGCACCGCGTTGTTGGGGCCGTAGTAATCGCGATGGAAGGCGCGCACGTCCTCCAGGCTGGCGTTCTCCAGGTCCTCGAAGCTGCCGTAGCCGTCGTGGTTGTTCTCCCATTTCTGGAAGGCCTGCTGGCCGATGTCGATCCACATGAAGCCGCCATAGGGCTGGTTCTTCACGTTGTTGCGGATCTCCTCCTTCACCACGTCCTGCTGGTTCTTCAGCGTGGTCGGGTTGAAGTCCAGGGTCTTCATGCGGTCCGCTTCCAGCCACAGCATCGGCTCCAGCGCCGAGCTGGGCGCGGTCTCGATGTAGTTGGTGAAGTCCGCGCGCGTGGAACCGTTGTTGCGGCCGCCGCCGCCGGTGATGACGCTGTCGAACACGCCCTTCTTCGACTCCGGCGTGCCCTGGAACATCAGGTGCTCGAACAAGTGCGCGAAGCCGGTGCGGTTGCGCGGCTCCAGCCGCATGCCCACGTGGTAGACCACGCTGATGCCGACCACCGGTGCGCTGTGGTCTTCGGAAACCACCACGGTCAGGCCGTTGGATAGCTGCTTGGTGGCCACCGGGAGTTCCCAGCGGTCCGGTGTTGCGGCCGTGGCGGACACGGCAAGGCTCAGCCCGGCGGCCAGCACGGCCAGTCGGAACACACGCATGGCAAGACTCCCTTCCCCATCGATAGGTGCGGCGACGATAGCGCGGCCGACGACCTGTCCGGTATCCGTCGATGGTCATGCCCGCACGCCGGCCGCGGGGGCGCCAAACGCGAACGCCCCGCGCGAGGCAGGGCGTCCAGGACTGCGCAGGTCGCGAAGGCTCAGGCCTTGGCGTAATCCCGCTTGGGCGAGCCGGTGTAGATCTGGCGCGGACGGCCGATGCGGGCGTCCGGGTCGACCTGCTGTTCCAGCCAATGCGACACCCAGCCGGGGGTACGGCCGATGGCGAACAGCACCGTGAACATCTCGGTCGGGATCTTCAGCGCCTTGTAGATGATGCCGCTGTAGAAATCCACGTTCGGATACAGCTTGCGCTCGACGAAGTAGTCGTCCTTCAGCGCGAACTCTTCCAGCTTCATCGCCACATCCAGCAGCGGGTCGTTCACGCCCAGCTCGCCGAGCACCTTGTGGGTCATCTCGCGGATGATCTTGGCGCGCGGGTCGAAGTTCTTGTAGACGCGGTGACCGAAGCCCATCAGGCGGAACGGGTCGTTCTTGTCCTTGGCGCGCTCCACGGCCTTGGCCACGTTCTTGGCATCGCCGATCTCGGCCAGCTGCTTGAGCACGGCCTCGTTGGCGCCGCCGTGTGCCGGGCCCCACAGCGCGGTGATGCCGGCGGCCACCGAGGCGTAGGGGTTGGCACCGGTGGAGCCGACCAGGCGCACGGTGGAGGTGGAGGCGTTCTGCTCGTGATCGGCGTGCAGGATGAACAGCAGGTCCATCGCCTTGGCGATCACCGGGCTCAGCTCGAGTTCCTCGCTGGGCACTTCGAACATCATGTGCAGGAAGCGCTCGGTGTAGCCCAGGCTGTTGCGCGGGTAGCGGATCGGGTGGCCGATCGAATAGCGATAGGCGGCAGCGGCCAGCGTGGGCATCTTGGCGATCAGGCGGATCGCGGCCAGGCGGCGCTGCTCGGGGTCCTGCAGGTCCAGGGTGTCATGGTAGAACGCCGACATCGAGGCCACCGAGGCGGCCAGCATGGCCATCGGGTGCGCGTCGTGGCGGAAGCCCTGCAGGAAGGCCTTGAGCGACTCGTGCATCATCGTGTGATGCGTCACCTCGTCCTCGAACTTGGCCAGCTCGGCGGCGCTGGGCAGCTCGCCGTTCATCAGCAGGTAGGAGACTTCGGTGAAGCTGGACTTCTCGGCCAGCTGGTCGATTGGGTAGCCGCGATACAGCAGCACGCCCTGGTCGCCATCGATGTAGGTGATGGCCGACTTGCAGCTGGCGGTGGCGCCGAAGCCCGGGTCGTAGGTGAAGAGACCGGTTTCCTTGGTCAGCTTGGAAATGTCGACACAGTCGTTGCCAAGCGTCGGTTTCAAGACAGGCAGGGCGACGGCTTTGTCGCCGGCGTTCAGCGTGACCTTGTCAAGTTCGGACACAGTGCGCTCCTTACGTGGGGTGCTTCTCCCGGAGCGATCCGGGATTGCGTTGTGGGACATCCGCGGCGATTGCCGAAGAATCCCCAAATTATCGCACAGCCTCCCAAATCCGACCCCCGGCTGCTGCAACGCACCAGACCAAAGGATGAGACCCTGCGCGCCTGGGCAGGACCTGTCCGGGGTGTCATCGCGCCCCTTCACCGCGCGCAAATGAAAACGGCCGCTTGCGCGGCCGTTTCATGCAAACGTTACTGCGGCAGGGCCGCTTACTTCTGGTAACGCTTCTGGAACTTGTCGATGCGGCCGCCGGTGTCCACGACCTTGTGCTTGCCCGTGTAGAACGGGTGCGAGGCCGAGGAGATTTCCACCTTCAGCAGCGGGTATTCGTTGCCGTCTTCCCACTTGATCGTTTCCTTGCTGGCAAGGGTCGAGCGGGTCAGGATCTTGAAATCGGAGGTGACATCGTGGAAGACGACGTCGCGGTACTGGGGGTGGATGTCGGCCTTCATGAGGGCACCATTAGTGACAGGCAGGTGAGCCGCGCATTATAACGGCCCTACCCAGACCGGCGCAAGCCGCCCCTGCCTACCCGGCTCAGGCAGCCAATGCCGCCCGCACCCGCGCCTCGAACCTTGCCTGATCGTAACGCAGCAGGATCCGCGCATTGTCGGGCGCCCCGGTCTGCCGGTTCCAGTCGGTCACGGTCGCGCCGCGGGTCAGGGTGCCGGCCAGTTCCACGCCCAGCGGGCGCTCGGCGATCTCCAGCGCCCCTTCCGGGTCCAGAGCGAAGGCCATGGCCAGCGAGTCGGCGCTGTGCCAATGGTCGCCACGCCGGTCCTCGGACCACAGCCGGGTGTTGCGGGAGATGGCCTCGTAGAAGCGGGCGCGCTCGCTGTCGGCCTGGAGCCACTGCTCCACTTCCCGATGCAGGAAGCCATGGGCAAGCGTGGCCTCCCAATCGGCCAGGTCGAACTTCGGGAAGGCGCGCAGCACCAGGTGCGCGGCCTCAGGGTCGAAGGCCACGTTGAACTCCGCTGCCGGGGTGATGTTGCCGTGCGCGCTCACCGCGCCGGCCATCACCACCAGGCGCTTGATGCGGGTGGGCAGCGTGGGGTCCAGCTTGAGCGCCAGGGCGACATTGGTCAGCGGGCCCAGGGTCACCAGCACCAGCTCGCCGGCGTACTGGTGCGAGAGCCGCAGCAGCGCCAGGGCGGCATGTTCGTCCTGGACCTGGGTGCGGGCTTCGGCGAATCCCACATCGCCGAAGCCATCCTGCCCGTGGACCTCGGCCGCATCCGGCGAGGGATGCAGCAGCGGTTCGGCGCAGCCGGCGAACACCGGGATGTCCGGACGGCCGGCCACCTCGCACAGCTTGAGCGCATTGCGCACGGTGTAGCGCAGCCCGACGTTGCCCGCGGCGATAGTCAGCCCCACCACCTCGTGCTGCGGGCAATGCAGGGCCATCAGCAGCGCCAGGGCGTCATCCACGCCGGGATCGGTATCGATGAGAAGCGGGATCTTGTCGGTCATGCCCGGCGGGCCTTGATGGAACGGCCGCCGAGTCTGCCATAGGCAGGAACGAGAGATGAGGAACGGGGAACGAGTAAGGCCCCGGCAGTCATGGCACCCAGCTCCTCTCGTTCCTCGTTCCTCTCCACTCGTTTCTTGCCTTCAAGCATTCGCATACCGGTCCGCGCTGCCGATCCAGCGGGCGATCACCTGGTCGGCGCGCTCGGGGGCCTCGCGCAGCAGGCGCTCGGCCAGGGCGTGGACCTGCGGCAGCAGGCCGGCATCGCGGGCCAGGTCGGCCACGCGGAAGCTGGCCAGGCCGGTCTGGCGCGTGCCCAGCAATTCGCCCGGTCCGCGCAGCGACAGGTCCTTTTCGGCGATGACGAAGCCATCGTTGGTCTCGCGCAGGGTCGCCAGCCGCTGCTTGGCCATCATCGACAGCGGCGGCTGGTACAGCAGCACGCAGGTGGAAGCGGCCGCGCCGCGCCCCACCCGCCCGCGCAACTGGTGCAGCTGCGACAGGCCCAGGCGCTCGGCGTTCTCGATGATCATCAGCGAGGCATTGGGCACGTCGACCCCGACCTCGATCACTGTGGTCGCCACCAGCAGGCCGACCTGTCCGTCCTTGAAGGCCTGCATCGTCGCCTGCTTCTCGGCGGCCTTCATTCGCCCGTGCACCAGGGCCACGCGCGTGTCCGGCAGGGCCGCGGCCAGCGCCTCGTAGGTGCTCTGCGCGGCCTGGGCGATGACCTCGTCGCTGTCGTCGATCAGGGTGCAGACCCAGTACGCCTGCCGGCCTTCGGCGCAGGCCGCGCGGATGCGCTCGATCAGCTCGGGACGCCGCTCGCCACTGAGCGCCACGGTCTGCACCGGCGTGCGGCCCGGCGGCAGCTCGTCGATCGCCGATACGTCCAGATCGGCATAGGCGGCCATGGCCAGGGTGCGCGGGATCGGCGTGGCGGTCATCACCAGCTGGTGCGGCATCCACTGCCCGCCCCGGCCCTTGTCGCGCAGGGCCAGGCGCTGGTGCACGCCGAAGCGATGCTGTTCGTCGACGATCGCCAGCCCCAGGTCGTGGAAGCGCACCTGCTCCTGCATCAGCGCATGCGTGCCCACCACAACCTGGGCCTGGCCGTTGGCGATGGCCTCCAGCGCACGGGCCCGCGCCTTGCCGGTGACCTTGCCGGCCAGCCACGCCACCTCCACGCCCAGTGGCGCCAGCCAATGACGGAGGTTGCGGTAATGCTGCTCGGCCAGCAGCTCGGTCGGTGCGGCCAGCGCGGCCTGCTTGCCGCTGCCCACGGCCAGCATCGCCGCCATCGCCGCGACCACGGTCTTGCCGCTGCCGACATCGCCCTGCACCAGCCGCAGCATGGGCTCGCCGCTGCACAGGTCGCGCTGGATTTCCTCGAAGACGCGCTGCTGGGCGCCGGTCAGCTTGAACGGCAGTTGCTCGGTCAGGCGCGCGGCCAGGGCGCGCCCGGCCTCCAGCCGGTGCGCGCGATGCCGACGGATCACCAGGCGCTGCCGTTGCAGGCTGAGGTGATGCGCCAGCAGTTCCTCAAGCGCCAGGCGCTGCTGGGCCGGATGGCGCCCTGCCGCCAGGCCGGCCAGGTCCGCCCCTGGCGCCGGGGTATGCATGGTCAGCAGCGCCTCGCGCAGCGACGGCAGACCCAGGTCGCTGAGCCAGTCCGGCGGCAGCAGCTCCAGCGCGTGCGCTTCGGGCAACTGGGCCAGGGCCTGCAGCACGAACTTGCGCAGGCTGGCCGGGCCGACGCCCTCCACGGCTGGATAGATGGGATCCAGCGCCTCCTGCAGCGCCTCTTCCTCGCCCTCCAGCAGCCGATAGCTGGGGTGGACCATCTCCAGCCCCTGCTGGCCGGCGCGCGCGGTGCCGTAGGCCCGCACCCGCGCCCCGATGGCGAACTGCGCGACCTGCGCGGCGCGGAAATGAAAGAAGCGCAGGGTCAGGGTCACCGGCGAGCCATCGCCCAGCGCCACCCGCAGCAGCGGGCGATAGCGGAAGCCGCGCTCGACCGCTTCCACGCGCCCTTCGACCTGGGCGGTCTGCCCGGGTTGCAGGGCGAACAGCGGGGTCAGGCTGGTGCGGTCCTCGTAACGCAGCGGCAGGTGCAGCCACAGGTCCTGGAAGGTCACCAGGCCCCGGGCAGCGAGTTTCTCGGCCACGCGCGGGCCCACGCCGGCCAGGCGGCCGGCAATGGGTTGCTGGAACACGGGAGCGTTGCCGGATGGTGCGAGCGCCATGGCAGTCAGCGTGCGCGCCGCGGCCGCCGCGCGCCAGCGGCGCAACGGCCATCGCTGCGTCGGAAAAACACCCCGCGCGCCCGCGCGATGCGGATCAGTCGACCATCACCGCGTCGACCTCGAACAGCGCGCCCTTGGGCAGAGCCGAGACCTCGATGGTCGAACGGGCCGGGAACGGCGCGGAGAAATAGCGCTGCATCACCTCGTTGACCTTGGCGAACTGCCCCAGGTCGGTCAGGTACAGGCCCAGGCGGACCATCTTGTCCAGCGAGCCGCCTGCGGCTTCGGCCACGGCCTTGAGGTTGTCGAAGGCGCGCACGGCCTGGGCCTCGATGTCGCCGTCCACCAGATTGCCGGTGGCCGGGTCCAGCGGGATCTGGCCGGAGAAGTACACGGTGTTGCCGGCACGCACGGCCTGCGAGTACGGGCCGATGGCGGCCGGCGCGGTGTCGGTCTGGATGATCTGGCGGGTCATGTGCGATCCATGGGTCGAAGGGAAGCGGCCAATTGTAGGCGCTCGCCTTCCCGCGGGCAGGCCCTACTGCCGGCGAACCGCCAGCACCGAACTGACCCGGCGCAGGCGACGCATCACCTCGGCCAGGTGCGTGCGGTCGCGGACCTGGATGGAAAAGCGCATGACCGCAGCGTTAATGTCGCGCTCCAGGTACTCCACGCGCTCGATGTTGGACTGGCTCTGCGCGATCGCCGCGGCCACCTGCGCCAGCACGCCGGTACGGTTTTCCACGTCGATGAGCAGCGCCGCGTCGTAGTCGCCGGTGACCTGGCTGTCCCAGTCGATCGGGATCCAGCGGTCGGGCGACTTGCGGAACTCGGCCACGTTGGGGCAGTCCAGGCGGTGCACCACCACGCCCTTGCCGGCGGTGTGGAAGCCCATGATGTCGTCGCCCGGGATCGGCAGGCAGCAGTTGGCGAAGCTGATCACCCCGCGCTCGTGCCCAGTGATCAGGATCTTCTCGTGCGAATGCTTGGAGGCCGCGCCGCTGCGCAGCTCGGCGAAGGCCATCAGCGCCTTGGCCGCCTGCGCCGGCATCCAGTTGCCCAGGGCCACATCGGCCAGCAGGGCTTCCAGGCGCGGATACTTGTGCTCGATCAGGAACGCTTCCAGGCGCTGCGTCGGCAGGCGCTCCAGCGAGCTGTTGAGGTCCTCCAGCGCGCGGTCGAGCATGCGGTGGCCCAGCTGCACAGCGTCCTCGTGCTCCAGCTGCTTGAGCTGGTGGCGGATGGCGGTGCGCGCCTTGCTGGTGACCACGAACTCCAGCCACTGCGGCTTGGGCATGGCCGACTTGGCGGTGATGATCTCCAGCGTCTGCCCGCTGGTGAGCTTGGTGCGCAGCGGCGAGAGCTTGCGGTCCACGCGCGAGGCCACGGCCTGGTTGCCCACGTCGGTATGCACCGCATAGGCGAAATCCAGCGCGGTGGAATTGCGCGGCAGCGACAGGATCTTGCCCTTGGGCGTGAACACGTAGACCTCGTCCGGGAACAGGTCGACCTTGACGTTGTCCAGGAACTCCAGCGAGGAGCCGGCCGAGCGCTGGTTCTCGATCAGCTCGCTGATCCAGGTCTGCGCGCGGCTCTGCGCGCTGTTGGGCGAGTCGCTGCCGAACTTGTAGGTCCAGTGCGCGGCGATGCCGCGCTCGGCCACCAGGTCCATCTCCTCGGTGCGGATCTGCACCTCGATCGGCGAACCATACGGGCCGAACAGCACCGTGTGCAGCGACTGATAGCCATTGGCCTTGGGGATGGCCACGAAGTCGCGGAAGCGCCCGTCCAGCGGCTTGTACTGCGAATGCGCCGTGCCCAGCGCCAAATAGCAGGCCGGCACCGACTCGACCACCACGCGGAAGCCGAACACGTCCATCACCTGGTCGAAGCTTTTCCCCTCCGAGCGCATCTTGGTGTAGATGCTCCACGGCGTCTTGACCCGGCTGACCAGGCGGTGGGCAATGCCGTCGCGGGTGAGCTTCTGCGAGATCTGCGCCTCGATCTGCGCCATCGACTCGCGGCGCATCACCGGCTGGCTGCGGATGTGCTTCTGGATGATGGCATGGCGCCAGGGATACATCGCGCGGAAGGACAGGTCCTGCAGCTCGGACTTGACCAGGCTCATGCCCAGGCGCTGGGCGATGGGCGCGTAGATGTCCAGCGTCTCGCGAGCGATGCGGCCGCGCGCCTCGGCGCTCTGCGCGCCCAGCGTGCGCATGTTGTGCAGGCGGTCGGCCAGCTTGATCATGATCACGCGCAGGTCGCGCGACATGGCCAGCAGCATCTTGCGGAAGGACTCGGCCGCCGCCTCCTTGCGGTCGCGGAACTTCAGCTTGTCCAGCTTGGTCACGCCATCGACCAGCTCGGCCACCGGCTCGCCGAACTCGGCGGCGATCTCCGCGCGCGTCAGCGGCGTGTCCTCGATGGTGTCGTGCAGGATCGCCGCGATCAGCGTCTCGGCGTCCATCTTCAGGTCCGCCAGCACCCCCGCCACGGCCACCGGGTGGGTGATGTAGGGCTCACCGGACTTGCGCGTCTGTCCGTGATGCGCGGCGGCGCCCACTTCCCAGGCGCGGCGCAGCAACGGCAGCTGCTCCGGCGGCAGGTAGGCCGCATTGGCTTCGAACTGCAGCACGTAGTCGGGCGCGACCGAATCGGCCGAGGGCGAGGCGTGCAGGACACTGGCGGACGAAGCGGATGTCATTGCCAAAGCCTACTGCCGCCACCTGCGCGCGGCAATGCGCCGGTGTACGGTCGGTGCAAACGCAGACAGCCCGCGAGGTCGCGGGCTGTCTACAGGTGCATCCTTGTGGCCGTGCACGCACGCCGATCCACGGCGGCGCGACGCGGCGGGGACGATCGATGGATCAGTCGTCGCCCTTGGACATGTCCTCGTCGGCGACCACTTCGGCCGCGGCCCACTCCAAGGCTTCGCGCTCGGCGCGCTCGCGCTCGGCCTTCTCGACCTGGTCGATCAGCGCGTTGTCGATCTTGCGGGCGGCGATTTCGCGCAGCGCCAGCACGGTCGGCTTGTCGTCGTCCTCGCTGTTGTCGATGGTCGGCTGCACGCCGTTGGCCAGCTGGCGGGCGCGCTTGGAGGCCATGATGACCAGCTCAAAGCGGTTGTCGACGACTTCCAGGCAATCTTCTACGGTGATGCGGGCCATGTGGGCTCCTGACGGCCAGCCACCGCGGGCCGGGTGCGGCCGCGTGACGGGCGAAAATGGGACCGGCAATTCTAGGCCCAGGCCGGACGCTTTGCAATCCACCCTTTACGAATCAAACGGTTAAGCTTGACCAGTGCCACATCGGGCATCCGGACGGCCACCGAACCGTCGCAATGCGCCCCCCGCCTACTCCACCAATAACGCGGTGATCAGACGGCTGTGGCGGGCCACCTGGCGCTCCTTGCGCAGGCGGCTGGCGGTGAAGATGGCGCACATCTCGTCCACCGCGGTGTCGAAGACCTCGTTGACGATGACGTAGTCGAACTCGCCGTAATGCGACATCTCCTCGCGTGCGGCGGCCAGGCGCTGGGCGATGACCGCGTCGCTGTCCTGGCCACGATGGCGCATGCGCTGCTCCAGCGCATCGCGCGAGGGCGGCAGGATGAACACGCTGACCGCATCGGGCACCTTGGCGCGCACCTGGCGCGCGCCCTGCCAGTCGATTTCCAGCAGCACGTCCTGGCCGGCCGCCAGCTGCGGCTCCACAGACTGCCGGGCGCTGCCCTTCCAGTCGCCGTGCACGAGCGCGTGCTCGAAGAAATCGCCCGCCTCGATCATGCGCTGGAACTCCTCGGCGCTGACGAAGTGGTAGTGCTGGGCGTGGCGTTCGCCCGGCCGCGCGGCGCGCGAGGTAAAGGAGATGGACAGGCTGATCTGCGGATCGCGCGCCAGCACGGCGTTGACGATGCTGCTTTTGCCGGCGCCCGACGGGGCCGCCACGATGTACAGGGTGCCGCGCATGGCGATGGCCTTTGCTGCCGCGCGGGGACGCGGCGGTCTTGAGAAGGCGCGCAAGTCTAGCAAATACCCCGGGCCCGGCAGCGGCACGCATTACCAGGCCGGTGGAAGCCGGGCGCTAAGGAGCCGCCGGCAGGATCGTCCCAGGGCGGGCCCGCATGGCGCCGTCCAGGCAGGCGCGGGCGCCCGCCTGCGGCTAAACTGCGCCCGCGCATGACTTCCGATCCCGCTGCCGCCCCTTTGCGCACGTTGCTCCTGGAGGACGATCCGGTCCTGCGCGAGCGCATCCTGGTCCCCGGCCTGCGTCGCTTCGGCTTCGCCGTCGACGGCTGCGGCACCGGCGCGGAACTGCAACAACGGCTCGAACGCGAGGGCGCCGAGATCGTGGTGCTGGACGTGGGCCTGCCCGATACCGACGGCTTCACCCTGGCCGGCACGCTGCGCCAGCGGTACCCGGAGATCGGCATCGTCATGCTGACCAGCCTGGGCCAGACCGAGGATCGCATCCGCGGGCTGACCGGCGGCGCCGATGCCTACCTGGCAAAGCCCGTGGAACTGGATCTGCTGGCCGCCACCCTGCACAGCCTGGCCCGACGCGTGAGCGGGCGCCGGCCCGCGCCCCCGACGCGCGCGCGCTGGCAGCTGAGCGAGGACGGCTGGTGCCTGCTGTCCCCGTCCGGCGCCGCCGCGGCGCTGACCGGCAGCGAACGCCGCCTGTGCCAGCGCCTGCTGGAGCAGCCCGGCCTGCTGGTGGCGCGCGAGGCGCTGATCGCGGCGCTGACCGAGCGCGTGTACGACTTCGATGCGCACCGCCTGGATTCGATGGTGCACCGCCTGCGCAGCAAGGTGCAGCGCCGCTGCGGCGAGCCCCTGCCGCTGTCCGCCGTGCACGGCCAGGGCTACATCTTCGATCCGGCCGCCTAGGGTGCAGCGCGCACCGCGTCGCGGCGCGCAGGCAGGGACCAGGCGCTAAGCCGGGGCCGTCTTGGCGTGCGGCAGCACGATGCGAAAGCGCGTGCCCTGCCCCTGCGTGCTGTGCACCTGGATGCGCCCGCCGGCGCGCACCACCAGGTCGCGCACCACCGCCAGGCCCAGGCCGGTGCCGCGGTCGGCCGGCTTGGTGCTGTAGAACGGTTCGAACGCCTGCGCGGCCACCTCGGCCGGCATGCCATGGCCGTCGTCGGCGATCTCGATGACCACACCCTGCTCCGTCGTGGAGACGTCGATGTCGAAGTGGCCGCGCTCGGCGATGGCATCGCGGCTGTTGGAGGCCAGGTTGAGCAGCATCAGGTCGAACTGGCTGCGCTCGAAACGGATCGGCGCCGGCGCGGCCGGCAGCGTGCAACGCAGCACGATCCGCGCCTCCAGCAGCTGCCGCAGCATCGGCTGCAAGGCCTCCACCGCAGCGGCCGCGTCGAAGCGCTCGACATGCTCGGCCTCGCGCCGGCTGAAACGCAGCAGCCGCCGCACGATGGTCATGCCGCGCTCGGCCGAGGCCTCCACCTCGGCCAGGCTGTCCTCCAGCTGCGCGATGCGCTCGCCGTCGCTGCCGGTGTCGTCGTCATGGCGCGTGGCGGCGAAGCCGGACATCACCGCCAGGATGTTGTTGAAGTCGTGGGCCAGGCCGCTGGCCATGCGCTCGGTGATCTCGCGCTTCTGCGCGTGGATCAGCTGGGTCTGCGCGCGTTCGCGCTCCTGCATTTCCTGCTGCAGGCGCTGACCGCGGGCGTTGGATTCTCGCAGGCTCTCGCGCAGCGCCTGGGTGGTGCGGTCCAGCAGCAGCGCCACCAGCAGATAACTGAACAACACCGGCACCACGTTGAACAGCGAGCGCGCATCGGCCGGCAGCAGCGCGCTGTCGCGGACCACGCCGACGCACAGCGTCAGCAACAGGCCGACCAGCGTCATCCACAGCGCGCGGCGCCCCAGCACCAGGCCAGCCAGGATCAGCGCCAGCATCTGCGCCAGCTGATCCGGCAGCTGCCGCTGGAAGCCGTGGATGGCGGCGTTGACCAGCAGCGAGCCGAGCATCGCCCCGAGCAGCAGCTGCACGCCGCCGCGCAAGGCGCCACGGCGCACGCGCACGAAGCCGATCGCCGCGCTCACCCCGATCAACAGGCTCATGCTCAAGGAGATCACCAACCCGGGCTGCAGCGGCTGCGCGCGCAGCTGCGGCCACGCCAGCACCAGTGCGACCACCAGCGTGGCGGGGATGGTCACCGCCAGGAACAGCAGCAACAGCTGGATCACGCGCGCGTTGCGTCGATCCACCTCGTCCACCAGCGGCGCGCGGCCCAGCCAGTCCCAGAACGCCTTCATGCCGCCCTGCCGAACCCGTTCAGTGAGAATCCGGTGATGATCCTGCGAGAACTTGCGGGTGACAAGGCGATGACGGCGCCCCTAAGTTCACATGACAGAGCGCGCCCGGGGACGACGGCGCGGTGTCCAGACCAATGCCGACCGAGGCGGAGGCGCAGCTGCGCCGCCGACGTCGCCTTCTGCCTTGTCCATTCCCAGCCAGAGATCGCCATGAACGACTGCACTTCCCTGCGCGGCGTCGCCGCCCGTCATCCGCATCCCCGTCGCTACAGCGCCCTGGCCCTGGCCTGCGCGTTGTGCCTGGCAGCGCCGGCCATGGCGCAGACGCCGCGCGCGACCACCGCCATGCCTGCCGGCGGCGCCTCGCAGACTGCGGCCAGCGACGCCTCGGCCGGCCCCAGCGCGACAGCCTACGACCCCAGCGTCTACTTCCAGGCCACCGGCAGCGCCGAGAGCGAGGCCGGGGCCTATGCCGACGGCGAAGAAGCGCTGGCCGCCGGCGAAGCGGCCTCGGCGGTCGGCACCGGCACCATCGCCCTGGGTGCCGGTGCAGTCAGCTATGCCAGTCACGCCCTGGCAGCAGGCCACAACAGCCTGGCCACCGAAATCTCCACCACCGCCGTGGGCGGCATGCTCGACCTGGATTTTTCCTACCAGTCCAACGGCGTGGTGATCCTGCAGCAGACCTCGGCCAC
>Ga0209257_1000217_pt1 | contig 136049 bp, 115 predicted proteins | sample AraplaCvi_mCL_r2_FD_184277 | JGI IMG/M metagenome (GOLD analysis project Ga0209257, IMG submission 184277) | Arabidopsis root microbial communities from North Carolina, USA - plate scrape MF_Cvi_mCL_r2 (SPAdes) (version 2) | ecosystem: Host-associated > Plants > Roots > Endosphere | place... | reverse complement strand
TGGAACCAGCGGCCGGCCCTGCGCACACGTAGCGGCTGGTTGAAACCCATGAGTCGCATCATCTTGCGCTTGATGCGGTTGCGAAGGCTGCGTTCGTTGCCCAGTTCCAGAAAGCTGCATTGTCCGATCAACTTGAATTGCTGGTAGCCGATGGACGCCATGTGCGTTACAAGCTCTTCCAGGTCGTTGTCGGCCTCGAACGAAAGGTATTGCGGCCGGTTGTCGCGGGTCATGGCCAGGATGCAATGCCGGTCCGCGCCCTCAATGTCGACCTTCACGTAATCGGGAACGCCGAATTCCCCGACCAGTTCGGTGAAAGTGACCGCACGCACCGTGCAGGTGCCCGAAGGATTGCGATGGGCGATCTTGTCTTCGAAGATGCTGCTGGCGCCAAGGTCGTCGCCGCATAGCACCAGCTCTATTTCGCCCGGTTCGTCGGCCAGCGCGCGGTTGAGCACGGTCAAACGGCCCTCTGCAATGTGTTCATGGAATTCCTGCACGGCCTTGGCGGCCAGTTCGGGATTGGCTTCCACCGCCACCACCTGGTAGCCCTCTTCCAGGAAATAGCGCGAGTCGGAACCGTCGTACATGCCTATGTCGAATATCTTTTTCTGTTTCACCTGTCTGCCCTCGGGGGAAAGGGTGTGGCGCGGTCGCGCCGCAATATCAAGATTCGCCGCTGCGCTGCTCATGCGTGGCGGCCCGTGGCGTCATGAAGGCCCTGGTGGACCAGCATCGTGGAAAGGATCCCCACGAACGCTTGGTTGTCCGCAAAGCCGGTGGCGCGCCCCTGTCTGCACTTCTCCGTCAACCTGCCTACCGCCACCGGGTCGAAGTAACCGGCCTTGCGGATGCTGTCCGCGCTCATCAGATCGGCGACGTAATCCAGCGGCTTGCCGTCGAAGAAGAAACTCTGGCTGTCCGGCGAGCGGTACGGTTGCTTGGTCCGCTGCAGGATCTCGGCGGGCAGCAGGTCCGCCAGCGCGCGGCGCAAGATGTACTTCTCGGTCATGCCGCGGATCTTGAAACTGGGCGGCAGGCGATTGGCGAACTCGATGACGCGGTGGTCCAGATAGGGAACGCGTCCTTCGATGGAATTGGCCATCGCCACGCGGTCGCCTTGCGAAGACAGCAAGTAGCCGGCCAGTAAGGACTTGGCTTCCACGTACTGGTCGCGCGCCAGGGCGCTCCACGAAGATATTTCGCGGGGCAGGGTGAGTTCGTAGGCGTCCAGTGGGTTCCACTCGCCCAGGCTGGCGCGCAGGTCGGGCGACAGGAAGGACAGCGCGCGTTGCGAGGTGGCCCAGCGCGGCGTGTGCGCGAAGATCGGGCGCGAAAGATGCTCCATGCCCTGGCCGAAGAACGATTGCGCGAACGCCGGATTGCGCACCGGCGAGTTCTCCAGGTAACCGTAGAGACGCTGCAGCAACAGCGGACGCATGCGCGAACCCGGTTGCTGCGCCCAGAAGCGGCGGATCTTGGCTTCCTTGAACAGATCGTAGCCGCCGAACACTTCATCGGCGCCTTCGCCGGTCAGCACCACTTTGTAGCCTTGCCGGCGCACGTCGCCTGCCAACAGCATCAGCGGCACCGGCGCGGTGCGCAGCACGGGGGTTTCGGTATGCCGGATCAGGCGCGGGAACGCCTCGCCGATGTCTCGGCGCGTGCAGCGCAGCGTGGTGTGGTCGGTGCCCAGATGCCGCACCATCGCCTGCTGGTGCTCGCTCTCGTCGAACTCGCCGTCTTCGAACGCCACCGAGAACGTGCGCACCGGGGTCTGGGTGAAGCCGCGGATCATGGCCACGATGCCGGATGAATCCAGCCCGCCGCTCAGGTATGCGCCCACCGGCACATCGGCGCGCAATTGCAGGCGGATCGCATCCACCAGCAGTTCGCGCAGCTCGGCGGTGGCGGCCTCGATGGTTTTCGGATAACGCGATGGCGAGGTTTCGGCAGCGCTGGGGAAAGTCCAATCCCAGTACTGTCTGAGGTTCTGGCTGCCATCGCTTTCGATGCTGAGCAGACAGCCGGGCGGCAGGCTTTGCACGCCGCGGTAGATCGTGCCGGGGTCCACCGCCGACCAGTAGGTCAGCGTTTGCGCCAGTCCCAGCGGATCCAGCGTTGCGCATTCGGGCAGCACCGCCAGCAGCGCTTTGACTTCCGAGGCGAACCAGATGCGGCCCTGGCTGCGCGTGTGGAACAGCGGGCGAATGCCGGCGCGGTCGCGCGCCAGCACCAGGCGCTGGCGCTTGGCGTCCCACAGGGCGATGGCGAACTGCCCGTTGAGATGCTGCACGAAGTCGTCGCCGTAACGGTCGTACAGATGCACGATCACTTCGGTGTCCGACTGCGTGTAGAACTGGTGGCCGGCGGCCTGCAGCGCCTGGCGCAGTTCGATGTAGTTGAAGATTTCGCCGTTGAACACCGTCCACACGTCGCGGCGCGGGTTGTGGATGGGCTGATCGCCGGTGGCCAGGTCGATGATGGACAGGCGCGCATGGGCCAGGCCGATGCCTGTTTCGGCATGGAAGCCGTAACCATCGGGCCCGCGATGGGCCAGGGTGTGGATCATGCGTTCCAGTGCCGGGCGCGCCGCGTCGGCAGTGACGTCCTGTCCGCTGAAACCTGCTATTCCGCACATCGGTTCTGCTGCTCCTGATCGACGACAGTGTGGCTCAGCTGCCGTGGGCGGCGCTGACGGCGAAGGGGGTCCGCGATTCGTGCAAGGCCTGTTCGCAGACTTCCAGCGTGTCTTCGGCGACCTGACGCCAGTCGCGCGAGAACTTGCGCGCCAGCGCGGTTTCGTCCCAGTGGCGGTCGAGCGCCTGGGCCAGGCCGGTAGCGAGCGCTTGTGCGTCGCGTGCCGGTACCAGGATGCCGGATTCGGCATCGACCACTTCGGGAATGCCGCCCACCGGCGTGGCCACCACCGGCCGGCCGCAAGCCAGCGCTTCCACCAGCACGTTGGGATGGCCTTCGGAATAGCTGGGCAAGGTGACCAGATCGGACGCGGACATCCAGCGCGCGACCTCTGCCGGCGGTTGCGCGCCGGCCAGCGTTACTTGCAGCGTCGTATCGGCGGCAAGGCGCGCGACGATTTCCTCGCGCATCGGCCCTTCGCCCACCAGCACCAGGCGCAAGCGCGGCCGGGTGGCCGACAACGTGCGGCAGGCGTCGAGCAGCTCGCGTAGACCCTTTTCCGCAACCAGGCGGCCGACGTAGGTCACCACTTCGGCATCGGCCGCGAGTCCAAGATGGTCGCGCGCTGCGCTGCGATCAGCGGGGTGGAACAGGGAGGCGTCGCATCCATTGGGGATGGTGCGGATGCGCGCAGGGTCGGCGCCGTAGTTCTCGGCGGCCACCCGGCCCAGGTCTTCGCTGACCACCAGCAGGCGCTGCGCGGTGGTGACCACCGGCCGGGTCAGCGAGCGGCTGATCGAGTCGCGCACGCGCAGATCGGAACCGCGCGCGCCGGCCACCAGCGGCAGCCCCGCCTTGCGCGCGGCCAGCATTGCGCCGTAGGCATCGGGGTAGAGCCAATAGGAAAGCACCAGATCCGGCGCGAACGCTTTCAGCGGCGCATGCAAGGTGCGTGCGCACGACCAGCCGTTGAAGGGGCGGGTCAGCGCGGGCAGCGCCGGGTAGCGGACGTACTGCACGTCGCAGCCTTCCACCGCCTGGTTGTCGTCGGAAGCGCGGAACAGGTAGCTGCGCGGCTGCGCCCAGCGCGGGTACGTGGCCACCGGGCTGATCACGCGCACCGTGGCCAGGCGGGAGAGCTCGCGGATGGTCTGGTAGACCGGGCGGCCACGGTTCGGTTCGCCGGCGATGGGAAACTGGGAAGTGACGATCAGCAGACGCATAGGCCACGCTGCTCGAAAGCCAAGAAGGAACCCGCGCCCGCCCGCGGCGACCGGCCGCGCTGGCCGAAACTTTCGCCGGACTGCGTTCTCACTGCTATGCAGTGAGCCTGACTAGGGGGGGCTGGATGCATAAAAAAACGTCACCGTCCTCACGCGTGATTGAGCTGGACGCCTTGCGGGGAATCGCAGCGCTGGCCGTCGTGGCCTTCCACTACACAACGCATTATGGACAACAGTTCGGTCATATGACGCCCCTGGGATTCGGCTTCCCGCCGGGCAACTACGGGGTGAATCTGTTCTTCCTGATCAGCGGCTTCGTGATCTTCATGACCCTGGAACGCACGCGCACGGCCATGGATTTCGTGGTCTCGCGTTTCTCGCGCCTGTATCCGGCCTACTGGGTGGCCATGCTGATCACTGCAACGGTGGTGTATACCGTGGGCATGCCCGACCAGCGCTTGCCGCTACCGGATCTGCTGCTCAACCTCACCATGATCCAGCAGATACTGGGCGCCGAACATCTGGACGGATCGTACTGGACCTTGCAGGTGGAGCTGTTCTTCTACGCGCAGATGCTGTTGTGGTTCTCGCTCGGCATGCTCGGGCGCATCCACCTGATCATCCTGCTGTGGCTGGCGCTGGCCATCGGCTATGGGGAAGTGGTGCAGCACCACATGCATTTTTCCTATCTGGCCCGCGAGTTGCTGATCCTGCGGCACATCCCGTTCTTCGCCCTGGGGATCCTGTTCTACCGGGTGCACACCCGGCCAGACGAAAAACTGCTGAACTACGGGATGATGGGTTTGTGCCTGGGGGCCATCGCCATCGCCGATCCGTGGGTGTACGTCTGGGTGGCGCTGGGTTGCTGCGGCATCTTCTTTCTTTTCGTCAATCAACGCCTTTCCTGGCTGCGCGGCGCATTCTTCATGTTCCTGGGCGGCATCTCCTATTCCTTGTACCTGTTGCATCAGGCCATTGGCTTCGCCCTGATCCATGCGTTGGAAAGCCGTGGCGTGCCCAGCCTGGTCGCTTGCCTGTTGACGCTGGGAGCAGTGGTGGCCTTGGCCGCCGCGCTGACCTACCTGGTGGAACGTCCGGCGATGCGCAAGATCCGCTCCAGGTGGCGTCCGGGCAATCTGCAGCTGAAATCGGCATGATGGCTTGCTTGCGCGGGATCGGCCCGCGAACAAGATCGATCCGCTGCGGGGAAGAGGCTTGAGCGGCAATCATCAGATCGTTTCCGCAGCCGCCTGGAGTATCGGGGCCGGTCTGCTTGGACGCGCATTGGGGCTGGTGTCCACCTTGGTGGTGGCGCGGTATCTGAGCCCGGAAATCGTCGGCGAAGTGGCCGTGGCCACGATCGTCGTGCTGACCGCCAACTGGATTTCGGCCTGGGGCTGCGGGCAGTACGTGATCGTGCATGGCGGCCAGGGCCGGGCGGCGATCTTCGCCGCTTCGCTGGTGTATCTGATCTTCGGCGTGCTTGCGCTGGGCGTGGTGTGGTTGGCGGCGCCGGCCATCTCCCACTGGCTTGCCGCGCCGCGGTTGGGCGAATACTTGCCCGGGGCAGTGCTGGGAATGGCGATCCGCCGCATGGGCGCGATCCCCGACAAACTGCTGGCGCGCGAGCTGCGCTTCAAGCGCATCGCCATCGGCACTGGCCTGGGCGATATCGTCTACGCGGTCGTGGCGATGCTGCTGGTCAGCACGACCTCCTTGGGCGGGCAAGCGATGATCGTGGCGTTCATTGCGCAAGCCGGCGTGATCAGCGCAATCCTGATCTCCGGCACCGGCTTGCGCAGCTGGTTGAGCCCGGTCCCGGTCACCTTGCAGCGATTGCGCCATATCTTCAGTTTCGGGGCGCCGGTGACCGCCGAGATCACCTTGAGCGAAGGCGCGCGCTATTGGGACAAGCCGTTGATGCTGCGTGTGCTGGGCGCCGAAGCGGCCGGCACCTACAACCTCGCTTTCAGCCTGGCGCATCTGCCCGCGTTGTTCGTGGGCGGACATGTGGGCAACGTGCTGTTGCCGGCCATCGTGAACGCGCAACCGGCGCAGCGCGCGCCTATGATCGTGCGCGCGCTTGCCTTGACCGCGGTGGTGCTGTGTCCCATGGCCTTCGGCCTGGCCGTTTGCGCGCAGACCCTGGTGGCCACGCTGCTGCCGCCCGAGTGGGCGCAGGTGGCGCCCTTGCTGAGCGTGATGGCGGTGACTTCGGTGCTGGGCGCCGGCAGTTTCATGCTGGCCTCGTTCCTGGCGGCGCTGGGGCAGAACTTCACCCTGGTCAGGATCGAAGCGCTCTCCATCGCCGTGCTGGTGGCAGCGCTGGTGTTCCTGTCGCGCTGGGGCGTGGTGGCGGCTTCTTTCTCGGTGGGGATCGCATTGATCGTGCAGTTCGCGCTTTCCGCGTCGGCCTGCCGGCGTCATGGATTGTTGCTGGACAGCCTGGGCGGGCCGCTGGCGCGCGTGCTGCTCGCCTGTCTGATCATGGTCGGTGGCGTGCTGCTGCTTCGCTGGCAACTGGCTGCGTCTTTGCATCATATGAAGGGCGTCCTGCTGGCCTGCGAGATCGCGGTGGGCGCGCTGCTGTATGCGGCCTGCCTGCGCCTGTTCGGCCGCGGGCTGTTGCAGGACGTTTTCCGATTATTGAGCGCTTCGGGCAAGGCCGAGCTGCAACAGGTATCGACGGTATTCCAATCGGCCAAGGCCAACCATGATTGAATTCAACGCCATTGTCCTGCTGGGGCGCGACCCGGGTTTCGTGCGCAAGGCGGAGCTGACCCAGGACCAGCGCTTCATCGAGTTGCGCGTGGAGGACGCCGATCGCATTTCACGCGAGGACCAGCGTTACGGACGCCGTGGCAATCTGTCCCGGATCCGCGACCGGTTCGCCCAGGGCCTGCGTTTTTTTGCCGTCGAGGAGGACCAGGGCTTGGTGGCCTGGTTCTGGGTGGCGCACAACTGCCCACGTTATCTGGACGAGCTGTGCTGGCTGCTGGATCTGGGGGCCACCCATGCCTGGGGGCGCGATGCGTTTGTGGCGCCGGAGCGGCGGGGCAGGAAGGTGCTGACGGCGATGATGGATCTGGCGGCTACGCTGGACGAGCGGCCGGTGCGTTATCTGTCGGATGTCAGTGCGTCCAACTTCATTTCTTTGCGGGCGCACAAGTCGCTGGGGTTCAAACGGTTGGCTACGGTGAGTTCGCTGGCGGTGGGCAAGCGGTTGCTGATTCGCAGTCTTCCGCCGGCTTGCATTCCGCAGCCTGGCGCGATCAGGCCGGAGCGTCGGGTGCTGTGGCTTACGCCGCAGGAGCAGGAGTGGCACCGCGCGCATATTGCCTAACGCCTTCCGCGCGCATATTGCCTAGCAACCTCCGCATGCATATTGCCTAGCATCTTCCACACGCAAATTGCCTAGCACCTTCCACACGCATATTGCCTAGCACCTCCCACATGCATATCGCCTAGCACCTTCCGAACATAAATCGACGTCATCCCAGCGCAAGCTGGGATCCATCTTGATCTTGCCTTTGCCTTTACCTTTGACTTTGACTTTGCCTTTGCTGTTGCCTCCTCCCTTGCGCGAAGCGCAGGGGAGGATTGAGGAGGGGTGCTCTTGCTCCTAGCTCCTAGCTCCTAGCTCCTAGCTCCTAGCTCTTAGCTCTTAGCTCTTAGCCAAAAGCGTTTCGCGCTATGCGCGAGTCACTTTTCTTTGAACGGCAAAGAAAAGTAACCAAAAGAAAGCCGCCCTAACGTCGCGCCCGGCGATGAAGCCGCCGGGTCCGCAAGCAGGCCGGGAATTTTCGGAAGGCACATCCATGTGCCGTCCGAAAACGGCGCACATCGTGTGCGCCGCCCCTTCGGGGTTTACCCGGCCTGCTTGCCGCGCCTCACGGGGATCGAAGAACAAGAGCAGAGCAAGAGCAGAACAAGAGCAGAACAAGAGCAGAACAAGAGCCGAGCAAGAGCAGAGCAAGAGCAGAGCAAGAGCAGAGCAAGAGCAGAGCAAGAGCAGAGCAAGAGCAGAGCAAGAGCAGAGCAAGAGCAGAGCAAGAGCAGAGCAAGAGCAGAGCCAACAGTTCGTCATCCCCGCGCAGGCGGGGACCCAGCGACTTTGCTCTTGCCTCCTCCCTTGCGCGAAGCGCAGGGGAGGATTGAGGAGGGGTGTTCTTGGCTCTTAGCTCTTAGCTCTTAGCTTTAGACTCTAGGCTCAACTTCAAAGTGTTTCGCGCTAACGCGCGAGTCACTTTCTTTGCTTGTGCAAAGAAAGTAACCAAAGAAACACACCCTAACGTCGCGCCCGGCGATAAAGCCGCCGGGTCCGCAAGCAGGCCGGGAATTTCCGTAAGACACATCCTGTGTCTACGGAAACGGCGCACATCCTTGTGCGCCGCCCCTTCGGGGTTTACCCGTCCTGCTTGCCGCGTCTCACGGGGTTGGTTGAAGCCAAAAGCTAAAGCTAAGTCAAAGCCAAAGCCAAAGCCAAAGCCAAAGCCAAAGCCAAAGCCAAACCCCGATCATCGAGGTCGTCATTCCCGCGAAGGCGGGAACCCAGTGACTTTGCTTTGGAAGGCGAGGTTTGTCGCGATCTGCCTAGTGATTCTTATCCAGCCGATACGCCACCGGCCGCACCAACCGCGCAGCGCGCATCGCGCGGCGGCCCAGGCGGGTGATGGCCAGGGTGCCGGTGATCATCGTGTCGCGGTGCGGAAGCAGGTCGGAAAGATAGGAGTCCTCCTGCGCCTGGCTGTCGAATATGCCGACTTCCGGCCAGGTGGCCGGAACCGCCGCCGACAGGAAGACTTCGTTCAAGCGGCCCGGGCTGCACGCGGCGAAATCCGGATGCCAGCCGGTCTTGAAGCCGTTCAAGGTGTCGCCAAGCAACAGATTGCTGGTGGAAGCGATGACCTTGCCGTCGCACAGCGTTTCGGCGAACACCGCGCTGTGTATTTCGTCGAAGCGCAGGATCATCTCGCGAAAAAAACCGGCCTGGGCCGGAGAGGCCAGCAACGAGGTTCCTGCGGTTCCTTTCCATCCGGCGTGCTCGAGCTGCAGATGGGTTTCCATCGCGTCGGCCACGTCCGCTTTGGCTTGGGTGATCCGGAAAGCGGTCGTGCCGCGTTCCTCCAGACGTCGCTTGCGCCGCCTGAGGTCGCGGTCCATCACGATCACGCCCAGCGCGTGGTCCTGCGCTGGCGGGTGCAACCGCAGCACAGGGCGCTGGAACCGGTGCTGTTCGAACCAACCGCCACTTCCGTCTTCCAGTAGTTCGCGCAACGAGGCAAAAACCGGGCATTCGGCCAGCAGATTGTGGAAGGCGATGGCGTGGGGGCGTTTGCGCTTGCCGTGCAGGTCGGCCAACAGGCATCGAGCCACCGCTTCGGACTCGCCGGGCGCATGCAGCAGGCCCGAGCGGAAAGTGTGCAAGGTGCGGTAGCTGCTCAGGTGCGGAACCGGCACGAACAGGTTGGGGCGCTCGGCAGTAAAGCATGCTGCGCCGATCAGCTCGCGGGCGCCCGATTGCTGGCGTTCGACCAAAGCCACAAGCGGCGGTGCGCGCGGCGTCAGCCAGCGCGCCGCCGGCAAGACGAACTGCGGCATGGCGAACGGATTGGCACGCGGCGTCTGCCGGCCGAGGTCGGTCCATGCCAAAAGCGTCTGCGCATCCAGGTCCTGCAAGGCCAGCCAGCGCACGGCGACGGTCATGATTCCTGCGCCTTGCCCTGCAGCCGCCACCATGCGCGCCGCATCGCCGAGGCCCAGCCGTTGCGGTCCAGGGAAAGCCAGACCATCTTGTTCTCGGCCATGCCCAGGGTGCGCTTGTAGGCCGAGTCGCCCGCCATCAATTCGAAGCGGGCGATGCCGCTGGCCAGGGCATGCTCCACCGTATGCGTCAGCAGCAGCAGGCCGGGGCTTCCGCAGTCGCCGAAGCGCTTGTAGTCGATGCCCGCCTGATAGAAGTACGAAGTATCGCGCCAGACCAGGTTGTAGACGTAGCCCACGGTGTGGTCGCCGGCGTTGACGCGGATCAGCTGCGCGCCATCAGCGGCATCGGATTCGGCGATGAGCCGCTCGTGGAAGCGCAGGATGCGCGGATTTCCGAACGCGCCGTGTTCCTGTTCTTCCTCGCTCCAGTGGGATTCGTGCAGATGCACCATGGCCTGGAAGAAGGCGCGCTTCTCCTGCACCGAACCGGCGACGGCGACCGACAACTCGCCGAAACCCGACTGCAATTTGCGCGCAGTGCGCCGCACCGCGGCGCGCGCCTTGCTGCTGAGCACGGTCGGCAGGTACTGGCTGCCGCCCTCGCGCAGCTCGGTCAGGTCGATGTAGTGCGCCGCGTGCCTACGCGAGCGCATGCCCATGCCCAGGGCACGGATCCGCTCGAAAGGAACGTTGTCCGCTTCCATGCCGGGCAGGTACAGCGTCAACCAGCGTTTGTCGTTGCTGGCCAGATGGTCCAGCACCGCAGCCAGCGCTTCGCGCTCGTGCCCGTCTTCGCAGACCAGGCCGTTGTATTCGATGGTCAGGTTGTCCAGCACCTTGTCGCCCACTTCGTGCAGGCGCATGTGCAACGGGCCCAGGCCGAGGAAGCGCCTGCGTTGGGTGATGACTCCCATCGCGACGCGCTTCTCTCCCTGGTACACGCTCAGCAATCGTGCGTAGCGCAACGGCGCGATCAGCGCCAGCCACGGCCCCATCCAGCGCCAGCTGATGAAGAAACTGCAGCGCGAACGCCGTTCCAGCTCCCGCCAGCGCACGCCCAGTTCGTCCAGGGAGGGCAGGGACTCCAGATCAACCCGGTAAGGAAGTTCGGACGAATGCGCGTGCGGTTGCATGTGCATGATCAGCAGGGGCGCAGGTCAGCCGAAGGTGGCATCCATGCCTCGCTTCGCCCCCACGCGGGGCGACCATTCCAAGGTGTCGCGCGCTGCTTGGGTGTCGAAGTTGGCCAACGGCCGCAACGAACGCACCCGGTAGCGCGTCAGCGGAACGTCGCGGCGCAACAGCTTGCCCAACAACTCCACGCCGAAGCCCAGTCCCATGAACACCCAGGTGGGAACGCGCACCAGCTTGAGCTCGCTTCCGAGTTTCTTGCCTACGCGGTCCAGGTATTCCTGCTGCGCAACCGGCTGCGTGTCGACCACATTGAACACGCCGCCGACCGCCTTGGGTGCGATGGCCGCCTGTTGCAGCGCGTCCACCACATCGTCCACATAGACCACCGGAATGGTCTGCGCGCCGCTGCCGATGGCCACCCAGCGCCCGGCCAGCGCGATGACGCCGTTGGGAGTGACCCGTTCGGCGCCCGGCCCGAAGATCTGCCCCGGGCGCAGGATCACCGCCTGCAGTCCCTGTTCGCGGATCGCGTTCTGCACCAGCAGTTCGGCCGACAGCTTGGTCTGCGTGTAGGCGCCGCGCAGTCCGGGGTGCGGTTCGAGCGTGGAGGATTCGGTCATGGTGCCGTTCGGGTCGCGTCCGGCGTGGTCGAACACGCTCATCGAACTGACATAGACCAATCGCTGCGGTCGGCTGGCCAGGCAAGCATCGACGATATTGCGCGTGCCCCAGGTGGTGCCCGCTTCGAAATCGCGCACGCTGCCGCGCATCGCCGCGCCCACGTGGTAGACGATGGGCGCACCGGCCACGACGTGCTTGACCATGCGCGGGTCGCCCAGATCGCCCACGACCATCTGCACGCCGTCGTCGTTGGCGTAGGCGGCGACCGGGCGACGGACCAGCACGCGCACGCGTTGTCCCCGTTCGCGCAGTCGCGCCACCAGCTTGCGCCCAAGAAAGCCGGCTGCGCCGGTCACCAGCGCATCCACCGGAGCCAGCTCGGTGTAGCGGTCCTCCAATCCCTGCAAGCGCTGGCGATCGGGTTCGGCGCACACCGGTTCCAATAGGGAAGCCACGCGCAGCGCATCTTCGCCGGTGAACGGCGGCGCGGAACGGTCGCGTGCGGCTTTGGCGAATTCCTGCGCACCGCGCTGGATGCCCGGAGAAGGTTTGAGCATGCCGGTGGCGAAGCGGACCACGTTCCAGGGAATGCGGAAGGTGTCCTTGATGGCGCTGATCCAGGCATTGACCATGATGCCGATGAACTTCGGACCCGGCAGTACCTTATGGATGCGGCAGGTCTGCAGGAACCGGTCCACTTCGATGGTGCCGCGGGTGCCGCGCACGAACACGCGGTTCTCCATCGGCCGCGCATTCCAGGAAAGCAGCAGCCGGCCGACGCCTTGTCGGGTACGCGCCTGCGCCTGCCATTCGTCGAAATGCAGATTGGGATCGGTGCCGCGCGACTGGTAGTCCGCTTTCAGATCGGTCACCGGGCCCAGGAAGGCTTCGATGGTGTAAAGACCGTGCACGCCCAGGTCGCGGAACGGGTACGAACCCTGGGTCACCGACCCGGGCAATGGGCCGCCGGCGTAGGCCGGATATTCCGAATTGCGCACGATGTCCACCGAGACCAGCTCGCCCACCGCGCCGCGGCGCGCCGCTTCCAGCGCCTTCATCAACACGGGGTCGTACAGGTCGGAATGGTTCACGCCCAGCAGCAGGCTTTTCTCGCGGGCCTTCTGGATCATTCTTTCGCAGTCGGCCACCGAATCGGCCATCGGCTTTTCGACCAGCACATGGCAACCCATGTCCAGGGCGGCCAAGGTAATGGCAGCGTGCGAGGAGGGCGGCGTCAGTACGTGCACCGCGTGCAGATTGTCGGGCGCCAATTCGGCCAGCGAGGCGACCGCGCGCGGCACGCCGTGTTTGGCCGCAAGCGCGCGCGCCGCTTCCAGGTTGGTATCGCAGATGCCTACGACTTCGACGAAGTCCAGGGCCTTGAGTGCGGAAAGATGGTGGCCAGCGACATAACCGGCGCCGACCAGGGCGACGCGCAGTTTGAGGGAAGGATCAATGCTCATGGAGTACCGGTTTGAAACTCGAAGGGGAAACTTGTTGGGTGGCCAGCTTTTGCGCTACTGCATCGAGTACCGTCTCGACCCGGTGGTCCCAGGTCTGGTCGGCCACGGCGGCGATGCGTTCTGCGGCCGCTTGCGGAGTGTCGTTGGCCAGGGCGGCGTCGAGCGCAGCCAGGAAGCCTTCGCGGTCGTCGGCGATGCCGACCCACTGGGCGAATTTCTCGATCTCCGCGTTGCGCACGCTCACCACCGGTTTTCCGGTGGCCAGGTATTCGCGCAATTTCAGCGGATTGGCGTTGGCGACCTGGCGGTTGAGGCGGTAGGGAATGATGGCCGCGTCGAAGGCCTTGGCCCAGCCCGGCAACTCCTTGTACGGTTGCGCGCCGGTGAAGCGCACGTTCGGCAACGCGCGCAGCTCGCTCACATCCACTGCCGCGTGGCCCACCATCAGGAACGACCACTGCGGGCGTTGCCGCGCCAGCCAGGCGATCAATTCCAGATCGATCCATTCGTGGATCGAGCCTATGTAGCCGATCACCGGGCCAGACAGACCGCGCGCGGCGTCGGGCACGACGGTGTGCGGATCCTGGGCGCGGCCGAACAGTTCCGCATCCACCCCGTGCGGCGCGAACAGGGTGGAAGGATTCAGCGCACGCTTGCTTTCCAGCAAGGCCGGCGGCGCGACGAACAACAGATCGGCGCGCCGGCTCAGCGCTTCGTCGCGTTGGGCGATCAAGGCCATGTCTACGCCCGGGTGCGCAGCGTAGTCGTCGATGCAATAGAAGACGCACAGCTCTTCTTCCAGCTGCCCGGCCAGGAAGCCCGGGTGCGGCACCACGAACCAGGAGATGCGGCGCGCGATTCCTGCATGCCGTAGCGCCCGGCGCACCGCCCAGCGGCTGAAGCGGCGATTGAAAGCCTCCACTCCCGGAATGCGTCGGAACGGCAGCTGCGGCACGGTGCAGCGCCAGAATCCTTCGCGTATCTGTTCGGGCGCCTGCAGCGCGGCGCGCAGTTTGCGCAGCGCGCGCTTGAAGTCGCGGCCGTTGGCGCTGGGCGCGCGCATGCCCGGCGAATCGACGTACAGCACCGGAACCGCGCGCGCCACCCGCTCGGCCACGTGGTGGCTGCTGGTTCGGTTTTCGGCGTTCCAGTCGTTGCCGAAGTAGACGATACCCAGTCCCTGCAGCGGCGCGCGCGCCTCACTCATCGCGCCACCAGCCCACCAGCCAGGACGTGCCGCCGTGGTAGATCCAGTCCTTGTGCAGTCCGGGTATCGCGTCCAGGTGCGGTCCGATGCGGCCGCTGGCCGGTGCGAAGAAGGTGACCAGCCCACTTCGGCCCAGCTGGCGCATGCGTTGCAGCGTGGCGGCCGGATCGCTGAGGTAGTAAAGCACTTCGCAGGCCGTGATCAGGTCGAAGCGCTGGTCGGGCCAAGGCAGGTTGAACAGGTCGGTGGCGGCGAAATGCGCCTGCGGCAAGCGCAGTCGCGCACGGGCTATCGCATGCGCGCTGACGTCGATGCCGTATTGCTGGTCGCTAAGGCGCGCCAGGTATTGGGTCTGGTGGCCTTCGCCGCAGCCTATCTCCAGCAACGTGCCGACCCGGCCGAAGTTTTCTTCGATGATGCGGTTGGTGGCCTGGAAGCGGGCCTGCTCCAACGCCGAATCCATGTTCCACGGATCTTCGACGTTGTAGGCCAGGTCCAGCCGGGAATGGTTGTCGCTGCCGCCCACGCCGCGCAGGGCGTATTTCATCCACAGGCGTCTCTGCGCTTTTTTCAGCAGTCTTGCGGTGCCGGCGAACATCGGTATTTCCCCTGTATTTCAACATTTGCGCCGCTTCCCGGACGGGATCTGCGCATTGCCGGTGGGGCTGGCGCTCTGCACATGCAACGGATGCAAGGGCGAGCTGTACCAATCCACCACTTTTCCGCACTCGAAAAGGATCCAGGAAGGTCCGTATTCCCAACGATGCTCATGGGAGTTGAATGGCTCGCCCTGTATCCGTGTTACCTGTTCGTCATCCATGCCGATGGCCAGCAGCTTTTCCAGTGCCGGCCCATGCAGGTCCTGGCTTGGCGCAGCGGTCGGTTCTTCGGCAGCGGACACGGTGGTGGCGGGCTCTTGTATGGAAAGGCCGTAAAGCACCAGTCCCAGCAACGCTACCAACAATCCATAACGCCAATAGGAGCCCGATCCGGACAGCGAAGGCGGGTCTTGCGCCGGCGCGTCGTCTGCCGGTGCGAGCAGCGCATCGTCGGCAATTTCGATGCGGGTGGAGCGGATGGCGCCCGGCAGGCGTCCGTGGATGCGCTGGAAATCGATCGCGGCCGCATACAGGCGGTTTAAGCGTTGTAAGCGGGAAATATCGGAGAAATTGCCGGGATGATCGGGATGCAGTTGGGCCACGCGCCGGCGGTAGGCTTGCTTGAAGTCGGCGAGGCTGCACTCGGCATCCAGTCCCAGCTCATCGTAAAGCGCAACGAAGTCGGTGTCTTCCGCCATGCAAGCAAACCCCAGTCCGCATTCCCCATGGTTATCCTACAGTGGACAGCTTTGCCGGTGCCGGTGCAATCTGGGGATGGCATTGGGGCGGGCGCAGGGGTGCGCCGGGCGATCCGGAGCGGCTGAGGGGCCGGCCCGATCGTAGTGGGTAGTGGAGCGGTGAAGGGGGTCGATCCCCGTGATGCAGAACAGGGGGAGTTCAATGAGCTTATCGTCGCGTGCCGGAAGGCGTCAGATACTGGCCCGCCGAAGCCATGCGCTGGGCGTGCTGCCCGCATTGCGGCAACTGAGGGCGGCATTGCGCCAGGACCTGCGCATCCTGGCCTACCACCGCGTGCTGGATTCGGCCGACCCGGAAGGCTTCAGTTTCGACACCGAGCTGATCAGCGCCACCGCCCAGCAGTTCCGCGAACAGATGAGCGCCATCAAGCGCGATTTCCATCCGATGCGCTTCGACGAGGTGTTGTCCTGTATCGACGCCGGTCGCCGTTTACCCAGGGGTGCGATCCTGGTGACCTTCGACGACGGTTACGACGACAACTACCGGATCGCTTACCCCATTCTCCGCGAGCTCGGCATGTCGGCCATGTTCTTCGTTTCCACCGGCCACATCGATTCGGGCATGCCGTACGCCTACGATTGGTTGGTGCACATGGTCTGCACCACTTCGGCGCGCCGGCTTTCTGCGCCCGAACTGGGCATCGATTGGGACATTTCAGCCTCGCTGCCTGAACGGCGCGCGCTGGCCGCGCGCCTGCTGGACCAGCTCAAGCGCCTGGACGATGCCGGCCAGGAGGCGCTGATAGCCCGACTGGAACGCGAATGGCACATTCCGCGCAGCGCCGGCCACGCCGACTGCCGCCCGATGAGCTGGGACCAACTGCGTGAAATGCATCAGGGCGGCATGGAAATCGGGTCGCACGGGGTCGGCCACCGCATGCTGGCCAAACTTCCGCGCGAGCAGATGGGCCGCGAAGTGAACGATTCCAAACAATCGCTGGAGCGCGAGCTGTCCGCGCCGGCGCAGGTGCTTTCCTATCCGGTGGGCGGACCCGACGCCTTCGACACGACCACAATCGACATCGTGCGCTCGGCCGGTTTCCGCATGGCCTGCAGCTACATGGCCGGCACCAGCCCGGTGGATACCGATTCGCGCTACTGCATGCGCAGGCTGCCGGTGGAAAGCGAAATGGACACCGCCTGGTTCAGCGCCATGGTCTCGGTGCCGGAAGTATTCAGTTACACGTCGCGTTTGCGCATAGGTTGAGCGGAGTAACAGCGACAGATGTTCTTCTTCATGATGGTTTATCTGATCCTGGTGATCATCCGTCCCCAGGATTATCCGGCGGTGGTGGATTCGCCGGGATTGCCCTGGCAGCCGCTGTCGCTGATCCTGGCCGCATTGTTCTGGCTGTTCTCGGCGCGCAAGTCCTTCGCCGCGCCGCAATACCTGCTGCTCCCGGTGTTCCTGCTGGTGGCGATGATCGGCAAGATCGTCAATGGCTGGGCGGGCGGGGCGATCTTCGTGTTCGCGCTGTTCGCGCCGGTGATCCTGGCCTTCGTGCTTTTGTCCAACGCGGCGGACACCCGCGGCCGCCTGCGCACCACCATGGCCGTGTTCGCGGTCTGCGGCGCGGTGCTTGCCGTGCACGGCATCGAACAGTCGATTACCGGTATCGGCTGGACCGGCGTGGAGATGTCGCAGGAGACACGCATCCAGTACGTGGGCATCTTCAACGACCCCAACGACCTGGGCATGCTGTTCGTGATGTGCCTGCCGATGGCGTTCTACCTGGGCGCGCGCGGCGGCTTGTTGGGCCTGCGCAGGTTGTTCTGGTGGACCGCGGCCGGCGTGCTGGTCTACGGCATCTACCTGACCAACTCGCGCGGAACGCTGCTGGCGCTGGTGGCTCTGCTGGGCGTGTACGTCTGGCAGAAGCGCGGGCTGGTGACCGCCGGCGTGTTGGCCGTCGGCGCCCTGGCGGGGCTGATGGCCATGCCTTCGCGCATGCAGGAACTCGATTCCTCCGAAGCGTCGGCCGCCGGCCGCATCGATTCCTGGTACGAAGGCATCCAGATGTTCATCAGCGACCCGCTGTTCGGCGTGGGTGCTGGCGGCTATACCGACGTCAACCCGCTGACCGCGCACAATTCCTTCGTGCTGGTGCTGGCCGAGATGGGCATCATCGGCTTCACCATCTGGCTGGCCATCGCCGGCTACAGCTTCCGCATGACCTTGGGCGTGCTCAAGCGCGGCGATGAGGTGATGGACGACGTGCCCGCCGACGTGCCCGACGACGAAGTAGTGGCCGGCTGGCGCGACGATCGCGCGCTGACCCTGACGTTGCTGCTGTCGCTGGTGGGCTATTTCGTTTCCGCCTTCTTCCTGAGCCGCAGCTACGTGATCATCCTGTACCTGCTGGTCGCGTTGATCGTGGCCAACTACGTGCGCATGCGCGGCACTTATTCCAGCCTTCCGGCCTACAGCCTGGATAAGGACCTGGTGCGCTGGCCGATCATCGCCGTGCTGTGGGTGATCGGGCTCTACGTCATGGTGAAGCTGCTGTTGGCCACGGTATGAACACGCGCGCCCACACTCTCCGCAACACGTTCTTCTCCTCGGTGGGCCTGTACACCGAGTACGTGCTGGGCATGCTCACTTCGATCATCATCGCCCGGCACCTGGGGCCGGACGAGTACGGCGCCTACAGCCTGGTGATCTGGCTGGTGGCGGTGGGCGTAGCGACCACCAACTCGGGCACCGCGAGCGCGGCGATCAAGTTCGTGGCCGAACTGCGCGGTTCGGGAAATCTGGAGATGATTCCGACCCTGCTGGATTACCTGCGCCGAGCGCAAAGGTTTTTCCTGCTGTTCGTGTTGCTGGCCGGGGCGGCGGTGTTCTTCTTCGCCGGCGATGAGGTCGCGCCGGGCATGAACCACCTGATGCTGATGGGGTTCCTGGTGGTGTCGGTGGCCTTGCGCGCCTCGTACATGTTCAACATCGGCGTGGCCAAGGGGTTCGAGAATTTCCGCGCCACCGCCATCGTCTCGTTGGTGTCCACGCCGATCAACCTGGGCCTGGTGGTGGCCGCCATGTTCTTCGACGCCAGCGTGGAATGGCTGCTTGCGGTGTTCGTGGTTTCCGGCCTGGTGTTCTACATGGTTTCGCTGCGCCAGATCAAGCCGCTGGTGCCGGCACGCGTGGACGGCGTCAGGATTCCCGACGCGCTGATGGCCCGGGTGCGGCGGCACATGGGATGGACCACGCTTACCGTATCGGTCGGTTTCCTGGCGGCCAGCGAAGTTGAAGTGCTGTTCCTTACCTTGTACGCCAACAGCCATGACGCAGGCCAGTTCAAGGTCGCCTACCAGCTTGCGATCGGCGCGGCGACGCTGGTGCCGGGCGTGTTCGGTGCGCTGTTGCTGCCGATGATGGCCAATGCCCTGAGCCACGGGCGCGAGGTGGCAGGGCGCAGATTCGTGGCCAGTACCGGCTACCTGGCGTTGCTTGCCATGCCGCTGATGGCCTTTGGCGCGGTGTTCTCGGGCGCTGTGATCCATCTGCTTTACGGCGACGCCTATCTGGCCGCCGGGCCGGTATTCGCGGTCTGTCTTGCCGGTGCGGCCATCACCACCATGACCCAGGGCGGGTCCAGCCTGCTGGTCAGCGCCGACCGCCAACGCAGCATCCTCATGCTGGTGATCGGTTGCGCGTTGCTCAAGGTGTTGCTGGACGCGGTGCTGATCATGCACTTCGGATTGAACGGCGCGATAGTCGCCTACGGCCTGGTGGCGTTGATCAACGCCTCGGCCATGATGGCATTGTCGATCCGCGTCAGCCATGCCGTGCCCGATTGGGGGCGGATGGCGCGCATAGCGCTGGCCGCCGCGGGTGCGGCCCTGATCGCACTGCCGTTGCGCGGGCAACTGGTGCCGTGGGCGCAGGTGGTGTTCGGCGGCTTCCTGCTGGGCGTGGCCTATGTGGCGCTGACGCTGCTGCTCGGCTGCTGGAGCCGCGCAGACATAGAGCATCTGCAACAGCTGTATCACCGTTTCGTTCCGGGAAAGCCGCGCGTGGGCACGCGCCTGTTGGAGTGGGCCCACGACCGCGCGCCCGGGGAGGGCACGCCATGACCGGTCTGTACGAACCCCTGTTCCGGCACGTTCTGTTCCCCGCATACGAATCGGGGCTACGCCGTCGCAAGACCTTGGCTTATCTGCGCCAGTACCAGCGCAGCCAGTGGCGCACGCTGGAGGAAACCGAAGCGCTGCAATGGCAAAAGCTCAAAGAGCTGGTCCGCCATTGCTGGGAGCAGGTGCCTTACTACCGCGAACTCTGGCCGACCCTGGGCATCAGCGGGCCGGACGACATCGCCAGTCCCGCCGATTACGCGCGCCTGCCTGTGCTGACCAAGCCGGAGATCCGCGCCAACTTCGACAAGCTCATCGCTCCGGCCTACCGCGACTGCCTGCTGTTCAAGACCACCGGCGGATCCACCGGCGAACCCTTGCGCTTCGGCTACACGCGCGAAAGCTACGAACGGCGATTGTCGGTCATGTGGCGCGGTTACGGCTGGGCCGGCGCGCGCCTGGGGCAGCGCACGCTGTACCTGTGGGGAACACCGGTGGGCGCGCAGAAGCGCAAGGACCGCATGTACCACGCCATCTTCAACCGCCACATGCTCAACGCATTCGAGATGACCGAAGAGCGCATGGCCGAATACGCCGATGCGGTGGACCGCTTCCGCCCCGAAACCATCGTTTCCTACGTCGCCCCGATAGTGAAGTTGGCCGAATGGCTTATCGCCAACGGCAGGCGCATCCATCGGCCGCAACGGATTCTGGGCGCGGCCGAGTCGCTGCACGAAAGCCAACGCAAGCTCATCGAGCAGGCCTTCGGCTGTCCTGCCTACAATACCTACGGCTGCCGCGAGTTCATGTTGATCGCCGCCGAGTGCGAACATCGCAGCGGTCTGCATGTAAACGCCGACCATCTGAAGGTGGAACTGGGCGGTCCCGCGGAATCCGGCCCGCGCGATGTGATCGTCACCGACCTGCACAACTTCGGCATGCCGCTGCTGCGTTACGCCAATGGCGACCTGGCCACCGCCGGCGCGGGAAGCTGCGCGTGCGGGCGCGGACTGCCGCTGCTGGCCAGCGTGGACGGGCGTAAACTGGATGCCTTGCGCACCCCCGACGGGCGTTTCGTACCCGGCGAGTACATCGTCTTCGCGTTCCTGTACGCCACCGGCATCAAGCGCTACCAGGTGGTGCAGAAGCGCCTGGACGCGTTCGAGATCCGCATTGTCCGCGACCGCGATTTCGAGCATTCGACCGTAGACCTGGTCCGTGCGGAGCTGCGCAAAGTCGTCGGCGACAGCGTCAGCCTGGATTTCCAGTTCGTCGATGAAATTCCCTTGACCCAGACCGGCAAATTGCGGGTCACGATTTCGGAACTGGAATGAACGCTCTACCCAGCCTCAACATCATCCACTTCGTCGAAAACATGGAACGTGGCGGCCTGGAACGCACGGTGATCGACCTGATCGGCGCCCAGCGCGACGCCGGTCACCAGTGCCGGCTGGTCTGTCTGTTCGGCCGCGGCATCCTGGCCGAAGAGCTGACTTCGAGCGGGGTCAGCGTGGAGATCTGCGACAAGCGCACCGGCGCGGACTTCCGCGCCCTGCGCCGCGCGCGCGATCTGCTGCGCGGTGGCGGCGTGCTGCACACCCACAACGCCGCGGCTCATTACCATGCGGTGCTGGCTTCGGCCGGCCTGCCTTTGCAGCGCGTGGTCAATACGCGCCACAGCATGGGCGACAGCAATCCACGCAGCCGTCGCGAATGGCTGTACCGGCGTTCCATGGTCAGAACCGACTACGCCGTAGCCGTATGCGAAACCGCGCGTGTGCACCTGCTCGACAATGGCGTGGCGCCGCGTTCGGCTCTGCTGTCCATCCCCAATGGCATACGCATCGACGGTTTCCAGGCGGCCGGCGATGCCGCCCGTGCCGCCTTGCGCCAGGAACTGGGGCTTGCGCCGGACAGTCGCCTGGTCGGCACGGTCGGCCGGCTGCAACCGGTCAAGGACCAGACCAACCTGATCCGCGCGTTCGGGCGAGTGCGCCTGAGCGTGCCCGAGGCGGTACTGGTACTGGTCGGCGATGGCCCATTGCGGCGCGAACTGGAAGCGACCGCCGCAGCCGAGGGAGTCGCCGATGCGACGCGGTTCCTGGGCGATCGCTCGGACGTACCGCGGCTGCTGCAAGGGCTGGATGTATTCGCACTGTCGTCGGTGAGCGAAGGCTATTCCATCGCGCTGCTGGAAGCCTGCGCCGCGCAACTGCCCATCGTGGCCACCGACGTGGGCGGCAACGCCGAAATCGTGCGCCACCGCAGCAATGGCCTGTTGGTGCCTGCACGCGACGCCGACGCGCTGGCTGCGGCGCTGACCGAGTTGCTGTCCTCGCCTGCCTATGCGGCGGAGCTGGGACAAGCGGGGCGGCAGTGGGTCACCCATGAAGGCTCGTTCCGCACTATGGCAGACCGCTACGAAGCGTTGTATCGAAACGCCAGCGTGCGCACGGGGGGAGGCTAATGAGCGCTGCCTGCAGCCGACAAGCCGCAGCCGCAAGGAACAATCGCCATTGCTGCCTGTCCCATCCAACGCGACAACCGATCAGACCCCCAACGTTGCCCTTCCCATGACCCCACGGCCGAGAAAACTCAAGATACTGCGTTGGTTGCCCAGCTCGCTGGTGACCACCACCGGTGCGCGCGCGGGCCGCAATCTGTACCTGACCTTCGACGACGGCCCGCATGCCGAGCACACCGTCCCGCTGCTGGAACTGTTGGCCCAGCATCAGGCCAAGGCCAGCTTTTTCCTCATCGGCGGCCAGATCGAGGCCCATCCCGAGTTGGCTCGCCGCATCGCCAGCGAAGGCCATACGCTGGGCAACCACTCCTTCACCCACCCGCATTTCGAGAAGCTCGATCTGCCCGCGCAACTGGATGAAGTCGATCGTACCGACGCGCTGCTCAGCGCCATCGACGGCCGGCCCCGGCACAGCTTCCGGCCGCCGCGGGGGGTGATGCCGCCGCGCATGCTGGCCAGTTTCTTCCGCCGCCGCCGTCGCACCACTTACTGGTCCTACGACAGCCTGGACTACAGCCGACGCCCGGCCGCCGAGCTGATCGAGATCATCCGCCGGTATCCGGTGGAGGCGGGCGACATCCTGCTGATGCACGACGACAGCACGCTGTCGCTGGAGATGCTGACCGTGCTGATTCCCGAGTGGAAAGCACAGGGCTTCAATCTGCAGGCCCTGCCCGCCGAAGCCTGACCCGCTGCCGCCCAAACTGGCCTGAGCGGGCCGCTTATGCCGTTCATTGCCATGTGACGGCAGCGGCCGGAACGAAATGAAGGCAAGGGGGAAGGTTTGGGCATTCTTTTATCGGGCGCGCTTCAATGGGGAGCGATAGCGGTCGTCCTGGCCGCGGCCGCCACGGCGTTCGTAGTCTGGCGCCTGCTGCGCGCGCGCAACATGGAAATCTGGATCGGCAGCTACCTGCGCCGCCGCGTGCCGCGCGTGACCGGCAAGCCGGTGCACGTGATGTTCTGCTTCGTCGACCATTTCGAACCGATGTGGCACGGCGCCGACCTGGACACCCAGCGCGCCAGGGTGGATCGCTGGTGCCGCGACTACCGAAAGCTGGCCGCGGCCCACCGCGACGCCGACGGACGTCCGCCGCAGCACAGCTTCTTCTATCCGGAAGAGGAATACGCCGAAGAACACCTGGACAAGATCGCCGCGCTTTGCGCCGACGGCTACGGCGAGTTGGAAATTCACCTGCACCACGACAACGATACCGAAGCCAATTTCCGCGAAAGCATCCGCCGCTTCTGCAACACCCTGCACGAGCGCCACGGCGCCCTGTCGCGCGATCCGGCTACCGGCGAACTGAGCTTCGGCTTCATCCATGGCAACTGGTGCCTGGACAATTCGCGCGGCGACGGACGCTGGTGCGGCCTGAACAACGAATTGATCCTGCTGCGCGAGCTGGGTTGCTACGCCGACTTCACCCTGCCGTCCGCGCCCAGCGATACCCAGACCAGCACCATCAATTCCATCTACTACGCCACCGACGATCCGCAGCACCCGAAGTCGCACGACGACGGCGTGGCCGTGCACGTGGGAGGCAGCGCCACCGGCGATCTGATGATCGTGCAGGGGCCGCTGGGTTTGAACTGGCGCGAACGCAAGGCCGGGGTGATTCCGCGCATCGAGAACGCAGACGTGCGCCGCGGCTGTCCGCCGACCCCGCAGCGCGTCGACGATTGGGTACGCACCGGCGTGCATGTCGAAGGCAAGCCGGAATGGGTGTTCGTGAAAGTGCATACCCACGGCACCCAGGAATCCGACATGGATACCTTGCTCGGTCCGCCGACCGACGCCATGCACACGCACCTGGAGCGTGCCTACAACGACGGCGAGCGCTATGTGCTGCACTATGTCAGCGCGCGCGAGGTCTACAACATCATCAAGGCGGCCGAGGCGGGCAAGCAGGGCAATCCCAACGAATACCGCGACTTCATCCTGCCGCCGCCGAAATCCTCGTGGGCCGGTTCCGCGCAGGGCACGGTAAGGAGCGCTGCGTGACCACGGCCACTTCTCCGCAATCGGCCAATGGCAGCGGCCGTTCCGCCGAACTGCTGGTCAGCGTGATCATGCCGGTATTCAATGCGGAGCGAACGCTGCGCAAATCGGTGGATTCGGTGTTGCGGCAGACGCTGGCCAACCTGGAGCTGGTGCTGGTGGACGACTGTTCGCACGATGGCTCCGGCCGGATCATGCGCGAATACGCCGACAAGGATGCCCGCGTGAAAATCGTCACCCAGGCAGCGAACGCGGGCGTGGCCGAAGCCCGCAACGCAGGGTTGCGTGCGGCCTCGGGCAGCCATGTCGCTTTCCTGGACAGCGACGACTGGTGGGATCCGCGCAAGCTGGAACTGCAGCTTGCGCAGATGCGCGAGAGCGGCGCACTGGTCTCCTACGCGGGTTACCAGCGCGTGGCAGAAGACGGCCATCTGCTGTCCTGCGTCGAGCCGCCGGCGGAGATCGCCTATGGCGACATGCTCAAGAGCAACCACATAGGCAACCTGACCGGCGTCTACGACCGCCGCCTGGGCGACGTGCCGTTCGTGCGCATGGGCCACGAAGACTATGTGTTCTGGCTGGATCGCGTGCGTCGTGCCGGTCACGCGGTGCGCGTGCGGCATGAGGGGCCTTTGGCCTACTACCTTGTGCGCAACGGCTCGGTTTCTTCCAACAAGTTGCGTGCTGCGCGTTGGCAGTGGCGGGTGTACCGCGAATCGGAGCATCTGACGTTGTGGCAGGCATGCTGGTACATGCTGCACTACGTCAGGCATGCATTATCCAAGCGGGGCCTTGCCGTGGTCTGACCGCAACCGGTACAAAAAACAAAGCCGCCTGTATCGAACAGGCGGCTTTTTTCATGCCCGATTCCCGGACGGGTCAGATCTCCGAAAGCTCCACCACGTAGCCGGTGGTGCCGCCGGTCACGTCGATGCGGTAGCGCGCGCCGTCCTCGACGTATTTGCCAGTGCTGAAGTTGCTGTTGATCGTGGCGTTGGCCGGTTCCAGCACGCGCACGCGCAGGCGTCCGGCGGTGGCTTCGCGGCTGTTGACCAGGGTCGGCAGCACCGGCGTATTGACCTGGAAGGTGGCGGTGGTGCCGGCAGTCATCGCGAAAGTATCGCGCACGGTCAGCTTGCGGCCGCCGAAGGTGAACTGGCGGCCCCACGAAGTCACCGCGGTGTTGTCGCAGAAAGCAGGCGTCAGGTTGGCATTGGCGGTGAAGTCGCCCGTGCCCGCGGCGCCCGGAGTCACGGTCATGGTCGAGATCTTGGTGCTGGATTCGCACTGGCGCGCCACCGTACCGTTGCGCGCAAAACGCACGATGTTATGCACATCGGTGCCCTGGTTGATGCCGCTGTGGCTCCAGATGTTGGCGGTGACGGCAAGCCAATCGCGCGAGAACAGGGTGAACGACCCCTGGTCCTGGTGCGCGTGGCTCTCGTTGTACGGGCCGGCGACGATTGCCACCCACATCGCGTTGACATCCCAACCGGTGCGGGCGAACAGATGCCCCACGCCAGTGGCGTGGTAGACCAGGTTGGCGGGCGGGGTGGCGACTGTTCCGGCCGGCAGCAGGTCATAGCGGAAGTTGAAGCCCGAATTCATCTGCGTGCCAGGCACCACCACGCCGCTGCTGTTCTTCATCATGATGTTGCTCAACCACCAGGTCGAAGCGCGCTGCGCGGCTTCGCTATTGGCGGTCTGCCTGGCTTCCAGGACCAGGCGACGATGGTAGTCGTACAACTCGGGAACCGAGTTGCGCGCCTGGTCGCCGATCGGCGCGAACCGGTCCATGGTCGGCACGGTGGCGTTGATCCAATAGTAGATGGTGTCGGTGGCGTGCGGGTTGCTGTTGGCGATGTCCGCACCGGTAGCGTCGCGCCACAGGTGGTACAACGAGAACAGCCGCATCTGCGCGGTGCCGTAACCGGTGCCTTCGCTGCTGCCGCCGCCGGGAAGCCTGGCGAAATACGCCTGCAACGCCGGTATGCGACGGTTGCGCAGCTCGCCCATCCAGGTGGCGTTGTTGGTGGCCAGCGCCCAGTACATGGTCGCTTCAAGGAAGCTGTAGTGGTAGTTGTTGCCGGGGTTGTCCACCGACCAGCCCGTCCACGGCGCCGAACGGCTGCCCCAGCGTGCGCTGCCGTAGTTCCAGATGTTCCACACCGACTGTTCCGCATACGCCGACCAGCGCGTGCGCTGCGCAGCGGTGACGAAGCCCCCGCAGCTGACCAGGGTCATGGAAAGGTCCTGGATCATCGGTCCGACTTCTAGGTAGGAGTCGCCGGCGATCTCCGGATTCCGGCCCGCCGCGATGGCGGCCTCGGCGTCGGCGACCTGCCTTTCGACCATGTTCACCGCCAGAGTGCAGTACTTGGTCTCGTTCGAAAGCTGGTACATCATCGCCGCCTCGCCGGCGGCGAATGCGTAGCCCGGGCTGCCGTTGACGGCCGAGTCGACCCAGTTCTTGAATCGCGTATAGGCCGGCGAGCCGATCGTGACGTAACGGCGCACCGAGGGCAGCTGGATCAGGCGGGGCAGGGAAGAATTGGCCATCTGCGGGCCGCCGCCGCCGCTCATCGCCGGAGCGGTGGGGCCTGAAGTGGCCGGAGGCGCTGCGGTGCCGGCATTGGGGGTTTGTACGGGCTTGGTGGGTTTGGGCTTTGAGGGTGCGGCCGCGGCGGCGCGGCGAAGCAGGTTCATGAGCCTGATTGGCAGCAACGTGTCCGAGTAGGCCCGGGCCAGCGACTGCGCGCGATTGGTGGAGGTGAGGTATTGCTGCCAGAGGTCTTCGGTCCGCTGCTCCCAGCGGGAGCCGAGCAAGCCGGCTGCACTGGCGGCAGTGATGGTGACCAGGAATGCGCTGCCGGCAAGGGCGGCGGCAATCAGGCGCTTGCGGCGAGCGAAGGCGCGCAAGGCACGGGATGGGGCTGAATTGGGGTAGTGCACGGGGAAGTCTCCTAAAGCCGCGCGCACAACAACGACAATAGGATTATTGTCGTTTCGCTCTCTGGCTCCCCCTAGCCCATACAAACGCATCGGCGGGCGCATCATAACGTGGGTGGTCTCACATACCGGACACCGAAAAGCAGCCGAAAAGGCTTCGTTCAGCTGGCGTCAGGGTTCGCATTTCGCACAAATTCGCCCGCGCCGCCGACCCGAGGGGGCGGTCACGGGCGAAGGGTGACGGAGATCATTTTTCCGAGAGTTCGACCCGGTATCCGGCCTGTCCGCCGGCCACATCGATACGCCAGCCGCTGCGGAATTCCTGCGCATCCACCTTGCGCCAGTCATGCACGCTGATGGTGGCGTTGGCCGGCTCAAGCACCCGGACCCGAAGCCCCCCAGCGACCACTTCGTTGCCGTTGACCTTGGGTTCGGCTGGGACGTTGATCTGGAAGATCGCGCGTGTGCCCGCGCCCAGTTTGAATTGGTCGCTGACGGTCAACTTGCGCCCGGCGAAGTCCAGTTTCCGCTGCCAACTTTCCAGCGCCGGGTTGCCGCGATAGACGGGGGTCAGGTCGGCGGTGGCGGAAAAGGCGCCTTGCTGGCCCGGCACCACCGTGAGCTTGGAGCGCGACTCGCTGCTTTCGCACTGGTGCACGATGACATCGCCGCGCGGCGCTGCGCACTGGCTTGCGCTGCCGTTGCTGCGTTCGAAGCGGACCACGTTGTGGACTTCGGTGCCTTGCTGGATGCCGCTGTGGCTCCAGATGTTCTCGGTGACCGCCAGCCAGTCGCGCGCGAACAGGGTGAACGACCCCTGGTCCTGGTGCGCGTGGCTTTCGTTGTACGGGCCGGCGACGAACGACACCCACATCGCGTCCTTGTCCCAACTGGTGCGGGCGAAAAGATGTCCGGTGCCTTCGGCGAGGTAGACCAGTCCGCTGGGCGGGTTGCCGCCCTTGCCGGCCGGAAGCAGGTCGTAACGGCTGTTGAAGCCGCCGCTCATGCTGGGCACGGAAATGGAATCCAGCCACCACGAAGAGTTGCCGAGGGCTTCGGGTTCGTTGGTCAGTTGCCTTGCTTCCAGCACCAGCCGCCGATGGTAGTCGTACAACTCCGGCACCGAGTTGCGCGACTGGTCGCCGATGGGCGCGAAGCGGTCCAGGGTGGGCACGGTGGCGTTGATCCAATAGGCGATGCTGTCGTGCGCGTGCGGGCTGGCGTTGGCCAGGTCTTCGCCGGTGCTGTCGCGCCACAACCGGTACAACGAGTACAGGCGCATGTGCGCGGCGCCATAGCCGGTGCCTTCGCTGCTGCCGCCGCCGGGAAGCTTGGCGAAATAGGCCTTGAGCGGCGGCAACCTGCGCTCGCGCAACTCCTTCATCCACGTGTCGCTGCCGCTGACCAATGCCCAGAACATGGTCGCTTCCAGGAAGCTGTAGTAATAGTTGTTGCCGGGATTGTCGGTGGACCAACCGGTCCAGGGATGCGGCTTTCCGCCCCATTGGGCCGAACCGTGGTGCCACACGTTCCATACCGCCTGCTCGGCGTAGGCCGACCAGCGTTTGCGCTGCTCGGCGCTCACGTCGGCCGCACAGCTGTCCAGGGTCAGCGCCAGATCGGCGATCTGCGGGCCTACTTCCAGATAGGAGTCGCCGGCGATTTCCGGGCGACCGCCCGAGGCGATGGTCGCTTCGGCGTCGCTCACCTGCTTCTCCACCATGCCCACGGCCAGCTTGCAGTATTTTTCGCCGCCGGACAGCCGGAACATCAGTGCCGCGTCGCTGGCGGCGAAAGCGTAGCCCGGGCTGCCGCCTACCGCCGAATCCACGTAGGACTTGAAGCGCGAATAGGCGGCGGACTTCTTGTCCACGAACGACAGGTCGATCTTCAGCCCGTTGGCGCCGGCCGGCGTGCCAGGTGTCGCGGTGTCGGCCGCGGTGGCGGCAGCGGCTTGCGGAGCGGGCGAGGGCGCCGGCTCGGGAGGCGGCGCGACCAGCCTGCTGTCGCCGGCCTCGCTGCATTGGGCCATGGCCGCGGCCAACATCGCCAGGCACAGGAGGAAAGCGCTGGACCAGATGCGTCCTTGCTTGCGCGATGCGCTCGCGGGGGCCGACTGCTGGCTCATGGCGCGCTCCTCAGCGGTTGGAATACGAAATGCTCAGATACACCAGGTTCTGCGAAACGCTTTGTCCGGCTGCGTTGCTGTCGCGTTTGTAGCGTTCCACTTCCAGCCCCGCGGTCCAGTGCCGTGCCCATTGGTAACGCAGGTTGGCGCCCAGCCGGGTGGTTTCGTCTTCGCGACCCAGTTGCGTGTAATCGATCTTCTCGTAGGTGCCGAACAGGCCCAGGGTCAGCGAGCGGCGCAGCAGGAAATGCAGGTCGCTGCGCAGACCGCGGTTGTCCTGGTCGAACTCGTCCGAATCGACGTAGTTCCGCTTCTGCACATACGGCGCCACCATGAAGTTCAGGCGCGTGTTGGTGAAGGTGTACTCGGCTTCCAGATTGCGCACTTCGTAGGGCGAGGCGTTGACCACGGCATCGCCGGTCAGCACGTTCTCCGGCAGGGTCGCGTCGGCCTGGATGCTGCTCAGCGCGTCGATGGCAGTGTCGGAGAACTGGCTGGAGGCCAGCACGGTCACGCTGTGGCGCTCGCTGGGACTCCAGGTGGCGTCGAAACGGAACAAGGGCTCCGAGCGGGTTTCGCCGTGGCGGTACTCGATGCGCGAGTAGCCCAGGTCGGTGCCCAGTTCGAACTGGGCCAGGGTGCGGGAATAGCGGCCGAACAGATCGTAGCGGTTGTAGTCGCGGGCCACGATGTCGTCGTCGAAGTCCACCCGCTGGCCCTGCACGTTGAGCGAGGCGCGGCTGGTGGAGGTGAGTTCCTTGATCGTACGCAAGGCCAGGGCGACGCGTTGGGAATTGAACTCGTCGGTCACTTCCGCGTCGCTATTGACGTAGCGCAATTCGGCCTGGCCTTGCAGCGTGGGCGACCAGTTGAACATCACGGTCGGCCCAGCGGAAAACACGTTGACCTGCTGGCGGTTGCCGGGCGCGTCGGGCACCAGCGCGTCGACCGGCTGGATCGACAGGTTGTCTTCGACCAGGAAGTACAGGCGTTGCGGGATGGCGATCCAGTTCAGGCTGCCGGACAGGGTGCCGTCGACCGTGTCGCTGAACACATCGTCCTCGTAGTCGCGGTACTCCACCCTGCCGTCGGCGTGGGCCTGCACCGAGGAGTTGTTCTCGGTGATCAGGAAGCCCAGTCCGCTGCGCAGGTAACGCTGGTCGATAGGATCGTTGGGCGCCAGAGTGACGTTGTCGTTCCACTCCATGCCCAGGTCCAGGTTGTAGTCCACCCTTGCGGCCCAGGCCGTACCCGGCACGCACGCCAGGCTGGTGGCGATGACCGATGCGCGTAGGTATTTGGGATGCATGCGCCTTCTCCTTGCGGATGCTTCAGGGCAGGTGGTTGAAGACGATGCCGGCGACTTTCTCCGCAGGGAAACTCGCCAGCGCCGCTTCGATCTTCTCCGGCGTGACCAAGCCGTAGCCGGCGACCAGCACCACCAGATCGGCCAGTTCGGACAGGATCCGCGCATCGGGCGAACCGAGCACCGAGGGGCTGTCCAGGATGATGTAGCGATCGGAGTAGCGGCTGCGCACCGAATCGATCATGGCGCGCATGCGGAACGAACTGAACGATTCGCCGGTGGTCTCGCGCTGGCGTCCGCTGGGAATCAGGCGCAGGCGCGGCACGCCGGTGCGATACAGCACCTTGGCCACATCCAACGTGCTGTCTTCCAGGTAATCCATCAGTCCGCCCGCGGAAGTGTCCACGCGCAAGGCCGAATGCTGCGAAGGATGCAGTACGTCGCAGTCGATCAGCAGCGAGGTCTTGGTGTCGTCGAAGGCGAACGCGGCGGCCAGGTTGCGGGCCACGAAACTTCCGCCGCAGCCGTGGCTGATCGGCGCCACCAGAGTAACGAAGTTGCGCTCGCCGCCGGCGGCCAGCAGGCGCGTGCGCAGTTCGCGGAAGGCGTCGGCCTGCTCGCGCACCGAATCGTTTCGGTGGATGACGCGGCGGTCCTCCAACTCGCGGGTGGTCAGCGCCTTGGGCTCGTCCAGCAGCGCCAGCGAGCGCGCCGCGTCCACGCGGCGCAGGGAGCCCTGCGGACGATCGCTATCCTGGTTCACTGTCGGCTCCACCCTGGTTTCCAAGTTGTCTTGTCGGTTCATGACGTTCATGTCAGGCCATCATCTGCTTGTAGCCGAACGCCAGGCCGTAGGCCAGCACGACGACCACGAAGATTCCCAGGCTCATCGCCTGGCGCAGGCGCAACCGGCGCTGGTCGCGCGGCGTGCGGTACAGCGGAACCACGGTCAGCAACTGGCGGTCGGACAGCTTCTGCAACTGGCTGGAGGAACGGATGCGCGGATCGAAGCGCACGCGCAGGAACAACAGTGCCAGCGGCACCACCACCGCCATCAACAGGCCAGCGATGGCGAAGTGCAGGAAACGCAGGCCGGTGGGACGCAGCGGCATGATCGCCGGATCCTGCACGCGCAGGGTCAGGCCGCGTTCCTCGCGGTCCAGCTCCATCGACACGCGCGCGTTCTCGCGACGGCGCAGCAGGTCCTGGTAGATATCGCGGTTCACTTCGTAGTCGCGGGTCAGTTCGGCCAGCGCGCTTTCCGAGGCGGCGATCCGGCGGCTGCGGCCCAGCTCTTCGTCCAGCAGAGATTCGGCGATACCCATGCGCGACTGGGTGGCGGCGATTTCGCGGCGCGCCTGGCCCTGCTGGCTGCGCAGTTCCTGGTACAGCGGGTTCATCTGCGCATCGTCGAACGGGCTGGCGGTAGCCGGTGCGTTGGCCCGGCGCTGTTCTTCCTGGCGCATCGATTGCTGGATGTCGGCCATCTGGTGGCGGATGCGCACCACGTCCGGGTATTGCTCGGTGTAGGTCAGCAGCAGGCGGTCGAGTTGCCCCTGCAGTTCGAGCAACTGCCCGCGGTACAGGCTCTCGCGGGTCTGCACGGCGGTGACCGCCGATTCGCCCGAAAGCTGCGAGGTGATGGCGCTTTCGCGCGAACGTTGTTCCAACAACGCCATGCGGGTCTGCTCTACCTGGGTGCGCAGCGCGCCGATGCGCGTGCTGGCGTCGGTGGCGCTGCCGGGTTGCGCATCGGCGTTGGCCGAGCGGTACTGCTGCAGGTTGTCTTCGGCGTCGGTGAGCTTCTTGTGGTAGTCGTTCACGCGCGCGTCGATGAACTGGTACGCCTCGCGGCTCTCGCGGCCCTTGGTCGCCAGGCTTTCCTTGATGAACATCGCGCCCAGGCGTTCGGTGACCTTGTAGGTGCGTTGCGCATCGTTGTCGCGATAGGTGATTTCCACCAGATCCGGACGCGAGGCGCGGATGGTGATGCGCTCCTTCAGCTCTTCCAGCAGGCGGTCGCGTTGCAGCGGGGTGGGATTGTCTTCCAGCCAGCCGCCTACCTTCAGCGCGTCTTCCAGCACCTTGCGGCTGTAGATCACCTGGCGCGCGATGCCGGCGCGGTCGGTGACGCCAGTGGCCACGGCGCGGCCTTCCAGCAGCGGCTGGATGATGTCGCTTTCCTGGGCCAGGATGGTGGTGGAAGCGGTGTAGTTCTTCGGCAGCAGGAACAGGCCAGCGAACAGGGTGAGCAGTGCGATGCCTGCGAAGATCGCGACCAGCGCCAGGGTGTGGCGGCGGCCTTCGTTGAGCAGGATCGGGACGATCTCGTTCGGGGCAAGGGCGGTGGACGGCCGGCTGGCGGCCGTCGAGCGGCGCCCGGGAAGTGCTTCTGCGCTCATCAGAACGTGCGCTCGGGAATGGTGATGACATCGCCCGGCGAAACCGGGAAGTTGGTCGACAGGTCGCCACGGTTGAGGATCTTGTCCAGGCGCACCGCGTAGGTCTCGGTGCCTTCGCCGGACTTGCGGTACAACTCGGAACGATCGCCTGCGGCGAACTCGGTCACGCCGCCGGCGGCCAGCACGGCGTCGAGCACGGTCATGCCGGGGCGGTAGGGAATGGAAATCGGCTGGCGCACTGCGCCGGTCACGCGGACGCGGGACAGGTATTCATGGCTGCGCAAGTCGGTCAGGATCACCGCCACCTGCGGGTCGCGCACGAAGCTGGCCAGTTTGGTCTGGATGTCCTTGGCCACTTCGGCAGGCGTGTGGCCGCCCGCGGAAACGTCGCCCACCAGCGGCACCGAGATCATGCCGTCCGGACGCACCGGCACGGTGATGCCCAATTCGGGATTGCGCCAGACCGACACCTGCACGATGTCGTCCACGCCGATCTTGTAGGAATCCACGGCGGTGGCGGTCGCCTGCAGCGGAGGCGGCGCGGAACCCTTGCCGCCGCTGCTTGCGCAGGCGGACAGCAGGAGCGAAAGGCAGACAGCCATCAATCCAGCGATAGAGCGCGACATTCCATTTCCCCTGTGTTGGTCACGTCTATCAGAACGCGGAACGCGACCTGGGCAGGACAAGGCAAAGCTGAACCGGATTCAGCTGGGGTAGAACTCCCGGTACCAGTCCACGAAGCGGCGTACGCCGGTTTCGATGGAGGTGGAAGGCGAATAGTCGGTATCGCGCTGCAGGGCGCTGACGTCGGCATAGGTGTCGGGCACGTCGCCGGGTTGCAGCGGCAGCAGGTTGCGCTGCGCCTTGCGGCCCAGGCAGTCCTCCAGCACCTCGATGTAGCGCAGCAGCTGCACCGGCTGGTGATTGCCGATGTTGTAGACCCGGTAGGGCGCGCTGGAGCTGGCAGGGGTGGGTGCGAGCGGATCGTAGCCCGGGTCGGGCCCAGGCACGCGGTCCAGGGTGCGGATCACGCCTTCGACGATATCGTCCACATAGGTGAAATCGCGGGTGTGGTGGCCATGGTTGAACACGTCGATGGGCTCGCCCGCCAGAATCTTGCGGGTGAACAGGAACAGCGCCATGTCCGGGCGCCCCCACGGACCGTACACGGTGAAGAAGCGCAAACCGGTGGTGGGCAGCCCGAACAGATGGCTGTAGGTATGGGCCATCAGCTCGTTGGCCTTCTTGGTGGCCGCGTACATGCTGACCGGATGGTCCACGCTGTCTTCCACCGCGAACGGCAGCTTCTTGTTGGCGCCGTACACCGAACTGGAAGAGGCGTAGACCAGATGCTCGATGCCGCGATGGCGGCAGGCTTCCAGGATGTTGAGGAAGCCGACGATGTTGCTGTCCACGTAGGCCTGCGGATTCTCCAGCGAGTAACGCACGCCGGCTTGCGCGGCCAGGTTGACCACGCGCTGCGGTTTGAACCGGTCGAAGGCCGCTTCCAGCGCGGCGCGGTCTTCCAGCGACGCTTGCACGAATTCGAACCCGGGCAGCGGCAGCAACCGCTCCAGGCGCGCCTGCTTCAGGCGCGGATCGTAATAGTCGTTGAGGTTGTCGTAGCCCAGCACTTCGTCGCCACGCGCCAGCAGGCGTTGGCTCAGATGTGAGCCGATGAAGCCGGCGGCGCCGGTGACCAGTACGCGCATTTCAGTGCATCTCCATGGATCGCGGGCGCCAGTTTAGTACAGCGCCCGACATTGCCGGTGTCGTTGTCGGCAGGGCCTACAGGCAGTCGTCGACGCTGTGCCGCGGCAGCGCGCGTTTGACGTCGAACAGCACCGCGCCCGGCTTGCCGAAAGCGCGGATGCCTTCTGCGCCCAGGGCGATGAATTCACGGTGCGAAACGGCCAGGATGATCGCGTCGTACTTGCCGGCTTCGGGCTGGGCGATCAGGTCCAGGCCGTACTCATGCCGGGCTTCGTCCACGTTCACCCACGGATCGTGGATGTGCACGTTGGCGTTGTAGCTGCGCAACTCGGCCACGATGTCCACCACCCGCGTGTTGCGCACGTCGGGGCAGTTTTCCTTGAACGCCAGGCCCAGCACCAGGATGTTGGACTGGGTGGTCTGCAGATTGCGCTGGGCCATCAGTTTTGCGGTGCGGCGCGCCACATGGCTGCCCATGCCGTCGTTGATGCGGCGGCCGGCAAGGATCACGTCGGGGTGGTAGCCGATCTGCTGCGCCTTGTGGGTCAGGTAGTACGGGTCCACGCCGATGCAATGGCCGCCGACCAGGCCGGGGCGGAACGGCAGGAAGTTCCACTTGGTGCCTGCCGCTTCCAGCACTTCGTGGGTGTCGATGCCCAGGCGGTGGAAGATCAGCGCCAGTTCGTTGATCAGGGCGATGTTGACGTCGCGCTGGGTGTTCTCGATGACCTTGGCGGCCTCGGCCACCCGGATGCTGGAGGCCTTGTGGGTGCCGGCAGTGATGATCTGGCGGTACAGGTCGTCGATGAAATCGGCGGCCTCGGCAGTGGAGCCCGAGGTCACCTTCATGATCGTTTCCAGGCGGTGCTGCTTGTCGCCCGGGTTGATGCGCTCGGGACTGTAGCCGGCGTAGAAATCCCGGTTGAAGGTCAGCCCGGATTCGGCCTCGATGATCGGTACGCAGACTTCCTCGGTGGCGCCGGGATACACGGTGGATTCGTAGATCGCCACGCCGCCCTTGGCGATGGCGCGACCGACGGTGCGGCTGGCCGATTCCAGCGGGCGCAGGTCGGGCCGCTTGTAGTCGTCGATCGGGGTGGGCACGGTGATGATGAAGACGTTGCAGCCTTTCAGGTCTTCCGGGTTGCTGGCGAAACTGAGATGGGCGGCGTCGCCCAGTTCCTGTTCCGAGACTTCCAGGGTGTGGTCGTGGCCCCTGCGCAGTTCGTCGACGCGTTTTGCGTTGATATCGAAGCCCAGGGTCTTGAAGCGGCGTCCGAAGGTGGCTGCCAGCGGCAGTCCCACATAACCCAGGCCGATGACGGCGATGCTGATCTGGTCGCGCGAAGGCAGTGCGGCATCCATACGGAAGGTGGCTCTCGTCTGTTGAGTGAACTTGCTGGGCGGACGGAGTCTAGCCGATGCCGTCTGCAGGCGTGCTGCACACGGTGGATGCGGATTCCCCCTTTATGGCCGACTGAACGCGCAAAATGCCGCGATCAGGACAACGCCGCCGGTTTGTCCCTTGTCGATGCCGTATTGCGTAAACGTGTTAGTGCCGGAGCCCATCGCTTTCCGGTCAAACACGGGGGAATGGATCCATGCGCATCCTGCTTTGCGGCGGAACCGGTTATATCGGCTGCCACACCTACCTGGTGCTGGCCGCGCGCGGGCACGAAGTGATCCTGGCGGACAATTTCAGCAACAGCTCCCCGCAGGTGCTGCATCGGTTGGAGAAACTGACCGGAGCGTCGGTCGGTTTCCACCGCACCGACATGCGCGACCGCACCGCGCTGGCGCGGCTTTTTTCGGCGCGACGGTTCGACGCCGTGGTCCATTTCGCCGCGCTCAAGGCGGTGGGCGAATCCTGCGAGCGTCCGCTCGACTATTTCGACAACAACATCAGCGGCACCATCAACCTGCTGCAGGCCATGCGCGAGGCGGAGGTACGCAATCTGGTGTTCAGTTCCTCGGCGACCGTCTACGGCGAGCCTGAGCGCCTGCCCATCGGCGAGGACGCGCGGCTGCAGGTGACCAATCCCTACGGGCGCACTAAGCTGGTGATGGAAGAGTTGATCGGCGATGTATGCCGGGCCGATCCCTCCTTCCGCGCGGCCAACCTGCGCTACTTCAACCCGGTCGGCGCGCACGAGTCGGGCATGGTCGGCGAAGATCCCGGCGGCATTCCCAACAATCTCATGCCCTACATCTGCCAGGTGGCGGTCGGGTTGCGGGAAAAGTTGAGCGTATTCGGCGGCGACTGGCCCACTGTCGACGGCACCGGCGTGCGCGACTACATCCATGTCATGGACCTGGCCCGCGCCCACGCCGACGCGCTGGACTATCTGACCCGCGAAGACCGCAACCTCACCGTCAACCTGGGCACCGGGCGCGGGGTCAGCGTGCTGGAACTGGTGCGCGGTTTCGAGAAAGCCTCGGGCCTCAGCATTCCTTATGAGATCGTCGACCGGCGCGAGGGCGATGTGGCCGAAGTGTATGCCGACCCTTCGCTCGCCCAGCGGCTGCTGGGTTGGCGCGCCGAGCTGGACGTCGATGCCATGTGCCGCGACGCCTGGCGCTGGCAGTCGCTCAACCCGCAGGGCTATGCCTCGCTGCTTGCGACCGACACCGACAAGGTCGTCGCCACCGCCTGAGGCTGTTTCATCCAGGCGAAGTGGTCCGCGTTCGTGCCCAGCGCGGCGCGGTCGAGGATGCGGAGGGTCGCTTGAGCTTGAGGCATCTTGTCCAGCAGGGCCTGCATCGACCGGCGCGGCGCGAACCAGTCGTCCTTCAGCAACACCGCATCGATCCGGGCTTTGACGCGTGACAGCGCCTGCTCCAGGTCCACTTGCATCCCGGCGGGCGCATAACGGTTGCTGAGGCCAACATTCGCCCAGTCGCGCATCAGGCTGCGCGCCTCGTCGCCCGCAAAACCGAAGCGTCGGCCGTGGAAAACGCCGCGCCGGTCGGCGATCCATGGCACGAATTGGAAGGCGAAGGGAAACACGTAGCGTTTTGGTGCGGGAAAAGTGCGCCAGTACGGCGAGCCGCTGGCCACCAGCCAAAGCCGGTCGAACGCGTCGGGATGCAGGCCCAGATAGCACGCTGCGAACTGCGCGCCGATGCTGTGTCCGCCGATGACGCGCTGCGTGGCGGCGCAATGTTCGAGCATCGCCGCATGGCTGCGCGCGATGTCCAAGGTCAGTATGTGGCGATAACCCCAGTCCACCTGCCGGCTGGGGCGCAGGTTGCTGCTGCCGTTCCCACGCATTTCCTGCAGGAATACCGCCACGCCTTTCGCCGCCAGCGCCTCGGCGAAAGGAAGGTAGTGCCGCGCCGCTACGCCAAGCGCCGGCAGCCATAGCAAACAAGCCTGTGGGTCGGCCGGAAGGCGTGCGATCAGGTTGTAGCGGTGGCCGTCGTCGGTGGACAGCGGTATCTCGAGCTCCTGGATGCTCATCGCGTGGGCGCCGCTCCCAAATGGTCGAGCACCACGATGTCGCTGCGTCCCGGGCGATAGCCTTTGCGCAGAGCGGCATGCACGTAGTCCGACGCCGCCGCGCAGGCTTCGGCCAGCGGCAGGCCGCGGCACAGATTCGCCGCGATCGCCGAGGCCAGCGTGCAGCCGGTGCCGTGGGCTTCGATGCGCAAGCGCGGATGCGCGATCTGGACGATGCCGGTTCCGTTTGCGAACAGATCCACCACATCGCCGCTGCCCGGCAGGTGTCCGCCTTTCAGGAACACGGCCGCCGCTCCCAGCGAAAGCAGTTCCGTAGCGGCCGCGCGCATCCCCGCAAGATCGGCAATGGCATGGCCCAGCAGCAGTTCGGCTTCCGGCAGGTTGGGGGTGAGCACCGATGCCAGCGGCAGCAAGCGCGCGCGCAGCGCATCCAGCGCCGCGTCTTCCAACAGCTTGGCGCCGCTGGTGGCCACCATGACCGGGTCCAGCACTACGAAAGTGGGCCGATAGGCCTGCAGCGCATCGGCGACCGTGCCGATGACTTCGGCATTGGCCAACATTCCCAGCTTGACCGCGCCGATATCGAAATCCTCGAAGCAGGCGTCGATCTGCGCGCGCAGAAAATCCACCGGCGGAACATTGACCGCAGTAACTCCACGCGTGTGCTGCGCAGTCAGCGCGGCGATGGCCGACAGTCCATGCACGCCATGTGCTGCGAACGTTTTCAGATCTGCCTGTATGCCGGCGCCACCACCCGAATCGGAGCCGGCGATGGTCAGGGCGCAGATCGAGCGCGCGGTGCTATTCATTCTCTTCCTTGCCGATTCCAGAGTTCGCGTTGCCGGTAAAAAGCATAGGCCAGGCCTACGCTGCCGGTGAGCGCGGCCGGAAAATACAGTGTGTGGTAGCCGAAGAAAGAATATAACCAGGCACCCGTAATCCCACCGGCCAGGAAACCAGAGATCACCAGCGCGCACAGCGCCAACCGCCGCTTGGCGACCGGCATGCCGCGCAGCGCATGGCCCAGGGCGATGCCGATGTCGGTGAACAGGCCGGTGACGTGGCTGGTGCGGATCAGCGATCCGCTGTAAGTGGACGCCATCGCATTCTGCAGGCCGCAGGCCGCGGCGGCCAGCAAGGCCCCTGCGATCATCCTGCGTTCGAACAATGGGACCGCCAGCACCAGCAGCAGGGCTTCGATGGACAGAACGACCCCATAGCGCCTGCCCAGTTGTACGGTGCTGTCCTGGATGATCAATCCACTGGTCATCGCCCCGGACACGAAGGCGAGCACCACTCCCAGCAAACCTGCGACCGCACGCGCATCGCCGTGCACCAACGCCGCGCCCAGCAACGAGGTGGTGCCGGTCAGATGGGTGATGGCCTGGTGCTCGAAGCCCAGATAGCCCACCACGTTGACGATGCCTGCGACGAACGCAAGCGAACCCGCGCCCACCCAGACCCAGCGGGGAAGTTGGATTCCCATTCCGTACAAGTTGCCTGCAATAGGGGACGGCTGCAGTCTAAGCGATCAACGCAAGATCGAGAAAAACCCGTAGGAGCGACGCAAGTCGCGAAGGAAAAGTCCTTTCGGGATCCCTTGGCGACTTACGTCGCTCCTACGGGGCGATTCAACTCAAAGCACTTCTGAAGCGTAGTCGGCCAAACGCGAGCGCTCGCCGCGGCGCAGGGTGATGTGCGCGCTGTGCGCCCAGTTCTTGAAGCGGTCGACGGCGTAGGTCAGGCCCGAGGTGGTTTCGGTCAGGTACGGCGTGTCGATCTGCTCCACGTTGCCCAGGCAGACGATCTTGGTCCCGGGGCCGGCACGGGTGATCAGCGTCTTCATCTGCTTGGGCGTCAGGTTCTGCGCCTCGTCCAGGATCAGGTAGCGACTGAGGAAAGTGCGGCCGCGCATGAAATTCATCGAACGGATCTTGATCCGCGAGGCCAGCAGGTCGTTGGTCGCCGCGCGGCCCCAGGCGCCGCCGTCCTGGTTGTGGGTGAGCACTTCCAGGTTGTCGGTAAGCGCGCCCATCCAGGGCGTCATCTTCTCTTCTTCGGTGCCGGGCAGGAAACCGATGTCCTCGCCCACGCTGACGGTGGCGCGGGTCATGATGATCTCGCGGTAGCGCTGCTGGTCCATGGTCTGGGCCAGTCCCGCGGCCAGCGCCAGCAAGGTCTTGCCGGTGCCGGCGGTGCCGAGCAGGCTGACGAAGTCGATTTCCGGATCCATCAACGCATTCAGCGCGAAGTTCTGCTCGCGGTTGCGCGCGGTGATGCCCCAGACCGCGTGCTGGGTGCTGCGGAAGTCGTCGGCCAGGGCCAGCGTCGCCTTCTTGTCCGTGCCGATCTTGGCGACGCGGAATTCCACTTCGTCCTCGCCCGGCAGGTACAGGAACTGGTTCGGATACCAGTCCTCGTCATCGGTGATGCTGACTTCGTAACTGGTGCGCCCAGCCTTGTCGCTCCACGAGCGCAGGTCCTTCTCGTGGCGGTCCCAGAAATCGGTGGGAAGCTCGGTGGCGCCGGTGAACAGCAGGCTGAAATCGTCCAGCGCGCGGTCGTTCTCGTAGTCTTCGGCCACCAGTCCGCTGATGGCCGCCTTGATGCGCAGATTGATGTCCTTGGACACCAGGATGACCGGCACTTCGGGATGCTGCTCGCGCAGCTCCAGCACCGAGGCCAGGATCTTGTTGTCGGGCGCGACGGTGCCGAAGCTGCGGTCCAGCGGCACCGGTTTGGTCTGGAAATAGAGCTTGCCGATGGCGCTCTGCGATTTGAGCTGCAAGCCCTGCGGATGGCTGAGCACGATGCCTGCATCGATCTGCTCGGCGCCGGCGCCTTCGATCAATTCGTTGAGGAAGCGGCTTACCTGGCGCGCGTTGCGGCTGACTTCGGTCATGCCTTTCTTGGCGTTGTCCAATTCCTCGATGACCTGCATGGGCAGGAAGACATCGTGTTCCTCGAACTTGAACAGCGCGGTCGGGTCGTGCATCAGCACGTTGGTATCCAACACGTAGATGCGCTTGCTTCGGGTCATCTAGACAGCCTCATGGAGGGTGGGGTGTGGATGGGTTGCTGCGGATGGAACGTGGAAACGGAAACGACGGCAGACCACCGCGGCCCGCAGGGCGGGGCAGTGGCGCGATGAGGACAGGGAAAAGGTCACTGCTTGCTTGCGACCTTCAGGGCTTCCAGCACGGCTTCGGCATGGCCGGAGACCTTCACCCCGCGCCATTCCTGCGCGATGCGGCCCTCGGGCGAGATCAGGAAAGTGCTGCGGACCACGCCCAACACCTTGCGGCCGTACATGTTCTTCTCGTGGATCACGTCGAAGGCTTTGCACAAAGCTTCGTCGGCGTCGCTGACAAGCGGAAACTTGAAGCCCTGCTTGGCGCAGAAATTGTCGTGCGACTTGACCGAATCGCGGGACACGCCCAATACCGTGGCATTGAGCCTCTTGAATCTCGGCAGCAAGGCATTGAAGTCGATGCCTTCGGTGGTGCAGCCCGGCGTGCTGTCTTTCGGGTAGAAATACAGCACCAGCCATTGGCCGGCGTAGTCGGAGAGTTTCGCGGTTTGCCCGCCGGACAGCGCCAGCGGAAGCTTCAGCGTGGTTTTGCTCAGGGCCGTGCCGGTTGCGGTCATCAGGTCAGAACTTCATCGGGTCCATGATCGCGTCCAGGTTCAAGTGGTCGCAGAATTCGAGGAAATCGTCGCGCAGGGCGGCGATGTGCATATTGGCGGGTACGCCTATCGTCACCTGCGCGGAGAACATCTCCGCGCCGGTCTGCATGGCGCGGTAACGCGTGCTTTGCAGGTTTTCTATGGTGATGCCCTGGCGGTCGAAGAAATCGGCCAGCTGGAACAGGATGCCGGGCTTGTCGGCCGCCACCACTTCCACGATGTAGGGCAGCAAGTTGGACTGCACCACCTTGGCGCCGGTGCGGTACCAGACCAGCTTCATGCTTTCCTCGCGCTCCAGCCGGGTCAGCATGGCTTCCAGCTTGGCCACCGCGTCCCAGGAGCCGGTCGCCAGCGCGGTCACCGACACGTCGCGGCCCACGGTGGAAAGGCGCGCATCGACCAGATTGCAGCCGCTATCGGCGATCCGGCGGGTCACCGACAAGAGCGGCGACTCCGGATGCGTCGTATAGGCGTTGATCAGGAGGTGGTTTTCGTTCGGCGAAGGCCGGGCGGTTGAATCGGTCAATGGAGCTTCCGGCATCACTTCTAGTCTGAATGGCGACCGGGCAGGTGCCCAGTGCATGGCCCAGCATACTTGCCCGCGCTTTCCAGCCGCAAGTAACATCGCAGGGTGCGCGGCGATCCGCGCGACCCCCTTTCGAAGGCAGCCGCTTGTCTCTTTCCGGCAGTATCACCGCACTTGCGACACCGTTCACGGTTGCCGGCGATCTGGACCTCGATGGCTGGCGGCGTTTGCTGCAGCAACAGCTCGATGGCGGCACCCAGGGCCTTGTCGTGGCCGGATCGACCGGAGAGGCCGCCGCCCTGACCGATGACGAATACGATCTGTTGTTGAAAACCGCGGTCGAAGCGGTGGCAGGACGGATCCCCATCCTGGCCGGCACCGGCCAGATGAATACCGCCAAGACCATTGCCCAGACCCGCCGCGCCGCTGCTGCGGGCGCGAATCTGGCGCTGGTGGTGACTCCACCGTACGTGCGACCCACCCAGGCCGGACTGATCGCCCATTACCGCGCCGTGGCCGAGCAGGGCGGATTGCCGGTGGTGCTGTACAACGTGCCCGGCCGTACCGGATGCGACCTGCTGCCTGAAACGGTGGCCGAGCTGGTTTCGCACCCGAACATCGTCGGCATCAAGGAAGCGCGCTCGGAACCCGAACGCATGGCCGCGTTGCTGGGATTGCGCGGCGACGGCTTTGCCGTGCTCAGCGGCGACGATCCCACCGCTTGCCGGGCGATGCTGGCTGGCGCCGATGGTCTGATCTCGGTGGGCTCCAACGCGCTGCCGCGCGCTTTCCGCACGCTTTGCGACCTGGCCCGCCACGGCGACCGTACCCGCGCCGAGCGCCAAGACCGGCAGCTGCAGGCGTTCTATTCCTTCTTCGGCATCGAATCCAATCCCATCCCGGTGAAGGCGCTGCTGCAGCGTTTGGGTTACGGTGCCGGCCTGCGCCTGCCGTTGCAGGCGCTTTCCGATGCCCATGTGGCCGAAGCCGACCGCTTGCATGCGGCGGCGACGGCCCTAGAAGAACAATCCGGCCGCGAAGACATCGCGGCCTAATTCGAAAGCTTTTTTCAGGAGATTATCCAATGCGTTCCAACTCCCCGTTCCTGCGCTCGGTTGCCCTGGCGGCACTGGCCATCGCCCTGGTGGGCGGCGTCACCGGCTGCAAGTGGTTCCGCAAAGGCGATCGCAACTATGCGATGAGCGAAGAAACCAGGCCGCTGGAAGTGCCGCCCGATCTGAACCTGCCCAACACCGCCGGCGCCATGAAGCTGCCGCCGACCGCTGCGCAAACCGCAACCCAGGGCGGCGCGAGCGCGGCGTCCTCGGCCACCGGTTTCAACGTGGCGGGCACGCGCGAAGAGGTATTTGCCAAGGTGGGCGAGGCGCTGGGCGGCATCGAAGGCCTGACCATCGCCAGCCGGGCGCAATTGCTGGGCAGCTACGACGTGGCCTACGAAGGCAGCAACTTCCTGGTGCGCGTGGTTGGGGTGGAGGCGGGCGCCTACGTCTCGGCGGTCGACCCGCGCGGCCTGCCTGCCGCAGGTTCGGCGCCCAAGCTGATTGCGGCGCTGAAGGCCAAGCTGGGCAGCTGATCCACCACTTCATGGATTTGCGAAAAGGGCGCCCTTGGGCGCCCTTTTTGTTCTTGTAGGGCGGGCACCGCCCGCCGCTCTTGGCGCAAGAACCGGCGGGCAGTGCCCGCCCTACGTTAAGTCTCTCAGCGCTCCAGCAAGGGCAGCTTGTCGGTCTTGCCTTCCCAGTCCTTGGCGTCGGCCAGGGCATCCTTGCGCACGGTGATCACCGGCCAGGCCTTCGCCAGTTCCTTGTTGAGGGCGACAAAGGCCTCTTGACCGGCGGGCACATCGTCTTCGGGATAGATGGCGTTGATGGGGCATTCGGGCTCGCACAGGGTGCAGTCGATGCATTCATCCGGGTCGATCACCAGGAAGTTGGGGCCTTCGTGGAAGCAGTCCACCGGGCACACCTCCACGCAATCGGTGTACTTGCACTTGATGCAGTTCTCGGTGACGACGAAGGGCATGGGTCCGGTCCGGTGAAAGGTGGGGCAAGTTTAGATCAGCCTGGGGGCGCTCTGCGCTGGCTTTGCGGCCAAGGCCGCTGCTGCATAAAAAAAAGCCCGGCCGCAAGGCCGGGCTTCGCCAGCGATTGCCCGCGCAGGAGCGGTTGCTCCGGGCGCGGGCAGGGAATTGGTGCTCCCTAGGGAATTCGAATCCCTATTTTAGCCTTGAGAGGGCCACGTCCTAACCGTTAGACGAAGGGAGCTTTTGGTAAGCGGCGCTGCGACGGACTAGTATATTCGCCAGTGCGTGCCTGCGGCAAATGCCCGGCAGGCGCGAAACCTCCCGAAACATTCCTACAGACGGACCCGCCAACATTACGTCGCAAGCCATTCCCACCGCCGCCGTCTCCCTGCGCGTCATCCCGCGCGACCAGCACAATATTTCGCGCAGGGACATCAGCCCCAACGCGCTTCGCGTGCTGTACCGGTTGCGGGATTCGGGCTTCGCCGGCTATCTGGTCGGCGGCGCAGTCCGCGATCTGCTGGTCGGCGGGCATCCGAAGGATTTCGACATCGCCACCGACGCCACGCCCGAACAGGTCAAGGCGCTGTTCCGCAACAGCCGCCTGATCGGCCGGCGCTTCCGCCTGGCGCATGTGGTGTTCGGCCGCGAGATCATCGAGGTCGCCACTTTCCGCGCCAATGTCGACGACGGCAGCGGTGACCGCGAACAGCACGAAGGCGGCCGTCTGTTGCGCGACAACGTCTACGGCACCATCGAGGACGACGCGGTGCGCCGCGATTTCACCGCCAACGCGCTGTATTACGCCATCGAGGATTTCTCGGTGCGCGACTACGTAGGCGGTTTCGAGGACGTGCAGGCGCGCAAGATGAAGCTGATCGGCGACCCCGAGCAGCGCTACCGCGAAGACCCCGTGCGGATGCTGCGGGCGATTCGGCTGGCCGGCAAGCTGGGCTTCGAGATAGATCCGGCCTCGGCCGAACCGATCCCCGGACTGGCGCCGCTGCTTTCCGAGGCCGCGCCGGCCAGATTGTTCGAGGAACTGCTGAAGCTGTTCCTGTCAGGCAACGCCGTGGCCAGTTTCGAAGGTCTGGAGCGCTTCGGCCTGTTGTCGGCGATCCTGCCCGAGACCGCCGCCGCACTGGCCTCCAACCGCAGCGGCGCCCTGCGCGGCATGCTGCTGGAAGGGCTGCGCGGCACCGATGCCCGCGTGGCCAACGACGAACCGGTTTCGCCCGCGTTCCTGTTCGCGTTGCTGCTGTGGCCGGCCTATTGCCGCGCGCTGATCGGCCTGCAGGCGCAGGGTGTGAACGCCGAAGAGGCCCAGCGCCGCGCGGCCGACCGGGTGACCCTGCACCAGCTGGGCACGGTGGCCTTGCCGCGCCGTTTCTCGCTGCCCATGCAGGAAATCTGGCTGCTGCAATCGCGCTTCAGTTCCAGGCAACGCAAGCGGGTGATGCGCCTGCTTGCGCATCCGCGCTTCCGTGCCGCCTACGATTTCCTGTTGCTGCGGTTGACCGCTTCCAGCGAACATGCGGAAGACGTGGCGTTCTGGCGCGAAGCCCAGACGCAGTCGGGCGAAGAACTGTCCGCGGCCTTGGGCGTGGCCGTTGCGCGCGACGTGTATGCCGAAGACGACGCGGCGCCGCCCAAGCGCCGCCGTCGCCGTCGCCGCTCCGGCAGCGCCGCGCCCGCCGCGGAATGACCCTTCCCATCACCGCCTTCGTCGGCCTGGGCGGCAACCTGGGCGATGCCGTCGCGACTTTGCGCTCGGCCCTCCAGGCTTTGAATGGCCTGCCCGAAAGCCACCTGCTGCGGGCCTCGTCCCTGTACCGCACGCCGGCCTGGGGCTTGCAGCAGCAAGCCGATTTCATCAACGGCGTGGCCATGCTGGAGACGCGGCTGGACCCGCGCGCGCTGCTGGAGGCGCTGTTGGGAGTGGAGCGCGACTTCGGCCGCGAGCGCCAGGCCGGATCGCGCTGGGGCCCGCGCACGCTGGACATGGACCTGTTGCTGTATGGCGGCGCGACGATCGCCGAGCCCGGCCTGCACGTGCCGCATCCGCATCTGCACGAGCGCGCCTTCGCCCTGGTGCCTTTGCTCGAGATCGACCCGGATATCCTCATTCCCGGACAAGGCCCCGCGCGGGATGCTCTGTCCAGCCTGGATATCTCGGCGATACGGTCAATAGGGTGATAATCAAGCGATGAGCACGCACGCCGAAATCAAGAAGTGGACCCTGCCCGGGCTGGCCGTCGCCAAGCGCGAGCAGCGCAAGCTGGTGATGCTGACCGCCTACGACTACAGCTTCGCGCGCGTGGCCGATGCCAATGGCGTGGACCTGGTGCTGGTCGGCGATTCGCTGGGCATGGTGGTGCAGGGCCGCGATTCCACGCTACCCGTCACCGTCGAGCACATCGCTTATCACACCTCAGCCGTCGCACGCGGGCTGGACCGCGCCATGTTGATCTCGGACCTGCCTTTCCAGTCCGACGCCACGCCCGAACGCGCCCTCGAAGCGTCCATAGCGCTGCTGCAGGCGGGTGCGGAAATGGTGAAGCTGGAAGGCGCGGGCCACAAACTTGAAGTCATCCGTTTTCTGGCCGAACGCGATATTCCCGTATGCGCCCATCTTGGCCTGACCCCGCAGTCGGTGCTGAAGTTCGGCGGCTACAAGGTGCAGGGCCGCGACGAGCAGGCCGCCGCGAAACTGCGCACCGATGCGCAAGCGGTGGCCGATGCCGGCGCGTCGATGCTGGTGTTGGAATGCGTGCCTTCGCCGCTCGCCGCCGCCATTACCGCGGCCAGCTCAATTCCCACCATCGGCATCGGCGCCGGCCCCGACTGCGACGGCCAGGTGCTGGTGCTGCACGATTTCCTGGGCATCGACACGGGCCACCGCAAGCCGAAGTTCGTCAAGGATTTCCTGGCCGAGGGCGGTTCCATCGCCAAAGCCATCGCTGCCTACGCCGCCGCGGTGCGCGACGGTTCGTTCCCCGACGCCGAGCATTCGTATTGAATTCGCTCGTATCGAACGCCCTCACGAAAAGCCGGCGCCCGCATAAGGAAGCGCAATGATCGAAACCATTACCGAACTCGATGCTTTGCGCGCGCGGGTCAATGGCTGGAAGCGCGAAGGGCTGCGGGTCGGTTTCGTGCCGACCATGGGCAATCTGCATGCCGGCCACTACTCGCTGGTGATGCTGGCGCGGCAGTACGCCGACCGCGTGGTGTCCAGCGTGTTCGTCAATCCGACCCAGTTCGGCCCCAACGAGGACTTCACCCGATATCCGCGTACGCCCGAAGCCGATACCACCGGCCTGGAAGGCGCCGGCTGCGACGTGCTGTGGTTGCCGACGGTGGAATCCATGTATCCGTTCGGCGTTGAGCTGGCCGCCAGGATCAACGTCCCCGGCGTCAGCAGCGTGCTGGAAGGCGCGCACCGACCTGGGCACTTCGATGGCGTCTGCACGGTGGTCACGCGCCTGTTCAACCAGGTGCAACCCGACGTGGCCGCGTTCGGCAAGAAGGATTTCCAGCAGCTGGCCGTGATCCGGCAGATGGTGACAGATCTGGCTTTCCCCATCGAGATATTGGGCGGCAGCATCGTGCGCGAAAGCGACGGGCTGGCGATGAGTTCGCGCAATCAGTATTTGTCGTCAGATGAGCGGCCTGTGGCGGCGGAAATACGCAAGGTGCTGTTGAAGATGCGCGATGGCATCGCCGCTGGACGCGCACGGCTGGAGGTGGAGGCGGAAGCTGCGGCCAGGCTGACGGCGGCCGGCTATGCGGTGGACTACGCCGTGGTCCGGCGCCCCGACCTGAGCGAGCCTTCGGAAGCGGAGAAGACACCCAAGGTGGCGCTGATCGCGGCCAAGCTGGGGCGGACGCGACTGATCGACAATCTGGAGTTCTGAAACACGCCGGCGGGCCGCGCTTGCTAGACTTCGGGTCCCCCTCGACTCCGCCCGCAGCCATGCAGCTTAGCCTCCTGAAAGCCAAGATCCACCGCGCCACCGTCACCCATTCCGAGCTCAACTACGAGGGCTCCGTCGCCATCGACGCGCTGCTGCTGGAAGCCAGTGGCATCCGCGAATTCGAGCAGGTGCATGTCTGGGACGTGACCAACGGCAGCCGCTTCAGCACCTATGCGCTGCGCGCCGACGAGGGCAGCGGCATCATCTCCTTGAACGGCGGCGCCGCGCGGCACGTGCAGGTCGGCGACCTGGTGATCATTGCGGCCTTCGCTTCGATGAGCGAACAGGAGGCGTCCGTGTTCAAGCCGAATCTGGTCTATGTCGACGCCGACAACCGCGTGACCCACACCAACCATTCCATTCCCAAACAGGCGGCATGAACATGAAGCCTGGCTTCGATACGCTGCAATCCCACGCTTCCCGCTTGCAGGGCGCGAAGCCGTCGTCGCTGTTGGCGAAAGATCCGGCGCGCGCGCACGATCTCGCCTTCCGCCAGGGGCCGTTGTACTTCAATTTTGCGCGGCAATCCTACGACCGCGATGCGCTGGCCGCGCTGCTGGGCCTGGCGCAGTCGCGCGACATGGCCGGCGCGTACCGGCGCTTGTTCGATGGCGAGAAAGTCAACGTCACCGAAGACCGCGCCGCGCTGCATACCGCCCTTCGCGGCAACCATTCGGGCGCGACGATGGCGCGCGAAGCCTACGCGACCGCCAGCGCGACCCGCCAGCGCATGGGCGCGGTGGTCGCAGAGCTGGAAGCCAGCGGCATCACCGATATCGTCAGCGTCGGCATCGGCGGTTCCGACCTGGGGCCGCGACTGGTGGCCGATGCGCTGCGCGCGCCGGCAGGCGGTCGTTTCCGCGTGCATTTCCTTTCCAACGTGGATGGCGCCGCTGCGCAACGCACGCTGGCGCCATTGGACCCGGCGCGCACTGCGGCGATCCTGATCTCCAAGACCTTCGGCACCCAGGAAACGCTGCTCAACGGCGGCATCCTGCGCGATTGGCTGGGCGGCAGCGAGCGTCTGTACGCGGTCAGTGCGAATCCCGAGCGCGCCGCTGCGGCATTCGATATCGCCGCCGAACGCGTGCTGCCGATGTGGGACTGGGTGGGCGGCCGCTACTCGCTGTGGTCGGCGGTCGGCCTGCCGATCGCGCTGGCGATCGGTTTCGATCGATTCGAAGAATTGCTGGCGGGAGCGTCCGAGTTCGATGCGCACGTATTGAATTCGCCGCTGGAGACCAACCTCTCGGTCCGCCACGCGTTGACGGCCGTGTGGAACCGCAATGTGCTGGGCCATGCCGCGCACGGCGTGATGACCTACGACCAGCGCCTGGCCTTGTTGCCCGCTTATCTGCAGCAGCTGGTAATGGAAAGCCTGGGCAAGTCGGTGAAGCTGGACGGCAGCGCAGTGGAAGTCGACACGGTGCCGGTATGGTGGGGCGGTGCGGGCACCGACGTGCAGCACAGCTTCTTCCAGGCTTTGCACCAGGGCACGCAGATCGTGCCGCTGGATTTCGTCGGCACCATCCGCAACGACGATCCGTACGCGGAAAACCACCTGGCATTGATGTCCAACCTTTTCGCCCAGGCCGAAGCGCTGGCCAACGGCCAGTCCAGCGACGATCCGCATCGCGCCTACGCCGGCGGCCGGCCCAGCACGCTGATATTGCTGGACGCGCTGACGCCGCAATCGCTGGGCGGGCTGATTGCCATGTACGAACACAGCGTTTATGCGCAGTCGGTGCTATGGGGCATCAACGCTTTCGATCAGTTTGGTGTGGAGCTTGGCAAACAGTTGGCCAATGGGTTGTTGCCGGCGTTGCGCGGTGAGGCGGAGGCAAACGATCCGGTAACCAAGGTGCTGCTGGCGGAGTTGAAGGCGCGGGCTTGAGGGCTCTAGCTACAGGCGCAAGGAAAATATCAGGACGTCATCCCAGCGAAAGCTGGGATCCATCGTGATCTTCGCGGGATGTACCAGTGCCAGACCCAGATGCAAACTCAGAAGCAAAATCAAGATCAAAATGGATCCCAGCTTTCGCTGGGACGACGCCGTCTTTTTTCCTTTCTAGCTAGCTTGGCCATGCCGCGCCAACGCCCACCCCACATGCTCCCGCACCACTTCCGAATCATGCTCCCTGCGTGAAGCAAGCGCCGCCATCACCTCGGGCGTAGACGGCGCATTGCCCAACCCGACCGCGATATTGCGCAGCCAACGCTCGTATCCGCTGCGGCGTATCGCCGAGCCTTCGGTGCGGCTTAGGAACTCGGCCTCCGACCATGCGAAAAGTTGCGGCAAAGTCGCCACATCCAGATCGTTGCGTGCGCGGAAATCCGGTTCGTCCGTTCGTTTGGCGAACTTGTTCCAGGGGCACACCAGTTGGCAATCGTCGCAGCCGAAGATTCGGTTGCCGATCGCAGGACGAAGTTCCTCGGGAATGGAGCCTTCGTGCTCGATGGTCAGATAAGAGATGCAGCGGCGCGCGTCCAGCCGGTAAGGCGCGATGATGGCCTGGGTGGGGCAGATGTCGATGCAACGCGTGCAGGTTCCGCAGTGCGCGCTGGCGGGCGCGTCGATGGGTAGCGGCAGGTCGACGTAGATCTCGCCCAAAAAAAACCACGAACCGCCGTCCTTGTCGATCAGGCAGGTGTGCTTGCCTATCCAGCCCAGGCCGGCGTTGCGCGCCAGCGCGCGTTCCAGCACCGGTGCCGAATCCACGAAGACGCGATGGCCGAACGGCCCGACCTCCTGCTGGATCCGTTCGGCCAGCTTCTGCAGGCGCTGTCGCATCAGCTTGTGGTAATCGCGCCCCAGCGCGTAGCGGGCGACATAGGCGCGCTCGCCGTTCTCCAGCGTGGTCCAGGCTTCTTCGCCATCGTTGCGGCCGTAGTCCAGGCCCACCGAGATCACCCGCAAGGTGCCCGGAATCAATTCGTCCGGCCGAGCGCGCTTGTCGCCATGGCGCGCCATCCAGTCCATCGAGCCGTACAGGCCCTTGGCCAGCCAATCGCGCAAATAGGTTTCGTCCTCGCCAAGTTCGATGCCGGCGATCCCGCAGCGCTGGAAGCCCAGCTCGCGCGACAGCGCACGCACGCGCTGGGCGAGCGCGGCCGGATCCGGTGCGGCGGCGAAGGGCAAAGACATGGCTCAAGTATAGAATCCACGCCATGTACGGATTGCTGCCCCTGTTCGACACCCACGCCGCCCGCTTGCTGGACGCCCGCGCGACGGCGTTGCTGGGAGGCGACGGTTACGTGCTCATGCAGCGTGCGGGGCAGGCCGCCTGGCAGCATCTGCTGCAGCATTGGCCTGCCGCGCAGCGCATCACCGTGGTCTGCGGGCCCGGCAACAATGGCGGCGACGGCTACGTGCTGGCGCGCCTTGCGCGCCGCTCCGGACGCGCGGTGAAGGTGCTGCATCTGGCCGAACACGTACCAGGCACGCCGCTGTCCCAGCGCGCCTGCACAGACTATGTGGCCGCCGGCGGCGAGATCGGGATTTTTCCGGAAGAAGTGCCGCAAGGCGACGTGGTAGTGGATGCGCTGTTCGGCATCGGCTTGTCGCGCGTGCCTGATGCCTTTGCCAGCGCATTGATCGATGCCATCAACGGGCAGCCGGCGCCGGTGCTGGCGCTGGACGTGCCCAGCGGATTGGACGCCGACAAGGGTTCGGCGCCCGGCAAAGCCGTCGTCGCTTCACGCACCTTGCAGTTCATCGCGCGGCACACCGGGTTGTGGACAGGCCAAGCGCTCGAACACACGGGCGAACTCGCGTTGGAGGGATTGGAAGTTCCTCCCGATACTTTTTCCACCATTCGGTCCGGCGCGTCGCTGCTGACCCGTGAAGCGCTGTCGTACTGGTTGCTGCCGCGCCGCCGCAACACGCACAAGGGCGAGTCGGGCAGGGCGCTGTGCATCGGCGGCGACCATGGGCATGGCGGTGCATTGCTACTGTGCGCGGAGGCCGCATTGCGCAGCGGCGCAGGATTGTTGAGCGCGGCCACCCGCCCGGCGCACGTGCCGTCGCTGCTGGCGCGGCGTCCGGAAGCGATGGCCCGCGGCGTGGAGTCGGAAGACGAGCTGAAACCGCTGTTTTCGGGCGTCGATGCCATAGCCGTCGGTCCCGGCCTTGGCAAGGACGACTGGGGTCGGGCCATGCTCAAACTGGCGCTGGCGGCGGGCAAGCCGTTGGTACTGGACGCCGATGCGCTGAACCTGATCGCTGCCGAAACCCATGCGCTAAACGATGCCATCCTGACCCCGCATCCGGGCGAAGCGGCGCGCCTGCTCGGCATCGAAACGGCCGAGGTGCAACGCGATCGATTCGCCGCCGCGCAGGCCATTGCAGATCGTTTCCAGACGGTCGTGGTGCTCAAGGGCGCCGGTACGATCGTCGCCGCACCAGGGCAAACCCCGCGTGTGCTCGATGCCGGCAATCCGGGCATGGCGGTGGGCGGCATGGGCGATGTGCTGACCGGCGTGATCGTGGCTTTGCGGGCCGGCGGTCTGTCCGCTTTCGATGCGGCCAGCGCCGGCGCGCTTCTGCATTCGCTTGCCGGCGATGCCGCTGCGGAGGAGGGCGAGCGCGGACTTCTGCCTTCGGATCTTTTTCCTCATTTGCGACGTCTTGCCAATCCAGAGGGAATCGATTGATGCATTTGAGTCTGCCCAAAAGCGAAGCGACCGAGGCGCTGGGCCGCGCATTGGCAGCCACGCGCCCTGCGCATGCGGTCGTGCATCTGCAAGGAGATCTCGGCGCGGGCAAGTCGACGCTCGCACGTGCACTGCTGCGGGCGCTGGGAGTAGAGGGTGCGATCCGCAGCCCGACATACACCTTGGTGGAGCGCTATCCCATTCCCCAAGGTGAGGCCTGGCACCTGGACCTTTACCGCATCGGCGATGCCGGAGAGCTGGACTTCCTGGGTCTGGACGACGCGGTCGCCACCCTTTGGCTGGTGGAATGGCCGGAGCGCGCGGGCGCCGCACTTCCGCAAGCCGATCTGCGCGTGGAATTGGCCACGGTGGGGCTTGGTCGGGAAGCACGGTTGCTGGCGGCTACCGCGGAAGGGGAGCGCTGGCTGGCCCATCTGGCCGCTTCGGCTGAAGTTGCAGCGCTATCTTCCCAGTCGCAACAGGAAGTTCCGGCAGGTTACGGATTATTAAGGGAAAAATAGTTGCATTCCTTGGCGGATGGTGCTTGAATCCGCCGCATGCATAAGGGGATCACCCGTTTCGGCAGCACCACGGTGGGCATTGCGCTCGCTTTGGGCGTCGCGTGCCCCGTTTTGGCCGGCGAAGTGCGCAGTGTCAGCGTCGAAACCGGCGCCACGGGCACCCGCGCCGAGATCCAGTTGGAAGGCAAGGGCCAGTACAAGACGCTTTCCCTGGCCGGTCCGGACCGTCTGGTCGTCGATCTGCCCGCCTCCACCGCCATGCGCGGTCTGAAGCTGCCGACAGGGGCGGGCATCATCAAGTCCGTGCGCACCGGTCAGCCGGCGCCGGATACCTTGCGCATCGTGTTCGATCTTTCGTCGTCGGTCGTGGCCATGAAGCCGCGCCTGGAGTCCACCGCCAGCGGCGCGCGTCTTGTACTGGAATGGCCCGGCGATGGTCCCGCCTCCGTAGCGACGATTGCGAAAGCGACGGTCACCGACTCTTCGCCCGCAACGCAAGCTGTTCCGCAACAGGCCGGCACCCAGCAAGGCTCCGCGCAGCAAGCCGACAGCCAAGCAGCGGCGCGAGCGACTGCGGCGTTGACTTCCGCCGCCGTGCAACAGGCTGCAGCGAAACCGCCGACGGTTGCTTCGCCGCAACTATCGCCGCAGGCCATTCTCAACGGGCAGAGCGCACAAGCCGTGGTTTCCGCTGCTGCAAGCGGGCCGCGCAACGAGTCTGCGCCGCCGCAACCGGCGCCGGTCCAATACACCATCGCGACCGGCGTGCCCGCACCCGCTGCGACTGCGGGCTCAACGCCTACCGAGACCGCTTCTGCAAGCTCCGAGCCTGCGTACAAGCCCATGCCGCAGGTGCCGATGCGCGCTGGCATGCGCCCCTTGGTCATCGCCATCGACGCCGGGCATGGCGGGCAAGACCCCGGTGCGCAGGGCCCCACCGGCAAGCGCGAGAAGGACGTCACCCTGGCGATGGCGCGCGAACTGGCGCGGCAGATCAACGCCACTCCGGGCATGAAGGCCTTCCTGGTGCGCGACGGGGACTATTTCATTCCACTGCCGCAGCGTGCGCAGAAGGCGCGCGCGAACAAGGCGGACATGTTCGTTTCCATCCATGCCGACGCCGCCGAAAACCGCAATGCGCGCGGATCCTCGGTGTATGTGCTGTCGCTGAAAGGCGCCTCCTCGCAACGGGCGCGCTGGCTGGCCGACAAGGAAAACTCTTCCGACCTGGTAGGCGGCGTGCGCCTGCAGAAAGTGGACAACACTTTGTCCTCGGTGCTGCTGGACCTGGCCCAGAGCGGGCACATGAAAGCGTCCGAAGACGCCGCCGGCCATGTGCTGGACGGGCTCAAGCGCGTAGGCAACAACCACAAACCGAATATCGAGCGGGCCAACTTCGCCGTGCTGCGAACCTCCGACATGCCCGCCATGCTGGTGGAGACCGCCTTCATTTCCAACGCCGACGAAGAGCGGCGCCTGACCGACCCGGCCTACCAGCGCAAGGTAGCCGGCGCGGTGCTCGATGGCGTGCAGACCTATTTCACCCGCCAGCCGCCGCCGGGCACGCTGTTCGCCGCGCGCGCCGCTGCCGCCGACGCGGCAAGCCGCACCACCGCCAGCATCGGCAGCGCCGGCGCACCGTAAGTTCCAGCCCTTCGGCTATCATCACGTCTGTTCTCCCGACGGCGCCTGCGCGCCGCCAACCGACCGTGCAGATCCGCCAACTCCCCGACACCCTTATCAACCAGATCGCCGCGGGCGAGGTCGTCGAACGCCCTGCGTCAGTGGTCAAGGAACTGGTCGAGAACGCGTTGGATGCCGGTGCGTTGCGCATCGACATCGATCTGGAGGAAGGCGGCATACGCCTGATCCGCATCCGCGACGACGGCGGCGGCATTGCTCCGGAGGAACTGCCGCTGGCAGTCGCCCGCCACGCCACCAGCAAGATCGCCTCGCTGGACGACCTGGAGGCGGTGGCCACGCTCGGCTTCCGCGGCGAGGCCTTGCCGTCCATCGCTTCGGTCAGCCGGTTCTCGCTTTCTTCGCGCCGCGCCGGCGACGAGCATGGTTCGACCTTGCGGGTCGAAGGCGGCAAGCTCGGCGAGATAACCCCCAAAGCGCAGGCGCCCGGCACCACCGTGGAAGTGCGCGAGCTGTTCTACAACGTGCCGGCGCGGCGCAAGTTTTTGCGTGCCGAGCGTACCGAGCTCAGCCACATCGAAGAATGGTTGCGTTCGCTGGCCCTGGCGCGCCCCGATGTGGAATTGCGCGTCAGCCATAACGGCCGCCCTTCGCGACGCTACAAACCCGGCTTGCTGGACGCCTCGTTACGTTTGAACGAAACGCTGGGCGAAGACTTCGCGCGCCAGGCCTTGCGCGTTGAGCACGCTGCGGCGGGGCTGCGCCTGCACGGCTGGATCGCGCTGCCCAGCTATTCGCGCGCCAGTGCCGATCAACAATACCTCTACGTCAACGGCCGCGCGGTGCGCGACCGCAATATCGCCCATGCGGTGAAGATGGCCTACCAGGACGTGCTGTTCCACGGTCGCCAACCGGCCTACGTGCTGTTTCTGGAGATCGACCCGCTGCGCGTAGACGTCAACGTGCATCCGGCCAAACACGAAGTGCGTTTCCGCGATACGCGGCTGGTGCACGATTTCGTCTATCGCACGCTGCAGGACGCGCTGGCCGAAACGCGCGCCGGTGCAGTGGCCGCCAACACCCAGGGCGCTGCGGACCGGGCGCAGTACGCTGGTGCTGCCGGCGGCTTCGGCTCGCCACAGCAGTGGTCTCCGACGCAGCAGTCGCCTCTGGGCCTGAGCGTTGGCGAAGCGCCGGCTGCCTATGCGGCGCTGTACGCGCGATCAGGCGAAGCGCAGGCGACTTCCACCCCATCCGATTTTTCGCAACAGCTCCCTGCGCAAGCATTCTCATCGCAATCTGCGGAGCAGCGTTTGCCCGCCAGCAACGATGCCGCCATTCCGCCCTTGGGCTACGCCATCGCGCAACTGCACGGCATCTACATTCTGGCCGAGAACGCGGACGGGCTGATCGTGGTGGACATGCATGCCGCCCACGAACGCATCGGCTACGAAAAGCTGAAGAGCGCGCACGATGGCATCGGCCTGCATTCGCAGCCTCTGCTGGTTCCTTTCAACCTGGCAGTGGCCGAACGCGAAGCCGAAGTCGCCGAGCGCGAGGCGGAAACGCTGGCCGCGCTGGGATTCGACATCACCCGCAGTGGCCCGCAATCGCTCAGCGTGCGCAGCGTGCCAGCGCTGCTGGCGCAAGCCGAACCCGAGGGTCTGCTGCGCGACGTACTCACCGATCTGCGCGAGCATGGGGAAACCCGGCGCATCGCCGCCGCCCGCGACGAGCTACTCTCGACGATGGCCTGCCATGGTGCCGTGCGCGCCAACCGGCGCCTCACGTTGCCGGAGATGAACGCTCTTCTGCGCGAGATGGAAATCACCGAGCGCTCGGGCCAGTGCAATCACGGCAGGCCTACCTGGGCGCGTTTTTCGCTGGCCGAAATCGATCGCTGGTTCATGAGGGGACGCTGATATGAGCAAGTTCGCGCGATATGCGATGGTCGGGTCGATGTTGCTGGCACTCGCCGCGTGCAGCGGTGCCGACGACTCGTCCAAGGGCAAAGCCGGTTCCGCCCCCGATCCGAATTTTCTCGCCGACAACGCCATCTGGCGCAACGAGCGCAAAGAGGAACTGCTCAAGCCCGATGGCTGGACCAGCCTGGTGGGACTGCACTGGCTTGAGCTCAAGGCCCATTACGTCGGCAGCAGCGCCGGCAGCGGAATCCGCCTGGCCGTAGGTCCGCCCAAGCTGGGCATGGTGGAACAGCGCGACGGGCGCATCTATCTCACGCCTGAGAGCGGCGTCGCACTGACCCTGGATGGCCAGCCGCTGAGGGGCAGGACGGAGTTGAAGACCGATCATGATCCCGCGCCCAGCCTGATCGGTTTCGACCAGGGCAAGGGGCTGTTGAGCGTGATCAAACGCGGCCAGCGTTTCGGCCTGCGCATCAAATACGCCGATGCGCCCACGCGCCTGCAGTTCGCCGGCCTCGACTACTGGCCCGCCGATCCGGATTGGAAGATCGTCGGCAAGTTCGTTCCGCATCCGCCTGGCAAGACATTGCCCATCGTCGACATCATCGGCACTTCCACCGATGCGCCGAACCCGGGCGCAGTGGAGTTCGTGCGTGAAGGCAAGACTTACCGCATCGAAGCGATGGGCGAGCCAGGCAACGAACTTTTCCTGGTCTTCGCCGACCGCACCAGCGGTCATGGCAGCTATCCGGCGGGCCGATTCATCGACACGCAAGGTCCGGATGCCCAAGGCAAGGTGGTATTGGACTTCAACCGTGCCTACAGCCCGCCTTGCGCCTTTACGAGCTTCGCCACCTGTCCGTTGCCGCCGGCAGAGAACCGCCTGGATCTGGCCATCACCGCCGGCGAAAAAACCTACGCCCCCCGTCCCGCCACCTTGTGACCAGGATATCCATGCGTCTACTTCCCTCGCGCCGCTTCAAACCGATGCTGCTGGCCGGACTGGCTGCGTTGGCGTTCGGCGTCAATGCCGATGCGGCCAAATCGCCGGCCGCCGGTTCGCCGCCGGTCCCGTTGTTATGGAAGGTGTCGGACGCGGACAACTCCGTTTATCTGCTGGGCTCTTTCCATTTGCTCAAACCCAACGACTACCCGCTCTCCAGCGACGTGGATGCGGCATTCGCCGATGCCGAGTCGCTGGTGTTCGAAATGACGCCGGAAGAGATGGCTTCCCCCGCCTTGGGAATGCAGATGGGGCAAGCGGCGCTGCGTACCGATGGCACGCAACTCGATAGCGAACTTCCTGCCACCACCGTTGCATTGCTGGACGCCTGGCTGGCCGCCAATGGTCCGGAATTGCAGAAAATGGGACTGACGCCGCAGGTGGTGCAGTTGTTCGAGCCATGGTTCGTCGGCCTCACCATCACTATCGCCGAAATGACCAAGCAGGGGTTGGACCCGAAACTCGGGCTGGATTCGCACCTGGCCGCATTGGCAACCGATGCAGGCAAGCCCACGGCAGGCCTGGAAACCGGCGCGCAGCAGATCGCGTTCCTGGACGGAATGAGCAAGGAAGAACAACTCCAATTCCTTGCGGAGGCTTTGTCCGAGTCCAAAGACGCCAAGGAAGAAACCGCCAAGCTGCATGCGGCGTGGCGCGCCGGCAAGGCCGACCTGCTGTGGCAGGACATGGGCATGCAGATGAAGAAGGACTACCCCAATCTGTACAAGCGCATCAACGTGGCACGCAACGACGCATGGGTGCCCAAGATAGAAAAGCGCCTCAGCGAACCCGGCAAGGACGACACCTTGGTGGTAGTGGGTGCGTTGCATTTGCTCGGCCCCGATGGCGTGGTGGAAAAGCTGCGAGCCAAGGGTTATGTGGTGGAACGCGTCTGTTCGGCCTGCGCTTCCGCCAAACCGGGCAAGAAGAACTGATCGGGATGACGGAAGCCGCTCAACTGTACGCACAAGCAGTCGGTGAGCTCAATCGGGGCAACTGGAAGCGCGCGTACGACATGGCGACTTCCTTGCTATCGAAGGGAGCATCGCTCGCTGGAGTGCATTTCGTGGCGGGACTCGCTGCGATGGAGATGCACCGGCTGCAACCCGCGAAAGACCACTTGAAAGAAGCGGTGGCGCTAGACCCGCAGCGCGCCGACTACCGGATGCAATTGGCCCGGGCCCTGGCAAGGGATCGGTCGATGAAAGAAGCGGTCGAAGCCGCAGACCAGGCTTTGGCGCTGGCGCCGCAGGAGGTCGGCATACTGGATGCATTGGGTGTGATCTATACGCAGGCCAATGCGCACGCCAAGGCCGTGGATCTATTCCGTCGCGTGTCCAGGATCATGCCCACCCGCGCCGGCTATCGATTCAATCTGGCCACTTCGCTCACGTTCGCGGGGAACTTCGAGGATGCGGAACAGGAATATGAGGCGTGCATCGGCATCGACCCTGCTTTCTGGAAGGCGCACCTCGGACTTGCGCAGCTCGGGACTTGGAGCCAGCACCGCAGCCATATCCAACGCCTGGAATCGTTGCTGCCCATGGCCGCCGGCAACGCTGACGGATCCATGTATCTGAACCTCGCGTTGGCCAAGGAGTACGAGGATCTGCAACAGTTCGAGCGCGCGTTCGACCATCTGTCCCGCGGCAAGGCGGCGAAGCGCGCTTCCCGCAACTATTCCAGTACACGGGACGAAGAGCTATTCGATGCGATTGCGAGCGGCTTCCCTGCGCCTGAGTCGCCAACCCAGGGTTACGGAAGCGAAGAGCCCATTTTCATCGTAGGCATGCCGCGCAGCGGCACGACACTGGTCGAACGCATCCTGTCCAGCCACCCTGCGGTACATTCCAGCGGCGAGCTGCAGAATTTCGGCGTCTGCTTGAAACGCGAGTCCGGCAGTCGCACGCCATACCTGCTCGACGCCGATACCATCGCGCGATCGGGCGACAACGATTGGCGGCGCTTGGGCAAGGCTTATGTCGAAAGCACAAGGCCCGATACGGGGCACACCCCGCACTTCATAGACAAGCTGCCGCACAATTTCCTGTACTTGGGAGCGATCGCGCGCGCGCTACCCCATGCCAGGATAATCCACCTCCGTCGCGATCCCATCGACACCTGCCTCAGCAACTTCAGGCAGTTGTTCGCGTTGACGTCGCCGTACTACGACTATTCCTTCGATCTCATGGACACCGGCCGCTACTACCTCATGTACGAGCGCTTGATGCAGCACTGGCACCGTGTCCTGCCGGGCCGGATCCTGGACGTGCGTTACGAGGACCTGGTGCAATCCCAGGAGGCGCAAACCAGGAGAATGCTGGAGTTCTGCGCGCTTACCTGGGATGAAGCCTGCCTGCGGTTCGAGGACAATGCGGCCCCGGTGGCGACCGCCAGTGCGGTGCAGGTGCGCAATCCAATGAATTCGGGCTCGGTGCGGCGCTGGAAAAAGTACGAAGGTCAGCTCGGCCAGTTGATCGCCCTGTTGCAAGGCGCCCAAGAGACAGATTGAGGTCCGTCGGTCACACCATTGTTATGCAATCTACCGGACAGGCGGGCAGACACAGTTCGCAGCCGGTGCACAGCGGTTCTATCACCACATGCATGTGCTTGGCGCCGCCGACGATGGCGTCCACCGGACATGCCTGGATGCATTTGGTGCAGCCGATGCAATCGGCTTCTACGATCAATGCGACGGAGGGAGGCTTGTGCGACCCGCGTGCCCGATCGTAGGGCAGGGCTACCGTCGACAGAACATGCGCCAGCGCGCGCGCGCCCGAATCGCCGCCGGGCGGGCAACGGTCCACGCCCGCTTCGTGCAGCGCCATGGCTTCGGCATAGGGGCGGCAACCATCGAAGCCGCATTGCCCGCATTGGGTCTGCGGCAGGATGCGGTCAAGACGATCAGCAAGGGTCAGGTCCACTACGTCCGCACCGCATCGGCAATCAGCGAACCGGCATCCCGGGTTCGGCCGTATCGTCCGCGCCCAGCAGCGCCAAGGCGCCGCCGTCGAAGCCCGCGGACAGGATCATCCCTTCGCTGGTGCCAAAGCGCATCTTGCGCGGTGCCAGGTTGGCGATGAATACCACGCTGCGGCCCACCAGCTTTTCAGGTTCGCCATAGCTGGCCCTGATGCCCGAAAAGATCTGGCGCTTGCCCAGTTCGCCCGCATCCAGTTCGAAACGCAGCAACTTGTCGGAGCCTTCCACCAGTTCGCAGGCCACCACCCTGCCGATACGCAGGTCGAGTTTGGAAAAGTCGTCGATGGAGATGGTTTTGTTTTCGTCGTCCGTCGTAGGAGCGACCTGAGTCGCGACCGAACCTTTGGAGGGCGCATTCGTGTTCGCGACTGGCGTCGCTCCTACGGGTGTGGGCGTAAGCGCACCCATCGTGTCCTTCGAGGCTTCGGTCATGGCGTCTATCTTCTTCGGATCGATGCGGGTAAACAGCGGCGCGTAAGGTTTGACCGTATGCGCCAGTAGCGGTGTGTCCAGATCCTGCCACGCGTATACCGGAGCGGCCAGGAATTCCTCCGCCTGGACCGAAGTCTGGGGCAGGATGGGCTTCAGGGCTGCCACCAGTACGCGAAACAGATTCAGGCCCTGCGTGCACACCGCCTGCAGCTGCGCATCGGCGCCGTCCTGCTTGGCGATGACCCAAGGCTTGTTGTCGTCGATATAGCGGTTGGCCTCGTCGGCCAAGGCCATGGTCTGGCGGATCGCGCCGGCGGGGTCGTTGCGTTCGTAGGCCTCGCGAATGGGCGCCAGGGCGGCGACGAATCGCGCATACATCGCCGCGTCCGGCAAAGTCGCCGCCAGCTGTCCATCGAAACGCTTTTCGATGAAACCGGCGCAACGGCTGGCCAGGTTCACGAACTTGCCCACCAGGTCCGCATTGACGCGTGCGATGAAATCGCCCAGGTTGAGATCCAGATCGTCGACGCCGCCGGAAGACTTGGCGGCGTAGTAGTAGCGCAACGCTTCCGGCTCCAGGCCAACGTCGAGGAAAGTGCGCGCCATGACGAACGTGCCGCGCGACTTGGACATCTTGGCGCCGTCCACGGTCAGGTAACCGTTGACGTGCAGGCGCGTCGGCGCGCGGCAACCCACGCCCTCGAGCACCGCCGGCCAAAACAGGCCGTGGAAGTTGACGATGTCCTTGCCGATGAAATGGTGCAGTTCGGTTTCGGTGCCGGCGATCAGATGCGATTGGAAATCCATGCCGTTGCGAGCGCACAGGTTGCGGAAGCTGCTCAGGTAGCCGATGGGCGCATCCAGCCAGACGTAGAAGTACTTTCCAGGCGCGTCGGGGATTTCGAAGCCGAAATACGGCGCGTCGCGGGAGATGTCCCATGCGCGCAGGCCGCCCTCGGCGTCCAGCCATTCCATCAGCTTGGCCTTGACGCCGGGCAAAGCGACATCGCCGGCCATCCACTCCCGCAGGAAAGACTGGAAGCGACCCACCTCGAAAAAATAATGTTCCGAATCGCGAAGTTCCGGGGTCGCGCCGGACAGGACCGATTTGGGCTCCTTCAGATCGGTCGGCGCGTAAGTAGCGCCGCAGTTCTCGCAATTGTCGCCATATTGGTCGGGCGTGCCGCAGTTGGGGCAGATGCCTTTGATGTAGCGGTCCGGCAGGAACATGCCTTTTTCGGGGTCGAAAAACTGGGCCACGCTGCGGCGCGCGATGTGGCCACCGGCTTCCAGTCGCGCGTAGAAGGTTTCGGTGAGCTCGCGGTTGGCGGTCGAGTGGGTCGAGTCGTAGTGGTCGAAAGACACCCCGAATGCCGCGAAGTCGCGCTCGTGAGAGGCCTGCATGCCGGCGATGAAGGTCTCCGGGGTCACTCCCGCCTTTTCGGCCGCCAGCATGATCGGTGTGCCATGGGTGTCGTCCGCGCACACGAACCAGGCGGTATCCCCGCGCAGGCGCCTCGCGCGCACCCAGATGTCCGCCTGGATGTAGCCGACCAGATGGCCCAGGTGCAGGGGGCCGTTGGCGTAGGGCAGGGCAGTGGTGACAAGAGCAGTGCGGGTCATGGCAGGGGCGATGCGGCGGGAAGCGGATTATCGCACGGCACCGCCAATGGCTTGGCCGGAAACGCTTCGGCCCGGCGGGTGCCGGGCCGAAGCGGGTAGAACGCCGATACCGGCAGTTACTGGCGGATCCAGGTCTGCGACTTGCAGATGAAAGCGATGCAGCCGGAGACCTCCAGCTTCTTGCCGCCGTCGATCAATTCCATCTTCGACTTGTAAACCTTGCCTTCGTCCGGCTTGAGGATGGTGCCGCCGCTCCATTCGTTGGCGCCGTCGGCCTTCATGCCGCGGATGATCTCCATGCCGGTGATGGGCTTGTTCTTGCGGTCGTCCTTGCACTTGTCGCAGACCGGGTTCGGCTTGCTGGGATTCAACAGTTCCACGATACGACCACTGAGCGAACCGTTGGCGGCGCGGCTGATCTCGACTATGGACTTGGGCTTGCCGGTGTCGCTGTCGATGGTTTTCCAGCGGCCGACCGCATCGGCGGCCGATGCCGACAGCGACAGGGCGATCAGTGGAGCAGCCATGCAGGCGGCCAGCAGTGTCTTGGTCTTGCGCATATTCCCCTCCAAGGGATGTCGATCGGGCCGGCCGGGATCGGTCGGCAAGATGGGGCTGTTATACCGCATTCGGTGGCGTATGGGGGCATGGGCCGCTTCGTTAGCGGGAGCTCTTCCGGTTCCGTTCTGCTTTGTGGATTCGGGCGGAAGGCCGCAAGCCTGGAATAGCTACCGGTCGCGGTTGAGCACGCGACAGTCCCAAGCAAAAAAAAGGGCCGATCGAAGACCGGCCCTTCTCAGGAGTCGTGCCAGGAATCTACTTGACCTGTTCTACCTTGCCGGTGCTGACCTCGCCGCCAATATGCCGTCCGAAGAAGTTCAACATCTCGGTGTATAGCTTGAGATTGTTCTCTTCCTTGTAGAAACCGTGCATTTCGCCGGACTGGATGATCATGCCCTCCGGCGGGTTGCCGGCCGCGATCAACGCACGGTTCATCGCTTCGGTTTGCTCGGGAACCGCACGCGCATCGCGCGCTCCGGCCGCCAGGTAGACGGGAATCTTGATGTTCTTGACCAGGCTGGTGGGCGAGGTGGCGCGCTGCTGGGCCTTGTCGGTACCCAAGGTGCGGCGCAGGAAGCGCAAGCCGGACTCGCGCTGCGGGATGTCGCCCTTCTCGAACATCATCTCCATGTCGTACACGCCCACGTAGCCGAATGCGCACTTGAAGAGGTCGGGTTCGCGCGCCGGCGCCATCAGCGAGGAGTAGCCGCCGAAACTGCCGCCGTAGATGCAGATGCGATCCTTGTCGGCGTAGCCTTGTTTGATGGCCCAGTGGGTCGCGTCCAGGATGTCGTTCTGGATGCCTTGTCCCCACTGCCCGTGCCCGGCATCCTGGAACGCCTTGCCGTAACCGCCCGACCCGCGGAAATTCACCTGCAACACCAGGTAGCCGCGGTTGGCGAACATCTGCGTTTCCGAGTTGAAGCCCCATTCGTCGCGCGGTCCGATCGGGCCGCCATGGGGATTGACGATCATGGGCAGGTTTTTGCCGTTCGATCCGCGGGGAATGGTCAGGTAGCCGTGGATTTGCTTGCCGTCGCGCGAGGTGAACGAGAACGGCTTGACCGAAGCCATCTTGGCCTTGTCCAGCCATTGCCGGCCTTGCATCAGAAAGCGCGCTTTGCCGGTATTGCGGTCGTACAGATACAGCTCGCCGGGATTGCTGTCGCTGTACACGGACACGACGATCTGTTTGCCATCCTGCGTGAAGCTGGAAAAATCGACCATTTCCCCGGGGAAGGCGGCGGCCAGGGACGCATACAACTCCGCATCCTGGTGCGATTCATCGATCAGCTTCACGTTGGGCGCGCCCGCTTCGGTAACGACGGCGATCAGGCGCTGCTGGTCCGTGGACCAGATCATGTTGGAAATGTCCGCCACTTTGTCCTGGAACAACGACTTGAATTCGCCCGTGGTGGTGTCCAGCGTACCGATTGCCGCCGGATTCTTATCGTCGCTCTGTTGTGCGTAAACCGTGCCGTCAGGGGTGGTGCGCACTACCGACAGGTGCTTGCCGTCGGTTTTCGAAGCGCTGATCAGCGTCCATTTGCCGGAGTCGTCGCGGCGGTACAGTTCGGAGCGCTCGTCGTATTCTCCTTCCTCGCCCTTGCTGGACGAACATACGGCGAAGCGTGGCTGTTTCGCCGCATCCAGCGCGATTTCGCAGTTCTCTTTGGGAGCGCGCGCCAATGATTTCCTGCGGCCGCTGATGGTGTCCATCAGCACCACTTCCGTTCCCGCGCCTTCCGAAGAGCGGGGATAGTTCACTTCCATCACCACGTTCGTATCGTCGTCCCTCAACGTATCGAGCAACGAGAAACGTTCGCTGCCCACGGTCTTCCCTTTCTGGGTTGCATCCCGGGTGCCGTAGAAGATCAGCGGACGCGGCAAGCTGCCGTCTGCGTTGACCGCAAACCACTCGCCCGTTCCGAACGGCTGCTCGTACTTTCCGAGTTTGCGCACCGCGTTGAACATAAGCCGGTTGGGGCTGGTCCAGTAGAAGCTACCCACGCTTTTCTTGTCCGGAAGCTGGTTGAGCTTCACCAGGCTCAAATCGCTCGTGCGCAATACGGTCAGTACGTCCTGATCGCCGCGGTCCACGGTCATCGCCAGGTATTCGCCGGTCGGCGATATCTTGACGCTGCTGTAGGTCGAATGCTTGACGAAGCTTTCGATGGGGATCAGGTCGGGTGCGGCTTGGGCGTTGCCCGCCAGCAACGCGGCCATGCCAAACAAGGTTTGATACGCGAATTTCATGGGTTTCCTCCCTGGAACGCGAGCGGCGCAGCGAATGCGCCGCCGGCGGATTGTTTGTTGTCGATCATGGGAATCGTAATGCGAAAGAGCCCGGCTTGCGCCGGGCTCCCTGATTGCAATTACGCTGGATCAGTTGAACTTGTAGCTGAAGTTGGCGAAGATTTCGCGGCCGATCGGGCTGTATACGCCCCAGAACCAGGGGTAAGTAGCATTGGTTCGGTCGAAGCGCGGACCTTCGTTGAGCAGGTTCTGCACGTCGATGCCGATCGTAGCCTTCTCGGTGATCTTCTTCGCGAATCCCGCATTCCAGAGCACATAGGATCCGAAGCGGTCGTAGTCGACGCCCGGGGTGGCCAGGTCGGTATCGCCCGCATAGGGCAATGAGCCGAAGCGCTGTCCATTGATGTTCGCGCTCCAGTCGTTGCGCTCCCAGTTCAGATTCCACTGCACGCGGCTGCGGAAGTTGAGCGTCTGCTGGTTGGCCAGGTCGTCGCGTTCGTCGATGATTTCGGCGCCCGGGAACAGCTGGACCTTGTAATCCAATACGTGCGTCCAGCTCAGGGTGAAATCGAAATCGCCGAAGCGGTCCGTATCCAGCCCGTAGTTGAATCGCAGATCGATGCCGTTCTGCTTGGTGAACGCCTGGTTGATCGGGAACGAACGGTAGGAGTCGATTTCATCGTCGCTGAGCGGCGTGACTCCGGTGCGGTCCACCAGGCCGGTGAAGAATGCGCACGATGCCGAAGCCGTATCGACGGGGTTGCCGTTACGGTCGGTGCCCAACAGGCAGCTCGCCTCTTCGCGCAGGAGGAAGTTGGTGTTGATATCGTCGACCGCGCCCCTCAGTTCGATCTCATACCAGTCCGCGGTAAGCGACATGTTGTCGGTGATGTCCCACACCAACCCGATCGTGGTCGACTTGCCTTTCTCTTCTTCCAGATCGGCGCTGCCCTGGCGCGTGCCGGCCACCGAATAGTTGTAATCCGGGTCGGAAACGCAGGCGTTGGAGGCCGGATCGATGCCGTCGCGGCGGCAGCGGTATTCATCGATCACGCTGGTGAAGAAACCCGACTCGCCGGCGAAGATGTAGTGCATGTCCGGTGCGCGGAAGCTCGTACCGTGGCTGGCACGCAGCAACAGGCTGTCGGTCGGACGCCATTCCAATCCGACCTGCCAGGTCGCAGCGCCGTCGACATTGGTGATGTCGTCGTATTTGTCGTAACGGCCGGCCAAGCTCACCTTGAAGCTGTCGACGACAGGCACGCTGAACTCGACGCCCAATGCATAACGGTCGCGCTCGCCGCCACCACCGGTGTCGGAGAAGTTGTAGATGGGTTCGGGACCGGTGTAGTTGGGAAGCGTGCGCGGGTCGGGCGTCAGCTCGTATTTCTGCTGCGCGCCTTCGATGACCGCCGCCATGCCCACCGCGCCTGCCGGCAATTCGAACAAGTCCCCGGAGAACACGAAACTGGCCTGGGTCACCGACGTCTCGGCCGTGGTTTTCAGAATGGTGTTGAGCGAGCGGAAGGTGGCCGCATCGATCGGGTTGAAGAAACGATCCTGATTCAGCTCGTACACCGGGTAGGCGCCGTAGTAGGGGTCAAGACCCAACTGCGGACCGAGGAAGTAGTCGTTCAGCTCGTTCTCGAGGAAGCGCGGACGGGTGGAATCCAGCTTGTACTCCGCACGCGATGCAGTGGCTTCCCAATCGAACCGCTCGAACATCGAACCGCGCAAACCTACGGCGAAATCATAGGTACGTTCGTCGAAATTGCTGTCCTGGGCGTTCAAGCCGCCGACTTCCGCCGGCGAGAAAATGCGTTGGGTGCTTACGAACGCACCGGCGCCGGGGCCAAGCGCTTCGGATTCGAGGTTGGGATCGAAGAAAAGATCGCTGGCCCAGAACTGGGTGCCGCTGGCCAGCTTGGCCTTGGAACGGCTCACGCTGAGTTGGGCGAAACCCTGCAGGTCGCCTTCGAAGTCCCAGGTTCCGTAGATATAGCCCGACAGATTGTTGTCCGAATTGCGGATGACCTGCGTGGCGGGATAGCCGAAATAGCCGCAACGCGGGCCTTGGTACACCGCCGAAGTGGCGAAATAGTAGGTTTCGAATTCGGAGAACCGCGAGCAGACCTCTTCGCCGGTTGCGCCGCCGAACAAGCGGTTGCTGTCGAAGGCGTCGATGACGAGGATACTTTCGGGCGGACGCGCGTTGGCCGGATCGATTCCGGGCTGGTCGCGATAGGAGTCGATGGACTTGCGTTGCGACGCGAAGATTTCTTCTCGCTCGAGCGCTTCGAATGCGTAGACCAGGCTCCAGTTGTCGCCGGCCTTGCCGCCTACCCACTGGACTCGCCCTGAATCGCCGCCGCCTTCGCTGGTGGTGCCGGCCCTCAGGGTGAACAGGTCGCCTTCGTAGTTGGTCTTGAGGATCACGTTGACCACGCCGGCCACGGCATCGGAGCCATAGATGGCCGATGCGCCGCCCGCCAGGACTTCTACCCGCTCGATCGCCGCAGCCGGGATGTTGGCCAGATTGACCGCGTTGGATTGGGAGTTGTACGGAAGCGGGTAATCCGCGGCCCGGCGTCCGTTGATCAACACCAGGCTGTAACCCGGGCCCAAGCCGCGCAGGTTCAGGAAGCTGGCATTGGGGGTGAAGCCATTCTGGTTCAGTTCGTTCTGTACGCTGGCCGTATTCTGGGTCAGCGCATTGAGTGCGTCGTAAACCGTGCTGTAGCCCTGCTTCTCGATGTCCTCGGCAGTGATGACCGTGACCGGGCTAGGACCCTCGATTTCGCTTTTCTTGATTCGCGAGCCGGTTACCACGACTTTGTCGAGGTTGGTCGCTTCACCGTTCGCAGCGGGCGCTGGCTTCTGTTCCTCGGCAGTCTGCTCTTGAGCAAACGCGGAGCCAGCAGCCGGCAGCAGCATCGCGGCAATCAGTGCGGCGCTCAGACGGCTCCGCTTCGGCTTGATCGAAAAACGTACTGACATAGTGACTCCCCTAATCTAATCAAAGTGATACGGCCTTCCCTAGCAAATCCGTGAGCTGGGCCGCGATGTCGATCCGACGACGGCCTGAACTTAACATGCAGTTAACGCCGTGTGCGCATCTGGGCAACAAATGTTTCAGATGTTGCATATTTTTTGCTTTGTTTTGTGACGCAGTTCTCAAAAATAATGAACTAGCATCACATTAAGCAGTATTGGAAATTACCGCATCGCAAAAAAGCAATGGCAATGTTGCACACATGTAAGGAATAGACATATTTTGTGCAAATTAGTGTCAAATTCAGATCACGGAACGGATGGGCAGCGAGTCAGGCCAATCTCTCGGCACGGCATTGAGCTCGCTGACCAATCTGGCCTGATCGTCGAACTCCAACCGGGGAACTGGCGGTGCCGGAGACCTGCCGTTTCGGGCAAAAAGAAAGCCCGGCGATGCCGGGCTTCCTTGTCGATGGAGCAAACCGCAAGTCAGTTGAACTTGTATTCGACCTGTGCGGAGATCTCGCGGCCCAGCGGGCTGTAGGCCCTCCAGAAGTACGGATAGGTGTTGAAACCGCTGTCCTTCGGATGGAACTTGTTGAAGACGTTGTTCACGAACAACGAGACTTCCATCTTGTCGGTGATCTGCTTGCTGACGTTGAGGTTCCACAGCACGTACGGGGCGATGCGGCCGGTTTCCTGCCAGTTCGGCAGGCTGCCGTAACGGGTAGCGAACACGTTGGCGTTCCAGTCGTCCAGGCTCCAGCCCACCGAACCGCGGATGCGGCTGCGGAAGTCGAAGTTGGTGAGGTCATCGCGCCAGTCTTCTTCGAGCGCATCGGTCGCAAACGGCTGCCGCTGGCTCTTCAGAGTGTGCGTCCAGGCCAGATCGAAGCCGAAGTCGCCGAAGCGGTCGGTATCGAAACGATACTTGAACGCCGCGTCGATGCCCGTTACCCGCTGATAGGCCTGGTTGACCGGGCCGCTGCGGATGTTGGTGACGCGATCGGTGGGCTCGCCCGGGGCGACTTCGCGGGTCACGCGGCTCAGGATTTCCTGGCAGAAGCCGGAGTCCAATGCGTACTGGTACGGCTGGCGCGTGCGGGTCAGGCCAGTGCGGCAGCCGCCTTCGGCGTCGATGATGTACGTGCTGCTGAGCGTGGTGACCGCGCCTTTCAGGCGGATGTCGTAGTAGTCGACGGACACGGACATGCCATCGATGATGTCCCAGACCACGCCTGCCGACCACGACTTGCCGGTTTCCTCTTCCAGGCTCGGTTCGCCCTTGCTGGTCGCGAACATGGAGTAGGTATAGGTGGTCGTAGTACAGGCGGACGTGCCCGGGGTCAGGCCGGCGTTGAGGCAGCGATAGGTATCCAGCACATTGGTGAACGAGCCGCTGCCTTCGTTGTAGACGAAGTGCATGTCCGGTGCCTTGAAGCTGGTGGCGTAGTTGCCGCGGAACAGCAGGCTGTCCAGGGGCCTGAACTCCAGGCCGGCGCCCCAGGTCTTGGCGTCGTCTACCTGGGTGATGTCGTCGTACTTGTCCAGGCGGCCAGACAAGCTCATGTTGAGCATGCTGAAGATCGGAACGCGGAATTCCGCGCCGATGGCGTAACGATCGCGGTCGCCGCCACCATTGGTGCCGGTCAGGTTATAGACCGTACGGTTGGTCGGCAGGATGCCTTCGGGCGAGCGCAGCTTGTAGCCCTGCTGCGTGCCGTCGAGGGTGGCGGCGAAACCCACCGGACCTGCGGGCAGGTCGAACAGGTCGCCGGACAGCACGAAGCTGCCCTGGGTGACCCAGGATTTCGCTTCGTACTTCAGGATGGTGGACATGCTGCGGTACTGGTCGGCAGTCAGCGGCGAGTACCAGCGGTCCAGATTGATCAGGTAGCGCGGTGTGCCGGTGGTGTTCAGGCGCGGGCCAAGGAACCAGTCGGTGACCGCCGATCCGTCGAAGCGCGGGCGGGTGCGGTCGGCTTCGTACTCGGCGCGACCGATGGTGAAGTCCCAATCGAAGCGGTCGAAGATCGTGCCGCGCAGGCCGAACGCCGCATCCAGCGATTTCTCGGTGAATTTCTGCAACGTCGCTTCCACGCCGCCGAGTTCCTGCGGGGTGAAGATGCGCTGCAGGGTGACGTTGGTGTTGATGCCCGGGTTGGTCGCGAAAAGAGTGCTGACGGTGCCGGTGCCATCGATGTGCGGGCCGAGGAAGGTTTCCAGGCCGCCGGTGAGGTCGGACTTGGAGTAGTAGCCCTGCAGGCTGGCCCAGGCTTCGATTCCGTTGTCGAAGTTGTAGGTGCCGTACAGGTAACCGGACCAGTCGTCGTTGCCGTTGGCGATCGACTGATAGCCCACGTCGTCCCAATAGCCGCAGGTGGTGCCCGTGGTGGTCACTACGCCGGTAGTGGTGTTGACGGTGCGGAACGTGTGCGTGACGTACTCGCCGTTGAAACGTTCGCAGGTGCCTGCGGGCGGGGTGAAGATGGAATTGGCGCCGCCAGCGCTACGCGCGATGCGAAGGGTGCCCACAGGCTGGGCCGGCAGGGTGTTGGTGACGTCGGGCAACGGGTTGTCGGCGCGCGAGTCCATGAAGTCGCGCTGGTAGGCGTACACCGTTTCGTCATTGAATTTTTCGAAGGCGTAGGTGAGCGACCAGTTGTCGCCGGTCCTGCCACCCACCCATTGGAAATCGGCGAAGTCGCCGCCGCCGGTGGTGAGGGTGCCGGTGCGCAGCTTCAGCACGTCGCCTTCGAAGTTTGTCTTCAGGATGACGTTGACCACGCCGGCGACCGCGTCGGAGCCGTAGATGGCCGAGGCGCCGCCGGAAAGGATTTCGATCCGGTCCACGGCTGCGGTGGGGATATTGCCGAAGTTCTGGAAGTTGCTCTGTCCGTTGTAGGGGAACGGGTAGTCGGCGGCGCGACGGCCGTTGATCAGCAGCAGCGTGCGTCCCGGGCCCAGGCCGCGCAGGTTGACCACACTGCCGTTCGGCGTGAAGCCGCCGGCCGAATTCAGTTCGTTCTGCACCGAACCGAAGTTCTGGGTGATGGTCTTCAGTGCATCGTTGACGGAGACGAAGCCTTCTTTTTCGATTTGGGCCGTGGAGATCACGGTTACCGGGGAAGGCCCTTCGAGCTGCGAACGGGAAATGCGCGAGCCGGTCACGACCACTTTGTCGAGGTCGACGGCGCTGCCGGAAGCATTGGATTGCTCTTTGTTCTCTTCTTCGGCAGTGGCTTGTTGCGCCAGCGCCGATCCGGCAGCGGGAAACAGAATCGCGGCCAGGAGCGCCGCGCTCAAACGGCACCGCTTGGGTGACACCTTGATACCTCGTGACATGCTTGAATCCCCTAATCTGATCAAAAAAATCGGCGTACGCTCGGCAGCGCTTAGCCCCTTTCGCTGTGGTGTCGATGCCCTGACAGACGGAAATTAACACGTGATTAACGCTATGTGTAGATTTTGTGAAAAAGGGTCGAAAGTCACTTGCGTATTCCGAAATACATACCGGCAAGCCAAAAAATGAGAAGAGTAAAGACAGGGCCTGCAAAAAAGCCTGTAATGTGACTTTTTCGAAGGAGATGGTGTCAAATTGAACGAAAATGAACGAATTAGGGCCCAAGTCCATGCTGTCCAGCCTGGTTTGACGCCTCTGGCCCGGGTGCGAAACGTAATTGCAGTAGGCTCAGGCAAGGGCGGGGTGGGCAAATCGACGACCGCGGTAAACCTCGCTGTGGCCTTGCACGCCGATGGTGCAAAGGTCGGCATCCTGGACGCCGACGTGTATGGCCCCAGCATCCCGACCATGCTCGGTCTGAGCGGCAAGCCAGACAGCCCAGACAACAAGTCCATCGAACCGATGCGGGCTTTCGGGATCGAGACGATGTCGATCGGCTTCCTGGTGGACGCCGACACGCCGATGATCTGGCGCGGCCCTATGGCGACCTCGGCGCTGACCCAGTTGTTTACCGACACCTTGTGGGGCGATCTGGACTATCTGCTGATCGACCTGCCGCCGGGCACCGGCGATATCCAGCTGACCCTGGCGCAGAAGATTCCGGTGGCCGGCGCGGTCATCGTGACCACGCCGCAGGACATCGCCACGCTGGACGCGAAGAAGGCGCTGAAGATGTTCCAGAAGGTGGAGGTGCCGGTACTGGGAATCGTCGAGAACATGGCGTTGCATGTTTGCTCCAACTGCGGGCATGAGGAGCATCTGTTCGGCGAAGGCGGCGGCCAGCGCATGGCCGCGCAGTACGGCGTGCCCTTGCTGGGCTCGCTGCCGCTGGATATAGCCATCCGTGAACAAGGCGATGCCGGCCAGCCGGTGGTAGTCGCTTCGCCCGAATCGGCGGTGGCCCAGGCGTATAGACAGACCGCTCGCGCCCTGGCCGCGCAACTGGCGCTGCGTCCGCGCGCGTCCATACCCATCGCTTCGTCGTTGGTCTGAGACCGGCCGCAGCGCCTCGGCTAGAATTGACGGCTTCAATCCTCAAAAGCGCGGCCGACCCGGCCACAGGAATCGACGAATGAGCATCAAGAGCGACCGCTGGATCCGCCGCATGTCCGAGCAGCACGGCATGATCGAGCCGTACGAAGCTGGGCAGGTGAAGCAGGTCAACGGCGAGCGCATCGTCAGCTACGGCACCTCCAGCTACGGCTACGACGTGCGCTGCTCGCGCGAGTTCAAGATCTTCACCAACATCAACTCGACCATCGTCGATCCGAAGCACTTCGACAGCGGCAGCTTCGTCGACGTCGAGGCAGACTCCTGCGTGATCCCGCCCAACAGCTTCGCCCTCGCGCGCACGGTGGAATATTTCCGCATTCCGCGCAGCACCCTGGTCGTCTGCCTGGGCAAGAGCACCTATGCGCGCTGCGGCATCATCGTCAACGTGACGCCGCTGGAGCCGGAGTGGGAAGGCCACGTGACCCTGGAATTCAGCAACACCACACCGCTGCCCGCGCGCATCTACGCCAACGAAGGCGTGGCGCAGATGCTGTTCTTCGAATCGGACGAAGTCTGCGAAACCAGCTACAAGGACCGCGGCGGCAAGTACCAGGGCCAGACCGGCGTCACCTTGCCTCGCACCTGACGGGTTGGCCCTTCCCCTTCAAGGGGAAGGCCGGGATGGGGATGGTGTTTGCCTTCGCGCTGCCTGTCTCAAACGGATGCGCGGAAACCATCGCCACCCAACCCTCCCCTTGAAGGGGAGGGCTAGGTTCATGGCTTTTGCCGAGTGACGAAGTAATCCTTCAATGTTCGGCGCCGGCCGCCAGGCGCTGGTCGTCGGCGGTAGTGGCGGCAACACGCAACGCCAACCGCAACGCCTCGACCGCGTTTTCCAGTGCAAGGCCTGGCGCTCCGGGAATGAGGGCGGCTTGTTCGGCCGAATACGGGATGTGAATGAAGCCGCCGCGCGCCCTGCGGCGGCGGAGTACGTGCATCAGCCCGTAGAACACGTGGTTGCAGACGTAGGTGCCTGCGGTCTGGGAAATTTCCACGGCGAAGCCGGCGTCGCGCATGCCCGCCAGCATCGACTTGATCGGCAAGGTGGAAAAGTAAGCGGCCGGACCGCCTGCGACGATGGCTTCGTCCACGGGCTGCCTGCCCTGGCTGTCCGGAATGCGTGCGTCGTCCACATTGATGGCCACGCGCTCCAGCGAGATCCTTTCCCTGCCGCCAGCCAGCCCAACGCAAACGACCAGCGCTGGAGAAGTCTCGCGAAGCGCGGCTCGCAGCGCTTTCAACGAAGCGTCGAAGGCGACCGGCAGCCGCCGCGCGACTACGCGATGTCCCGCAATGCGTTTCCCATGCAGTGCACGCGCCGCATCCCAACTGGGATTGGCAGATTGCCCGTCGAAAGGCTCGAAGCCGGTCAGCAGAATGGTGGGCGGGCTTTTCATCGGAAGCACAGCAACAGCATCAGCGCCACATTGACCGCCATCAGCACGAACGCGGTCATGGCTTGCGAGCGGATCACCGCGTAGGGGTCTTTCAACTCCAGCAACACGGCGGGCACGATATTGAAATTGGCCGCCATCGGCGTCAGCAGGGTGCCGCAATAGCCGGTCAGCATGCCGATGGCGCCCAGGCTGGCCGGATCGGCGCCATGTTTCTGGATCAACAACGGCAGGCCGATGCCGGCCATCATCACCGGAAACGCGGCGAACGCGTTGCCCATGATGATGGTGAACAACACCATGCCCAAGGCGAACGCCAGCAGGCAGGCGATGCGGCTCTCGATCGGAATCACGTGGCCGACCAGGGAGGCGATCACTTCGCCCACGCCCGTGGCTGCGAACACGCCGCCGAGTGTAGCCAGCACCATCGGCAACAAGACCGCCCATCCGAGGGAATCGAGCAGTCGGCGTCCTTGGGCCAGAGGTTCGGCCGCGCGCGCACGCGTCACCCACAAGCCGGCAGCCAGGGCGATCAGGCTGGCGATCGCCAGCGAACTCAGCGTCAACGCCTTCGGGTCCATCAACCGGTCCATGCCCGGCACCCATTTGCTGGCTACGAACAGCACCAGCGTGAGCGCGGGGATCAGCAATGCGGGCATGAACAGGCGATTGCGCAACGCGGCCGCAAGCGACTGGCGACGCGCGCGCGCCTCGGTAGTATCGGGTGCGGCGCCAAGACGACCTCTGGCGGCCAGTACCCCCAGCGCGATCACGCCGGCCCCCATGGCCTGCGCGGGCCATTGCACGCCCGCTTTGGCGGCCTGCAGGATCTGCGTGCCGAATGCGAAGGGTCCGATCAGGATCGCCCAGAAGGCGGCGGTGGAGTAGCGCCCTTCGCGCAGGTTGTACAAGGCCGTGATCAGCAGGAAAGCGCCGATCAGCCAATAGAAGTAATCAATCCGCAGCATCGGCCGCTTCCGGAGTGGATTGGGCGCGCTCGCGTTCCAGCCGTCGCTGCAGCAGTCTCAGGCGGACCGCATGGATGAGGAAGGCGGCGATGGCGGTGGGCAGCGCCCACAAGGCGATGGCGATGGGTTCCAGCTCGATGCCGTTGCGGGCGTAGAAGCCCTGGATCAGCAACACCGCGCCAATGGCGACGAACACGTCTTCGCCGAAGAACAGGCCGATGTTGTCGGTAGCCGCCGCACTGGCGCGCACCTGCTCGCGTTCCGAATCGGTCAGTGTTCCCAGGGTGCGTTCGGCTGCCGCTTCGCTCATCGGCGCCACCAGGGGGCGTACCGTCTGCGCAGGGCCGGCCACGTGGGTCAGTCCCATCATGCTGCTCAACTGGCGCATCGCCAGATAAGCGATCTGGAAACGCGACAGGTTCAAGCCGCGGAAGCTGGCGATCCACTCGCGCGCGCGTTCGCGCAGACCGTAGTGCTCCAACAGGCCGATGACGGGCAAGGTCAGCAGGAACATCAGCAGCGTGCGGTTCTCCACGAAGCTGGTTCCCAGCAAGGCCAGCAGATCGGGCAGCGTAATTCCTGCCAGCAGACCGCTGGTCAGTCCTGCGACCACCACCACCAGCACCGGGTTGAAGCGCAGCACGAAGCCGACCACTACTACTCCGATTCCCAGCAAAGGCCAGTAGTTCATCGGTGACGCTCCGGTGCGTGGATGTGAAAACCCGATTTCTCTATGGCCGACCGCAGCTCGCGGGCGAACGCGACCGCATCGGGACGGTCGCCATGCAGGCACAAACTATCGGCTGTAAGCGCAAGACGCTCGCCGGTGCGCGCAATCACTACGCCCTCGCGCAGCAGCAATGTGGCTTGGGATACGGCATCGGCGGGATCGTCGAGACTGGCATCGCCATGACTGCGCGGGGTCAAAGTGGCATCGGCTTCGTAGCGCCGCTCGGCGAACGCTTCATGTGCGACCTGCAAACCCAGCGCGGTGCCTGCATCGATCAGGACGCTTCCCGCCAGGCCGTACAGGATCAGGCCCGGGTCGTAGTCGCGCACTGCGATGGCAATGGCATTGGCCAGTTCGCGATCGCGCGCCGCCTGGTTGTAGAAAGCGCCATGCGGCTTGACGTGGTTCAAGCGCAGGCCGGCTGCGCGTACGAAAGCCTCCAGCGCGCCGATTTGATACAGCGTAAGCGCGTAGGCAGAAGCGGGCGAAATGGTTTGCGCGCTGCGGCCGAAGTTTTCGCGGTCGGCGAAAGACGGGTGCGCGCCGATCGCCACGCCGTGTTCACCGCACAACTTCACCGTCTCGCGCATCAATTCAGGGCTGCCGGCATGGAAGCCACAGGCGATGCTGGCCGAGCTGATGAAGGGCAGGATGGCCGCGTCGTCGCCGACGCCTTCTCCCAGATCGCAATTGAAATCGATGTGGGACCTCATCTGGATGCGGGTGGACTCGGTTGCCGGAAGTGAAGGGATTATGCGGCCTGTCATGGTTCAAGGGCGGTCCGCTAGCCGCTGATCGATGGCCAAGGCGGTGCGCGCTAGTTGATGCCGATGCTGCAGGTTGATCTGCCGGGCTTGCTCAACGCCGATCGCGGCGAATGCGAGTAGGGCGCCGGGCCCGGCTTGCGCCAGGCGCGGCAGGTCCGCGGCGATCACGTATCCCAGCCGGGCATAGCCCCCGACGGTTTGTGCGTCGGCCAACAGAATGATGGGTTGGCCATCGGGCGGCAACTGAATGCAGCCCACTGCGACCGGTTCTGAAACATTGTGGTGGGGGACGTTCCGCAAGGGTTCTCCGCGCAGCCGAATGCCCTGGCGATTGGAGTCGGAACTGACTGACCATGCCTGCTCCGTCAACGCGGCGGCACCCGGATGTTCGCTGGGTACATAACGAAGCGGATGGCCGATGCCGCAATCGTAGTCGTCCGCGCCGATCCACCATGCCGCGTTCGACGAGGTCGCGGTATCCACCGACGCAGACTTGCCCAAGTGCAACAGATCGCCGGCACGCAGTGCGCGCCCCTGTTGCCCTCCAAAACCGCCGCGTAGATCGGTGCCGCGACTGCCCAGAATCGTCGGCAAGTCGAAGCCGCCTGCAACCGACAGCCACGCGCGGACGCCGGCGCGGATGCCACCCAGCTTCAGTTCTCCTGCGGGTATCGAGAGCGGGCGCTGGCCGGGCAGGGAATGGCCATTCGCCGTCGCGGCGACTGTGGCCCCGACGATGGCGATCCTTGCGGGCTCGGCCAATTTCAAGGTCGGGCCGTGCAAGGTCAGTTCCAGCACCGCCGCATCGAGGTCGTTGCCGAGCAGGCGGTTGGCCAGTAGCGCCGCCTCCGGATCCAAGGCGCCCGCGCGCGACACCCCCAGGTGGCGCCATCCTTCGCGGCCGCGATCCTGCACCGTTGTCAGCGCGCCCGGTGCGATGACTTTCCAAGGCTTCATGGATTTCTCGACCAGCGCTCGAAGGCCGCGGCATCGATGCGCTTGAACCTCACCTGATCGCCCGGCGTCAGTAGCGCAGGCGCGGCGCGGTCGGCGTCGAACAATGCCAGCGGCGTGCGCCCCAGCAACCGCCAGCCGCCAGGGCTTTCGCGCGGATAGATGCCAGTCTGATTTCCGCCGATAGCCACCGATCCGGCAGGCACGCGGGTGCGCGGGGTAGCCAGGCGCGGCAACGCAAGCGAATCCGGCAATCCGAGCAAGTAGGGAAATCCCGGCGCGAAACCGATCATCGCGACCGTGTAACTGGCGGAGCTGTGCCGTTGGATGAGTTCATCGGTGGCGATTCCGAGTTCGTTCGCGGCATCGACCAGGTCGGGCCCCATTTCCGGTTCGTAGCAAACCGGAATGTCGATGATCCTTGCGGCAGGTGTGCTTACGGATTCCTGGTTTCGTAGCGTCGCGCGTATCTGGGTTGCGACGAAAGCATGCGGATCGGCGTCGTCGATTCTGCCGCTGTCGAAGAACACGGCCAGGCTTGCGTAGGCCGGCACGGCATCGCGCAGCCAGGATGGGTTCTGTTCGCGCAACAGTCTTGAAGCCTCCAGCGCCCGGGCATTGTGCGCGGCGTCGATGACCTCGCCGAATCGCACCAGCAGGGCGTCGTCGGCCAGCGGTTCGAAAGACGGCAGGTTCATCCCAACCGTCGCCGCCAGTAAGCAATTCGACTATCCAACGAGTCTTGCGAGTGCCGCTGCGCCGCGCCGCTGCCCCAGACTGGTCCGGGCCAGGCCGCATCGCCCGCATGACGGCCGACCAGATGCACATGCAGTTGGCGCACGATGTTGCCCAGGGCGCCGATGTTGAGTTTTTCCGTTCCCGGTTCCGTGCGTATCAGGTTGCCGGCCTGGTTGATCTCGGCTAACAGCAGGCGTTGCTGCGCACCGTCCAGTTCCAACCACTCCGACACGCCCGGCACCCGGGGCACCAGCACCAGCCAAGGAAAGCGGGCATCGTCCATCAGCCGCACCTGCGACAGCGGACCGTCGGCGATGAACACACTGTCGGCGGCCAGGCGCGGGTCGAGGATGAAGTCGGTGTTGGAAGTCATAGATGCTCGTCGAAGAAGGCCAGCGTACGCGTGCGTGCCAGTGCGGCGCTTTTCGGGTCGAAATCGGCACGCACATCGCAGTTGAAGCCATGGCCGGCGGGATAGACGTGGAGTGGCATCTGCGGCAGTAGCTGGCGGTGCTTTTCGACCATTTCCGGCGGGATAGAAGCGTCGCGTTCGCCGAAATGGAAGATCACCGGCGCCTTCGGCGTCTCGGTCAGGAAGGGCACGTTGCGCGCGCCGTAGTAGCTGGCCGACGGCAGGCCCAGGCGCAAGGCGGCCAGCAGCGCCACGGTGCCGCCCCAGCAGTAACCCACCGTGCCGACCTTGCCTTGGCTGGCCAGCGCGTCAGCTGCCGATGCGGTCATGTCCAGCGCTTTCTCCAAGCCCAATCGGGTGATCAGCTCGCGGCCCTTGGCGATGCCTTCCGCGTCGTAGCCCAGTTCCATCCCGTGCTCGAGCACATCGAACAAGGCCGGAGCCAACACTGCGTAGCCTTCCCCGGCGAAACCGTCGGCCACGCTGCGGATATGCGCGTTGACGCCGAAGATTTCCTGGATGACCACCAGCGCGCCGCGCGGTGCAGCCGCCGGAAATGCTTTCCAGGCGGCGATGGGCCCATGCGGGGTGTCGATTTCGATCCAGGTTCCCATACGCCGCTCTGCCCGCTACCGGAGGCCCATAGTTTAGGACCGCCGCGCGGAAAGCGCCGGGATCGAACGCAAGTCCCTGTTGGCCGCCGGACTGCGTTACCTTTCGGCAAGGCGGCAGGGGTGCCGCGACGGGGTGGGGAACAATGAACGACAAGGGGCTTCCAAAACTGGCGGTATCCGTTCTGCTGTCTGTCTGCGCTTGTTGTGCGACCGCTGCTGCAATCCCCGCGGCGACGGCCGCAGAGTTGTTCATGCCGGACGACAAGTTGCTGGTGGACTACTACTTCAATGTCATGGAATTGCCGCCGGGCATGGGGCTGGAAAAGCGGCTGGACGCGGACTTGAACGGCGACAAGCTCACCGATATCGCCTTCGTCGCGAGCAACGAGGAATCGCGAGTGCTGTGCGTGCTGTTCGGCTTCATGGAGGAAATGGACATGGGTCATTCCCCCGCCGGCAAGACCGAACTGGCGCCCGATCCGCTGGGTCCGGTGGCGCTAAGCGCGCCGAAGGGCGTGCTGGTGGTGGACGAGCTGACAGGCGGCACCACCGCCATCTCTTCCACCTACCGCTATCGCTACGACGCCAAGAGCAAGCGCATGCGCCTGATCGGCGACGATGTGAAACTGTACAGCCGCACCAATGCGCACGGTTGGCAGGAAATCAGCACCAATCGCCTGACCGGCGTGCAGATCCGCCGTTCTGCCGATCTGGACGATGCTGGGGAATACGTGGAAAAGCCGGAGACGCGCGGCAAGGTGCCCACCACGCCGGTGTACATCGAAGACGCGCCAGACCCGGAAACCACGCTGGGCTTCGATCAGTAGCGCGCCAGTCGCACCCGTGGTCAGCTTTCGTAATCGACGCCGATGATGGCGAAGCTGGCGATGCCGGTGGGCAGGGAAGCTTCGAATTCGTCGTCGATGCGCTTCTTCAGCATGGCCCGGGCCAGCGGCGAATCGATGCTGATATAGCCGCGCGAGGCATCGGTTTCGTCCGGGCCGACGATGCGGTAGCGCGACAGGGCGCCGTTGGCGACGTTCTCCAGCTCCACGCTGGCGCCGAAGTAGATCGCTTCCGGATCGGCCGGCGCGGTATCGACCACGCGCAATTCTTCCAGGCGCTTGCTCAGATAGCGCACGCGTCGGTCGATCTCGCCCAGTTGCTTCTTGCGGTAGTGGTACTCCGCGTTCTCCGAGCGGTCGCCTTCCGCCGCGGCGGCGGTGAGCGCCTTCACCACTTCGGGGCGGCGCACCCGCCACAGATCGTCCAGTTCCGCCTTCAGGCGTTCATGGCCCTCGCGAGTGATGAGCGCGGTGCTTTTTTCTCCGGGTGGACGCCAACGGCTCACTTACCGGCGACGCGTTTGAACACGCGCGTGCCGTTGTCGGTGCGCAATTCGTCGTTGGAGACGATATCGAAGCGGACGTCTTCGGCAGATTTGCTGTTGGGGTCCAGTAGCAGGCTCTTGCCGCCGGCCGCGCCGCTCCAGTTGCCGTCGCTTGAGATGGCGCTGCCGCCGACATTCAAGGTCTGCACGTAGCTGCCGTCGGCGCGCAGTTCCAGCACCGATTCGCCATCGCTGAAATTGCCAGCGATCGCCTTGCTGTCCACCGCGGCGGTTTCGGCGGCCGCCGGCGTGTTGTCGACCACGGAAGTGGCGTCCACGGGGTTGGCTTCCGGCGCGGCGGCCGGCGTCGCCACGGCTTCGGGCTGGGGCGCGGCGGCGGGCTGCTCGCGTTTGCAGGCCACGGCCGATGCCACGGTGAGTGCGAGCAGGCAGACAGTGCGGAAAGAAATGTTCATCCGATAGTTTCCTTTTCCAGATTGAAGAGGGTTCAGCGCTTGCCGCCGAAGATGCCGCCCAGCAAACCGCGCAGGATCTGCCGGCCCACTTGGCTGCCCACCGTGCGCGCGGTCTGCTTGGCCATGGTTTCCACCATGCCCTGCCGGCGCTTGGTCCCGAAGACGGCGTCCTTGATGGACTGGCCGAATCCTCCGGCTTCCGGATCGTCCTTGGCCGCGGGCGCATCGGCCGCCTTGGTTGCGGTTTCGGCGCGTTTGGTCAGCATTTCCGCCGCCGATTCGCGGTTGACCGCAGTGTCGTATTTCGCGCCGACCGGGCTGCCGGCACGGACCTGGCTACGTTCGGCATCGCTGATTGAACCCATGCGGCAACGCGGCGGTGCGATAAGGGTCTGCTGCACCGGCATCGGAATGCCCTTGTCCTGCAACGTCGAGACCAGTGCTTCGCCGGTGCCCAGCTTGGAAATGGCTTCGGCCACGTCCAGATTGGGATTGGGCACGAAGGTTTCCGCAGCCACGCGTACCGCCTTCTGATCGCGCGGCGTGAAGGCGCGCAACGCGTGCTGCACGCGGTTGCCCAGCTGGCCCAGGATGTTGTCGGGCACGTCGTCGGGAAATTGCGAGCAGAAGTAGACGCCTACGCCCTTGGAGCGGATCAGGCGCACCACCTGCTCCACGCGCTGCACCAGCGCGGGCGGGGAGTCGTCGAACAGCAGATGCGCTTCGTCGAATACGAACACCAGCTTGGGTTTGTCCAGGTCGCCGACTTCCGGCAGCTGCTCGAACAGTTCCGACAACAGCCACAACAGGAAGCTGGAATACAGACGCGGATTGAGGATCAACTGGTCGGCAGCCAGGATGCCGATCACGCCGCGGCCGTCGGTGCCGGTGCGCATCAGGTCGGCCAGTTCCAGAGCCGGTTCGCCGAAGAAGCCTTCGCCGCCGTTCTGCGCCAGGCGCAGCAGCGCGCGCTGGATCGCACCGACCGATTGGGTGCTGACCAGGCCGTATTCGGTGGCGATGTCCTTGCGCTCGTTGGCTACCAGCGCCAGCAGCGCGCGCAGGTCGTCCAGGTCCAGCAACAGCAGGCCACGGTCGTCGGCCAGCTTGAACACGATGTCCAGCACGCCGCTCTGGGTGTCGTTCAATTCCAGGATGCGCGCCAGCAGGATCGAACCGATCTCGCTGACCGTGGTGCGCACCGGATGGCCCTTCTTGCCGTACAGGTCCCAGAAGATCACCGGGCTGGCGCCGGGCGCGTAATCGCCCACGCCCAGGTCCTTGGCGCGCTGCAGGACCTTTTCGTTGCCGTCGCCGGCAACCGCCAGGCCCGCTACGTCGCCCTTCACGTCGGCCATGAACACCGGCACGCCCATGCGTGAAAAACCTTCGGCCAGGGTCATCAGGGTGACGGTCTTGCCGGTGCCGGTGGCGCCAGCGACCAATCCGTGGCGGTTGCCGAATTTGGGCAAAAGCGTGACGGCGATATCGTCGGTGGTGCCTTTGCCAAGCAGGATGGGGTCCATGTCATTCCTAGCGATGAGTCGAAGCACGAATTCTAGCGGCTCAACCTGTCGCGCAGGGCAACGGCCGCGTTTGTCAACCTTGCCCCGCGCAGCGCCCGGGGGCTAACCTGCCTTTTTCCTGTAGTCGTGCGTGCTGATGCCCCGCCCTCAATTCCTGTTCCGTACCTGGCCGCTGCTGGTCGTGCTGCCGCTCGTTTCTCTCGCTCCTTCGGCCTTTGCCCAACGCGTCTCGGCCCGCGACAAGGAAGCCGTGGAAGTCCTGGACCAGCGTATGGCCGCTGCCGAAAAGCGGTATAGGGACGCCCTGGTGCTGAGCGCCAACAGCGATCCCAAGGGCACGGCCGAAGGGGATGCGGCGCTGGAGGACATGGAAGACGTGATGGACGCCTGCCTCAAGCAGCGTGGCTGTCAGGTGCACACCATGCTCACCGCGTACAAGCGGTTGCTGAAGCAGAACGTGGATGCCGAGTCCTCGGCTTCCGATGAAGAAGGCGAAGTCGATCTGCTGGACGATGGCACCGACCATTCCGTAGTCGCGGCCCAGCCCCAGTCCTTGCGCGCGGCCAACCTGCTCAACGACCAGCGCCATGCCTTCGACAAGATGGTGCAGTACAACCCGGCCGTGCAGGCCGGCATCCGCCGCTGGCTGACCGACATGCGCGGTTCGCTGATCAGCAGCTACGAGAACTACCAGTACGTGCGCCCGCTGATGTGGCCGGCCTGGGAAAAACACGGCCTGCCGGAAGCCTTGCTGTTCGGGATCATGGCCAAGGAATCCAACGGCCGCGTGCACGCCAATTCGCGTGCGGGCGCCGCAGGCCTGATGCAGTTCATGCCTGCAACCGGCCGCAGATTCGGCCTGGGCCCGGATGGCACCGGTTTCGACACGCGTTTCGATCCCACCGCCGTGGGCATGGCCAGCGCCGAGTATCTGGACGAGCGCATGCTGGCGCTGAGCAAGAGCATCGAGCTTTCGCTGGCCGCCTACAACGGCGGGGAAGGTCGGGCGCAGCGGGTCTACAACCAGTTCGGCGGACGCGGCTTCTGGGATGAAGTTGTGTACAACCAGTTTCCGGCCGAAACCAAGGACTACGTGCCCATGGTCATCGCGGCGGCCTGGTTGTTCCTGCATCCCAAGCAGTACGGCCTGGAGTTCCCCAAGGTCGATGCCCAGCCGGCCTCATTCCCGTTGGCCAGGGCCGCGTCGATCTATGAATTGACCATCTGCCTGGGCAATGGCGGCACCCCCAACGGCTACATGCGCACGCTGCGCAACCTCAACCCGCGCTACGAGCCCGACCAGTGGATTCCCGCCGGCACGCAGATTCGCGGCACCACCAAGATGGCGAGCCTTTACAACCGCAACTGCATCAACGGCCCGCGCGCGGATTTAGCGCGTACGCTGATCACCGCGAACGTGGAGTCGGCGATCATCCGCAACCCGCTGGCCGGCAATGTGGCGGTGGGCGACGTTACCCCCATTCCCGGCGTTCCCACCACCGTGGCCACCGGCGAACCCAAGCCCGCCAAGCCCAAGGCCGAGCAGGTGCGCGACTACCGCGTGGCGCGCGGCGACACGCTGGGCAAGATCGCGCAGAAATTCCGTTGCGAAGTGAAGGAACTGGCGCGAGCCAATGGTTTGCGGGCGCCGGGTTACAGCGTGAGGCCCGGGCAGGAGATCAAGTTGCAGGGTTGCAAAAAGTAGTCGTAGTGGGAAAGGCGACGCGATGTCCGGGAAGCAATCCCTGGCTTGACTGAATCCCGTTCGTGGTGAGCCTGTCGAACCACGCTCTTGGCGAATCATTTCGGCAGGCGGTCCGTTTCCCCTCGAAAAGCGTGGTTCGACAGGCTCACCACGAACGGATTCCATGTTCCTGCTGGACGTCTGCTCTGTCGGAACGTGTCTAAACCCTTCGCGCCAACACTTGTCCAAGCCTCACCGGCGATTCGGCGGCCAGCTCGGGCGCCAGTTCCGCAACGCCAGGCGGCAGCAGCACGATCACGGTCGAGCCGTAGTTGAAGCGTGCCATCTCCGCAAATCGCTCCAGGGTAACGCCCTTCCCGCGCCAATCCTTGCGCGTGATCGCATCCCCATAGCGCGGGATTTCCACGCCGCTCCACACCGTCTCCACGCCAGACACCAGCAGCGCGCCCACCATCACCGAGGCCATCGGCCCGAAGTCTGTGTCGAAGTGGCAGACCAGGCGTTCATTGCGCGCGAACAGGCGCGGCACCGTGGCCACGGCCGCCGTGCCCACGCTGAAGAGGCGGCCGGGCACGTGCGCGGTTTCGCGCAGGGTGCCGGTCCACGGCATGTGCACGCGGTGGTAGTCCTTGGGCGAGAGGTAGACGGTGGCGAACAGGCCGTTTTCGAAAGGTTTGGCAGCTTCGGCATCGCCCAGCAGTTCGGCGGCGGTGAACGACTGGCCCTTGGCCTGGAAGATGCGGCCATCGCGGATCGGGCCGCACTGGCTGATGCGGCCATCGGCGGGCATCAGCAGCGCGCGCGGATCCGGATCGGGCACGCGCGCGCCTGCTTTGAGCGCGCGGGTGAAGAAGGCGTTGAAAGTCGGGTAGGCGGTGGGGTCGGGTTGCGCGGCTTCGCTCAGGTCCACGCCGAACTTGCGCGTCACCGTGTCGATCAGCCACTGCTTGGTGCGCGGCGAAGACGAATACGCCAGCCGCCGCGCCAGCGAGGACATCAGCCGGTGCGGCAGCAGATAGGTCAGCCGGGTGACCAGACTCATTTCCGCGCCGCCTGGGTCAGGGCAGCCATGTCCTCGGCAATCGCCTTGGGCTGGAACGGAGGCTTGATGAAGCCGACCATGCGTCCCTGCGGGTCCAGCACGGCGATGTTGGCCGAATGGTCCATGCTGTAGTCCTGCGGGTTCTTGTCGAAGTCCTTGCCCGGCATCTTCTGGAATACGAACATCAGCGACTTGGCGAACGACTCCAGCGCCGGCACGTCGGCGGTGGCCGCCAGAGTGTCGGGATGGAAGGCGTGCGCGTACTCGCCGATGCGGGTGGGGGTATCGCGTTCGGGGTCCACCGAGACGAACAGCACGCGCGGACGGGTGCTGTCGGGCAGCGACTTCCACCGGTTCTGCGCCTGCGCCAGTTCGGCCAGGGTGGTGGGGCAAACGTCGGGGCAATAGGTAAAACCCAGAAAAACCAGCGTCCAATGCCCCTTCAGTTCGCCCGAGGCCAACTGGGTGCCGTCTGACTGACGCAACGAGAAATCGGGCAGGGTGCGTGCCTGCGGGAACAGGGTGATGCTTTGCGTCTCAGGGTACTGCGGGCCAGTGGACATGGTTCCGAAGTACTTCTGCGCGGCCAGCAGCCCCAGGCCGGCGGCCAGGGCGATGATCAGGATGATGCCGATTCTGCGGTTGAACATGGAGTGGGGCTCACAGGTGATGGCTTGAATAAATCCAAAAACCGTTCGTGGTGAGCCTGTCGAAGCACGCTCTTGGCGTGACGCTTCAGGTCGCAGCGGTGGTTTTCTTTTTACTCGAAAAGCGTGGTTCGACAGGCTCACCACGAACGGGATCTAGGTGATTCGATCGTCCCGGAATGCCTGCCATCTACTACGCCATGATACCGGCGCTTCGGTTTGCATACCCCTATAATCTCCATCCGACCCGAGAAAAGCCTTGCCATGACTGCCGACCCGGCCGCCGAACTGCACACGATCATCGATCTGATCCGTTACGGCGCCAGCCGTTTCAACGCCTCGGACCTGACCTTCGGGCACAGCTACGACAATGCGCTGGACGAAGCCACGCAACTGGTCCTGCACACCTTGCACCTACCCAACGATCTGGGCCCGGCGTACGGCGTGGCCCGGGTGACCGCGCCGGAAAAAGCCGAGATCCTGGCCCTGTTCCAGCGCCGCATCGACGAGCGCGTGCCGATCGCCTACCTGACCGGCGAAGCCTGGTTCGCCGGGCTGAACTTCAAGAGCGACAACCGCGCGCTGGTGCCGCGTTCGCCCATCGCCGAACTGATAGAAAGCGGCTTCGAGCCGTGGCTGGGCGGTCGTGAAGTGCTGCGTGCGCTGGACCTGTGCACCGGTTCGGGCTGCATCGCCATCGCCATGGCCCATTACAACCCGGGTTGGCACGTGGACGGCACCGACATCAGCGAAGACGCACTGGCCCTGGCGGCCGAAAACAAGGCGCGCCTTCATGCCGACAACGCGCGTTTCGTCAAATCGGACCTGTTCTCGGGCCTGTCTGGCGAGCACTACCAGCTCATCGTCACCAATCCGCCTTACGTCACCAATGCGGAAACCGATGCGTTGCCCAAGGAATATTCCTACGAGCCGGAGCTGGGCCTGCGCGCCGGCGACGACGGCCTGGACCTGGTGCTGAAGATCCTGCGCGATGCGCCCTTGCACCTGAGCCAGGACGGCCTGCTGATCTGCGAAGTGGGCGAATCGGAACGCGCGCTGGTACGGTTGCTGCCGGACGTCGAATTCGCCTGGATCGAGTTCAAGGTAGGGCAGATGGGCATCTTTGCGGTGGAATGCGCGGAACTGATCGTGCACCACCCACGGATCAGGGAACTGGCCAACGCGCGGCCTTGAGTGCCAGACCTGCTTCGTTTTTCGTTGTGATTCGACCCTGTATCCCGTTCGTGGTGAGCCTGTCGAACCACGCTCTTCGCAAATTGCTTCGGTTGTCGGCAGTTTGCTTTTCCCATCAAAAGCGTGGTTCGACAGGCTCACCACGAACGGGATTTTGAGAAGCTCGCCGCGAATGGGACTAATGTAGCGCAAGCCAGATCGGAGTAAATCCAGCGTGTCCAGCAACAGCTTCGGAAGATTGTTCACCGTCACCACCTTCGGCGAATCCCACGGCCCTGCCATCGGTTGCGTGATCGACGGTTGCCCGCCGGGCCTGGAAATCGCGGTCGAAGAATTCCGCGCCGACCTGGACCGCCGCGCCACCGGCAAGTCGCGCCATACCTCGGCCAGGCATGAGGCTGACGAGGTGGAAATCCTCAGCGGCGTCTACGAAGGCAAGACCACTGGCACGCCCATCGCCCTGCTGGTCCGCAACACCGATGCGCGCAGCAAGGATTACAGCAGGATCTCCGAACAGTTCCGCCCGGGCCACGCCGACTACACCTACTGGCAGAAATACGGCATCCGCGATCCGCGCGGCGGCGGGCGCTCTTCGGCGCGCGAAACCACCATGCGTGTGGCGGCGGCGGTGATCGCCAAGAAATGGCTGGCGCTGCATTTCGGCGTGCGCGTGCGCGGCTACCTGTCGCAGCTGGGCGAGATCACTCCGCAAGCGTTCGATTGGAACGCGGTGGAAGGCAACCCGTTCTTCTGGCCTTCGGCCGAGCAAGTGCCGGTGCTGGAAAGCTACATGGATGCGCTGCGCAAGTCGGGGGATTCTGTCGGCGCGCGGGTCAACGTGGTCGCCGACGGCGTGCCGCCGGGTTGGGGCGAACCGATCTACGGCAAGCTGGATGGCGAGCTGGCTGCCGCGTTGATGAGCATCAACGCGGTCAAGGGCGTGGAGATCGGCGATGGTTTCGCGGCCGTGGTGCAGAAGGGCACCGAACACCGCGACGAAATCTCGCCGCAAGGTTTTCTGTCCAACCATGCCGGCGGCATCCTCGGCGGAATTTCCACCGGTCAGCAGGTGGTCGCCTCGATAGTGCTGAAGCCCACTTCCAGCCTGCGTTTGCCGGGCAATACCGTGGATGTCCACGGCAGCGCGACTGAAGTGGTCACCACCGGCCGGCACGACCCCTGCGTGGGCATCCGCGCCACACCCATCGCCGAGGCGATGATGGCGCTGGTGTTGATGGACCAGGCGCTGCGCCATCGCGCGCAGTGCGCAGACGTCGGCCCGATTACGCCGTTGATTCCCGGTGAGGTCCATGACTGAACCCCGTCCGCGGGTGTGGGTGTCGCAGCCACTGTTCGACGATGTGATCGCACGGCTGGATGAGTACTTCGAGGTCGTTTCCACCTCGGAGGTCACCGAGTACACGCCCGAGCAGATCTCGGCCGCGTTGAGCCAGGCCAGTGGCGCGCTGGTGACCTTGAACGAGCGCGTCGGCGTCGATCAGCTGGCGGCCGCACCGAAGCTGCGTGCAGTAGCCAACGTCGGCGTGGGTTACAACAATCTCGATATCCCGGCGTTTTCCAAGGCGGGAATAATCGCGACCAACACCCCTGACGTGTTGACGGAGACCACTGCCGATTTCGGCTTCGCCCTGCTGATGGCCACCGCACGCCGCATCACCGAGGCCGAACGCTGGCTGCGTGAGGGCCATTGGCGGCAATGGTCGTTCCAGACCATGCTCGGCGCGGATCTGCATGGCAGCACCTTGGGCATCCTGGGCATGGGCCGGATCGGGCAGGGCATCGCCCGCCGCACGTCCGGCTTCGACATGAAAGTGCTGTATCACAACCGCAGCCGCTTGCCGGAAGCGACCGAACGCGAAACCCGCGCCAGCTACGTTGGCTTCGAGGGGCTGCTGGCCCAGGCAGATCACCTGCTGCTGGTGCTTCCCTACTCGAAGGAAAGTCACCATCTTATCGATGCCAAGGCGCTGGCGCGGATGAAACCAACCGCCACCCTGGTGAACATCGCGCGCGGCGGCATCGTCGACGAAGACGCGCTGGCCACTGCGTTGGCCGGCGGAAAGCTGGCGGCCGCCGGCCTGGATGTGTTCGAAGGCGAACCGGCCATCAATCCACGCCTGTTGGATCTACGCAACGTGGTGCTGACCCCGCACATCGCCAGCGGCAGCCTGGCCACCCGGCGCGCGATGGTGTCGCTGGCGGTGGACAACCTGATCGCGGCCATGGGCGTCGGACCGAACGCGGGCGCTCCGCCCAATCCGATCAGCGCATAAGCGCCCGCGTTCCGCTATTCTCCGAGTTCGTTGTAGGAGCGCCCCGTGGGCGCGAGCTTTCTGCCTTGATCACCCGAAAAGCTCGCGCCCATGGGGCGCTCCTACGGCGACACCCCACCCCACGAAAATAAGAGCAAATGAGCAACCAGCCCCGAAGCTTCAAAGTCGCTGTCGTTGGCGCCACCGGTGCCGTCGGCGAAGTCATGCTGTCGATCCTGGCCGAGCGTAAATTCCCGATCAGCGAACTGATCGCCCTGGCCAGCGAACGCTCGGCCGGCGCCGACGTCGATTTCGGCGGGCGCAAAGTGGCCGTGCAAGACCTGGCCACCTTCGACCCGACCGGCGTGGACATTGCGCTGTTCTCGGCCGGCGGTGGCACCTCCAAGGAATACGCGCCCAGATTCGCCGCCGCCGGTGCGGTGGTGATCGACAACTCCTCGGCCTTCCGCTACGACGACGACGTGCCGCTGGTGATCAGCGAAGTGAACCCGGAAGCGGCCAGGAACCGCCCGCGCGGCATCATCGCCAACCCCAACTGCTCGACCATGCAGATGCTGGTGGCGCTGGCGCCGATCCATCGCGCGGTGGGCATCGAGCGCATCAACGTGGCCACCTACCAGTCCGTCTCCGGCGGCGGCCGCTCGGCGCTGGAGGAGCTGGGCAAGCAGACCGGCCAACTGCTCAATTTCCAGGAGATCGATCCGCAGCGATTCCCCGTGCAGATCGCCTTCAACCTGATCCCGCACATCGACGATTTCCAGGACAACGGCTACACCAAGGAAGAAATGAAGCTGGTCTGGGAAACCCGCAAGATCCTGGCCGACGACAGCATCCAGGTGAACCCCACCGCCGTGCGCGTGCCGGTGTTCTACGGTCACTCCGAAGCGGTCAACGTGGAAACCAGGACCAAGATCAGCGCCGCCGACGTGCGCAAGCTGCTGGAATCGGCGCCGGGCGTGGAAGTAGTGGACGAACGGGTGGCCGGCGGCTACCCGACTCCGGTCACCCATGCCTCCGGCACCGATCCGGTCTATGTGGGCCGCATCCGCGAAGATTTTTCGCATCCGCGTGCGATCAACCTCTGGGTGGTCTCGGACAACATCCGCAAGGGCGCTGCGCTGAACGCGGTGCAGGTGGCCGAACTGGTCGCCGCCGAGTAGGTCGGGGCTACGCACCCGGCTCTTGGATATCCGGAACCCGTGCGTCGGGGGCGTAGGCCCGACCTACGGGCTGGTGAAGACACATCGCAGGCCGAAAAAGCTATATTCCCCGGTGGGAATGAACGGGGAACGTGCTTGAAACATGGTTTTCTGAAACTGGCGCCGCGTTTGCTGCTTGGGGTCGCGCTGATTCTGCTCAGCGGCGGCGCCATGGCGCTGGGCCTGGGCGAAATCCGGGTCAAGTCCCAACCCGGTCAGCCCCTGGTAGCCGAGATCCCGGTGATTTCCACCGAACCGGGCGAGCTGGAGCAGCTGCAGGCCCGGTTGGCATCCCCGATCACCTTCGAACGAGTGGGGCTGGCGCGGCCGGAAGGCCTGGTCAGCGGGCTCAATTTCGCGGTTGCCGTCAGCGACGAGGGCAAGCCGGTCATCCGCGTGACCAGCAGCGAGCCGGTGCAGGTGGCCGCGGTCAACTTCCTGATCGAAGTCGACTGGGGCCAGGGCCGGCTGGTGCGCGAATACTCCGCATTGGTGGACACGCCCGGCGCCCTTGCCGCGGCAAGCCAGCCGATCATCGATGCGCCGTTGCCGCCGCCCACCGACACCATCCTCCGCGAACCGGAACCGGTCGCCGCGTCCGAACCTGCGCCGGTAAACGCCGCCGAGCCCGCTGTTCCGGCACCTGCACCTGCCCCGACGCCAGCACCCGCACCCCGCGCGCCGGTCGCCACGCCTTCGCCCACGTTGGCCAGTGGCGAGCTGGAAGTCCAACGCGGCCAGACGCTGTCGCAGATCGCGCGCGAATTGGGCCAGGGTTACAACCTGGACCAGACCATGCTGGCGCTGCTGCGCGCCAATCCCGACGCCTTTATCAACGGCAACATCAATCGCCTGAAGCAGGGCGCGGTGTTGCGCGTCCCGCAATCGGCCGAACTGGCGCAACTGGGCGAAGCCGAAGCGGCGGCGCTGGTGCGCGACCAGATGGCCGAATGGCGACAGGCGCGCCGGCCCATTCCGCAACCTGTCGAAACCACCGCTGCCCCGCTTGCGTCGGCGGCCCCGCGCGCCGCGCCGGCGGCCCGGCGCGCGGCCGAGGCGCGTCTGGAGATCGCACCGCCCGACGCCGGCGCAGCGACACGGGCGGGAACACAATCCGGCATCGATGCCGAAGGCGAGGGCGACATGCTGGCGAACCAACAACTCACGCTGACCAAGGAAGAGCTGGCGGCGCGCGAATCCGAAGTGCAGGAACTGCGCGCGCAGGTGGCCGAGCTGGAAAGCCTCAAGCAGCAGCAGGCCAAGCTGATAGCGATGAAGGACAGCGAACTGGCGGCCGCGCAGCAACGCCTGGCGAATTCGCAGGGCGGTGCCTCGCAGCCCCTGTGGCTGTGGGCGGGCCTGGGCCTGCTGGTCGCCGGGCTGGTGGTGGCCTGGCTGATCGGTCGTCGCAAGAAGCCGGCCATCGTCTCCAACCGTCCGGGCTACGACAGCGCGGCGATGGCCGCGGCCATACCGGCCGTGGAGCCTTCAGCGAAGGCGGATCGTTTCGAAGCGCCGCGCTACGACGACGAAGTACCGGCCACGTTGTCCGAAGCGGTCGAAGAACCCGTCCGCGCACCCACACCGCCTGCCGCCGCGCCACAAGCGTGGACGACCGCTGCCAGCAAGCCCACCTGGCACACCGGTGATGGACTGAACGTAGCGCCGCTGAATGCCGCGCCGGCCGGGCGCGAGCGTCTCGAACTGGCCATCGCCTATCTGGATCTGGGCGACTTGGAAACCGCGCGCGACCTGCTGAACGAAGTAGTCGCCGGCGGCGATGCCGCCGCTCGCAACGAAGCGACGCAGCTGCTGCGCGAGATCGGCTGAGCGCCCAGCGATGGGCCGCTGATGCGTTACGCGTTGGGAGTGGAATACGACGGCGGCGATTTCCGTGGCTGGCAGCGGTTGGGTCCGCATGGCCAGTCCGGCGAGCCGACCGTGCAGGCTGCGCTGGAAGACGCGCTGTCCTCGGTCGCCGCCGCGCCCATCGAGGTGACGTGCGCTGGACGCACCGATTCCGGGGTGCACGCCGAGTGCCAGGTCGTGCATTTCGACAGCGATGCGCCGCGCACGCCACGTAGCTGGAGCCTGGGCACGACTTCGCGTCTGCCGCCCTCAGTCTGCGTGCGCTGGTGCTTACCGGTGGCCGACGATTTCAACGCGCGCTTTTCGGCGCGGGCAAGGCGTTACCGCTACCGCATACTCAATCGCGCGGTGCGGCCGGCGCTGGGCAGGCAACAATTGAGCTGGGAGCGGTTGCCGCTGGATGCCGACGCCATGCATCGTGCAGCGCAATCGTTGCTGGGCGAAAACGACTTCAACGCCTTCCGTACCGTGCACTGCCAAGCGCCGCATGCGGTGCGCGACCTGCAGAAGCTTTCGATAGTGCGCGAGGGCGAACAGGTGAGGGTGGAGATACAGGCCAACGCGTTCCTTCACCACATGGTCCGCAACATCGTCGGATCGCTGTTGATGGTGGGGCGGGGCGAGAAGCCGGAGGGATGGATCGCCGAATTGTTGGCTGGCCGTGACCGGACGCTGGCCGGGCCGACCGCGCCGGCCGATGGATTGGTGTTTTTGGGGCCGTTGTATCCGTCGAAATGGGATTTGCCTGAAGAGGTGACGCTGGCTGACAGCACTCTGGCCTAGCAATTGTTTAGGGCCGTCATCCCGGCGAAAGCCGGGACCCAACTATGCAAGAGGTGAAAGTTGGGTCCCGGCCTTCGCCGGGATGACGTTCTTAAAGAGGACGGGGATCGGGATTTTTCATCCGTTGCGGTTACGCTTACCCGATTCCCGATTCCCGATTCCCGATTCCCGGTTCCCGATTCCCGGTTCCCCATTCCCCATTCCCCATTCCCCATTCCCCATTCCCCCAATGACCCACACCCGCATCAAATTCTGCGGCATGACCCGCGCCGAAGACGTGCGCCTGGCGGTGGAGCTGGGCGTGGACTACATCGGTCTGGTATTCGCGCCGCGCAGTCCGCGCAGGCTGTTGCTGGGACAGGCACGAATGCTGCGTGAGCTGGTGCCGGAAGAAATCGCGGCGGTCGCCCTGGTGATGGAAAACACGCCGGTGGAGATCCAGGCAGTGATCGAAAACGTGGGTCCGGACCTGCTGCAGTTCCATGGCGGTGAAACCGACGCCTTCTGTGCCGGGTTCGGCTTGCCTTTCCTCAAAGCCATCGCCATGGCCAGCGAAGACGAAGACGCTTCGGTGCGGGCCGCCGAATTTCCTTCGGCTTACGGTTATCTGCTCGACGGCCACGCGAAAGGCGAGCAGGGCGGCAGCGGCCAGCGCTTCGACTGGAAACGGGTGCCGCGGATGGAGAAGCCGGTGTTCCTGGCGGGCGGCTTGACCAGCGAGAATGTGGCGACCGCCATCCGTACCGCGCGCCCCTGGGGCGTGGACGTGTCCAGCGGCATCGAGTCTGCGCCGGGGGTAAAGCATCCCGATCGCATGCGTTTTTTCCTGGACGAGGCCCGGCGCGCCGACGCGCTGTCCGACTGAGCGGTCGAATCTATTTCGGACCGCCAGCCAGATCGCTTCGCAACCAATCGGCCAGCGGGCCGATACGCGGATCAGCCTCCTGGTCGCGGCAACAGAGCGCCCAACGCCCCGGCGCTTCCACGAAACCCCAAGGCGCCACCAGCCGGCCGGACTGCAGATCCTCGCTGACCAGCGGCTGCGGAGCGATCGCCACGCCCAGCCCGGCCACGGCTGCTTCCAGCAGGTAATAAAGGTGTTCAAAGGCGGTGCCAAGGCTGAGCGCCTCCGCGTCCAAGCCGTTGACCGATGCCCAGGCGGGCCATGCCTGCGGCCGTGAACTGGTGTGCAGCAAAGCCTCGCTCATCAGCGCAGTCGGCGGCTCTTGGCTTAGCGACTGGAATCGCGCATAGCGCGGACTCATCACCGGGCCGATTCTTTCCACAGCCAGCTCATGCACTTGCCAGCCTGCGGAGAACGGCGGTTCGGCCAGCACCAACGCGGCATCCAGGCCGCTCAAGCGCGCGTCGAAATCGCCTTCGTGCGCCACCAGATGCAGCGTCAGGTCCGGCAGTTCCAGGCTGAGGCGTGGCAGGCGCGGAATGACCCAGCGGGCCAGCACGCTGCCAGGGCATCCCAACACCAGCGCCGAAGGCGTGGTGGCGCGGCGCAGGTCCGACCAGGATTCCCCCAGTTGCTGGAACACCGCGCCGGCAGCGTCGCGCAGCCGGACGCCGGCGGGCGTCAGGCCCAGCCCGCGACCCTCCCGCACGAACAAGGCTTGGCCCAGCTCGGCTTCCAGCGCCTTGATCTGCCGGCTGACCGCGCCATGGGTGACGTGCAATTCTCTTGCCGCGCGGGTGACGCTTTCGAGGCGGGCGGCCGCTTCGAAGGCCCGCAGTGCATTGAGCGAGGGTAGTTTGTGAGCCATCAAATGGTGAGTTTTACTGACGATTAATTGAGATTTAATGGCTTTATAGCCTATTTCATGTGCGTTAAAGTGCACGAGCACCACATGCGTGCGATTCGACCCAGTCCCATGAGCCAAGCCCCGATTGCCGACTACCACGCCTACCCGGACGCCAATGGCCACTTCGGCCGCTACGGCGGACGCTTCGTCGCCGAAACCCTGATCGGCCCGCTGCAGGAACTGGCCGGTGCCTACGACGCCGCGCGGGTCGACCCGGCCTTCATCGCCGAGTTCGAGAAAGACCTCAAGCATTACGTCGGCCGGCCCAGCCCCATCTACGAAGCCGAGCGCCTGTCGCGCGAAGTCGGCGGCGCGCGCATCCTGCTCAAGCGCGAAGACCTGAACCACACCGGCGCGCACAAGATCAACAACACCATCGGCCAGGCGCTGCTGGCCAGCCGCATGGGCAAGACCCGCATCATCGCCGAGACCGGCGCCGGCCAGCATGGCGTGGCCAGCGCCACCGTCGCTGCGCGCCTGGGCCTGGAGTGCGTGGTGTACATGGGCGCCACCGATATCGAGCGCCAGAAGAGCAACGTCTATCGCATGAAGCTGCTGGGGGCGACCGTGGTGCCGGTGACGTCCGGTTCGCAGACCTTGAAGGACGCGTTGAACGAAGCCATGCGCGATTGGGTGACCAACGTGCGCGACACCTTCTACATCATCGGCACCGTCGCCGGCCCCGATCCGTATCCGCGCATGGTGCGCGATTTCAACGCCGTGGTCGGGCGCGAGGCGCGCGCGCAGATGCTGGCCGACTACGGCCGCCTGCCGGATGCCATCACCGCCTGCGTGGGCGGCGGCAGCAACGCCATTGGCCTGTTCCATGCCTTCCTCAACGATGCGGAAGTGAAGATCGTTGGCGCCGAGGCGGCCGGCGATGGCATCGCCACCGGCCGTCATGCCGCCTCGATTGCGGCGGGTCGTCCCGGCGTGCTGCATGGCAACCGCACCTATGTGATCTGCGACGACGACGGGCAGATCATCGAAACCCATTCGGTCTCGGCCGGCCTGGACTATCCGGGCGTCGGACCGGAGCACTCCTTCCTCAGCGATGCGGGACGTGCGCAGTACGTGGGCGTGACCGATGACGAAGCTTTGGAAGCGTTCCATACGCTGGCGCGCACCGAAGGCATCCTGGCCGCACTGGAATCCAGCCATGCCGTGGCACAGGCGATCAAGTTGGCGCGCGATCTGCCGAAAGAAGCACTGGTGCTTTGCAATCTTTCCGGACGCGGCGACAAGGACGTGCACACCATCGCCGCGCGCGAAGGATTCGAATTGTAGGAGCGCCCCATGGGCGCGAGCCTTTCCAGGTGCTCCAGCAAAAAAGCTCGCGGGCATGGCCCGCTCCTACACATGAAGATTGAATCCATGGATCGTCTAGGCAAAAAATTCTCGTCGCTCAAGGCCAGCCAACGCAAAGCGCTGATCCCCTTCATCACCGCCGGAGATCCTTCGCTGGAAGCCACCGTGCCGGTCATGCACGCACTGGTCGCCGCCGGCGCCGATGTGATTGAGCTGGGCGTTCCCTTTTCCGATCCCATGGCCGACGGGCCGGTCATCCAGCGCAGTTCCGAACAGGCATTGCGGCGCGGGGCGGGCTTGCGCTACGTGCTGCAGGCGGTCGCCGAATTCCGCCAGCGCGACGCCGACACCCCAGTAGTGCTGATGGGCTACCTGAATCCCATCGAGATCCACGGCGACGCGCGCTTCGCCGAAGAGGCAGCGCAGGCCGGCGTGGATGGCGTGCTGCTGGTCGACCTGCCGCCGGAAGAAGCCGGGCGGACGCGCGAAATCTTCACCGCCCACGGCCTGGATCTGATTGCGCTGGCTGCACCGACCACCACGCCCGAGCGCATGACCATGCTGTGCGAGTCCGCACAAGGCTATCTGTACTACGTCAGCTTCGCCGGTGTGACCGGCGCCGGGCATCTGGACACGCAAGCTGCGAGCGGACGACTGCATGCGTTGCGCGCACAGTCGCTGGTGCCGGTGGTGGCCGGTTTCGGCATCAAGGACGCGGCCAGCGCAGCGGCCATGGCGGTGCAAGCCGATGGCGTAGTGGTAGGCAGCGCACTGGTGTCTTGCCTGGCCGATGCTGAGAACCCTGGGGAAGCGGCCTCCCGCGCCGCAGCATTCCTGGCGCCGTTGCGCCGGGCTTTGGACGGCTGAACTCAAAAAGCGGCGGCTGGGATAAACTCGCGCGCTGATCCAAGCGCTGAAACTGAACGGGATATCGCAAACGCATGAGCTGGCTGAGCAAACTGATGCCGTCGGGCATCCGCACCCAGGCGGGCGCCAACAAGAACAAGCGCAGTGTGCCCGAGGGTCTGTGGGAAAAATGCGAGCGCTGCGGCTCGGTGCTTTACCGCCCCGAGCTGGAAGAGAACCTCGAGGTCTGCCCCAAGTGCAGCTTCCACATGGCCATCCGCGCCCGCGCGCGGCTCAACGCGCTGTTCGACGCAGGCGCCGCCACGCATGAAGTCGGCTCGGCGCTGGGTCCGGTGGACGCGCTGAAGTTCAAGGACCAGAAGAAGTACGCAGACCGCATCAAGGCCTCGCAGAAGGCCACCGGCGAGCGCGACGCGCTGGTCGTGCTGGAGGGCCCGCTGAAGGGGCGACCGCTGGTCGCGGCCGCGTTCGATTTCGCCTTCATGGGCGGCTCCATGGGGTCGGTGGTGGGCGAGCGTTTCGCCCTGGGCGCCGAGCGCGCGCTGGAAATCGGCTCGCCGTTCGTGTGTTTTTCGGCCAGCGGCGGCGCGCGCATGCAGGAAGGCCTGTTTTCGCTGATGCAGATGGCCAAGACCTCCGCCGCGCTCGGTCGCTTGCGCGAGGCGGGTTTGCCGTACATCTCGGTCATGACCCATCCCACCACCGGCGGCGTGTCCGCCTCGTTCGCCATGCTGGGCGACATCAACATGGCCGAACCCGAAGCGCTGATAGGTTTCGCCGGCCCGCGCGTGATCGAGCAGACCGTGCGCGAAACCTTGCCGGAAGGTTTCCAGCGTTCCGAGTTCCTGGTCGAGCACGGCGCCATCGACCAGATCTGCGACCGCCGCGAGATGCGTGACCGTTTGGGCGATCTGCTGGCGTTGATGATGAGGCAGCCGAAACCGCAGGACGCCGCCTTGGTGGACGCTTGATGAATGCTTTGGCCGTGAGCCGTGAACCGGTGGCGGGTAGCCGGAAGTGCGGCTATCTCGAGGCGGGTAAGGTCGGAGCCGCTTCCCGGCTTCCCATTCCCGGCTTCCGGCTTCCGATCCGCAAGGAACACCTATGAGTCGCAAGTATTTCGGCACCGATGGTATCCGCGGCCGCGTGGGCGAAGGCCCTATTTCGGCCGATTTCATGCTGCGGTTGGGCAATGCCTACGGCCATGCGCTGCGCGCTTCGGTCAAGAACACCGCCCTGAACGGCCGCGGCGACTGGCGCAAGCCGGTCGTGATCATCGGCAAGGACACGCGCATCTCCAACTACATGTTCGAGGCGGCGCTGGAAGCCGGCCTGGTGGCGGCGGGCGTGGACGTGGAACTGATGGGACCCATGCCTACGCCGGCCGTATCGCACATGACCCGTTCGCTGCGCGCCGACGGCGGCATCGTGATTTCCGCTTCGCACAACCCGCACCACGACAACGGCATCAAATTCTTCTCCGCCGAAGGCGAGAAGCTGGACGATGCGACCGAGCTGGCAATCGAGGCGGCGCTGGAGCATCCGTTCCGCACCGTGGCTTCCGAACAGCTGGGCAAGGCGGTACGCACCCGCGACGCCATCGGCCGTTACGTGGAGGCCTGCAAGAATTCCGTATCGCGGCAGTTCGACCTGGAGGGCATGCGCATCGTGGTCGACTGCGCCAATGGCGCGACCTACCAAGTCGGGCCGATCGTGCTGCGCGAACTCGGCGCGCGGGTCGAAGCGATAGGCGTGGAACCCAACGGGCTCAACATCAACGACGGCGTGGGTTCCACCCATCCCGAACTGCTGGCCGCGCGCGTGCGTGAAACCGGCGCGGATCTTGGCATCGCCTTCGACGGCGATGGCGACCGCGTGCTGTTCGTTGATGGACAGGGCGAAATCGTCGATGGAGACGGCCTGATCTACGTGCTGGCCAACGACTGGCAGAAGAGCGGCCGCCTGCGCGGCCCGGTGGTCGGCACGCTGATGACCAACTACGGCCTGGAAAAGGCCTTCGGCCAATCCGGCATCGAATTCGTTCGCGCCAAGGTCGGCGACCGCTACGTGCATCAGGCGCTGGTCGAAGGGCATGGCATCCTCGGCGGCGAAGCTTCCGGGCATCTGCTGTGCCTGGACCGCACCAGCACCGGCGACGGCATCGTCAGCGCGCTGCAGGTGCTGGAAGTGCTGGGCCGCACCGGCAAGTCGTTGCGGCAGGCGCTGGAAGGCCTGGTGATGGTGCCGCAGAAGACCATCAACGTTAAGTTGGCCAATGGCGCCAAACCGACCGAAGCGCAGAGCGTCAAGGCCGCGTTGGCCGAGGCGCAGGCCGCCGTGTCCGGGCGGGGTCGGGCCTTCCTGCGTCCCTCCGGCACCGAGCCGGTGGTTCGGGTTACGGTGGAAGCGGACGATGATGCTCTGATGCGAAACACATTGGAGAAGCTGGCTGAAGCAGTGCGCGCGGCAGCTTAGTTCTTCCTTCTCCCACCGGGAGAAGGTGGCGTGCAGCGCCGGATGAGGGAGCGAGAATGGCGTACTGCAGAACATTCCGTATGACCTGATCGTCCACTCCTTCATCCGCCCTTCGGGCACCTTCTCCCGAGGGGAGAAGGGAACAAAGACAGAGCAAAAACATGACAGCAAGAATCCCCACCCTCGATATCACCCGATTCGATACCGACCGCGAAGCCTTCGTGGCCGAGTTCGGCGCTGCCTATCGCCAATGGGGTTTCGCGGGAATCCGCAATCACGGCATTCCACAGGCCGGCATCGACGCCGCTTACGATGTGTTCCGTAATTTCTTCGCCCTGCCCGAAGACACCAAACTGAAATACCACGTGCCCGGCAGCGGCGGCGCACGCGGCTATACGCCCTTTGGCGTGGAAACCGCCAAGGACTCCAAGCACTTCGATCTGAAGGAGTTCTGGCATATCGGCCGCGAGATCCCGCGCGACTCGAAATACGCAGAGGTCATGCCGCCCAACCTTTGGCCCGATGAAGTGCCCGGTTTTCGCGAGCATGGCTACGGCCTCTACCAGGCGCTGGACAAACTGGGCTCGCGCGTCTTGTCGGCCCTGGCGCTGCATCTGGGCTTGGCGGAAAACTATTTCGCGGACAAGACCGACTCCGGAAACTCCATCCTGCGCCCCATCCATTACCCGCCCATCACCGCCGAAGACATCCCCAACGTCCGCGCCGGCGCGCACGAGGACATCAACCTGATCACCTTGCTGGTCGGCGCCAGCGCCGCCGGGCTGGAAGTCAAGTCGCAGCAGGGCGAGTGGGTGCCCTTCACCTCCGATGCGGACACCATCGTGGTCAACATCGGCGACATGCTGCAGCGCCTCACCAACCACGTGTATCCGTCCACCACCCACCGCGTCACCAACCCGCCGGGCGAGCAGGCGCGCAAGCCGCGTTACTCGGTGCCGTTCTTCCTGCACCCGAATCCGGATTTCCTGATAGATGTGTTGCCTTCGACCGTTTCTGCGGAAAATCCCAAGCGCTACGCTGAGCCGATCACTGCACAGGGTTACCTGGAAGAGCGGCTACGCGAGATCAAGCTGAAGTAGTAGCGGAAAGGTTCCGGTTGGAACCGACTTCGCGACAAAAATATCGAGACGTCATCCCAGCGAAAGCTGGGATCCATCTTGATTTTCGAGGTCGGCCGGAAAGAAGCAAGACCAAAATGGATCCCAGCTTGACCAGCCGTTCGGCTGTTAAAGGCCGCTGGGATGACGCCTCGGGGGTTTCTGATTCCTTCGGGTTTCCCGCTTCGATCAGCAATCAATCCACCTTGCGGATCTTTCCCGAGTTCCTGCCCATCAGCCCCAACACCAGCGAATCGGGCAGATGCTTGGCGACAAAACGCATCGCCTTGTAGACACGCCCCGGCACTACCACGACCTTGCCGCGTTCGACCCCTTCGACGCCAGCCCTGGCCACCGCAGCAGTATCCAGCCACGCCCATTTAGGCAGTTTGGACATCATCTCCCGCGTGCCGGTGACGTCGTGGAATTCGGACCAGGTGAAGCCGGGGCACAACGCGGTGACTCGCACGCCACGGTCGGCGTTTTCCAATGACAGCGATTCGCTGAACCTGACCAGATACGCCTTGACCGCGGCGTAGAGGGTCTGCCCATCCGCGCCGGGAACCAGGGCGGCGAACGAGGCCACATTGATGATGCGACCATTGCCCGAGGCGCGGATCGCCGGCAGCAGCCGCCAGGTCAATTCGCTGGTCGCGCCGATCATCACCTGCAGGAATTGCGCATGGGTCGGCCATTCCTTGGTCAGGTAGCGGCCGGGAACGCCATAGCCGGCGTTGTTGACCAGAATCCTGACCCCCAGGCCGCGGCGCTGGATCTCGGCGACCAATGCTTCGGGTGCCTCAGGGTCGGCAAGATCGACCGGGATCACTTCCACCGCCACTTTGCCGCGCAACTCCACGGCCAGCTGTTCCAGCTTGTCCACGCGGCGTGCGGTCAGGATCAGCGAAACTCCGCGGTTGGCGTATTCACGCGCGATGGCCGCGCCGATGCCGCTGGAAGCGCCGGTGACCAGCGCAAAGCCGGCCGAAGCATTGGAAACCATCGGTCGCATCCTGAATGAAGGTGGGGCAGGGCATCGGCTATTCTTTGCGCCCCTGGAGTCAGCCTGGACAAGGAACCACACGATGCGCCGCAAGATCGTAGCCGGAAACTGGAAACTCCATGGCACCCGCGCCTTCGCCACCGGCCTGGTCGCCGAACTGGCCAACGGCCTGCCGCTGGAAGGCGTGGAAGTGGTGGTTCTGCCGCCCATGCCCTACCTGGGCGACCTGATCGAGGACTTCGAGCGCCACGACGTCTTCTTCGGTGCCCAGGACGTCAGCAGCAATGAAAAAGGGGCCTACACCGGCGAAGTTTCGGCGGCCATGCTGGTCGACGTGGGCGCCCGCTACGGGCTGGTGGGCCATTCCGAACGCCGCCAGTACCATGCCGAGAGCAGCGAATTGGTGGCGCGCAAGTTCGTGGCGGCGAAGAACGCCGGGCTGGTTCCCATCCTCTGCGTGGGCGAAACCCTGGAACAGCGCGAGGCCGGCCAGACCGAGGCGGTGATCGCCGCGCAGCTCGCTCCCGTGCTGGACCTGGCCGGTATCGGGGCGTTCGCCGAGGCCGTGGTGGCCTACGAACCGGTCTGGGCCATCGGCACCGGCCGCACCGCCACCCCGCAGCAGGCGCAGGACGTGCACGCCTTCATTCGTGGCGTGGTCAAGGCCCGCGATGCTAGAATTGGCGATTCGCTGCCGCTGCTGTATGGCGGAAGCGTCAAGCCCGACAATGCCGCGGAACTGTTCGCGCAGCCCGATGTCGATGGTGGACTGGTCGGAGGCGCCTCCCTGGTGGCAGCCGATTTCCTGGCCATCGCAAGGGCCGCCGCCGACTGATCCGTGGGCTCGGGCCTGACGTCCTGGCCCCGTTTTCAAATTCGATCGAGATTCGCAAATGTTGATGTTGATCCTCAATGTAGTTTACGTGCTGGTGGCCATCGCCATCATCGCGATGGTGCTGATGCAGCGCGGCAGCGGCGCCGCTGCCGGTTCCGGCTTCGGCGCCGGCGCCTCGGGTACGGTGTTCGGCGCGCGCGGCGCGTCCAACTTCCTGTCCAAGAGCACCAAGTGGCTGGCCATCGTGTTCTTCGGCATCAGCCTGTTCATGGCCTGGCAGGCCTCGCACAGCGCGCGCCCGGTGGTGGAGCAGAATCTCGGCCTCATGACCGAAGTACCTGCCGCTCCGGCGGCGGGCGAATTGTCGAAGCCGGCGCAGTCGCCATCGACCGTGCCCAGCGCGCCGATCAGCGTGCCTGGCGCAACGCCTTCCACTGTGCCTTCGGCACCGGTCCAAACTGCTCCGACGGAAGTTCCGGCAGCAAAGGAAACCGCGCCTTCGACGACGCCCGCGCAGGCGCCCGTGACACCGCCGCAAGGCGGCTGAAGACGGTTACAATAGTTTCCGCGCTCGGGCTTGCCCAAGCGCATACGTTTGCCCAGGTGGCGGAATTGGTAGACGCACTACCTTGAGGTGGTAGCGGCGAAAGTCGTAGGGGTTCGAGTCCCCTCTTGGGCACCAAGATGCGAATTCTTCTCAAAGCCCCGCGCACTCCCTGCGCGGACTTATGATGGAAAACGCGAATCCGGCGGAATCCGCGCGCGCAACCCGCGCGCATTCCGCAGGCCAACCAACCGAGGACCACGCGTGCTGGCCGAATACCTGCCGACCCTGTTGTTCCTGATCGTCGCTACCGGCATCGGCGTCTCGTTGATGGTGATAGGACGGTTCCTCGGCCCCCGTCGTCCGGACGCGCAGAAGCTCTCCCCCTACGAATGCGGCTTCGAAGCCTTCGAGGACGCGCGCATGAAGTTCGACGTGCGCTACTACCTGATCGCCATCCAGTTCATCGTCTTCGATCTGGAAATCATCTTCATCGTGCCCTGGACCCTGGTCTGGCAAGAGCTGGGCGCACGCGCCCTGGTCACCATGGGCCTGTTCGTGGGCATGCTGTTCCTGGGTTTCATCTACGTCTGGAAGAAGGGAGCCCTGGAATGGGAGTGATCCAAACCATCGATCGCCTGATGACCAACCCGATCCCCGAAGGGCGGGTCGACGACATCCTGCGCCCGGAAGGCGAAAACCCGCTGCTGGAAAAAGGCTACGTGACCACCAGCGTGGATGCGCTGATGAACTGGGCGCGCACCGGTTCGATGTGGCCGATGACCTTCGGCCTGGCCTGCTGCGCGGTGGAAATGATGCACGCCGGCGCCTCGCGCCTTGACCTGGACCGTTACGGCGTGGTGTTCCGCCCGTCGCCGCGCCAGTCCGACGTGATGATCGTGGCAGGCACCCTGGTCAACAAGATGGCCCCGGCGCTGCGCAAGGTCTACGACCAGATGCCGGAACCGAAGTGGGTCATCTCGATGGGCAGTTGCGCCAACGGCGGCGGCTATTACCACTATTCGTACTCAGTGGTGCGCGGCTGCGACCGCATCGTGCCGGTGGACGTGTACGTGCCCGGTTGCCCGCCTACGGCCGAAGCGCTGGTCTACGGCATCCTGCAGCTGCAGAAAAAAATCTGGCGCACGCAAACGATTGCCCGTTGAAGAGCCACCCGCTGATCCCTTAACTCTAGAGCACGCCACGCCCCCATGGCCGAGCAAGCTGCAACCTACATCGAACAACTGCAGGCGCGTTTTCCCGACGCGATCCTCAGCATCGCCGAAGCGCGCGCTGAAGTGACCCTGGAAGTGCCGGCCGACAGCTGGCACGCGGCCTGCCTTTCGCTGCGCGACGACTTCGGCTTCGAGCAACTGGTCGATCTGTGCGGCGTGGATTACCTGGGCTATGGCAGCGACGAATGGGAAACGGCCAACGTTTCCTCCGAAGGCTTCAGCCGCGGCGTCGAACTGGGCTTCGGCCCGGGTCGCTTCACCTGGGAAAACCGTCCGCGCGGCGAAGGCCCGGCGCATCGCTTCGCCACCGTCGCGCATCTGCGCTCCTACCAGCACAACCGCCTGTTGCGCGTGCGCTGCTACGCAGCCAACGACGAACTGCCGATGGTGGCTTCGGTCACCGACATCTGGCCGGGCGCCAACTGGTTCGAGCGCGAAGCCTTCGATCTGTTCGGCATCCTCTACCAGGGCCATCCGGACCTGCGCCGCATCCTGACCGACTACGGTTTCGTCGGCCATCCGTTCCGCAAGGACTTCCCGCTGATCGGCAATGTGGAAGTCCGCTACGACGAAGAGAAGAAGCGCGTGATCTACGAACCGGTGACCTCGGTCGAACCCCGCGTGGGCGTGCCGCGCGTGATCCGCGACGACGCGCGCTATGCGACCGCAGCGGGCGAAGCGGCTGGCCGGGAGATTTCGAAGTGAGTCGACTTGCAGACAGCGGAAGCCGGGAACAGGCAGCCGGTAGCCGGAAGGCACACGCGCACTTGATTGGTTTTCCGGCTACCGGCTCCCGGCTAGCGGCTACCGGAGCCCGCTCATGACCGCCCAGCAATCCGGCGTCGCCTTCGCCAGCAATCCTGCAGAAAGCCGCCAGGAAATCCGCAACTACACGCTCAACTTCGGCCCCCAGCATCCGGCCGCGCACGGCGTGCTGCGCCTGATCCTGGAAATGGACGGCGAGACCGTAGTCCGCGCCGATCCGCATATCGGCCTGCTGCACCGTGGCACCGAGAAGCTGGCCGAAAGCAAGCCGTTCAACCAGTCGATCGGTTACATGGACCGCCTGGACTACGTGTCGATGATGTGCAACGAGCACGCCTACGTAATGGCCATCGAATCGCTGATGGGCATCCAGGCGCCGGAACGCGCGCAGTACATCCGCACCATGTTCGACGAGATCACCCGCATCCTGAACCATCTGATGTGGGTCGGCTCCAACGGTCTGGACCTGGGTGCTATGGCAGTGATGCTGTACGCCTTCCGCGAGCGCGAAGAGCTGATGGACTGCTACGAGGCAGTCAGCGGCGCGCGCATGCACGCCACTTACTACCGCCCGGGCGGCGTATACCGCGACCTGCCGGACCACATGCCCAAGTACAAGGAATCGCCCTGGCGCAAGGGCAAGGCGCTCAAGCGCTTCAACGCCGCGCGCGAAGGCTCGCTGCTGGATTTCCTGGAAGACTTCACCAACGAGTTCCCCAAGCGCGTCGACGAGTACGAAACCCTGCTCACCGACAACCGCATCTGGAAGCAGCGCACCGTCGGCATCGGCGTGATCACCCCGGAAGACGCGCGCGCCTGGGGCATGACCGGCGCGATGCTGCGCGGTTCGGGCATCGCCTGGGACTTGCGCAAGAAGCGCCCGTACGCCAAGTACGACACGGTCGAATTCGACATTCCGGTCGGCACCCACGGCGACTGCTACGACCGTTACCTGGTGCGCGTGGCCGAGATGCGCCAGTCCAACCGCATCATCGCCCAGTGCGTGAAGTGGCTGAAGGCCAATCCGGGTCCGGTGATGGTGCAGAACTTCAAGGTCGCCCCGCCGTCCCGCGAGGAAATGAAGGACGACATGGAAGCGCTGATCCATCACTTCAAACTGTTCAGCGAAGGCTATTGCGTGCCGGCCGGTGAAACCTACGCCGCGGTCGAAGCGCCCAAGGGCGAGTTCGGCTGCTATCTGGTCTCCGATGGCGCCAACAAGCCGTTCCGCGTGCACCTGCGTGCGCCGGGATTCGCCCATCTTTCGTCGATGGACCACGTAGTCGCCGGGCACATGCTGCCGGACGTCGTGGCCATGATCGGCACCTATGATCTCGTTTTTGGTGAGGTGGACCGATGAGGGCCACGGGTAATTTCGAAGCGGCTCGCGATGTCGATCCGCTGGTCGCGTTGAACGACAAGACGCGTGCGCATATCGATCACTGGCTGACCAAGTTTCCGCCGGACCGCAAGCGTTCGGCGGTGCTGCAAGGCCTGCACGCCGCGCAGGAACAGAATTCCGGCTGGCTCAGCGACGAATTGATCGTCGCGGTGGCCAAATACCTGGAACTGCCGCCGGTCTGGGCCTACGAGGTCGCCAGCTTCTACTCGATGTTCGAGACCAAGAAGGTGGGCCGCAACAACGTTGCGTTCTGCACCAACATCAGCTGCTGGTTGAACGGCGCCGAAGACCTGGTCGCGCATGCGGAGAAGAAGCTCGGTTGCAAGCTGGGCGAATCCACCGCCGACAACCGGGTGTACCTGAAGCGAGAAGAAGAATGCGTGGCTGCCTGCTGCGGCGCGCCGGTGGTCGTCATCAACGGCCACTATCACGAGAACATCACGCCCGCCAAGGTGGACGAACTGCTGGACGGGCTGGAATAAGCGCATGGCACATCACCCGCACGCCTCCGAGGGCTACGGCCCGGTCGGTCCCGCACCGCAAGAGCACCAGGTGGTCTACACCACGCTGCACTTCGACAAGCCGTGGTCGTACGAAAACTACCTGAAGACCGGCGGCTACAGCGCCTTGCGCAAGATCATCGAAGAGAAGATCGCGCCTGCCGACGTGGTGGAGATGGTCAAGCAATCCGGCCTGCGCGGCCGCGGTGGTGCGGGCTTCCCTACCGGCTTGAAGTGGAGCTTCATGCCCAAGGGCGACATGCAGAAATACATCCTCTGCAATTCGGACGAATCAGAACCCGGCACCGCCAAGGACCGCGACATCCTGCGCTTCAATCCGCATTCGGTGATCGAGGGCATGGCGATCGCCTGCTACGCGACCGGCTCCACCGCCGCCTACAACTACCTGCGCGGCGAGTTCCACCACGAACCGTTCGAGCATCTGGAAGAAGCCACTGCCGAAGCCTACAAGCACGGCTGGTTGGGCAAGAACGTGCTCGGGTCGGGCATCGACATCGATATCTACAACGCGCTCGGCGCGGGCGCCTACATCTGCGGCGAAGAAACCGCGCTGAGGGAATCGCTGGAAGGCAAGAAAGGACAGCCGCGCTTCAAGCCGCCGTTTCCGGCCAATTTCGGTTTGTACGGCAAGCCGACCACGATCAACAACACCGAGACCTACGCGTCGGTGCCGGCGATCATCCGCAACGGCGCCGAGTGGTTCCTCAACCTGGGCAAGCCGAACAACGGCGGTCCGAAGATCTTCTCGGTCTCCGGCCATGTCGCGCGCCCGGGCAACTACGAAATCCGCCTGGGCACGGCGTTCTCGGAGCTGCTGGAAATGGCCGGTGGCATCCGCAACGGGCACAAGTTGAAGGCGGTCATTCCCGGCGGTTCCTCGATGCCCGTGCTGCCGGGCGAGACCATGATGGGCCTGACCATGGATTACGACGCTATCCAGAAAGCCGGTTCGGGCCTGGGTTCGGGCGCGGTCATCGTCATGGACGAGACCACCTGCATGGTCCGCGCCTGCCAGCGCATCGCGCGCTTCTATTACGCCGAGTCCTGCGGCCAGTGCACCCCGTGCCGCGAAGGCACCGGCTGGATGTACCGCATGATCACCCGCGTGGTGGAGGGCAAGGCCACGCTGGAAGACCTCAATACGTTGAAGGCTTCAGCAGGCCAGATCGAAGGCCACACCATCTGCGCTTTCGGCGAAGCCGCCGCGTGGCCGGTGCAGGGCATGTTGCGCCACTACTGGAACGAGTTCGAGTACTTCATCCTCAACGGCCGATCCATCGTCGATGAGAAACTTGGAGCGGCCGCATGAGCGCCCAACCAGTGAACCCCAACGTGCCGCCCGATCACGTCACCGTCTTCATCGACGGCGTCGAATTGGCCGCGCCCAAGGGCTCGATGATCATCCAGGCCGCCGACAAGGCCGGCATTCCCATTCCGCGCTTCTGCTACCACGACAAGCTGGCCATCGCCGCCAACTGCCGCATGTGCCTGGTGGAAGTGGAGAAGATGCCCAAGCCGGCGCCGGCCTGCGCCACGCCGGTGATGGACGGCATGAAGATCGCCACGCGCAGCGAGAAGGCGTTGAAGTCGCAGCGCAACGTGATGGAATTCCTGCTCATCAACCATCCGCTGGACTGCCCGATCTGCGACCAGGGCGGCGAGTGCGAGCTGCAGGATCTGTCGCTGGGCTATGGCCGTTCGGTCAGCCGGTTCCAGGAGCGCAAGCGCGTGGTGCCCGACGAGGACATCGGCCCGCTGGTCGCCACCGAGATGACCCGCTGCATCCAGTGCACGCGCTGCGTGCGCTTCACCGCGGACATCGCCGGCACCTACGAGCTGGGCGGCATGTATCGCGGCGAGAACCTGCAGATCGGCACCTACGACGGCAAGCCGCTGACCACCGAGCTGTCCGGCAACGTGGTGGATGTATGCCCGGTCGGTGCATTGACCAACAAGGTGTTCCAGTTCCGTGCGCGTCCTTGGGAACTGGTGGCACGCGAATCGCTGGGTTATCACGATGCGATGGGTTCCAACCTGTTCACCCACGTGCGCCGCGGCGAAATCCTGCGCACCGTGCCGCGCGACAACGAAGCGGTCAACGAATGCTGGTTGTCCGACCGCGACCGTTATTCGCACCAGGGTCTGTACGCCGACGATCGCGCGGTGAAGCCGCTGCTGAAAGTGGGCGAGAGCGGTACCGATAGCGATTGGAAAGAGGTGTCCTGGGCCGAAGGTCTGGCCGCCGCCGCCGAGATCCTGCGCGCCAACCAGGGCGATGCCTTGGGCGTGCTGGCGCATCCGGCCACACCGAACGACGAAGGCAGCCTGCTGGCGCGTCTGGCCGAGAGCCTGGGCAGCGGCAACCTGGACCATCGCATCTTCAACCGCGATTTCTCCGATGGCGCCGTGGCCGAAGCCTTCGCCATGCCATTGGCCGAGATCGAGCAGGCCGATGCCATCGTGCTGCTGGGCAGCAACGTCCGTTTCGAGCTACCGTTGCTGCATCAGCGCATCCGCAAGGCCAACACGCAGCGCAAGGCCAAGGTGTACGCGGTCAACCCGGTGGATTTCGATTTCGCATTCACCCTGGCCGGCAAGCAGATCGTGGCGCCTTCGGCGTTCGCCGACGCGCTCAACGATGCGGCGTTGCTGGAAGCGGTGAAGGGCGCCAGCCGACCGGTGCTGATCGTCGGTGCGCTGGCCGAGAACCATCCGCAGGCCGCATCGATCCGCGCTGCAGCGCAGGCCTTCGCCACGGCGACGGGCGCTGCGCTGTGCCGTATCCCGCAAGGTGCGAACGCAGTGGGCCTGGCGCGCAACGGCGTGCTGCCCTCCAAGCGCGATGTCGCCGGCATGTTCGCCGAACCGCGCTCGGCCTACGTCATCTACGGCATCGAACCGGGTCTGGATTTCGCCGACGGCGCCGCAGCGCAGAAGGCATTGAAGGCGGCCAAGGTCGTGGCCTTCAGCCACTTCGCCTGCAAGTCCACGCGCAACGTGGCCGATGTGATCCTGCCGATCGGCGCGCTGCCGGAAATCGACGCGGTGCTGACCAATCTGGACGGATTGGAACAACGCACACAAGCCGGCGGCAAACTGCCGGGCGAAGCGCGCGAAGGCTGGAAGGTGTTGCGTGCGCTGGGCGGCCAATTGCAGCTGCCGGCGTTCGAATTCACCGATCTGGCAGGCGCTCGCGCTGTCGGTAAAGCCGCTGCTCCTGCGAATATCGCCAAGTCCGCGGCACCCGCCGTTACGGCCAATGGGTTGGAACTGGCTGCCAGCGCAGCCATCTACCGCACCGACGGCGTCGTCCGCCGCGCGCAAGCGCTGCAGGAGCATCCGCTCAACGTCGCGCCGCGAATCACCCTGAATCCCGACGACGCCCAGGCCGCTGGCTTGAGCCAAGGCCAGGTGGCCAAGGTCGGCGCGCCCGACGGTACCGCGACGCTGCCGGTCTTCGTGGACAAGCGCGTGGCCAAAGGCGCGGCCTGGATCGAAACCGGCCACGGTGCGACCGCGCCGCTGGGCGCAGGACGTGTGACGGTGGTGGGCGCATGAACGAGTTGCTCTTGAACGCCATCGACCCGCTGCGCGAATGGTTCTTCGCGCTGGGCAATTTCGGCGCGGTGTTGTGGATCGTGCTGAAGATCCTGTTGATCGCGGTGCCGGTAATCGTGGCCGTGGCTTTCTACGTGGTCTGGGAGCGCAAGCTGATCGGCTGGATGCACGTGCGCCACGGACCGATGTACGTGGGCATGGGCGTCTTCCAGGCCTTCGCCGACGTGTTCAAACTGCTGTTCAAGGAAGTCCTGATGCCTGCCAAGGCACAGAAGACCATGTACATCCTTGGACCGTTGATCACCCTGGCGCCAGCGTTCGCTGCCTGGGCGGTGGTGCCGTTCGACGCCAAGATCGTGCTCTCCAACGCCAACGCCGGACTGTTGTATCTGTTGGCGATGACCTCGCTGGGCGTGTACGGCATCATCATCGCCGGCTGGGCCTCGAACTCGAAGTACGCCTTCCTGGGCGCGATGCGTTCGGCCGCGCAGGTAGTCAGCTACGAAATCGCCATGGGCTTCGCGCTGGTAGGCGTGCTGATCGCCGCCGGCAGCATGAACCTGAGCGACATCGTCATGGCCCAGGCCGGCAACAACGGCCCGTTCGAATGGTTCTGGCTGCCGCTGTTCCCGTTGTTCATCGTGTACTGGGTGTCCGGCGTGGCCGAGACCAACCGCGCGCCGTTCGACGTGACCGAAGGCGAATCGGAAATCGTGGCCGGGCACATGGTCGAGTATTCGGGTGCGGCGTTCTCGCTGTTCTTCCTGGCCGAATACGCCAACATGATCCTGGTCAGCTTCCTGGTGTCGCTGTTCTTCATGGGCGGCTGGCTGAGCCCGCTGCAGGGCTGGATCACCGCCGACGTGTCGCCCTGGATCAACTGGGTCTGGACCGGCGGCTGGCCGTGGCTGTTGCTGAAGGTGGGTTTCTTCGCCAGCTGCTTCATCTGGTTCCGCGCCAGTTTCCCGCGATACCGCTACGACCAGATCATGCGTCTTGGCTGGAAGGTGTTCATTCCGTTGACCATCGCCTGGATCGCGGTCACGGCGTTGATGGTGTTTTTCGGCGTGTTCGAGAAGGGCGTCTGAGTAATGAATAAAGTTGCCCACTACTTCAAGAGCCTGATGCTGCTGGAATTGCTCCAGGGCTTGTGGCTGACCTTCAAGTACACCTTCAAGCCGAAGTACACGGTGATGTACCCGATGGAGAAGTTCCCGCAGTCGCCGCGCTTCCGCGGCCTGCACGCGCTGCGCCGCTACCCCAACGGCGAAGAACGCTGCATCGCCTGCAAGCTGTGCGAAGCGGTGTGCCCGGCGCTGGCCATCACCATCGATTCGGAGAAGCGCGAGGACGGCAGCCGCCGCACCACCCGCTACGACATCGACCTGTTCAAGTGCATCTACTGCGGCTTCTGCGAAGAGAGCTGCCCGGTGGATTCCATCGTGGAGACCCACATCCTGGAATACCACTTCGAGAACCGTGGCGAGAACATCGTCACCAAGCCGCAGCTGCTGGCGATCGGGGACCGGTTGGAAACCGAGATCGCCGAGCGCCGCGCCGCCGACGCCGCCTTCCGCTGAGGTCACGATGGATCTGCTGCTCGCTTCCTTCTACGCATTCGCCGCCATCGCGGTAGTCGCCGCCGGCGGCGTGATCAGCGTGCGCAACCCGGTGCATGCGGTGCTGTGCCTGATCCTGACGTTCTTCTCCATCGCCTGCATCTGGCTGCTGGTGGGCGCCGAGTTCCTGGGCGTGGCGCTGATCCTGGTCTACGTGGGCGCGGTGATGGTGCTGTTCCTGTTCGTGGTGATGATGCTGGACATCGACGTCGACAAGCTGCGCGAAGGCTGGGTGCGCTACCTGCCGGTCGGGTTGGTGGTGGCGGTGGTGATGCTGGTGGAGATCCTGGTGCTGATTGGCTTCAAGGCCAAGCTCGCTACGCCGTACGTCGCCAATGCCGCTTCGGAAGCGGCCGACGTCTCCAACACCGCCTGGCTGGCGCGCACGCTGTTCACCAAGTTCCTGCTGCCGTTCGAGTTCGCCGCGGTGATCCTGACCGTGGCGGTGATCGCGGCGGTGATGCTGACCCTGCGCAAGCGCGAAGGCAGCAAAACCCAGGATCCGGCCGAGCAGTCGCGGGTCAAGGCCGGCGACCGCCTGCGCATGATCAATGTGGCGGTGGAGACGCCGACGCGGGAAACCCTGATCGTACCCCCGCCGGCCGAACCGGAGGCCAAGCCATGATCGCCCTGGGCCACCTGCTTGCGCTGGGCGCGGTGTTGTTCTGCATCAGCGTCGCCGGCATCTTCCTCAACCGCAAGAACATCATCGTGCTGCTGATGTCGATCGAGCTGATGCTGCTGGCGGTGAACATCAATTTCATCGCCTTCTCGCGCCAGTTCGGCGATCCGGACGGGCAGATCTTCGTGTTCTTCATCCTGACCGTGGCCGCAGCGGAAGCCGCGATCGGTCTGGCCATCCTGGTCACCCTGTTCCGTACCCGGCGCACGATCAACGTGACCGAAGTCGATACCTTGAAAGGCTGATGCACCGATGACGGGCATGGAAATCATCATCTCCAAGAATGTGCTGCTGGCGATCGTGCTGGCGCCGCTGCTGGGAAGCATCGTGGCCGGCCTGTTCGGCCGCCAGGTCGGCCGCGCGGGCGCGCACTGGGTCACCATCCTGGGCGTGGCGGTCAGCTGCGCGTTGTCGGGCTGGGTGCTGTACCAACTGGTGGGGGGCGCGGCGCCGTTCAACGAGAACGTCTACACGTTCTTCCAGATCGGCAACTATTCCGGGCACGTCGGTTTCATGATCGACAAGCTGACTGCGATGATGATGGTGGTGGTCACCTTCGTTTCGCTGCTGGTGCACGTCTACACCATCGGCTACATGGCCGACGATCCTGGCTACCAGCGCTTCTTCAGCTATATCTCGTTGTTCACCTTCTCCATGCTGATGCTGGTGATGAGCAACAATTTCCTGCAGCTGTTCTTCGGCTGGGAAGCGGTGGGCCTGGTGTCGTACCTGCTGATCGGCTTCTGGTTCAAGCGCCCCAGCGCGATCTTCGCCAACCTCAAGGCCTTCCTGGTCAACCGCGTCGGCGATTTCGGCTTTCTGCTGGGCATCGCGGCGGTGTTGTTCTGGTTCGGCACCTTGGACTACGCAACGGTGTTCGCCAATGCGCCGATGCTGAACGGCGTCACGACGGAAGTGATCACCGGGCATCCGTGGAGCGTGGCAACCATCATCTGCATCTGCCTGTTCATCGGCGCGATGGGCAAGTCCGCGCAGGTGCCGCTGCACGTCTGGCTGCCGGACTCGATGGAAGGCCCGACCCCGATCTCGGCGCTGATCCATGCCGCGACCATGGTCACCGCCGGCATCTTCATGGTGGCGCGCATGTCGCCGCTGTTCGAGATGTCCGAGACCGCGCTCAATTTCGTGCTGTTCATCGGCGCCACCACCGCATTCTTCACCGGCCTGATCGGCATCGTGCAGAACGACATCAAGCGCGTGGTCGCCTATTCGACGTTGTCGCAGCTGGGCTACATGACCGTTGCCCTGGGCGTGTCGGCGTATTCGGCGGCCGTCTTCCACCTGATGACCCACGCCTTCTTCAAGGCGCTGCTGTTCCTGGGCGCCGGCTCGGTGATCATCGCCATGCACCACGAGCAGGACATGCGCAAGATGGGCGGCCTGCGCAAGTACATGCCGATCACCTTCATTACCATGTGGATCGGCACGCTGGCATTGGTGGGTACGCCGTTCTTCTCGGGCTTCTACTCCAAGGACACCATCATCGAGGCCGCAGCGCATCATGCGCACGAGGCCCACAACTGGGTGGCGACCTACGGCTACTGGGCGGTGCTGGGCGGCGTGTTCGTGACCAGCTTCTACAGCTTCCGTCTGCTGTACCTGACCTTCCACGGCAAAGAGCGTTTCCGCGACGCGCACGAGGACCATGGCCATGGTCACGGCCATGAAGCGCATGCGCACGATGACCACGCCCGTGACGACCATGCCCACGACGATCACGGCCATGGCGCCCATGAGCCCCATGAGTCTCCGTGGGTCGTGACTGTGCCGTTGATCCTGCTGGCCATTCCTTCCATCGCGATCGGTTTCTTCACCATCGGGCCCATGCTGTTCGGCACCGACTGGATGGGCCATCACGCGGCGGCTTCCATTCCCGGTCAGGCGCTGACGTTCTTCAGTGGCGCGATAGATTTCATGGATCCGGCGCGGGATACGGTGATGGCGTTGAAAGAGGAGTTCCACGGACCGGTCAAGTTCGCCCTGCACGGCATGACTGCATTGCCGTTCTGGCTGGCGGTAGCGGGTTTCCTGGCTGCCACGGGCCTGTATATCTTCGCGTCGCCGGAGCTGCCGGCGCGCATGCGCCACAGCAAGCTCGGTGCGTTCCTGGCCAACATCCTGGACAAGAAATACTGGATGGATACGTTGTGGATCGGCGGCTTCGCCGGAGGCGGCGTTGCGCTGGGCGATCTTTCCAGCGCCATCGACCGCAAGGTCATCGATGGCGTGGCGGTCAACGGCAGCGCCAAGCTGGTCGACCTGGCCGCCAATCTTCTGCGACGCACCCAATCGGGTTACCTCTACCACTACGCCTTCGCGATGATCCTCGGCCTGATTGCACTGCTGGCCGTGCTCATCAGGTTTTGGCAATGAACGCCGCGGCGTTGAACTGACGGACTACTGACACGTGTCGAACTGGCCATTACTGAGTGTATTGATCTGGCTGCCCATGTTGGGCGGCGCGCTGATCCTGGCGTTGGGCAACGCCCGTCCCAGCGCGGCGCGTTGGACTGCATTGGCGACGGCGCTGCTGACCTTCGTGGCCAGCATCGGGCTGTTGACCGGCATCGACGCGGCCGACCCGGGCATGCAGTTCGTGGAAGCGCACGCCTGGATCCCGGCTTACGACATCGGCTACAACCTGGGCGCCGACGGCATTTCCATCGCGCTGATCGTGTTGACCACCTTGACCACCGTGCTGGCGTTGATCGGCGCGTGGACGGTGATCGAAAAGCGCGTGAGCCAGTACGTGGCGGCGTTCCTGTTCCTGGAAGGCATGATGATCGGCGTGTTCTGCGCCACCGACGCCATGCTGTTCTACGTGTTCTTCGAAGCCATGCTGATCCCGATGTTCCTGATCATCGGCGTCTGGGGCGGGCCGCGCCGCATCTACGCTTCGGTCAAGTTCTTCCTGTACACCTTCCTCGGCTCGGTGCTGATGCTGGTCGGGTTGATCTACCTGTACCTGAAGGGCGGCAGCTTCCAGTTCGCCGACCTGTACCAGCTGTCGCTCAACGCCAAGGAGCAGACCTGGCTGTTCTTCGCCTTCCTGATCGCCTTCGCAGTCAAAGTGCCGATGTTCCCCGTGCACACCTGGCTGCCGGATGCGCACGTGGAAGCGCCGACCGCCGGTTCGGTGATCCTGGCCGCGATCATGCTGAAGATCGGCGGATACGGTTTCCTGCGTTTCACCCTGCCGATCCTGCCCGATGCGGGCCATGAGTGGGCCTGGCTGGTGATCGCGCTGTCGCTGATCGGCGTTGTCTACGTGGGCCTGGTGGCGCTGGTGCAGGACGACATGAAGAAGCTGATCGCCTATTCGTCGGTTTCGCACATGGGCTTCGTGACCCTGGGCATCTTCATCGGCTTCGGCCTGATTCGCGATACCGGCAACCTGGACGGCGCCCGCCTGGGTTTGCAGGGCGCCATGGTGCAGATGATCTCGCACGGCTTCATTTCCGGCGCCATGTTCTCGTGCGTCGGCGTGCTGTACGACCGCATGCACACCCGCATGATCCGCGACTACGGCGGCGTGGCCAACGTGATGCCGTGGTTCGCGGTGGCGTTCGTGTTCTTCGGCATGGCCAACGCCGGCCTGCCGGGCACCAGCGGTTTCGTCGGCGAATTCATGGTCATCGTGGCCAGTTTCCAGAAACATCCGTATCTCGCGCTGACCGCGGCCTCCACCTTGATCATCGGCGCGGCCTACACCCTGTGGCTGGTGAAGCGGGTGATGTACGGCGAAGTGGCCAACGCGCACGTGGCGGAGATGAAGGACCTCAACGGTCGGGAGATTCTGGTGCTGGGCGTCTTCGCGATAGGCGTGCTGGCTATCGGCCTCTGGCCCAAGCCGCTGACCGACCTGATGGAGCCCTCGATCGCGCAACTGGCGATGCAGCTCGCCAACAGCAAGCTGTAAGGAAGAACGATGACCACGCCGACGATTTCCGCCACCGCCGACCTGCTGCCGTTGCTGCCCGAACTGGTGCTGATCGGCGGCGCTTTTGCGCTGCTGATGCTGGACCTGTTCCTGGATGACCGCCGCCGCGTCGTCACTCACGCGCTGGCGCTGGCCTTGCTGGGCGGAGTGCTGGCCATGATCGCCTGCGGCGTGGGCGGGCAGGGCACGGTATTCGGCGGCATGTTCGTGCGCGATGTGATGGCCGATGTCAGCAAGGTGGTGATCCTGCTGGTGAGCGGGTTGTCGCTGCTGTACGCATGGCCCTACCTGCGCGAACGCAAGCTTTATCCGGGCGAAGTGCCGGTGCTGATCCTGTTCGCTACCGCCGGCATGATGATGCTGGTGTCGGCGGGCAACATGGTGCTGGTTTACCTGGGTCTGGAATTGCTGGCGCTGTGCTCCTACGCGCTGGTCGCGCTGGACCGCGACAACGGCCTGTCCACCGAGGCAGGCATGAAGTACATCGTGCTCGGTTCGCTGGCTTCGGGTCTGCTTCTTTACGGCATGTCGCTGGTGTACGGCGCTACCGGTACCCTGGATCTTGCCGGCATCCACGCTGCCTCCGTGCAGCCCGGCGATAAGGCTCTGCTGCTGACCGGCGTGGTGTTCCTGGTTGCAGGCCTGGCGTTCAAGCTGGGAGCGGCGCCTTTCCATATGTGGCTGCCCGACGTGTATCAGGGTGCGCCTACGCCGATCACCTTGTTCATCAGCGCCGGTCCCAAGCTGGCGGCTTTCGGCATGGCCTACCGCCTGTTGGAGAACGGCCTGGGTCCGATGTCCGAGCAATGGCACCTGATGCTTGCCGGACTCGCCGCTGCCTCGCTGATCATCGGCAACGTCATCGCCATCGCCCAGACCAACCTCAAGCGCATGTTGGCCTATTCGACGGTTTCCCATGTCGGCTTCCTGTTGCTGGGCCTGGCCGGCGGCGAAGCGCGCGGCTACGCCGCCTCGCTGTTCTACGGCATCAGCTATGCGGTGATGTCGGCCGCGGCCTTCGGCGCCATCGTGGTGTTGTCGCGGCAGGGTTTCGAAGCCGACAAGATCGATGATTTCAAGGGCCTGAACGCGCGCAATCCCTGGCAGGCCGGGCTGGTGCTGTGCGTGATGGCTTCGCTGGCCGGCGTGCCGCCGTTCCTGGGCTTCTGGGCCAAGCTGGTGGTGCTGGGCGCGGCGCTGGACGCCGGCCTGGTGTGGCTGGCCGTGCTGGGCGTGGTCTGCGCCGTGATCGGCGGCTTCTACTACCTGCGCGTGATCAAGGTGATGTACTTCGACGAACCCGTCGGCCAGCTGCCGGCGCCGCGCGCCGACCGTGTGGTGCCGGTGGTGTTCGGCGTCAATGCACTGGCGTTGCTGGTACTGGGAATCTTCTGGAATCCCATCATGGCGTGGTGCCAGCAGGCCTTCGCCGGCTGAACCCCGCGGCAACACGGGCTTGCAATAAAAGACCCGAGTCACCATAATTCCGCTTCTGATGCGGGGTGGAGCAGTCTGGCAGCTCGTCGGGCTCATAACCCGAAGGTCGCAGGTTCAAATCCTGCCCCCGCTACCAAGTTTTTCGGTTCGACGGAAAGCCTCTTGCAGAGGCTTTTTACCGACCAGAAGCCTGGGCTAGTGACAGCGAATGTTCCCGCCGTCACACCGGAATCCAGCAGTATCGGACAAGGGGCCCAGCAGGGCCCTTTGCTGTTTCCGGGCTATCACTTTTTTGTTGGTACCGTCCTTCCCTATCAATCGGCGAATCGTCACCACGTGAGCGACAAGGCAAAACAAATCGCGAACCTGCTGTCCCCCACGGTGCAGGCCCTGGGCCTGGAGCTGCTGGGCGCCGAATACCTGCCCGCGCCGGGCAGCGCCACCCTGCGCCTTTATATCGACGTGACCGAGGCCGAACGCGACACGCGCATCGTCAATATCGAGGATTGCGAAGCGGTCAGCCGCGAGGTTTCCGCCCAGCTCGATGTCGAGGACCCGATCACCGGCAACTACACGCTGGAAGTCTCCTCGCCCGGCATCGAGCGGCCGCTGTTCACCCTGGCGCAGTTCGCACGCCACCAGGGCGAGTCGGCCAAGGTCGTGCTGAGGCTGCCGCAGGACGGCCGCCGCCGCTTGCAGGGCAAGATCGTGCGCATCGAGGGCAACAGCATCGTGTTCCAAGTGGACAACACCGAAATGACGGTGGCGTTCGAGAACGTGGACAAGGCCAGGATCATGCCCGACTGGGTGGCGCTGGGTTTCGCGCCGCAGCCCAAGAAGGCGGGCCCGGCCAAGCCTGCCACAGCCAAGCCGGCCGCGCCGAAGAAGGCAGTGCCGGCGAAAAAGGCGGCGAAGAAAAAACCGGCCGGGAAACCGGCTTCCAAGAAAGCGGCCCCCAACAAAACGGGCCAGTCGAAAACCAACCAACCGGCGGCCAAGCGGCCGCGCGCGGAGTAAACGATGAGTAAGGAACTGTTGCTGGTAGTGGATGCGGTCGCCAACGAAAAGGGCGTGCCGCGCGAAGTGATCTTCGATGCCATCGAGGCCGCACTGGCGTCGGCCGCGAAGAAGCGCTATCCGGACCAGGAAGTGCTGACCCGCGTGACCATCGACCACAAGACCGGCGAATACGAAACGTTCCGCCGCTGGGAAGTGGTGGCCGACGACGTGGTCATGGAATCGCCCGACTTCCAGATCCGCCTGATGGACGCGCTGGACGAAAGCGATGGCGCCGAAGTGGGCGACTACGTGGAGGAGCAGATCGAGAACCCGGACTTCGGCCGCATCGCCGCCCAGGCCGCCAAGCAGGTCATCGTGCAGCGCGTGCGCGAAGCCGAGCGCGCCCAGGTGGTGGATGCGTGGAAGGACCGCGTGGGCGAGCTGGTCACCGGCATCGTCAAGCGCGCCGAGCGCGGCAACATCTACGTGGATCTGGGCGGCAACGCCGAGGCCTTCATTCCCAAGGACAAGGGCATCCCGCGCGACACCCTGCGCGCCGGCGACCGCGTCCGCGGCTACCTGTTCGACGTGCGCACCGAGCCGCGCGGCCCGCAGCTGTTCATCAGCCGCGCCGCCCCGGAATTCATGATCGAGCTGTTCAAGCTGGAAGTGCCGGAAGTGGGCCAGGGCCTGGTCGAGATCAAGGCCTGCGCACGCGACCCGGGCGACCGCGCCAAGATCGCGGTGCTGGCGCACGACACCCGCACCGATCCCATCGGCGCCTGCATCGGCATGCGTGGTTCGCGCGTACAGGCCGTGTCCAACGAGCTCAACGGCGAACGCGTGGACATCGTGCTGTGGAACGACAGCGCCGCCAATTTCGTCATCAACGCCATGGCCCCGGCCGAAGTGCAGTCGATCATCGTCGACGAAGAAAAGCACTCCATGGATCTGGCCGTGGCCGAAGACCGCCTGGCCCAGGCCATCGGCAAGGGCGGCCAGAACGTGCGCCTGGCCAGCCGCCTGACCGGGTGGCAATTGAACGTGATGACCCAGGACCAGGTTTCGGCCAAGTCCGAAGCCGAGCAGGCGGTCGCCCGCCAGCTGTTCGTGGACAAGTTGGAAGTGGACGAGGAAATCGCAGCCATCCTGGTGGCCGAAGGCTTCAACACGGTCGAGGAAATCGCCTACGTGCCGGTCGGCGAGCTGCTGGCGGTGGAGGGCTTCGACGAAGACATCGTCGAAGAACTGCGCGCCCGCGCCCGCGACGCCCTGCTCAACGAGGCCCTGGCCGAGGAAGAGGAAGTCGACGAGAACCAGCCGGCCGAAGATCTGCTGGCCCTGGAAGGCATGGACGACGAAACCGCTTATGCGCTGGCCGGTCACGGCGTGCGCACCAGCGAGGACCTTTCCGACCTGGGCACCGACGAAATCGTCGAATTCGGCATCGAAGGGCTGGACGAAGATCGCGCCAAAGCGCTGATCCTGGCCGCCCGCGCCGAGGAGATCGCTCGCCTGGAGCGTGGGGAATGAGCCCCATGCCGGCACCGCTGGAACCCGGCCTATGAGCCGGCAATGAACTCCGCCCTGCAGAATACAGGGCTAGAATCCGCGTTCCCTTCGCAATAGGCGCAGGGACGCCTACGAAGGTCACAGGATCCGAATGACGCAGCAAACCACCATCCGCAAGCTCGCCGAACTGGTCAATACGCCGGTCGAGAAACTGCTTGAGCAGCTGGCCGAAGCCGGCATGAGCTTCAGCGGCCCCGACCAGCCCGTGACCAGCACCGAGAAGATGAAACTGCTCGGTTTCCTGCGCCGCACCCATGGCAAGGCCGACAAGCCTGCCGAGGACGACGCTGCGCCGAAAAAAATCACGCTCAATCGGCGCAAGGTGCAGGAAGTAACGGTCGCCGCCGGCCGCACCAAGACCACGGTCAACGTGGAGGTCCGCCAGAAGCGCACCTACATCAAGAGCGACGAAGTGGAAGCGCCGCCCAGCGACGAGCGGGCCGATGCCCTGCGCAAGCTGGAGGAATCCAAGCAGCGCAACCTGGAAGAGCAGCAGCGCCTGGCCGAGACCGACAAGAAGCGCGCCGACGAGCGCGAACGCCTACGCCAGGAAGAAGAGGCCGTACGCCTGAAAGCCGAGGCCGAACGCCTGCAGGCCGAAGCCGAGGCCATTGCCGCCGCCACTGGCGCCACTCCCGCCGACGAAGACGAAGCCGCCCCGCGCGCCGCCAAACCGACCAGCGGCCACCACGTGCCCAAGCCGCCGGTGCGCAAGGATCCGCCTCGCGCCGACGACCGCAACGCCACTACCGCCAGCAAGCACAAGACTCGCGGCTCGCACGCGATGGTCGCCGGCGTGGAAGACGACGACAGCACCCAGCGCTTCGCCGGCCAGCTGCATCTTTCCGCAGCCGATCGCGCGCGCCGCACCACCACCCGCGGCAAGCCCAAGCCGCGCCGCCAGGAACAGTCGCGCGGCGGCACAGGCACCCACGGCTTCGAGCGTCCTACCGCACCTGTGGTGCGTGATGTTGCCATCGGCGAAACCATCACTGTGGCCGACCTGGCGCAGAAGCTGGCGCTGAAGGGCGGCGAAGTGGTCAAGGCGCTGTTCAAGATGGGCGTCATGGCCACCATCACCCAGACCATCGACCACGACACCGCCGCACTGGTTACCGAAGAACTCGGCCACAACGTGGTGCGCGCCGACAGCGGCGATGTGGAAGACCATCTGATCGCGCACACCGAGAACGAGCAGGGCGACCAGTCGCCGCGTCCGCCGGTGGTCACCATCATGGGCCACGTCGACCACGGCAAGACCTCGCTGCTGGACTACATCCGCCGCACCAAGGTCGCCCATGGCGAAGCCGGCGGAATCACCCAGCACATCGGCGCCTACCATGTGGAAACCGACAAGGGCGTGATCAGCTTCCTCGACACCCCCGGCCACGCCGCCTTCACCCAGATGCGCGCGCGCGGCGCCAAGCTCACCGACATCGTGGTGCTGGTGGTGGCCGCCGACGACGGCGTCATGCCGCAGACCATCGAAGCGGTGAAGCTGGCCAAGGGCTCCAACGTGCCGTTGATCGTGGCCATCAACAAGATGGACAAGAGCGACGCCGATCCGGGCCGGGTCAAGAACGAGTTCCTCACCCATGACGTGGTCGCCGAAGAGTTTGGCGGCGACACCCAGTTCGTGGAGGTGTCGGCCAAGACCGGCGCGGGCGTGGACAATCTGCTCGATTCCATCCTGCTGCAGGCCGAAGTGCTTGAGCTCAAGGCCGCGCCCACCGGCCGCGCCAGCGGCGTGGTCATCGAATCCTCGTTGGACAAGGGCCGCGGCCCGGTCGCCACCGTGCTGGTGCAACAGGGCCAGCTGAAGAAGGGCGACTACCTGGTTTGCGGTACGCAGTACGGCCGCGTGCGCGCGCTGTTCGACGAAACCGGCGGCCAACCGTCCGAAGCCGGCCCGTCAATCCCGGTGCAGGTGCTCGGCTTGTCCGGTGTGCCCGATGCGGGCGACGATTTCGTCGTCGTCGCCGACGAACGCCTGGCCAAGGACGTGGCCCAGCAGCGCGACGCCAAGCGCCGCGAGTCGCGCCTGGTGCAGAGCGCCGGCAGCCGCATGGAAGACATCATGTCGCAGCTGGGCAAGGGCGACGGCCAGCAGGTGTTGAACCTGGTGATCAAGGCCGACGTGCAGGGTTCGGTGGAAGCGCTGAAGCAATCGCTGGTGGCGTTGTCCAACGACCTGATCCGCATCAACATCATCCATTCCGGCGTGGGCGGCATCACCGAGTCCGATGCGAATTCCGCATTGACCTCCAAGGCCACCATGATCGGCTTCAACGTGCGCGCCGATGCGGCCGCGCGCCGGATCATCGAATCCAACGGCGTCGACCTGCGTTACTTCTCGATCATCTACGACGTGATCGACCAGGTGAAGCAGGTGGCCTCCGGGTTGCTGGGCGTGGAGATCCGCGAAGAGATCATCGGCATCGCCGAAGTGCGCGACGTGTTCCGCAGCTCCAAGTTCGGCGCCGTGGCCGGCTGCATGGTGGTGGAAGGCACGGTCAAGCGCAGCAAGCCGATCCGCGTGCTGCGCGACAGCACCGTGGTGTTCGAAGGCGAGCTGGAATCGCTGCGCCGCTTCAAGGAGAACGTCGACGAAGTGCGCAACGGCACCGAGTGCGGCATCGGCGTGAAGGCGTACAACGACGTGCAGCCGGGCGATCAGATCGAGTGCTTCGAGCGTATCGAGGTGCAGAGGACGCTGTGACGCGAGGAACGAGCAGGGAGGAACGAGGAACGAGTGCTGCTCGCAACTAGCAGGCAATACGTTTCCGTCCCCCACTCGTTTCTCGTTCCTCTCCACTCGTTCCTAAACCCATGCCCACTAAATCATTCCACCGCAGCGACCGCGTCTCCGCCCAGCTCCGCCGCGAACTGGGCAAGCTGGTGCATGAATTCGTGCGCGAGCACGGTCTGCCGTCGGTCAGCGTTTCCGACGTCGAAGTCACCCGCGACCTGGCCCACGCCAAGGTGTTCGTCACCGCGCTGATGCAGGAAAAGTCCGCCGAAGCGGTGAAGGATCTGAAGGAGTTGTCTCCGCAGATCCGGTATCAGCTGGGCAAGGCGATGAAGCTGCGCCACGTGCCCGAACTGCATTTCCACTACGACGATTCGGTGGATCGCGGCGAGCGCATGGAGAACCTGTTGCGCGACCTGCCGCCGCCGCCGGAAGACGAATAGTAGGGCGGGCATTGCCCGCCGAGGCTGTAACGGTGATTCACGGCGGGCAATGCCCGCCCTACGCTGAGGTTCTAGAATCGCCACCGTGAACCAGAAGCCGCGCATCCAATTCCGCCGCCTCGATGGCATCCTGCTGCTGGACAAGCCGCAAGGGCTCAGCTCCAACCAGGCGTTGCAGCGGGCGCGGTTCCTGTTCCGCGCGCAGAAAGGTGGGCATACCGGCAGCCTGGACCCGTTGGCGACCGGGCTGCTGCCGCTGTGCTTCGGCGAGGCCACCAAGATCGCCGGCAATCTGCTGGGTGCGCGCAAGGCCTACGACACCGTCGCGCGCCTGGGCATCACCACCGACACCGACGACGCCGAAGGGCAACCACTGCGCGAGCGTCCGGTGGGGAAATACACGCTGCCCCAGATCGACGCCGCCCTGCGCCAGCTGACCGGCCGCATCCAGCAGCGCCCGCCCATCTATTCGGCGCTCAAGCGCGGCGGCGAGCCGTTGTACGCCAAGGCCCGGCGTGGCGAGATCGTGGAAGTGGAACCACGCCAGATCGACGTCCACCGCTTCGAACTGCAATCGGCCGCCGACCTGCTGGACGGCGGCGAGCCGCTGCTGCGCCTGCAGGTGGAATGCGGTTCGGGCACCTATGTGCGCAGTCTGGTCCGCGATCTGGGCGAGCTGCTGGGCTGCGGGGCGCATGTGTTGGAACTGCGCCGCCTGTGGGTCGAACCGTTCCGCGAGCCCCGCATGTGGACGCTGGAAGCCCTGCAGGCCCTGGCCCAGCGCGACGAGCGCAGCCTGGACGCCTGCCTGCTGCCCCTGGACGCCGGCCTGATCGGGTTCCGCCGCATCGACCTGACCGACGAGGCCGCCCGCCGCTTCAGCCAGGGCCAGCGCCTGCCCGGCATCCCCGGCGCGGTGGGGCCTTGCGCGGTCTACGACGGAGGTGGCCGGGTCCTCGGCCTGGCCCAGCTGGACGAGGGCAGGGTGCTGGCGCCGCAGCGGTTGTTCAATTGGGAGCCGGTAGCGGGGAGCCGGTAGGCGGTAGCCGGGAGCCGGGAGCGGGGAGCGGGGAGCCGGGAGCCGGGAGCCGGGAGCGGGGAGCGGGGAACGGGGAGAGCCAGATAGTCTGCGGTGCTTGCTTTTCCGGCTCCCGGCTAACGGCTCCCGGCTCCCGGTTCCCGCCTCCCTCCAAAGATAAAACCTTGTTTTGCAAGGCTTCGGCGACTACAATGCCGCGGCCTTTTCGGCATCCTTGATCGTCCATCGATCACCCTCGCGGCAATCCATCGCAGCATCCCTAGCAAACGGCGAGCCCCGCGGTGCGCACCGCTTCCCTGTCCCGGGAGTCAGCGCGTTCCTGCAGGCCACGCATCTCAAGAGAAAAGACAAATGCCCATCGATACCCAGAAAGTCATTGAAGACAACAAGCGCGGTCCCGCCGACACCGGTTCTCCGGAAGTCCAGGTCGCCCTGATCACCGCCCGCATCGAACAGCTCAGCGGCCACTTCAAGACCCACAAGAAAGACCACCACAGCCGCCGTGGCCTGCTCCAGCTCGTGAACCGCCGCCGCAGCCTGCTCGACTACCTGAAGAAGAAGGATGGCGAGCGCTACAAGACCCTGATCGAGAAACTCGGCCTGCGTCGCTGAACCCAACACCCACCGCGGCGCAGTAATGCGCCGCGGTTTTGTTTTCCGCAGTAAAAAGTTTTCCACATCGCAACACCCGGCCGGACCAACCCGGCCATCCGCGTGCGGCATGGGTCGCATCCGGTTCAACCGATAGCGCATCACCAAGGAATCAAACGTGGCAAAAATTACCAAGACCTTCCAGTACGGCAAGCACCAGGTCACCCTGGAAACCGGCGAGATCGCCCGCCAGGCCGGCGGCGCCGTCATCGTCAAGTTCGACGACACCGTGCTGCTGGTTTCCGCAGTCGCCGCCAAGAACGCGCGCGAAGGCCAGGACTTCTTCCCGCTGACCGTCGACTACCAGGAGCGTTTCTACGCCGGTGGCCGCATCCCGGGCGGCTTCTTCAAGCGCGAAGGCCGCGCGACCGAGAAGGAAACCCTGATCTCGCGCCTGATCGACCGTCCGCTGCGTCCGCTGTTCCCGGAAGAATTCCGCAATGAAGTGCAGGTCATCGCCACGGTGATGTCGCTGAACCCGGAAATCGACGGCGATATCCCGGCCCTGATCGGCGCCTCGGCCGCCGTGGCCCTGACCGGCGCGCCGTTCAACGGCCCGATCGGCGCGGCCAAGGTCGGTTACATCAACGGCGAGTACGTGCTCAACCCGACCGTCAGCGAGCTGAAGGATTCCAAGCTTGAACTCGTCGTCGCCGGTACTTCCAACGCCGTGCTGATGGTCGAATCCGAAGCGGCCGAGCTGTCCGAAGACGTGATGCTGGGCGCAGTGATGTTCGGCCATCGCGAAATGCAGAAGGTCATCAACATCATCAACGAGCTGGTCGTCGAAGCCGGCACCAAGAACTGGGACTGGTCCGCCCCGGCCAAGAAGGACGCGCTGATCTCCGCGCTGAAGGAAGCCGTCGGCACCCAGCTCGATTCCGCTTTCCAGGTGCGCGACAAGCTGCAGCGCCGCGACGCCATCGCCGCGATCAAGAAGGACGTGCTGCAGGGCCTGGCCGGCCGCGCCGAAGCCGACGGCTGGAGCGCAGGCGAACTGTCGAAGGAATTCGGCGAGCTGGAGTACCAGACCATGCGTGGTTCGGTGCTGGCTTCCAAGGTCCGCATCGACGGCCGCGCGCTGGATACCGTGCGCCCGATCAGCTCCAAGGTCAGCGTGCTGCCGCGCGTACACGGCTCCTCGCTGTTCACCCGCGGTGAAACGCAGGCGATCGTCGCCGTCACCCTGGGCACCGCGCGCGATGGCCAGGTCATCGACGCCGTCTCGGGCGAGTACAAGGACCACTTCCTGTTCCACTACAACTTCCCCCCGTACTCGGTGGGCGAAGCCGGCCGCATGATGGGCCCGAAGCGTCGCGAAATCGGCCACGGCCGCCTCGCCAAGCGCGGCGTGCTGGCAGTGATGCCGACCATGGAAGCCTTCCCGTACACCATCCGCGTGGTGTCGGAAATCACCGAATCCAACGGTTCCTCGTCGATGGCCTCGGTGTGCGGCAGCTCGCTGGCGCTGATGGATGCCGGCGTGCCCATCTCCGCGCCGGTCGCGGGCATCGCCATGGGTCTGGTCAAGGAAGGCAACGACTTCGTCGTGCTCTCCGACATCCTGGGTGACGAAGACCACCTGGGCGACATGGACTTCAAGGTGGCCGGTACGCAGAACGGCGTGTCCGCGCTGCAGATGGACATCAAGATCGAAGGCATCACCGAAGAAATCATGAAGCAGGCGTTGTCGCAGGCCAAGGCCGGCCGTCTGCACATCCTGGGCGAAATGGCCAACGCCATGACCGCCCCGCGTCAGGAACTGAGCGAGTTCGCGCCGCGCCTGATCACCATCAAGATCCACCCCGACAAGATCCGCGAAGTGATCGGCAAGGGCGGTTCGGTGATCCAGGCCATCACCAAGGAAACCGGCACGCAGATCGACATCCAGGACGACGGCACCATCACCATCGCTTCGGTCAACGGCGCTGCCGGCCAGGCCGCCAAGGCCCGCATCGAGCAGATCACCTCGGACGTCGAGCCGGGCCGCATCTACGAAGGCAAGGTCGCCAAGCTGATGGACTTCGGTGCGTTCGTGACCATCGCTCCCGGCAAGGACGGCTTGGTGCACGTGTCGCAGATCTCCAGCGACCGCGTCGAGAAGGTCAGCGACGTGTTGAAGGAAGGCGACATGGTCAAGGTCAAGGTGCTGGAAGTCGACAAGCAGGGCCGCATCCGCCTGTCGATGAAAGCCGTGGAAGAAGGCGAGGGCGTTGCGGCCGAGTAAGCCGTAGCCTCATCGCTGGATTCGAGAAAGCGGGCTTCGGCCCGCTTTTTTTATGCGTCGATTTTTTTCCTCGGTGCAATGCATGGTCTCCGAATCAGGTGGTAGGCCAGTTTCTCTGCTCATTAGTGCAGCTTCAGCGCAAGCCCGTGTCTCCCTCCTACATCAGGAAACTCCGCAGAGGCACAACGCAATGCCATGACTCTATTGGTGTTCGTCGCAGATACATCAATTGCAGGTTCTTGGCAGTAATCAGCAGCGATGCGTTGAAACTCGAGTAACGCAGCGGTGTGTGAATTATTTACACCCACAATGCTGACGGCAGCTCGATTCGCAGCTTGTGAATCGAGCTGCTTATGTGATTGGTAACACAAACCATGAAGTTTCAAAAAAGTTCTTGCAAAGGCGAGTGTTAATGGGTGAGATAGCGTCGGTCATTTCGCAGGCACAACGGCGAATTGAGGAAGCACTTCGGCATGCAATGGATTGAACAAGGGGAAGTTATGAAGTACACCGGGTTGTTCCTTATGGTCGCGCTGTGTGCGGTCAACGGTTCCGTAAGCGCGCAAGGCGGCGCGCAATCCAGCAAACCCTGGGAAAAGTACAGCGAGCGGATCAAGGCAAGCGAAGCGGTCGCGCCCTTGGGCGAAGATCTGTTCGGCGACCGGGTCAGCCTGTCCAATGGCGCGTTGTCCTTCGCTGTCACCGACGTCCAGATTCCCGGAAATGGCACCTTGCCCGTGGCGCTGGAACGAGAGTATGTGCTTAGCGATCGCCGCTGGCTGCAGTCGGTTGGGATGTTCGCCGATTGGGACGTGAGTGTTCCGCGGTTGACGGGTACGTTCAATCCGGACTGGGTCGTACAGCCGGCTCACGGTCAACCCACCACCGCGGCGCGTTGTTCAACGCGGGGCACGCCGGCCACCTGGTTTCCATTCGAGAAAGATGATTTCTGGTCGGGGGTCAACCTTTCTTTGTTGGATGGCGACAAGGGAACGATCCTATCGGCAAATACTGCGGTCACTTTGCAGGACGGCGTTTCCTATCCCTGGATCACAGGCGATGGGAAAGTGCGGTTGGCGTGCTTGCAGGCAATCCAGAACGGCGCGGGCGAGGGATTCCTTGCAATCACGCCAGACGGGACCAGGTATTGGTTCGACTGGATGGGGCAAACCATCGGCCGTCCGCTGTCCGAGAAGCTGCCGACACCCGGGGAACCCGAAATGTTGCCCAACGGTGTCCGCATCGAGCTTCAGCTCGACTATTACATGTCGCTCCGTCAGAACACCTTGTACGTCACCCGCATCGAGGACCGCTTCGGAAACAATGTGGTCCTTACCTACAGCAACGCCTGGAACGCCCCCGGCAAGCTCACACGTATCGAATCCAGCGATGGGCGGATCATCAATCTGACCTATACAGGCAACTATGTTTCGGCCGTCAGCGATGGTTCCAGGACGTGGAACTACGCCTATGCATCCACCAGCTCGGGCCGCAATACGCTGACCGAAGTTACCCGCCCTGACGGCAGTCGCTGGTTGGTCAATTTCCAGGGTTTCACCAATGATGGCGAGATCAAGTACCGCGACTACACGCCAGTAGGTGAGGTCATGCGCAATTGTCTGCATATCAGCGACCCTCCATTGAATGCCGCAAGCACCTTCATCGGCTCCATTACCCATCCCTCCGGTGCGGTGGGTACGTTCGAAGCCAACTTGCAGGAACATGGCCGTAGCAACGTACCTATCGGCTGTAAGAACGTCACCTCGGTCGTCGGGACGACGCTGGGTTCAGCGAACGACCCCAGCAACGATGTGAACCTGTGGGCGACGCGGGGCTACAGCTTCACCTTGACCAGAAAATCGATCACCGGACCAGGATTGACTCCTGCTGCATGGAACTACAGCTACGCACCCGGCTTCTCGATTTATCGGTACCCGGGGACGACGGTGCAGTATCCGGTCTGCGATTGGGACAACTATTTGTGCGGTCTGCCGCCGTGCCTGTCGGACAGTTGTGCCGGCTCCAGCCAGACCACTGTCACCGGTCCCGACAGCGAGTGGTCGCGCTACACCTATGGCAACAGCTTTCTTTACAACGAAGGCAAACTGCTCAAGGTGGAGCAGGGCACAAGCGAGTCCAATATTCTGCGCGTGCAGAACAACACCTACGACTTATCCTTGCGCGACTCGGTATATCCGGCATCTTTCGGTCGCGCATTGAGTGGGAACAGCTTCCAGTCGGAGTTCCACCGGCCGCTTATCAGTACCGAGACCATTCAGGAAGGCGTCGTATTCAAAACGATCAACGAACAGTTCGACGCCTGGGCCAACCCTACAAAAGTATTCCGTGCAAGTAGGTCAGCCACACCTTAGGTTCGCTGCCCGAGTCCGGGCGACAGCATTCATACGTCAATACAGACAAGTCCTGAAAGGAAGCAGACATGCGATCTTGGATTCTTGCAGCAGCACTTGCTTCCTCTATGTTGGGCTGGTCGGCCCCGACGAGCGCGCAGAGCGTTACGCTGTCGGCGACGGCCTCCAGCTACCAAGCTCCGGCAACCTTCAATATCAGCATTACTACAGTAAACGGTACCGGATCGAACAAATACAAGGTGCAAGGCGGCACGTTAGTGCTTACGCGCAACAACCAGGTGGTGCATACCGGCACCGCTGCTTACGCGGAAACCGCCCTACCTGTGGGCACGTATGCCTACAAGGCGACAGCGACGGCGTTCAATCCAGTCACGCTTCACGAGTATCTGGTGACTTCCAACACCGTGAACATTACGGTCACCGCCCCGCCAGCACCCAGCGGCACTGTTCTCGCAGCGCCGAATCCTTGCAATATCGCGATGGGCAGCACCACCTGTTCGGTCACGATCAGCTGGAGCTCGAACAATGGCGGCGCCACGGTGTGGGCGAGCAATCTCGACAACACGGGTATGCAGCAGTTCGCGGCAGGGCAGAGCGGCGCGCAAGCCGCCACTTGGATCACGGCCGCCGGTACCAGGTTTCATTTGAAGGTAGGCGGCCAGACGTTGGACACGGTGGACGTACTGGGCAATGCCCCACCACCTCCCTCCGGAACCATTACCGCTTCGCCCAATCCGTGCACCATCGCACCGGGTGGTTCCACGTGCCTGGTTACGGCGACGTGGAGTTCGGTAAACGCCCCCACTGCGACAGTCTGGGTTAGCGACCTGAGCAATAACGGCATGGCTCCGTTCGGAAATGCTCCCAGCGGCTCCCAAGGCACCGTCCTGCCTGCATCGACGGGCAAGCGCCTACACCTGAAGTTCGGCAGTCTGACCCTGCATACCCTCGACATCCAGGCAGGCCCGATTCCACCGCCTGCAGGCACACTTACCGCTTCGGCCAGTAATTGCAGCATTGCGATAGGCAACGTGGCCTGTCCGCTGGTGATGACCTGGAGCACGACCAATCCCACCGCCAGGATCACCTTGCGCATGTCGGATCCGGCGGGCAATGGCGAAGCACTGTTCGCGTCCGGGCCTTCGGGAAGCAAGTCGGTACCCATCGTAGCGACGGGCATGCGCTTCCAGCTTTTGAATGGCACCCAGGTGCTGGCCAGCGTAAACGTAGGGGCCACTGCGCCGCCGGTGCAGCCGTCCGTTGCCTACCGCGCAAGCAAGACCGAGACCATCGAATATCAGGACGTGCCGGCCAGATGGGTCATGGGGTTGCCCAAGCGCTTGTTGGTCAACGGCATCGAAGTTTCCCGCACTACCTACGACCCGGCTTCGGTCCTGCCGTTGCAAACCTACGCCTTCGGCAAGTTGCAGCAGACCTTGACTTACGATCTGGCTGCCACGCTGGCCAGCGGACAGCGTGGCACTGTGAAAACGGTCGCCGATGGCAAGAACAACGTGACCACGTTGAGCAACTGGTATCGCGGCACGCCACGCAATATTCTGTACGCTGACGCTACCACGCAGTCGGCGGCCGTCAATGCGAATGGCTGGATCACCTCGGTGACCGACGAAAACGGATTCGCCACCAACTACGGCTATGACGTGATGGGCCGGCTCGCCAGTATTGTGTACCCAACCGGGGATACGACGGGTTGGAACAGCACGGCTTTCACCTGGGAGTACCGCAATATTGCCGAGCACGGATTGCCTGCGGGCCATTGGTTACGCAGCCAGGTGACCGGCACAGGCACCAAGGACAGCTTCCTGGACGCCCGCTATCGGCCGGTGCTTGTGCATGAATACGATTCGGCCGACAAGCCGGCCACTCTGCGCGCAACCCGCACGCAATACGACGCCTCCGGGCGCATGGTGTTCCAGTCGTATCCTTCCAGCAACGCCGTTCCGGCTGCGACCGGTACCTGGACGCTGTATGACGGCCTGGACAGGGTGCTGTCCGTCTCCCAGGATTCCGAGCTGGGATTGCTCACCACCACCACGCAGTATCTGAACAACTTCCAGACGCGCGTGACCAATCCAAGGACTCAATCCACTACCACTGATTACCTGGTCTATGATCAACCGGTCACGGATTGGCCCATAACGATTGCCCACCCCGACGGCGTGTTCACCGACATCAATCGCCATCTGCTGGGATACCCCTTGTCGATCACGCGCCGGAATGCGGCCGGCAACGTGGCCATTACGCGGTCCTACGTCTACAACTCCTATCGGGAACTGTGCAAACAGATCGAACCTGAGACCAAGTCGACAGTCATGCACTACGACGCTGCCGGCAATCTTGAATGGACTGCGTCGGGCCTCGATCTACCCGACCCGGCCAATTGCCAGGACACCGATGGCAGTATTGCGGCGCGCAGGATCAGTCGTACCTACGATGCACGCAACCGCGTGGAGGGGCTGAGTTTTCCCGATGGCCGGGGCAACACGGTTTACACCTACACTGCGGACGGCTTGCCAAGCTCGGTGTTGACGGCCAATGGCGCAGCCGACGGTCAGACCAGCATCAACTATGGATACAACAAGCGGCGGTTGATGACGTCGGAAACGCTGGTCACGCCCGAGGTCAACTGGCCAGTCAGCTACATCTACAACGGCAATGGGCATCTGGCCAGTCAAACCTGGCATGGCCTGACTATCGGCTATGCGCCCAATGGCTTGGGGCAGCCTACGCAGGCCGGGACCTATGCCACGGGGGTGAGTTACCACCCCAACGGCGCCATCAAGCAGTTCACCTATGGCAACGGCATTGTCCATTCAATGGTGCAGAACGCGCGGCTATTGCCGGCGCGCAGCACCGACACGGTAGCCGGCAGCACTCCGCTGGATATGGGCTACACCTACGACAACAATGCCAACGTCGCGGCCATCACCGACTATGTGGCCGGTGCCCGCCAGACGCGAAGCATGGGTTACGACAACCTGGACCGTCTAACCCAGGCCACTTCCAGCATGTTCGGCACGGCCAGCTACGGTTACAACGCGCTGGACAACCTGACCACGGTCAACGTGACGGGGGGAAGCAAGGCGCGCAACCAGGCCTACGTGTACGATCCCAGCAATCGTCTGGTCGGCGTAACTGCCGGCGGGTCGACGGTGGTAGGGTTGGGCTACGACGTGCAAGGCAATCTGGCCAACAAGAATGGCGTGTTGCACAGCTTCGATTTCGGCAACCGGTTGCGGACGGTGACCGATCCGGTCAATTCTCGGGTGTCCACCTATGCCTACGACGGGCAGGGGCGTCGGGTGAAGGATGTGGTCAACGGGGCGGCCAAGCACAGCCAGTACGCCAACAATGGCCAGCTGGTCTTGACGTCCGATGCCAGTACAGTCGACGAGTACGTATACCTGCAAGGCAGCCTGCTGGCGATCCGCTCGCGCGACATCGCCACCTCGGCCTACACCACCAAGTACCAGCACACCGACGCCCTGGGCACGCCCATCGCAGTCACCAGCCAGAGCCGGGTCTTGCTGGAGACCAGCGAGTACGAGCCGTTCGGGCAGCAGGTCAATGTGGTTGGCGCCGCCAAGAACGGGCCAGGGTATACGGGGCATGTGCAGGAGGCTGCGACGGGACTAATCTATATGCAGCAGCGCTATTACGATCCGATCATCGGACGGTTCTTGTCCGTCGATCCCGTCACGGCCAACTCAGGGACAGGGGCGAACTTCAATCGGTATTGGTACGCCAACAACAATCCGTACCGTTTCTTCGATCCAGATGGGCGACAATCATGCACAGTCAGCAAAAGTGGCAAGACGATGATTTGCGACCCCGAAGTAAAAGGTATGTCGAAGGTATCTATTCCGATGCCTAAAGGATTTCCGGGTCGAATTGACGCATCCCAAAAAAATGGCCATCGATACGATAAGCAAGTTTCAGCTGGACCAGGTACCGCAGGAAAAACAAAGTCAATTCAGCAATCTAATGTTGCTGACCCAACACCTGGGATTGATCGGCCCGCGACTCCGGCTGGCACTCGCAACAATGCGACTCCAGATACTGGTGCGTGTTGCAAAATTATCTCAGTGGATAGTCCGGTAATTTCTTACTCCGTAACTGATAAGAGCGGAAATACCATGGTTATAAATGTAACTCTGCCTGGTCATCCGTTGCACCCTGGAGTAGTCATGCGCGGGGTTGTTCCCGAGGGCGGCGAAGCTGTTTCACACAACGTTGGAATTGGCACCGGTATTCTGCAAAGTAACGAGAAGGCGGGGGATTTTTTATTCAACAACGTTTGGTATAAACAATCCGAACAGAACATAAAGGATGCAAAGTAATCCATGCGGCCTGTTAAGCTTTTTTCTTTAGCGCTGCTGGCATTTGTCGCGATCGCTCCAAACGTCTTGTCGTCAATGGCGTTTGGGCCATTAAATGCCGCGTACGCGATTGCAATCGTAGGGCTGATGATTTTCCTTTCTATAAGTAGTAGGAGAATTGCGAAGTTGGCAGTCATTCCATTGGCAGCGATTATTACTCTTCCACCTTATCCGTACTGGGTTTATATGGACAATAGTGGAACTTACAGCTTTGTCTTTAATCGCGCGGGGATTGAAGATTCAGTTGGTTTTATTTCTGTATTGTTTGCTGCGTACGCCGTTATATTTTCCTTGGTCTATTTTCTTGGAAAAAAGACCGTTGTAAGACTAAAGGGGACGGAGGCAATTAAGCCAGACTAAAGGGGACAGGCGACTAAAGGGGACGGAGGCAATTAAGCGGTCTTTTCCTACGCGCCAAGCCTCGCTTTTCCGATTCTGTGCAACGCTGACGATCGGGACATTAGGATTTTCCATCCTACGGTCTCCTGCCATGCCGCGCTGCGCACGCCTGATCCTGCCGAATGTCCCGCTTCACGTGACCCAACGCGGTGTCAATCGCGCAGCCATCTT
>Ga0209257_1000216_pt1 | contig 136070 bp, 117 predicted proteins | sample AraplaCvi_mCL_r2_FD_184277 | JGI IMG/M metagenome (GOLD analysis project Ga0209257, IMG submission 184277) | Arabidopsis root microbial communities from North Carolina, USA - plate scrape MF_Cvi_mCL_r2 (SPAdes) (version 2) | ecosystem: Host-associated > Plants > Roots > Endosphere | place... | reverse complement strand
CCCCTCACCCCGCCTGTCGGCCACCCTCTCCCCACAGGTGGGGAGAGGGACGCTTTCGCATTGCCTGCGATTGATTCAAACCAGCACCGCTCGACACTCGAACATTCAACAGCGCCGAAAGAAACCCCTCTCCGGCGGCCCCTCACCCGGCCTGGCCAGCTCAGCCACCTGACGCGGCTTCGATTCCCCGCAAGCAGGGAGAGGGACGCTCTTGGACAGCCTGCGCAGGATGCTTCTGGACAGCTTGCAAAAGACGCTGTTCGAATCGCAGAAGTCGATGAAGCACAGGCGCTTCAGCCGTCACCGTGCACCTGGTAATGCTGCACGGTCGGCTCGAACTCCAGCAGGAAATCCACGTCTTCGCGGTAGTACTTGGCGCGCTCTATTTCCTCGCCGGCGAAGGCCTGGATCGCCTGCAGCGATTCCCAATGGGTGACGATCAGGAAATGCGTCATCGGCCCGGTCGTGCGGTGCAGGATATCCACCGACAGGTTGCCAGCCACGCCTCGATAGTCCGGCACGGCGCGTGCCTGCAGGAAGTCCAGGTACTCCTGCGCCTTCTCCGCCAGGGTGACTCCGTGCCAGAGACGTGCGATCACGGCGTTGCCTCAGCGAGCCGCAATGGAGTCGGCGGCAAGCTCGGCCAGCTCCGGCCGCACAGTGATCCGGGGGAGGTCGACGATACGATGTCTCCGGTAGTAGGCCAGGTCGTGCGCCTCTGGCTGAACTGTCACTGCGGGTAAATCGATGACGCGATCAATTGGCGCCCGTTCGGCCGTAGATTCGGAAAAGTTCGCTGCGGTCATGCCGGTGGCCAACAGGCCGGCTGCGGCCAATGGAAACAGGGAGGTTTGCAGAAGGGTCGTGTTGTTCATGGGTATCGCTCCATGCATTCCCGCATGGCCTGTTGAAGAATCGCTCAGCAGGTCGCGCAGGTTTGCGATTGCACGGTCTTGCGTTGTTGCGGGCGCGCACGCAGCGATCGCGAGCGCTCCTCGACGAACAACAGGGGGAAGGGTTCGTTGATGTCGTCGTTATGCCCCGGGCTTATCGGGCGGCCGCCCAGCAACAGGAAATCCTGGAACAGGCGATCGGCGGTTTTTTTGAGCCCGGACACCGTCGGCCGTTTGTCTTCACCGGCCTCCTTGCGCGCTTGCGGGGCGTTATCCTGCAGCGACAAAGGGGTGGCGATATTGCCTTCGATGAACATCATCCCGCGGCTGATGGCGCCCATTTCCCGCCACCAGGATTTGTAGAAGCTGCTGCTCACGGCATTCTCCTGCGCCGGACCATCCGGCTTGAATGACAGCAAACTTAGGCTCATTCTTGGCCTTGAAAAAGCGAAACTTCAGCAAGTCAGACTTGAGGCAGATTCAATATGAGCCGTCCGCCGCTGGACCAGATAGACGCCTTCGTCATCGCCGCCCGCCTGGGCAACCTGACCCGCGCCGCCGAGGCGATGCATCTGACCGTCAGCGCCTTGAGCCATCGCATGCGTTTGCTGGAGGAACGCGTGGGCCAGCAGCTGCTGGCGCGCGGTCCACGCGGGGTGGTGCTGACGCCGGTGGGGAAGCGCTTGTTCGATGCGGTGGCCGAACCCATCGACTCCATCGAGCACGCCTTGCGCCGGCTCAGCGCGCGCACCGACAACCTGCTGACCCTCAGCCTGATCCCCTCGATGGCCACGGCCTGGCTGGTGCCGCGCTTGCCGCATTTCCTTTCCCGCCATCCCGAGCTGGGCCTCAGCCTGCAGGCCAGCACGCACGTGGTCGACTTCGAACGCGAACCGGTCGACGCCGCGTTGCGGCTGGGCGCCGGCAAGTGGCCGGGCATCAAGGCCGAATTCCTGTTCGACGAATGGATCACTCCCGTGGCCAGTCCCGGCTTCGTGCAAAAACACGGCAAGCCGGCGCTGGCCAAGATCTCGTCGCTGCCGTTGCTGGGCGACCCGGCCGAGCGCTGGAAGGACTGGTTCGCCGCGTTCGGCGGCAAGGCGCCGCCGCGTTTCGTCGCCGCTTTCGACGATACCGAAACCCTGCACCAGGCTGCCGCGCAAGGCCTGGGCGTGGCCCTGGCGCGACTGACCCTGGCCCAGCCGTTGATCGACAGCGGGCGACTGGTGCGGCTGACCAGCAAACGGCTCAAGGCCGAGTTCGCGCATTACCTGGTGTATCCCGAGCGCAGCCTGCAGTTGCCGGGGTTCCAGGCCATGCGCACCTGGCTGCTGGGACAGGCGACGGCCGCCAAGTAGGTCCGCTCACAAAAGTTGTCGGTGGACGATTGCCATTACGATGCGGCCATGGAACCCACCGACATCTACGCCACCCTCATCCGCGATGCGTTCGAGGACTACCACGCGCGTTTCGCCGATATCAGCCGGCGGGCCAAACTGCGTTTCGAAACGCGCGACTGGGCGGCCGCGCGGGTGGATGCGGTCGAGCGCATCGAGCTGTACGACCAATGCATCGCCGAATGCATGCTGCGCTTGGAGGCCACCCTGCAGGAGCGCGCGCACGACCATGCCTTGTGGTCTTCGATACGCGACGCCTATGAGCGGCTGATCGGCGGCCTGATCGACCGCGAACTGTTCAAGACTTTCTACAACACCCTCACCCGCCGCTTCTTCAGCACCCAGGGCGTGGATACCACGGTGGAATTCGTGGCCCTGGACATCGAACCCACCGACGCCATCACCCATCCGGTGGAACGGCACAGCTATGCGGTTTCCGAGTTGCGTCCGGTCGACACTTTCACCCGTGTGCTGGGCGACTACCGTTTCAACGTGCCTTACGCGCACCGCACGCGGTGTGCGGCATCGATTGCGGTGCGCCTGCAGGACGATCTGGCGCACTGGGGGCCCAATCCGCTGCGCTCGGTGGAACTGCTGGACACGGTGTTCTATCGCGAACGCCGCGCTTACCTGATCGGCCGGGTGCTCGGCGAACACCGCTTTTCGCCTTTCGTGATCGCCCTGGTCAACGACGCCGGCGGTCTGCGCGTGGACGCGGTGCTGACCCATCGCGCCGACGTGGTGCACCTCTTCAGCTATTCGCGTAGCTATTTCCATGCCGACCTGGGCACGGTGGGCGATGCGGTGGTGTTCCTGCGCACGTTGCTGCCGGGCAAGCCCATCGATGAGATCTATACCGTGCTGGGGCGCGCCAAGCAGGGAAAGACCGAACGCTTCCGCACCTTCTTCCGCCATTTCGCCGCCCAGCGCCAGGAGCAGCTGACCCAGGCCGAGGGCGAACGCGGCATGGTCATGGCGGTGTTCACCCTGCCCAGCTATCCGCTGGTGTTCAAGGTGATACGCGACCGTTTCGCCTACCCCAAGGAGATGAATCGCGCCGAGGTGGAAGCCAAGTACTCGCTGGTCTTCCACCACGACCGCGTCGGCCGCCTGGTGGATGCGCAGCCGTACCGCTTCCTGCGTTTTCCGCGCGCGCGTTTCGCGCCGGCGCTGCTGCAGGAACTGCGCGAGACCTGCGCCAACGGCATCAGCGAGGACGGCGAGGATATCGTAGTGCACCTGTGCTACGTGGAACGGCGCATGCGTCCGTTGAACCTGTATGTACGCGAGCAGTCGCCCGAGGCCGCACGCCTGGCGGCGGTCGACTACGGCCAGGCGATCAAGGACCTGGCCCGCAACAACATCTTTCCCGGCGACATGCTGCTGAAGAATTTCGGCGTGTCCGGGCACGGGCGCGCCGTGTTCTACGATTACGACGAGTTGTGCCTGATGACCGAGTGCAATTTCCGCCCCATTCCGCAACCGCGCCATCATGAGGAGGAGATGGAGGACGGTTGGTTCTATGCCGCGCCCAACGATATCTTTCCGGAACAGTTCCCCAAGTTCCTGGGCCTGTCGCCGCCGTTGATGGAGGCGTTGAAGACGGCGCACGGGGAGATCTTCGATGTGACCTGGTGGCGTGAGCTGCAGGCGCGGTTGCGTGCAGGCGACTATCCGGACACACCGCCCTATCCGGACGCGTTGCGCTTGGCGTAGGTCGGCCCTACGCGGCCGACGGAAGCTTTACACGCGAGCTCAGAGCGTCGGCGACGTAGCCCCCGACCTACGCAACAGGGATTTTCATGGCGCGTGCTAGGCTCGCCGCACTTTCAACGCGGAGCGCTTTGCATGAATCGTATTTCCCTGTTCCTTGGCGTGGCCATGGCCCTGTCCGCGGCGACCGGCGCGCAGGCGCAAAGCGCTACCGCCCCGGCGGCCAAGAGCGAAACCACCGCCGCTTCGGCCCTGGACACTGTGCTGGCGGGAAGCTGGCGCGATCCGGCCAACGTGGCCCGCGACGGCTATCGCCACCCGAAGGAAACGCTGGGTTTCTTCGGACTTTCGCCCGCGCAGACGGTGATCGAGATCACTCCCGGCGGCGGCTGGTATTCGGAAATCCTGGCCCCGTACCTGCACGACGGCGGCCAGTACATCGCCGCCGTGGTCGATCCGGCCAGCGTGGCCGAGGGCCGCAGCCGCGACTATCAGCAGAAGAACAAGACCGCGCTGGAAACCAAGTTCGGCGCGGCGCCGGCGCAGTACGGCAGAGCTAAAGTGGTGGGTTACGACCCCAAGGCGCCGGTCTTCGGGCCGGCCGATTCGGCGGACCTGGTGCTGACCTTCCGCAACGTGCACAACTGGCGTTCGTCGGGGCAGGCCGAGGGCATGTTCAAGGGCTTCTTCGCCGTGCTCAAGCCGGGCGGCGTTCTGGGCGTGGTGGAGCATCGGGCGAAAGCGGACGTGCCTGCCGATGACAAGAGCGGCTACGTGGGCCAGGCGCAGGTGATAGCGATGGCCGAGGCGGCGGGCTTCAAGCTGCAGGAGAAGAGCGAAGTCAACGCCAACCCGCGCGACACCAAGGACCATCCCAACGGCGTGTGGACGCTGCCGCCGGTAAACGAACACGAGGCTGCGGACGATGCCAAGTACAAGGCGATCGGGGAAAGCGACCGTATGACTTTGCGGTTCGTGAAGCCGGCGCCTTAAGGCTCCGGACAAGGGAAGCAGCGACACCCGCGATAGAGTGCAGATCGTCATCCCGGCGAAAGCTGGGATCCATTTTGACGTTGCCGTTGCCTTTGCTTTGATGGACCGCGCCAAGATCAAGATGGATCCCAGCTTTCGCTGGGATGACGATAGTGGGGTTTACGCAAACCGGGTTTACGCACTGCCTCACTGTTCAAATGCTCATCGCCCTCAACAAACCCTTCAACGTCCTCTGCCAGTTCACCGACCGTAGCCAGCCGGCACGGCGGACGCTGGCCGAGTTTGGTTTGCCCGCCGATGTGTACGCGGCCGGTCGCCTGGACTACGACAGCGAAGGGCTGTTGCTGCTGACCGACGACGGCGCGCTGGCCAATCGCCTGACCGATCCACGGCACAAGCAACCCAAGACCTATTGGGTGCAGGTGGAAGGCGTCATCGACGAAGAGAAACTGGAGGCCCTGCGCAAGGGCGTGTCGTTGAACGACGGCCCTACCCTGCCGGCGCAGGCGCGCGCGCTGCCGGCCGCACCCGAACTATGGGCTCGCGATCCGCCGGTGCGATTTCGCAAGACCGTGCCCGATGCCTGGATCGAATTGACGATCAGCGAAGGCCGCAACCGCCAGGTGCGGCGCATGACTGCGGCGGTCGGGTTGCCGACCCTGCGGTTGGTGCGGATTTCGATAGGAGACTACGGCTTGGGTACGCTCGCACCCGGCCAATGGATGCCGCTGTAGGAGCACCCCATGGGTGCGAGCTCTGAGGACGTACGTCCTATCGGCCGCTCGTCGAAAAAGCTCGCGCCCATGGGGCGCTCCTACGGCTTGTTTTCAGGCTTCGGCAGAAGGCGTGGCGGTCTTGCGCGCGCGCGGGGTGCGCGTGGCCGAAGCGGTGCTCTTGCGCGCCTTGCCGGTGCCGTTGACGCGCTTGGCTTCGATGCGCTTGGAACGGCCTTCGATCGGCGCATTGGCTTCGTCGCGCTTGCGCTTGCGGTGCGCGGCGTAGGCCAGCACGCCCACGCCAAGCGCCGCGGCCACGGCGACGACCGGATTGCGGCGGACGAACTTCACCGCCACGCGGCCGCCGGTCTTGACCGCACTCATGGCCGCCCCGGTCTGCAGCAGCTTGGTGGCGCTGGGCCCGACATGCTTGAGGCTGGTGCCGGCCTGGCTGACCAGGTCCATGGCGCGGTCGGTGATGGTGGTGAGCTTGCTCATGCGTGTTGCCCCATGAAGGTGTGCGTATGGCGGGCAGTGTCCACTGCGCGATGTTCAGAGCATGTTAGTGCGCACGGCCGTGGCCGACCGTCGGCTGAACAGCGACGATGTTTCATGGGCCGCGTGGTTTCGCGCGGTGTGTGGCTGCCGCCGTCCGCGCCCGCTTGATCTCACCGCGACACCACCGTCTGCACCGCCGCCGCGGGTAACGATGCCGAAAAGCCGAAGCTTGTTGCTTCAGGTGCCGCGTGGTTTGGCACGATGCGTAGCCGCCGCGGTCCACGGATCATCCGGCCAAGGATGCCTCGGATACCGCCCCTTCATTTCCTTCTTCACTTCCGGATAAGTGCGCTCCCAGAAACCGCGCAGATCCTGGGTGACCTGCAGTGGTTTTCCACCCGGGGACAGCAGATGCAGGGTAACGGGAATGCGCCCGTCGGCGACGCGCGGCGTGTCGGCCAGGCCGAACAGTTCCTGCAGCTTCACCGCCAGTACCGGCGAATCACCCCGCGCATATTCGATCTTGCGTTCCATGCCCGAGGGCACCGCGATGCGGACCGGCGCCAGCTGGTCCACACGCTGGCGCTGGCTCCATTCGAGACCGGACTTCAGCGCGTCGGCGAGCTCTTCTTCGCCAAGCGCATCCAACCGGGTCTTGCCGACGAAGGCGGGCTTGAGCCAATCGGGCAGGGAAGCGATCAACGCCTCTTCGGAAAGATCGGGCAAGCCTAGTTCCGGCATCCATTCGCGCAGCGACAGAACCCGCTCCCGCCATTGCCGCAAGGGCTCGCTCCACGGCAGCGAATCCAGTCCCAGCTCGCGCACCGCCTCGGTCAACGCGCCAGCGGCGTGCTGCGGATCGACGCGGCCGGCCGGTTTGGTTTCCAGCACTATCTGGTCGAAGCGGCTTTCGCGCTGCGCCTGCAGCGCGCGCCGGTCCGGGTCCCAGCGCACCGTATCTTCGCTGAGGAAGCGTTGCGGGAAGTCGCGACGCAGTCGCGCTTCGTCGACGGGCGCGGCGCGCAGGATCAATGCGTCCTTGGATTCGTAACGCAGTTCGCTGACCACTATCCAGGGTTCGCCGTAGATTGCGCTGTCGTCGAATACGCGCGCCATGCGTCCATTGGCCAGCTGATAGCGGCGCGGGTCCAGCGGATGCTGGTGCGCGATGCGGTCGGGAAAAGCGTGCGCCAGCAGATCGCCCAGGCGGTGCGCCTCTACCTCGCGCGCAGGCGCGGCGTCGATGCGCAAGCGGCGGCGCCATTGCTTGGCTGCCGCGTCGATCGCCGCCAGGCCGGAACGATGCGCATCGCCCGCCACGCGGCCCTGGCGGAATGCCGCCAGTGCGCGCCAGCGTGCGGCCAGCGCATCGCCTCCGCTGCGTAGCGGATCGCGCGCTTCCACCAGCGCGGCCAGATCGCAGGCCAGCGCGCGGTCTTGCTCGCCCTGCGCCGATAGCAGCATGGCCGCCAGACGCGGATGGGTGCCCAGCGTCAGCATGCGTTTGCCCAGTGCGGTAATGGAGTCCGACTCGGTGAGTGCGCCCAGCCTGCGCAACAGATCGCGCGCTGCCGACAGCGCGCCTGCCGGCGGCGGATCCACGAAGCGCAAGGCATCGCTGCCCCATGCCGCAAGTTCAAGCGCCAGCGAAGCCAGTTCCACCTGCGCGATTTCAGGACGGCGCTGCGGTTCCAGCCGCTGCGATTGTGGCCACAGGCGATACGCCCAACCTTCGGCGACGCGGCCCGCGCGGCCGGCGCGCTGGTCGGCCGAAGCCTGCGAAATGTTGACGATCTCCAGCCGTGCGAAACCGCTGTTGGGATCGTAGCGCGGCTCCCGCGCCAGGCCGCTGTCGATCACCACGCGCACCCCGGGCAAGGTCACGCTGGATTCGGCGACGTTGGTGGCCAGCACTACGCGTCGGCGGCCTTGCGGGTCGGGCTGCAGGGCTAGCGACTGTTGTTCGATGGAGAGTTCGCCGTGGAGGGGGAGGACGACGACGACTTTCCCCTCTCCCACCGGGAGAGGGTGGCGCGCAGCGCCGGATATCGAAGCCGCCTCAAGCGGCTGAGGTACGGCGGAGTCCGCCATGTCTGAACCATCCCCACTCGGCCGTACCCTCACCCCAACCCCTCTCCCGAGGGGAGACGGGCTTAAAGCCGCCTCCACTCTTGCTATCTCCCGCTGTCCCGGCAAAAAAACCAGCACATCGCCCGGATGTTTTTCCAATGACTCTTCCACCGCGCGCCGCGCCTGCGATTCAAGCGATTCGTCGCGGCGACCCGGAAAATGCGCCACTGACACCGGATAGCTGCGCCCCTCGCTGCTCAACCGCGGCGCATCCAGGAAACGCGCCAGCTTTTCCCCGTCCAGCGTGGCCGACATGACCACGATGCGCAGTTCCTCGCGCAACTGTTCCTGCACGTCGAGCGCCAGCGCCAGGCCCAGGTCGCCGGCCAGGTGGCGTTCGTGGAACTCGTCGAACAGCAGCGCGCCGACGCCTTCCAGCATCGGATCGTCCTGCAGCATGCGGGTGAGGATGCCTTCGGTGACCACTTCTATGCGGGTGCGGGCGGAAACCTTGTTCTCGAACCGGATCCGGTAACCCACGGTGTCGCCCACCGCTTCGCCCAATTGCCCTGCCATGAAGCCGGCGGCGGCGCGCGCGGCCACGCGGCGCGGTTCCAGCATCACGATCTTGCGTCCGCCCAGCCAGGCCTCATCGAGCAGCGCCAACGGCACCTGCGTGGTCTTGCCGGCGCCGGGCGGCGCTTCCAGCACCAGTCGCCGATGCGCTTGAAGAATGCTGCGGATCTGCGCAAGCAGCGGAGCGATGGGGAATTGGGGTGCCGACATGGCCCAAGGATAAAGCGTTGGCGCAGGCCCGGTTAAACTGCGCGCATGGAATTGATCGACATCGGCGCCAACCTCACCCACGACAGCTTCGATGCGGACCGCGACGCGGTGCTGCAACGCGCGCGCGATGCCGGGATCGCGCAGATGATGATCACCGGCGCCAGCCGCGAGCATTCGCCCAAGGCGCTGGCCTTGGCCCTGGCGCACCCGGGCTTTCTGTTCGCCACCGCCGGCGTGCATCCGCACCATGCGCTGGAATACACCGACGAATGCGATGCGGAAATGCGCGCCCTGCACGCGCACCCGGAAGTGGTGGCGGTGGGCGAGTGCGGCCTGGATTACTTCCGTGATTTCTCGCCGCGTCCGGCCCAGCGCCGCGCCTTCGAGCGCCAGCTGCAGCTGGCCTCCGAGAACGGCAAGCCCTTGTTCCTGCACCAGCGCGATGCGCATGCCGATTTCATGGCGATGATGAATAATTTCGAGGGCCGCGTCGGGCCAGCCGTGGTGCACTGCTTCACCGGCACCCGCGAGGAAATGTTCGATTATCTGGACCACGACTGGCACATCGGCATCACCGGCTGGCTGTGCGACGAACGCCGCGGCCTGCACCTGCGCGAGCTGGTGAAGCACATTCCCGCCAACCGGCTGATGATCGAGACCGACGCGCCCTATCTGCTGCCGCGCACGGTCAAACCGAAACCCTCGCACCACCGCAACGAGCCGAAGTACCTGGCGCACATCGTGGAAGAGTTGGCGCGCGATCGCGGCGAGGACGTGGCGACCACCGCAGCGGCGACCACGGCGAACGCTCGCCAGTTCTTCCGCCTGTAGGTCGGGGTACGGCCCCTACCGCACCAGGGTCCACTTGTGGATGGGCGACATGGGCTTCATCGCGGAGCTTTCGCTTGCGCGACGGCACGGTCGGGCTCGCGCGCAGGCTGCGCCATGACCAGCCGGACCCGCGTGACGCCTTCGCGCTGGCAGGCGCGACGGGCTTCGGCCATCAGGCGGACGCGGGTGGCGTAGACCTGGCCGAAGTTGTACTGGCCGGTCATTTCGCCGACCTCGCGTTGGCTGGGCAACGCCGGTTTGGCGCAATCGATCACGAGAGCGGCTTGGCCAATGGGAGCTTCGGTGGCGTGGACCGAGGCAATGCCGAATGAGGCGAACAGGGACAGCAGGGCCAGGCGGGTGGAGGTGTTCATGGCGGTTTCCTTGGCGGGTGAACCGGGTCGTTCCCGGCATCGCCAGCTTCCCGCCGCGCTGCTTGTGGGGCTTGAGGATGCCCGCAGGCTGCGCACAGGCTTTATCGGAAAAGCTTAGGGAATGCTTAGGCCGGGCCAACGGGCTTTACGCGTATGCTTGAAAGCACAGGGTTTTTTCGACACTACCCGCCATGACCTCTCCCCCGCCGGCCAACCTGACCTTCGAAGATGTGGTGATCGATTTCGCCGGGCGCCGCCTGTTGCGGGGCGGCGCCGAGCAGCCGTTGGAACCCAAGGCCTTCGCGGTACTGTCCCTGCTGGCCAGCGCGCCCGGGCAGGTTTTCGCCCGCGACGACATCCTGGATGCGGTCTGGGGTCATCGCCATGTCACCCCAGGTGTACTCAACCGGGTGGTGACCCTGCTGCGGCACGCGCTGGGCGAAGACGCACAGCATCCGCGTCTGTTGCATACGCTGCATGGCACGGGCTATCGCTTCGACCTGCCTGCCGAAGCTGGCGCCGCTGCCGCCACACCGCCGGAGGAACGCAGGGCGCAGCCTGATGGCCGCGCTTCAATGGAAGGCGACGGGCCGGTTGGAGTCGCGAAGGACCGGCGCGGCGTCTGGCTGGGGATCGGGGCGGCTTTGCTGTTGTTGGCGGTAGCCGCACTGGCCTGGCGTCGTTACGCCGCGCCGCCGCCCGCAATGCCGCTTTTGTCCTCGCGGGCCCCGCTGCCGGCGGCGAGCATGCCTACCCTGGTGGTCATGCCGCTCAAAGCGATCGGCAACGACGAGGCCGGGCGTCAACTGGCCGATGGTCTGGGCGAAGAACTCATCGGCACCTTGGCGCAGATCGGCGGTCTGCGCGTGATCGCCCGCGAGTCCACCGCCATCGCCACTTCCGAATCGGCCGACCTGGCGCAACTCACCAAGCGCCTGGGCATCACTCATGCGCTGGAAGGCAGTCTGCAGCAGGTCGGGCAACGCCTGCGCATCCGCCTGCGCCTGATCGATGCGCGCAGCGGCCGTGCCCTGTGGGCCCGGGATTTCGATCGCGACGCCACCGAAGTGCTGGCCCTGCAGCGCGAGATAGCGCAGGCGGTCGCAACCTCGTTGACCTTGAAGATGGGGCTGGCCGCCACGCCGGTGGCCAGGAGCGGGGATGCGGAATTCCTGCGCCGTTATCTGGCCGCCCAAGCGCTGCTGCGCAGTCGCCAGGGCGTCATCGACAGGACCGTCGAACCTGCCGAGAGCGAATTCCGCGCGCTGATCCGCGAACGCCCAGAGGATGCACGCGCCCATGCGGGCTTGGCTTCGGCCCTGGCCACCCGCGCCTATCGACGGCCGCACCTGGCCGAGGCTTTGCGCGCGGAAGCCAGGCAGGAAGCGGCCATTGCCCAGCAACTGGATCCCTCGCTACCGGAACCCTATTTCCTGCAGGGCGCCGACGCCTGTCGCACCAATCGCTGGGAAACCTGCCTGACGCTGCTGGATAAATCCATCGCGCTTGCGCCCGACTTCTACCCGGCGCTCTATCTGCAGGCCATGAGCCATGCGCAGTTGGGCTATCTGCAGCGCGCCGAGACCATCGTGCGCGAATGCGTGGCGCGCGATCCCATCAATCCGGCCAAGCGATTCACCATGGGCCGCATTCTGGACACCGTGGGCAAGCACGATGAGGCGCGGGCGCAGTTCGACCAGAGCGACATCTTCGCTACCTATGGGCGCTGGTTCAACGCGGTCTGGCGCAAGGACTACGCCGAAGCCACGCGCATCGCCGAACGAGATTTCGGTAACGAGTTGCTGCGCGACACCGAAGCCGGACGGCTCAAGGCCTCGTATACCTCGACCTCGAAAGCGCTGGTCGAGCCGGGCTACTGGCCGCAGGCCGAAGCGGAGATGCGCGAGTTCGAAGAGAAGACCGGGCTGCTGAATTTCAACCGCGTGTTGATGCCCGATGCCAGCAAACATGCTGCCGAACTGATCCAGAAGCTCGATGTGCTGCGTGAGCGTTCGTATTCCAGTTGGGATCTGCTGCTGTGGACGAAGGATCTGGCCTATCTGCGCCGCGATCCCGCTTTCCAGGCCTATCTGCGCGACAACGGCATCCTGGCTTACTGGAACAAGCACGGCTTTCCGGAACAGTGCCGGCCGCAGGGGGATGGCGCGATCTGCGATTGATCGGACTCCCCCCGCGAATCCGTTCGCAGCGAACCTATCGAGCCGCCGCACTGAAACGCGCTCGTGATGAGCCTATCGAAATAACCCTCTAGAACCGTTCGTGGTGAGCTTGTCGAAATACCCCTCCGAAACCGTTCGTGGTGAGCTTGTCGAACCACGCTCTTGGCGGACCAGCTCCGTGCCGACCTGAAACACCGCGCAAAAAGCGTGGTTCGACAAGCTCACCACGAACGGTTTTTTCGGCAGGCTTACTACGGACGGTTTCTGGACAGCCTAGCGGCGAACGTCGTCTGCAAACGCCTTTGAACTATTTGACCTTGCGATCCTCGCGCTTGGCCTGGGCCATGGCCTCCGGTTCCAGTTCCTCTGCGCTGCGATTGAAGCGCACGAACAATCCCCAGGCCACCAGCAACACCGCGGCACTGAAGCCTATTGCGGCCGCAAAGGGCAACTTGGCAGGATCCTGGTGCATCAGTTCGAACACCGCCACCAGCGTTTCGATCGAAAGCGCGATGACGATGACCACCAGGAACCGCGACAGGTAGCGGCGCACGCGGGTCGGGCCGCTGACTTTCACGTCGCGCTGCACTTCTTCCTCGAAGATCGTCTGCGACAGCTCCAGCGCCACCAGGCCGATGGTCAGCATGCCGATGCTTTCCAGGATGCTGTCGAAGCGCGCGCGGATTTCCAGCGGGCCGGAGAACAGGCCGGACCACAACTCGGTCGCCGCCAGTACCATCAGCGCTACAGCGCAGGCGAAGAACAGTCCGATCACCACCAGGTGGCCGGCCATGAAGATCTTCTGCAGCTGTTTCATCGCCGTGGGCCCGCATGCTGTGGATGCCGCAGCATTGCAGCGGCTGCGTAATGCCGGTGCGAAGGCCGCTCGCTCAAGTCCGGGATTGTGCGAGGCCGGACTGATAGACCTGCAAATGGATCCAGGCCGCCCCCAACAAGGGCGTGTGCAGACCGGCGGCCTGCGCGCGATGCCACAGATCGCCCACGATATGCGCCGCTTCCACGCGCTGCCCTGCTTCCAGGTCGCGCAGCATCGATGCCTTCACCGGGGAGTCGGTCTGCGTCAGCGTGTCCAGGGCGATGGCTTGCTTGGCTTCCGGGATCGCGAAGCCGGCCGCCGCGGGGACCGCAGCGCATTCGCGATAGAGCGCCCGCATGAAATCCGCGCCGCCCTCGCCTGCCACGATCTGGCCGACGCTGCCGCGCATCGCACAGGTGCCCGCCGCCAGCGCGGCCAGGAAGCTGTACTTGATCCACAGCTGCAGTTCGATGTCGCTGGCGGCCAGATGATCCAGGCCCGCACGTTCGCACAACGCTGCGAAGTCGCGCACGCGCGCGCTGCCGGAATCTCCGTCGCGTTCGCCGAAAGTGATCGAAGCCGGTTTGCCCAGATGCAGCACTTCGCCTTCGGGACCCTTCATGGCGCTGATGAAACACAGGCCGCCCAATACCCGTTCGCGGCCGAAGCGCGCGTCCAGCGCCGAGTAATGCAGCAGGCCGTTGAGGATGGGCATGACCGTGGTCCGCGGACCGACCGCCGGGGCGATGGCGTCCAGCGAGCTGTCCAGGTCGTAGGCCTTGCAGCTGAGCAGCACCAGGTCGAACGGTTTTTCCGTCGCCAGCGTTTCAAGCTCGTCGGCGACCACGTGGGCAACGGGAAAGTCCGCATCGCCCAGCGGACTGCGGATCTGCAGGCCGTGCTGTTCCAGCTGCAACGCACGCGCAGCCCGCACCAGGAAGGTGACGTCGGCGCCGGATTGCGCCAACCGACCGCCGAAGTAACCGCCGGTGCCGCCGGCACCCAATACCAGTATCCGCATTCAACACCTCGTCCCCGTAGAGCCGAGCTTGCTCGGCTGCCTTTGGAGCAATGACAGGAGCGAGCGCCGCCCGCTCAAGAGCAGCCGAGCAAGCTCGGCTCTACATAGTCAGCTGCGCAAGCCCACGCCACGTTTCAACAGCCATAATCCCAGCGCGCCCAGGCCGACCACAAAGCCCAGCATCAGCGCATAAGCCACCCAGATCGGCACGTCGCTCGTTCCCAGCAAACCATAGCGGAACGCATTGACCATGTAGAAAATTGGATTGGCGTGGGTGGCGGCTTCGGCCCAGGGCGGCAACAGCTTCACCGAATAGAACACGCCGCCCAGATAGGTCAGCGGGGTCAGGATGAAGGTCGGCACGATGGCCACGTCGTCGAACTTCTTCGCATACACCGCATTGATGAAGCCGGCCAGCGAGAAGATGGTGGCGCCCAGCAGCACCGTGGTCAGGGTGATCAGGGGATGCGGGATGCGCACCTTGGTGAAGAACATGGCGATCACCAGCACGATGCTGCCGACCATCAACCCACGCAACACCGCCCCGGCCACGTAGCCGCCCAGAATCACCCAGTTAGGCATCGGGCTGACCAGCAGCTCTTCGATATGGCGGCCGAACTTGGCGCCGAAGAAGCTGGAGGAGATGTTGCCGTAGCTGTTCTGGATCACGCTCATCATCACCAGCCCGGGCACGATGAACTCCATGTAGCTGTAGCCGCCCATGTCGCCGATGCGCGAGCCGATCAACCCGCCGAAGATCAGGAAGTACAGGGTCATGGTGATCGCCGGCGGCACCAGCGTCTGCCCCCAGATGCGCAGGATGCGCATGATCTCGCGGCGCACGATGGTGCCGAGGGCGACGAAGTTTTTCTGCAGTGATGTGGTGGCGACAGCCTGGTTCATTCTCTATCTCGATATCTCTTGCGTTTGCTCTTGCCCCCTCCCTTGCGAAGCAGGGGAGGGTTGGGGAGGGGTTGGCTTTTGATCTTGCTTTTGGCTCTTCTCAAAGCGACAACAAAAACAAATCAAAAGCCAACCCCTCCCTAGCCCCTCCCCTGCTTCGCAAGGGAGGGGATTTTTCTATCTATGCCGCCTGTTCCCGCTTGGCCGCCGCTTCATCGCCGGTCAGCCGCACGAACAATTCTTCCAGCCGATTGCTCTTGGTCCGCATCGACCGCACACGGATACCCGCCTCGCCCAATGCCGCGAACACGCGGTTGAGGTCCATCGCCCGCGGCATGTCCAGGTCCAGCGTATGGTCGTCGGTGGCGACCAGCGTGGTGCCCTCGATGCCCGGCAATTGCGCCGGCAGCACGCCGTCGATGTCGAACACGAAACCTTCCACGTCCAGCTTGGCCAGCAGCGCGCGCATCGGGCCCTGCTCGACGATGGTGCCGCGGTCGATGATGGCCACGTTGCGGCATAGGCTTTCGGCCTCTTCCAGGTAATGGGTGGTCAGGATGATGGTGGTGCCGGCGGCGTTGATTTCCTTGAGCGTCTTCCACATGCCGCGGCGGATCTCGATGTCCACGCCGGCAGTGGGTTCGTCCAGGATCAGCAGGCGCGGGCGGGTCATCATGGCCCGGGCGATCATCAGCCGGCGCTTCATGCCGCCGGACAAGGTGCGCGACATGCTGGTGGCCTTGTCCCACAGCTGCGCGCGCTTGAGCTCTTCTTCGGCCCGCACCAAGGCCTCGGCCCGGGGCAATCCGTAGAAGCCGGCGTAGTTGACCAGGATGTCGATGGGCTTCTCGAACATGTTGAAGTTCAGCTCCTGCGGCACCAGGCCCAGCAGGCGCATGGCGCTGTCGCGGTCCTTGGACAGGTTGACGCCGAACACTTCCACTTCGCCGGCGCTCTTGTTGACCAGCGAGCTGACGATGCCGATCAGGGTGGATTTGCCGGCGCCGTTGGGGCCCAGCAGGGCGAAGAAATCGCCCGGGGCGACCTGCAGCGAGACGCCTTTGAGCGCCTGTACGCCGGTGTCGTAGGTCTTGCGCAGGTCGGTAATGGACAGTGCGGCCGCGTTGGCGGCAGGTGTTGCTGGGGAAACCATGTGGGGCCTTGCGGCGCCCGCCGGGCGCCTGAAGTATGCAAACGCTTATTATAGGCGTCCCGTCGGGCCGGCCCCGGCACCAGACTGTTCCGGTTCCGACCTTTGGCCATCGTCCATTTCCCGCTCAAGTTGGTAGAACGCCGCATGCTGGCGCCCTCCGTCGGCCATTACGTGTTCGTCCGCGGCGACGGGCTGCCGCTGGATTTCATCCCCGGCCAGTTCATCCAGGTGCATTTCAGCTACGCCGACGGCACCGCCACCAAGCGCAGCTATTCGCTGGCCACCATCCACGACCACGCCCTGGGCGCCGGCGAAACGGTGGAAATCGCGGTCAGCTACGTGGCCGGCGGCGCGGCCACGGCGCTTTTCGAAGGGCTGGAAGCCGACGGCCAGATCGACGCCAGCGGCCCCTACGGACGCTTCTGCCTGATGCCCGGCGACGCCAACAAGCGCTACCTCTTCATCGGCACCGGCACCGGCGTGACCCCTTACCGGGCCATGTTGCCTCTGGTGGAAAAGCTGATTGCCGAGCGCGGCATCGAAGTGGTGCTGCTGTTCGGCGCGCGCACGCCCGAAGAATTGCTGTACGGCGACGACTTCCGCGCCTTCGCCGACAAGCATCCGCAGTTCCGCTTCGTGCCCTGCTTCTCGCGCGAGTTGCCCGAGAACCCGCATGCCGACGTGCGCCATGGATACGTGCAGCAGTTCCTGGCCGAGTTCTCGCCCAACCCGGACACCGACATCGCCTACCTGTGCGGCAATCCCAACATGGTCGACGCGTGCTTCGAATCGCTGAAGGCCGACGGACTGCCGATTCCGCAGATCCGTCGCGAGAAGTACGTTTCGTCGAAATAATTGGCGTCCTTCTCCCAGCGGGAGAAGGTGCCCGAAGGGCGGATGAGGGAGAGAAAGGACTTGCCGACGCTGCCCAAGTCTTTTTTGTTACCCCGCTCCCCAGTCGCGCTAGGGCCTGAAAGCCCATTCCCTCATTCGTCGCTTCGCGCCAGCTTCTCCCGATGGGAGAAGGAAGAATGCCTTTGGTCACATCCGCTGCGACTCTCCGTCATGACAACATAGGGTCTTGAACAGACCGCTCACCGGAGACGCCATGCGTCGAGTACAAATTGCCGCCGCCGCTGCCCTGCTCGCCCTGGTCCACGCTCCCGATGCGCAGGCACGCAAGCTGGGCTCCCTGGAGTTCAAGGCCTGCTCGCTGAGCACGTCTTTCTCGGACGAAGCGCTCCCGGCGCAGTGCACCACCTTGCAGGTGCCGGAGAATCCGGCCAACGCCGGCGGCCGCAAGATCGGCTTGAAGATCGCCTGGGTACCGGCCGACAAGGACGATGCGGCCGAACCGGATCCGGTTTTCATGCTCGCCGGCGGGCCGGGCCAATCGGCGCTGGAAAGCTATCCGCAAACCGCCAACGCCTTCGCCGAAACCCGCAAGAAGCGCCACATCCTTCTGGTGGATCAACGCGGCACCGGCCAATCCAACGCGCTGAGCTGCAAGGAACCGGCGGACGAAACCGAGTTGCCTACTCCGCAGGCGGCCAGCGACTACACCCAGCGCTGCCTGGCCACGCTCTCCAAACGCGCCGACCCGCGCTTCTACACCACCAGCGAAGCGATCCAGGACCTGGAGACGGTGCGCAAGGCAATCGGCGCCGAGAAGATCAACCTGGTCGGCATTTCCTACGGCACGCGCGTGGCCCAGCAGTACGCGGCGAAGTATCCGGCCAGTACGCGCACCATCGTGCTGGACAGCGTGGCGCCCAACTCGCTGGTGCTGGGCAACGAGTTTTCGCGCAATCTGGAAGACGCGCTGGATCTGCAGTTCGCGCTCTGCGCCAAGACGCCCGCCTGCCAACAGCGGATGGGCAACCCCCGCGCGAAAAACTCCGCGCTGATGGCCAAGCTGGAATCCGACCCGCCCCTGGTGACCTACCGCGACGGCATGACCGGCGAAAGCAAGCAGGACAAGCTGACCCCGGCGCTGGTCGCTGGACTGGTGCGCATGTACGCCTACATGCCGCTGGCTTCTTCGCTACTGCCGTTGCAATTGAACGAAGCGGCCAACGGGCGCTACGACGCACTGATGGCGCTGTCGAAGATGCTGGGCGACCAGATGTCCGAAAGCATCACCATGGGCATGCAGCTTTCGGTCATCTGCAGCGAGGACGGCAGCGAACTGAAGTCCAACCCGGCCGATGAGGACAATCTGCTCGGCAACGATCTGGCGGATTATCTGGTCGCACAGTGCGCGGTCTGGCCGAAAGGCGCGCGCCCGGCGGGCTTTCGTGCGCCGCTGAAGACCGCGGTGCCGGCCCTGCTGTTGTCTGGCGAATTCGATCCGGTCACCCCGCCTCGCTACGGCGAAGCGGTGGTCAAGTCGCTGCCGAACGGGCGCCATCTGGTGTTGCGCGGCCAGGGTCACAACGTGATCGGCGTGGGCTGCATGCCGCGGCTGATGGCCCAATTCATCGACAGCGCCGACGCCAAGCAGCTCGACGCGAAGTGTCTTTCCAAGCTGGCCTACACGCCGCCCTTCACCGGCTTTTATGGGTGGGAACCTTGAGTGCCGGGAATAGGGAATCGAGAATGGGGAATCGAGAAACGCCCTGTTCCGAACCCTCCCACTTGGCATCCGATCACCGTGAAGTCCGGCACCCGCTCTTGCAGTTCCGATTCCCCATTCTCCATTCCCCATTCCCGGTATCGTCATGATCCAAGTACAGGCGCTGCATAAGTCCTTCACCACCGGCAAGACCGTGGTCAAAGCCGTGGATGGCGTGAGCTTCGAAGCGCGCGATGGGGAGATCACCGGCTTGTTGGGCCCCAACGGCGCCGGCAAGACCACCACTTTGCGCATGCTGTACACGTTGATGAAGCCCGACAGCGGGCGCGTGCTGGTGGATGGCCACGACACCGCCACCGAAGCCGAGGCGGTCAGGCGCGCGCTGGGCGTGCTGCCCGATGCGCGCGGCGTGTACAAGCGCTTGACCGCGCGCGAGAACATCGCCTATTTCGGCGAGCTGCACGGCCTGGATGCGGCCACTATCGCTGCGCGTACCGAGAACCTGGTGCATGCGTTGAACATGCAGGACTTCATCGATCGCCGCACCGAGGGCTTCTCCCAAGGCCAGCGCACGAAGACCGCCATCGCTCGCGCGCTGGTCCACAACCCCGGCAACGTGATCCTGGACGAGCCCACCAATGGCTTGGACGTGATGACCACCCGCGGCCTGCGCGAATTCCTGCGGCATCTTCGCGGCGAGGGGCGCTGCGTGGTGTTCTCCAGCCACATCATGCAAGAGGTCGCCGCGCTGTGCGACCGCATCGTGATCATCGCCCGTGGCCAGGTGGTGGCCGCCGGCACCGCCGACGAGCTTCGCGCGCAGACCGGAGAAGAGAATCTGGAAGACGCGTTCGTCAAAGTCATCGGTTCGGAAGAAGGACTGCTCGCATGAAATCTTTCCGCGCCCTGACGACTGTGATGCGCAAGGAATTGCGAGACCTCTTCCGCGACCGTCGCACGCTGTTGCTTGCGCTGGGGCTTAGCCCTTTGCTGACGCCCCTGCTGATCATCGGCCTGGGCACGCTGGGCGAAAGCCGCGCGCGCAGCCAGATCGAAAAGCCGCTGGAACTGCCGGTGGTCGGGCGCGAGCACGCGCCCAACTTGATCGCCTGGCTGGAGGGCCAGAACGTGACGATCAAGGCGCCGCCCAAAGACATCAACGCGGCCATCGCCAACCAGGAAGAAGACGTGATCCTGCGCATAGGCCCGGAATTTCCGGAGCAATGGCGCAAGAGCCTGCCTGCGCCGCTGGAGATCATCCAGGACAGCACGCGCCAGGATGCGGAAATACCGGTGCGGCGCCTGCAAGGGTTGTTGTCGGCTTATGGCGGACAGGCCGGTTCGTTGCGTCTGCTCGCACGCGGGGTCAGTCCCGGCACGGCCAGCGCACTGCAGATCCGCAGAACCGACCTGGCCACGCCCGAAGCGCAGCGAGGACGCATCCTGTCCTTCATCCTGCCCTACTTCCTGATCATCAGCGCTTTCTTGGGCGGCGTGTCGCTGATCCTGGATGCGACCGCCGGCGAGCGCGAGCGACAATCGTTGGAGCCATTGTTGGCCACGCCCGCACCGCGCGGCGCCATCGTCAGCGGCAAGATCGCCGCGGCGTGCATGATCGCCTTGATCTCGCTGTTGCTCACCTTGCTCGCGTTCAAGCTGGGGGCGCTGCTGTCGCCTTCGGTCGGCCGGCAGATGGAAGTCAGTTTCATGGCCATCGGCAAACTGGTGCTGATCCTGACGCCGATGGTATTCATCGGCACCACCCTGCTCACCTACCTGGCCGCCGCCGCCAAAAGCATGAAGGAAGCGCAAAGCCACATGACCTGGCTGATGCTGCTGCCCATGCTGCCGACCATCGTGTTGATGGTGAACCCGGTGAAGACCCAGCTCTGGCAGTTCGCCGTGCCGTTCCTGGCGCAGAACCAGTTGATCCTGAAAGTGGTGCGCGGCGAAGCCATCACCGCACAGCAGTGGGCGGTCTACCTGGCCACGGGTTTCGGCTTGGCGGCGATCCTGTGGTTCGCGGCGACGCGGCGTTATCAACAGGAGCGGTTGGCTATTTCGGGCTAGTTGCGCGATCGAAAGCGGCGGCAGCAGCCGGCGGAAGTCAGCGATCAACTGGAAATAGGGACGTCATCCCGGCGAATGCCGGGATCCAACCTTGAGCGGATGCCATGTCCAATCGCGCACGTTTAGAAGTCGCCGACACATGTCGTGCTCAAGAGCAACAAAGGACACTCCCCGGTTGAAGCGCGCCTTCAGGCCATTTCGCATCTCTGCAGACCAATCAACCCCAGCGCTGCGGGATGGATCCCGGCATTCGCCGGGATGACGATCTTTTTTTGGCGGCCGTTTTCCTTTCCTGCTCGCATTACCGCGTCCGCCAAACGCTTCCGCGCGTTCGCAGCGCCCCATGTCTTTCCTGTCCCACAAAAAAGGCCGGCTTGCGCCGGCCTTCGGTCAACTAGTGTTTGGCAACTCAACCCGGATTGAACGCCAAAGTGCGGCGCGTAGTGGTCGGCGCATCGATGGGTTCGAACTTCCAGCGGCGCACCGCATTCAAGGCTTCGCGATCGAACACGCGCGGCGGCGTGGCGCGCACCACGCGGGCGTTGGTGACCGAGCCGTCGGTGCCCACCGTGATCTCCACCAGCACTTCGCCGGCAGTACCGGCGCGCAACGCTTCGGGCGGATAACGCGGCGAAGGCGAGTTCACCACTTTCAACGCGGTGCTGGCAGCCGGACGGGCGGCGGCGGGCGCCGCGGCGGTCCCCGTAGCTGGTGTCGCGGTGCGGGCGGCCGCTTCGCGTTGGGCGGCGGCGGCCGCTTCGCGCTGGGCGGCGGCAACGCGCTCGGCTTCGGCCGTGCGCGCCGCTTCCTGCTGTTGCTGGGCAGCCAGCGCGGCGGCGGCGACGCGTTGCTGTTCGGCCTGTTGCGCCAGGCGCTGATCTTCAAGCGCCTTGGCTTCGGCGGCGGTGACTTCCTTGGTCTTCTCGGTTTCGGCGCGCGCTGCGACCGCCAACTGCGCGTTGGCGATGGTCTGCTTCAGGCGCGGCAGCGCCGGGGCCTTGGGATCGGCTTTTTCCAGCAGCGCCGACAGGCGCTGCGCCTCCAGGAAGTCTTCGCGGCCGATGCTTTGCTCGGTAGCGATCAATGTGTAAGGCATCAGATCGGTCAGCGCGCTGGCCACGGCCGGGTCGCTGGGCAATTTGTCGCGCAGGGCCAGGTAGTACTCCATGGCGTTGTCGCCGCCCGGGGCGTAGATGCGGTTCTCGCTCAGCGCCTTGGTGGCCGCCTCGCGCAGCTGTTCGGCGCTCATCGCCTGGACCTGCGCCGAAACGGCTGGGGCCACGGGCGCGGCGACGGGTGCGGCGGCAGGCGCGGCGGTGGTCGCTTCATTGCCGGCCTGCTCGTTCTTGGAGCAGGCGGCAAGGGCGACCATCAGCGACAGCGCGACCCAGTGCGACTTCTTTGAAATCGTGGCAACAGACATTCGTTCACTCCCCAAGACAAACAATTGAAATTTCCCCCTACCAGCCAAGCATGAAGCATGCCACCGCATTTTGTCGGATTCCGCGGGGCTTATTTGCCGATGCAGAAAGTCGAAAAAATGCGCCCCAGCATGTCATCCGGCGAAATCCTCCCCGTGATTTCGCCCAAGGCTTCGTGAGCCAGCCTCAATTCTTCGGCGGCCAGCTCCAGCCTTTCGTGATCCAGTTCACGCTTTGCCGTATCCGCGTGTTCCTGCGCCCTGCGCAGCGCGTCCACATGACGGGCGCGGGCCGAGAACTCCCCGGTGCCAGCTTGCTGGGCATCGCCCATGGCCAGCGAGCGCAAACGGGCATGCAGCGCCTCCAGGCCCAGGCCTTCCCTGGCTGAGACATGCACAGTGGTCTCGTTATCAGTAGGCGGCGCAGCCAGCAGATCGCTTTTGTTGTGGATGAACAGGTGGCCGGGCACCTTTGCCAGCACGTCGTCTACCGCCGCCAGCCCTGCGGCCGGGTCGCGCGCGTCCAGCACCACCAGGGCGATGTCGGCGTTTTCCAGCTCGACGCGCGCCCGGCGCATGCCCTCGCGTTCGATGGCATCGCCGCCTTCGCGCAGGCCTGCGGTGTCCACCAGCGTCAGTTCCAGACCATCCAGGCGCATGGTTTCGCGCAGGACGTCGCGGGTGGTGCCGGGAACGTCGGTGACGATGGCGCGGTCGCCGCCGGCCAGCGCGTTGAGCAGGGAGCTCTTGCCGGCGTTGGGCGGACCCACGATCACCGCATGCAGTCCGTCGCGCAGCTTGCGGCCACGCTCGGCGTCGGCCAGCAGCTGCGACAGCTGGACTTGTGTCGCGGCGAGCTTTTCCTTGACCGCTTGGCCGCCCAGGGTGTCGATGGACTCGTCGGCGAAATCGATGGCCGCCTCCACATGCACGCGCAGGGCCGAGAAGCTGTCGGCAATGGCTTCAACGCGTTGCGAGAACACACCCTCCAACGCGCGCCGCGCGGCGCGTGCCGCACGCGTGTCGGACGCGGCGATCAGATCGGCGATGGCCTCGGCCTGGGCCAGGTCCAAGCGGTCGTTGAGGAAAGCGCGCTCGCTGAACTCGCCCGGCCGCGCATGCCGCGCGCCCAGCGCGCAGGCGCGCATCACCAGTTGCTGCAGCACCACCGGGCTGCCGTGGGCCTGCAGTTCGACCACGTCTTCGCCAGTGAAGCTGTTGGGTGCGGGAAATGACAACGCCAGCCCGTCGTCGATACTGTCGCCATCGGCGTCGGCAAAGCGAACGTGATGGGCGTGCCGCGGTTGCAGGCGGCGTCCGCAGATGTTTTCGGCGAGCGCCAGCGAACGCGGGCCCGACAGACGCACGATGCCGACGCCGCCCGCCCCCGGTGCGGTGGCGATGGCGACGATGGTGTCGGCGCTTTGCTTGTTGTCGATCATCGGCGCGCTGTACTTTTCATGATGCGGAGTCTTGCATATTCTCGTCCCGATCCCGGCCGGCGAACGCATCGTAGGGCAGGCAATGTCCGCCGTGCTCGCATCGCGCATGCAGATGTAGGGCGGGCAATGCCCGCCCTACATCTGTCGAGAATCCGTTCGTGGTGAGCCTGTCGAGATACCGTTCGTGGTGAGCGTGTCGAACCACGCTCTTGGCGCAGGCCATCCGAAATCCATAGTTCGGTTATGCCTCGAAAAGCGTGGTTCGACAGGAACACCACGAACGGATTCTGGGGATCGGATTGTCAATAAACAGGAAACCCGCCGAAAGGCGGGTTTCCATGTCTGTCGCCGATACGGTCGCTTACTTGCTGATCGCCTTGCCCTTGGCTTCAGGCGCGACCGGCGGCTTGCTGTGTTTCTTGCCGACCCACCATTGCTGCAGCAGGCCCAGGCTGCCGTTGGTCACCCAGTACAGCACCAGGCCCGACGGGAAGAAGGCCATCATCACGCCGAACACCAGCGGCATGAACTGCATCATCTTCTGCTGCATCGGGTCCATGCCCACCGCAGGCGTCATCTTCTGCGTCATCCACATCACCAGCATGTTCAAGGCCGGCAGGATGAAATACGGGTCGCGCGCGGTCAGGTCCTGGATCCACAGGAACCACGGCGCCTGCCGCAATTCCACCGATTCCACCAGCACCCAGTACAGCGCCAGGAAGATCGGCATGGTCACCAGGATCGGCAGGCAGCCGCCCATCGGGTTGACCTTCTCCTTCTTGTACAGCTCCATCATCGCCGCTTGCTGCTTGGCGCGGTCATCGCCGTAGCGCTCGCGCAGCTGGGCCACGCGCGGCGCAAGCGCACGCATCTTGTTGGCGCTTTCGTACTGCTTGTTGGCCAGCGGATACAGCGCCAGCTTCACCAGCACCACCAGGCCGATGATCGACCAGCCCCAGTTGCCGAACAGCGAATGCAGATGGCTCAGGATCCAGAACAGGCCCTGGCCGATGACCGCAAAGATGGAGAACTGGCTGTAGTCGACCGCGCGATCCAGACCGGCCACGCCCTGCGCCTTCATCTGCTGGATCAACTTCGGTCCGACATACAAACGCGCATCGGTCGCCACGCTCTGGCCGGGCGCGACACGGAAGCCCGGGCCCAGCTCGCGGATCAGCGCGCGGCCGGAGACTTCATCGGTCTGCAGTTTTACTTCTGCTTTCTGATCCGGAATCCAGGCGCTGAAGAAATGGTGCTGCAGCATCGCGATCCAGCTGCCGGTCGCATCCTGGTTGAGCTTGCCGTCGTCCATGTACTTGGCGAACTTCAGGCGCTCGTACTGCTTCTGCACGCTGTACCAGGTCGCCCCGCTGAAGCTGAAGGACTCCGGATTGGTCATGCCGGTCTTGATCACCGGCGGCTGGCGTTCCAACTGGCGGTAGATGGTGCCTTCCCAGGGCGTGCTCCCGTTGTTGACTACTTCATCGCGCACATCGACCGCGTAATTGTCGCGCTTGAGCGTGTAGGTGCGACGGATGACCACGCCCGACGGGTCTTTCCATACGAAGGGCACCGACACCGACGCCGCGCCGGGCGCCAATGTCACCGCGGCGCCGCCGTTCTCCGGTACGAAACCGCTCAAGTGGTTGGGCGCGGGATTCTTGCCGCTGGTCCAGCCGCTTTGCGCCGTGTAGTAGTGCGCCGGATCCTGGGTGAACAACACCACCGGCGGACTGCCGGCGGCCTTGGTTTGCGGATACTTCAACAGCACCGCTTCCAGCACGTTGCCGCCGTCGATGGTCAGGCGCAGCAGGTCGCTGCTGACTACCACGCTCTGCGCGGCAGGCGCCGTTGCAACACTGGAGTTCGCGTTGGCAGCGGCGCCGACCACGGGCGCCGCAGGCACGCCGGCGCTGGTCGAGGTTGCAGCGGGCTGCGCCACCGGCGAGGCCGAAGGCACCGAGCCCACGCTCGCAGGTTGCGGTTGGCTGGTGGCCGTCGCAAGTTCGGCCGGCTTGGGCGCATTGAACTTGCCCCACTCCATCCACAACAAGGTCGCCACCATCAGCCAGGCGAATAACAGGAAGACACGGGTCTGGTTCATCGGGCAGGCATTCTCAACCGGCGGAAGCGTCCGGTTTGGGCGTGGTGCGGGAAAGGGAGGGAAGAGGTTTCGTGACCGGCGGCATTGTGCCGGGCGCGGCCGATGCGGGCAATGCGCCGGCGCGCGCCAACGTACGCAGGAAGGTCTCGCGCAACTGCGAATTGTCGGCTTTGCGCGCGGCCACGCGGGCGACCACCACGTATTCGCCGCCAGGCAGCTGCACGCGCAGCTTGCGGAACTGATCGCGCAGCACGCGCTTGATGCGGTTGCGGCCGACCGCGTTCGGATCGACCTTGCGCGACACCGCCAGGCCCAGCTTGGCCGGGCCCTCGCCCGCCAGCCAGTGCAGGCTCAGCAGCGGGTCGGAGGTGCGGCGCGCCAGTTCGAATATGCGCGTGTACTCGGCCCCCGTGCGCACGCGCGCAGTGGGCGGGAAGGTCGCGTTCATGGGTTCGTGCTCATGCCTGCAGGAACATGCGGACATGAAAAAGTCCGCACAAGGGCTGCGCGGACTTTTTGCGGAAGACGGACATCGATGGACTCGGCCGCAGACGCGGCAGAATCATCAGGCGCTCAGGCGGGTACGGCCCTTGGCGCGGCGACGGGCCAGGATCTTGCGGCCATCGGCGGTCTTCATGCGGGCACGAAAGCCATGGTCGCGCTTGCGCTTGAGGTTGCTGGGTTGGTATGTGCGCTTGGTGGCCATGGGGCCCTCGGGCGGTTTGCGGTGGAAAGAACCGGAAATTCTATAGGGACACCCCGGTGCCGGTCAACCCTGGCGTAGGTCGGGGCTACGCCCCCGACGCTCGTGAACCTCACTCCGCGCGAGTCGGGGACGTAGCCCCGACCTACGGGCCGATCTCGATTCAGCCGCAACGGTCTTACTGAACACGGTGGATAACTCCCGTGGAGCACCCCACCGCATGATAATGTGGCCGACTGTATTTCACCCGCGTCCCGCACTGTTGCAACGTTGCGCGCACGCCCCTTTGAAGAACCGATTGCCGCCCTCGATGGATGCTTGGCCCCGCTGCCTCGAACGCCTGGAAGCCGAACTGCCGGCCGAAGATGTACACACCTGGCTCAAGCCCCTGCAGGCCGAACAGCGCCTGGACGCCATGGTGCTGTACGCGCCCAACGCCTTCATCGTGGAACAGGTGCGCGAACGTTATCTGTCGCGCATCCAGGAATTGCTGGGCCACTTCGCCGGTCATCGCGACGTGTCGGTGGAAATCGGATCGCGCGCGCGCAGCGCCGAACCCGCAGCGTCGGCATCGGCCGCCGCTGCGGCCGCCAGTTTCGCCGCCACCGAGCCCTACGCCGGCAACCTGGATTCGCACTACAGCTTCGACAACTTCGTCGAAGGCCGCAGCAACCAGTTGGGCCGCGCCGCCGCCTGGCAGGCCGCGCAGAAGCCGGGCGACCGCTCCCACAATCCCCTGCTGCTGTACGGCGGCACCGGCCTGGGCAAGACCCATCTGATGTTCGCCGCCGGCAACGAACTGCGCCGGCAGAATCCGAATGCGCGCGTGCTTTACCTGCGTTCGGAACAGTTCTTCAGCGCCATGACCAAGGCGCTGATAGAGAAATCCATGGACCAGTTCAAGCGTCGCTTCCAGCAAGTGGACGCATTGCTGATCGACGACATCCAGTTCTTCGCCGGCAAGGACCGCACCCAGGAGGAGTTCTTCCACACCTTCAACGCGCTGTTCGACGGGCGCCAGCAGATCATCCTGACCTGCGACCGTTACCCGCGCGAAGTGGAAGGCCTGGAGCCGCGGCTGAAGTCGCGTCTGGCCTGGGGCTTGTCGGTGGCGATCGAGCCGCCGGACTTCGAAACCCGCGCGGCCATCGTGCTGGCCAAGGCGCGCGAACGCGGCGCGCAGATTCCCGACGATGTCGCCTTCCTGCTGGCCAAGAAGATGCGTTCCAACGTGCGCGATCTGGAAGGGGCGTTGAACACCCTGACCGCCCGCGCCAACTTCACCGGCCGCGCCATCACCACCGAGTTCGCCCAGGAAACCCTGCGCGATCTGTTGCGCGCGCAGCAGCAGGCCATCAGCATCCCCAACATACAGAAGACCGTGGCAGACTATTACGGTCTGCAGATCAAGGATTTGCTGTCCAAGCGACGCACGCGCTCACTGGCGCGTCCGCGACAGGTGGCGATGGCCTTGGCCAAGGAACTGACCGAACACAGCCTGCCGGAAATCGGCGATGCCTTTGCCGGTCGCGACCACACCACCGTTTTGCATGCCTGCCGGCAGATCCGCAACCTGATGGAAACCGACGGCAAGCTGCACGAAGACTGGGACAAGTTGATCCGTAAGCTCAGTGAGTAAGTAGCCACAGGCTTTGTGGATAACTTGGGGATGAAAATCGCCGCCAAACTTATCCACAAGTTGCACCACAGATCCAAGGTTCTTGATACACGGCTTGGCTGCATCTAAAAACGAATAGGATTCAAGGGGTTACGCGGCTTCTCCACCGAAATCGCCGAAACCATCACCACCAGTTTTTGATTTAATACTCTTTCAAGATCCAGTGCATAAGGGGCCAGCACCACATGCGTTTCAGTCTGCAACGCGAAGCATTCCTGAAGCCGTTGGCGCAAGTCGTCAACGTGGTCGAACGCCGGCAGACATTGCCGGTCCTCGCCAACTTCCTTGTCCAGGTACAGGGCGGGCAACTCTCGCTCACCGGCACCGACCTGGAAGTGGAGATGATCGCGCGCAGCGCGGTTGACGACGCGCAGGACGGTGAAACCACGATTCCGGCGCGCAAGCTGTTCGAGATCATCCGCGCCCTGCCCGACGGCAGCAAAATCACCGTCAGCCAGACCGGCGACAAGGTCACCGTCTCGGCCGGACGCAGCCGGTTCACCCTGGCTACGCTGCCTGCCAACGATTTCCCGTCCGTGGACGAAGTGGAAGCCACCGAACGGGTCAACGTGCCGGAAGCGGCGCTGAAGGAGCTGATCGAACGCACCGCGTTCGCCATGGCCCAGCAGGACGTGCGCTACTACCTCAACGGCCTGTTGTTCGACCTGGGCGACAAGCTGCTGCGTTGCGTAGCCACCGACGGCCACCGGCTGGCCCTGTGCGAGACGCCGCTGGAAGGCGCCTCCGGCGCCAAGCGCCAGATCATCGTGCCGCGCAAGGGCGTGACCGAGTTGCAGCGCCTGCTGGAAAACGGAGACCGCGAGCTGGAGCTGGAGATCGGCCGCAGCCACATCCGCGTCAAGCGCGACGATGTGACCTTCACTTCCAAGTTGATCGACGGCCGCTTCCCCGACTACGCCGCAGTGATCCCGATCGGCGCCGACCGTGAGGTCAAGCTGGATCGCGAGGTCCTGCGCGCCGCCCTGCAGCGCGCGGCCATTCTGTCCAACGAGAAGTACAGAGGCGTTCGCGTCGAGGTCTCTCCGGGCCAGTTGAAGATCAGCGCGCACAACCCCGAGCAGGAAGAAGCCCAGGAAGAGATCGAGGCCGACACCAAGGTCAGCGACCTGGCCATCGGCTTCAACGTGAACTACCTGCTCGATGCCTTGTCCGCGCTGCGCGACGAACACATCATCATCCAGTTACGGGATGCCAATTCCTCGGCGCTTGTACGTGAAGCCAGCAGCGAGAAGTCCCGGCATGTGGTGATGCCGCTGCGCCTGTGATTCGACTCGTGTTTCACGTGGAACATCCTCAACGCCCGGAGATTTCCGGGCGTTCTGGTTTTAGCCCTCCCCTTCAAGGGGAGGTTTGGGTGGGGATGATGTTGCTTGGGATCTGGATCTGTTTGACCGGCGGGGCACACCATCCCCATCCCAGCCTTCCCCTTGAAGGGGAAGGAGACGAGCCATGCAAGTAACCCGCCTAACCGCCTCCGGCCTGCGCCGCTTCGAAAGCGTGGCGGTCGAGCCCTCTTCTGGCCTCAACCTGATCACCGGCGACAATGGAGCGGGCAAGACCAGCCTGCTGGAGGCGCTGCACCTGATGGCTTACGGACGCAGTTTTCGTGGCCGCGTGCGGGATGGGTTGGTACGGACGGGTTCGGAGGCGGTCGAAGTCTTCGTGGAGTGGCGGGAAGGCCCTGACGCCCGCCACCGCAAGGCGGGACTGCGCCATACCGGTCAAACCTGGGTGGGGCGCCTGGACGGACAGAGCGTGGCCCAGCTGGGCGAGCTCTGTGCCGCATTGGCGGTGGTCAGCTTCGAGCCGGGCAGCCATGCCTTGGTTACCGGGGGCGGCGAACCCCGCCGCCGGTTCGTGGATTGGGGGCTGTTCCACGTGGAACCAGACTTCCTGCCGCTGTGGCGCCGCTATGCCCGTGCCCTGAAACAGCGTAATGCCCTGTTGAAGTCCGGTGCTGGCGGACAGCAGCTGGATGCCTGGGATCATGAGTTGGCCGAAGCCGGGGAGCCTCTGACCCGCCACCGGCGGCAGTACCTGGAACAGCTCCAACTTCGCCTATCCGTGGTCGCCGCAGACCTGGTGCCGGCGCTGGGCGCCAGCAATCTCGAATTTCAAACAGGCTGGCGTAGCAGCGAGCTGTCGCTGGCCGACGCCCTGTTGCTTGCGCGGGATCGCGACCGGAGCCTGGGCTACACCTCTGTTGGCCCGCACCGTGCCGACTGGCGGATCGACTACGCAGGCCATCCGAACCGCGAAGCGCTGTCGCGGGGCCAGGCCAAACTTTCGGCCCTGTCCGCTCTGCTCGCGCAAGCCGAGGACTACGCCCACCGGCGCAACGAGTGGCCCATCGTCGCCCTGGACGATCTTTCCTCAGAGCTGGACCGCAAGCACCAGCAACGCGTGCTGCAGCGCCTCCTGGCCAGCGGTGCCCAGATCTTCATTACCGGCACCGAATCTCCCGCAGCCCTGGAAAGTCTTGAGGTGACGCCTGCGGTGTTCCACGTGGAACAAGGCCAAATTCTGCGTACGTAGGTCGGGACTACGTCCCCGACGCATGGAACCCTGCCTCCACGAGTGTCGGGGGCGTAGCCCCGACCTACCCACCTCGATGATTTGGCGCGGGCGGCGGAGGCTCCAAACCTGTTGAAATGCTATAATTCATGCCTCACTCCCTATAGCTAATGTGTAGCCCGCAACCCGCCTTTGGCCGGGCTGCGCGCTCACGGAAGCGCAGCAGGCGATACGAAGCGCATGACCGAAGAAACCACACCCGTCCCCACCCCCAACGGCAATTACGACTCCAGCAAGATCACCGTGCTGCGCGGCCTGGAAGCGGTCCGCAAACGGCCTGGTATGTACATCGGCGACGTGCACGACGGCACCGGTTTGCACCACATGGTTTTCGAAGTGGTCGACAACGCCATCGACGAAGCCTTGGCCGGTCACGCCGACGATGTGGTGGTCAAGATCCTGGAAGACGGTTCGGTGGCGGTGTACGACAACGGGCGCGGCATTCCGGTCGACATCCACAAGGAAGAGGGCGTATCGGCGGCCGAAGTCATCATGACCGTGCTGCATGCAGGCGGTAAGTTCGACGACAACAGCTACAAGGTTTCCGGTGGTTTGCACGGCGTGGGCGTATCGGTGGTCAACGCGCTGTCCGAGCATTTGTGGCTGGACGTATGGCGCGACGGCTTCCATTGGCAGCAGGAATATTCGCTGGGCGAACCGCTGTATCCGCTCAAGCAGCTGGAAGCTTCGGACAAGCGCGGCACGCTGCTGCGCTTCAAGCCCGCGGCGGAAATCTTCACCGATGTCGAGTTCCACTACGACATCCTGGCCAAGCGCCTGCGCGAGCTGTCCTTCCTCAACTCCGGGGTCAAGATCACCCTGAGCGACGAGCGTGGAGAAGGGCGCCAGGATTTGTTCCAGTACGAGGGCGGCATCCGTTCCTTCGTCGAACATCTGGCGCAGTTGAAGACGCCGCTGCACCCCAACGTGATCTCGGTGACCGGCGAGCAGAATGGCATCACCGTCGACGTGGCGCTGCAGTGGACGGACGCCTATCAGGAAACGATGTTCTGCTTCACCAACAACATCCCGCAGAAGGATGGCGGCACCCACCTGATCGGTTTCCGTGCCGCACTGACGCGCACGCTGACCAACTACATCGAACAGAACGGCATCGCCAAGCAGGCCAAGGTGGCGTTGTCGGGCGACGACATGCGCGAAGGCATGATCGCCGTGCTGTCGGTCAAGGTGCCGGACCCCAGCTTCTCCTCGCAGACCAAGGAGAAACTGGTCAGTTCCGAGGTGAGGCCGGTAGTTGAGAGCACGTTCGGTGCGCGTTTGGAGGAGTTCCTGCAAGAACACCCCAATGAGGCCCGCGCCATCGCCGGCAAGATCGTCGACGCCGCCCGCGCCCGCGAGGCCGCGCGCAAGGCCCGCGACCTCACCCGCCGCAAGGGTGCGCTGGATATCGCCGGCCTGCCGGGCAAGCTGGCCGACTGCCAGGAAAAGGATCCGGCGCTGTCGGAGCTCTTCATCGTCGAGGGCGACTCCGCCGGCGGTTCCGCCAAGCAGGGCCGCAACCGCAAGAACCAGGCGGTGCTGCCGTTGCGCGGCAAGATCCTCAACGTCGAGCGTGCGCGCTTCGACCGCATGCTCGCATCGGCCGAAGTCGGCACGCTGATCACTGCATTGGGCACCGGCATCGGCCGCGACGAATACAACCCGGACAAGTTGCGTTACCACCGCATCATCATCATGACCGACGCCGACGTCGACGGTTCGCATATCCGCACCCTGCTGCTCACTTTCTTCTACCGGCAGATGCCGGAGCTGATCGAGCGCGGCCACATCTACATCGGCCTGCCGCCCCTGTACAAGTTGAAGCAGGGCAAGCAGGAGATGTACATGAAGGACGATGCGGCGTTGAACGTCTACCTGGCCAACAGCGCGGTGGAAAACGCCGGACTGATTCCCGCCGAAGGCGAACCGCCGGTCACCGGCGAAGCGCTGGAGAAACTGTTGCTGTCCTTCGCCGGCGCGCGCGATGCCATCGCCCGCAACGCGCATCGCTACGATGCGATCCTGCTCGAATCGCTGATCGACTTCTCGCCGCTGGATGCCGCGCATCTTGCGCAGAACGTCGACGAGCGCCAGGAGCTGGACGCGCTGGAGAAGAAGCTCAATCGCGGCGGCATCGGCAGCGCGCGTTATGCGTTGACCCTGCAGGCGGCCACCGAAAACCGTCCAGCCGCACTGCTGGCCACGCGCAAGCATATGGGCGAAGAACTCACCCAGGTGCTGCCGTTCTCGGCATTCGAAAGCGGCGAACTGCGTCCTTTGCGCGACGCGGCGGCAGTGCTGCACGGCTTGATCCGCGATGGCGCGCAGATCGTGCGCGGCAACAAGACCCAGCCCATCTCCAGTTTCGCCGAAGCGCAGGCGTGGTTGCTCGAGGAAGCCAAGAAGGGCCGCAGCATCCAGCGCTTCAAGGGCCTGGGCGAAATGAATCCGGAACAATTGTGGGACACCACGGTGAATCCGGATACTCGCCGACTGCTGCAGGTGCGTATCGAGGACGCGGTCGCCGCCGATCAGATCTTCAGCACGTTGATGGGCGATGTGGTGGAACCGCGCCGCGAGTTCATCGACGCCAACGCGCTGAAGGTTTCCAATCTCGACGTTTGACGCGAACAGGGGCAGGGCAGTGGAGTCGCACGACCCATTGCCGCCCCGATCGCGGTTGGGAGGTCCGCTTGCCGGATTCTTTCTGGATCTGGCGATTGCCGTCGGCTCTTTGCTGATCCTTTCTCTCGCCAGCGGCGCGGTCTGGGCCGCGTTCAAGGGCGTGCAGATCGTTGCCCGGGGCGGCGCTGCCGACCCGGCCAGCCTCCTGCGTGCGCTGCAGGAACCCGGGGCGATCGCAATGATCTGGATGACCCTGGTCAGCACCGGCGGCGCGGCATTGCTGGTGTACTGGTGGCGGCGCCGGGCCACGGATCAGGAGCGCGCAGTCTCCGGGCAGGCGGTTCGCCGCATAAGCACCTGGGGCTGGGTGGTGGCGACCGCGACGGCCACCTTCATGGTCAGTTCGGGCCTGGGTTTTCTCGGACAGCGCTTCGGCATCGAGCCGCAACCCGCCAACCTGGCGTTGATCGAAGCCGCTTTCGACGCAAGCCCGTTTTTGATGCTGCTGTTCGGCGTGATCATTGCGCCGGCTTACGAAGAGCTGCTGTTTCGCAGAGTGTTGTTCGGCCGCCTGTGGGCGTCCGGGCGCCCTTGGCTTGGCGTGCTGCTCAGCAGCGCCGCCTTCGCCTTGATGCACGAAATCCCCGGCACCACGGGCAACAGCTGGCAGGCGACCGGCGTGCTCTGGGCCACGTATGGATTCATGGGCGCGGCTTTCGCACTGGTGTACTGGAAGACACGCACGCTATGGGCGGCCATTGCGGCCCATGCCCTGAACAATGCCATAGCGTTGACCCTACTGAACCTGTCCAACAGTGCTTGAAAGCCCTTGGTTTGACGAAAAGTTAAGACGCCACTCGCCACACTCTGCGTTCACAGGAGGGGTGTCGATGAAGCATTTGATTCTTTCGGCGGCGATCATCGCTGCGCTGACGGCTTGCGCAACCACCACGTCCTCCACCGGCCGGCGCCAGTACGTGGGCGGGGTTTCGGAGCAGCAACTCAATCAGCTGGGTGCACAGGCCTTCGTCGAAGCCAAGACCAAGGGCCCGCTCAGCAACGATGCCAAACAGAACGCCTATGTGCGTTGCGTGGTAACTGCATTGACCCGGCAACTGCCGGCGCAGGCCCAAAGCGTGGGGTGGGAGACAGCGGTGTTCGCCAACAGCGAACCCAACGCGTTCGCGCTGCCGGGCGGCAAAGTCGGGGTGAACACCGGCATTTTCACCGTCGCCAAGAATCAGGACCAACTGGCGGCAGTGCTGGCGCACGAGATCGGCCACGTGGTCGAGCGCCATCATGACGAACGCATTACCCGGCAGATGGGTGCCTCGGGCGCAGTGCAACTGCTGGGTGCCTTGGCTGGCGACTACGGCGCTCTGGCGACCCAGGGCGGCAGCGTGCTGGCCCAGACCGGTTTTTTGCTGCCGGGCTCACGCGCGCAGGAAAGCGAGGCGGATGTGGTCGGACAGCGCTTGATGGCCGAAGCCGGTTTCGACCCAACGCAGGCCGTAAATCTTTGGCAGAACATGATCGCGGCCGGTGGCGGCCGCCCGCCTCAATGGCTCTCTACCCACCCTGATCCGCAATCTCGCATTCAGGAGTTGCGTAGCCGCGCAGGAACCTTGTCATCCACCTATCAGCAGGCACGCGCTTCGGGGCGTGTTCCCAAATGCGGATGAAGCGAGAATTGCTGCGTCGCACAACACCAACCCTGTTTCCGAGCCCTAGCCGTTTCTGTTAGCGTTGCCGCCCCCGTGCCCGGGCCGGCGGCGTTCCACCCGGTCTTCGCAGTCCCCAAGAGGTGATCCCCATGCTGTTCCGCAACTGCAAACAAGCTCTGCTTTCCTTGGCAATCGTTGGCCTGCTGGGCACGGCCGCCGTCAACGCCGACGCGCAGACGCGCGACCGCTCCGAGCGCAGCAGCAAGAAGCCGGAAAACATGTACCCCAACGCCACCCGCGAGGAGCCCAAGGCCAAAGGTGCAGCCAAGCTGCAAACGAAACTGCAGAAGCTGATCGACACCTACAACAAGGACGACTACGCCGCTACCCGCACCCAGGCCGACGAGTTGATCGCCAACCCGGCCGCCACCGATTACGACAAGGCAGTGGCCGCCCAACTCGCGTCCCAGGCCGTCTACAACCTGGACGACATGCCGGCCACCATCGCCTACCTGAAGCAGGCGGTGCAGCTCAACGCCCTGGACAACAACAGCCATTACCAACTGCTGTACATGCTGGCGGGCCTGCAGCTGCAGGAAGATCAACTGGCCGACGGCATAGCTACGCTGGACCGCTATTTCGCCGAAACCAAATCGCAGAAGCCGGAAGAGTTGGCGCTGAAGGGCCAAGCCCTCTATCAGCAGGAAAAGTACGCAGAGGCCATTCCGGTGCTGAAGCAGGCCATCGAATCCTCGCCCGAGCCCAAGGACAACTGGCAGCAGTTGCTGATGGCGTCTTACGCTGAAGCGGGCCAGGCGGGAGAGGCCGTACAGATGGCGGAAAAGATCGCCGCCAAAGCGCCGGCCGACAAGAAGGCGCAGATGAACCTGGCCAGCGTTTACCTGCAGGCCGACAAGTTGGACCAGGCTGCCGCGGTACTGGAAAAGCTGCGCAGCTCCGGCCAGATGACGGACGAAAAGGACTACCGCCAGCTTTACACCACCTACGCGAACATGGATGGCAAGGAAAAGGAAGTCATTGCCGTTATCAACGACGGCATGCAGAAGGGCGTGCTGAAGCCCGACCAGCAGACTTACCTGGCCCTGGCGCAGTCCTATTACTACTCCGACCAGATCCCGCCGGCGATCGAGGCCTGGCAGAAGGCCGCGCCGCTCTCCAAGGACGGCGAAACCTATCTGAACCTGGCCAAGGTGCTGTGGCAGGAGGACCGTATTCCCGAAGCCAAGCAGGCGGCCAAGTCGGCGCTGGAAAAAGGCGTCAAAAAACCCGAAGAGGCAAAGAAAATCATCGCTTTGCCCTGATTGTGAGATCCGGAAATTAGAGTTCCGGCACCCTGAAAAGATGGTACAGGCGTGGAAGATTGGTATAAGCTCGACACCCCCGCGCCGGAATCGGTTGCGGGTCCCCAAAATAATGATGGCGCCGCTTCGTCGGCCCAAGAACTGAGTTCACTGGCGCATGGCTGAACAACTGGTCATTAACAACAGGTACCGCGAAGAAGAGCAGCCGGGCTTGAACTGGTCGCGCATCATCGGTATCGCTTTCGTCATCGCGCTGCACGTGGCCGCATTCCTGTTGCTGCTGATCCCGGCCGTAGCCCCTCCCGGGGAAAAAGAGCAGGAACAGAAGACGATCGTGACCATCGTCGACGCGCCGCCACCGCCCCCGCCGCCGCCGCCGCCGCCGCCGCCGGATGAAACTCCGCCGCCGCCGATCAAGAACCTGGCGCCGCCTACCACCACCCCGCTGCCGCCACCGCCCGAAGCGCCGCCGATCGACGTGGCCGAACCGCGCCCGACCGACACCTTCGTGCCGCCGCAGCCACCGGCTCCGCCCGCCCCGGTCCAGAGCATCGGCGCCAGCGTGGACATCTCCTCCAAGAACATGAATCCGCCCAAGTACCCGCCCGCCGCCGCGCGCGCAGGTATCCAGGGGACGGTGGTGCTGATCATCGACGTCGATGCCAGCGGCAACGTCACCAACGTGGCGGTCGAAAAATCCAGCCGCAACCGCGACCTGGACCGTGCAGCCATGGATGCGGCGCGTAAATGGCGCTTCAATCCCGGCAAGCAGGGAGCCCAGAGCGTAGCCGGCCGCGTACGCGTGCCGGTTGACTTCAAGATGTAAAGCGCGGAGAAGTTTCTAACCGCACTAGCCTCAAACCGCATACACACCGCTGCAACCCTCAAACCCGCATCATTCTCATCATCACAAATAAAAGGTAAGCGTCATGCTGCAGGAAACCACCGCCGCTGCTGGAGGCACCAACGCCGCCCAGGCCCTGAACAACATGGGCTTTGAGCACCTTATTAGCGAAATGACCGCCACCCCCGGCTCGTATGTTGTTTCCTGGGTCGTGTTGATCACGCTGCTGATCATGTCCGCCCTGGCCTGGTACTGGACGATCATCAACTTCATCAAGAGCATGCGCCTGAAGGGCCAGGCCGAACGCGTCACCGGGACCTTCTGGGACACGGCCAACGCCCAGGACGCCATCCGCCTGATGGAAGAACAGCCGCGCAACGAGCCGTTCTCCAAGATCGCGCTGGACGCCGCCCAGGCCGCCGCGCACCACCAGCGTAGCGAAGGCTCCAAGCTGGCCGAGTCGCTGAACCGTTCCGAGTTCGTCGACCGCGCCCTGCGCCAGGCCGTCACCCGTGAAAGCTCCAAGTTGCAGGCCGGCATGACCGTGTTGGCGACCGTCGGCGCAACCGCCCCGTTCGTGGGTCTGCTGGGTACGGTGTGGGGCATCTACGGCGCCCTGATCCGCATCGGCGCCACTGGCCAGGCTTCCATCGACGCAGTGGCCGGCCCGGTGGGCGAGGCGCTGATCATGACCGCGCTCGGCCTGTTCGTCGCGATCCCGGCGGTGTTGGCGTACAACTTCTTCAACCGCACCAACAGCGCCACCAACGCCAAGTTCGACACCTTCGCGCACGACCTGCACGACTTCTTCGCCACCGGCTCGCGCGTCCGCTAAGCCTGCGTCGAATTCGAACAGATCAATAACGGAGCCCGAGAATGGCCTTCAGTAGTGGTAACGATAGCGGCGGCCCCATGGCCGACATCAACGTCACGCCCCTAGTGGACGTGATGTTGGTGTTGCTGATCATCTTCATCATCACCGCACCGCTGATGTCGCATAAGGTCCAGATCAAGCTTCCCGAAGCCAATCTGAATCAGAAGCCGGATGAGGCCGCCAAGCGGTCCGCACCGATCAACCTGGCGGTAAAGGAAGACGGTTCGCTGTACTGGAACGACGAGCGCATCACCAAGGAAATCCTGGAATCGCGGCTGTCCAGCGCGGCCCAGCTGACTCCACAGCCTCCGTTGAACCTGCGCGGCGACCGGACCACCAAGATGCGCACCATCAACGAGGTCACCAAGATCGCCCAGGAACAGGGCATGCTGGATATCGGCTTCGTCGCCACCAAAGACAGGGGCCAATAAGCCATGGCATTCACTACCGGTTCCGGCAAGGGCCAGCCCATGGCCGACATCAACGTCACGCCCCTGGTGGACGTGATGCTGGTGCTGCTGATCATCTTCATCGTGACCGCCCCGGTCATGACCTACCCGATCGACGTGGACCTGCCGCAGCGTGTGATCAACCCGCCGCCGCAGCTGCGCGAGCCGCCGCCGCCGATCGAGTTGAAGATCGACGCGTCCGGCCAGGTGACCTGGAACAACAATCCGGTGCAGGTCTCGGCGGTGCAGGCGATGATGGAAAACGAAGTGCAGCGCGACCCGACCAACCAGCCGTTGCTGCAGATCGACGCCAACCCCGACGCGCAGTACGACGTCATGGCCAAGGTCCTGGCTGCGGCCAAGAACGCGCAGATGCAGAAGATCGGTTTCGTCCAGCAGGAGTGATGCCTGGCAGGCGGCACCAAAAGAACGCTTCCACGCCGCCTTCGGGCGGCGTGGTCGTTTCAGGTCCATGGAATCCGGGCGAATGGGTCCGGCTTGTGGAATGTCAGGGGCGGGAGTAGCGTGGATTCGTCCCTCGACGCCCGGGAGTACGCCATGGCCTTCTCCGCTACCGAAAACAATTCCGTCGTTGCCGAAATGAACATCACACCGCTGGTGGACGTGATGCTGGTGTTGCTGGTGATCTTCATGGTGTCGGCGCCGCTGTTTACCAGAACCATCGACGCCAACCTGCCGCAGTTCGCGCCACCGGACCGCGAAATGGCGAAACCCCTTCAGCTGCAGCTGGACATCGCCGACGATGGTTCCTATCGGCTGGATGGGCGTCTGCTGACACCTTCCGAACTGGGCGCGCGCCTGGGCGATGCGGCAATCTCCGATCCGCGCGCGGTGTTGCGTGTGCATGGCGCTTCGGGAGCCGACTACCAGCAGATGGTCACCGTTTTGGCGGAAGCGCGTAGGCAGGGCATCGTCAACCTGAGCGTGCAGCATTGAGCTGAAGTCGGAAGCGACCGTCGCACCTGCGGCGGTTACCGCGGTTCGGAAAGAATCTGCAGGTAGTTGTGTACCGTGCGCTCCAAACCCACGTACAGGGCTTCGCTGATCAAGGCGTGGCCGATTGAAACCTCCAGCAGCTGCGGAACGGCTTCCAGGAACTCGGGCAGATTGGCCTGGCTGAGGTCGTGGCCAGCGTTGACGCCCATGCCGAGCGCCTGCGCCTCATGGGCGGTGCCGAGGCAGGCGGCAAGGGCGGCGCCTGCGTCTCCCGACGCCTGCGCATGGGCGAACGGACCGGTGTAGATTTCGATGCGGTCGGCGCCGATTTCCTTTGCCAACGGCAGCCCCGCGCCGCCGGCGTCGACGAACAGACTGACCCGGCAACCCAGGGATTTCAGTTCCGCAATCAAAGGACGCAGACGCTCGGCGTCGCGGTCGAAATCGAAGCCATGGTCCGAAGTGAGCTGGCCGTCGCCGTCGGGGACCAGCGTGGCCTGGGCCGGACGCACCCGCTCGCACAGCGCCAGAAACCCCGGATAGCCTTCGCGCGGCGGAGCGAACGGATTGCCTTCAAGATTGAACTCGACTTCGTGCTCCAGGGTCAGCGAAGCCAGCGCAAATACATCGTCGGTACGGATGTGGCGCTGGTCCGGGCGCGGATGCACGGTGATGCCGTGGGCGCCCGATTGCAGGCAGGTGCGCGCTGCGCGGACGACATCGGGCTCGCCAGCGCCGCGCGAATTCCGCAGCACGGCGATCTTGTTGACGTTGACGCTCAGCGCCGTCATCGCGCCTGGCCCCAATTCGGGAGATCCAGATTCAAGAATTGACCGGTGGCTCGGGCGTCTGCAATCCGGCCTTGCGCGCCTCGGCGATTTCGCGCAAGCGGCGCAGCTCTACCGGGTCGATCATCTGGCTTTCGTCGCGGCTGGTGCTGCCCACGCGCGCGGCGTACCACCCTACGATCCAGGCGACGAGCAAACCCAGCGAAGCCAGCAGACAGACCAGCATCAACACCACCGACGAGGTCTTCAACGCGATCCCCATCGCCCCCAGGGCCAGCAGCAGGAATAGCCAATGCATGTGGTGGGTCCCCTCCAGACAGTGGGCAAAGTTTACTATTTCCCGCGCCGCGAACTGCCGACCCGTTCACATCCGGCAGCTCATCCTGGCGCAGTCCAAGCGGTCCAGAAGGCCCGGGCATTCCGAAGCTTCGATCCGTCCGGCACGTTCACAGCAGCGGCGACATCAGCCGCGCCAACGCCTCGGGCAGGCGGTTGCGCCAGAGCGAGCGATTGCGCAAGTCCTGCACAGGGTCCGAAGCGGCGATCTCTCCTTCCATCAACTGGGCGAGGGTCGCGGCGATGGTCCGGTCGCGGAAGAGCACGGAGATCTCGAAATTGAGGCGGAAACTGCGATGGTCGAAATTGGCGCTGCCGATGAGGGCCAGGTCGTCGTCGCAGAGCAACGCCTTGGTGTGGAGCAGCCGCGGGCCGTACTCGTAGACCTTCACCCCGGCCGCCAGCAGTTCGTCGAAGTAGGAGCGTGCCGCATAGGTCACCAGGCGCGAATCGCTCAGCTTGGGCACGACCAGGCGTACATCCAATCCGCCCAGCGCAGCCGAAGTCAGGGCCATGCGCGCGGCTTCGCCCGGCACGAAATACGGCGTCACCAGCCAGACCCGGCTGCGCGCTTCGTGGATGGCGACCACATGGGCGCGGTGGATCGCCTCCCAAGAAGAATCCGGACCGGACACCAGCGCCTGCGCCGCGATCCCGCCCTCTATCCCGGGGTCGGTGGCCCGCCATAAGGTGGTGCCTTCGAAATCCTTGCGCTTCTGTCCTGTGGCGTAGGCCCAATCTTCCACGAACACCAGTTGCACGCTGCGCACCACCTCGCCTTCCAGCCGCAGATGCAGGTCGCGATAGGCCTTGTCGCCCAGGCGCTCGTCTTCTTCGTCGGTGATGTTGATGCCACCGGTGAAGGCCACACTGCCATCCACGACCACGATCTTGCGATGGGTACGCAGATTGACCCAGCTGCGGGTGAAGGGACGGAAGCGGGTAGGGTGGAACCAGGCGAACTCGCCACCGGCATCGAGCAGCGGCTGCAGGAAACGCTGGCTGACCTTCGACGAACCTACCGCATCCAGCAACAGGCGCACCTTGACGCCGGCGCGGGCGCGTTCGGCCAGCGCGTCGCGCAGGCGCGTGCCGATCCGGTCCGGCATGTAGATGTAGTACTCAAGATGGATATGGTTGCGCGCGCCTGCCACCGCATCGAGAAGCGCGTCGTAGGTGGCGCCGCCGTCCACCAGCAGTTGCGCCGAGGTCGCACTGGAAGGCGGCAGGCCGGTCGTGGCTTGGCCCAGCAAAGCCAGTTCGGAACCATTGCCGTCCGCCTCACTGGAAGCGTCGTGCGAAGTCATGCCGCTGCGGGTACGCAGACGACGCAGGCGCTGGCGATGGATCTTCTGCGGTCCCAGCAGGAAATAGATCAGATAACCCAGGTACGGCAGCAGCGCCAGCGAGAGCACCCAGGTGAGGGTGGCCACGGGTTCGCGCTTCTGTAGCACTATCCAGCCGCACAACAGCACGATGTACAGCAGCCAGGCCAGGGTCAGGTACAGCTTGAGGTGTGGGATGGCCCACAGCGCGTGCCACAGGTTCTGGAGGGATTCGAGCATGCACGAATACTAGCCGGTGTCGCCTGCGTTGAGACGGCTAAGCGCTAGCATCGCCGCATGGGCGAGCTGATCAAAGGCCGCGGCTCCACGGGCCATCTGCCCGGCCGCTTCGAAGTGACGGTCAGCCAGACCGTCGACGACGGCTGGCATGCCCAGGAGGAAGAGGAATTCGCCTCGGTCCTGCCGCGCACCCAGGTGCGCGAGGAAACCGCGCGCAGCATCATCACCCGCAACACATCGCCGGATATCTTCTTCTCGCAATCGGTTAATCCTTATCGCGGTTGCGAGCATGGCTGTTCGTACTGTTTCGCGCGCCCCTCGCATGCCTACCTGGGACTGTCGCCGGGTCTGGATTTCGAAACCAGGATCTTCGCCAAGACCAACGCGCCGGAGCTGCTGCGCCGCGAGTTGGCCAAGCCCGGCTATCAGGTCAGTCCAATCGCATTGGGCATCAACACCGACGCCTACCAGCCGATAGAGCGAAAACTGGAACTGACACGAAGGATCATCGAAGTTTTCGCCGAAACCAGGCATCCGTTCTCGTTGATCACCAAGAACGCGTTGGTGATGCGCGATATCGACCTGCTGGCGCCGCTGGCGCGCGAAAACCTGGTGAGCGTGCATTTCTCGGTCACTTCGCTGGACAACCGGCTTTCCGCTGCGCTGGAGCCGCGCGCCTCGGCGCCGCACTCGCGCCTGCGCGCCATCCGCGCGATGCGCGAAGCCGGCGTGCCGGTAGGGGTGATGGTGGCGCCGGTGATCCCGTGGGTGAACGATAGCGAGCTGGAGGCGGTGCTCGAAGCCGTGCGCGAGGCCGGGGCAGGCTCGGCCAGTTATGTGCTGCTGCGTCTGCCGCATGAAGTGGCGCCGCTGTTCCGCGACTGGCTGCAGACGCATGTACCCGATCGCGCCGCGCACGTCATGAGCACGATCCAGCAACTGCGCGGCGGCAAGGACTACGATTCGGCCTTCGGCAAACGCATGCGCGGCCAAGGTGTGTATGCGGATCTGCTGGAACGCCGATTCGCGCTGGCGCTCAAGCGCTATGGTTTTCCGCCGCGGCATCCGCGCGGGCTGGATTGCACGCGTTTCATCGCGCCGCGTGCGCCGTCTCCGCAAGGCGAGTTGTTCTAGGGTCACCACCACAATACGTGCCGCGCCGATTCGCAAGTGGCGAACCACCGGCCGACAAACACGCTAAGCTTCGACCATGGCGCGAGTGCCTGTGGCTAGCGTTCCAGTTGCCGCATTGCCGTGTCATTGCTTGGGGAAGCATGAAATCGATTTGCCCAATCGCGGGCGTTGCGTCGTTTGATCCATCATCAAGGGGATGAGTATGAAGTTTCGTTCTATCGCAGTGGCGGTCGCGCTGCTCGTCGCGGGAGTTCCGGCCGCCTTTGCCGGCCAGAAGGTCGCGCCGTCGCAGTACCACGGCAAGGACAAGCAGGAAGCGGCGCGTGCGCTGCTGGAAGTGGCCAAGGTGCAGGCCGGAAAGGGCAGCTGGGAGCGCATCGCTATCGGCCGCACCTATTACCTGGGTGGCTTCAAGGCTGAAGGCCAGGCGATTTTCGACGACGTGCTGGCCCACGACCCGGAAGGCACGGACTTGTTCCGTATCGGGCGCATCTACCGGCAGGCAGGGGAGTGGGACCGCGCCAAGGCGTTGTTCGAACGCGCCTTGCAGGAGAAGCCGAAGGACGTGCAGGGCTTCGCTGAGTTGGGTGCCTACTACATGCTGCTGGGCGACCGTGCCACTGCAGACCAGATGTTCGATCGCTCTTTCCAGCGCGAAGAAGAATTGTGGTCGACCGTAGCGGCTGCAGGCAGCTATCTGGGTGTGCCGCCGCAGGAGTAATTTTTTCGCCGCGCAACCGTGAACTCCGCATGCCAAGAGCGGACAGCAGCTGCTCTGCACGGGTCCCTCTCTCCGCCTGCGGGGAGAGGGTGGCCGACAGGCCGGGTGAGGAGCGGCCGGCGCTGGTGCTCCTTGGCGCGCTAAGACTAGTCCAGCGGTGCTGCACTGGAAATCTTCTCGCAAGCGATATCAGCGGTTCGGCCGGTTGACAGGCTCCGGCTGCCCCTCATCCGCCTTCGGCACCTTCTCCCCGCAAGCGGGGAGAAGGACGCTGTAGACGGTTCTGCGCGCACATCTCGAGCCACGAGCTTCGTCAACCAGTTCTGTTATTTCGGCCGGCCCAAGAACAGGTAGCGCATCAGCTGCGTGAGTGAAGACACATTGATGCGCATTCATTGTGTCCCTTCTGAGTAAATCGCTAGAATGCCGCGCCTTCGATCCAATGCGGATCGCAATCAAATATTCATCCCCAGGGATTGAGTGCATAGCATTAGTCGGCTGTTTCGCCGAGCGGCCAACACGCCGCGCGCGAATTCGTTATTCAAGCACCCGGGGCGCCGGCGCCCATGCCACCCCCAGCTCAATGTGACATTGCCAACATTTGGCAGCGCCAGTGCCAGTGCGCGCGTTTCGCTCGCGCGGAGCGCTGCCGTCGGGCACCTAGAACCGCTGACCCGTCATCGAAGAGTGAGCCCATGAGCACTAAGTCATTACATTTTCTCGCAACCGCAAAACTCCTTCTCGTTCTTGGAGGATGCCTTTGGTCTGGCTCGGCGCATGCGCAGGCCTTCCCTTGTTCCGGCGGCCAGGGCGAACGGATGGTCGGCATGTCGCAGGGTGGCGGGGTCGCTCCGTTTCCACTCTGCGTGAGAGACGGTGAAGCGCCCGCCCCCCAAGCTCCTGCCGATTCCTATGCTGCGATTGCCTGGCATCCAGATGCCGCCGACATTTGGGTCGATGGCAATTACACCGGTCCTAATTCCGCCGTGCCTGGAGCACTGGAAATGTGCAACCGGGTAATGGGTGGCGGCTGCACTTCGACCGGTGAATGGTGGAACTCGTCGATGACGGTCATCCGCGACCGGGCCGGAGATTTCCACAGAGGCTGGAACGGCGAAGGTAAGGCCGAACGGCGAAAGGCATTGGCGGAATGTTCGGCTGGACAACTCTTGCCTTGCGAGGTCTTCGCGACCATTCGTTCAAGCACCGATCGGCGTTCGCCCGGCGCCTCCGCGCGCAAACTATATGCGGCGTCCGCCTGGCGGGTCGGTGCCAACGGATACGACCACAAGCTGTACGTAGCAAGTGGCTATCGCAGTGCCGAAGCGGCAACCGCGGCTGCGGTCAAGTCGTGCAGCGATGCCACTTCGCAGGTCTGCCAGAGCAACGCGTTGAGCGGGAACGGGTTCATCCAGGCCTACAGCACCGACGAGGGCGAAAGCGCCACCCCGGAAACGACCGCCAAGCGTGCGCAGGAAGCCGCCAAGTTGAACTGCAAGATGTTGAAGAGCAAGACTTGTGAGCTCCAGGCGATATTCGACAGCCGCAAGCCTGGCCTCTTCGTACACGAATTCACCAAGGCCCCGGCCCGGTAGCGGCTGATCGGTAGACGAGAAAATCAACTGGACGAGTAAAGCTTCTCTGCCGACTGAAACAGAATCCAGCTGGTAGCGATGAACTTGTCGCCGTTCTGCGGGCGGTTGCCGCGGTGGGTGTGGGTGAAGGCGGTGGGGGCGATGAGCAGGCTGCCGGTGCGGGGCGCGATCTTGCGTTGCTGGAACAGGAATTCGGTTTCGCCTTCATCGAACCCGTCGTTGAGGTACAAGGTCCACAACAGGTGCCGGTGCAGGGTTTCGGCGCTGGCATCGCGCGGAAACAGCTCGCAATGCCAATAGGGGTATCCACCTTCGCCGGCCGAGTACCACTGCAGGTTGATCGCGCCCGGACGCAGGCAGGTGCGCGCCAGTTCGGCGATGGCCGACGCCTGCATGGCGGCGAAATCCTCGGCCTGCAGCCGGCGCGGCTGCCCGTCGCTGCCGGCGATCTGCAGCATCAGCGGCGAGATCAACGCCTGCGGATACTTGCGAAGGTAGTCCACCAGTCCGGCGAAGACCGCCTGTTGCAGACGCTGGTCGGTTTCGGCCCATTGCGCATCGCCGGTGATGCGGATGTCGCGGCTGTGCTTGAGTTCGGGGTACACGCCGCCGCCGACGCGGCCGGGTTGCAGGCCTTCGCTGTCGCGCATGCGCGACACGATGGCCGCGCAGGTGGCGCGGTCGATGGCGTCGGGATAGACCTCGATGAAGTCGGCGATCTCTGGCATGGACTGATTCTAAAGGCTAAACATCGGAATTCAGGGGCGATCCGGCAATGCAGTAACCGGGCGCAGGCGGGGTGGTGCTGCTATGGAGCAGGAGCAGATCCCTCGCTGCGCTCGGGATGACAAAGATCCTGGGCCGGCTAGATGATGCGTAGCGTGATCGCCTTCAGTACCGCTCGGGTGCGGTCTCGCGTGCCTAGTTTGTCCAGGATGGTGGAGACGTAGTTCTTCACCGTGCCCTCGGCCAGGAACAGGCTGCGCGCGATCTCCTTGTTGGAATAGCCGCCGGCCAGCAAGCGCAGGATCGCCACTTCGCGGGTGCTGAAGGCCTCGCTGGGCGCGGTTTCATCGCCGAAGCGGAAGCGCGCGCGCACCGGGTCGGTGCTTACCGGTTGCAGCAACGTGTCGCCGGCGGCCACCCGGACGATGGCATCGCGCAGGTCTTCCGGTGCAGCGTCCTTCAGCAGGAAACCTTGGGCGCCCGCATCGGTGGCGCGCAACAGCAGGTCGCTGTCGTCGAAGGTGGTGAGCAGCAGCATCGGCGTGGCGTCGCCGCGTTCGCGCAAGCGCAGTAACGCCTGGATGCCATCGAGGCCCGGCATGCGTATGTCGCTGAGCACCACGTCCACGGATTGTCGTTCCAGCTTGCGCAGCAGTTCTTCGCCGTCCTCGGCTTCCAGCGCAACCTCGATGTCCTGCTGCTGCAGCAGCGCGCGCAAACCGGCGCGGACCAGCGCCTGGTCGTCGGCCAAGGCCACGCGGATCGTGTTGCCGCTCATACGGGAAAACCCGCTTCGATGCGCAGCCCGCCGTGCGGTGCGGTAGTTACCCGGAAATCGCCCCGGGAAGCCTCCACGCGTTCGCGCATCCCGGCCATGCCGTTTCCTTCCCGAATGATTCCCTTCACCACGCCGTCATCCTCGATCCGCAGCACGATCCGTTCGCCTTCGCGCGATATTTCCACCAGCACGCGGCTGGCGCCGGCATGGCGCGCGGCGTTGGTCAGCGATTCCTGGACCAGCCGCAACAGGGTCTCGGCCCGGGCCGGATCGGTCACCTGCACGTCCTGGCCGATGCGCAGGTCCATGCGCAGCTTGGGCAGCGGCGCGGCCAGCGCGCGCAGGGCGGTTTCCAGGTCCAGGCCGCGACTGTCGCGCAGGGCCTGCACCACGTTGCGGATGTCCGCCAGCAGTTCGCTGGACAGGCGTTGCGCAAGCTGGATCTCTTCGCGTTTGGCGAACGCCGGATCCGATGCCAGCGCGCGCAAGTTGAGATGCATGGCAGTCAGCTTGTGTCCGGCCACGTCGTGCAGTTCGCGGGCCATGCGCAGGCGCTCGGCATCGCGCGCGCTGTCGGCCAGCAGCGCGCGCGTGGCCAGCAGGTCGGCATTGACCAGCGCAAGCCGGTCGCGGGTGCGCTCGGCATTGCTGGCGTAGTGGCCCACCAGCAGGGCGAATGCCTGGAAGCCGCTGTAGATCAGCACCATCAAGCCCGGCGAGGAAAGCCCGGCGTCGCGCAACAGCAGATAGAACAGCACATTCACCAACGCCATCGCCAGCACGGTCGCGCGCAGCGACCAGACGATGCTCAGCTGCGCCGCAAGCACCACCAGCAACACCGGCGTGGTGCCGGTGCGCGGCGCCAACCACACCAGCGCCAACGCGCTGGCGGCTATGACCGCGAGCAAAACATTTGCCTGCCAACGCCTCAGTTGCGGCAGGTCGCAAGTCAGGCTGGCAGCCAGGAACACAAGCATCAGGCCCCAGCACAGGCCCAGGCTCCGCGGCTGCGCGTCCTGCAATGAAATCCCCACTGCCAGCCAAGTCAGCAACAGGGCCAGGTTCAACGGTTGCATCAGGTGGCGTAGCAGTGCGCGCATGCCGGCATGCTGCGGGGTGGCCGCAGCGTTGGCAATGCATCGGCGCTTGAAAGTGACTTCCGGCACTGCTGACAGCACGTTGTCAGTAGCGGCCGCGCAAGCTTTCTCCACCCCAATCGAAGGCGACACCGATGGACCCGCAACGCCGACTCCTCACCGCCGCCTGTCTCGGCGGCGCGACCGCCACCGTGCTGGCGAACGCTTTCGCCCAGACCGGCACTTCCACCCAACCAGTCTCCGGAGCAGCCCGCGTGGCCCACCCCTCCCCAAGCACCGACCACGACGGCAGGCACGATTTCGATTTCTTCCACGGCCGCTGGCACCTGCACAACCGACGCCTGAAAACCTGGCTCGCCAATTCCGATGAGTGGGTCGAATTCGAGGGCAGCCTGTCCTGCCAGTCGCTGCTCGATGGCATCGGCAATATCGATGAGGTCGTGGCCGATTTCGGCGACGGCATCCACGGGCTCAGCCTGCGTCTGTTCGATCCGGCCACGCGGCAGTGGAGCGACTACTGGGCGACCAAACGCGCCGGCTTCCTCGGACCGCCGGTGATCGGGGCCTTCGCCGGTGGCGTGGGCACGTTCTTCGGCGACGACCAGTTCGAAGGCCGCCCGGTGCGGATCCGCGCGCTGTGGTCGCAACCTGCCGCAGACCACGTGCATTGGGAACAGGCCTTCTCGCTCGATCAGGGCAAGACCTGGGAAACCAACTGGACCATGCGCATGACCCGCCAGGCCTGACCGGATCACGGAGCCCACATGAGCAGATTCGTCGAAATCCGTTCCTACGAGCTCAAGCCCGGCACGCGCGAGCAGTTCGACCGCATCGCCACGCAACAGGCCATCCCGATGCTGCGGCGGTGGGAAGTGGACGTGGTGGCGCACGGGCCGTCGCCGCACGATGGCGATTCCTATTACCTGATCCGTTCCTACGCCAGCCTTGCCGACCGACAGCAGAGCCAGGACGCCTTCTATGGCAGCCAGGAATGGAAGGACGGTCCGCGCGCGGCGATCCTGGCGCTGATCGAGAACTTCACTTCCGTCGTGCTCGAACTGGAGCCGGCGACGGTCGAAGCGTTGCGGAGTGCGCCGGTCGGAAGGGCGGCGGAATGAAGACGACGAGACTGCCGCTGGCGCTGCTGTTGGGCGCATGCCTGAGTGCCGTCGCCGGCGCGCAAACCAACGATGTCGACAGAACAGGAGCCGCACCCATGCAAACGACGACGACCTGCTGCGCAGTGATGGAGCTGCGGCAGTACACGCTCAAGCCAGGTCAGCGCGAAACGCTGATCGACCTGTTTGATGCCAAGTTCGTCGCCGGCCAGGAAGAAGCCGGCATGCAAGTCATCGGCCAGTTCCGCGATCTGGACGCGCCGGACCGTTTCGTCTGGTTGCGCGGCTTCGCTGCCATGCCGCAACGCAAGCGGGCGCTGGAAACCTTCTACGGCGGACCGGTGTGGAAGGACAACCGCAGCGCGGCCAACGACACCATGATCGATTCGGACAACGTGCTGTTGCTTCGGCCGGCCACGCTGACTTCCGGATTCGCCTTGCAGGGTCTTACGCGCGACCGGCGGCCTGCGGGGCTGGTGGTCGCCTATCTCCACTACTTGCAGCGGCCCGTGGAAGAATCGACCAGGCAAGATCTGGAGCGGCGGCTGCGTTCTGTCCTTCAAACTTCCGGAACGCAGCTGCAAGCGGTGCTCGTCAGCGAGCATGCCGAGAACACCTTCCCCGCCTTACCGGTGCGGTTGGACGAGGAAGTGCTGGTATGGGTGGCGGGTTTCGCCGATCAGTCCACATACGATGCTCAGCGCGTCGCTCTCGAAGACGTCGCCCTGGCGCTCAAGCCATACGAATCGGCGCCACCCGAACGCCTGCACCTGTCGCCAACCTCGCAATCCTTGTTGCGTGGGACCGCGGAGGAACAACCATGATCGCTTCGTTCGCCGGAGACGACGATGGTCGCCACGACTTCGACTTCTACTACGGCTACTGGAAGGTGCGCAACGAACGGCTGAAACAGCGCCTGGTCGGCAGCGACGACTGGGAAACCTTCGAAGCCACCCAGCGCTGCCGGCCGCTGCTCGACGGCATCGGCAACCTGGACGACTTCGTCACCGAATGGAGCGGCGGGTTCCGCGGCATGACCTTGCGCCTGTTCGACCTGCAGGCCAAGCAGTGGAGCATCTACTGGGCCAGCAATCGAAGCGGAGTGCTGGAGCCGCCGGTGAGGGGACGGTTCGAGAACGGCGTCGGCACCTTCCATGGACGCGATACCCACGAAGGCCGGCCGGTGCTGGCGCGCTTCATCTGGTCGGACATCAGCGCCGATGCGGCGCATTGGCAGCAGGCGTTTTCCACCGACGAAGGCGCCAGCTGGGAGACCAACTGGCACATGTGGATGACGCGGATCGGCCGATGAGCCTTTGATCCGGACCCCGCGGCACGCCATGATGGCCGCATGCGCCGCGCCGACCGCCTGTTCCTGATCATCCATGCCCTGCGCGGCCGCCGTTCGGCGATGACCGCCCAGCAACTGGCCGGAACCCTGAATGTCTCCCTGCGCACCATCTATCGCGACGTCGCCGACCTGCAACTGTCCGGGGTGCCGATCGAAGGCGAGGCCGGCATCGGCTACGTGTTGCGCAAGGGTTCGGACATCCCGCCGCTGATGTTCAACGCCGACGAACTGGAAGCGCTGGTGGTGGGCACGCGTTTCGTGCGCGCCTTCGGCGGCGAGCGCCTGGGCGTGAGCGCCAGCGCCGCGTTGCTGAAGATCGAAGCGGTGCTGCCGCCGGAACTGCGCGAGCGTTCGCGCCGCACCCGCATCTATGCGCCGGAACTGGACAACCGCATCGAGGCCAGCGGCATGATCGACCGCCTGCACGCGGCGGTGGAAGCGCGCCAGATATTGCGCCTGCAGTACCGCGATCCGGCCGGCAGCGAGACCACGCGCGAAGTGGAGCCTTTGTGTCTGAGTTTCTGGGGTGGCAGCTGGACGCTGGGCGGTTGGTGCCGGTTGCGTGGGGATTTCCGCAATTTCAGGCCGGACAGGATCGTTGCTCTGGAGGTTACTGGGGAAGCGTTTGTCGAGAGCGCCGGGCGGGATCTAGATGCTTATTTGCGAACGGTGGGGAGGTAGGTCGGGGTTACATCCCCGACGCGGACTCTCGCGCTGAACCTTTGCGTGCGTCGGGGGCGTAGCCCCGACCTACGACAACCGCGTCTGTCACCGTCCCCATTGCCACTGCGCACCCACCAGAAAGGTGCGTCCCGGTCCTGGCTCATAGAACCGCCCGTTACCTTCGTTGACGATCACCGAACCGATGTACCCCTGATCCAGCGCGTTCTCGATCCGCGCGAAGGCACGCAGCCCGCCGGACGCGAACTTCCATTCGCGCGCCGCTTCCAGGTGCAACAGCAGATAGCCCGGCGCCGATTCGCTGGCCACATCATTGACCACCACATCGCTCACGCCTTCGGTTTCCGCCGCTGCGCTCCACAGGCTTCCGCGCCATTGCAGACGGCCGAACCACTGTTGGCGCGCTACGCCGGGAATGCGCGAACCTGCCGCCACCGGCGTCGAAGGCACAGTGCAGCCGGCACCGGTGCAGACCAGATAGGCGCTGCGGAAAGTCGCGTCCAGCCAGGTGTAGGCCAGCTGCAGTCGCCATTGGTCGGAGAGTGCGGTTTCGAACGAAGTTTCGAAACCTTGGCGTCGCGCGCGACCCACGTTCTGGAAACTGCTGCGCCCGCCCACATTGCGCGCCACGGCCAGCTCGTCGTCGGTGTCTGCGCGGAACAGCGCGGCCTGCAGGTGCGTGTCGCTCTGGCCGCGCCATTTCATTCCCAACTCCACATTGCGGCTGATCGCCGGCTGCAGATCGAAGGCCAGGCCGGCGCCGCCATCGGCGCGGTAACCCAGCTCGTTGAAGGTCGGCGTTTCGAAACCGCGGCCGGCGGAAACGTAGAAGCGCAGATCCTCGCCCGGCTCGAACATCAGCCCGGCCACCGGCGTGGTATCGCGATAGCGCACCTGGCCGCTGTCGTCGGGATTGCCGCCGGCGATATAGCGATCGAGGGCGGTGAACTCCACTTCGCTATGGCGCGCACCGGCCAGCAGCGACCAGCGAGGCGCGAACCGCCACCAAGCCTGCGCGAACTGATCCACGTTGCGCACCCGGTTGCTTTCGTTGCGCCGTAGCGCGCCTTTGACGCCCAGCGTAGTGCCGACGAAGTTCTCGTAGCCGCGCCGTTGCTGGTCCTGCCGGTCGAAATTGGCGCCGGCAGTGAACTCGAACGGTTTCGAGGCCAGCTCGCCTTGCCAGCTCCAGCGCAGATCGGCGCCGCCGTAGTCGCTGTCCAGGTCGATCACCCCGCCTGCATTGAGCGGGTTGGTCTGCGCCGCGATCGGCAACGCCAGGAACTGCTCCACCGCGCGCCGTCCCGCATACGCCATGACGCGCCAGGTCTGGGCGTCGCCAACTTCCTGTTCGTAAGTCAGTCCGCCCTGGCTCTGGCGCACCGACTTGCGCGTATCGAACTGCGTGGCAACCGGCGTGGCCTGGCGCGGATCGGCCCGCACCTGCGCGCGGGTCAGGCCCAGCGGGTCGTCGGCGTCGGGCAGGTCGACATGATTCAACACCAGGGTCAGCTTGCGCGAAGGATCGATGCGGAAATCGAAGCGCGCGTTGAGCGAGTCGCGCCGCGCCGCGCTGTGGTCGCGATAACCCCGGGTGTCCAGGCGCGAGGGGGCCACGTTGTAGCCGAAATCGCCACTGGCGCCACGCAACTGTGCGCCCAGCGTGTAGGCATCGTCGCTGCCGCCGGTGGCACGGACACGCCACGGATCGCCTTGCTTTCCTTCCGCGCTCCACAGCTGCACCACCCCGCCCGAAGAGTTCCCGTACAACGCGGAGAACGGGCCGCGCATGATCTCGATGCGTTCGCCGCCCAGCGCGTTGAAATGCGAAAGCTGTCCTTGTCCATCCGGCATGGAAGCGGGAATGCCGTCGGAGAACAGACGCACGCCGCGCACGCCGAAAGTCGAACGCGCGCCGAAGCCGCGAATGGACAGCTGCGTGTCCTGCGCATAGTTCTGGCGATCGCGGGCCAGCAGTCCGGGAACGCCGCCCAGCGCATCGGAAACATCGACGGCGCTGCCGTTGTCGTCCTCGTCAAGGAAGACGGTATCGACCGAAGCCGGGGTGTCGAATCCCTCGATGCCGACCAGGCGCGTGGCCTGCACGCGGACGCGGTCGAGGGTGACGGGATCGTCGTTAGGGGATTGTGCGCAGACGTCCCAGCTAGGCAAGGAAAAAGCGAGCAAAGCGAGGGTAGGGATCTTCGAATTCATGCGCCATGATGGCGCATCACGTAACAAAGAGTCGTCATCCCGGCGAATGCCGGGACCCATCTTTCCGTCGATGTGGGAAATGGATCCCGGCATTCGCCGGGATGACGACCATTTATTTTTTGCCGGCCGATCAATCCTGACGCTGTAAGGCCCAGCAACAACGCTTAAACACCTATACGTCCGCGTCCATCGCCCAGCCTTCGCCGGTGCCGCGAGTGAACACCTTGTCGGTGTCCAGCACCCTGCCCGCCGGATACGCTTCACCCTGCGCCAGCTGTGCGTAGATCGGGGTGAAGTCCGGCGCGGTCGCGTCGATCAACTGCTCGAAGCTGTCGATGACGAAGTAGGTCTTCTGGAAAGTGTCGATGCGGTAGCGCGTGCGCATCACCCGCTGCAGATCGAAACCGATGCGGTTGGGCGCTTCGGACTCCAGCGAGTACAACGACTCGCCCTTCGACGAAACGATGCCGCTGCCATAGATGCGCAGGCCCTGCGGCGTGTTGATCAGGCCGAATTCCACCGTGTACCAGTACAGGCGCGTCAGGTTGACCAGGGCCTCGGGGCCGATGCCGTGCGCCTTCACGCCGCCGCGGCCGTAGGCCTGCATGTAGTCGGCGAACAACGGATTCATCAGCAGCGGCACATGGCCGAACAGATCGTGGAACAGATCCGGCTCGGCGATGTAGTCGATCTGGTCGGGGCGGCGTATCCACCAGGTCACCGGGAAGCGGCGGTTGGCCAGGTGGTCGAAGAAATCCAGTTCCGGCAGCAGGCCCTCCACACCGATCAGGGTCCAGCCGGTGGCTGCGCCCAGCACTTCGTTCAACTGGTCGAAGCGCGGGATCGCATGCGGGGTCATGCCCATTTCGTCCTGCGCGTGCAGGAATTCCTCGCTGGCCCGGCCCACCAGCAGCTCGCGCTGGCGCTGGTACAGGGTTCCCCAGGTCGCATGATCCTCGGCTTTGTAGTCCTCCCATGGTTGTTCCACCACGGCGGTCGTATAGACCGGCACGTAGCCCTTGTCGGTCTGCTGGTGCTCGACGCGGCGCGGCTCGTTCATGGGGTTCTCCGGGGGAGGGAAGCGGCCTTCGATGGTAGCGCCGCAACCACGCAACAGGGTTGCAAAGTTGCGGTGATCCCCGCTGCTGGCGCAATATTCGTGCGTGAACTGCCGAAAGTGAGCATGAAATGGCCGAATCCGTTTCCCTGGACCGCACCGACCTGCGCCTGCTCGCGCTCTTGCAGCAGGACGGGCGCGCCACCAATGCCGAGATCGCCGCCCAGGTGAACCTGTCGCCGTCGGCCTGCCTGCGCAGAATCCAACGCCTGGAGTCTTCGGGCGTGATCCGCGGCTACGCGGCCATGGTCGATCCCAAGCGCGTGGGCCTGGGCCTGCAGGCGTTCGTGCGCGTCCAATTGGAAAAGCACGGGCAGCTGGGGCTGGACCGTTTCATCGATGGCGTGAACCAATGGGATGAAGTGGTCGCCTGCCATGCGCTCACCGGCGACATGGATTACCTGCTGCAGGTGGTGGTCCAGGACCTGGAGCACTTCTCCCGCTTCCTGCTGGACAAACTGATCAACGCCACCGGGGTGGCCGATGTGAATTCCAGTTTCGTGTTGCGCACGGTGAAGCAGACGCGGGCGTTGCCGCTGGGGCATTTGCAATAGCGAACCGAGTGCCTTTGCTGTTGCTGTTGCTTTGCCCCCTTTGGCAAAGGGGGCTACGGGGGATTTGCTTTTGATCTTGTTCTTGAGCTTTTGAAAGCAAAAGCAAATCCCCCTCAATCCCCTTTTTCAAAGGGGAGGTAATCGCGTCCCTACGGCAGGGTCACGCCCTTCATGCATTCCTCGACCCTGGTCTTGAGCGCCGGATCGGTCACCGACTGCAGCGCGGCGAGCGCTTTGGCTTCATAAGCCTCGGCGATCCCGGGCGCCGGCTCGATGAAAGGCGAAGTGCATAGGTTGCCGACGCTGTAGCCGTGGCCTGCCAGCGCCAGCACGCGCTCGGGCGCGTTCGGCAGCGCCCGCGCCAGCGACTGGCTCAAGGTTTCGCCGGTGCCGGCGTCGGAGCCGGCGCGCAGACGCAAGGCGATGGTCAACCAGACAGGATCGGCGGTGGCGATGGCGTCGCCGACCTTGCCGAAGCGCGCCTGGTCCCGGTCCAGCGCGGCGATGACGGCCTTGGCTCCCTTGCCGTCGATTTCCGCATTGATTTGCTTGGCCAATTCGGGTTCTACGGGGGCGGTCTGCACGGCGGGCACGGCAGGCGGCGGGACAGCCGGAGCCGCGGAAACCGGCGGGGTGGACGTCGCGGCGGGCTCCGGCGGGGCAGCGACAGGCGAGCAGGCCGACAGCAGCAACCCGCCACAAACCAACTGAACCAGCAATCCAGCTTGCTTCACGCCGTTCTCCGCAGATAGGGAGGGGGCAGCATCGCAAAATCCGGCAAGCCCGGTTCGTGACCCGATTGGCTGAACGGGACTTCCGGCCATTGCCCCGGCTGTTGCTGTCCTGCAACATGCACGTGCTAGGCCCAAGGCCTACCTTCGCCTCTCCTTCTTCCACCACCCCACCGGAAGCCACCATGCCTGCCAGCCGCTCCTCGTCCGTGCGCCCGCACCGACTCGCCCTCGCCATTGCCGCCCTGCTGCCGTTCGGCGCCGCCTTCGCGCAGGAAGCCGCACCCGCTGAAACGACCCCAAGCGAAGCCACCACCCTGGACGCAGTCGAAGTCACCGCCCAGCGCCGCGTCGAAAACATCCAGGACGTGCCGGTTTCCATCAGCACCATCAGCAGCGAAAAACTCGACGTGCTGGCCTCCGGCGGCAACGACGTGCGCTTCCTGTCCGCGCGCGTGCCCAGCCTCAACATCGAATCCTCCTACGGCCGCGCGTTCCCGCGCTTCTACATCCGCGGCTTGGGCAACACCGATTTCGACCTCAACGCCTCGCAGCCGGTCTCGCTGATCTATGACGACGTGGTGCAGGAAAGCCCGCTGCTGAAAGGCTTCCCGGTGTTCGACCTGGAACGCATCGAAGTGCTGCGCGGCCCGCAGGGCACGCTGTTCGGCCGCAACACGCCGGCCGGCGTGGTGAAGTTCGAATCGGCCAAACCCACCCAGGAATTCGGCGGCTACGGCCGCGTCGCCTACGGCACCGACAACATGTGGAACGTGGAAGGCGCGGTGGGCGGCGGCCTGACCGATCGCTGGTCCGCGCGCGCCTCGGTGCTGTTCCAGCGCCGCGAAGATTCGGTGACCAACACCTACATCCCCGGCCCGGACCGCGGCGCCGAGGGTTACGACGAATCGGCTGCGCGCGTGCAGTTCCTCTACGAAGGCGACGCCTTCGAAGGCCTGTTCAACCTGCACAAGCGTCACCTCAACGGCACCGCGCGCCTGTTCCGCGCCAACATCATCGACCCGGGCACCAACAACCTGGTGCCGGGCTTCGACCGCGATGAAGTCTCCACCGACGGCGTCAACTTCTCCGAGCTCGACACCTGGGGCGGCAGCGCGCGCCTGCGTTGGGAGCTGGGCAACGTGAACCTGTACTCCATCACCGGTTACGAAACCGCCGAATCGCTCAACCGCGGCGACATCGACGGCGGTTTCGGCGCGGCGTTCCTGGGCCCGGGCAACTCCGGCCCCGGGTTCATTCCATTCGCTTCCGAATCGGCCGACGGTCTGCCCGATCATCGCCAGATCACCCAGGAATTCCGCGTGGAATCCAACGAATGGGGCCGCTTCGACTGGCAGGCCGGTGTGTTCTGGTACGACGAAGACATCACCATCGACAGCTTCAACTACGACTCGCTGACCGCCGGCAATCCGCAGGCCGGCCACGCCATCCAGCAACAACGCAACAAGGCTTGGGCGGTGTTCGCCAGCGGCGACTTCGAAGTCAGCGACGCCTTCACTCTGCGCGGCGGCCTGCGTTACACCAAGGACCAGAAAGACTTCAGCGCCTCGGTGCTGGAAGGCGCGCCGTTCGGCGCGCCGGTGGGCGGCCCGTACAACGTCAACACCGATGTCGACGATGTCAGCTGGGATCTGAGCGGCGTGTACGCGCTCAACGAAGACGTGAACCTGTACGCACGCGTGGCCAAGGGTTTCCGCGCGCCGTCGATCCAGGGCCGCCTGCTGTTCGCCAGCGCGCTGGCGCCCAACGGCGGCGTATCCACTGCCGATTCGGAAGAAGTGATTTCCTACGAAGCCGGCATCAAGGCCGACCTGTGGGACAAGCGCGCGCGCCTGGGTTTCAACGTGTTCCGCTACGACGTCAGCGACCAGCAGATCATCGCCGTCGGCGGCGGCGCCAACACCGCCACGCTGCTCAACGCCGACAAGACCATCGGCCAGGGTTTCGAGCTGGATCTTGAGGCGTACCTGACCGACAACCTGCTGGTCACCCTGGGCAGCAGCTACAACGACACCGAGATCGACGACGCCACCCTGGCTGTGCCCGGCTGCGGCGGCGGTTGCACCGTGACCGATCCGGAAACCGCACCCGGTTCGGGCCTGTACCTGATCGACGGCAACTCGCTGCCGCAGGCGCCCAAGTGGGTGCACAACGTGACCGCGCGCTGGAGCGTGCCGGTTGGCTCGGGCGAGTTCTACGTGTTCACCGACTGGGCCTACCGCAGCGAAGTGAATTTCTTCCTGTACGACTCGGTGGAATTCCGCGGCAAGTCGTCGCTGGAAGGCGGCCTGCGCCTGGGCTACAACTGGAACCAGGGCGACTACGGCGTGGCCGTGTTCGGCCGCAACATCACCGACCAGACCCGCATCGTCGGCGGCATCGACTTCAACAACCTCACCGGCTTCCTCAACGAGCCGCGCACGGTGGGCGTGGAGTTCAGCGCAAGGTTCTGATGCATGGCGGCTCTTCTTCCCTCAGGGAAGAAGAGCCGTTGGCGCAGCCTCCCTGTAGGAGCGACGCGAGTCGCGAAGCTCGTAGCGGTCGAGGTTGCAGGGATTGGCGGTTGCGTGATTGTTGCGTGTTTCGCGACTCGCGTCGCTCATACGGCTCGTTGTCGCGCAGCGCCTCGTGGACCACGTCCAATAACTGCTCGTCCGGATCGGTGCGCTGTTCCCAGTACATCACGCCGCCAAGGCCGCGTTCACGCACGAAATCCGCCTTCGCGCGCAACGCCTGCGGGTCTTCGTAACTGATCAGGCGCCGGTCCTTCTCGTTCCATAGCCAGGCCGCCTGCGCCTGCTCGTCCCAAAGACGGACGAAGCCGCCCTTGTCCAGATGATTGAGGGCGATCTCCTGCCAGGTGACGAAGCCGCCTTCGCTGGCGAAGGGCTGGTGCAATCCCTGCTGCGCATCGCCCACTTTGCCGAACACGCGGCCATAGAACGCCAGGCCGACATTGAGTTTGCGCGGCGGCGTGCCCGCTTTCAGGAATTCGTCCACCGCCTGTTCGGTGGTGCGGCTGCCCGGAGCGGCCGTGCGCGAACGGTACAAGGACGCGTGATGGCCAGTGGTGGGGGTGAGGCTGCCGTAGAAGTCGTAGGTCATCAGGTTGATCCAGTCCAACACTTCGGAGATCCGGGCGATCTCCAAACCGCGTGCGGCTTCGCCATCGGCGGCGGCGATGGTCAGCAGATAGCGGCGGCCACCGTTGTCGGCGCTCAGGTTATCGAGCTTGGCGCGAACGGCCTGCAGCAGCAGGGTGAAGTTCTGTTTGTCCTCAGGTCTATGGCTAATGCCGGGCCCCGGGTGGGCCGGATACTCCCAATCGATATCCAAGCCATCCAGGTCGTGCGCGCGCACCAATGCCACGGCGGTATCGGCGAAACGGGCGCGCGCAGCGTCGGTGAGTGCGGCTTCGGAAAAGTTGCCCGCGCCCCAGCCGCCGATCGACAACAGCACCTTCAGTTCGGGATTGTCCTTGCGCAACGCCAACAGTCCCGCCAGCGAACCGGCAGCGGTCGGGGACGGCAGGAAAACCTCGTGCGCCGGATTGACCTGGGCGAAGGCGAAGTTGATGACGTCCAGTTTCCCGGCAATGATCTTCGGTAACCTCGGGCCGTCGGTCGCATAGCCGATGACACGATAGTCGTGCATCGCCTCTTTGGCGTCAGTGCCGCCTGCGAATGCGGCGAATGCCAACATGCCGAAGGCCAGCCGCCTCGCGCAACCACGCAACATTTCCATTCGCCGCATGCCTCCCTTGATTGCAAGAGAGCCAACTATAGCGGCGCAAGTGCGGCTACAGAACGCGCGCGATCGCCGACGTCAACGATGACGCGCGACGGCCAGAAACTGTCTTGCGCGCGTCATACGATACTTATGTCATGACTGCGGCGGTTCGCGCGGAGGAAAGCGCAGCACTGTGCCGTGCCTCTCTTCTTCTAGCGGCCGCACCCACAGCACCGGCACTTCGCGCGGTGCGGGAGGTTCAAGTTCTTCGTCCAGCGGTGCCAGACCCTCTTCCTCGTCTTCCCAGCTGTAACGCTTGCGCGGCAGGGCGGGGTCCAGCTTGCGGAACAACACCGCGGCCAGCAATCCGCCCACCGCGCCGCCCAGGTGCGACTGCCACGACACGCCGGGTTCGTGCGGCAACACCGTCAACAACATCCCTCCGTAGAACAGGAACGCGATCATGCCGGTGGCGATGGCCGGGCGGTCGCGACGCAACACGCCCAGGCCGAAAATCAGGAACATCAATCCGTGGGTGACGCCGCTGGCGCCGAGGTGGCGCGACCCCGCATCGCCCAGAAACCATGCGCCCAGCCCCGAGCCGATCCACAACAGCGGCAGCGACCACAACGTGGCGCGCGGGTACACGCTGCCGGCCAGCGTACCCAGCATCAGCAGGGCCACGCCGTTGGCGGCGATATGCTCCACCGAGCCGTGCAACAGCGGTGCGGTGAGCACGCCAAGCAGGCCTTGCACGCTATGCGGCGCAACGGCCAATGGCGTCCAGTCGAAGCTGCCCTGCGCGGAGTAGGCCAGGATCAGCAGCAGTACGAAGGCCAGGCTGAAGTTGAGCGCGCGGATCAGGCGGCGGCGGTCGGCCTTGGCCTGGGTCTGCGGATCGTGGCGCGGATCGTCGGGGTGATAGGGGTCCATGAGCAAGGGATGGCGACGGGGGGCGGGAATGCAAGGGCGGGTGGGTCGGGATAGTGAGTCCCGAGGAGTTCACGCGCATATCAGGAAAAGAAAAAGCGGCTCTCCCCTGGTGGAAGAGGTCGACGGGCTCGCTTGGCGGGAGAGGGTCAACGGAGACAGTTCGCTTCAGACCGCGATGTCCGGAGACATTCAAGAAGCGGCTTGTTGGACCTCCTCGTAGCGCATGGCTTCGCACTCCGCTCGCCCCTCATCCGCCCTCCGGGCACCTTCTCCCCACGAGGGGGAGAAGGACCGGTCGCAAGCTTGTTCGACGGGGCCAGGGCGATGCCAGCCGGTAGAATGCGCACATGAATACCCCACTCCCCCAAGCCCATCTGAAGAACGCCTGGCGTTCCAGCCACCCCTGGATCTTCCAGAAACTGGTGGCCAAGCCCGAACAGAAGCCCAAGCCCGGCAGCATCGTCGATGTCATCGGCGTGGAAGGCGAATGGATCGGCCGCGGCTTCTACAACGGCCATTCGCGCATCGCCGTGCGCATCCTGGAAACCGACCCCGATGTGCCCGTCGACGCCGGCTGGTTCTCGCGCAAGATCGCCCAGGCGGTCTCGCTGCGTCGCGAGGTGCTGAAACTCGATGAAGTGTCCAACGCCTGGCGCGTAGTGCATGCCGAAGGCGACGGTTTGTCCGGACTGGTGGTGGACCGCTACGACGATCTGCTGGTGGTCGAGTTCTTCAGCGCCGGCATGTTCCGCCACCGCGAGTGGATTTACGAAGCGCTGAAAGAACAGTTCCCCGGCGCGCGTTTCTACAGCTTCGCCGAAGAACATGTGCAGAAGCAGGAAAGCTTCGACTTCCGCGGCACCGAACCGCCGCAGCCGGCGATCATCAGCGAATACGGCGTGCGCTTCCGCGCCGATCCGGCCGGCGCGCACAAGACAGGCTTCTTCGCCGACCAGCGCGAGAACCGGCAGTGGCTGTCGCAGCAGGTGGCCGGCAAGCGCGTGCTGGACCTGTGCTGCAACACCGGCGGCTTCGGCGTGTACGCCAAGGTGCGCGGCGCCGAGGAAGTGGTGGGCGTGGACATCGACGAGGACGTGATCTCCATCGCCAAGGGCAACGCCAAGCTCAACGACGTGAAATTGAAGTTCGTGCAGGCCGACATCTTTCCGTGGCTGCGCGATGCGGGCAATGCCAAGGATCTGTACGACGTGGTGATCCTGGATCCGGCCAAGATGACCCGCGACCGCGAACAGGTGATCGCGGCGTTGAAGAAATACCTGGACATGAACAAGCTTGCGTTGGGCGTGGTGAAGCCCGGCGGCTTGTTCGCCACGTTCTCGTGCACCGGCCTGGTCAGCGAGCAGGAGTTCCTGGACATGCTGCGCCGCGCGGCTTATTTCTCGGGCCGCACGATCCAGATCCTGAAAGTCTCCGGCGCCGGCGCCGACCATCCGTTCATGGCGCACGTGCAGGAGTCGCGGTATTTGAAGGCGGTGTTTTGCAGGGTGTTTTGAGTCTGCTCCAACGCCCGACGACCAAGTCCTGGTTCGCCTGTCCGATAAAAACGACTCGTCATCCCAGCGAAAGCTGGGATCCATCTTGACTTTGCTTTTGGTTTTTCCCGGCGAGTTGGAGAGCAAGATCAAAATGGATCCCAGCTTTCGCTGGGATGACGACGATTGTTGTTCCTTGCCAAGAGCAGATCCGTCGCTACACTCGGGACGACAAGCGTTCTATTCCCGCTGCGGCCGCGGCGTCAACGGATAACCCGAGAACGGCTTCACCTCGTCCATCAGGAAGTGCGAGACGATCTTCTCCACGCCGTACTCGCCGGCCAGCAGCAGGCGTGCGATGTCCTTCCAGTGGTGCACGTCGTGCACGATCACGCGCAGCAGGTAGTCGTAGGAGCCGCTGACCCGGCTGGCTTCCACCACTTCGGGCATGGCCAGGATGCGGTGGTCGAACTCGGTGAACTCGTCCAGCGCATGCTGTTTGAAAGTCACCTGCGCCAGCACGATCGTCGCAGAACGTATGCGGTCCACCGCCACGTGCGCGCGATAGCTGCGGATCAATCCGCGCGCTTCCAGGGCGCGCACCCGCGCCAGGCACGCGCTGGGCGACAGCGCCACCAGATCGGCCAGCGCCTGGTTGGTGATGCGCGCGTCCTGCTGCAGTACATCGAGGATCTTCAGATCCAGGCGGTCGGGGGTCTTCTGGGACATGGTCGGACTCGCAGGTGGGCGGGGCGGTCGGCCAAACCGCCAACGCGGCGACCGCAGGTTGTGGGGAATGTGAGACAGAATCCAGAAGATTCTGCGGTTATTGCCGCCAAAATCAGCCGGCAATGCGGAATACAAGGAAGTAAACCTTTTTGCATCAGCAGCTTATCAGAACGTGGTTCCCCGTTGTTTCTGCTGGACGCAGCCTGGATGGTCACCTATTACTGCTAGCCAGCAGGCCTCTGATGCCGCCGCGACGGGAGGTCACTGGCGCGCCATCGGCGGTACTCCTGCTCCGCAGCCTTTAAGCCACGCCGCCATCGAGGGGATTGCCCATGAAACCACAAGCCCGCCACACCCTTTTCAACGCTATCCGCCTGGCCTGCCTGTGCAGCCTGATGGGCGGCGCCCCGGTATGGGCGCAGGAAGCGGCGCCCGCAGAAACCGCGGCCCCCGAAGCCACCACTCTGGACCGGATCACCGTCACCGCCGGCAAGCGCGAACAGTCGGTGCGCGAGGTCGCAGGTTCGGTGTCGGCGGTCACCGGCCAGCAGCTGCAGGACATCGGCGCGCAGAGCCTGGCCGACTACATCCAGAGCGTGCCGGGCGTGGTCTTCAACCAGTACCAGCCCGGCGTTTCGCACGTGGTGGTGCGCGGCATCGCCAGCAACTCGGGCAATGTGCAGGGCCAGGCTACCACCGGCTACTTCCTCAACGAGGTTCCGCTGACCGAGCCGGGTTGGACCATCGTGGTGCCCGACATCGACACCTTCGATCTCAATCGCGTTGAAGTGCTGCGCGGTCCGCAAGGCACCTTGTTCGGTTCGGCGTCCATGGGCGGGGCGATCAACTACGTGGCCAACACCGCCGACGCATCGGGCTTCGATGCCGCGGTGGAAGCCACGGCCAGCCAGACCCGCAACGCCGATACCGGCTTCGGCGCCAAGGCGATGGTCAACGTTCCGATCAAGCAGGATGTGTTCGCGATCCGCGCGGTGGCGCAATACCGCGACGATCCCGGCTATTTGGACAACATCGGCCTGGGCAAGGACGGCTCCAACGACGTCACCGTTTCCGGCGGCCGCCTGTCGATGGTGCTGACGCCCAACGAAAACACCACGCTCACCTGGCTCAGCTTGCTGCAGAAGACCGACTCGGACGACAACAGCTACCGCATGCCGGCGCTCGGCGACCTGGTCCGCAACACCGCCGTGGCCGAATTCACCGATACCGACATTTCTCTGCACAGCCTGCGCTGGGACCAGGACTTCGGCTGGGCCAATTTCACCGCGCTGGCTTCCTACCAGAAGAAGCAGCAGGACTGGCGCTTCGACTTCACCCCCATCCGCGTGTTCTACAACGCCGATCTGGACCTGGACCTGACCTCGCCGCTGTACATCAACTCCGGCGGCGAGAGCGAAGGCCGCAGCCTGGAGCTGCGCCTGACTTCGCCCTCGGGCGGACGCTTCGAATGGCTGCTGGGCGCGATGTACTTCGATACCGAAAAAACCTTGTACGAAGCGATCGGCGCGCAGGGCGCGGCGGCGGCGTTCGACAACTCCTCGCTGTTCGGCCCGGGCAGCGGTGCGGTGATCGCGCCGGACGGCGAGATCTTCAACGCGTTCTATTCCGATGTCGACGGTTCGGAAGCGGCGTTGTTCGGCGAGGGCACTTATGCCTTCACCCCGCAATGGAAACTCACCGTCGGCGGCCGCCTGTTCAAGACCAAGGTCAGGATCGTTTCCACCCAGGTGGGCTTCTCGACCTATCCGGGCGATCCCATCGTCACGCCGTCGGAAACCGACGAAAGCGGATTCAATCCGAAGGTTTCGCTCAGCTACACGCCCAACGAGAACGTGATGTTCTACGGCCTGGTGTCCGAAGGCTTCCGCTTCGGCACGCCCAACACGCCCGGCCTCAGCGCCTATCCGATTTCCGCCGGCAGCGGCAGCGACAGCCTGACCAACTACGAACTCGGCACCCGCACCACCTGGCTGGACGGCCGGCTGCAACTGGATGCCACCGCGTTCTACGTCGACTGGAGCGACATTCAGCTGCGTCTGCAGACGCCGGACTTCTTCAACTACGCCACCAACGGCGGCAAAGCCTACAGCCGCGGTATCGAACTGTCGGCGGGCTGGCGCCCGAACGACCAGTTCCAGTGGTTGAGCTCGGTCACCTGGCAGCGCGCGCGGTTGGACGAGGATCTTTTCATCCTCTTCGCCGGCACCGCGCCCAAGGGTTCGCGCCTGCCGGGTTCTTCGGACTGGTCTGTCAACAACAACCTGAGCTATCGCTTCGATGCGCGTTACTCGCCGACCCTCACCCTGACCCATCAGTATCTGTCCGAAGGCATCAGCGATCTCAATTCAGCCGTGCCTGGCGCAGTGCCGAACGAGCAGGGTGACTACAACCTCTTCGACCTGCGCTTCCGCATGAGTTTCGGCAACACCGACATCACCCTGTTCGGCAGCAACCTGACCGACGAACGCGGCGTGACCCGCACCGTGTCGGAAACCAACGGACTGGGCGAAGGCATCGTGCGTCCGCGCACCTTCGGCATCACCGCGCATTGGCGTTACTGAGCGGCGCGCGGTGAGCTCGCGTTGGAAACGCGCTCTGGCGCGCAAGCCGCTGGAGTCGGTGCTGGCCGATGCCGAAGCCAGCGGGCTGCGCCGGCAACTCGGCGCCGGCAGCCTGCTGATCCTGGGCGTGGCCAACATCCTGGGCGCCGGCATCTACGTGATGACCGGCGAAGCGGCCGCCAGTTTCGCCGGGCCCGCGGTGCTGCTGTCGTTCGTGCTGGCCGGGCTGGCCTGCGGCTTCACCGGGCTTTGCTATGCGGAACTGTCGTCGGTGATACCGGTGTCCGGTTCGGCGTACAGCTATTGCCAGGTGACGCTGGGCGAAGGCTTTGCCTGGGCGCTGGGTTGGATGATCATGCTGGAATACACGCTGGCCGCAGCGGCGGTGGCGGTGGGTTTTTCCGGTTATCTGCTCAGCCTGCTCGGCGATATGGGTCTCTCCATTCCCGCGACGCTCGCCATCTCCACCGTTGGCGCCAGCCAGGTGGGCGGACATACCGCATTGCAACTCAATGGCGGTATCAATCTGGTCGCCGCGCTGGCGGCGTTGGCCGCCGCGGTGACGCTGATCTTCGGCGTGGGGCGTTCTTCGCTGGCCAATGCGGTGCTGGTGTTGATCAAGGTGGCGGTGCTGGTGGGCTTCATCGCGGTCGGTTCGCGCTATGTGCAGGCCGACCACTGGCAGCCGTTCCTGCCAGCAAACGAGGGCGGGTTCGCCTACGGCTGGCCCGGCGTGTTGCGCGCGGCGGCGATGCTGTTCTTCGCTTACCTGGGATTCGAAACCGTCTCGATGGCCGCTGCCGAAGCCCGCAATCCGCGCCGCGACGTGCCCATCGGCATCCTCGGCTCGCTGGTGGTGTGCACGGTGTTGTACATCGCCGCTGCCGCGGTGTTGACCGGGCTGGTGCCGTTCCGCGAACTGGGCGTGGCCGATCCGGTGGCGCTGGCGGTGGACCGCATCGGTTGGCCCGGCTTCGCCATCCTGATCAAGATAGGCGCGCTGACCGGGCTGGGCTCGGTGTTGCTGGCCAATGCCTACGGACATTCGCGCATGTGCCTGACCATGGCCCGCGACGGGCTGATGCCGCCGGTGTTCACTCGCGTGCATCCGCGTTTCGGCACGCCGTGGAAAGGCAATCTGATCCTGGGCGGCATCGCCGCGACTCTGGCGGCGACGCTTCCGATCAGCGTGCTGGGCGATCTGATCTGCCTGGGCATCGCTTCGGCGTTCATCGTGGTGTGCATTTCGGTGATGTGGATGCGCACCCACCGCCCCGACTTGCGCGGCGGCTTCCGCGTGCCGCTGGGCGGCGTGCGCATCGGCAAGGTCTGGATAGGCGTGGTGCCGGTGCTGGGCATCGTCATGTGCCTGTCGATGATGGCGCCTGTGCTGGCCGATATCTTCACCCAGGTGCGGCGCGGCGATCTGCTGCCGGCCACCATCCTCGCGATCTACGTCATCGCGGGCATCGCGATCTACTTTTTCTATGGCTTGCGGCATTCGCGCCGCACGAGCCTGGCGGGCAAGGGAAGCGCCGCATGAGCAAGCAGACGGTTGGGCTGCAGGACGCGCTCGCTCTTGGCCGGTTGGATGCGCACGACCAGGCCGCGCTGCGGCGGTCGGGCGAAGTGTCGGCTGTGGAGCTGGTGGAAGCGGCGATCCTGCGCGCGCGACACCTCGACGACGCACTCGGGTCGATCAGTCACCGGGCCTTCGATCTGGCGCGTAACCACGCGCAGGAAATCGATGCGCACAAAGACGACAGCCGCAGTCATGCCGGCGTGCCGTACCTGGTCAAGGATTCGCTGGACTATCCGGGCATGCCCACGCATGCGGGGTCGCGCAGTCGCGGCGAAGCGTTGGCGACGAAAGCCTTTCCGTTCGTACAGCGCCTCGACGGCGCCGGACTGGTGCCCATCGGCAAGAGCACCATGCCCGAATTCGGGCTGATGCCTTCCACCGAACCGCTGCGCGGCCCGGTCACGCGCAATCCCTGGTCCGCGACGCATTCACCCGGCGGCTCCAGCGGCGGCGCAGGGGCCGCGATCGCGGCCGGCATCGTGCCGCTGGCGCATGGCAGCGACGGCGCCGGTTCCATCCGCATGCCGGCCGCGTGCTGCGGTGTGGTCGGCTTGAAACCCGGGCGCGACGGGGTAGTGCGCGTGCGTCCGCGGCACGTGCTGGAAGACCTGATGGTGGGCGACAGCCTGATGTCGCGCAGCGTGCGCGATACCGCGTGGGCGTTCGCCAACGCGCATCCGCAGAACAAGCCTCCGGTGGCCGGGCCGGCCGCGCGGCGTCTGCGCATCGCGGTGGTCGAGAACAACCTCCTCGGTCGCGCACCGCATCAGCACGTTGCAGCCGCGCTTTCCCGCAGCGCCGAACTATGCGCGTCTTTGGGCCATCGAGTAGAAGCCCAAATATGGCCGGTGGATGGCGCCGCGGTCACACGCGCGTTGTACACGCTGTGGTCGCATCTGGCCGCCGATTGCGAAGACGCCAACCCGCCCGCGGCCGCTTCGCAATCGTTGCTGGAACCCTGGACGCTCGGCCTCGCGCGCTGGAACCGCGAACACTGCGGCACCGACGAACTCGAGCAGGCCTATGCGCAACTGGCGCACCTGCCGGCCGCGTTCAACGCCTTCCATCGGGACTTCGACGTGATCCTGTCGCCGGTATTGCGCGAGCCGCCGCTGCCGTTAGGCGAGCTTGCGCCGGATCGCGAGTTCGCCGAGCTGATGCCGGCGCTGTTCGACTGGATGTCGTACACGCCCCTGCAGAACTTGGCCGGTACGCCCGGACTCTCGCTGCCGCTATCCTCGACTCCGGAAGGCTTGCCGGTAGGCACCCAGTTCGTCGCCGACCGCGGCCAGGAAGCGTTGCTGCTGGCGCTGGCCTTCGAACTGGAAGAATCGTCGCCCTGGCACGACCGCTGGCCGCCGCATTCGGTAGCCGGTCTTTCCCCCAACCATTGATCCACGGAAGACTATGGGACACGCAAAAGACACCCTGTACGCAGCGCGGTCGCAGGACGATCTGGTCGCATTGCTGGCCGCGCAACCGCTGGCCTGGCTGGTGTCGGCCGGTGGCGACGATGCTGCCTCCACGCCCTTGCCGTTGCGCGCGGGCTTCGACGCCCACGGCAAGCTCGATGCATTGCTGGGACACTTCTCAAAACGCAATCCGCACGCCGCGCGATTGCAGCGCGACCCACTGGCGCAGGTGTTGGTGATGGGCCCGCATGCCTACGTGTCGCCCTCATGGCTCGACGACCGCACCCAGGCGCCGACCTGGAACTACGCCAGTGCAAGCTTCCAGGTACGCGTGACGCTGCAGGCCGACGCCGACGCCATCGCCGCCGAACTCGAAGCGTTGGTGACGCAGATGGAATCCGGACGCGACAACGCCTGGCGCATGCAGGAAATGGGCGAGCGGCAGGCGCGGCTTGCGCAGGGCGTGGTTGCCCTGCGCGCGGAAATAGTTTCGGTCCACGCCACCTTCAAGTTGGGCCAGGACGAGCGTCGCCACGACTTCGACCAGATACTGCGGGGGCTGGAAAACGGCGGCGAACACGAGGTCGCACGCTGGATGCGGGATTTCGATGCACGCCACACGGAGCAGCAAGCATGAGCCGCAGCCTGGAAGCGTTGGAGCCGGGAGTGCGCCAGTTCGTGGAGGACGTTTGCAGCGAGTCTGCGCGTCTTTCCGACGGTCGCACGCTGGATTGGGTGCAGAAGCGGCCCATCGCCGAGATCACGCGGCAGCCGTGGCGCGCCGGGGGCCCGGTCATGGCCCACACCCAGGAGGAAACCTTGCGCTGGCAGGGTGGAGAATTCCGCGTGCGCCTGTATCGGCCGACCGTTACCCAAGCCGTGTTGCCTGCGATCGTCTATCTGCACGGCGGCGGCTGGTCCATCTTCAGCATCGACACCCACGACCGCCTGATGCGCGAGTACGCCCATGCCACCGGTGCGGTGGTGGTGGGCGTGGACTACGCGCTGTCGCCGGAGCACCGATACCCCGTGGCCTTGGAACAATGTGTCGATACGGTGCGCTGGCTGCGCGAACATGCCGGCGAAATCCGCATCGACGCTTCGCGCATGGCGCTGGCCGGCGATTCGGCGGGCGCCAACCTCGCCTTGAGCACCGCCCTGTCCCTGCGCGACGAAAACTCCAGCCAGGGGCTTTGCGCGTTGCTGCTGAACTATGGCGGATTCGACACCGAGATTTCGCCGCAGGCGCGGGCCACGCTGGGGACTGCCGACGACATGCTGTCGGGCGAGGAGATGGATGCGTTCTGGAACAGCTATCTGGGCGAAGGCCAGCAGCATCGCCAGGACCCGCTTGCGGTTCCGGTGCACGCCTCGCTGCACGACCTGCCGCCCGCGTTCCTGGTGATGGCCGAACGCGACGTGCTGTCCGAACAGAGCCTGCGGATGAGCGAATTGCTGACCGCCCAGGGCAATGCCGCGACGCTGCGGCGCTATGCGGGGGCTTCGCACAGCTTTCTCGAAGCGATGTCGGTGTCGGCGCTGGCGCGCCAGGCTATCGAAGACGGCGCAAGCTGGCTTCGCCAGCGCTTGGCGGCGGATACTCGGGCATGAGCACGATGATCCTGCGTGGTGGGGCTGTGGCGTTGATGGCCTGGGCCTTCGCCTCGCCGGCGCTTGCCGGCACGCGTGCGATCACGCCGGACGACCTGGTGAACCTGAAACAGGTCGGCGATCCGCAGATCAGCGCCGACGGCGCGCATATCGCCCATACCGTGGCCACGCCGCGTGGCGAAGGCAAGCCTGCGTTGAGCCGTATCTGGCGCATTGCTACTGGCGCCGAAGCGGCACCGCGGCCCTTGCCGGCGCCAGAAGCCGCCAACGACACCACGCCCCGATGGTCGGCGGACGGCTCGCTGCTGCTGTTCCTGTCCGACCGTACCGTCGCCGGCGCCAAGCAGTCTTCCACCCAGGTCTGGCAAGTCGCGCGCGATGGCATCGACGCGCAAGCGCTCACTGCCTCTGCCGGCGACGTCACCTCGTTCTCGCTTTCTCGCGACGGCGGCAAACTGGCCTACGTGGCGCTTGACCCGCCAACGTCAGAGGCAGCGGCGCGCGTGCAGCGCAAAGACGACGCCATTGAAGTCGGCCACCCGCAACAGTTCGCGCGCCTGTGGGTGCGCGAACTCGCCGGCGGCATCGCGCGAGCGCTCACGCCGGCCGGCATGCAGGTGCATGAAGCGGTCTGGTCGCCGGACGGCAAACAGCTCGCCCTGCGCATTTCCACCGGCACCACCCTCAACGACTACTGGTACCGCTCGCGCGTGGTGTTGGTCGATGCCGGAGACGGCCGCCTGCTGCGCACGCTGTGCGACCGCGCCTCGGCCGCGCCGCTGTCGTGGTCGCCCGATGGAAAGCGCCTGCTCTACGGTCAACTCGGCGAGCATGGCATGACCGCCACCTTGTTCGTCCACGATCCGCAGGACGACAAGCGCGTACCGCTGGCTGCCGACTGGCCGGGCACGCTGTGGGGCGCGCGCTGGCAGAACGATGCCCAGCTGGTCGGTGAAGGACAGCGCGGCGTGCGCGCGGAGTTCCTGCGCATCGACGCGAGCAATGGAAAGTGGACGACGCTGGCCCAGGCGCAGGCGCCTTGGCAGGCCTTCAGCGTCGCCCGCAACGGCGACGTCGCCTTCGTCGGCATGCGCGACGACATGCCGGCCGAGATCTGGTCGCTCGTCGACGGCAAACCGCGCGCATTGACTTCGACCAACCCACAGGTCGCGCAATGGTCGCGCGGCCGGCTGCGCGAGATCAGCTGGCGCAGTTCGCGCGATGGCCTGCAGATCCACGGCCTGTTGATGCTGCCGCCAGACTACAAACCCGGCACGCGCCTGCCCACGCTGGTGCAGATCCACGGCGGCCCTGCATGGGCGTGGTGGTCGGGCTGGCTGGGTTCCTGGCACGAATGGGCGCAGCTGCTCGCTTCGCACGGCTATGCGGTGCTGATGCCCAACCCGCGCGGTTCCGAAGGCCAGGGCAGCGCCTTCGCCGAAATGGCGCGCAACGACTGGGGCGGCGCCGACTATCAGGATGTGCTCGACGGACTGGACCAAATCGTCGAACAAGGCATCGCCGATCCCAGGCGCGTGGCCATCGGCGGCTGGAGCTACGGCGGCTATCTGTCGGCATGGGCGGTGACCCAGGGCGACCGTTTCAAGACCGCGATCGTTGGCGCCGGCGTGATCGACATCGGGGGCATGGCGCTCAGCACCGACACCCCGGATTACCTGCCCGGTTATTTCGGCGATCCGGTCACCCAGCGCGACGCGTACGACAAACACTCGCCGATCCGCTATGCGCACAAGGTGAAAGTGCCGGTGCTGATCCTGCACGGCGAACAGGACAAGCGCGTGCCCATTTCACAGGGGGAGCAGTTCTACGGCGCGCTCCAGTTCAACGGCACGCCGGTGGAAATGGTGCGCTATCCGCGCGGTCCGCACTGGTTCCACGAACGCGAGCATGAGCGCGATGTGCTGGAGCGGGTGTTGCGGTGGTTGGATACGCATTTATAGGCTGTGCGATGTCATCCCGAGCGTAGCGAGGGATCTGCCAGCGCTCTCCAGCCCGTGCGGACTCGTCCTGCTGTCCCGAGCGCGAAAAATAAAGCCGTCATTCCAGCGAAAGCTGGATTCCATTTTGATCTTGCTTTTGGCCCTAAGACCCTAAAGCAAGAGCGAAAGTCAAAATGGATCCCAGCTTTCGCTGGGATGACGTCGACTTTTTTATGCGTCAGCGGTAGCTCTCGCCGAGCTCGGAATGCCAGGCACCAGGCCTCAGGCATCCCCACCCTTGGCAAGCAAACTCGCCCGCCGCCCATAAGCCACATATGCAACCAACCCGATCGCATTCCAGATCAGGAAATACAACTGCGTACGCTGCGGCAGGCTCCAGAACAGATACAGGCAGCCGAAGATCGCGATGGGACCCACCACCCACGCCAGCGGCGTGCGGAACACGCGCTTGCGCGAGGGGTCGCGCTTGCGCAGCACCAGCAGGCACACCGACACGGCGATGAAGGCGGCCAGCGTGCCGGCGTTGGCCAGCGCGGCGATTTCATCCAGGCGCGCCACGCCGGCCAGCGCGGCGACCAGGATCGCGGTGAACAGCGTGGTGGCGATGGGCGTGCCGGTGCGCTTGCTCACCTTCGACAGGCCGCGCGGCAGCAGGCCGTCGCGCGACATCACGAAGAAGATGCGGCTTTGTCCGTACAGGAAGGCCAGCAGCACCGTGGGCAGGGCGATGACGGCGGCAGCGGCGATGATGGTGGCCGCATTGCCTTGCTTCAGCTCGCGCAGGATCAGCGCCAGCGGTTCCGGACTGTTGCCGAACACGGTGTAGCTGAGCGCGCCCACCGCGGCCAGCGCCACGATCATGTAGATCAACGTGCAGCCGACCATGGAGCCGACGATGCCGATGGAAAGATCGCGTTCCGGGTTCTTGGTTTCTTCGGCGGCGGTGGAAATCGCATCGAATCCGTAGAAGGCGAAGAAGATGATCGCCGCTGCCGCCATCACCCCGCGCTCGACGCCGTCGACGCCCATCGATTTGGCGAAGCCGAACGGCATGAACGGCTCCAGGCGAGCGGCGTCGAAATGCGGCAGGGCGATGGCCACGAAGATCGCCAGCGCAATCACCTTCACCACCACCAGCACCGCGTTCAAGGTGGCGCTTTCGCGCGTGCCGGCCATCAGCATGCCGGCGACCACGAACACGATCGCCACGGCCGGTAGGTTGATGAACCCGCCCGCATGCGGCCCGGCCGTGGCCCACAGCGGCAGATCCACGCCCAGGCCCTTCAGGAAGCCCACCGCATAACCCGACCACCCTACCGCCACCGTACTCACCACCAGCGAGTACTCCAGGATCAAACTCCAGCCCACGATCCAGGCCAGGGTTTCCCCCAGCACGATGTAGCTGTAGGTGTAGGCGCTGCCGGCGGCGGGCATCATCGTGGCCATCTCGGCGTAGGCCAGCGCCGCGCAGGCGCAGACGATGCCGGCGATGGCGAAGGACAGCAGCACCGCCGGGCCGGCCAGGTTGGCGCCCACGCCGATCAGGGTGTAGATGCCGGTGCCGACGATGGCGCCGATACCCAGCGCGATCAGATGCGGCCAGCTCAGGGTCGGAACCAGTTGCCGGCCTTCCTCATGCACGGTCACCCGGTCGATCGATTTGCGCCTGAGCCAAGATTGCATGGGTGACCCCTGAAGTAGCCGGTGGAAAGGCGCACATAGTGGCGCATCGGCCGCGGCGATGCGATGTGCGCTGCGGCGATCAGCCGCCTGGCGGCAATCAGGAAGCCTGTAGGGCGGGTTTCAACCCGCCTTACGGCCCGTCAGGCGATCCCATTCTGGCGGGGAAGGCGGGTTGAAACCCGCCCTACGGCCGTCACGCCGTCGGCGAAATTGTGGTGTCGCCCCTCACGGTCGGCAGTCAGGCGGTGGTGGAGCGGCTGAACAGGCTTTGCACGCTCGGCTTTCCCAGCACCATGAACGTCGCCACGCCGAGCGCCGTGCCGAAGGGAATCGACAGGCAGGTGATGCCGGCGATCACCTGGCAGAAAGTCCGCGACCGACGCTGCCTGAGGTACTTGCCGGTGAGGAATTTGGCGATGGCCATGCCCGCGCCAAACAGGAAGAACAACCCGCCGAATATGCCGAACATCCAGCCCATCATGTGCGGCGGCATGCCATCGGCATGCTGGCCGCTCTTCACGGCTGACGAGACAATTGCGCCCATCATCACGCCCATGAACATGTACAACAGGCCGAACAGGGAAAAAAACCCGCTGATGCCGGCCGAAATGTAGTAGCCGATGGAAAGCAGGCGCAGGTGTTCTTCGTCCAGGATCGATTGCTTGAGGGCCAGGTCGGTCACGGGTGCCACTCCTCGATGGATTGGCCCGGATGGTATCCGCCTTCAGGATACGTTGCGCGCTAGCCGGCGACGGGGCGCACTACAGCGGCCAGCTCCGTACCTGGCCGATCAAGCCCGGAATTCATACAGCACATCATCCGACATGTAACCCAGAAAGGCGGCGTCCGCCTCCCGCAGCTTCGTCACTTGCCTACCCGACAGTTCGATATCGCCATCCAAGGCGCCGCCGTAATTGTGGATCAGCAGGCAAATATAAGGTGTGTCGCTGCGCGCCAATGCTTCGGCAAGAAAGCCCAGCCATTGCGCCATTCCGGCTTCCGAGGCGATGCGGTCAGCTGCGGCTTTCTGCGCCTTGTGCTCGTCGCGCTGCTCGCGCCAGCGGGCGATCTTGGACTCGCTCCAGCCCTTCGCACGCAGCTTGCGGATATGCACCTGGGTATCGTCGGCCGCCGAGGCAGCAAGCGCGCCCAACGGTGTGCCGCAGTCGCAATGACCGGCGGTGGTGAGGTAAAAGTTCTCGCCGGTCCGCAACTCCTTCCGGACGCTGGGATTACCCTGCGGACGAAGGCGACGGCCGTGCTTTTCGGCCACGGCAGTCAGCGCCGCGACATCGGCGGAGGCGGGCAGAACAGCGGAGATGAAATGGCACATGGGCCCGGATTCTATCGCCTGGGCGCGGGCCGGGAAATTCCGTTCCTCTTCACTTGATACGTGTGGTCTGGATGTTGACCACGCGCCAGACCCCGTCCTGCCGCACGTAGACATCGGTGAAGCGGTAATGGCTGGTGAAAGGTTTGCCCTGATAGGTGCCTTGCATGCGCGTGGCGCCGTTGAGTACGGCGGTATCGCCGTAGAAGCGGATCTTGAAATCTTCCACGATGTACGGCGCGATGGTCAGGTCGTCGGCAGCGATCTCGGCGATGAACCTGGCCTTGTCGGCCAGGTTGCCGTCGCTGTCGATCTGCACGAACGACTCGGCCATGTTCTCGGCGATGCCTTTGCGGTCCTTGCTCCATATCGCCACGTCCCAGGCGTCGGCCTGGGCCTTGAGCTGTGTCGCCAATGCCTCGTTGCCCGCTTCCTGTGCGCCCGTGCTTGCGGACAGCAGCAACGCCACCGCGGCCGCCATGCCAATCAATGTGCGCATTGCCTTGTCCTCACTGGTCCGGAGTTTCGTTAGTCACTTTGTAGGCGCTGCCCTTTTCGTTGTCGATCGGGCGGATCTCGTAGAACAGGCCGTACTGCATGCACGGATTCTGCGCAGCCAACTGCGCGGCTTCTTCCAGGCTATGCGCCAGGATGAACCAGTAGCCGCCCACCACTTCCTTGGATTCGCCGAAAGGACCGTCGGTCACCACGCCCTTCTTTTTGGAAACCGTGGCACCGGGCGTGTCCAGGCGCTGCCCGGTCTTCATCCGTCCTTCGGCGATCATCCGCTCGATCCATTCGTAGAACTCGTCGATGGCCACCTGTATGTCCGCAGGCGCGGCGTCGGCATCCCATCGGCCGCGGGAGAGGACCAGGTATTCGGAGGGCGCTTGCTCGGCCATGACGGATTCCAGGTTGGTGGAAGGGTCGCAATCAACAAAGCGTAACCAAATTCTTTGCTGTCTGCCTATGCCGAGACTGGCGACTACCCATCGCTGGCGAGATATCGGTGGCGCGGCAACAGAAAGCTCAATTGAAAGTGTAGTCAGTAGTGCCGAGCGCTCCTGCTGCTGCCCTGAATCGCCTCGAAACTCAGGGTTACGAAGATCGCTTGAAGAAAATCTTCTCGAGAATCGCGAACAAGCAAGCAATGCTCAGGGCGAGAAATAAAACGCTCAGAAGGGGACTAACTATCAATCTAGACAAAGGCGCTATGACTAGAAGAATTGCGAAGAAGATGAAAACGTACTTGCCGATAGTGATCAAGCTGACTTCCTGAGAACTGCGTTGCATTCATTGAATCCAGGAGCCACATTCCTGCGGCTCCTGGGTTGCTGGTTACATGGTTAGATTAACGTGATTGAGGCTATGAAGTGCCTTGCTCATCACATTGTCTTTCTGACACGCATTGACCGTGCTTTCGCATCCGAAGTACTCGCCAACAGCTTTACCAGCCAGGCCTCCTATTGCACCGCCAATAATCCCGCCGCCCACACTTCCGCCTAGAATTGCACCGGCGGCGGCTCCGATGTCGCCCCAGGTGATGTTTCCGCCAGAAATCTCTGCCATTTCATTCGTAGACAAGTCACGCATTTCCACTTTCCTTGTTGGGGGTCACCACCATGGCAACCACGGCCGTGTTCATGCTGGCATGCTGCTCGTCTAAGGCAGTATCGAGAATCCGAACTTTGAGTTCGCAAATCACGAACGCGACAGTGCGAAAGATTCGTTAGGCAAGTTTTCGATACAAATCAAGTCGACTACTCCCACTGCGTAGCGTTCTTAAGAAAGCCGGGCCGCTGGATACGGACGACGCAGAACCGTTGCCCGGTGGGGGCCTGCATCACCACCCACCGCTGCAAACGCTCGACGACGCTGGCGCCCAGTTTTTCCAGGCGCGCCACTTCGGCGGGAATGTCGTCGGTTTCTATGTCCAAGTGAACCCTGCTTTCGTGCTCGACGCGTTGGATCTGCACGATGGGTTCATCGGGCGGCGTTTCCAGCATGCGGTAGTTGCCGCGCGTGCCGGGGTGACCGGGATCGACCGCGCGGCCCAATGCCCCGGCCCAGAAACTGGCAGCTTGGTCGACATCGGGCGTGTTGCAATCGATCAGCAGGGCGCAGAGTCGGGAGTGGTGCATGGGATGACCTCCAAGTTTGGGTACAGAGCAATACCTTCTGGCGGTCGATTCAGTAATCGTCAGGCATCGCCAGCGTTGCCCGGAAGCACATGCCTGCAATAACGCCACTCATCGACGGACTGGTCATCCACATACACGTCCGGCTTGGGCAGAAAGCCCACAAAGCAATCCTGTATTCCCAGCTCAACAGCCGATGATTGAGCATACTCCGCTCCGCCTGAGCTCCAAAGGTAGAGCGCCGAGCCTTGGTCGTGGAGCTCGCGAACGCGAGCTATGACGGCAGGCATGGGGATACGCTTGGATCCGAACGAGCGGACGAGGGTGTCATCTACATCGACGAATATGACGCGTTGCTTCATATGACATCCTAAGTCTTGGATTTGTCCGGTCCGGCGAACTCGATGGATCCTGCAAGGTGGGTTCTAACCCATATCGTGGGGTATCACGTATAGGTGCGGGCACGGAAGCGAAAAACCCGCGCTACGAGCTGCGCTCTACCCGGGCTACGTCGCTAATGCAGTTAGTGATCAGAGCCACTTGCGTCAACATTCTCACAAAACTCTTGTGGCCGAATAGCAGGTGTTGCAAGTGCGTCCATCCGCGCAAAGATGATGCATATGGCAGCACCAAGAACTGGAAGCAGCCAGATGACAAGCATCTGCAACACCTTGCGCCCTGCTGTATACGAATAGCTTCTCGCTACCGTGTAAGTCGCAAAGAGATTGAGCAAGACGGCTGCAGCTGCGGCAACCACTAGAACTGTGGTCATTTGATCGTCCATACGGTCTAGGCCCCGAAAGCGAGACCTAGCGAAGTATGAAGGGTATTGCGAGACGGATAGCATCCCAACTCAACCCCTGAGACCGACCCCGCTACACTGTCCCCATGGATACCAACACCCTCCTGCTGATCCTCCTGGTCCTGGCCGCGGCCGCCGTCGTCCTGCTGGTGGTCCTGCTGCTGCGCCGCCCCGAGCAGCGCATGGAGCTGGCCCTGCGCGAGGAGCAGCGCAGCGGGCGCAGCGAGTTGCGGGAGCAGCTCGACAGCCTGTCCAAGCAGCAGGAAACCCGCATCGAAGGCTTTGGCCGCAACCTGACCGAACTGAGCACGCGCACCGACCAGCGCCTGGACCTGCTGCGCGAAGCCCTGGGCGAAGACGCGCGCAAGGGACGGCTGGAAAGCGGCGAACAGCAGCAGCGTTTCAGCGACACCTTGAGCCAGCGCCTCAACGACCTCACCCAGCGCAACGAACTGCGCATCGGCGAACTGCGCGCCACCCTGGAATCGCGGCTGAAGGAACTGCAGGCGGACAACACCGCAAAGCTCGAGCAGATGCGCCAGACCGTGGACGAAAAACTGCATGCCACCCTGGAAACCCGCTTGACCGAAAGCTTTGGTAACGTCACCGCCATGCTGGCCCAGGTGCACCAGGGCCTGGGCGACATGAACAAGCTGGCCGCCGACGTAGGCGGATTGCAGCGCGTGCTCAACAACGTCAAATCGCGCGGCGTGTTCGGCGAAGTGCAGCTGGCCGGCTTACTGGAACAGGTATTTGCGCCGGATCAATACGCGGCCAATGTCGCCACCGTGCCCGGCAGCGCCGAACGCGTGGAATTCGCCGTGCGCTTCCCGGGCTCTTCGGTCGACTCGGTGGTGTGGCTGCCGATCGACGCCAAGTTCCCGCGCGAAGATTACGAACGCCTGCTCGACGCCCAGGAAAAAGCCGACGCCGACGGCGCGCGCGCCGCGGGCGATGCGCTGGAACGCCGCGTGCGTCTGGAAGCGGCGCGCATCCGCGACAAATACGTGTCGCCGCCCAGCACCACCGAATTCGCCATCCTGTTCCTGCCCACCGAAGGCCTGTACGCCGAAGTGCTGCGCCGCCCCGGCCTGGTCGACGCGCTGCAACGCGACCAGCGCATCGCCGTCGCAGGCCCCACCACCTTGCTCGCCCTGATGACCAGCTTCCACATGGGCTTCCGCACCCTGGCCATCGAAAAGCGTTCCAGCGAAGTATGGAAGACCCTGGGCGCGGTGAAGACCGAATTCTCCAAGTTCGGCGACGTGCTGGATTCGGTGAAGAGCAAGCTGGACCAGGCCAGCACCCAGATAGAAAAGACCGGCGTGCGCACGCGGGCGATCGAGCGGAGGTTGCGCGAGGTGGAGTCGTTGCCTAGCGAGGGGGAGCCGGGATTGTTGGGGAGTGATGCTGCGGAAGATGCGCGGGAGTGAATCCCTAGTGTCGTCATCCCAGCGAACGCTGGGATCCATTTTGACTTTGCTATTGCCTATGTTCCTCCGACCATCTCGCGAAGATCAAGACGGATCCCAGCGTTCGCTGGGATGACGACTCGATATTTGATCGGAGGTTTTGGCGCCCCCTCTCCGCTCGCCCCTCATCCGGCGCTTCGCGCCACCTTCTCCCCCTGCGGGAGAGAAGGACGCTATCAATCAACCCCCCGGCGTCGGCACGATCACCGGCATCGCATCCATCGGCACGGTGGGGTTGTCTTCTTCTTCCAGCAGGTAATCGGGCAGGTTCTCGTCGTCCGACTTCTTGCGGTCTTCGCCGATCTGGTAGTTGCGGCGTTGCAGCCATGAATCGCGGAACAGGGCGTACTCGTCCACCGCGCCCTCGCGCAGCGCGTCGATGGACAGCAACTGCGCGCGCACGTCGACCAGCTGCAGGCCTTGCAGGAAGAAGCGGGTCTTGTCGTCCTCCACCTGGCGGATCGGCGACAGCGGCGCATCGCCGATCAGGCCGAACACATCGCGGATGGTGCGCGGGCCGAACAGCGGCAGCTCCACGTAGCGCGAACGCTTCCAGCCCCACACGCCCAGGGTCTGGCCGAAATCCTCGTTCTTGCGCGGCAGCTTGGCGTCGGTGGCCGGGTCGAAGATGCCGGCGATGCCCAGCGTCGAATTCAACAGGAAACGCCCCAGCGACTGCCCGGCCTGCTTGGGCTTGCCCTGCAGCAGGCTGTTGAGCGCGGTGATGGGCTCGCCCAGATTGCTGAAGAAATTGCCCACGCCCAGACGCACCGGGCGCGGCACCACTTTCACATAGCCGCGGGCCAGCGGCCGGGCGATGGTGCGATCCACCGCGTTGTTGAAGGTGTGCACCTTGCGGTTGAATTTTTCCCACGGGTCGTAGGACTTGGGCAACTCCACGCCAGGCGGCAGATTGGGATCGGCGACCGGGTTGTATTCGTCCTGGCCGTAGATGGCCGCGAAGTCGTCTTCGGCCGCAGTTTCCCCACCAGCGGAGACCGAGGCGGGCGTTGCTTCGGGCGCGGTCGCGACAGCGGCTTCGGCAGCCGCCGGCACTTCCACGGGAGCGGCCGCCGGCGCTTCGCCGACCACGATGGTTTCGGCCGGCGGCGTAGCCAAGGCCGCCGGCTTGGTCGAAGCGCAGGCCGAGGCCAGCGCAGCTAGGACGACCACAACAGCAATGCGTAACAGGTTCATTCCCGTTTCCCTGGGTACTACGGCGTGGGGGCGCCGGGGAAATCCAGCCCGGACGTCAATCGATAAGCGGTGCGCAGTTCGGACAAGCCTGCGGGCTCGCCTTCTATGTGCGGAGCCGCGCCGGCCGCGCGCATGCGTACGGCCAGCTCGGCCAACAATGCCAGCCCGGCACTGTCCACGGAAGTGACTTTGGTCAGGACAATGCGTTGCGCGCCGACCAGCATTCTACTGGCCGTTGGCCACAAGGCCGCGGCCGCGGCGCGGTCCAATGCGCCGGCCAACACCAGGGCGTCGCCAGCGCGTTCGGCGGTGGCCTCAGTTGCCGCCATTGGCCTGCATCTTGCCGGCGCGCAGGTCGGCGGCGACCTGGGCGATGGACTTCTGCCGCAGCGGCGTGTCGAACTGGTTCTTGAAGGTCTGCACGTAGGAAATGCCTTCGATCATCACGTCGAACGCTTTCCACTGGCCGCCGACGTTGCGCAGCAGGTAATCCACCGGAATGGGGTCGCCGCCGTCGCGCAGCATCTCGCTGGAAACCTTGACCCCGCGGTTGCCGGGCAGCGGCGATTCGGACTTGATGCGCACGCGCAGCTTGGTGTTGAAGTCCAGCAGCGAGGTGCCGTAGCGGGCGGTCAGGTTGTCGGCCAATGCGTCGGCGAACAGCTTCACGTCGGCGTCGGACGCACCGCGGCCGTGCACGCCCAGCACCAGGCGGGCGGCGTAGTCGCGGTCGAACATGCGGTTGAATTCGGTGGTGATGAATTGCTTGAGCGCGGGCGGGCTTTTGCGGAACTCGGCGCGGCGCTGCTCCAGCGTGGTCAGGATGCGGGTGCTGCTGTCGAGCACCATCTTGCTGGCGCTGCCTTGGGCGGGCACGGCGGCGGCCGGCTTGGCGGCCTGGGCGGCGGCCAGCAGCGGCGTGCCTGCAAGCAGGACCGAAGCGATGACGAGTGGAAGCAGGGACTTCTTCATTTGGTGGGTTCCTCAGTGAGCGGGGTAGCGGCGGGCGGGGCGCTGGCGTCGGTACCGGTACCGGCACCCTCGGCCGGCTTGCCGCCGCCGCTGAACATGTATTTGCCGACCAGCTGCAGCAGGTCGACCGCGGGTTGGGTGTAGGCGATCTCTTCGCCGGGCTTCAGCACTTCCGGGTCGCCGCCCGGGGACAGGCCGATGTAGTTCTCGCCCAGCAGGCCGCTGGTGTAGATGCCTGCAGAGGTATCTGCGGGCAGATCCTTGTATTTGTTGTCGATGTCCAAGGTCACGATGGACTCGAATTTGACCGGGTCCAGCTGAATACCGCCCACTTGGCCGACGACCACGCCGCCGATCTTCACCGGCGCCTGCGGGCGCAGCTGGCCCAGGTTGGTGAAGCGCGCGGTCAGCTCGTAGCTGCTGCTGCCGAAGCCGAACTTCTTGTTGGTCGAGGCGATCGCCAGCACCAGCAATGAAGCCAGTGCCAGGACGAGGAAGGCGCCGACGGCGAATTCTAGACGGGGTCCACGGACGGCCATGGCATCAACTCCTGAACAGCAAAGCGGAAAGAACGAAATTGAACATCAGCACCAGCAGCGAGGCGTTGACCACCGCGCGGGTGGTGGCGACCGAGGTGCCTTCGATGGTGGGCTCGGCGTGGAAGCCTTCGTAGGCGGCGACCAGGGCGCAGGTGCCGCCGAACACGGCCGACTTCAACAGGGCCACGCCGAAGTCGTCCCAGAAATCGACGCTGTTGCTCAGCGCCGACCAGAACACCCCGTTGTCCAGGCCCAGCACGTGCACCGCTTCCAGATAACTGGCGCTGATGGCCAGGCTGCAGAAGAAACCGGTCAGCAGCGGCACGGTCAGCACCGCCGCCCAGAAACGCGGGGCCACAGCCTTGGCCACCGGGTCGATGGCCATCAGCTCCAGCGCCTTGATCTGGTCGGTGGCGCGCATCAGGCCCAGTTCGGCGGCGATCGAAGAGCCGGCGCGGCCGATGAAAAGCAGGGCGGTCAGCACCGGGCCCAGTTCGCGGTAAAGCGACAGGCCCAGCAGGGTGGACAGGGCGTCGGAGGCGCCAAAGGTGGTCAGCGTGCGCCAGCCCTGCAGGGTCAGCACCAGACCCACGAAGGCACCGCCAACCGCGATGATCGGCAGCGAACGTGCGCCTATTTTGTAGATTTCGCGCGTAAGTTCTACGAAAAAGTCTTTGGTGGGCTTGGATGACCGGAGCACCGAAAGGGTGAACAGGCCGGCGCGGCCGACTGAGCGGAGGGAGGCGGCGAGGGGCATCAGGTGAAGGCTCCTTCGGCGCCGGGAATCGGGAATAGGGAATGGGGAATGGAACGGCCAGCCGAACCGCGCAAGAGCCCCAGGTTGGCTTGGGCCCGCGTTGCGATTCCCCATTCCCTATTCCCGATTCTCCGGCTCATGCCGCCTCCGTCCGTGGCATCGCATCGAAACCTATCGGCCCATCCGGCTGCCCGCGCAGGAACTGCTGCACCAGCGGGTCGGCGCTGGCTTCCAGTTCCGCCGGCGTGCCGGAGAACACGATGCCGCCGTTGGCGATGACCACCGTCTGGTCGGCGATGGGCAGGGTTTCGTGCACGTGGTGGGTGACGATGACGCTGGTCAGGCCCAGGGTGTCGTTGAGGCGCTGGATCAGGCTCATGATCACGCCGCTGGCGATGGGATCCAGGCCGGTCAGGGGTTCGTCGTAGATCATCAGCGGCGGGTCCAGGGCCAGCGCGCGCGCCAGCGCCACGCGCCGGGCCATGCCGCCTGAAAGCTCGCGCGGGTAGGCGTCGGCCGCCGCCAGCAGGCCCACGGCATTGAGTTTGAAGTCGACCACGCGCTTGACCAGCGCCGCCGGCAATTTGGTGTGCGTGCGCAGCGGCAGGGCGACGTTTTCGCCCACGCTGAGGTCGGTCAGCAGACCATTGCCCTGCAGCAGCACGCCGATGCCTTTGCGCATTTCCAGCAGGTGGCGGGTGCCGCGGGGCACCGGCTTGCCGAACACTTCCACCGTGCCCGCCGCTGGCGGCAATTCGCCGGTCAAGGCCGCCAGCAGGGTCGACTTGCCGCTGCCCGACGGACCCAGCACCGCGGTGATGCTGCCGCGCGGCACCGACAGGTCGATATCGCGCAGGATCGTGCGTCCGCCCCGGTCTAGCCGGGTGTTGGACAGGCGCACTGCAGGCGAGTCGGGGGAGGTCATCGGCACGGAAAACTCCAAGGCGACCGGGAAGGATCACTGTCGGCGGCTGAACAATAGTGCACTACCCAGTTTCATTTTGGCCGAAAACGTTGGCGTGGGAGCGCCGTCCCGGCGCGAGCTCTCGCTCCAAGCGCGCAGGCAAGTCCAATCTGGTGGGTCTGGTCGGTGGAGCTAAGAGCTCGCTCCGGGACGCCGCTCCCACGTTTCGGCTTTCGCTGCAGCCGGTGGGTCGCAGCCAACGCGACCGCGGTACGGCAAGATGGCGCGATGCCTGCGCCTCCCACCGACTTCCGCCTGTACCACTCCAATTCTCTGGAAGTGCTGGCCGGGCTGCTGGCCACCGAGCTGCGCACGCCCGCGCCGGGGCAGGCGCTATTGGCGCCAGACCTGGTGTTGATCCCGCAGGTGGCCATGCGCCGCTGGCTGCAGGCGACGCTGGCGGCCGAGTACGGCATCGCTGCCAATCTGCAGTTCCTGACTCCGGGCGAATTCGTGCAGCGCGCGCTGGACGCCAATGTCCCGGGCGCGGCCGAAGATCTCGGCGCCGAGGCGTTGCGCTGGCAGTTGTACGCGGCGCTCACCGATCCGGCACTGCTGCGCGACCCCGCGCTGCAGCCGCTGCGACGCTACCTGGAGGCCGGCCAGGCGCTGCAACCCTGGTCGCTGGCCGGCGAGCTGGCTTCGGTGTTCGAGAAGTACCAGGCCTGGCGCCGCGACTGGCTGCTGGGATGGGAAGCCGGGCAGGCCCCGCGCCATCCGCAGGCGGCGTTGTGGCGGAGCATCGCCGGCGGCAAGTCCCATCGCGCGCGCCGTATCGACGACTACCTGGCGCGGTTCGCCGCTCCGGATTCGGCAGAGCTGCCACTGGGGCTGCCCACGCGCGTGTTCGCCTTCGCCACATTGAACGTGTCGCCCGATGTGCTGCGAGTCATGGCCACCCAGGCAAGAGTGGGAACCATGCACTTCTACATGCCCACGCCGGCGCGTTCCTACTGGGGCGATTTGCAGACCCTGGGCGAACGCCTGCGCGCGCATCGCGCCGAGCCCTTCGCCCCGGTGGAGGCCGACAATCCCCTGCTGCAGGCCTGGGGCGCGGCCGGGCGCGATTTCGTCGCCGTGCTGGGCAGCTACGAAGTGGTGCATCCCTCCGGCGAGATCGGCGCCTACGACGATCCGGAAACGCGCGCTGACGACCGGCCGCAAGACGACTCGCTGCTGCAACGCCTGCAACGCGACCTGCTGCATCGGCGTGCGCCGCCGCCGAGCCCGTGGCGGGTGCAGGTGGACCGCACAGATTCCAGCGTGCAGGTGCACGCCTGCCACACCCGCCTGCGCGAAGTGCAGGTGCTGCACGACCAGCTGCGCTCGCTGCTGGAGGATCCGCGCTTCGATCCGCCGTTGCAGGCGCGCGAGATCGCCGTGTTGGCGCCGGATATCGATCCGTATGCGCCCCACATCGAAGCGGTGTTCGGCGGCCTGGCCGGCACTGCGGAATTCATTCCTTATGCGCTGGCCGACACCAGCCCGCTGGCCAGCGAGCCCTTGGCCGAAGTATTCCTGCGCCTGCTCGGCTTGCCCATTTCGCGCTTCGGGCTCAACGAAATCCTGGACCTGCTGGGTAGCGCGCCGATCGCCCGCGCCGCAGGTCTCGATGCGCCGGCCTTGGAGCGGTTGCACGGCTGGCTGTCGGCAGCGGGCGCGCGCTGGGGCATCGACGCAGCCCATCGCGAGCGCCAGCAGGCGCCGCGCGACGATGCCTATACCTGGACCTTCGCCCTGGATCGCCTGCTGCTGGGCCACGCCAGCGGCGGCGAAGAGGACATCGCTGGCGTAGCGCCCTGGCCGGAGCTGGAAGGCGGCGCGCTGGCTGCGCTGGATGCGTTGATCCGCCTGCTGCGCGTGCTGGCGCGCCACGAGCGCGTATTGGGCGAACGCATGACGCCGGCGCAGTGGCGCGAGCGCCTGCTTGGCCTGCTCGATGCAATCCTGCCGCAACCGCCACAGGCGCTGGCCGACCAGCAGGCTTTGGAGCGCCTGCGCACGCGCATCGACGCCTTCGCCGAGGCCGCGCGCCACGGCGGTTTCGACCGACCGGTGCCGCCGGAAGTGGTGCGCGCACATTTCGCCGCCGCACTGGCCGAAGCCGACACGCGCGCGCCGTTGCTGACCGGCGGGGTGAGTTTCGGCCGCATGGTGCCGATGCGGCTGCTGCCGTTCCGGGTGTTGTGCGTGCTGGGCATGAACGATGGCGACTATCCGCGCCGCGACCCCAGCGCCGGGCTCAACCAGCTGACCGCCGAACTGGGCACGCGCAAGCGTCGCCGTGGCGACCGGTCGTTGCGCGAAGACGACCGCTATCTGTTCCTGCAATTGTTCGCCGCCGCCTCGGAGGTTTTCTACCTGAGCTACCAAGGCGCCGATCCACGCGACGGCAGCCTGCGCGAACCTTCGGTGCTGGTGTCCGAGTTGCTCGACACCGCGGCGCGCTATCACGCGGTTCCGGCCGAAGCGGCACGGTCGCTGGTGGTTCGCCACGCGCTGCAGCCCTTCGCCGCCAGCGCGTTCGGCGCGCAGGTGGAAGGCGAAGGCCAACCCGATCCGCGCCGTTTCAGTTATCGCCGCGAGTGGCATCCGGCGGCGACGACCGGCACCGCGACACGCAGCGCGCCCGCGCGCTGGATCGATGAAGCCCTGCCGCAGGACCCCTCCGAATCGTCCTCGCTGGCGCTGGCAGAACTTCGGAATTTCCTGCGCGACCCTGCCGATGCCTTCCTGCGCCAAAGGCTTGCGATGCGCCTGCCCGAAGCCGGTGAGGCCGACGACGACCGCGATCCGCTGTCCGCGCCGGCCAGTGGTTTGCAGCGTTGGCGCTTGCAACAGGCGGTGCTGGAGGCCTGCGTGCAGGGATCGGTCGGCGATGAGCAACTGCATGCGCAACTGCGCGCGCGCGCCTTGCTGCCGTCCGGCCCGCTCGGCCAACGCCAACTGCAAGTGCTGCGCGCGCAGGTGCAACCCTATGCCGATGCTTTCCGCCATTGGCGCGGCACGCGCGAAGCGACGGCGGAAAATTTCGAACTGGAGCTGGACGGCGTGCGCCTGCACGGCCGCATCGGCGAAATCTACGGCGGCGACCTGCCGCGCGTGCGCATGGACAAACTTCACGGCCCCTCGCAGATCGTGCAGGGCCTGGACTGGCTGGTGATGTCGGCACTGGGGCGTGGCAGCCGCCTGTTCCAGTTCCACGACACCGGCGACGGGCCGGGCCCGCTGGCGCGCGATCCGGTCGATGCGCAAAGCGCGCGCGCGGCGCTGGCAGGGCTGCTGCGATTGCGCGCGCAGGGCCTGCGCGAACCGTTGCCGTTCGCACCGCGCGCCGGCTGGTTGTACTACGAGGGCGAACAACGTCTGCAAGCAGGCGAGAAACCGCGCGCCAACAGCAAGTCGCCGTGGGAGCGCGCGCAGGACCAGTGGCATGCCGACCGCGGCTACAGCGAAGGCGGCACCGCCAGCGCGCGCCTGGCGCTGCGCGGGCGCAATCCTTTCGGCGACGAACAACTGGGCGAAGAATTCCGCATCATCGCCGGTATCGTCTTCGATGCGGTCGTGCACGGCCGCGAGGGCGAGGGCGCATGAACGCTGCCGTGCTTCCCGCCGACGATTATCTGGACCTGCCGCTGGACGGCGCGCAGCTGATCGAAGCCAGCGCGGGCACCGGCAAGACTTTCACCGTCGCCACCCTGGTCACGCGACTTGTGGTCGAGCGCGGCCTCTCGCTGGCACAGATCCTGGCCGTGACTTTCACCGATGCGGCCACCCAGGAGCTGCGCGCACGCTTGCGGCGTAGGCTGGCCCTGGCCAGCGCCATCGGCCAGGCATTGGCCAGCGGCGCGACCGATGGCATCGGCGAGGACGAGGAAAGCCGGCTCACCCGCCAGATCCTGCAGCGCCGGCTCGAAGTCGAAGATGCGGCCAGCCTGCAGGCGCGCCTGCTCCGCGCAGAACACGAGATAGATCTGGCTTCGGTGTTCACCATCCACGGTTTCTGCGCGCGGGTGCTGAGCGAACACGCGCTGCAGACCGGACAGGCATTCGATGCCCCGGAGATGATCGGCAGCGAACGCGAGCTGCTGGATGAAGTGGCCGCCGATGTCTGGCGCGCGCACGGCGCCGATGCCAACGATGCCGAACTGTTGCAGGAGTTGTGGCCTTCGCCCGAAGCGATGGCCCGCGACCTGGAGCAATTGCTGCGCATCGATCGGCTGGAACCGCAACGGCCCCAGCAATCGCCCGATCCCGCGCCGCGTTTGCAGGGCGCATTCGATGCGCTGGCCAGCGCCCACGCGCTGCACCGCGACGATGCGCGCAGCAAGATCGCCAACGCCTTCGCCGCCAAGCATTTCGACGGTCGCAAGGCGCGCGCCGCCAGCTTCGACCAAGCCTGGGAGTCGCTGCAGCGCGGCCTGCAAGGCGTGTGCCTGACCTGCAACGATCCGCACCTGGACAAGCTCACCAACGAACGCCTCGCCGGTTTCGCCAAAGCCGGTGCCGAGGACCGCGTGCCGGAATCGCCGTTGTTCGATGCGGTCTCTGCCTGGTTCGCCGCCGACCGCGAACGCCGGCAATGGCTGGCCGAGCAGGCGCTGATCCTGCTGTACCGCCTCCGCGACGATGCCCGCCAACGCTTGCAGGCGCTCAAACGGAACCGGCGCGTGCAGAGCTACGACGATCTGATCGACCAGGTCGCCGCCGCGCTGGACGGTCCGCAGGGCGCGACCTTGGCGCGCAACCTGCGCAGCCAGTACGCGGCCGCCCTGGTCGACGAATTCCAGGACACCGATGCTCGCCAATGGTCGATCTTCCAGCGTATTTTCGCTGCGCAGGAAGGGGAACAATCGCCGCCGCCGTTGTTCCTGATCGGCGATCCCAAGCAGGCCATCTACGGTTTCCGCGGCGGCGATGTGCATACCTATCTGGCTGCCAAGCGGCAAGCAAGGCAAGCGCCGCCGTTGCTGCACAACTTCCGTTCGCGGCCCTCGCTGCTGCGCGCCGTGGAAAGCCTGTACGCCGAAGCGGGCGAATACGCGTTCGTCGACCCTGACATCGCCTTCCAACCGGTGACCGCAGGCAGAGGCAGCGCCGATTCCGACTACCTGCGCAACGGCGTGCCAGCCGCGGCGTTGACGGTGCGCGTGCTGGCCAACGCACAGCGCGAGGCGGAAGGCGGAGCCAAGGCGTTCAGCGCCCCGCAATCGCGCCAGCACGCCGGGGAAGCCTGCGCGGACGAAATCCGCGCGGTGCTGGCCGATGCGCGCGCCGGCAATGCGTTGATCGAAGGCGTGGCCGTGCAACCCGGCGATATCGCCGTGCTGGTGCGCAGCCATGCCGAAGCCACGCTGATGCAGAGCGCATTGACGTCGGTGGGCATAGCCGCGGTTGCGGCCGGGCGGCAAAGCCTGTTCGAAACCGAGCAGGCCGAAGAACTGATGGCGGTGTTCGAAGCGTTGCTGCAACCGTCCGACGAAGGCCGCTTGCGCGCGGCCTTGTCCACGCAGCTGCTGGGCGTCGACGGCGCCGGCATCGCCCGTTTGGACCACGACGACAGCTGGCGCAGCGCGCAACAATTGCACGCGCTGCAATGGCGCGAGCGCTGGCAGCGCCACGGCCCGCTGGCGCTGGTCTCGGACCTGTGCGCGGCCAATGCCGAACGCCTGCTCTGGCTGCACGATGGCGAGCGCCGCCTGACCAACACCCTGCAACTGGGCGAACTGCTGCAGCAGGCCGACGCGCAGGCACTGGGCATGCACGGCCTGGTCGACTGGTTGCGCACGCGCATCGCCGATGCCGATGCCAACGACGAGCAGCAACTGCTGCGCCTGGAATCGGACGCGCGCCGGGTGCAGATCCTTACCCTGCACAAATCCAAAGGCCTGGAATTTCCGCTGGTGTTCCTGCCGTTCGCAGGCGTAGGCCGTGCGCTGGACAAACCACAGCGACACTGCCAGGTGCCTGCCGAAGGCGGGCGCGTGCTGCACTGGAAACTGGGCAAGGACGACGATTCGCAACGCTGGCAGGACGCGGTCGCCGCCTGGGAACGGGAACAGCGCGCCGAAGACGCACGGCTGTTGTACGTGGGCCTGACCCGCGCCGAGCACGCGCTGTGGCTGGCCGGTGGGGATTTGTACAAACACGCGGCCAGCGCGCTTGCGCCCATGCTGGCGTCTCTCGATGAGTTGCAGGCGCGCGCCGATATCGTCATCGACGCGCGTCCTCCGCACGGCCTTCCGCCTGCGTTGCCGCCGGAAAGCATCCCGCCGGTGCCGCCGGCGCGAAGGGCGCTGCGGGCACTGTCGCGCGACTGGTGGGTGTACAGCTTCACCCAGTTGAGCAAAGCCGAATCAGGCGCCGATGCGGTCGCCACGACAGAAGAGCGCGGCGCCGAAGACGAACCCGATAATCGCCCTGCGGACGAAACCGCGCAAACGGAGCTCTTCGATCCACGCTTCAGCGGCAGCCGTTTCGGCAACGTGCTGCACGATGCCTTGGAGCACGTCGACTTCGGCGCCTGGCGCCAATGGAGCGGATCATCCGCGCCAGTGGGCCAGGAGCGGCCCTTGCGGGACGCGCTGCTGGCCGGCGGCTATGCCGATGCGGACATGGAAGAGGGGATCGTGGAACTGGAGTCGCTGGTGGGCCGCACACTCACCGTGCCGTTGCCCGAAGGCGGACGTTTGTGCGAGCTTGCTGCCGATTCTCGCCGCGCTGAACTCGAATTCCATTTCGCGCTGCAACCGACCTCTGTCGATGCGCTGCTGGCATTGCTGCACGAACATGGCGTGGCCGGCGAACGCCGCGCCTTCGGCCTGCGCCGGCAACTGGAAGGTCTGATGACCGGCAAGATCGACCTGACCTACCAGCATGACGGGCGCTGGTACCTGCTCGACTACAAATCCAATCGCCTGCCCGCCTACGGTGCCGGCGCGCTGCGACAGGCGATGACCCACAGCGAATACGACCTGCAGGCGCTGATCTACACCGTCGCCCTGCACCGCTGGCTGCGCTTCCGCCTGGGCGCCGATTACGACTACGCGCGCGATTTCGGCGGCGTGCGCTACCTGTTCTGCCGGGGCCTGGACTGGGATGAAGCAGGCGTTGCCGGCGTCCATGCCTGGCAACCGCCCGCCGCGCTGGTCGATGCCGCCGATGCGTTGTTCGCCGGGGGCCGCGCATGAGCCTGTTCGAGCAACTGCAAAGATCCGGCGCATTGCGCGTGATCGATCACGCGCTGGCTCAGAGCTTGCGCCGCCTGGAACCGGCAACGCCCGATCTGGTGTTGGCCGGCGCGGCGCTCGCCTCGCTGGCAGTGGGGCAGGGACATGCCGCTTTCGATCCGGCGCGGCCGCACTTGCTGGTCGAGGCGGCGATGGATTGGCCCGAGCCGCAACAATGGCATAGCGCGCTTTCTTCTTCCCAGTGGATCTCCTCGCCGTCCGCGGCGCAGGCCGCTGCCGGCGCGATGCCGCTGGTCTACGAAAACGGTTTGCTTTATCTGCGCCGCTACCGGCAGTACGAGTTCCGCCTGGCCCAGCGTCTGCGGCTGTTGCGCGAACAAATGCCTCCTGCATTCGCTGCGACCGAACTTGCGCCTTTGTTCGCCAGTCTTTTTCCCGACGCCCACGAGGGCGATCGCCAGGCGCGTGCGGCGGCTGCGGCCTTGTCGCGCAACCTGCTGTTGGTCACCGGCGGCCCAGGCACCGGCAAGACCACCACCATCGCGCGGCTGTTGTTGCTGCTGGTTGCGCAGGCGCAGCAGGCCAAGGCTGCGCTTCCTCGCATCGCGCTGGCCGCGCCCACCGGTCGCGCCGCCGAGCGCATGGCCGAGAGTCTGCGCCAGGCAGTGGCCACGCTGCGGCAGAGGCTCGGCATCGACGCGGCCCTGTGCGATGCGCTGCCGGTGCAGGCCAGCACATTGCATCGCCTGCTGGGCACGATTCCCGACAGCCCGCGTTTTCGCTTTGATGCGGAAAACCCGCTGCCTTTCGACGTGGTGGTGGTGGACGAAGCCTCGATGGTCGACCTGCCGCTGATGTGCAAACTGGTGGAAGCGGTGCCCGAAGGCGCGCGCTTGGTGCTGCTGGGTGATCCGGATCAACTGCCTTCGGTGGAAGCGGGCGACGTGCTGGCCTCGATCCTGCAGGCGACCGGAAGCGGAGAAGAAACCGGCGTCGCCGCTTCGCTGCAACCCTTGTTGGGCGCGAACGCCGAAGCGCAAGCCGGCGGCAACGCATGGTCCGGCCATCACGTGCAACTGCAGCGCGGCTATCGCCAGGCCGCCACGCTGGATCTGGCGCCGCTGGCCGCTGCGGTGCGCGAGGGCGATGCCGATGCCGCCCTGGGTCTGTTGCGCAGCGGTGCGTTGGCCGGCGTGCATTTCCACGAGAACCTGTTCGATCCGTTGCCGGCGCAACGCGAAGTGCTGCTGACGCACTGGCGCGTCCTGGCCTCGGTTGAAGACCCACACGCCGCGCTCGCGCTGGCCGGCCGCCTGCGCCTGCTCACCGCACTGCGCGAAGGCGCGCAAGGCGCGCGTGGATTGAATGCACGCCTAGAAGAAGCGCTTGCGGGCAGCCGCGGGCCGGCCTATTTCCACGGCCGCCTGTTGCTGGTCACCGAGAACAGTTACCGCCAGCGTCTGTTCAACGGCGACATCGGCGTCTGCCTGAGCGGCGCGCAGGGCGCGCCGGTGGCCTGGTTCCCCGGCGATGGAGAAAGCGGCCCGCGGCCGTTCCATCCCGCAGCGCTACCCGCGCATGAAAGCGCCTTCGCCATGACCGTGCACAAGGCGCAGGGCTCCGAGTTCGACAGTGTGTGGTTGCAGCTGCCGCGCCAACCTACCCGCGCGCTCTCGCGCGAGCTGGTCTACACCGCGCTCACCCGCGCCCGCGGCGAACTGCATGTCTGCGCCAGCGCCGAGGCTCTGCGCCAGGCGCTGGCGCGCAAGGTGCAGCGGATTTCGGGGCTGTCGGCGCGCCTGGCATGACGGTTCCCTGCATGGGCTGGGTTACGATGCGCGTCCCCACAGGGAAGCACTGCGCATGAGCGATACCCCCAATAAACCCACCAAGGACCAGGCCGAGGCCGCCGTCCGCACCCTGCTGGCCTGGGCCGGCGAAGACCCCACCCGCGAAGGCCTGCTGGACACGCCCAAGCGCGTGGTCGAAGCCTATGGCGACTGGTACAGCGGCTACAACGAGGACCCGCGCGAATTCCTGGCGCGCACCTTCAAGGAAGTGGCCGGTTACGACGAGATGATCGTGTTGCGCGACATCGAATTCGAAAGCCACTGCGAACACCACATGGCGCCGATCATCGGCCGCGCGCACGTGGGCTACCTGCCCGACGGCAAGGTGGTGGGCATCAGCAAGCTGGCGCGGGTGGTGGAAACTTACGCTCGGCGTTTCCAGGTGCAGGAAAAGATGACCGCGCAGATCGCCGGCTGCATCCAGCACGTGCTGCAACCGCTGGGCGTGGGCGTGGTGGTGGAAGGCGTGCACGAATGCATGACCACCCGCGGCATCCACAAGCGCGGCGTCAGCATGATCACTTCCAAGATGCTGGGCAGTTTCCGCGAAGACGCGCGCACGCGCGCCGAATTCCTGCGCTTCATCGAGGCGGGCAACGGCAAGCGTTAGCGGGGGTTTTCTGGCTGGTACGGAACTCGAGACAAGGAGGTCTCATGAAGGAATCAACAGGTTCTCTGTCGCACGCCCGGCGGATGCGACAGACGCCAACCGATGCGGAAAGCAGGTTATGGCACAACCTGCGCGCGGGCCGATTGGTTGGGTACAGGTTTCGGCGGCAGCAGCCGTTGGGTCGCTTCATCGTGGACTTCGTTTGCTTCGAGCAACGATTGATCGTCGAAGTGGATGGCGGGCAACATGTCGAAGCGCAGCTTGTCGATGCAGCGCGTACGGCTTGGCTTCAGAGTCAGGGCTATCGGGTGCTGCGTTTCTGGAACGACGATGTATTGCTGCGCACGAACCTTGTTCTTGAAGAGATACTTCGAGCACTGACCCAAACTCGGGCTACGTAACCCCCACCTCTCCCCTTGCGGGAGAGGTCGACGCGCCTGCGCGGCGGGAGAGGGCGAGCGGGGTCGGTGGCGGTGAACAAACAGGGCCGTATCTGCATCCAGCTTCGCTCGCTGATTTAGAGCGCGCGTCCAGGGATCACCACTGCGCTCGCCCTCTTCCGCCCTGCGGGCACCTTCTCCCGCAAGGGGAGAAGGGAAGTGTCCCACCTACCGGAGTTCGGGCTTCACGCTGACCCACCTCTCCCCTTGCGGGAGAGGTCGACGCGCCTGCGCGGCGGGAGAGGGCGAGCGGGGTCGGTGGCGGTGAACAAACAGGGCCGTATCTGCATCCAGCCTCGCTCGCTGATTTAGAGCGCGATGCGCATCCAGCTTCGCTCGCTGATGTAGAGCGCGCGTCCAGGGATCACCGCTGCGCTCGCCCTCTTCCGCCCTGCGGGCACCTTCTCCCGCAAGGGGAGAAGGGGAGTGTCCGAACTACTGGAGTTCGGGCTTCACGCCGACCCACCTCTCCCCTCGCGGGAGAGGTCGACGCGCCTGCGCGGCGGAAGAAGGCGAGCGAAATCGGTGGCGGTGAAACATCGACGTACATCCGCATCCGAGAATGATCGTTGCCGGAAAATAGGCGCTCAAAGATCACCACTGCGCTCGCCCTCTTCCGCCCTGCGGGCACCTTCTCCCGCAAGGGGAGAAGGGGAGTGTCCGAACTACTGGAGTTCGGGCTTCACGCTGACCCACCTCTCCCCTTGCGGGAGAGGTCGACGCGCCTGCGCGGCGGGAGAGGGCGAGCGGACTCGGTGGCGGTGAACAAACAGGGCCGTGTAAGCATCCAGCTTCGCTCGCTGATTTAGAGCGCGCGTCCAGGGATCACCACTGCGCTTGCCCTCTTCCGCCCTGCGGGCACCTTCTCCCGCAAGGGGAGAAGGGGAGTGTCCCAACTACCGGAGTTCGGGCTTCATGCTGACCCACCTCTCCCCTTGCGGGAGAGGTCGACGCGCCTGCGCGGCGGGAGAGGGCGAGCGGAGTCCGTGGCGGTGAACAAACAGGGCCGTATCTGCATCCAGCTTCGCTCGCTGATGTAGAGCGCGATGCGCATCCAGCTTCGCTCGCTGATGTAGAGCGCGCGTCCAGGGATCACCACTGCGCTCGCCCTCTTCCGCCCTGCGGGCCCCTTCTCCCGCAAGGGGAGAAGGGAAGTGTCCCAGCTACCGGAGTTCGGGCTTCACGCTGACCCACCTCTCCCGCAAAGCGAGAAGGGAAAGCTAAACTGCAGCCTTTCTGTCCCTCGGCTTTCCCGTGAACGCAGCCATCCAGACTCCCGGCAAACGCAACGCCGCGCTCATCTTCATTTTCATCACCGTGCTGATCGACGTGTTGTCGTTCGGCGTGATCATCCCGGTGTTGCCGGGGCTGGTGCGGCAATTCACCGGCGGCGACTACGTGCAGGCGGCGTGGTGGATCGGCGTGTTCGGGTTTCTGTTCGCGGCCATCCAGTTCGTCAGCTCGCCGATCCAGGGCACCTTGTCCGACCGCTATGGCCGGCGTCCGGTGATCCTGCTTTCGTGCCTGGGGCTGGGCATCGATTTCATGCTGATGGCGCTGGCGCAATCGCTGCCGTGGCTGCTGGTGGCGCGCATATTCTCCGGCGTGTTCTCGGCCAGTTTCACCACCGCCAACGCCTACATCGCCGACGTGACCGAACCGGAAAAACGCGCCAAGGCTTTCGGCATGATCGGCGCGGCGTTCGGTCTGGGTTTCATCGTCGGCCCTGCGCTGGGCGGATTCCTGGGCGAATGGCATCTGCGCGCGCCGTTCTGGTTCGCCGCCGGTCTGGCGACGCTGAATTTCCTTTACGGATGGTTCGTGCTGCCCGAATCGCTGCCCAAGGAAAAGCGCACCGCGCGCTTCGACTGGGCCCATGCCAATCCGGTCGGCTCGCTGGTGCTGCTGAAGAAGTATCCGCAGGTGTTCGGCCTGGCCGCGGTGGTGTTCCTGGCCAACTTCGCCCACTACGTGTATCCCAGCGTGTTCGTACTGTTCGCCGAGTACCAGTACCAGTGGACCAACCAGCAGGTCGGTTGGGTGCTGGCCATCGTCGGCGTCTGCAGCGTGATCGTGCAAGCCGGTTTGATGGGACCGCTGGTGAAGAAGTTGGGCGAACGCCGCACCTTGTTGTTCGGCTTGGCCTGCGGAGTGGTCGGTTTCGTCATCTACGGTTCGGCCGAAGCAGGCTGGATGTTCCTGATCGGTCTGCCGATCTCGGCGCTGTGGGGCGTGGCCGGCCCGGCCAGCCAGTCGCTGATCACGCGCCAGGTCGACGCCAGCGCGCAAGGCCGCGTGCAAGGCGCATTGATGAGCCTGGTCAGCCTGGCCGGCGTGTTCGCGCCGCTGGCCTTCGCCGGCACCTTCGCCTTGTTCATCAGCGATCGCGCGCCGGCCCATCTGCCTGGCGCGGCGTGGCTGCTGGCGGCAGGCCTGTTGTTCTGCGCGCTGCTGGTGGGTTGGCGCTTTGCGCGCGAGAAACCTGCGAACGCTGCTGCAGCAGACTGGACCGGAGCGGAGCAGGAACCTTGATCGTCGAACAGGGCGAGTTCCAGGGTTTTCCGGCGCTGCTCATCGATACTGCGTTGGCGAGCGCGGCGATTTCTCTGCACGGCGGCCAGTTGCTTTCCTACGTGCCACGCGGTTTCGATGATCTGTTGTGGCTGTCGCCGCTGAGCAAGCGCGCGCCAGAGGCGATACGCGGCGGAGTTCCGGTGTGCTGGCCGTATTTCGCTCGGCAGGACCAGGCGGCCGATGCGCCGCAGCACGGGTTCGCGCGCAATACGCTGTGGGCCTTGGTCGATGCGCGGATCGACGCGCAGGGCGAGGCGACGGTCGAACTGGCACTGCCCCGCCAGGCCGGCAGCTTGCGCCTGACCCAGACCCTTTGCATCGGCAGGCAACTGCAGCAATCGCTGACCACGCATAACCACGGCCAAGCGCCCGTCGCTTTCACCCAGGCCTTGCATACCTATTTCCGTGTCGGCGATGCGGAGCGCGTGCAGGTAACGGGACTGGAAGGCCTGCACTACACCGACCGCTACGACGGCCAGACGCATGCGCAAGCGGGGCCATGGAATCTGCAGGACCCGCGCGATGCGGGCCGCAGCGATCGCACCTATCAGGACACCGGAAGCCGTTTCTTACTGTCCGATCCGGCGTTGGAAAGGCGCATTGAGTTGTCCACAGCCGGGAGCCGCTCCTTGGTGGTCTGGAATCCAGGCGCAACCGGCATCGCCGCCATCGGCGACGCGCCCGCCGAGAGCTGGCGCCATTTCGTGTGCCTGGAAGCGGCCAACGCCGGCCCGGACGTGATCCGACTGGCGCCGGGCCAGACGCATACGCTGCGGCAAAGCGTTGAGGCGCTGAAAGCGTAGGAGCGTAACGGCGTAGGAGCGACGTGAGTCGCGAATTCATCTCCACGCGGTTTTCATTCGCGACTTACTCCGCTCCTACGAAAACACAGGAACAAAAAATGGCCGCATCCTTGCGGCCCTTTCACTTGCTCTTGCTGCTGCTTAGTCGTTCTCGACGTGCAGGACCTTGCCGTCCTTGGGATCCAGGTGGATCTCCACATCGTTGCCGTCGGCGCGTTCGGCCTCGGCCTTCCACACACCATCATCGAAATCCACGTCGTGCACCTTCGAATAGCCCTCGGCCGTCAGCTTGGCCTTGACGTCGTCCTCGCTGAGCGTGGACACCATCGCTTCGGCGAAGATCCGATGGGTAGCCGGGTCGATGCGCACATCGACGCGGTTGCCGTCGGCGCTGGTGGCGTCGGTTTCCCAGGCGCCGTCCTCGAAATCCAGGTCGTCGATGCGGGTGAAGCCTTTCTCGGTCAGCAGCGCGCGCGCCTGCGGTTCGGTCAGTGCTTCCTTCTTGGCAGCGTCGTGCGCCGACGCCGCGCCGGACAGCATTACGGCGATGGCGAAGAACAAAGCCTTATGGGGGAACTTGCGCATGGTGTTTCTCCAGCGGTTGAACGAGCGGCGAGTGTGCCCACGCCTTTCGGACTCCTGCATGAACTCACGTTCCCTGCACATTGCTGAGCGAATGCAAACAACAAGGAATCGCGTGCCGCGAGGCATTTGTAGGAGCGACGTGAGTCGCGAAGGCACGCTTGGCTCACCTATCGCGACCATTAATCAATTTGCGCACCATCAGGCCATGTATTCGCGACTCACGTCGCTCCTACGCGCTCATGCTTTCCGTCGCCACACGAGCAGGGTGACGGCACCGGCGACCAATCCCCAGAACGCCGAACCTATTCCGCCCAGCGAAATGCCCGATGCCGTCACCAGGAACGCGATCAATGCGGGCTCGCGATCGGTTTCCTCGCGCATCGCCGCCGCCAGGCTGTTGCCGATGGTGCCGAACAGGGCCAGCCCGGCGATGGCCATCACCAGCTCTTTCGGGAATGCCGCGAATACCGCCGCGACCGTCGCGCCGAACAGGCCCACCAGTACGTAGAACAGACCGGCGAATACCGCCGCCACATAACGACGTTCCGGATCCTGGTGCGCTTCGCGGCCCATGCAGATCGCCGCGGTGATCGCGGCCAGGTTCAAGGCGAAGGCGCCGAACGGCGCCAGCAACACGTTGGCCACGCCGGTCCAGCCGATCACCGGCGAAATCGGCACCGCATAACCCGAAGCGCGTATCACCGCCACACCCGGCACGTTCTGCGAGGTCATGGTGACGATGAACAACGGCAGCGCTATGCCGAACACCGAAGCCAGCGACAGCGCCGGCAGGGTGAACACCGGTCGCGCGAGCTCCAGACGTAATCCGCCGGCATGCAACAAGCCGGTCGCGCCGGCGATGGCGATGCCCACCAACAGCGTTGCGATCACCGCGTAGCGCGGGAACAGGCGGCGCCCGCACAGATAGGTCACGAACATGGTCAAGGCCATGCCCAACTGCGTTTGCATGGAGACGAACACATCCAGGCCGAAGCGCAGCAGCACGCCGGCCAGCATGCCGGAGGCAAGCGAAGCCGGAATGCGGTTCAAGCTGCGCTCGAACACGCCGCTGAAGCCGGCGATGGTCATCAGCAGGGCCGACAATACGAAGGCGCCAATCACCTCCGGATAGGGCAGGCCCGCCGTGCTGGCGATCAGCATCGCCGCGCCCGGCGTGGACCAGGCCGTCACCACCGGCATGCGGTAGCGCAACGACAGGCCGATGCAGGTCAGGCCCATGCCCAGGCCCAGCGCCCACATCCACGAGGCGATTTCCGCTTCCGACGCGCCCAGCGCCCGCGCGGCCTGGAACACGATCACCGCAGAGGCGGTGAAACCCACCAGCACGGTGACGAAACCCGCAGCGACGGCGGAAAGGGAAAAATCGCGCAACAGGCGCGGCGAAGAAGAGTCGGCCATGTCAGGCGCCACGACCGGCGCGCGCCGTCACCGCCTGCAGCCAGCGATGGGCGACGGCGGGTGAGGTCGTGCAGACGGCGTCGTCGGTCACCGTGGTGACGGCGCGTTCCAGCAACTGGATATCGGCTTCATGCTGTCGGGCCACATGCGGGTCCTCGAAAAAGACCACGCGCTGGCACCGGCGTTCCAGCACCCGGTCGGCGATCTGCGCATCGCCGCCCATGGGGCCGCTCTGGTAGCGCTCGGCCCACGGACGGTCCTGCGGCCAGCCCAGGCTCCAGGCCAGTTCGTTGAGGCGCTGGCCGGTGGTGCCGGTGGCAACCCGGTGGGCGAAGCGCGACAGCGTATCGAAGTGTTCGGCTACGAACGCCAGCATCTGCGGCTTCATCGCATCGTGCGCGATCAGCGCCAGCGTCTGCGTTTCCAGGGCATGGAAGCGGTCGGCGCCCGGGTCTGGCGCAAAGCCGGCGTGGATGCGTTCCATCTCGATCCAGTCGCGCGCCGAGGCCACGGTGGACAGGAAGGGTTTGCCGTGGATCACGCATTGGCGCTTGAGCGCGGTGGCTTCCGGAAAAATCGAGGAAGGGTCCACCGGATCGATCAGGTAAATGGCGCCATCCAGGCTGCGCTCGGTGTCCAGGCCAACGACTTCGGCGACCAGCTTCATCAAGCCGCCTTCGCGGCCAATGGGATAACGCCGCAGGCCCGCGTAATCGGTCAGCATGCCGGCCGCGACGATGGCCTCGTGGGTGCGGCCGATCGCATGCAGGCCCAGGTTCAATTCGCGGATGCCGGCTTCGCAGGCGCGCAGCCAGCGGAACAGCGCTGCGTCCTGGTTGAGGTGGTGCAGGCGATTGGCTGCAAGGCCCAGGCGCATGGGGGGAGGTCCGCGGGTGTGGGGGAGACAGTCTAAAGCGCCGGTAACCGTTACTGGGTGGCTTTGCGGTTGGCAGCGGCTCTGATTTTCTACGAGAGGGAAAGCAAACGGCATCCAGATCAGATCGATGCCGTCTGCCCACCTCTCCCCTTGTGGGAGAGGTCGACTCGCCTGCGCGGCGGGAGAGGGGGAGCAGAATCGGTGGCGGTGAAACATTGACGTACATCCGCATCCGACAATGATCGCTGACGGAAGATAGGCGCTCAGACATTGCCACTGCGCTCGCCCTCTTCCGCCCTGCGGGCACCTTCTCCCGCGAGGGGAGAAGGGAAGTGTCCCACCTACCGGAATTCGGGCTTCACGCTGACCCACCTCTCCCCTCGCGGGAGAGGTCGACGCGCCTGCGCGGCGGGAGAGGGCGAGCGGAGTCGGTGGCGGTGAACAAACAGGGCCGTATCTGCATCCAGCTTCGCTCGCTGATTTAGAGCGAGCGTCCATGGATCACCACTGCGCTCGCCCTCTTCCGCCCTGCGGGCACCTTCTCCCGCGAGGGGAGAAGGGAAGTGTCCCACCTACCGGAGTTCGGGCTTCACGCTGACCCACCTCTCCCCTCGCGGGAGAGCTCGACGCGCCTGCGCGGCGGGAGAGGGGTGAGCGGAGGCAGAAATGTGGAAGCCATGATGCAGTTTCCGCATTAGATATCGATTGTTGTGCTGACTACATTGGCCATGGATGGCTACTCCGCTTACCCCTCATCCACCCTTCGGGCACCTTCTCCCACAAGGGGAGAAGGACGCTTCCGAACGCGATTCGTTTCCGTAGGCCAGCTGCTCCCGCTTCTTAGGCAAGAGAGGAGGAAGGAAGTTCGGATCAAATCCCGGAAAGATGATTCGCCAATCCCGAAACCACCCCCAGCGAAGCATCCCCATGCACCACGCGCGCATTCGGAAACGCCGCGCGCGCCATCGCCTGCACATAAGGCGCGCGCGACATGCCGCCGGTCAGGAAGAGGCTGTCGGGTGGACTGTCCAGTTCTTCGCCCACTTCCTGCAACAGGCGCGCAAGGCGCCCCAGAAAGTCCGCGCTGGCCAACTGAAGGTCGTCGCGGCTGGCCTGCACCGACAGCGCCGCGTCGATGTAGTCCAACTCATGGCGGCTGACGTCGTGTTCGCTGAGCCGCATCTTCATCGTTTCCACGGCGCGGTACAGCCGGGTGGTGCCGCCGTCATGCTGCAGTTTCCGCAAGCGCGTGTTGTAGGGCGCAGGAACTTCGCTGAAATCGCGTTTGTGGAAGGCGCGCTGGCGCGGCATGTCCTGGACCATGGCCGCATCCACGAAATGATGCGCGGGCACTCGGGTGTCGCCGCGGCCGAACAACGGCATGAAGTGGGCCATGCTCAGGGCCAGGTCCACGTCGGTGCCGCCGTTGGGCAAGCCCCAGGCGCGATGGATCAACGGCGCCTGCGGGCCACCGACCTGCGCGTGGGCGATATCGGTGGTGCCGCCGCCCACATCCACCACCAATGTGGAATGCCGGGTGTCGCTACTGGCGTGGTAATGCAGCGCCGCAGCGGCGGGTTCTTCCAGGAAATCCACCGCTTCGAAGCCGGCGATCTGCGCCGCTTCGGCCAGGATATCCAGCGCCTGCTCGCCGCCGGCCAGGCCCAGCGAACTGCGGAACCGCACCGGCCGCCCGATCGTGGCCAGGCGCACCTCAGTGCGCAACTGCGCGCTTGCCGCCAGGCGAATGTGTTCCAGGATCTGTGCGGCGATGCCGGTGATGGTTTTCCGCGCGCGCGGCAACAGGTCGTAACCCAGCATCGATTTGGGCGACTGCACCAGGTGGCCGCTGCCTTCTTCCAGGTAACGGTCGATGGCGTCCTCGCCAAACACCGCATCGTCCAGGTCGGCGGCCGCGTCCTCTGCTTCCTGCCGTTGCGCCTCCAGCCACTGCCGGCGCACGATCTGCACGGCATCGCGATGCAGCTGCGCATCGCTGCGCGGAATGACGCCGCTGCGGGTCTGCTCAGCCTTGGCCGCGCGCACCAGCACCGCGACTTCGCCTTCCAGTGCGGTGGTCAGGCGGAAGTCGGCCGGGTCGGGCAATGCAGTAGGGAAGAACACCGCGGTACGGAACTGCGGCAGGCCGCCGAAACGGATGTGCTCCAGCCGGTCTCCAACACGCGCGGCCGCAGCCGAGTAGCTGGTGCCGAAGTCGATGCCGATTCTCATGCAGGGGTGAAGCTTGCGCGCGGGGGCCGGCGATTCTACGTGGTAACGACGAAGCCGTCGCGGCACGAGCGGAACTGTGGGAGCGGCGTCCCGCCGCGAGCTTTCGACGTCTTGTTCGCCTCAAGAGCTCGCGGCGGGACGCCGCTCCCACGTTGTCGCTCCTATTCTGCTTGTCCTTGCAGCGTACGGAACATCACGTAAGCATCGACCAGGCCCAACTCCTGATGTCTGAAAGCCTTGGGCAGGGTGCCGACGATGGCGAAACCCAGCTTCTTGTACAGCGCTACCGCCGGCGCGTTGCTGCCGACCACGTAGTTGAACTGCATCGCCAGGTAGCCTTCGCTGCGGGCCTGTTCCAGGCTGTGCAGCACCAGCGCGCGACCGATGCCCTTGCCCTGTTCGGCGGGGTCCACCAGATAAGTGGCGCTGGCCACGTGCGCACCTCGGCCCGGATAGTTCGCCCCCAGCTTGTACATGCCCAGCAACGCGGCGCCCTGCGTGGCGACATAGGCCGCTTGGGTGGTGAACCAGTGCGCCTGGAAAGTCGCGCGGTCGAAATCCTCGTCGAAGGGCAATGCGTCGCCGCGAGCGATGGCCGACTTGAACAGGCGCCACATCGCATCGCCATCGCCGGCGACAGCGGGACGGATCCGCACGACAGGCCCGGCGTCGCTCATCGCTGGACGTCCAGGCGCAGGGCGTAGACCTGCGCTTGCACTATCGAACCGTCTGCAAGCGTGGCCGACACCGGTACGCGTTGGTAGCCTTCGCCTTCGAACTGGTCCAACCACGCCCAGTGCGAGTCGAGCTGATCCGAGCAGAACAGCAATCCAGGCAGCTCCTTGCCATCGTCGGCCAACACCAGACCGGGGAACCCGATCGCCGCGCCCCAACCCTCGTGGCGCAAGTGCCCCCTTACCGTTGCAGTCACCCACGTACCTGCTACTGCGGCGAGCACCGATTCGTTCGGACGCCCCGGTGCCAGTGAGCCATAGACGAACAATCTCTCCATCATCGTACCGTCGTCACGACCTACCCAAGCCCCGGTCAGTTGCCAGTAGTACTCACCGTCCACTCCTGCACCGGCACTTCGGTGCGTTCGACGATGAGCTCTTCGATGATCTGCTGCTCGGTGGTCAGTTGCGCCTTGGATTGCGCCACCGGCTCGATAGCGCTGTCCGCGTCGCGCCAGGCGATGGTGACCTTCAGATCCCATTGCTCGTTGTCGGCGTTGAAACGCGGCTTGACCAGGCGCACCCAGACGATGCGGCCTTCCTTCATCTTTGCCCGCAACAATGACGACCGGTTCTTCTCGAACAGGCCGATGAACTGCTGTTCCTTGCCGGGCTTGATCCAGTAGGTCTGCTCGACGATGAACGGGCCGGGTGCGGCCAGAGCCTGTTGCGCGATGGCGCCCAACGGCGTCAACGCGCCGGCAAGCAACAGTGAAGTAAGAGCACGCGAGGTAAAAGCAGGCATGGGGGACACTTTCTCCTTGGCGCAAGCGCCAGAACTTAACCGATCCAGCAAAAAATCCGGATCGAATGGGCCCTCAAGTTTCGCACGGGCTGGACTGGCTGATGCGGAACACATGCCCATCCGGATGCCGGATGTGCATTTCCCTGACGCCCCAGGGCTCATCGGTGGGTGGCCAGGTGACTTCGATGCCTTGCTCGATGCAGGTTTTGTGGATGGCATCCACATCGTCGACCCAAATGGACATCCACACGCCCGACTGCTCGGAGTCGGCTGCGCCCGGTTGGCGCCGATGGCCTTGTCCCTCCAGGCACATGAAGATCTCGCATTCGCCCGAACCTACCGAGCCAAAGCTGACCGGTTCGCCCCAGTCCCAGCATTTGCGCCAGCCCAGCGACTGGAACCAGTCGAAACTGCGCTGCATGTCGGAGACGTTGAGGATTGGAGTGATGTGTTTGGCGTGCATGGAATTTCGAGCAGTAGCGCTTCCGTCATCGCCGGATCAGTTTATTCGCTTCAGAAACAGACGTCATTCCGGCGAATGCCGGGACCCAACTGCCAGCTCTCGACGGAAGTATCGCATCGGGGGTCAGATGGATCCCGGAATCCGCCAGGATGACGGTCGAATTGATGGCGGCCGTGCCTGTTGGTGATCGGCGCCGAGGACTGGTGCAGGTTCGTCTACAGCAAAAAAACATCCAGGCGGTATCGACGGCTCGCGACGGCCGTGAGCCCGTCGCAGCGGTCAGGCAAGCAACATCTGCGCGATGCTTCCCGCCGCATCGCGGCCTTCGGCCACCGCCGTCACCACCAGGTCCGCGCCGCGCACGGCATCGCCGCCGGCGAACAATTTCGGATTGGTGGTCTGGAACGGCAGGCGTCCGCTCTCATCGGCGACGCTGCCGCCGACCACGATGCGCCCGTTCGGACTGCCTTCCACGCCTTGCGCCGCCAACCACTCCGGCACCGTGGCCGAGAAACCGAAGGCGATGATGACGATGTCCGCTTCCAGCAACGACTCGCTGCCTTCGATCGGCACCGCGTTGCGGCGGCCGCGCGCATCGGGCTCGCCGAGTTTCGTTTCCACCACCCGCACACCGGTTACGCCGTCGTCGCCGTCGCTTTCGATCAGCAGCGGCTGGCGGTTGAACAGGAAGCGCACGCCTTCCTCGCGCGCGTTGGCCACTTCGCGCGCCGAGCCGGGCATGTTGGCTTCGTCGCGGCGATAAGCGCAGGTCACCTTGGCCGCGCCCAGGCGGATGGCGCTGCGCACGCAGTCCATGCCGGTATCGCCGCCGCCCAGCACTACCACGCGCTTGCCGCTGAGGTCGGGCAATTGCATGGTGTCTTCCCATCCGGCAATAGGCCGTCCCCAGGGATCGTTGCCGCTGACGATGCGACCGTTCTGCACCAGGAACGGCAGCGCCGGCAGCACGCCTTTCAAGTCCTGGCCGGGCAGGCCGCCATCGGTATAACGATAGGCGCCGGTGGCCAGGAACACGGCGTCGTAGTCGGCCAGCAATTCCTCGATGCCGACGTCCTTGCCGATCTCCACGCTCAACCGGAACTCCACGCCCATGCCTTCCAGCACTTCGCGGCGACGCGCGATGATGCTCTTCTCCAGCTTGAAACTGGGAATGCCGAACTGCATCAGCCCACCGATCTGTTCGTAGCGGTCGAACACCACCGCTTGGATACCATTGCGCGCCAGCACGTCGGCGCAGGCCAGACCGGCCGGTCCGGCCCCGATCACCGCCACGCGCTTGCCGGTGGCGACGACTTCGCTCAAATCCGGGCGCCAGCCTTTCTCCAGCGCCGCATCCACGATGTACTTCTCCACCGCGCCGATGGTGACCGCGCCGAAGCCGTCTTCCAGCGTGCAGCTGCCTTCGCACAGGCGATCCTGCGGGCACACGCGTCCGCACATTTCCGGCAGCGGGTTGGTGGTGTGGCACAGGGCTGCGGCTTCGTCGAGGCGGTTTTCCTGCACCAGCTGCAGCCACTGTGGGATGGCGTTGTGCACCGGGCATTTCCAACTGCAGTACGGATTGCCGCAGTCCAGGCAGCGGCCGGCCTGGTGCTGGGCCTCGGGCAGGGCGAACTTGCCGTACATCTCGCCCCAGTCGCCGGAGGTGCGCAGCTCCAGCGGGATGCGCTGGGGCATCTGCCGGGGGAGTTCTACGAACTGGAAGACTTGCTTGCGGCTCATGGGGCTAGGAACGAGTGGAGAGGAACGAGGAACGAATGGTTAGGTGCGAGAAACGAGTGCTTAGGAACGAGGAACGAGTAGTGGCGGGGCGAGCTAGGACGTGAGGAAACACAGCACTCGCTCCTCGTTCCTCTCCACTCGTTCCTGCCTTTCAAGCTGCTCTCCTCAAAGATTCCGTCAACGATTCCAAACTCGCCGCCTTCGGCTTCACCAGCCAGAACTTGCCCACGTAGTCGCGGAACTCGTCCAGGATCTGTTGCGCCCAGATGCTGCCGGTCAGTTCGCGGTGGCGTGTGACCAGGGTGTGCAGATGCTGGCGGTGGCTTTCGAAACCTTCCGGCGAGATGCGGTGGATGTCGATCAGTTCGTGGTTGTAGCGGTCGACGAAATCGCGGTCCAGGTCCAGCACGTAGGCCAGGCCGCCGGTGAAGCCGGCGCCGAAGTTCAAACCGGTGCGGCCCAGGACCATGACGATGCCGTCGGTCATGTATTCGCAGCAGTGGTCGCCCGCGCCTTCGATCACCGCCAGCGCGCCGGAGTTGCGCACCGCGAAGCGTTCGCCCGCGCGTCCCGCGGCGAACAGTTCGCCGCCGGTGGCGCCGTACAGGCAGGTGTTGCCCAGGATCGCGGTGTTGCGCGCCTCGAAGCGCGCGCCGCGCGGCGGACGCACTACCAGGCGCCCGCCGGCCATGCCCTTGCCCACGTAATCGTTGGCTTCGCCTTCCAGTTCCATCATCAGGCCGCCGGCGTTGAAGGCGCCGAAACTTTGCCCGGCGGTGCCGCGGAAGCGCAGGTTCAACGGCGCATCGCTCATGCCCAGGTTGCCGTGCGCACGGGCGATGGCGCCGGACAAACGCGTGCCGATGGAGCGGTCGGTGTTGTGGATCAGGAAGCGCTGCTCGCTACCACTCTTGTCGGCGATGGGTTTGGCCATCAGGCCATCGAGCTGCGTGGCCAGGCTGTCGGGCGATTCGTACAGTCGTTGCGCGGCGCAATGGCCTTCGTCCTGGCGCACGGGCTTGAGCAGCCGCGACAGGTCCACGTGCACGCCGGGACGCGGCGAGACATTGAGCTGTTGCAGCAGATCGGTGCGGCCGACGATTTCGTCCAGCGAACGCGCGCCCAGATACGACAGCCACTGCCGCACTTCCTCGCTGAGCAGGCGGAAGAAATTCTCCACCCGCTCCGGCAAGCCGGTGAAGTGCTTGGCGCGCAGATGCTCGTCCTGCGTAGCCACGCCGGTGGCGCAGTTGTTCAAGTGGCAGATGCGCAGGTACTTGCAGCCCAGCACGATCATCGGCGCGGTGCCGAAACCGAAACTGTCCGCGCCCAGCAGCGCGGCTTTCACCACATCCAGGCCAGTCTTGAAGCCCCCATCGGTCTGCAGCACGGTGCGGTCGCGCAGCTGGTTGGCCACCAGCGCCTGGTGCGATTCGGCCACGCCCAGTTCCCACGGCACGCCTGCGTAGCGGATCGAACTGAGCGGGCTGGCACCGGTGCCGCCGTCATGGCCGGAAATGGTGATCAAATCCGCGCCGGCCTTGACCACGCCGGCGGCAATCGTGCCGACGCCGGCATGCGACACCAGCTTCACCGAAATCAACGCCGACGGATTCACCTGGCGCAGATCAAAGATCAACTGCGCCAGGTCTTCGATGGAATAGATATCGTGGTGCGGCGGCGGCGAGATCAAACCGATGCCCGGCTTGGCGTAGCGCAACCGCGCGATCATTTCGTTGACCTTGTGTCCGGGCAGCTGGCCGCCTTCGCCGGGCTTGGCGCCCTGCGCGACCTTGATCTGCAGCACTTCGGCGTTGACCAGATACTCAGGTGTAACGCCGAAGCGGCCGGAGGCCACCTGCTTGATCTTGCTGCGCTTGTCGGTGCCGTAGCGCGCGGGGTCTTCGCCGCCTTCGCCGGAATTGCTGCGGCCGCCCAAGCGGTTCATGGCGATGGCCAGCGCCTCGTGCGCCTCGGGCGACAACGCGCCCAGACTGATCGCGGCGGTGTCGAAGCGGCGCAGCAGGTCGCTGGCGTCGGCCACTTGTTCCAGTGGCGTCGGCGCATCGGCTTTCTTCAGCTGCAGCAGGTCGCGCAAGGCCGACGGTGGACGCGCATGCACGAAGTCGGCGTACTTCTGCCAGTCGGCCGCTTCGCCGGTGCGCGTGGCGTGTTGCAGCGACATCACCACGTCCGGGTTGTACATGTGGTACTCGCCGCCGTGCACGTACTTGAGCAGGCCGCCGATCTCCTGCTTGTGCAGGTCGTTCCAGGCGTTGCGGGTCAGCTGGCGCGCTTCCACGTCCAGCCGCGCCAGATCCACGCCGCCGACGCGCGAGGCGGTGTCAGGGAAGCAAAGATCGATCACATCCGGCTGAAGCCCCACGATCTCGAACAGCTGCGCGGCGCGATAGCTGGCGATGGTGGCGATGCCCATCTTGGAAATGATCTTGGACAGGCCCTTGTAGATGCCCTTGCGGTAGCTGCGGCCGATCTGCGCCTGCTCGCCGCCCTTCTTCAGATGCAGGATGCCGCGGCGGCCCAGATCGAACAGAGTCTGGTAGGCCAGATACGGATACACCGCGGTGGCGCCGAAACCCAGCAGGCAGGCGATGTGGTGCGGGTCGCGCGCGGTGCCGGTCTCGATGATCAGGTTGACGTCGCAACGCAGGCCCACGCGGGCCAGGTGGTGGTGCACGGCGCCCGTAGCGAGCAACGCATGCACCATCGGCCGCTCGGCCACCGGGTAACGGTCGCTCAGCAGCAGCATCACGATGCCCTCGCGCGCGGCCTGCTCGGCTTCGGCGCAGATGCGTTCGATACCGGCCTTCAGGCCTTCTTCGTGCGAATAGGACAGATCGAGCAGCCGGTTCTTCTCATCGTACGGCTGCATCTTGAACAGCTGGCGCAACTTGCGTTGCGAAAGCACCGGCGAATTGAGGATGACGTGGCTGACCGTTTCCGGCCCGGCGTGGAAGATGTTGGTTTCCTTGCCCAGCTGGGTGGACAGCGACATCACGCAGTCTTCGCGCAGCGGATCGATCGGCGGATTGGTGACTTGTGCGAACGCCTGGCGGAAGTAGTCGTAAAGCGGACGCGTCTGCCGGCTCAGCACCGCCATCGGGGTGTCGTCGCCCATCGAGCCGGTGGCTTCCTGCTCGGTCTCGGCCAGCGGCCGCAACACGAACTCCACTTCCTCGTTGGTCAGCTGGAACAGCTTGTGATAGCTGCGTAACGTCTTTTCGTCGAATGGTTCTTCGACCAGCGAGGGGTCGATCAACTCGGTCTGCAGATAGGTCACGCCCTGCTGCAGCCACTGCTTGTACGGCGCGCGCCCGCGATTGATGCGGTCGATGGCTTCACTGTCCAGCAGGTCGCCGCGCTTGAGGTCGATGGCCATCATCTCGCCCGGGCCCAGCTTGCCCTTGCGCGTGATGCGTTCGGCCGGCAGTTCCCACACGCCCGCCTCGGAGGCCACCAGGAAGTGGCGGTCGGAAGTCAGCAGCCAGCGCGCCGGGCGCAGGCCGTTGCGGTCAAGCATGCACGCCGCATAACGCGCATCGCAGGCGACGATGCCGGCCGGGCCGTCCCAGGGCTCGCTGTTCAAACCGTAAAACTCGTAGAAAGCGGCCAGGTCCGAATCCTTGAACTCCAGCGACTGCGTGGCCGGCGGCACCAGGATGCGCAACGCCTGCAGCAGGTCCATGCCGCCGGCGATCAGCAGCTCCAGCATGTTGTCCAGGCTCTGCGAATCGGAGCCATGCATGGAGATGACCGGATCGAACTCGGCGATATCGAAGCGCGGCGTCTTCCACACCTTGCTACGCGCCTGCGCCCAACGGCGGTTGCCTTCGATGGTGTTGATCTCGCCGTTGTGGGCGAGCAGGCGGAACGGATGGGCCAGCGGCCAGCGCGGCAGGGTGTTGGTGGAAAAGCGCTGATGGAACACGACCGCGCTGGCGGCCAGGTCGTTGCGCTGCAGATCGGGGAAGAAAGTGGTCAGCTTGTCCGGCAGCACCATGCCCTTGTAGCCGATGGCGTGCGGGGTGAGGGTGACCACGTAGAAGTCGGCGACCTCGCGCAGGCGTTGTTCGGCACGGCGGCGGGCCAGGAACAGGGCCAGGGCGAACTCGTCCAGGCTCTGCCCACTGCCGGCATCGACGAACACCTGCTCCATGCGCGGCAGCGTGTCCTTGGCCAGCTGCCCGCAGACCGAATCGTCGGTGGGCAGTACGCGCCAGCCCTGCAGCGCCACGCCGGCACGCTGCAGTTCCTCGGCCAGCTGCGCGCGACATCGCTGCGCCGCTTCGCCATCGTGGGGAAGGAACACGATGCCGGCCGCGTAGCGTTCGCCCACGGCGATGCCCGCTTCATTGGCCAGCGCGCGCAGGAAGGCATCGGGCTTGCGGATCAGCAGGCCGCAACCATCGCCGGTCAATCCATCGGCAGCCACGCCGCCGCGATGGGTCATGCGCGACAGCGCGGAGATGGCCGTGTCCACCAGCGAGCGCGAAGGCTGGTCGTCCAGCTGGGCGACCATGCCGAAACCGCAGGCATCGCGCTCGTCGTTGGGATCGTAAAGTCCCTGGCTGTGGCTGGGGGCGGACATCTTCAGTTCTCGACCGGATAAGGCTGGCGGCGCAGGCCGTGCAGCGAAGTGACGGCGACACCGCACCCTGCGCAAGCGGCGCTACTGAATGTCTCCGGAAACCCGACTAGAACATAGATGGTGCGGTGCCGCAACACGCGGGCGAGACCGCGTTTGTTAGTTACATCGGCAACTGATTTTCAGGGGGTTTCCCCTTGTCATCCCGAGCGTAGCGAGGGATCTGCTACACCGAATCATTCGGTACAAAGCAGATCCCTCGCTACGCTCGGGATGACAGGAATTGATTGCAAGCAACCGGCTGAATGCGCGATCAAATCAGTCAAGTCGCACTGCCAGGATTGGCAACGCGCAAAGTGCGGCGGGTGGCGCCCGCCCTACTTGCACCCGTCTCCCGGCAACTCAACCGCAACGTATCGCCGTCACTGCACCGGTGTCGTCCAAGTCCAGGTTCAGCCGGTTGGCGTTGAATTCCATGGTCACCATCTGACCCGGCTTGAGCGTGCGCGCGATTTCCGCGCCGCTGTCCTTGCGCGCCTGCTCCACATCGGCCTCGGTGACTTTCTTGCCGATGGCCCATTGCGCCTGGGAGTCGTCGCAGGCGGTGGCTACCGCCGGTGGCGCGGGCGGGGCGGGCTGGGCGGCTTCCTGCGCGCGTTCCTCGGACTGGGCCACGGCCTGTTCCTGCTCGTCGGGTTTGGAGGTGCAGGCGGCGATGCCAAGGGTGAGCAGGGCGGCTGCAGGCAGCAGGAAACGGGACATGCGTGGCTCCGGATTCGGAAGAGGACTGATTCAAGCATCCCGCACCGGGCATTCGCAAGGCGTTAACCGGCGACCGCCATGATCGGCCAATGCCGCCTGCCCGCAGTGCTTCGCAAGCCGATGCCGAGTCCGCCAAGGCGGCGACGCCGGCCGCTTCGCAGGCGGCCGAAGCCGGCCTGATCTACGTCAGCGACGCCGACCCGGGCATCAGCCGCAGGCGCGCCGGCAAGGGTTTCGCCTACCGCCAGCCCAGCGGCGAGCCGGTGCGCGATGCCGCCACCCTGGACCGCATCCGCATGCTGGCCATCCCGCCGGCCTATACCGAAGTGTGGATCTGCCGCAGCGCGCGCGGGCATCTGCAGGCCACCGGGCGCGATGCGCGCAAACGCAAGCAGTACCGCTATCACGCGCAGTGGAGCGCGACCCGCGGAGACGGCAAGTTCGACCGCATCGTCGCATTCGGCAAGGCCCTGCCCAAACTGCGCCGCGCGGTGCGCCGCGATCTGGCCTTGCCGGGCTGGCCGCAAGCCAAGGTTCTGGCGCTGGTGGTCGCGGTGATGGCCGAAACTCTGGTGCGCGTGGGCAACGCCGGCTATGCGCGCGACAACAAATCCTTCGGCCTGACCACCTTGCGCAACCGCCACGCCGAATTCACCCGCGGCCGCGCGCGCCTGCATTTCAAGGGCAAGGGCGGCCAGGACCACGACATCGAGCTGGACGACAAGCGCCTGGCCAAGCTGGTGCAGGGCGTGCAGCAACTGCCGGGGCAGGCGCTGTTCCAGTACCGCGATGACGACGGCGCGGTGCAGCCGGTGGATTCGGGGCAAGTCAACGACTACCTGCGCGCAGCGATGGGCGAAAGCTTCACCGCGAAAGATTTCCGCACCTGGGGCGGCACGCTTGCGGCATTCCAGCGACTGGCTAGCACCGCCTTGCCGGAGGAGTCCGGCGAAGCGGCGCTCAAGCGGCTGCAGAACGAAGTCATCCAGTCGGTGGCCCAAGCGCTGGGCAATACGCCTGCGGTGTGCCGCAAGGCCTATATCGATCCTTGCACCTTCATCGGCTGGCGCGAAGGCAGCCTGCAGCGCACGGCCAATGGCGCGCGCGGGGAGCGGCAGTGGGAGCAGGCAACGCTGAAGTTCCTGGCCCACGCGCATCGCGCGCAACAGCAGCCGGCGCGCAAGAAAGCTAAGAAGAAGTCCACGTAACGCGGCATCGCTTTCACCTGTCGTGAAGCGCCTGCAGTCGAAACTCCAGGTCCTTACGCTGAATCCGGAGACCGACATGGCGCTATGCGACGTGTGCGGCAACGACTACGACAAGGCCTTCACCCTTACCCAGGGCGACCGCAAGGGAACTTTCGATTCTTTCGAATGCGCCATCCACGCCTTCGCCCCGGCATGCGCGCACTGCGGCTGCAGGATCGTCGGCCACGGCGCCGAAAGCGCGGGCAAGTTCTATTGCTGCGCCCATTGCGCGAAGAAGGCCGGAGTGACCGGCATCGACGACCGCAGTTGAGTCACGGAGAACCCGATGGCCACTACCAAGAAGACAGCCGCGAAGACCACGGCCCGCAAGCAGCAGGCGATCCAGCGCAAAGTGGATACCAAGGATGCGAAGAAGGCCAGGGATCCCGACGTACCCAAGCCGCCCAAGCCGCCTGAAAAAACCCCGGTGCAGGCCGGCAAACATCGCCAGCCGCAGAATCCCATGCCGGCCCAGCATCTGAAGAAGCCGGGCAACGAGCACGAACTGCAACTGCAGCCCAAGTTCAAGGCGCCCGGCTACAAGGGCAGCGGCAAGCTCAACGGAATGGCAGCGATAGTCACCGGCGGCGACTCGGGCATAGGCCGCGCGGTAGCGGTGCTGTTCGCCCGCGAAGGCGCGGACGTGGCGGTGCTGTACCTGGATGAGGACAAGGACGCGCGCGAGACCAGGAAGCATGTGGAAGCCGAGGGCAGGCGCTGCATCGCCATAGCCGGCGACGTGCGCGATCCGAAGTTCTGCGAGGAAGCGGTGAAGAAAGCGCTCAAGGCCTTCGGCCGGCTGGACGTGCTGGTCAACAACGCCGCCTTCCAGCTGCACAGCGAGAAGCTGGAAGACATCTCCGAAGAACACCTGCAGCAGACCTTGCAAACCAACATCGGCGGTTATTTCCACATGGCGCGCGCGGCGCTGCCGCACATGACCGCGGGCGGCAGCATCATCAACACCGGTTCGGAAACGGGCCTGTTCGGCAGCAAGCATCTGCTGGACTACTCGGCCACCAAGGGGGCGATCCATGCCTTCACCCTGTCGCTGGCCAGCAATCTGCTGGACCGCGGCATCCGCGTGAACTGCGTCGCGCCCGGCCCGGTGTGGACGCCGCTGAACCCGGCCGACAAAGGCGCCGAGGACGTAGCCCTGTTCGGCCAGGACAGCGACATGGGGCGGCCGGCTCAACCGGAAGAGATTTCGCCGGCCTACGTGTTCCTGGCTTCGCCGGTGACCGCTTCGTATATCAGCGGGGTGGTGCTGCCGGTGATGGGCGGTCCGCGGGGGTGAGCGGCCGCAAGAACACCTCTCCCGCTAGCGGGAGAGGTCGACGCGCGCACCGCGGAGGGTGAGGGAGGTGAGAGTGGAAGGGTGCTTGAGGACGTGGCGTGTGGTTCGAACTTCAAGTCGCTCCAGCTCATGTTGAAAGACTATCGAGGGTCAGTTGTCGTTTCTCCGCTCGCCCCTCACACCCCAAGGGTGCTTGCTACGCGGCGTCCGGCCTTCGGCCACCTTCTCCCCACGAGGGGGAGAAGGACGCAGCTTTGTGTGGGTGTGTGGATCATGGAGGCTCCACAAACCCCACAACTTCCTCCCCCACCTCCTCAACCTCCACCAACCGCAACATCAACAACGCCAGCGTCACCACATCCTGATGGTTGTGCGCCGCCACCCGCCGCAGGTTGCGCGCCGATCCTCCGCGCAGATAGTTCAACCAGGCCGCCGGCGCTTCGGAACCGGGCAGATCGTCCTCGCGCACGATGCGCAGCAGTTCGCGCTCGATGGTGGCCAGGCGGCAGTTCTCCCAGGTGCCGCGGTAGCGACGGCGGGTGGGGAACAGCAGGTCCACGTGGTCCAGCGGCGAGATGGGATCGTCCCTGCGCGCCAGGCGGTAGCGTGTCTTCAGCAGCGGCGAGTCGTAACAGCGGCCGTTGTAGCTGGACAGCACGGTGGGCTTTTCCTGCAGCCAGGCGGCGAAGGTCTCCAGCATCTTGGTTTCGGCCGCCATGGTGGTCATCAGTAATTGCCGCACGCGCAAGCCGTCGCCGTGCTGGGGGTCGCTATGCCAATCCGCCGCGCCGATCATGAAGGCGCGGGTGCCGGTGCCGCCGGCCAGGCCGGTGGTTTCGGTGTCGAAGAACAGCAACGCGCGCGGATCCACGGCTTCGTCGTGGCGTTTGGCGAAGGCCAGCGAAAGCGCGTTTTCAGGCGCGGGCATGGGCAGGCGGGTTTCGATCAGGCGCAGGCCGGGGGAGATTTCTTCGCCGGGGAGGTGGCGGTCGGTGGATGTGGATGCGCGAGTTGCGGAAGGATTGCCCGCGCGTAAACCCAACAGCTTTCGTAGTGAGCTGATGGATTGCGAAGCCGGGCGGGCAACAGCGACGCGCAGAGCGCCAGCGAGCGGCAGATCAGCCTCCTCCCTTGCGCGTAGCGCAGGGGAGGAATGAGGAGGGGTGCTTTTGATCTTGCTTTCGCTTTCAACATTGTTCGACGAGAAGCCTTCGGCAGACGCACCGCCAAGAGCACCCCTCCCCCTCAGCCGCTCGTCGCGGCTTCGAGCTCCCCTTGCTTCGCAAAGGGAGGGGGCAATAGCGCCAGCCTCTCGCTTCAATGCCCGCAACTTCTCAAGCGAAACGCTCACATCGCCTCTGCCGACAACAATGCCAGCACCTCAAGCGCCAACGACTTCGGCGTCGCACCCTGCATGTCTTCGCTGGCCGCCAGCACCGGCCCCACGCAGGCCGGGCAACCGGCTACGCAATCGCAGCGCTGCACCAGTTCGCGCGCGCGCTGCACCAGTTCGGCCTGGCGTTGCCACAACGGTTCGCTCAGGCCCACGCCGCCGGGGAAGTTGTCGTACAGGTACACCGTGGGCACGAACTGCTGCACTTCCGCCGCGCCCAGCTCCGCCATCGGCACTTGCTTGCCCGCATCGTCCTGCGCACGGCCGTTGCCCTTGCCGTCCTGAGTGGCGAACCAGGCGCCGTCGCCGTTGCCGACCGATTGCTGCAGGTCGCGCGCGTCGGCCATCACCGCCACGGTAGCCACCACGTGCAAGGCGTAGGCCGCGCCCAGGAAACCGTCCAACGCATCCTGCTTGCTGGCGAACGCCTTCAGCAACACAGACTGCGGCAACTGCCACCACACCGCCGTGGTGTGCAGCTCCTGGTCGGGCAGGTTCACCGGCCCATAGCCGATGTTCTCGTGTGTGTAGTAGCGGATCTTCTTGTAACCGGCCACGCGCCGCACCACGTGCACTTCGCCGTGGTTCGAATCGCCGTCGCCCGCCTGGCAACCTTCGAAACGCTCCAGCACCTTCAACTTGGTGAAGTCGATGCTGTCGGTGTAGTAGTCCACGTGCGTCCGGGTGACGTAGGCCTTGCGGCCTTCCCAGTCCAGGCGTTCGACCTGGTAGGGCGTGCTCTGCACCATGTGGATGGCGCCTTCGTACAAGGTGAGCGCGGCGGCCGAGTAATCCACTTCGCACAGGATCACCTGGCGTCCGTCGGTCTTGTCCACCACCACGAAATTGCCGTCGGCCACCGAACGCAGGCTTACCGCCTGCGCAGGATAGCTGTCGGCGATCCATTCCCAGCGTTCGCCTTCGCGGTGCACCACTTCGGTTTCGGCCAGCGCTTCCAGGTAGACCGACGGATCGATAGGGCCGAACGGCTCATCGACCAGGAACGGCAGTTCGAACGAGCCGCAACGGATGTGGTCGAACAAAATCAGCGGCTGGTCCGGGGCGATGCGCGCATGTTCGGGCGACGCGTCGGCGAAGAAATCCGGATGCCGCACCACGTACTGGTCCAGCGGTTGCGAACTGGCCACCAGCACGCCCAGCGAAGGTTGCTGGCGGCGGCCGGCGCGACCGAAACGCTGCCAGGTGGCGGCCACGGTGCCGGGATAACCGTTCAGCACCACCACGTCCAGGCTGCCGATATCCACGCCCAGTTCCAGCGCCGAGGTGGCGATGATGCCGTCGATGTTGCCGGCGCGCATGTCGCGTTCGGCCGCGCGGCGTTCGGTGGGCAGATAGCCGCCGCGGTAGGCGCGGATGCGCGGCGGCTTGCGCGGGTCGTGGTCGAACACGTCCTTCAGGTACTTGGTCAGCACTTCCACCATCAGCCGCGTCTGCGCGAACACCAGCGTCTTCAATCCCGACTTGATGGCGATGCGCGCGATGCGGTTGCTCTGCGAACGCGCCGAGGCGCGCAGGCCCAGGTCGGCGTTGACCACCGGCGGGTTCCATAGCAGCACGTGCTTGTCGCCGGTGGGCGCGCCGGATTCGGTGATCGCATGCACGCGGTCCTCGATCAGCGCCTGGCAATGCGCCTGCGGATTGCCGATGGTGGCCGAGCACAGGATGAATTGCGGACGCACCCCGTAGAACGCGCAGATGCGCTTGAGCCGGCGCAGCACATTGGTGACGTGGCTGCCGAACACGCCGCGGTAGGTGTGCACTTCGTCGATCACCACGTAGCGCAGGTTCTCGAAGAACTGCGCCCACTTGGTGTGGTGCGGCAGGATGGCCTGGTGCAGCATGTCGGGGTTGCTGACCACGATGTCGCCGTGCAGGCGGATGGCCTGGCGCGCATCGCCGGGCGTGTCGCCGTCGAAGGTGAAGGCCTTCACGCCCAGCTCGCCGGCGCGGTTGAGTTCCAGCAATTCGGCCACCTGGTCCTGGGCCAGCGCCTTGGTCGGGAACAGGTACAGCGCCTTGGCGTTGCCGGTCATGGCCGCGGCCACCACCGGCAAGGTGTAGCAAAGCGATTTGCCCGAAGCGGTGGGGGTGACGATGGCCACGTGTTCGCCCGCCTGCGCCGCCGTCCAGGCCTGGGCCTGGTGGCTGTACAGGCGCTCGATGCCGCGTGCGCGCAACGCGGCTTTCAAGGCTTCGGGCACATCATCGGGAATCGGCGCGTAGTTGCCTTCGCGCCCCGGGATCATGAAGTTGCCGGTGATGCGGTCGGCGTAGCGCTTGCTCAGCCGCTCGGTCAGCAGCCTGCCGTCGCGGCTCAGCTGGCCATCGGACAGTGTGGAAAGACGGCGTTCGTCGTCTTCGGTTCGTTGGGCCAGGGCTTGGGCGGGCATGGCGATGGTCGCGGGTAAGGGCCCACAGTTCAGCGCGAACCCTTCTCATCCTGTGAGACGGGCCATCAGGTGGACGCGATCACGTGGAGGTTCCGTGGGAGCGGCGTCCCGCCGCGAGCTTTTGACTTTCAAGTGACAGGTGGGGAGGGCAAGAGCTCGCGGCGGGACGCCGCTCCCACCGAACCGATTACTCAGGTTGCGATATTGGTACGCCCCACCCGCGCACGCTCCAACCACCACAACAGTCCGATACCCGCCAGCCAGGCCAGGAACCACGGCCAGGAAGAACCACGGCGTGCGCGTGCTTGGGTTTCGGCGGGCTGCGCGGTGGCGGCGAAAGGTTGGGCTTGCAACCGCAGCGTCGCCTCGCGCCGCTCGGCCGCAAGCAGACCCGGGGCGGCATCGGCGGCATACACGTAGAACGGCCAAGCGCTCTGCTCGCCCTGCGGGTTGTCCTGCAGCAACGAATGCCAGCCGGCCTGCCGCGGCCAATAAGCGGCGCAAGGGGTATCGCCGGGCGCAGGGTCAAGCAGCAGCGTAGTGAGGCCTGCATCAGGCGCGGCCACGCGTGGCTTGGCGCCGAGTGCACATAGCGTCATGCGCTGTTGCGCGCGCCCTTGCGGTTCGATCCGAGGAGAAGCGGCGTTGCGCGCGCGCGCCAGGGTGGCGAAGGCGTCGCTCCACAGCTCGGCGTGGCGGGTGCGCTGACCCGACAACACCAGTGCGTAGCTGTCGGTCAGGCTCCACAAGGCGATGCGGCCGCGCTGCTCGGCGCGCCAGACCGCCAGTACCGCGCCGTCGGCATCGCGCAACAGCGGCGAGGTATCCGCGCCGCCGGGATTGAGTACGCGGCGGCTCAGCGAAGGTGCATCCTCCTGCGCTCCCTCCGACGCGTCACCCGAGTCCGCAGTACCCGGACCGCGCAGCGCACGCAGCGCTTCTTCGTCGATGGCGGCAGCAGCCAGCCGAACCGGTGCGGCATCGCTGCCGGCGGCCAGCGAGAAACCCAGTGCCTGCCACTGGCGTCGGGTCGCGTCGGGCACCGGCCCGGTGACCCGCAACAGCAGCCCCAGGCCCTGGCGCACCGCCTGCAGCAAGGACGCACGCTCGCTGGCGCCCAGGGCGGACCAGCTGCGTTCGTCCAGCGCGACCAGATCGAAACCCTGCAGCGTCGTTGCGTCCATCCGCAGCGGCGCATCACCCAGCTGCAGGCCGCCGCCGACACTGATCTGCATGTGCAGGGCAACGCCGGCATCGGTCGCCCAACGGCGCAGGTATTTCAGTTCCGGCGAAGGCGCGCCCGACAGCACCAGCAAGCGTGGCTGTGGATCGGCTTGCGTCCACAGCGGCAGGGGCACTTCTTCCACGATCTTGCGCTGTGCGTCGCGAACGCGCACGGTGAACAGCGCCTGCCCCGGCACGCGCGCACTGCCGCCGAGCACGAACGCGCCATTGCCAGCCAATGCGCGCGCATCCACGCGCTGGCCCGCGGGATCGATCAGTTCCACCGTTCCCTGGTCCACGCCTTCGACCTGCCCGCCGACCTGGAACGCTGCACCGGCCGCGACTTTCAGCGGCGCATCCAGGCGCACTACGCCACGCGGCAACGCCGGTGGCGAATACAACAGCGGCATCCCGCGCGCGGCATCGCGGTCGCGCGGCTCCAGGCCTGCGCCGACGATGCGCAGGCGCTGCATGCCCGGATGAAGGCGCAATGCAGTGGCCAGGTCGGGCACGCGTTCGGCCCCGGCAAGCGCGGGCGCTTCCGGCAATACGATCAAGGCATCGCCAGTGGCCTGCGCGCTGATCGACGAAGCACCGGCAGTGGCTACGACCAGGGTCCCTGCTTCACCCGGCAACTGGGGCGGCAACAGAGTGAGATAGAGCAGCGTCGCGCACAGCGGCTGCAACAGGAACAACAGCGCGACCCGCCACCCGCGCGAACCCGAACCCGCAGGCGCGCGCCGCTGCCAAAGCGCAAGGCGGACCCAGGCGACGACGACCGCCAGACCCAACAGGCCTGCGAGCAGCCAGTACGGGATCATTCGGCCGGCTCCTGTCGCAACGCTTGCAGATAGCGACGACCGCTTTCGCCTTCCTCGTCGCGTCGCGACACCGCGGCCGGCGGTCGCGGCAACACGCTCCACAGCAATCCACGCAACGTGTTGCGGCACGACGCGCAGCCGGGATCGCGACGCACGCCGTCGATCGCGGCCACGAACGCCAGCGGATCGGCGACGCGCGACGGATTGGCGCCCAGCCAGCGTTCCAGCGCCTCCAGCGGCACGTCGCTGGCCGATGAGGAAGCAAGCGATGTCCATGCCTGCACGGGCGCCGCTTCGATCTCCTTGGCGGCGATAGGCAATGCCAGTTCACGGCGCGCCAGTCCCGTGCGGTCGCCACTCAGGCGACGCGTTTCGTCGATCGGCGGAAGTTCCGGACCCACGCGGGCCAGGTAGATGCGCGTGGCCTGCTGCACCTGCTTGATGAAACCCAACGCCTTGTAGGCGTAAGGCAATGCCTGTTTCGGCTGGCCCTGGCGCAGATGCAATTCCGATTGCCACATCTGGTCCAGCGCCTGCTTGAGGACGGCGCGCGTTTCCGGGTCGAGCAGGGTGGCCGCTTCGGCGTGGTCGTGGGTATGGCCGAATTCCGCCAGCACATCGCCTTGCGAACCGAACGCGGGCTGCGCGGCGCCGCTGGCGGGATCGTGATCGTGATCGTCGGGGCCGGCGGCTTCGGCCTGGGTTTGCGCGTGGTCGTCTTCGGGCGTTGCCGCATCGTTGGTCGGCGGAGGCTTGGCGCCGCCTTCCGCTTCTTCGCCCAGGAACTGGCCGTAGCGCAGGCGCAGGATGCGCTGGTCCACGCCGATGCTGTCGGAGCGGTCGACGAAACGTTCGGCCGGCAACTTGCGTTGTTCCTTCAACAAGGCCTCGGCGTCGATGATGATCTGGCGCTGGCTGCGGAAATAGGCCGGCATCACTTTCTTGACCATGCCCTCCAGCCCAGTGCTTTCCGCGCCCAGGTTGGACGGCCAGCGCAGGATCAGGCTGGGGCTCTTCACCGCTTGCGGATTCGGCGCGCGGTTGTCGCTGACGGTGAGTTGCGCGATCAGGTCGTCGCCGCTGGCCAATCCCAGTGCGGCCAGATCGAGATCTGGCGAAAAACGTTTCAGTTTCCCGGTTCCAACGCCGTGCACCTGCAAGGTGCGTTCGCGGAAGGTGATGTTTTCGCCCTGTCCCTGGGCCAGGGTGACGCGCAGTTGCGCGGTGCTGGCCACCGCATAATCGTCGCTGACCTCGAAACCCAGCACCCAGTTGCGCTGGCCCGGCGTGACCAGGCTCAAGCTGCGGTCGGGTTGCAGCACTTTCACCTGCGGCGGCGCATCGGCAATCGCATCCAGGCGATGCAGCGGCGGAACCGGCTGGCGCTCCGTGCCGCCCGGAACCACGCGATACAGCAGCGACTTGTCCAACGTGCGCGCCACACTCCAGTCCTCGCCGGCGCGGCTCAACGCCACGCGGCTGCCGTCATGGAAAACCAGATCGGCGGCGGCAGGCTGCGGCTGGAAATGCAGCGTCCACTGCAGGCGCGAACCCTGCGGCGCCTTCGCGTCCAGGCTGGCTTCGTCGCGGGCCGGCAAGCCGGTGTAGGTGGGGGGCACGATGCGCAGGCGCTGCGCCACCAGTCGCGGCACGCCGGCCACCTGCGGCAGGTTCTCGCTGCTGGGAGCGAGCGCGTTGGTCGTTTGCCGGGAAGGCCACAACAGGATCGCCGCGATCACCACCGCGCCCGCTATCCAGGCAGCTGCGATGCGCGACGACGACCAGGCGGGGCGCAAGTCCGGTGCGCTGCGCTCCTGCAGGCGCCGTTGCAGCCGTGCGCGCTGCAGCGCTTGCAGCGGATTGAGCTTGCCTGGGTCGGCGAACAGCAAATCGGTACTGTCTTCCAAGTCCGTCCGGCGCGCATCGAGCTGGCGGATCAACCATTGCCGGTCGAACCCACGGTTGCGGCGCCACACGGCGAACACCAGGAAGAGGCAACCGGCGATTGCCGTCGACACCGCGGGCAATGCGCCGTGCCAACGCCAGACTGCTGCAGCGATCGACAACGGAATCGGCGACCAGATCAGCAGATCGTCGATCAGACTACGGGTGCGTACCGGACGCAGCAGCGAGTTGGCGATCATGGCAGCACCCGCCCCACATCTGCGGCACGCCGTCCAGCCTCCCCCTTTGCAAAAGGGGGAGCGAGGGGGATTTGCTCTTGCTCTAGTCCAAGGGCAGGAGCAAAAGCAAATCCCCCGTAGCCCCCATTTTCAAAGGGGGCAGAGCAAAAGCGGCGCTTGGTCGCTTCATGCTTACCGGTCGGCTGCAAGATCGGCATGGGTGGACTCACGGCGATACTCCACGACTGCGTCGCGTCGCCAACCAGCGCTCGACCACAAGCAGCATCGCGATCAGCAACGCCAGCCAGGGCTGCAGATCCCGCGGTGGCTGCGTATAGGCAGCGCCACCGGACACTGGCGAATAGTCCTTCGCGAACACTCTCGTCGGCGCAGACCCAGGTGATTGCAACGCCTCGCGCAAGTGGCGTGGGAAATCCGCTTGCAGCAGTTGCGGCATCGTCGCCGGCGCCAGCTGGCGGGTGAAACGCAGTACCCGGCCGCGTTCCAGCGCAGCGCCTTCGATCAAGGGCGCGCCCAATGCATCGCGCCAGTACACCACCGGTGTTGCCGGCAACTTGTATTCGGTATCGACCGCCAACAGCGCGGTTCCGCCCTGCCGGATCCAGTCGCCGACGGCCACAGGCAGGGGTCCGGGCGCAAGCCAGACCAGAGTGCGCGCCTGGGGTGGAATCGCCTGGTCCACCGGCGCTGCCGAAAATGCCGAAGTCGTCGCCGAAGGTTGCCACGCGCTGGCGGCCGCGCGCAGATAGCGCACCCCGCCCTCGCGATCCTGCACGTAGCGAACGGTCAGTGCAGGTACGCCGGTGACGACGGCTTTGGGCGTCGGCATAGCGCCCGAAAGCACTTTCCAATCCACCTCACGCGACAAGCGCGGTCGTTGCGCATCGGCGTTCGACAATTGTTCCGGTACCAGCACGCTGAGCTTCACTGCAGCAGGAAGTTCCGAATCCAGCTGCCGTAGCAGGCTGGCGAACGCGGGTGCCGCGCCGCTCGGCGAGGGCTCCTCCAGGTCCGGGAAACCGGGCGCAAGCCAGTGCAATCGCGCCTTGTCGTCATCGATGCTTGCACGTGCCTGCGCAACGTCGATGCCCGGCATCACCGCCACCCACGGCGCCTCGCTGGCACTGCCGAACAGCACCGGCTTGGCCAACCAAAGCGCCAGCAGCGTCAGCAGCAGCAGACGAGCGATCAACAGCGGCCATTCGTCGAAGCGTACGCGATGGCGCGGCTTGGGTTTCTGCCGCAACCAGCGCAGCGCGGCGAAGTCGGTGGGGCGCTGCTCGCTGCGTCGCGCCAGATGGATCAGCAACGGCAGCAACAACGCTGCGAGCGCGGCCAGCGCTGCAGGCAACAGCAGTGCTGCGCTCATGCGTACTCCGCCGCGTCGCGCGCGCCGAACAGCCGCCGCAGCGGCACGTCCAGCTCTTCATCCAGCACGTAGCCGGCGTGGCGGATGCCACGGGCATCGAGCTGGGCGTGCAGAAGGTCGCGAGCCTCGCCGAAGCGGCGCAAAAACTCCACGCGCAAGGCGGCGCCGTCGCCCAGCAATTCCTCGCCGGTCTCCGGATCGCGGAAACGGTAACCGCCGCGGAACGGAAAGTCGCGTTCCTCCACGGTCAGCAGTTGGATCGCCAGGACCTCGCGCCGCGCCGCGGCCAGCTTCTGCATCAGCTCCAGGCAGGCCGCGTCGAAACAGTCGCTGAGCACGATCACAAGATCCTGCGCGCCCACGCGGTCCCACAATGGCGTCAACTGTTCGACGCGCGGGAATCCGCCACGAGCCGACAATCCGTGCATCTCGATCAACAGGCGGTCGCGTTGGCGGACTCCGGCTGCGGGCGCGGCCAGTTGCAGCCCGTCGTCGCGCAGGGCCACCCAGCCGAAGCGGTCGCCCTGGCGCATCGCCAGTTCGCCGATGCAGGCGGCCAGCGACTTGGCCGCGTGCAGGCGCGACCAGCCGGGTCGCGCGGCGTCTTCCTGCGCCATCGAGGCGCTGGCATCGATCAGGATCCACACCGCCAGCGGGCTTTCGCGCTCGGCTTCGCGCACGAAGAAGCGGTCAGAGCGCGCGTAGAGTTTCCAGTCGATCTGCCGCAGCTCGTCGCCGGGTTCATAGGCGCGGTACTGGGCGAACTCCAGCCCGGCGCCGCGGCTGCGGCTGTGGTGCAGGCCGATGCCGTGCAAGCCGACCGCGCGCCGCGAGGTCAGCCGCAACTCTTTCAGTCGGCTGCGCACTTGCGGCGGAATCAGTTCGTACGACAACGCCAGCGTTCCGGTCAGGCGGCAGGCAATGGCACGCCGCGCAACAACGCGGCGATCACGTCATCGGCGCTTTTCTGTTCGGCTTCGGCGGCGAACGACAACAGCAGGCGGTGGCGCATCACCGGTGCAGCCAACGCGACGATGTCCTCGCGCGTGGCGGCCAGGCGCCCATGCAGCAAGGCGCGCGCCTTGGCCGCCAGCACCAGCGACTGTCCGGCACGCGGACCAGCGCCCAAGCGCACGTACTTGCGCACTTCTTCCAACGCGCCTTCGCCGGGTCGGCTGGCGCGTACCAGTCGGGTGATCCACGCCAGCAGATCCTCGCCTAGGTGCACTTCGCGCACCCGTGCCTGCAAGCCCAGCACTTCGTCGCCGTGCATCACCTGCGGTACTTCGTTGCTGGCGCTGCCGGTGGTCTGGGCCAGGATGTCGTGCTCTTCGCGCTCGCTGGGGTAGTCCACGCGGATGTGCAGCAGGAAACGGTCCAGCTGCGCTTCCGGCAGCGGATAGGTGCCGGCCTGTTCCAGCGGATTCTGCGTGGCCAGCACGAAGAACGGCGCCGGCAGCGCGTGGGTGACGCCGGCATAACTGACGGTGCGTTCCTGCATCGCTTCCAGCAATGCGGCCTGGGTCTTGGGCGGGGTTCGGTTGAGCTCGTCGGCCAGCAGCAGGTTGGTGAACACCGGCCCGGGCTGGAAGCGGAAATGGCGGTGGCCGGTGCCGTGGTCTTCTTCCAGCAGTTCGGTGCCCAGGATGTCGCTGGGCATCAGGTCGGGCGTGAATTGCACGCGCCGGAACTGAAGTTCCAGCGCCTGCCCCAACGAACGCACCAGCAAGGTCTTGCCCAGGCCCGGCACGCCCTCGAGCAGGCAATGCCCGCCGGCCAGCAGGCCGATCAGCAGCTGCTCGACCACTTCTTCCTGGCCGACGATGGCCTGGGCAATGGCCTGGCGCAGTTGGCCCAATCGTGCGATTTGGGATTGGAGGTCGGATTCGGTGAGGGGGGTGGTCATGGTGGGTCCTTGCTGACTTCAATGCAGCCGGTTGCGATAAAAAACGGTCGTCATCCCAGCGAAAGCTGGGATCCATTTTGATTTTGCCTTTGCATCTGCATTTGCCTTTCCTTTGTCCTAGTGCCTCGATGCGGGGTCAACGCGAAGATCAAGATGGATCCCAGCTTTCGCTGGGATGACGTCGGAAACAAGATGACGTCGGAGAGAAAATGACATCGGAGGGACTTCGGTGTGTCGGGAACACGTTCACGCCGTCAACGCATACATGACGATATTCACCGCGAACTTGGTGTTGTCCTCGGCCAGGAAGCGTTTGTTGCGCCAGTCGTAGTCCCATTCGCAGCCGTAGTCCTTGTTGCTGTAGAGCAGGCCCAGGCGGCCGTCGATGTCGATGCCCTGCAGGTATTCGTGCACCAGGTCGTCGCCCCAGCCGTTGAGTTCGAAGCCGGTGGCCGGCGGGCCGTCGAACTTGAAGAAACTGCGGTAGAGGGGATGGTTGTTGGGCAGCTTCTTCATCGCCTTGGCGCCGAAGATCGACGCCATCTGCGCTTCGAACGACTTGGCGAAAAGCCCGTCGATGTCGTGGTTGCAGTCGTCCACCAGCACGAAACCGCCATTGCGCACGTAGCGCTCGAAGTTGCGGCGCTCGGCCGGGCTGAACTCCACCAGCTTGTGCCCGGCCAGGTAGCAGAACGGCGCGGTCAGCATCTTCGGATCGGCCAGGGCCAGCACGTGTTCCTTCGGGTCCACGCGCAGGTTGGTGTAGTCGATCAATGAAGTGATCAGGTTGGCCGGCATGCGCTGGTCCACGTCCCAGTCGCCGGAGTCGTACTTCAGCCGGGTGAACCAGAAGTCGTAGGCCGGCACCGCTGCGCTGGCGCTGCGCAGCGGTCCGGAGAGCAGGGCGCCAGCCAGGCCGCTGGCCATCAAGCGGAGGAACTGGGCGCGGGTCATGGGAAGCTAGGAACGAGTGATGAGGAACGAGAAACGAGTCTTGGGCGACAGCCAGCGGGTGGCGCAGCACAGCGATCCGCTTCTACTCGTTCCTCGTTCCTCAACTCTCGTTCCTCGCTCTCCCCCACTCGTTCCTAGCCCTCAAACCGCATCCGACAACGAGGTGAAGGTGAAGTCGCGCAACTTCATCGGCGGGATCATCATCACGAACGAGGATTCGTCGCCGGCCACGCGCACCGGCTTGCCCAGCTCTTCGATGTTGTTGAGCATGATCACCGGCGATTCGTTGAAGCGGAAATTCTTCACCGGGTACTTGATCTCGCCATTCTCGATGTAGAAAGTGCCGTCGCGGGTCAGGCCGGTCAGCAGCACGGTCTGCGGGTCGACCATGCGGATGTACCAGGTGCGCGTGACCAGGATGCCCTTCTGCGTGCCTTTCACCAGTTCGGCGGTGGACTTGGTGCCGCCGGACATCAGCAGGTTGCCGGCCGCGCCGGTCGCGCGCTTGCCCTGTTTCTGCGCCCAGTAGCGCGAATACTCCAGGTTGACCACCTTGCCGTTCTCCACCACCGCGGTCTTCTCGCGCGGCAGGCCCTCGTCGTCCCACGGCATCACCGGCGCTTCGGGGTGCCAGGGATCGGCGGAAATGTTCACCCGCGGGTCGTAGACCTGCTCGCCGATCTTGTTGCCGCCGCCTTTCTTGGACAAGAAGCTGCGGCCTTCATCGGCCTGGCGTGCGTCGAAGAAATTCATCATGAAGGAAATCAACCCGGCCGCCGCCGCCGGTTCCAGGATCACCGTGTACTTGCCCGGTTCCAGCGCCTTGGCATCGGCCGATTCGCTGGCCTTGCGCATGGCGGTCCGTACGTCCTGGCCGGCCTTGAACGGCGTGGCGTCCTGCAGGTTGCGACCTACCCAGCCCGAGCCGCGGCCGTCTTCGGTGCGCACCGTGCAGGTGTAGTCCAGGTTGGTGGCCTTCTGATAGCCGAAGTTGCCCTTGCTGTTGGCGAAGGCGACGAAACTCTGGCCGTCTTCCAGGAAACCTGCGGCGATCAGTTTTTCCGCGCGGCACGGGCCGATGGAATCGGCGGCGACCTGGGCGCGGTATTCGGGAGTGATGGCGGCGGTGGCTTCGCTGAAAGTCGGGCTGGCCTTGTAGGTCTGCTTTTCCACGGCCGCCACGAACTCCGGATTCTCCGGCGCCAGCCTGGCCAGGTCTTCGGCCCGGCGCACCACGCGTTCCAGCGCGGCATCGTCGAACTCGTTGATGGTGGCCACGCCCACGCGCTTGCCGAACGCGACCTGTACCGCCAGGTCGGTGTTGTCGACGATGCCGCTGGTGGACACGTTGTTCAAAGCGAAACGGATGTTGCCGGAGATGGAACCGGACAGCGACGCGGTGCATTCGTCGGCCTTGGACAGGGCGATGACCTTGTCGAGGATGACCTTGGCTTGCTCTTCGGTGAGGATGCTCATGTTCTAGTGGTCTCCTGGATGCGATCAGCCGAGCGAGCGGGCGGTGTTGATGACGTTGATGCCGTTGAAGCGCGCGGTGCTGGAACCGTGCGATACCGCCGACACCTGGCCGGGCTGGCCCTTGCCGTCGAAGAACGAACCGCCCATGCGGTAGTCGCTTTCGTCGCAGATCGCCGCGCAGGCGTTCCAGAATTCGGGCGTCCGGATCTGGTAGGCCACGTCCTCGATCATCGCGCCGATCTTGCCGTTCTTGATTTCGTAGAACAGCTGGCCGCCGAACTGGGCGTTGTAGCGCTGCTGGTCGATGGAGAACGAGCCGTCGCCGATGATGTAGATGCCGTTTTCGACGTCCTTGACCATGTCGGCCACGCTCAGTTTTTCCTTGCCGGCGCGCAGCGACACGTTGGCCATGCGCTGGAACTGCACGCTGGACCAGGAATCGGCATAGCAGCAGCCGTCCGATTCGGTCTTGCCCAGGATGTGGGCCTGGTCGCGGATGGTCTGGTAATCGACCAGCTTGCCGCCGCTGATCAAATCCCACTGCTTGGTCTTGACGCCTTCATCGTCGTAACCGACTGCGCCCAGGCTGCCGGTCTGGGTCTTGTCGGCGAAGATGTTGACTCGCTCGCTGCCGTACTGGAACTTGTCCTGCCGCTTGTCCAGGGTGGCGAAGCTGGTGCCGGCGTAGTTGGCCTCGTAGCCCAGCACGCGATCCAGTTCCAGCGGATGGCCGACCGATTCGTGGATGGTCAGCCAGGTGTGCGAAGGGTCCAGCACCAGGTCGAACTTGCCCGGCTTGACCGAAGGCGCCTTCAGTTTCTCGCGCGCCTGCTTGGCGCTGGCAATGGCGTCTTCCTTCATGTCGTAGGACAGGCCGTAGTTGACCACGCCGTTGGGCGAAACGAACTTGCCCGAGGCCGCGCCGTCCAGGTATTCGAAACCCAGGCCCATCGGCGCCGACAGCCCGTCGCGGGTGCGGAACTTGCCGCTGGCCTTGTCGATGGCGGTGACCGTCATCGGCGCCCAGATGCGGTGCACGTCCTGGTCGATGTAGGAGCCGTCGGTGCTGGCGAAATACTTCTGTTCGTTGACCAGGAACAGCATGGAGTTGACGAAATCGGCGCCGGCATTGGTGGCGGCGGCGTTCACGCCCAGCAACAGGTCCACCTTGTCCTTGATCGGCACGTTCATCGCGTTCTTCACGATCGGCGTCTTCCAGCTCACCTCGCCCACGCCTTTGACCGGCGCCAGTTGCACCTTGGCGGTCTGGATCTTGGCGTTGGCCTTGGCGATGGCCGTAGCCTGCCGCGCGGCGCGGGCCACGCCGTCGGTGCTGAGGTCGTTGGTGGCTGCGAAGCCCCAGGCGCCATCGGCGATCACGCGGATGCCGGCGCCGGTGGATTCGGTGTTGACCACGTTCTGCACCTTGTCTTCGCGGGTGATCACGAACTGGCGCAGGTAGCGGCCCACGCGCACGTCGCAATAACTCGCCCCGGCGCCGGTGGCGGCGGCCAGCGCGCTATCGGCCAGGCCTTTCTTGAAACCGAGGTCGAGGCTGGTCTGCAATTGCTCGGCGGCGATCGCCTTGCCGAGGAAGGACGGCACCATCAGGCCGCCAAGGCTGAGGCCGCTGATGGCCAGGAAGTCGCGTCTGTGCAAGGCTGCTCTCCATCGGTAGAGCCCGCGCGTGCGACGCGGGACGGGGACTGAAGCGGACGATCATGGCGCGCGTGCGGCGCGTCGCCATGCCGCCAGCGATCATTGCCGCCGGGGCAGGCAACGTCAAATGACTTTTGGCATAGACGAAACGACGTGCGTGGACATTCGCTGCGCGAGATCTGCGAACGGCAAGCCGCTCGCCGGCGCGATTGCGGCGTCGCGACGCATTCCACCAAACGATGCAAGGCAGACGAGCGCCGCTACTGGATCTGCGTGGCTCCGCTCAATGCGGAAACGCCGTTCTCGTTGAAAGCTTCCACGGCTATCGCGTACGGCTGGTCGATGTTGAGCGCGCGCAGCTCCAGCGTGGTGCCCTTGTCGGCGAACACCTGATAGGTGAGGTTCAAACGGTCGGCGCGCAAACCCCAGCGCACGTTGTAGCCCACCGCGCCGGGCACGGCTTTCCAGGCGATCATCGCATTGCGGCGGTCCTGGTCTCGCTTGACGGTCACGCCTGCAGGCGCTGCAGGTGGCTTGCCGCCGGCGTCGCCGAACACGCGCAGGTCGCTGATGGCCAGGTTGTCGGCGCCCACATGCCCGTGCACATAGCGCAGGTAGCGCAAGCGCACGGCTTGCGGCAGCTGCAGATAGGCGTTGGGCCGGTCGCGGCGGTCGGGCCCGTCGCCGACTTCGGCCAAGGGCTTCCACTGCTTGCCATCGCTGGAATGCTGCAGCTGGAACGAGGTGTAGATGTCCGGCGCATCGGCGAAGCGGCCGGATTGGTAGTCGGCGTAGTTGACCTGCACTGCGCGCACCGTCTTCATGGCGCCCAGGTCCACGGTCAGCGTTTGGCCTGCCTGGTTGGCGCCGGCCACCCAGAAGGTGCGCGGGTTTTCGTCGGTGACGCGGTCGGCCGCGAATTCGCCCTGGGCGGACGATGCCGTGGCGCGCTTGCGATAGGACAACAGCATCCAGCCGGTGAACAGGGACTCGGGATCGCTCACTTTGCCTTCGGGCATCCAGTGCGGGAAATCGCCGAAGCGCGCGGAAACGCTCATCTGCCCGTCTTCGGCGAAAGCGGCGGGGAACATCGCGATGCGGCGTTCGAAGGTCCAGTTGTAGCCGATCCACGGCGTGCCCGAATTCCACCAGTTGCCGTATTCGTCCTGGAAGGTGGAGCCATGGCCAGCGCCCTGCACGAAACCGCCGGGCTTGTAGGCCACCGGGTTGTAAGGCGCGTATTCGAAGGGACCCAGCGGACTGTCGCTGACATAGGTGCCGTTGGCATAGGCGTTGTACTCGGTGCCGGGCGCGCCGTACTGCAGGTAATAGCGGCCGCGCACCTTGGTCATCCAGGCGCCTTCCATGTAGTTGCCCACCGGCTTGCCGTTGGGGAAATTCATGCCGCGATGATCGGGGCCGAAACGTTCCCAGCCATGTTCCTGCGGATGCAGCGCCAGCATCACTTTCGGTTCGCCACGGAAGGTGAAGCCGCGCGGCGCTTTCTCCATCTCTATGCCGTACAGCGGGTAGGTGTCCGACGAACCCCAGTACAAGTACCAGCGGCCATCGTCGTCGATGAAGATATCCGGGTCCCACGGCCCCGGCGGGGTCTTGCCGGCCGGCAGCGGCAGCAGGTCCTGGCCCGGCGGCACCGCAGTGGGAATGCGCGGCAGCAGGCGGGTCAGGTAGTCGATCTTGCCGCTGGCCGGATCGGTGGATTGCAGCAACGCGCGCGGAACGAAGGCCGACTGCATGATCACCAGACGGTCGCCATCGGACACCACGGCCGGGGCGACGATGCTTTCCGAGGGCCAGCGGCTGGGGGTGATGAAACGCCAGTCCAGAAGGTTGGTGGAGCGCCAGTAGCCATCGGCCAAGGTCTGGAACAGGTAGTAGGCGTCCTTGTGGCGCACGAACACCGGATCGGCGCCGGTGCGGTAGGAAATGCCTTCGTTGAGCTGCTCGAAGTTGTAGCGGTAGTCCAGGTCGATGGGATTGGCATAGGTGCGCCGTCCGGGCGGCTCGGCCGCTGCTGCGGTCGAACCTGCGAACGCCACCAGCAGCAAGACGCTGCGCGGCATCGTGGGGAAATGCGGCATGTCGGCCTCGCGGAGGTTTCTCGAAGGCGGCTACCTTACCGCTTTCCCGCCGCAGTTAAACTGACGCCATTCCACGGACGCGAACATGCTCAGACTCACCGACCTGAAACTACCGTTGGACCACGACGAAGCCGCATTGCCCACGGCCATCGCCGCGCGCCTGGGCATCGCCGTGGGCGAGGTGAGCGGTTTCACCGTGGCCAAGCGCAGCTACGACGCGCGCAAACGCGGCGCCATCGTGCTGATCTACGCAGTGGACGTGGACACCACGCGCGAGGCGGACATCCTGCAACGCTTGCAGATGGACGAGGAAGCGGCGGACGGCAAGGTCGCGCCCACGCCGGACACCACCTACAAACCCGTCGCGCAACGGCTGCAGGACCCGGTACCGGCGCGTGTACCGCTTTCGGTCGCCTCGGAAGACGCGCGCGTGGTGTCGACCTTGGTCGAAGAACAAGTGCAGGCCTCGTCCTCGGCGAAGTCGCGGCCGCTGGTGGTCGGCATGGGGCCCTGCGGCTTGTTCGCCGGACTGATCCTGGCGCAGATGGGCCTGCGCCCGATCATCCTGGAACGCGGCAAGAACGTGCGCGAGCGCACCGTCGATACGTTCGGGCTGTGGCGGAAGAAGGTCCTCAATCCCGAATCCAACGTGCAGTTCGGCGAAGGCGGCGCGGGCACCTTCTCCGACGGCAAGCTGTACAGCCAGATCAGCGACAAGCGCCACTACGGACGCAAGGTGCTGACCGAATTCGTCAAGGCCGGCGCGCCGGAGGAAATCCTCTACGTCAGCAAACCGCACATCGGCACCTTCCGCCTGGTATCGATGGTGGAGAACATGCGTGCGGACATCGAAGCGCTGGGTGGCGAGATCCGCTTCTCGCACCGCGTCGACGACCTGCTGGTGGAAACCGATGCGTCCGGCGCGCGCGCGGTTCGCGGCGTGGCGCTTGCGAACGGAGAGGAAATCCGCGCCGATCACGTAGTGATGGCGCTAGGCCACAGCGCGCGCGACACCTTCTTCATGCTGCACCGGCGCGGCGTTTTCCTGGAGGCCAAGCCGTTCTCCATCGGCTTCCGCATCGAGCACCCGCAATCGCTGATCGACCGCGCCCGTTTCGGTCCCCAGGCCGGCCATCCGATCCTCGGTGCAGCCGACTACAAACTCGTCCATCACTGCCGCAACGGGCGTTCGGTGTACAGCTTCTGCATGTGCCCCGGCGGCACGGTGGTCGCTGCCGCCAGCGAACCCGGGCGCGTGGTGACCAACGGCATGAGCCAGTACTCGCGCAACGAACGCAACGCCAATGCCGCCATCGTGGTCGGCATCACGCCCGATGACTACGCCGAGTTCGACCCCAGCGGCAGCCCGCTGGCCGGCATCGCCCTGCAACGGCATTGGGAACAACAGGCCTTCCGGCAAGGCGGGCAGGACTACAGCGCGCCGGGCCAGCTGGTCGGCGATTTCCTGCGCAAACGCGCCTCGCGCGAATTCGGCGCGGTGCTGCCGTCGTATACGCCAGGCGTGACGCTGGGCGATCTTTCCAGCGCATTGCCGCGCTACGCCATCGACGCGATCCGCGAGGCGTTGCCGGCCTTCGACCGGCAGATCAAGGGTTTCGCGATGGACGATGCGATCCTCACCGGAGTGGAGACGCGCACATCTTCGCCGGTACGGATGACGCGCGGGGTGGATGGGCAGAGTTTGAATACTCGCGGGTTGTTTCCGGCGGGAGAGGGGGCGGGGTATGCGGGCGGAATTCTTTCGGCGGGCGTGGATGGGATTCGCGCGGCAGAAGCGGTCGCCATGCAGATGATCGCAGCGGGGACCGCGAGCGCGGCGACGCTTTAGTCCCCTCCCTTGCGAAGCAGGGGAGGGCTAGGGAGGGGTGCTCTTGGCACGATGGTGGGCAAGCGGATTGAAGTTCACCGCCTGTGTTTCGTCTAAGCAGGTCATGGCTTCCTAGTTTCACCGCAAAGAGCAACCCCTCCCCAACCCTCCCCTGCTTCGCAAGGGAGGGGGCAGCTCATGGGCTCTGCATGATGGAGGGAGTATGTTGGAATCGGATCTCCGGCAAGTCAGGAAGCAACTCCAATGAAATCCAGACCCCACACCAAATCCGACAACGACGACGACCAGCCCCGTCTGGCCGTGCTGATCGACGCCGACAACGCCCAGCCTTCGGTGATCGAAGGCCTGCTGGCCGAAGTGGCCAAGTACGGCGTGGCCAGCGTCAAGCGCATCTACGGCGATTTCACCAGCCCGCGCATGACCCAGTGGAAGGCCGCGCTGTTGCGGCATTCGATCAGCCCGGCCCAGCAGTTCGCCTATACCAGCGGCAAGAACGCGACCGACAGCTCGATGATCATCGATGCCATGGACCTGCTGTACACGCAGCGCTTCGACGGCTTCTGTCTGGTCTCCAGCGACAGCGACTTCACACGCCTGGCACAACGCCTGCGCGAGGAAGGCCTGACCGTCTACGGCTTCGGCGAAAAGAAGACCCCCGATGCCTTCGTGCGCGCCTGCGACAAATTCGTCTACACCGAGGTGCTGCGCAAGGAAGCGGCTTCCAGCCCCGCGGCCAAACCCGCTTCGCCCGTCGCGCCGGCCAAGGTCGCGAAGAAGCCGGCCACCAAATCCGCACCGGCAAGCAAACCCACGCCTGCGCCCCCGCCGGCTCCAGCGCCCGAACTGCGCGACAAGTCCAACGAGCAGCTGCCTTTGGCCCTCATCCGCCAGGCCATCGAAGAGGCCTCGGACGAAAACGGCTGGGCATTCCTGGGTACGGTGGGCAGTTACCTCAACAAGATCCAGCCCGACTTCGATCCGCGCCTGTACGGCCATCGCAAACTCAGCGACCTGCTCAAACACCAGCCACGGCATTTCGTCATCGAAGAGCGGGTCACCCCGGGCTCTTCGAACAAGAGCATCTATATCCGCGAAGCCGGGTGAACGCCCGTAGCGGCGGGGCCCGAGCCGCAATTTGACGCGGTCTTAACGTTTTCCCTTTACCGTGGTGGTGCGCTCCATTAAAGAGCGTACGTCGCAGCCAGGGATCCAATGCAAGTAAACGAACAGACCCGCATCGAATGGGGACGATGGCGGCTGCCCCTTCTGGCGGCGGTCGTGCTGCTGATCGTGCTGGTGCCCTTCCTGATCCTGCAGAACCTGTCCCGCGACAGCCTGGCCGCAGCCGACACGGTCGCCCACACCCATCAGGTCGAGGCGGCGGTCAACGCCTTGGCCGTGGAACTTCGCGAGGTCGAGCTGTCGGCCATGATCCTGTCCATCGGCGGCGGCTCGGACAGCACGCGCAAGCGCGTCCAGGGCGGCAGTGCCGCGATCCAGCCGCTGCTGCAGCAGCTGATCCTGCTGACCCGCGACAACACCGTGCAGCAGGTGCGGATCGGCCAGCTGAAGGAACTGATCGAGCGCCGCCTGGCCATAGCGCGCCGCTTGGCCGACACGCCTGCCACGCAAGCCCAGCCGCTGGTGCGCGAGCTCACCGCGTTGTATCCGGTGCGCCCCCTTCTCAACGAATTGCTGGCCAGCGAACGCAGCCTGCTTGCCAGCCGCGCCGCCAGCGCCGACCGCCAGCGCGTACAGGCGCGATGGCTCGGCTGGACCGCGATGCTCGTGCAGCTGGCGCTGCTGGGCCTGGTGACTTTCCTGCTTGGCCGGCAGATGGCCAAACGCTTGAACGCCGAACGCGATTCGCAACGCGCCAGCGCGCGCGCCCTCGCCGTGCTGCAGACCGTGCGCGAACCGATCGTACTGATGGACGCCGACCAGCGCGTGTTGATGCACAACGCCGCCTTCGCCGAACTCTATGGCCTGGACCAGGGCAGCAAAGTGGCTTCGCTCGATGAGGTGGGCGAGGGCGCCTGGCAGGACCCGGTGGTGCGTCAGCGCCTGGTCGACGTGCTGGCGCGCGGCCGCGAGCTGTGGGATTTCGAACACGAACAACGCACCGTCGGCGGCGTGGTCCGCACCTTGCTGATCAACGCGCGGCTGATGATCCTGCCGGACAAGGACGACGGCGTGGTGCTGATGACCCTGAGCGACGTCAGCGCGCAGAAGGCCACCCAGCAGCGCATCAGCGACCTCAACCGCCAGCTCGAAGGAAAGGTGGATCAGGTCACCGACGTCAACCGCGAACTGGAAGCCTTCAGCTACTCGGTCTCCCACGACCTGCGCGCGCCATTGCGCCACGTCGCCGGTTTCTCCGACAAGTTGCGCCGGCACCTGGGTGAATCGGCCGACGAAAAAAGCACGCACTATCTGAAGGTGATTGGCGATTCGGCCAAGCGCATGTCCGAACTGATCGACGATTTGCTGGTGTACTCGCGTCTG